>Ga0255774_10000010_pt1 | contig 180078 bp, 135 predicted proteins | sample 101ome_17_FD_179972 | JGI IMG/M metagenome (GOLD analysis project Ga0255774, IMG submission 179972) | Coastal salt marsh microbial communities from the Groves Creek Marsh, Skidaway Island, Georgia - 101407AT metaG (version 2) | ecosystem: Environmental > Aquatic > Marine > Intertidal zone >... | reverse complement strand
GCTTTGGTGTTGTATATATTATGTTACACGCGCGCGCGCGGTGACGGGGAGTCTCGCTACGCGAGGGCGATCGACGATACGGCGCGACTAGATGTCGTCGCGTAAGATGCGCTCGCGGAGACGCGCCATCTTGTCGCCGATGTGGAAGAGGTTGTGCTCGGACGCGAGCGACCAGGCGAGCGGTTCGCGCGCGCGGTCGAGATGGTGGAGGTATCCGAGGGAGTGTTGGGTGCAGAGCGTGCACGCGCACTCCTCGCACGCGGGTTCGCGACTGGTTCGGTACTCGGCGCGTCGGAAGTTGATGCGACCGCGCGAGCGGGTGAAGAGGGTGCCGTGTCTCGCCACTTGCGTGGGATAGCAACTGTCAAAGGTATCGACGCCGAGCGCCACGGCGCGATCGATGTTGTCCACGTCGGCGATTCCCAAGAGATGGTTCGGGCGCTCGCGAGGGAGGAGAGGCATGAGGTAGCGAAGTAAATCGTCCAGCTCGGCGGAATCGCGTCCCAAGGAGCCTCCGATGGCCATGCCGTCGAACGGCAAACCGGCGAGAAACTCCACGGACGTTCGACGTAATTCCTTATCCACGCCTCCGTGCACGACGCCGTACATGGCTTGCTGACGCACGTCTCGCAAATGCGCGCGCAGACTCCTCTCCATCCATCGATGCGACCGCTCGACGCTCTCTCTCAACTGTTCGCCCGAGACGTCGTACGGCGGCAACTCGTCGAGCGGTATGATGATATCCGCCCCGATCGCCTTTTGCGCCGCCACGCTGCTCTCCGGCGTCAGCGTCATCTTCGTCCCGTCCCTGTACGACTTGAACGTCGCCCCCTCCTCGGACACGCCGAGCAATAAACTCTGTCGTTTATGCCTCGTCAAATTTCGACTCTTCAACTCCTTCGCCGCGCCGCTCGTCTCCCCGCCCGCGTTCGGCGCCCCCAGCGAGAACACCTGAAACCCCCCACTGTCCGTGATCATCGGTCGTCGTCGCCCCATCATCTCGTGGACCCCACCCAACGCCTCCACGACCTCCGCTCCCGGCTGCACCATCAAGTGGTACGTATTCGCGAACATTAAATCGATCCCGCACGCGTCCAACACCGACGCGTGCACAGCCTTGAGCGCCGCGTTCGTCCCCACCGCCACGTACCCGGGCGTTCGCACGACACCGTGCGGGGTTCGTATCTCCCCGACGCGCGCCCGCGACCGCGCGGACTCGTGTATCACTCGAAACTCAAAGAATCTCGGTGACGACGACGACGCGTTCGCGCGCGTCCCATTCTCGTTTTCGCGCGACACTTTCGACGACACCGAGCGCGTTCGCGCGCGATCGACCGAAGCGCATCGTCTATTCACCAATCCTCTCGCTAATCCTCGCGACGCCGCGAGCATCCACGCGCGCGACGACGTCACGCACGCGTCGTCGTCGTCGTCGTCACCGCGAACGATTCAAAATCCATCTCGACAGGTGACGACGCCGTCCCACCACTCGATCGTCACATCGCGTCGCACGGACGTACGTTCGTGGACGATGGAGGCGACGCTCGCGCGAGACGACGCGAACGACCGCGCGCGCGACGACGACGCGCACGACGCGCACGGGCCGACACCGATCGCCGCACTCGAGGTACGTCGGCGAACGAACGAACGATCGGATCCATCCATCCCCCGTCGTCACCGATGCGATGCGATGTGAACGACCGACGCCGCTCGCACCGACCGATCGATCGACCGAGCGATCGACCGACTGACGCCTCTCTCCGCCTCGCTCACCTCTCAAGGAATCCGGGATCGGGGCGTCGGACGTGAAGAAACTCGTCGACGCGGGCGTGCACACGGTGGAGGGATTGGCGCGCGCGTCGAGAAGGCAATTATCAACCGTCAAGGGGCTGTCGGAACAAAAGGTGGAGAAACTGAAACAGATCGGTGCGTCGTCGAGCGAGGCGCGCGTGAGGGGTGTGATGAGGGTCGATACGATCGCGAGACGCGTCGGGGGGGCGACGCGCGGTGGGACGGACGGACGCGCGCGCGCGGAGGGGACGGGCGCCGGGTTTCGACGGCGGAAAGTGAGCACCCCTTTGAAAGGGCGCGAGGGACGGTGAGAGGCGTGCGGAGGAGGCGTGTGCGAGGGTGAGAGTGTGAGAGGATGCGAGAGTGCGAGGGTGATTGATCGTGGACGACGACTGACTGACTGTGTGTGCGTCTCGCGTTCGCGCGCGCGCGTAGCGAATGGATTGGTTCCCGCGGGGTTCACCACGGCGACGATGATCGAGGCGGCGCGGAAAGACGTCATCATGATCACCACCGGATCGCAAAAAGTGGATGAGTTGTTGCAGGGTGGCATCGAGAGCGGAAGCGTCACCGAGGTGTACGGTGAGTTTCGCACGGGGAAGACGCAGTTGATGCACACGCTCGCGGTGACGTGTCAGTTGCCCATCGAACACGGCGGCGGCGAGGGGAAGTGCATGTACATCGACACCGAGGGGACGTTCAGACCGCAACGTTTGATTCAGATCGCCGAAAGGTTTGGAATGGATCCGGGACCGGTGTTGGATAACGTGGCGTACGCGAAGGCGCACAACACGGAGCATCAGAGCGAACTTTTGGTCGCCGCCGCCGGGATGATGGCGGAGTCTCGATTCGCGCTGATGATCATCGACTCGGTGACGAACCTGTACCGAACCGAATACGAAGGACGCGGCGAATTGAGCGCGAGGCAGATGCACCTCGGGAAGTTTTTACGGCAGTTGGCGCGTTTGGCGGACGAATTCGGCGTCGCCGTCATCGTCTCCAACCAAGTCGTCGCCAATCCCGAGGGCGGACCGTTCGCGGGCGCGAACGCGCTCAAGCCAATCGGTGGGAACATCATGGCGCACGCGAGCACGACGCGCTTGGCCCTTCGCAAGGGTCGTGGTGAAAACAGAATCATGAAGATTGCGTGTTCGCCCGTCTTACCCGAGGCTGAGGCGCAGTTTTCAATCTCGGAATTCGGCATCGAAGACGCGAAGGATTAGGATGTGTGTATTTTCAATCGACGAACGAACGAACGAACGAACGAACGATTTTGCTTGTACAATGGCGCTGTGCCTGTATATTACATGCGTACATCACCGAACGGTGGTCGAATAGTAGGCGAGACCGAGGGCGATGGCGACGCCGCCGACAATTTGGATCCCGAGCCGCAACTTGTCGTAATCGAACCTCTCCCCCGCGTCGCCCCCGTACTCTTGCTCCAACGTCTTCTCGCGCTTCGCCCGCGCCCCCGGCCCACTCGATTTTGCCGCCGTGCTCCACTTATTACTATACGGCGCGAACGCGTCGGGATCGCGCAACAGCGGCACCTGCACGCGCTCGTTTTCGCCAATCTCCATCCTCGGCGCCTCGAGAATAAACCGCAACTCCTCCGCCTGTTTACGAATCGACTTTTCCGGGTGAACGCTCTCCAAATACTTATAAATATCCAACGCCTTGTCCCGCTGTCCGTACGCGTCGAACGACAAGGCTAAATAAATTTGAATCCGACCGCCGAGTACCGACGTCTCGCTCGTCTCCTCCGCCGCCGCCTTGAACCATTTCACCGCGTCGTCGTACATCCCGCGTCCGTACGCCGTCACGCCCGAATCATACATCTTCGTCGCCGTCTCCAGCTCCCCTCGCAGCGTCTTGGCGTTTTCCTCGAGCTTTTGTGCGATTTTGGACGCGTAAATCCGCTGCGTTTCCGGCACGTCATCGAAACGCTCAAATCCCATAGCCTTGGCCACCGTCGTCTCGAGGTCCTCTCCAGCCTCGTAGGCTTCCTGAAACCGCTGCGTCGCGCGGAGAACGGTGGCGGCGTTCGCGCCCGAGGGCACGAGCGCGGCGCGGACCTCATCGAGGAGGGCTTTGCTCGCGGATGGCTTGGCGTCGACGGCGACGGGCTTGCTCGCGATCGGGGCGTCATCGGCGCGGCGGGAGGGAGCGGAGCCGTCGGTGGCGTCGGCACGCGGGACGCGACGACGATGGATGTGCGTTCGTCGCGCGGGGGGGGCGTGAAGCGCGCGCGGGGGCGCGAGGGACGTCATTGCGCGCTCGAATGTGAAGAGTCGATTATTTTCTTCAACTCTTGGGCGGAAAAGACGCGCTCGCGAAGGAAACAAGACGTGACGTCGGCTAGGGCGCTACAAATCGCTACGCTATGTCGCGCGGGCGACTCTGTATTATTTATCACCGGGTAACGGGATGGCTTTGGGCTTGCGTTGACGTTTTTTCTTGGCCGGCGGTTCCGCCGGCGCAGAGCGCTTGGCGGCGACGACGGAAGAGTCTGGTGTCGACATGCGGCGAACGGTGACGACGGCGACGTCGCCGGACGCGCGCGTCATGGATGGAAGCGGGCGGGACTTTTGTTCGCGGCCGATGGGGTCCGGGACGATGGGGGCGTCGAGACGCGCAAAGGCGGCGTCGGCGCTCGCGGCGTCGACGAATTCCACCAACCACGACGTGGTGGGTTTGACGGCGTTGTTTGTCTGTTTCGGCGCGCGTTCGCACGTCGTCTTGATGTTCGCGCGGTCTTCTTTTTGGAAAACTTCTTTGAGCGCGTCCTCCGTCGCGCCTTGCGGGACGCGATGGATGAGGAGTTTGCGCAAGTCGTTGGCGTCGACGACTTGCGGCGGCGGCTCCACCTCAAACGTCGGCGTCTCTTGTTTCATCTCCCACAGTACTAAATCTAGCGCCGCCTTGGCGTCTTCGGCGGAATCGTGGAATCCACCGTCGCCCTGTCGCATCTTCCTTCCGAGTAAGGTTTCGCATAGGTACGCCAGGCTCGGCGTCGACCGAGGGCGATCCTTGAAGCGAAAGAGGAGCGCCGTGTCGACGACGGGCTGATGATCAATCTTCAGGGAATTCAAATCATACATGAGCGAGTGACCGACAAGAACGGTGCCCGGCACGCATAAACGCACGATCTCGTCCTGCACGTCGCTCAGCGTCTTCTTCGCCGCCAAGACGTCCTTCTCCTTCAATCCGGTGATGTCTCGCCTCAGATCGAGAATTTTCCCCGGCGGTTTCACCAACGTCTTCAACAGCACCTCACCCGTCTCATCCACCACGGACACCCCCACGAGCGCTCTCGTGTCCGTCGCCGTCTCGCACATCTCGCAATCCACGCCCAAAAACCTCGGTTTCATCCCTTTTTCCACGCACCACCGCGTCGGCCTGTACTTTGTCCTTCGCCACGTCGGCTCGTGCGACGGCAACTGATAATACGACTCCACAAACGACGCGTGTCGACGCGTTCGTCGCACCATCTCCCAACCTCGATCACTCTTCCCGACAATCTCTTCCTCGTCCCCCCACGCGTCCCAATCGTCGCGTTTCTTCCGCCACTTGTCGTGCTCCGCCAGTCGACGAACCCGCGTCGTCGCCTCCTCCCCGAGCTCGCGCACGAATTCCTGCAACGTCGACGACGCGTGTCGACTCGGATCCCCCCACCCGCTCTCCGGACGCTTACGATTCTTCTTCAACCACCCTTTGAAATCGCACCGCGGATTCGCATCCGGGTGCGACGAGAAGCGTCGCTGGGCATCCTTGACGACGCGCACCAAGGCGGCGAATTCCTACGCGCGGGAACGAGCGCACGAGTCAGCGCTCGCGATGAAAACGACCGTCGAACGCGCGCGAACGAACGCGAGAATGAAACATCACGACGCGGGCGACGAGACGCGGGAACGGGCGCACCTCAGCGGTGGAGGACATCGAACGTCGTCGAGGTGTGCGGACCCGACGGCTGCGCGCGAAGCGAATTAGACGAAACGGAACGACGCCTTTTCCTTTTCCTTCTAAAAATAAAAATATATACAACGAACGCGCTCGTCGCGCGCACTCCTACGTATCGTCTCTCGCTCACTTACTCGCCCGTTTCCCCTCACCCTTCTTCGGCGGTCCTTTCCCTCGCCTTCGAAGTCGCTCGAGTTTCACCTTGCGTCTCGTCTCATCCGGCGCCGTGAACAACGGATCGCTCCTCGCGAGCGATTTCGGGTAATACGCCACGAGCGCGTCACCGATCATGGGTTTTCGAAGCACTTTTCGTCCGCTCGGGAGTCCGTTCCCGACGTGGTGGCCGAAGATTTCCGCAGCTTTGAGCGCGATGTCCCGCGCCGTCTTAACCTTGATGCCGCTCATGTCGTCCTCGCGCGATGACGGACGACGCGCGAATGGGACGGACGGACGGAGGATGACGACGAGCGCGCGCGTGTCGTGCGTCTCGTGCGTTCGCTCGACGCGCGGACGGGGAGTCGCGTCGTCGGACGCGCGCGCGGTCGAGTGCGGAGTCGAGTCGAGTTTTTTTCGTGAGATCGACGACAGGCGACGACAGACGACGACGACGACGACGACGACGGACGACGCGAGCGCGACGAGATGAGCGAAGAGGTGAAACAAGAGGTAAAGGAGGAACACATCAACATCAAAGTTCGGGACATGGTGCGAGGATCGACGACGCGCGACGAGACGCGAGATTATTTTTGATTTTGAAAGTGACGATCTTTGATGACGATGACGACGACGGTGCACGCGAGAGAGAGCGTGCGCGTCGGAACTCGGACTGACGACGATGATGATCTGTGTTTCGACCGTCTCGACGCGCAGGACGGCACGGAGGTGCACTTCAAGGTTCGACCGACGACCAAGTTTGCCAAGGTGTTCGAGGCGTATTGCCAGCGAAAATCTCTGCAGCAAAACGCGGTGCGGTTTCTAGTCGACGGTGAGCGCATTCGCGCGGATCAAACGCCGGAAGATTTTGACATGGAGGATGGTGATTGCGTCGACGCGATGATGGAACAAGTGGGCGGTCGATGAGACGCAATCGATCAGAATCGGGACGAGGCGCGCGCCGGATGAACATGTAACGACGACGAAACGATTTAGACGACATGCGCGTACCTTTTTTCGCTACATTCTACATTAATTTACTGATACTCAGCCTGCGCGCGCTGCATTTTGCTCTGTCGGCTTCGGAAGACGTCCTTGGCTGGTGGTTTCGCCGACGCTGAGGCGCGAGACGCGCGCAACGCCGGGTCCTCGATGAGTTCGATCGCCTTGCGCTTCTCGCCACCCTGATACCCCATCTCGGAGAGGTATCCCTCGATCGCTTCCTCGCTGAGATCGGTCTTTTTGAGCGCGTCCAGGACCGCGTCTACGCGAGGCGGAGGAAATTTGGCGAACGCTACGGGTCCGGGAAGGCTGTTGAAGAATTTACCCAACGCGCCGGGAAGTTTTCTCTTTTCCACCGGGGGCGCCGAGGGCGCCTTGGGTGCCCGCTTTGGAGCTCCCGACGGCGCGGAGGGTGGTGGAACGGCGGCGATCGCGGCCTCGCGCGCCAAACGGTCGTTACGAAGCGAGGCGAATGAAATGGTCGATGCCTCAGCTCGACGGAGTGGGACCTCGGCGCCGATGGAGCAGAAATAGTCGCAGTATTCCTCGCTCGCTGGTCGAAGATCGACGGCGGTGTGACGGCCGAGCAGGGCGTTGAGTAAGTTGGTCGCCACCGTCGTCGCTCCGCACGCGGCGTTACGCCTGCTTTCGGCGTCGATGATAGTGTCCATCGTTCCGTGAGAGCGTTCAAAGTCGACGAACATGTCCCAAATTTTCTTGGAGGGTGTCTCGCTCAGCGCGCGCTCGAAGAGCACTCTGGCGTTGGCGACGTCGTTGATGCCGATCAAAAACTCGGCGTAACTTTCAACGTACTCCGTCGAAGAGAGGAAGTTCTTCAAGCCCAGTTCAAAGATGTTCCTTGCGGGTTTATCGCTCTTGTCGTACCTCCATTCGACCATGGCCGCCGTCGCGTAGATTTCCCAACGAGCACCTGGCGCCTTCCGAGCGCGCATGAATGACTTTCTGCTCGAACTCTGATCTTCCACTCGCCGACACGCTCGAATGTATTCGCAGTACATTAAACACACGTCAGAGGGCATCGTGACCTCTTCACCGCGCTCCACAGCCGCCGCCGCACTCGATTCGTATTCGTCCAAAACCACTTCGTAAATCTTCTTGCACGCCTCTGCGTCACCCCGGGCTTCTTCTAGGTCGGCATTCGCAAAGGTGAGAATGGAGCAGTACGGAAGAGCGTCACGAGCACGCTGCAAAACGTCTGCCGCCTCGTCCAAGCGTCCTTCGCTCTCGTGCCAATGGGCATATTCGAGCCAGAACTGCGGAGTTTCGCCGAGGGATAGACCCGCCAACTCGTACGCGTGCTTGACGCGGGCGTGAAGCTGCGACGTTGGTTGGTCAGGGATGGAATCTTCGAGTTTTTGAACATTTGATTTTTCAAACTCGATGATTTCTGCCCATTTCATGGCGCACGTCTCTGGCGAACCTGCGAGTAGACTACCAGGCGCGACGTTGCGGGTGGAGCCGCGAAGAACCGGATCAACGCAGACAGCCCCGATGACGACACCATCGAGCACTTTCTTTCTCTTACCGAGCGCAGTTCGCGTCAGCAACAACTTGGGAGCCAATTCCTGTAACAACGCTCGCGCCAGCGTCTTGTTCTTCTCTTGCTCGAACGCCTCGTACTCCTTGTAAACAACATCTAACTTGTGCATCGGCACTGAAATAGCCTTTTGATACGTGCGACGAACAACCATGTCTCTCGCACTCGGCGCTTGCTCGACGGCGACGTCCGTGACGATCAAGCTCGCCTCCGTACTACGCAAAAATTGGCAGTAATCGAGCCACAAGTCGCCGGCGTCCGCGTCCTCGCCGACGACGTCCACAGAGTACTCATAGACCGATTTCAGCGTATTCACCCCCTCTTGTGTCGTCAAGTCGTTCGTGCTAGCCATGTACGATGCATATCTTCGCCACAGCAACGCGCTCGGGCACGGTATCAAGCACCTACCAAAGATGGCGCGGATCGCTTCATCGTCCGGAGTCCCGCTCTCGTTCCTCTCGAGCTCCGCGTCGACGTACCAGCACCACGCCAACGATGATCGAGGAAATTGATCGGTGATGGCGTCGAAGAGCTGCCTCGATCCTGGAATCGCCGTTTCCCTCGCGAGTTTCGCGCACTTTTCCCAACCAGCCGCATCGGACGGATTTTCCTGCAAATGCACGAGTAGCTCGTCGTAATCACCGGTGACGTACGCCTCGCTCGCATCAGCTGCTCGATCATCACCGCCATCGTCCTTCGTCGACGCTTCCGGCGCGCTTTCTTTCTCTTCAGCGGCGGCAGACGGCGCATCTTCTTCGCCGTCCGAAGACTGCTTCAGCAGCCTTCCTACGAGATCCGCCTTCGTACCGCTCTCATCGAGACCCTTCTCGGCGCATCGCGCGCGCAGGTCCGCGATTTTGAGTCGCATCAACGATTTTTCGGTCTCGCCTCCCATCGTGCGCGGCTCCGGGCACTTACGGCGGCGTGAACGTTGTGAGGGGAGGGTAACCAGCGCGTGTGCTTTTCTTCGCGTTTGCATAATCGTGATCGAAAGAATGTCAATGTCTACTACATGGCCGTGTCGTCGAGAACTAAATGGTTTTCATCGTCTTCATTGGGTTTTTGCACGCTTCGCTCGTATCCAAGCACGAATGTTTGGAATGTCCGCTCGGTGACGATGTTGCTTCGGCGGAACGCGGACCAGCGGCGCGCACGTTGGTCGGCCGTGAGCGCAGGAGAATGGTAGTTGGGTCAGTCTGAGCGCGTTGATAATCGTCTCACACTCTTTTGTGCTCAAATAATCGCCGAACATTATGGCGCCGCGGCACGCCTTACTCGCCAACAATCGATAGAGACACCGCGGCGCTTGCGACGTCGACGCCGTCGTCGACTGAAGTTGGAAAAGAAATTGCCGAAGTGCGTCGCCGCCCAGTGAAGTGCCACGAATCGTAGGGACTCGCGTAAGATAGACGACGGTCTCTGCCTCGGCAGAATCGTTGGCGCTCGTTCTCCAATCCCAACCCCATCGGCGGACTAGCTGCGCGTTCGTCTCAAGAACCTCAAACTCATGCACGGATAACGGCGTGGCCCACAGAGCCGACTGCGTCTCTTCCGTTGGAACGTGGGTGTTCGGACTGAGCACGGTCGCCCACAGCTCTTCGAGAGATATTCTTTCGTCGGCGGCGTGTTGATCAATCGCCGCGACGACGGCGCCTTCTTCTCCGACGCGTATGACGCACACGATGAACTTCAAACCGACTTGACCCAGAACGCTCACTGAAAACAAAACGTGTCGTTCAAGGTGTGCGGGAGGACGGAGGTACGCTCGGCGAGAGGCTTCCATGATCGGGACTTCGGCATCGAAGACAGGATTCGGCGACGTCTCCGCCGATACCGGCGCCGCGTCGGCGGTGGGAAGTGGTTTGAGAAGAGCAGACTGCCTAAACGGACCTTTGGGCGGACAGCACGCGCATGCATCGCCGTGTGCACGTTTCAAGACGTTGCGATCCGAACCTTCCGTCGTTGGATCCTCGCGCACCGGCCAAGCTCGCACGATGGCTTCCTCGAGGTGACGAACAAGGAGGCTCCAATCCTGAAACTCGATCAAGGTCTTCGATGGGTCGTGCACGATCTCGAACGCGTCTTCTCGACACTCGATGGAGATGAGAAACGCCGGGAAGCCTTTTCCGAGATTGCGCGCGCCTTCACCCAAAAAGGCGCGTTCTTCTTGGCGCATGACTGCGTGGTATAAGCCGTTCGATTTCCCTCGCACGTGTCTTCCGTTCACGTACACGAACTGCATCTCCGACGAACCGAATCGACGATCGGGTGGATTTACGTACCCGCGGATTCGCCACTCTCCGTCCGCGCTCTCGTGATCCAAGGCTAACAACCGATCCGCCTCCTCGCCGAACGCCGTTCGCAAACCGTCCAAGACGCTTCGTCTCTCCTCCTCGACGCGCTCGACCACCGCACCGTCCATCACCAATCGTATCTTCAACCACGGCCGCAACACGCACGCGTGAAACACGATCGAACGAAGCTCCGCCCGCGTCATCGCGTACCTCTCCACCATGTCCACGCGCGCCACTCTATTTCGAAAGAGTGCCGATCGACACGTCGTCGTCGTCGTCCAACGCTCGTTCCACGCCTCCACGCACGTCCCGAGCGTCGCCTCGCCGTCTTTCGACGTCAAACACGTCGTTTCCGCGCTCCCTCGAGTTCTACTGACGATCTCCACGCCTCGACACACGCCGAAAATCGCTCGCCACGCGCGACGCGTCGTCGGCGGCGGCGTCGTCTCAGTCTCCGAGACGAATGTCGATTCATGTTCATCTCCGAGACAGTCGCGCAGCGCGCGCAGTTCCTCTCGCGACCGTCCTCGCCCGTCGTCTCGCGCGACGACGTCCGCGCCCGTCTCTCCCGCGTCCGTCCCGCGCGCGATCGTCACCTCAATCTCCGCGCGCGTCGCGTCGCCGTCGGCGACATCCTCGACGAGCGCGCGCACGACGTCCGCGAGCGTTCGCGCCTCGGTGTGCGACGCGATCGCCACGCGCGTCGGACGATCGAGCGCGCGAACGCGCGCGACATCGACCGTACGGTGCGGCGATCGCGCGGCGGCGGCGGCGGCGGCGACGTCGGGTGGACCGGACGAGCGCATCCTTCTGGCGAACCGTCATTCTCCGGCGGCGTCATTCTCCGGCGAACCGTCGCTCGAGATTGCGCGCGAGACGACGACGGCGCGCGCGTCGACGTTGACGTCGTCGTCGTCATCGTCGACGAGAGGGCGCGATGTCCAGCCTTCGCGCGCGGCTTCGCGCGGGGCCGACGACCGTTGACGACGAGCCGTTTGAAAGATGGGCGACGACGCGCGCGACGGACGCGGTGACGCCGACGATGCGACCGAGTGGGGCGAAAACACGCGTGGATGTGCTTCGCACGCCGGGCGCGAGCGGTGGATGGAACGCGTCGACGAGGGTGACGCCGGGGGACAGTGCCATGGCGAGCGGCGGCGAGCGGCGACGGCGACGACGCGCGAGCGCGTGGGACGACGCGCGCGAGGGCGAATGGCTAGAACGAGACGGAACAACGCGCGCGTCGACGTCGAGTAGATGCGACGTCGGGGGAGCGAGCGCGGTGAAGCCGACGAAGATGGGGACGACGGAGGGATGCGAGACGCCGACGATTCGAACACAGAGGGAGAGAGTACGCGTCGCGTTGACGACGCCCGATGCGCGTCGACGTAGGGTGAGCGGTGAGCGCGCAGAGAGGGACGGTCGAGACGCGACGGTGGACGGTAGTCGCAGAGGCAGCGGGAGCGTTTCGAAGGGAAAGGCGAACTCGTCCGAGGACGTCGACGTCGAGGAAGAAGTCTTACGAATATTGCGAGACGTCGTTCGAGAAGCAAAGGCGGCGCACGAGCGAGTCGCGCGCGCGGCGTGCGATGCGGCAGATGTTGGTATCGAGACGCCGGTGGTAGATGCGGTTGATGCGCGAGAATCGGGCAATCCGAGCAAGACGCGCGTGTTCGGAAGACGCGCGCTCGTCGTCTTCGCGTCCTTCGTCTTCGGCGTCATCCACGGACGCGTGAGCGCACCGAGAGTCGCGCTCGCTCGAGCGCCGGACGTTCACCAATCGGCATCGCCCATCATCATCCAGCCGGACCGCGCGTCGCGCTTCCGTCTCGACGACGACGTCCTCGACGCGTCCTGGACGGCTGCGTTGGACCGCGCGCGCGCGGTCCACGACGCCGCCACGGACGAAGCTCTCCGCAAAAGCGTTCGAATCGCCGCCAAACGCGCACGAGCGGCGAGAAAAGACGCCCTCGCCCTCGCCGACGAAACCTCCGACACCGTCCTCCTCACCGACTCCACCTGTCGCGCCGCGCGCGCCTTCGCCCACCTTCGCCGCGCCGTCGACGTCGCCGCGCCGTCGTCGCCCCCCACCGACGCATAGCCGCGCGCGCGCGCACGACGCACCGCGCACCATCGTGCAATCATTCTGTACGTCCATCCCCAGACGCGTCGTCGCCCGCGCGTCCCCACCCTCCCGCGTCCCGTCGTCGCGCGTCCGTCCCGTCGCGTCGCGTCCGTTCCCCCACAGCTCGAGCGACGCCTTCGACCCGCGAGTGCGCCGCCCCGACCACTGGACCGAAGGGTCGCCGCGCGGACGCGGCGCCGCCACCCGCGTGCACCGCACCGCCTACGCGCAAACAGTGAGCCAGTGGGCCCGTGATGAAACCCGGACATAAAAAATCTCCACCCTGATCGCGTGCTCGCGCGATAAAGTACGATAAAGCGCGAAAAAGCGTCGCGAAATCTCGGGAAAAAGCGATCTTCGCGCGCCGGCGACCGGGCGCGGGGCAGGGTTGGACGGAAACGGTGCGCGGGTCCCGGGGCGGGGCGGGTGGCACACGCGCGCGCGCGCTCGAGGACGGACCGTCGAGCGGGGAGGCGAACGCACGCGCGAGCCGTGGATTCGTCCGCGCGGTTTCACGCGTCGAACGCGCGAACGAACGAACGAACGCGGTCGTGAATCGTGGTCGGGAACGTCTCCGGGCGCGACGACGTGGAGGACGAGGGACGAGAATCGTGGTAATTGTCGACGCGGGCGACGCGGGCGACGCGTGAAAGCGCGCGAACGGGTGAAAATCCGGTGGAAAGACTTTTGAATCATCTCTCGCGATGGACGGCGCGACGCCGGACGCGACGAAAGCGACGCGCGGCGGCGGTGGGGCGGTGTGTTCCCCGGTCGCGGACCGGGAAGTGTGTAGGGACTTTTTGAAGGTACGTTCTTGAGTCGTGACTCGTGTTTTCGTGGCAAGAACATACAGTGTCCGAGGCGAAAAAGCGGTCCCAGACTGACTTTCTCATATTACTCCTTTTTGGAATCGTTCGTAGGGCGCGTGCTTTCGAGAAAACTGTCGATACGTGCACGACGCGGCCGAAGGTGCGGCTGTTCCGACGCAGACGACGCAGCCGATATGTCGTGATTATCAAAACGGACGATGCTTCCGAGCGTCGTGTCGCTTTTATCACGGGACGAGCGCCGATCAAGCGACGATGGGTCTGGACGGTCGCATGTACGGCGCCGATCTCGGTGATATGTCGTACAATAAGAATCCACAGTTGCACATGATGAACAGAACGATGAACCTACCGATCAATCACGGCGCTCCGATTGATCCGGCGGCACTACTCGGCGTGGACCCTAATGCCGCCGCGAGTTTGCTCAGCGGGGGTAACCTCAATCTGGAACAAGCGTTGCTCTTACAGACAGCCATGGCCAACGGTATGACGTATGATAATAATACGGCGTTGACGATGGCGTTGGCAAACGAGATTCTTCGTCGAAATGCGACTGTCAATCAACAAAATTTGACCGGAAACGCCGCGTTTGATACACGTTGGATGAACACTCATCAAATGGCTGCGGCATCAGCACGTCAACACATGAACGGAGTGAAAACGCAAGCACCTGATTCTATGTATCAACAATCTGTCGCTGCCGCGATAGCGGCGATGAATCCACGCGTGGCTCAGGAATCGCAGTACTTAGACGCAGCAGCAGCTGCTAATTGGCACAGCAAGACCCTTGGCAGCACTCAAGTCGACGGCGCGCAGCAAAGGCACACTTCTCAAGCGACTGATATCGCTGCCTTACCAGATTCACTTGTGAACAATGATTTCATGAACATGAACGCTTCCAGTATGGCTTCAACAGCTTTTGCTTCTCATGGTTCACTTTTGGGCAACTTCCAGTGAAGCTCCGCGTTGGCTGCGGTCATTTTTTCCTCACAGCGATGGAGATGGATTCTGACTTGACGGGACAATCTTTTGAAAACCATGAAAATAAATTAATTTTGTACGCTATAAGCACTTAGAACCATGCAGCACAATGGAGCACCACTTTCCTGCATCAATTCTGCCCGTGAGTCGCAAGGAGTACAGACGAAGAAAGCATCATGGCTTCGACCTTCAAGCGACATTTACACTGATCCTTTGGTCAGCGCAGACCTTCAAAACGATTTCATACCCGAGTACATTATCTTAGCACCGCTAGATTTTTCAATACTGTACATTTTGACGTATCGATGAGAACGATGAAGCCGCATCGCATTCAAAATCCCGTGCCGCACCAGGTGAGTGAGGGTGAAATGAAATGAATATGACTGGATTTTATTTCCGAGGCTAGTAGTTCTCTAATACGTAGTCGCGCGCGAAAGTTTTTTGAAAATGGAACAAACTTTTTTAGGCGACAGCGACTTCGTCGCGCGCCGCAGCGACGTCGACTTGCACCGAGGGGCCCATGGACGACGCAATGTACATCGTGCGCCAGTAGACACCCTTCGCGCCGCTGGGTCGGTTCGCGTCAATCGCGCCGACGACGGCGAGCAAGTTCTCCTTCAAGTCACTGGCGCTGAAGCTGAGCTTACCGAACGGCACGTGCACGATACCTTGCTTGTCCGCACGGAACTCAACCTTACCCCCCTTGAACTCAGTAACAGTCGTCGCGACGTCGGTGGTCACCGTACCCGCCTTCGGGTTCGGCATAAGACCCTTCGGACCGAGCTGGCGCCCGAGCTTAGCAACCTTCGGCATCATATCCGGGGTCGCGACAAGCAAGTCGAAATCCATCATACCACCCGCGATTTCGTCAACCAAGTCGTCATCACCCGCGAAGTCGGCGCCCGCCCCCTTCGCCGCGGCGATGTTGTCACCAGCGCACAACACGGCGACGCGAACGGTCTTACCGGTACCCTTCGGCAACGCAACGGTGGCTCGCAACTGTTGATCATTGTACTTCGGGTCAATGTTCAATCGAATGTGCACTTCGGCAGACTCGTCGAACTTGGCCGTCGCGGAGCTCTTCATGAGCTCAATCGCCGCGTCGGCAGCTTGCGACTCCAATCGGGGCGGCACAGACTTTTGCGCGGCGCGGAAGCGCTTGGATTGCTTCGCTTCCTTCGAGCTCAAGCCATCCTTGCGGACAGCGCGTTGCGGCGCCGCAGATTCCTCGAGTTCGGAAAAGTCCAAGCCCGCGGCGCGGATCACTGTCGAGTCAGAAAATAAAATTCACGTCAGTCGCGCGTTCATCATCGCGTTGCCCATCAGATCCGCCACCGCGGCGTCTTCACCGTCGCGTCGATCTCACGCTCGCGTCCGATCGTCCATACGGACGACCACCGCGCCCGTCGCGCTCCCCCCCTCGCGCGAGCTCAGGTTTTAGGGTCTCGTCCGCGCCCCCAACCTCTCGCATGTACGCGCGCGCGACGCCCCCACGACGCGCGCGACCGCTCCCTCGCGCCCCCATCGCGCGTGACGATATTCTCCCCTTCCCATCGACGCGCGCTCGCCCACCCACACGCGCGTTCAATCCTCCTCGCGCGCCATCGCGCCGGCATCCATCGCGCCATCGCGTCGCCCTCGCGTCGGCCGGGTCGCTCGACGCACCTCTCGCGCGCGGCGCGCGCGCGCTCTTGCGCGTCGCCGCGACCGGAGTCGCGACGGCGCATTTCGCCGTGAGGGTAAACATCGTGCGCGTCGGTGCCTTCGCGTGCGACGCAGTGTCGCCGACGACGCCGTCCGCGCGTCGTTCGGTCGGCCGGCGCGTCGACGTCGTCGTCGGGCGGGCGAGGGGGGCTCGGCTGTGGGTGCGATTGACCGATCATGACCCGTCGATTATTTTGTGGATTGGACGGATGGGTGCTGACCCCTCGGGTAGGGGACTCGGACTCGGAGACGCCGGCCGGCAGAGCGCGGCGTTCGGTCGACCACCCATGTCGCGCGTCGCCGTCGCCGGCGCGAGCGTGGACGCGCGATGGCGCGCGAGCGAACGCGTGGGAACGTCTCGGACGCGACGGTCGAGGCGGTGTGCGATCGCGGAGGCGCGCGTGGAGGGTTTTCCGACGCGAGGTGTGTCTATTTTTTTCTCTTCTCGCGGGGTGGGGCGCGAGGCGAGGGCGCGAGGCGAGGGCGCGTGCGGTGAGAGAAGCGGTGAGAGGAGCGAGACGATGACTGACGAATGCGTGTGTGTGCGTGCGTTCGCGTCGACGACAGAGAGCGGTGATGGGACGGAGAGACCGTTAGCGGTGTGTTTAGGGAAGTTTGACTCCATGCACCGGGGACACTTTGCGCTGGCGGAGCGCGCGGCGACGCTCGGAGACGTCGTCATGGTGTCGTTTTCGGGCATGGCTGAGACGTTGGGGTGGGAGAGTAGGTTACCGATCACGGCGCCGAGCGATCGAGCGCGCGTGTTGGCGCTTTGGAGTCAGAACGTGGAGGGCAAAAACGTCTCCTTGCGCGAGCACGCGTTGGCGTTTTCAGACGTGCGAGAGCTCTCGCCCGAGGCTTTCGTGAAAATGTTGGCGGAGATGGACGTCAAGGCGGTGGTGACCGGGGAAAATTATAGATTTGGATACAAGGCGGCCGGAGACGTGGAGGCTCTGAAGACGTTTGGCGCGCAGAATGGGATGACGGTGAACGTCGTCGACTTGGTGCCCGCGCAGACGAGGTCGGCGATGGGATTGGGTAACCAGGTGAGCAGCTCGCGCGTGAGGCAAGCGCTTAACGACGGAAACATCGACGATGTTAATTGGATGTTGGGTCGCGAACACCGATTGGTGTTCAACGTGAGCGGAGAGAGGACGGCGAACGCGCTTCGCGCCGCGCTCGCCTCGGGCGTCGACGAGATCAACATCTCCCTGGAAGCGGCGGAAAACCAACCTCCCAGCGACGGTCACTACACCGCTCGCGTGTACGTCGACCAATCACCCGAAGGTACCACCGTCAGCCCGACCACGGTGCCCGTTCAGATTTCCTACGGCAGACTCGTCATCGATAGAAACCACGTTCCCGAAGTCGTCTTTGCCGAGCGCGTCGTCGCCGTCGACTTCGTCGCTCGAAGCAGCCCGCGATACGCCATGGGCGTCTCCGGGCGGTGGTAGCGACACTCACCCGGCGACACTCGCTCGGCGCAGCGTCACTCGATCGTCTCTTTCGCGCGCGCGCATCGTTCCATTCATTTTAAACACAACACACCGCAACACGTGCCCTTTGGCACTTTGTCGCCTCGTCCCGGTGCCGAGAGAAACGAACCGTCGCGTCACAACGAAGCGCGCGCGTCGCCCGATCGCGCGATTCGACGTCATGAGCGCCGGCGACGATGATGTCGATAAGGTTTTCGTCGCCGTGCGCGTGCGGCCGCTGAACGACGCCGAGCGCGGCGCGGGACGCGTCGTGCCGTGGGTGGTGTCGGAAAACACGATCGCACACGAGGTGCGCGCGCGATGGGGAGATACCGCGTCGCCGAGCGAACGGTGACGCGCGCGAGGGGTCGACATTGTATTCTCGTCTCGCGTCACGCGCGCGAGTCGGCGCGTGGGACGACGCGGAGGGCGAGGACGAGGACGTTGTCGCGAGGGGGAACCAATCCGGCGAGAGACTGACGACGGAGCGACGCGCGAGCAGGATGGAACGTCGGCGACCGGCGCTTACGTGTTCGATCGAGTGTTCGATGAGACGAGCGATAATAAGTCGGTGTACGAGGCGACGACGTCGAAGATTGTGAGTAACGTCCTGAGTGGGTTTAACGGGACGGTGTTCGCGTACGGGCAGACGTCGAGCGGGAAGACGCACACGATGCACGGATCAAAGGAAGAGCTCGGGGTGATTCCTCTCGCGGTTCGAGACGTGTTCGATGCGGTGAGGCGACAAGGGAGCGATAGAGAATTCTTGATTCGTGTGAGTTATCTGGAAATATACAACGAAAAGATGGTGGATTTGTTCGCTGCCGAGGCGGGCGACTGCGACTCGGAAGAGTACGCGGCGAAATTATCGATTCGCGAAGATAAAGACCGAGGAACGTACGTGCTCGGATTGAGGGAGGAGGTGGTCACGATGCCTTCGCAAGTTTTATCGCTTCTCGAGCGAGGGACGAAGCGTAGACACGTCGGGGCGACGAATATGAACATGCACTCTTCGAGGTCACACACCATTTTCCGAATGATCATCGAGTCGAGAGCCATAGACGGCAAGGCCAGCGGTGCCGACGACGCGGCCGTGCTGGTGTCGACGTTGAATTTGGTGGATTTAGCGGGGTCAGAGCGAATGTCGAAGACTGGTGCGGAGGGCGAACGCGCCAAAGAAGGCGCGCACATCAACAAGTCGCTCATGACGCTCGGCGTCGTCATCAACAAACTCTCCGAAGGCGTCGAATCCAAGGGAGGTCACATACCGTATCGCGATTCCAAGTTGACGCGCATCTTACAACCCGCTCTCGGTGGTAACTCTAAAACCGCCATCGTGTGCGCGATGACGCCGGCGCATTCGCACTGCGAGGAGACTCACTCGACGCTCAAGTTTGCGCAACGCGCCAAGCGCGTCATCAACAAGGCGACGGTGAACGAGGTGGCGGCGAACAAGGCGACCAACGCGATGTTAAAGCGGCAACAAAGAGAAATTGCGGCGTTAAAGGCGAGATTGGAGGAGGAAGGCGCAAAGGTGGACGACAAGGCGATAGAGGCGCTCCGCCGTCGACTCGCCGAGGCTGACCGAGAGAAGAATCTGATGGCGCTCGCGTTGGAGGACGGGGAAGAAAAGGCGAAGGAGCGCGAAGCGAAGATTGCTGAACTCGAGGCGCGCGTTCAAGAGCTGACGACCCGCGTTGAAGAAGTTCGAGAAGAGCCGCACACGGAAGAGGTTGAGCGCGGGGCGATTTCAAACGCAACGAGGGAGCATCAACAGTCGCTGTCCGCCATGACCCCGGACACGCTGCAAGCCGTGCGCGCGTTCGAGGAAAAAGTCAAGGCTCTGGAGAATGATCGCGACGCCATGCGCACTCGACTCGAGAAAGACTTGACGGAGAGCGAGAAACGACGAGAAGAGCTCGAACGCCATCGCCTGGACGCCGTGGGACAGATTGCCTCTCTTCGGGAGGAAATTGCCGAAATCACCGCCACCATGGTGGACGGCGAGGGAAGCGGCTCGTCGGCGGACGTACAAATATTACTCACGCAGGCGAAGCGAGCGCGGGGACGCGCAGAAGAGGAACTCGCGAACCTTAAATCCGAATTCTTTGAGGAGAAGTCTCTCCGCGCGGTGGCGGAGGCGGAGGCGAAGCGTCTCAGCGAAAAGATTGAAGGACTCATGCGACAACGAGAGAGCGACATCGAGTGCGGTGATTCCGCGAACGGCAACGTGCATTTGGCGCATCTCGCGCTTCGCAAGCAAATCGTCAAACAAAACGAGACCATTGCGCTTCTCGAGGAGCGAGCGAGAGAGTCTGATCAGGTGCTCGAGGAAGCCATCAGAGTGTACGAGGAGGAGGTGGCGAAAAACAAAAAATCGAGCCACGGTTCGTCTAGCGACAACGGTGAAGAAGTCTCAGCTCTGGTCGCGTCGAACGAGGAGCTGAGCAAACGGTGCGATGCGTTGGAAAAGAAGTACGCCCTCGCCAAGGCGGCGTTTGCCAAGCTCTCGAAAGAGAAAGCCAAGGCCGCGAGTGGCGCGTATGATGGTGATGCTCGCGACAAGGCTGCCGTGGAATCGTTGAAAAAGGAAAACAAAGAGATGAAACGTCAGATGCACAAACTCAACGAAGTCTACGCTCGCTTGCGTGAAAAATTCACGTCGGGCGGCGAGGCGGCGTTCGACAAGGTACGAGATGCGACTGAGATCAAGTACGACTTACAAGCGCTTGAAAGAAAGCGACAAGTCGAGAAAAAAGCTCTCTTGGCGAAAATAAGCGAATTAGAAAACAGAGTACCATCGGTAGGAAAAATTTCCGAGGACTTGCCGAGAACGCAACTCGGCGCCATCGACGCCAACGCCAACGCGTAGCGCGACCCCAGAGGAATCTTACGTAGCACGGCCGTGCGGTCAGTGAGAGACTACACGTGCACGTAGTACTGTAGTGGACAATGTAATACAACCCAAAATGATTCGACGCTCGCCCATCTAATGCTCGTCGACGCGCACACACACGTGTCCCACACCCACAAGATGGCATCGGTTGGTAGTTAGAGAGGACGACGTTCACATTTTGAGTTAACACTGGGACGAAATCTTTCTGTTTGGTGGTGTTAAATGAACACCATGGTTTGGTTGAGGGACTTTGCCCGTTTTTTTTGTAATTTTTGATCTTTTTGTGGAGGAAGTTTGAGTAAAACATTTACTTCTTGGACTTCTTCGGCAACAAGACGGAGTGGATGTTCGGCAAAACACCACCGGCGGCGATCGTGACGGTGCCGAGGAGCTTGGAAAGCTCTTCGTCGTTGCGGATCGCGAGTTGGATGTGGCGCGGCACGATGCGCGACTTCTTGTTGTCGCGGGACGCGTTGCCAGCCAATTCAAGAACTTCCGCGGCGAGGTACTCGAGCACGGCGGCCAAGTAGACCGGGGCACCGGCACCGACGCGCGTGGCGTACTTGCCAGCCTTCAAGTAGCGGGCGACACGGCCGACCGGGAATTGCAAGCCAGCCTTGGCAGATCGGCTCATGGCCTTCTTGCCGGTCTTTCCTTTACCTCGTCCAGACATCTTTGATTTGTATTCGCGTTATGGAATGACGCGTTCGTCGCGCGCGTCGCCCGACGCACGCCATCGCGCGGGCGTCGCGTGAGCGCGCGCGTGAGCGCGGTGAGCGCGATTGATAGATCATTTTCGTCTTGATTACGTATAGTAATCAGAGGGCACAATTTCTGGCCGTTAATCGCGTGAGAGCCAATCATTTTTTGCGTGTACCCTAGGTACACTCGTAGTGCATGAGTCATAGATGGTCGATTAAGCGAACGTGATCATGAGGGCACGTTTTCGGTGAATTCTCAATTTTGATTGGCTGATGATGTGATTGAGACGTCAATTATTGAGTCATAACCCTCCGATGCAAAGTGACTCTGAACACTCACCCGCGCTCACGCGACGGGGCATTTTCGCCACCGAGTGGGGCGACGCGCGCGACGGGTGCGTCATTCCTTAACGCGAATACAAACACAATGGCCAAGAAGCCCGCTCAAAAGAAGCCGTCCGGCGCCAAGAAGGTTGGCCGCAAGTCCAAGACGGAAACCTACAAGATCTACATCTACAAGGTCTTGAAGCAAGTGCACCCGGACACCGGTATCTCCTCCAAGGCGATGTCCATCATGAACTCCTTCATCAACGACATCTTCGAAAAGATCGCCACCGAAGCCGCCAAGCTCGCGCGATACAACAAGAAGCCGACGGTCACCTCCCGCGAAATCCAAACCGCGGTCCGCCTCATCTTGCCGGGTGAGCTCGCCAAGCACGCCGTCTCCGAAGGTACCAAGGCCGTCACCAAGTTCACCTCCGCGTAAATTGTTTACCGGTAGAACTGACGAACTTACAACTTCAAAAAATTACAAAAAAAACCAAAATCGACGCTGCCGACCACCGTCGGCGGTGTTAAGACATGGTGTTCATTTAACACCACCACTCTCAAAGATTTATCCCTCTTCAACTAATCGTCAAAACGCTCTTCCTCGACCTCCCCGACGTTTGAATTTAAACCGCTCTGACTGGCGTGCACGGAGGAAGGCGGTGACACTCGTGCTAGCGTTGTCTTTGCTATCATCACTACAAACCGTGACTACGTCTACGCGATGACTAGGTCGCCTTCTCAATGCCTTGCGTTCGACAAAATTCGATGAATCCGTCGAAACCGCGTCCGAAGGAGACCTCACACTCGAGGTGCTCCACCAGTCTCGAGTCGAGCGGTTCCGGGTTATCGAGCCCGATGCGCACGTGCGTTAAACGAGGCAGAAACGTGCACGATTCTCGAATCCGACGAATCTCTACGTCTAACGCCGATCCGTGACGCGGTGGATACGTGGACCAAGGCTCTCCTCCGGTGTGAACGACGATGATTTCGTCGGCGCAGCGCGCTACAAAGACGCGCGGACCGGCGAACTTCGAGTCCTTTTGTTCGTACACCATCTCTCGACGAAGTGGAAGAAGCGGCGAGCGACATTGCAGCACGTCACTGATTCTCTCATCATCGCCGTCGGTCGCGAAAAACTCGAAGAGTTGCGGGTAAACGAACGTGGCCGTCTCGTCCGGATCCAACCTCTTGAGCTGCGAAACGGCGGCGACGCGCCTATCCGGATGAGGCCCGATCGGGTGCAGGACGTTTGACCTCAATAATCCGTACACGAGCCTCGGTATGGTATCTTTTACGAAGGAAAACGCGTTGTTCGTGGCTTCCGCCGCGGCCGAAAACGCGATGAACCAGTCCACCAAGGCTTGGCGAGCTTCAGTCATGCCTTCGTCTTCGGACGTCGCGAGAACTTGCCGCGTTATCAAACACATCATGGCGTTCGCGTCGACATGTTTATAAACATCACGTGCACTTCGAGCGATGTTCGCCCGACAGGTGTGAATACGACGACGGCGACGACGGCGTACGATGATACCTCCAGTTTCGACGACTTGTCGTTCAATGCACGTGTACTCAAAGGCGAGTTGTACTTTTGGATGACGAGAGTTCAACTCCTCTTCCAGACCCGCACTAGTGCTGTAATCGAAATCAAACGCAAAAGCATCTTTCGTCGCACAGGATGCGATGTGATAGAGTCCCACGTAGGCTCTATCCGGATGCAAGGCGCCGTACGCGTTGGCGATTTCCAAGTCTGCAGTCGTGCGCACACGAAGAGTGGCGTTTATCGCCTTTTCATTCCGCAGCAATCGATGGACATCACCGACGATGGGTATTTCTCGTTTGTTAGGGTACATCAACACGTTCCCACCGCTTCGTTCGGCGAGTGGTGCGAGCGTACTCAGGTCGCTGAAGTCGTCGCTCGTCAAGACGACGTCCACCTCGACGCCGTGTAACAGGCATCTCTCACCCACACTTTCATAATGATCATGGGCGGGAATCATCAACTCATCCGCTTCTTGGGAAGCCATTTCAAAGTCTTCCGCCGTCGGTTGCACTGTGTCCTGAAGCAAGACGTCAGAAACGGATTGCGTGAGGCGATCGACGCTGCAACTTCCCACGCCGCTACTGGGACCACCCCGAAGAAAGGATATGACTCGCGCGCTAGACACCAAACCTTCATCGACGGCTTGATCAATCACGTTCAAGACTTCATCTAAAACTGGACCAAATATTCTACCGAATTTTGACGAAGACGAATCGTTGGGTTCCGTCGAATCCTCCGGCGTTCCTACGTGAGCCTCGATGGCGCTCGTGACGACTTCTTTCCAACCTGAAGCTGTCGTGGGCGACGACGGTGATGACAAGACATCCTTCACCGACGTGATTACGTCCTGCACGCGACGTATGAACCCGCGTTTCTTCGGATTTGCGTGCGAATCGAAATATCTGAGGCTTACCACGTCGTTATTTCCATCGCCGCTGAAATCGATCGCCTCGAGCGTGTCGCCTCGAAACGTGAACACGCCGAATCGTACATCCTCACCATCCACCGCTTCGATCGCGCTTCCAAGCGCTAACTTGACCAACTCACAATACTCTTCACCCGCGTCGTTCAGATCCACGATGGCTACGATCGCACGTCCGTTCCCTGGACGCAGTTCCAAGGCGTCGTTTCTAACCGCTCTCCGTCGCCAGTCGTTCTCGTCTAAAATCTCCTCGGCTTCGTTTCCGCCTTTCTCCCCGTTCACGGTCGATGAGATCGTCTCGCTGGCCACGTCGAACTCGTACGTCTCCGTCGTTAATTCCGGTAACTTCTGGGTCGTCGCCAAACCTTTTGAATATCTCGAACCTTTCGCCGCATCTTGCCACACCGTGTACGTCCCACACATGCAACACGCGAATCCGCTCGCATCGACTCGACAATGGCCGTTGATGTACCCGTAACAGCTCGAACATCTCGCAATACGCTCGGGAGACTTGAGACGAGCGATGTTGGCGCACGAGGCGGTCAGGTCGAGAGGCGTGATTACCACGCCCATCGGAATCTGGAGCTCATTCTTCAGCGTCGCTTCCCGTGGGAGGGCGCGCGTGCTCCATCGAACCACCGGACTCGAGGACGACGCGGATTCCATCGAATCGCGGGGTGCCTTCTCTTCGATCGGCGGACGCATTTCGTGTAGGCCGACGTCGTGCATTCACCGCATGGCTGACGAGCCGACGTGTGTGGGACGGATCGAGCGTTCAGTGGTGCTATTCCGTTCTAGGTATTACAAGTCTACTCTTTCAACGCGTCGAACGAATTCGATAACGTTCTATCATCGTTTCGTCGGTGGCTCGCGGACTTTCCAATTCACCCCGGCCGCAATTTTGGAATCAAAGAAAGCTTCGAGTCTGTTGGCGCACTTGAAGTACACTGTGTCGCGAGAATTGTACAATCGGCAATTATGGAACATCAAACGGAAATCCGCGCAAAACATCTCCAGCGATGTGTAATACTTCTCGCTGGAAACTCTCTCTTTGATCAGCTCCAAGTCAAGCGGGTCCTTGACAATTTCGTAATAGTCGGGTACTTCCATGGGATTCACGGGTTCGGCGAACGGCCACACGTCCGCGTGCGCCTGGATGATGTTGACGAGCGCGCGCATAAATTTGTGTAGATTCTCACGCGTGGGCAATCCATCGCCGCAACCGGGATACACTAATCGGAACTTGGGCATCTCGGGCGCCTCCCACTTGGCCTCCTTCAAACCTTTGATGTGCTTGACGTCGATCGGAGTGTACTTTCCGTCCTCCGTTTTGGGGTTAAAATGATCCTTGAGTCCAGGATACACCTTGTGAGCTGTGGCCATTTCCCTCACCTTGGCTTCTACCGCCTTGCGTTGCTCTCTTATTTGATTCACAAAGTCAACGTACGAGACGTGTCCGTCCAGCTGACACTCCATAATTGTCCCGCCGTCGTACTCTTTGATGTAACCGTACCACTTCTCGCGCTCCATCATGATCTCTTTCGTGAAACCTTGTTTTTCAAAGTAACCCACCGCGTTATTATCCGCGAACGTGATCAAGTGCGTCATGTTCTCCGTATCCTTTGCGTATTCCTTGATGTGGTTCATCAAACGCGTACCGTAGCCCTTCACCTGCTCGTTCGCGCTCACCGCACAAAACGCAATCTCTCCCATCCTCTGCTTCGGGAAAGGTCGATACGTGATGCCACCGATGACGTTGCCGTTCTTCATGCACAGCATCGAATTGTGTCTCGAATCGAACACCAAGCGCACGATGTATTCCTTCGGCATGTTTGGCAACTGCTTGCTGAAGATATTCTTCAGTGCGATGAGCAACCTCGAGCTCTCTTCGCTGCCATCATTCTTGATAACCTTCCATTTAAGCTCACCGTCGCGTTCTTGCTTGCGAAGGTGCGATTCTCGCGTGGCGTAGGCTCCTCGGACGGGCGAAGACGGCGACGCCGCAGCCAACTTCTTGGCGGGGCTCACCGTCGCTTCCGCGCCCTCGGTCGCGTTATCCTCGCCTCTCTCGCGCTTCGCGCCGGTACCGTCATTCTCCTCGTCCGCGTCTCTCCCTCGCCTTCTGTTAGACGTCTCCGGCGCGTCGCCCTCCGCGTCTGTCCCCATCGTTCGCCGATCTTCGACTCCACCGTTTGCCTCCACCGTTTGAGACGAGCGACCCGTTCGCCGTTCGAGCGAGTCGCGCGAGAGCGTGCGCTCTATTTTCTTCGAACGTCCCTCGCGCCTCTCGTGCTCGCCCGCGCCGCGTGCGCTCTCGCGTGCAGTGCTCGACCTCCCGCGCCGAGCTTTGAAGTCACGTCGCGGTGATTTGAACGAAGACGCGCGTCGTCGCCGCAGAACCGGACGCGAGGCGTCGACGCGGTGACTTCGGGCGGGAGTCGCTCGAAGAAAACGTTTCCAGGCGGAGCGTCGAACGAGTCGAGGCGTTCGGCGATCGCGTTCGCTCGACGAGGCGCGTCTTCGCGGTGAAGCGGGGGGAGGCGTTTTCTGACTCGGGACGACGATCTCGGGACTTGGGGGATCGCGCGAGCGTGAGAACGGTGGATATGTCGGCGAATGTGGACGAAAATGATTCTCTCCGTCGAGCCTCGCACGCGACGGCGTCGTCTTGGCGCGCGTTGGCGCGTAAGGTGGCTGCGGGTGCGCCCGAAGTGCCCGAAGACAAAGATGGCCAAGACGAGAGGTTTGCTACGCTTTGTGACCGGTTGCAAGCGACGAGAGAAGAGAACTTGCTCATGGAGGAGTATCCAGATTACAAGCGTCAGAAGAAGCTCGAGGAGACGAACGATGCGACGAAAGTGTGGGCGTTGTCACCGGGTCAGAGTACGGTGAATGCGACCGCTGCGCCTTTTTTGAAGTGGTGCGAGGAACATTTCCGCGATGTGAATAGGCGAGACATCGAGTCGCTGGCGCCAAAGGATGTGCATTGCATGCAATGTGATGCGGATTATCTCATTCCTGGTTTAGGACGACATTATTGCCACGGGTTCCAGGAGGAGGACAAGGAAGAGGAGAGAAAAATGATGGAGCGCAAGAGAATGGCTGTGCTGAATCGAGCCGATACGCCTGCGAAGAAAAAGAAAACGCCCAAGAAGACGGTCAAGCCGAAAGCTGACACAAAGAAATATCAAGTGACGCGTATTTCGCCGTTAGAAAGACCAGATGAGATTGATGAATGTTGTGCGGTGTGTTTTGATGGCGACTCATACGACGACAATCCGATTTTGTTTTGCGACAAGTGCAATGTAGCTGTGCACCAGCTGTGCTACGGAATTCAAATCATTCCGCAAGGCGATTGGAATTGTAAATCGTGTAGCAGTCGCGGCGCCGCTAAGCAGTGTAGTCTGTGCACCGTGAAGGGTGGCGCGTTGAAACCCACCGCAGATGGGCGTTGGGCACACCTCTTCTGTGCGCAGTGGATCCCAGAGGTTTTCCTAGCTGACGTCGATCTGATGGAGCCGATCAATACGAACTCGCTACTTTCGGACCGCACAAATTTGACATGTATAGTCTGTAAACAACACGGGGTCGGCGCATGCATTCAGTGCGCTTACGGCAACTGCTCCGTTCCGTTGCATCCCATGTGCGCCATGACGAGCGGTGCGCGCATGGAAATCAGATCGACAGAGAAATCGGAAGACGTAGACTACATGTGCTACTGCGAAAAGCACGTAAAAGAATTGGAAAGGAAAGCGCAACGAATAGCTAACGGGGAAAGCTCGGCGGCAGTGACTCCCGCGAAAGCTACCGAAGACACGCCCGCCAAGGTGACTCCGCCGCCGACGCCTCAGCCAGAGGAAGTGAAGGAAGAAGCCACGACTGCGTCAGCTTTGAAGACGACCGTGTCACCGGCGCGCGCCGAAAATAGTGAGTCGACAGTATTGAATCAGCCCATGAAAGGATTGAACACGAATGAGATTCGTAGGTTGGTCTCGAGCTTGTTTGACTTGTCGGGTCTCACCGCCGCCGACATCGAGGATGTCAAAGAAGAAGATGATTTCATGTCTTGGTTACGCGGCGACAGCGTCGAGACTCGGGATAAAAACGAATCCATGGGGACGCCGGCAAAGATCAAATTGGTCATGGATCCTCGAGAAGTTGCCGCACGCCAGTGGTTGGCGCGAAAAGCCAAGGAGGAAGTGTTGGCTCCAGTGCGCATCGACGGGTCAGAGGCGAGAGTCAGCGACAGCGCGATGGAGACGAGCGATGGTTCGCCAAAGGTCGAGGATGAGGTTCCTAGTGAAGATTCGTATTTGTATCCCGCTCAGGTTCCGCATCCAGTCGAAACGTTGGCTGAGTACACCCGCTTGACTCTAGAAAGTGCGAAAGTACCACCGTCGCCGAAGACGCTGGAGGACGTCATCCCGGAGCAATCCGGTCCGAATGGTATTCCCACGAGTATGCGTCCGCCCAAGTGTCAAGTGTGCGTCATTCGTAAGCAGGGTGTGTGCGGTACGGCGTCTGCACCTCCGAGATGTCACAGGCGGAGAGAAAACATGGAGAAAATGCGCGCGGAACAGCTCGCCGAACTCAAGGCGCAACTCGGCCCGGGCGAGACGCTTCCGGATCCGGTTGAAATCGTGCAAAACGAGCTCGCACGCATCGAAGTGCGGACGGATGTGCTCAAAATTGCACCCGATGATGAAGTTGTCGCTGAAATTTACAGAGCGCAGACCGTCTTAGCAAGGACGTCTCACGTGAACAGACAACTTATTCAAAAGCTCTTGCGCAAGGTGGAGGAAGCGCTTCCGACGGAAGAGCAAGCGCGCGACGAGCAGCGACGAGCCCAGGAAGAGACGTCTCAATACGAAGAACGATGGCGAGGTGGAAGATGGCGCATGGAGCGTCTCCGCGCTGAGGGCAAGGAAGAGGAGGCGCAGTTTGATGGAGGTGAGCTCGCCGGTGCAGACATGCGCGATCCTCTCGTCGAATCCGGCGCCATGGAGGACGCGCTTTGCTGCGTCTGCGCGGGTGGTGAAAGCGAGTATCCGAACGAAATCGTCTTCTGCGAGCGCTGTGAAATGTGCGTGCATCAGCAGTGTTACGGCGTCACCAACATTCCCGAGGGTGAGTGGTTATGCTGGCCGTGCCACGAGACGGAGCGCATGGAACGCGAAAACGGTCATCCGGGCACTCGTCCGCCGCGCTACATGCGCGAAGCCGGCGACGGGGCCATGTACGACCCTCGAGTGCAGTGCTTGTTGTGCCCGGTGAAGCGCGGTGCGTTGAGGACCATCATAGATCCGCGTCTGCAAACACCGAAGACGACACAGACCCTCACGCCCGAGGCGACGGTGCGCTCGCCGACGTCGGCGAAATCCGTTCCAGACGGTAAAGCGGAGACGAACGATGCGAACGCCGATGCTCGCGACACGAACGCCCCGGGAACGTCTGTCGTGAAAACACCGAATCGTGGTCGAAACCGCTGGTGTCACGTCGTGTGCGCGCACTGGCAGCAAGGCATGGAGACGGATTTGTATCTCGACGGACCGGCTGCCATCACTGGCTTGGACGAGATTTGCTCCCAGTTTAAAAACGCTCGATGCTCGGCGTGTCGTCTGGACGACGGTGCGTGCATACCGTGCTCGGCGAAGAACTGCCCGATTGTCTTTCACCCGCTCTGCGCCAGAAGATGTGGATGGCACATGCTTCCACTGCAATCGCCGGAGCCGCTGGCGTTTTGCGCCCGCCACAGCATCGAAGAGCGACGAAATCCCGGATCGACGATGCGCGCCAAGTACAGCGTGAACGCCAGCGCCGCGCGATCCGGTCAGCGCGTCTCCACGAAAAAGAAGCGCACACCCACACTCGAAGAGATGGAGATGCTCCGTCGCGCGCGCGTCGGTCTGGAGACGCTCCGTCTTCTCTGTGACCGCGTCGTCAAGCGAGAGCGACTCAAACGCTCTGAGCTCGAGCAGCATCACAAGTTGTGGCTCGCACAGATTCGCGGAGAAGCGAGCGGGCCAATCTACGCCCTCGATGACGACACCCAGGCGCACATCAAGATCCCAGACGTCGCCAAGGATCGCAAGTTGCTCTTTTTAACCCCCAAAGAGGCGTCCCGGTACGAAGACGCCTTTTCGACGCTCCCGCCGGATATCCGTCTCGTCGAGGCGGAACCCATCGACGAACCCTTCCAAAACGATGACGACGACGATGACGAAGGGGATAAAAAGTGACGACGGACGATCAGCACCATTAGTCACCGCGAGCGCCGAGACTCGCGATTTAGCCGCCGTGTAACATCGTCCATAGACACTCGTCCCGAGCTCGAGACGATCGCACCGTTGCGTGGGAACCGTCGCACGCGGCACACATCGACGTCGCGCGCGTCGGTGGGTGCGCACGTGAACGTGCGAGGAACACGCGCGTTGATAAATTTTCGCACAAACGCGCCACGCGTCGACGCGCGCGCTCGAACGCGGCGTCAAACCACGGACGGGTGATCGGATTGAGTCGCGCGTTTGACGCGACGCACGCATCGCGGAGGGCTCGCGCGCGCGACGAGAGCGGTGAGAGAAGATGGGATGTGGATCCTCCAAGCAGACGGCGGTGAATGAAGCGCCGCGGGCGAGCATCGCGCCGAGAGCGTCGGAGGAACAGGAGTTTTTCGACGCGGCGGAGGACTTGGCGGCTGCGCCGAGCTTCATGCGTGCGAAGAGTCTGGAGAGATTGAAGATTGTGGCGGATGAACCCGCGCCGGTGGTGAAGCAATCGTCCTTCATCAGATGGATGAGCGCGGTCGGACCGAAGGAGAAGGTGGAAGAGATCGTAGAGGACACCGGAATGTCTAAATGCGTCGTGCCGCTGTACGAGCAAGGCATGGAGACGTTAGCCGAGGAGTCGAGCGACGCGTCTTGGACGGAGAATGTCGATGGCGTGGGTTTTAAACTTAGAGGGAAGACGTACAAGAAAGATAAAAAGAAAATTCCTAGTGAGGCGCCGTTTTACAACGTGCAGGGGGTGTTGTCGTTTAAAAGCGACGAAAAAGTGGGCGATTGGATTAAAAATCTGTTTGATGGCAATCTCGGTACGAAAATTAGAGATGAGATACCGACGGTTATCATCGTTAACATTATGATTCCCGACTATAAGCCCACCGGAGGCATGTTCGCGAAGAAGGAGCACAATGGTCCGGGCCATAACGTCGTCTTGTTGTGCAAGATCAGTGACTTTGCGCTCAAGACGCTGGAAGAGACGGAGGACTGGGAAGATCTGCCACCCGATTTCAAATTATTAAGAAGATATGTCAAAGGTGATGGTACTGGCAAGGTGGACGTACACCCGCACGAGATGGTTATTCGTCAGCAGACAAAGATGGTCGTCATGGTGGTGACTGGACACGAGCATTTGCCGTGGCTCGTTCGACAAGCGGTGAACCACGGTAACGGTAAACCGTTCATGGTGAACAGAACTTCGTCTTACATCGAACGTTCTGGCGCCTTGGAAATAAATGTCGACGCGCACAACTTTAGTAATGTCGCGCTCAACGGCCTACGAACCGTACACACTTCTCTCGGTAAGTTGATTCTCGACGTTGGGGCAACCATTCAAGGAGAAAACGAAGCTGAGCTCCCGGAACGTTTGCTGTTTTCGTGCAGAGTCAACTACCCCAAGATAGAAAAGATCGAGGCTCACATCGACATGCTCGAGGCCAACCTTGCCGGCAGAAAATGGTTGAGGGCAATTCAGGATAGACTTACGTGACACGAGTTGTAGTAAATACTTTCCATCATAACAAAAGACGTTCAAATCGCTACTAAATTCACTTCTGGAAATCACCCATCGTGCTCATGGGTCTTCGATTCCAGGCTTCCCCGCCCGCCCCTTCGAGATCGACGTCCAACTCAAGAGGTGGCGGTTTCTCGCCGCGTTCGATAGCATCCAAGCCTGCGCGAAGGTAATCGCTCTTCTGCTGCGCATCTTCTAAGAAGTCCCACTCAAAAATTGGAATGGGAAATACAGCCAAACCTTCTCCCTCAAGTTGACGTTGCTTCAATCGAGTTTGTCCCAACGCGCACGTCTTGTCATTTCGAGCGAAGTGCGAAGGTCCATCAACCTCAATCACAACGCCGTTCGGCTTGGCATCTTTAAGCAACAAATCGCATCTGTAACCGGCCACGAGGGCTTCCTCCTCGTATTTCTCTCCCATGTAAGATAAAATTGCACCGACGTCGCGTTGGAACCACGACACGACGGGCGGACGGCTTTGCGTGTTCCACGCTTCGTCGGCGGCGGCGCCCAACTCGTCGGGTAACGGGTCAAAGCCGGCGCGCACGGCGGTGATGGCAGCCTGATGTAACTGGTTGAGTTGTCTGCCCTTCCACGGACCGAAAACGTTGGCGTTGTGGTGTTCATCGCCGTGATGGTGCGCCTCTCGCTCGTGCACCACTTGCGCGTCGTGCTCCCCACGGTTGAGGATTTCAGCCCAGAGCGTCCGGAAGAATAAGCTATCAAGAGCGTCATCCATGACGCAGAAGGACCACGCGAGCGAAGCCAGTATCGTTGCGTTGAAGCGATGTACCTGCGCGGCGGCGGCGTCTTCCTTGGACATGTCCTTATTTCTCGCCGGCGCACGAGTCACCCAGACGTCGATACCGTCAAGGAAACCCGCGTGTTTGTGCCCGAGGTGCGCAAACGCCCAAGCCACCGTCGTGATTTGATACGCCTGGAAACCTTTCAACCCATTCATGGCAGCGTGAATGTCGAGCTCACGGAAGAAGTTTTCGGACGAATGACGCGAGATGGCGAGCGCCCACGAGATGTCTGCAATCTCATCCGACGAAAGCTTTGCCATCAGATCCGCGGCGCGGTTGGCCAAAACTTCGAGCTCGGCGCTGTTCGCCCGTTCGCCGGCGATCACACCGAGAGCCCAGCAGCACTTCGCAACTTCCTCCGCGGCCAAAGTATCGCTCTTCATTCTCGCGGCGGCGACACATGTGCCAATCATGTGCGCCACTCGTGGGTCCCGTCGCAATCCGGCGAGCTCCTCGCGGTCACATCGACTATGCTGCGCCTTTTGCGCGATGAGCTTGAGCATGGATGCAGCCATCTCCGGTGAAATGCGTCGCAGACCGGCATTTTCAAAAATGGCAACCGCATCGTGCGGATACACGGCCGTGCGAGCCTCCGCCTTGACTGCTTTCCATTCCTCCTTTGTCATGGAAAATTGCGTGGCGTCTCGTCTCGGATCCATCTCCCACGCCGTTCCGCGCAAGAGTTCCTCCACGCTCGGCTCTGGCTTGACGTAGTTCCCTTCGTCATCCATCTCGTACCCTCGAACGGCTGCCGTGCGGGCGCGATCCGCATCTCTACCCGCGCGCGTGTACCGCCGTGCCGTCTGCTTGGCCCCCGGCTGCGACCCCCGATCCTTTCGAAACTCCGCCGCCCGCTTATTCGCAGTCGCGCGCGCCTTTTCCATCCAATCGCTCTCACCATTCTCCCTGAAACCATCGTCACCTTCTCTCGTCGCGCGTCGCACCGTGGATGCGCGTCGCACCGTCCACGTCGTCTTCTGCAGCCGTCCAGCGCGCGCGCACACCCCCGCGTCGACGCCGATCGCTTCTCTTGTCATCATCTTTACTCTTTCGTTCCCGCGCTCGCGCTCGAAGAATCGGATAAGAAATCAAATTTACGCTTAAACTTCGCCGCTTGTCCCGTGGCCGGTCCCTTGATCACCTTACCCGTGTACGCCGGGTGGTTCGTCGCGTCCAGGCTCAAAAACAAAAGGTTTCCCAACGCCTTGACCGTCGTCGGCACGCGAGTCGTCGAACCGTTCGTCGCGACGAGGGTGAGGGTGTGTAACAGCGGGTGAATTCCCTTACGAGGCTGCGCGCGAGACGGGTCGAGCACAGTCAGTCATCCGCGCGCGTCCACGTAGGCATCGCGCTCGAAAAGAAACCCTCGCGGTCGTTCGTTCCCCGTCGCGTACGCGCGCGCGCGTCCCTCGACGCGCTCGAGACGCGCGCGTCGCGTTCCGGATGGTTTTTTCTTCCTCTCGCGCGTCGCATCGCATCGTCTCGCCCGTCGCGCGCGCGTCACGTACCATGCACGCGCCGCGCTGTGCCGAGTCCGACTCAGCGCCTTCACAGCCAGTCGCGGACGATGGCGCGCGTCTCGCCCGCGAGCGAGCGCGTCTCGTCACGACTCGCGGTCCAACATCGAGCGCGACCGCGACCGCGTCTAGTTCGTCGCGCGACGCGCGCGTTGACGACCATGGACGCGCGAGAGACGGGAGAGAGGGCGACGGGCACGGTGACGCGCGTGGCGAGGATGGGCAAAAAGCTGACGTTTGTCGACGTCGACGCGCGCGAGGCGATGCAGGACTCGCGCGGGAACGCGACGACGACAATTTTTTGTAAGATTGTCTCTGAACCGGTGCCGAAGACGGTGCGGAAGGGGGCGGTGGTGTCGTTTGGGTGGGAGACGGAGTCGCGGGACGTCGACGGTGTCGGGACGAGAAGCGGCGCGTACGTCGAGGCTCGCAACATTCGAGTGGAGAGGGCGGCGCCGGTGGCAAGCGTGGCGAACACGACGGATGAAATGTTGGCGCGGTTCGGGAAGAGGTCGAGTCGAGGTTTGATTGACGTCACGAAGGGCAAGGACGGCGGACGCGCGCGGTCGTCGATGTCGGCGTTTGGACTGTGCAAGGCTGTGCTGGGAGGCGAGTTGTGCGCGGACCCGAACTGCACGAAGCGACACAATGCGTCGGAGGAGGAGCTGCGGAACGCGAGGGAGAGTCGCGCGCGTGCGAGGGAGCGGTCGAGGCGAGCCAAGGCGGCGGAGCGTTCCGAGGACGATCCGCACGGCGAGGCGAATAAAGAAGCCAAGTGCGTGAGCGATCGACTCTTCGCGCAGTGGTGCGTGGAGACGTTTCGTTTGAAGGAGACAAGCGCGGGTGGACGAGAACACAAGGTAGTCGCCGATATTGCGGGTGGTTCTGGGGCGTTGTCGTTTGAATTTCACGTGAATCACGGCGTCGGTTGTGTGCTCGTGGAGCCTCGGTGCGTCTCGCTGACGCCGAGGCAGCGCGCGACGTGGTCCAATCTGCGTCGACGCGGCGCTCGAGCGGACGCGAAACCTGACGCTCGAGATGCGTGGCTTCGCAGTGAGATGTGGGTCGCGTGTGCGGACGAACAAAAGGAGAGGCGAATGCAACAACACGTGCAGCGACTCATCGCGTACACTGAAGTCGCGACGGAAGAGGACCTTGACGACGTCGTCGCCAGAGCGCCGCCGTCCACCGACGACACCGCTACCTTGACGGCGGAGTTCGAAGAATTTCCTTCTGAAATCCCGCGCACGATCGCCACTTCCTCCAGAGCAAAGGACATTGCTCCATTCACGCATGTCAGGTCTGAGTTTTGGTCTCTGCGAAATTCCGCCGTCGGCGATCGAGTTCGCGAAATCAATCCATCTCTTTTGGTCGGCATGCACCCGGACCAAGCCACTGAAGCCATCATAGATGCTGCACTAGAGCTGAACGTGCCTTTCGCCGTCGTTCCGTGTTGCACATTCCCTGAACTATTCCCGCACCGACGTTCCGCCGACGGCGAGCCCGTGGCGAGTTATGCCGACTTCGTCCGTTACCTCACCGACAAACACCCATCCATTCAGAAAACATTTCTTCCATTCAAAGGAAGAAACCAAGTATTATTTAGAACCATAGATTAGCGCATCATTGTTGTCATCAGTAGTACAAGTAGCCATACGAACGAACGGCGCGTGACGTCACACCTCGGCGCGCGCGATGTCCGCGTCCATCTCTCCCGAGACCCCTCCGCGCGCGCCCGACGCCGCGTTCGGCGGTCTCGCCGAAGCCATCACGCGCGCGGAGTCACACACCGACGCCTCGTCCTCCTCGGCCGACCAGACGGATCCGATGGCGAAGGTCAAAGCCGCGCTCGCGTGTCCCTGCGTCGCCGATCTTCGAACGTCGTCGTGTGGGACGCCCTTTGAGCGTTCGTTGACGTGTTTCATGCTCGCGAGCGAGCGCGAGCGCGGGAAAAAGTGCGTGGACGAGTTCGTCGCCCTGCACGAGTGCATGGTGGCGCACGCGAACGAGTTTAAGAGTTTCGCGAGAGAGCTCGAGGAGCACCGAAACGTTCGCGGGCCGGCGGAGGTGAAAAATTAGCGTCGCGACAAGTAGACGATTGTAGTGGTAGAGTAGCGTAGAATGATATTACTCGAGGAAAGAAATCGGAAGCATGTCTAGATTTCCAAAGCCTTGGTGCGCCAGGCGTCGAAGGCGGTGGAACCCGAGGCGGATTCGCACACGGCGGCCAAGTAGACGTCGGCAATGGAGGCAGAGGTGCCGACGAGGAAACCAGAGGTGGAGGAGGCGAGCGCCTTTTCCACCTTGGCCACGACGGTGTCGACGCCCGCGGTGGCGGATTCGAGCAAAGCTTCGACGCGAGCTTGCTCTCTGGGACCACTCGGGTACAAGCCGGCGCCGACGCGGTTCGACTTGACGAGGTGGCGAAGGATCGCCACGGGAGTCGACAAGACGAGATCTCCCTGGACAAAGACCGGAGCGGCGTTGTCCGTCTCGGTCTTGATGTCATCCGGGCACAAGCCCGCGGCTTCAACCTTGACCGCGGCGCCGCTGCTCTTGAGCACTTGCGAGATGGCCTTGGAAGCGGCGCACGGTCCCGCGTTCACGTACACGGTGGCGTCGCCTCCTTGCGCAAAGGATGCATCCTTGGATGCAAATAAATCAGCCGGGGGCGGAGAGACGTCGACGAGACGACCCTTCTTATCGAGCGTGCGCACGAACGGAATGAATTCAATGCCGTTCATCCACGGACGCAACGGCGGCGGCACGACGAGACCCTCTGGCGTTTGCCAATTTTCGATGAGGCAGCACAAGGTGCGCTCGGTGGCGGTGAGTGTCGAGTTGAGCAAGTGCACGTACGCCTTCTTGTTCTCCGGGCCCTTCTTCGGGGCGCCCTCGCGAATCTCCAAACGACGAGATTGGTAATCGGTGCAGTTGGAGCACGACACCAACTCGCGGTACGTGCGAGACGCCGGAAACCACGCCTCGAGATCGTACTTCTTCGCCGCGGCGTCGTTCAACTCACCGCTCACAATGTTGACGACTTGGTACGGAATGTTCAGAGATTGGTAGAAGGATTCCGCGTTGCCGATGAGGCGCTCCATCTCTTCCCAGCTCGCGTTGCCTTCGCCCGAGACGGCGACGAATTGTTCAACCTTCTCAAACTGGTGCACGCGGAAAATACCGAGCGTATCGCGGCCGTGAGAGCCAACCTCCTTACGGAAGCACGTGGAATAGCCAGCGAAACGAATCGGCAACTGGTTTGTGTTCAACCAGCGCTTGCGCAAATAGGAGCAGCACGTCTGTTCGCTCGTGGCGATCAAGTACTTGTCGTCGCCCTCGCCGGTAACCTTGTACAGTTGCTCGTCGAAATCCGCGAGCTGCGCGCACTCCGCCATACGATCCTTTCGCATGAAAAACGGCGTGGCGAGCGGCGTGTGACCGCGGTTGGACAGAAACGTGAGCGCGTAGTTGATCAACGCTTGGTTCAGCATCGCACCCGCACCCTTGAGGTAGTAGCCTCGTCCGCCCGCCACCTCGGTGCCTTGCTCGACGTCGGCGATATCCAACATGGAGATCAAATCCACGTGGTTCGGCAACTTCTCCTCCTCCCGCTTCGTCCCCCACTCGCGAACGATGGCGTTATTCGCTTCATCGTTCGACACCGGCACGCTATCGTGCACGACGTTCCCGAGCTTCAACAACGCCGCGTTGGTCTTCTCCTCGAGCTCTTTTTCCTTCTCCGCCGCCGCCTTTTTCCTCTGATCGATCTCCTTCACCTTGTCCATCAGCGGCGCCGCCTCCTCCTTCTTACCAGCCTTCATCAACAACGCAACCTCTTTATTCGCCTTATTAAACTCCCCACCGATCGCATCGAGCTCGTGTCTCGCCTGTCTCCACTCCAGGTCGAGCGCCAAGACGTCGTCCACGTCCTCCGCGCGCCCGAACCTCCGTCGCTCGCTCTCTCTCACCGCGTCCTACGCGCGCGCGCCGAGACGCATCGTCGAACGCTCGCTCGTCAGTCCACACGCACGCACACACGCACACGCACGCCATCGGGCGGGCACACACCACCGTCCCCTCGCGTTCCGTCGCGGCGAGCGCCATCCATCCACGCGAGCCCTCGAAACATTTCATCCATCCATCCATCCATCCTTCCGTCGCGTCGTCGTCGTCGTCGTCGTCGCGCGCACCGGATCGCCGCCCTTATCCGGACGAAGCAGATTAATGTCCAACATCTCGTCGCGTCCGTCGTCGCGTGCGCGCGCGCGGGTGACGTCGACGCGGTGTGACGGGAGAAGGGTTCGGGCCGTCGCCGCCGTCGATGTCTCGGCGTGATGCGCGAGAGGGGACGCGCGAATGCGGGAACGACACGGAACGGAACGACACGAGCGATAGAGGGAAGAAAAGCGCGCGTCGTCGTCGTCGTCTCGGTGGTACGCGGCGTGGTGGTGGTGGTCATTACACGTCAAGGCGCGTCGATCATCGATCGATCCATCGATCGTCGTCGCGCTCGAGGTCGCTCACACCGCCATGAGGTCGCCGGCGGATCGAAAGAAGACGACGGCGCCGACGAAGAGGGCGATCGATCGAACGAGCACGCCGTTTGCCTCGCGAATCGCCGGGTTGGGAGAGTTGAACTCGCGCTCGAAAAAGGCGGCGAGGGACATGACTGACGCGCGCCGAGAAGACGTGTGCGGGAACGCGCGGGGTGAGGATGGGTCGTGATTACGATTCGGCAGACGACGACGGTGGTGTGATGGTGGAGACGACGGGCGCGCGTGAACCGTCGTCGTCGTCGTCGTCGTCGTCGTCGTCGTCGTCGTCGAACGCGCGATCGGTACCGACGGAGGATGCGCGATGGATGTGTCGACAGCTGGAATCGCTTCGCGCGCGACCGCGAGTGCTCTCGCGGGCGTTGAAGGCGCAGGAGCGCGCGTGCGTGGACGTCGTGCTCGCGACGGAGGATGCGAGACGGTTTCTCGCGCTCGAGCGCGAGGTGATGGAGGCCAGGGGGGTGGACGAGGCGACGGCGCGCGTGGGCGCGTTGGCGAGGGAGTGCGCGCGAGAGATGGGCGAGGCGCGGGCGTGCGTCGAGCGCGCGAGGCAGAAACTCATCGACGCCGGGTTAGTGGACGAGGGGAAATTAGTACCGTTTGATCCCGACGCGTGAGCGTCGAGCGCGCGCGGTGGAGACGGTCGATGTCGACGTAGTTTGTTGTAAAGAAGGTGTACAGGAGTGTTTTTGTTTGTTTGTTTGTTTGTTTGTTTGTTTGTTTGTCCACCCGTCCGTCTGCCGTCCGAGACGCGTCACAACGTCGCGCGTCGTCGTCGACGTCGTCGTCGTCGTCGCGCGTCGCGAGACGCGAGCGTCGTCTGTCTCTCTCGCTCTCGCTCGTTCGCGCTCGAACGCTCGAGGTCGCGCGCGGTCCGAGGTTGAGCGAAAAAAGCGCGCGCCGACGACGACGATGACGAGCGCGATCGCGGAACCGACGAGACTGCCGCCGCGATTGACGACGTTCCTGCGCTCGGCGTTCGCGAAGAGCGTCGAGGACGTCATCGACGTCGACGAGGAGCGAGTGAGACGAGATGAAACGCTTCGAGGATGGCGAGGAGGCGACGCGAGCGGAGGCGACGACGCGAACGCGGGGCCCAGCGCGAGACTTGCGCGACGAGTGGCGCGAGACGGGCGCGCGTGCGACGATAAAGATGTGTTGCGAGAGTGTCGGGCGTTCATGAGCGTTGTGTTGAAGTTTTTGGGGAACGACACGATGACGGAGGAGGCGCTCGGGGACGTCGCGGCGGCGGCGTGGGACGCCACGAACGGTTTGGTTGAGACGCTCGCGCGCGAGCGACGGGAGTTGGAGGAAGAGAAGGAATATATGGCGGATTATGAGACGGCGAGAAAAGTATTCGACGTGCGTGAACGCGAAATACGAAAGGAATTGGTTGAGTCTCTGGGACGAGCGCTCGGACCAGTGGAGGCGAGCGCGCCGCTCGCGCGAGAGCTCGAAACACAGGTGGAGAGTCTGTTACGCATCAAATCTGCTTTCGCGCAAGGAGATGGTCTATTGGACGTCGGGGAGACGTCGACGTCCGGTCGCGCCTTTGGCGATAACATCAAATTGCATCGAGCCGTCGACGCGCAACTGAACGACCGAGCTCAAGATTTGAAACTCAAGATGAAGACGAATCTGAGCGAACTCGATGAAGCTGAGCGCGCGAGGATTGAATCCGAACGATTGGCGCATCCTGGGGAGCGGTTTCATGAGAAGAGTCCCGCGGAGAGCGACGCGACCACACAGCTGAGATGGCTAAAGACTCAGTGTGAAAGTTTCGTCACGAATAGCGCTCACGCACTTGATCAAACGTGGGAGGCTATCGCCGCCGCAGTCGGTAGAGCCATCATGAATACTTCGATTTCGGACGATGAATGCGCCGCTGAACTGTACGAATACCTCGGTGATTTCGGATTTGAACTCATCGCTGGAGTGGTTGAGCGCCGTACGGATCTCGCCGCCGCCATCAAAAGCAGAGTGCAGTTACTGAGAGAGACGCTCAGCACTCAAACTGGTAATGATGGCCCATCTGTGGCGCGAGTCGTGACGATCACCAGTACTTTGGATAAGCAACTAGAAAAAGCTCGCAGAAAAGAGGAACGCAGAGCAAATCGCAAGTTGGCGTCGGGTTCGGGCGAGAGCGTAATGGAATGGTTACAGTCAGTCGGCGTCGGTTTCGATGTTCTACTGGAGGGCGATTGGGAGAATCAAAAAGCTCCGAGCACGAGTAATCCGGATGATATCTTAGCGAGCTTGCGAGGTCTCGGGCGGGGCATGGATGGCGGACGTAAGGCGCTGCCGCCTGGAACCACTCGAAGCGTACACCAGGATGGATACGAAGAGATCAACGTCCCTGCGCGAGAGCCCGGACCCATAGCCGCTGGGGAACGCTCCGTTGCGATTGAGGAACTGGATGAATGGGCACAACCTGCGTTCCGTGGTATTTCCACACTCAATAGAATCCAGAGCAAAATTTTTCCGCAGGCGTATCACACCAATGACAACTTGCTCGTGTGCGCCCCAACGGGCGCCGGGAAGACGAATATCGCTATGCTCACCATCTTACACGAAATCGGACTGCACATCGATGAAAACGGAGAGTATCTTCCAGAAGATTTCAAAATCGTCTACGTCGCTCCGATGAAAGCTTTGGCGGCGGAGGTGACTGATGCATTCAGCAGGCGTCTCGCGCCTCTCGACATCGTCGTCGCCGAGCTCACCGGCGATACACAAATGAGCAAGAGAGAACTCGAAGAGACTCAGATGATTGTGACGACTCCGGAGAAGTGGGATGTCATCACTCGTAAGGGCGGGGAAGTCTCCATAGCGAGCACACTGCGTTTACTCATAATCGATGAAGTTCACTTGTTGAATGACGAACGCGGACCGGTGATTGAAACTCTCGTCGCGCGCACCTTGCGCCAGGTTGAACAGACGCAGAGCATGATTCGAATCATTGGATTATCGGCGACTTTGCCTAATCCGATAGATGTAGCGCAGTTTTTGGGCGTGAATAAGGACAGTGGCCTGTTTGTTTTCGATCAGTCTTACCGACCTATTCCGTTGACACAGAAATTCATCGGCATCACAGAAAAGAACTCCATCAAACGACAAACGCTCATGGCGCAGATCGCGTATAACAAAGCGTGTGAAGCTTTACGAAACGGTAAACAAGCCATGGTTTTTGTCCACAGTCGGAAAGATACCGTGAAAACAGCCAAGCAACTCGCTGAGTTTGCCGCCGCCCAAGACGGTATGGAACTATTCTCAAACGATCAACACGAACGCAAGGATGAATTTGCGCAACAGGTCTCAAGAAGTCGCAACAACGAGCTGAAGGAGCTTTTTCTCAAAGGACTCGGATGCCACAACGCTGGCATGCTCAGAGCCGATCGTTCACTTACCGAAAAGCTCTTCGCCGCCGGGGTCATCAAAGTTCTCGTCTGCACCGCCACGCTCGCGTGGGGCGTCAACTTACCGGCGCACATGGTCGTCATCAAGGGCACACAGCTTTACGACCCACAACGGGGTGGTTTTAGGAATCTGGGCGTTTTAGATGTTCAGCAAATTTTCGGTCGTGCGGGTCGTCCGGGTTTCGACACCTCGGGTGAAGGCGTAATCATCACAGAGCACAAGAACTTGGCGCATTACGTTTCAATGCTCACACATTCTACACCCATCGAGTCACAGTTTGTGAGCAACTTGGCTGACAACTTGAACGCCGAAGTCACGCTCGGGACGGTGACGAATGTTCGCGAAGGTGCACAGTGGTTGGGTTACTCTTACCTGCACACGCGAATGGAGAAGAATCCTCTCGCGTACGCCTTGACGTGGGACGATGTTCGCCTCGATCCGGGTCTACTCGACCATCGTCGCAAACTCATCAAAGAGGCGGCGAGGACGCTCGATAGAGCTAAAATGATTCGGTTCGACGAGCGCAGTGGTCAACTGTATCAAACAGAAGCCGGTCGCACCGCGAGTCACTTTTACATTCAAGTGAAATCGATGGAAATTTTTGACAGCCTCATGCAACGACACATGACGATGCCAGAAATCTTTCACATGATTTCTCACTCAAGTGAGTTCGAGAACATCGTACCGAGAGAGGATGAAATACCTGAGCTCGAAACGCTCAGACGTAATCGACGCATCGTTCCGATTGATATTAAAGCATCATTGACGGACAAAGTCGGTAAGGTGAACTTGTTGTTGCAGGTGTACATCTCGCGAGCAAACATGCAGTCGTTCTCGCTCATCGCCGACAGCATGTACATTTCACAAAATGCGAGCCGGATATGTCGCGCTTTGTTCGAGCTCTGTTTGAGACGCGGGTGGCCGTCCCTTGCGGAGCAATTACTCACAGTCAGTAAATCTTGCGACTTGAGAATATGGCCGCACCAGCACGAGCTCAGACAGTTTGAAAAGACGCTCAAGCCCGAGGTGTTGTTCAAGCTTGAGGAAAAGAAAGCGACTTTGGACCGTCTCTGGGATATGAGTGCGGGAGAGATCGGTAGTATGTTACGTTTGAATGCTCAAATAGGCGGACAGATCAAATCGTGCATGCGATCCATGCCGCATTTGAACATGACGGCCGTAGTTCAACCCATCACGAGAAGCGTCCTGCGCATCTCCGTCACTCTCATTCCCGAATTTGAGTGGAGGGACGCCATGCACGGTGCCCTTCAGAGATGGCTCATTTGGGTCGAAGATCCCGTCAATGAGCACATTTATCACACGGAGACGTTCAATCTGAGCAAGAAGCAACGCAACGACGGGGCGCAATACTTGGCTTTCACAATTCCTATTTTTGAACCAGTTCCGTCGCAATACTTCTTACGAGCAATGTCAGAGACGTGGTTGGGGTGTGAATCTTTCGTCGAGTTGAATTTCCAGCATTTGATTCTACCCGAGGAGCATCCGCCGCACACCGAGCTTCTCGATCTTGATCCTCTTCCGCGATCGGCGTTGAAGAATCCCGTCTACGAGTCGATGTATGCGAACAAGTTTACCCACTTCAACGCCATTCAGACGCAGGCGTTCCACACTCTGTACCACACCGACACAAACGTCTTGCTCGGTGCGCCTACTGGTTCGGGTAAGACAATTTCCGCTGAACTGGCCATGATGAAGGTTTTCCGTGATTCCCCCGGTTCTAAAGTGGTTTACATCGCGCCGCTGAAGGCTCTGGTCAGAGAACGCATCAAGGATTGGCGGAAGAACTTGTGCCCCACGCTTGGACTGAGAATGGTGGAGTTGACGGGAGACTACACGCCCGATCTTCGCGCGCTTTTGCAAGCGGACATAATCGTCAGTACGCCCGAAAAGTGGGACGGTATCAGTCGTAACTGGCAGAGTCGCGCCTACGTCACCAAGGTTGCTTTGGTCGTCATCGACGAGATTCACTTGTTGGCGAGCGACAGAGGTCCTATTTTGGAAGTCATCGTATCTCGTATGCGGTACATTTCCGCACGAACGGGATCGAACGTCAGAATTATTGGTTTGTCGACAGCCTTGGCGAATGCGCGAGATCTCGGCGATTGGCTCGGCATCGAGGGAGAGGGTTTGTTCAACTTCAGACCGTCGGTTCGCCCAGTGCCACTTGAATGTCACATTCAAGGCTTTCCCGGAAAGTTTTACTGTCCACGCATGATGACCATGAACAAACCGACGTACGCCGCTATTCGCACGCACAGTCCAGACAAACCTGTTCTCGTGTTCGTATCGAGTCGACGTCAAACGCGCTTGACGGCTTTGGACTTGATTGCGTACGCGGCTGCCGACGAGCGACCGGATGGCTTTGTGCACATGAGCAGCGACGAGCTCAGTATTCATCTGAGTAAAGTGAAGGATCCCGCTTTGAAACACACGTTGCAATTCGGAATCGGTCTACACCACGCTGGTCTAGCGCCGGAAGATCGTGAATTGTGCGAAGAATTGTTTGCGCAATGCAAGATTCAAGTGCTCGTGACGACATCTACGCTCGCGTGGGGCGTCAACTTACCGGCGCACTTGGTCGTGATTAAAGGCACCGAGTATTACGATGGCAAGACGAAGCGGTACCAAGACTTCCCTATCACCGATGTCCTTCAGATGATGGGTCGCGCGGGTCGTCCACAGTTTGACAAATCTGGATGTTGCGTCATTTTGGTGCACGAACCGAAGAAGACATTCTATAAAAAGTTTCTGTACGAACCATTCCCAGTGGAATCGAGTCTGTCTGAAAATTTGTGCGATCATTTTAACGCCGAAATCGTCAGTGGAACGATTAAAACGAAACAGGACGCCGTGGACTATCTGACGTGGACGTATTTTTTCCGTCGCTTATTGAAAAATCCAACGTATTACAACTTGGATACGATTCAGTCGGACAACTTGAACGAGTACCTCAGCGATTTAGTTGAGAATGCTCTTGAATTACTGGAAGACGCGAGATGCATCGCGATCGATGATGAAGACGACAGTTTGGAACCCCTCATGCTGGGCAGAGTCGCCTCTTACTATTACTTGCAATATCCTTCTGTCGCGCTCTTCGCCGCAAACATCAAAGCGAATAGCTCCCTCGAGACGTTGCTCGAGACATTGTGCGGCGTGGCAGAATACGATGAGTTACCGGTGCGTCACAACGAGGATAAACTCAACACAGAGTTGGCGCAAGTTGTCGCCGACGCTGGTGGTTTTGAAGTTGACGTTCGACTGGCGGAGGACCCGCACGTGAAGACGTCGTTACTCTTTCAGTGTCATTTCCTCCGTCTCCCTCTACCGCTGAGCGATTATTACACGGATACCAAGAGTGTTCTCGATCAAGCGATTCGTATTCTACAAGCTATGATCGACGTCACCTCTGATGCTGGATGGCTTCAAACGGCGCTGAACACGATGAATCTGATGCAGATGATTATGCAGGGTCGAATGGTAACCGAGTCGTCTTTGTTGACGCTGCCTCATGTCAAGCGCGACAACTTGAGATATCTTGAGAAACAAAATGTCTCCATCCTGCCTCAATTGATGGATCTGTGCGCGAGGGACAAGGGTCGAGCTCGAAAGATTCTCGCCGGGTCGGGCATCAGCGCTCGCAAGGTTGATCAAACGATTGATCTTTGCCTGAGGTTGCCGTCGATCGACGCAAAGGCAACGGTGGAGACCACAAAGGGCGATGCGAAGAACAAGACGGTACACGTGACGCTGAAACGTGCGGGCTCGAAGTGTGGATCTAAGGCTCCGAATTCATACACGCCGCGTTTCCCAAAAGTGAAGGAGGAGGGCTGGTGGATCGTCATCGGAGATTCGGCGAATGATGAACTTCTGGCGCTGCGGCGTATTTCGTTTGGCGACCGCGCAAGCGTAAAGTTGAAATGTCCGTCGAGCTCGTCGCCCAGCGCTCGCAGCCCGAAGTTAGTCGTCTATCTCATGTCTGATTCGTACATTGGACTCGATCAAGAGATATCGCTCAATTCAAAATCTTTTGTCGAAGTTTCAGACGATGAGTTTGACGAGGACGACGATACTTTTTGGATTTTACCGCCGAGAGAGATTGAGCCGTTTTGGCTCGGCGAAGGAGAAAACGCAATTTTAACGTGATTGACGTAGAACTACTGTAGCTTATTTCAATTGATTTTAGCTCATACTTAGAAATATTCCAACTCGTCGAAGTCAACATCGTCGTGTTCAAGTTCAACTTTTGCCTCCTTCTTCTTGTCCAGCAGGTCTCCGATGATGGTTTGAACTTGCTTTGGGAGCTTACTGAATTCTTTGATGTAATGCCCGGTCATGTACGGCGGTTTATATGCTTCTGCCGGCGTCGGTTGATGCCAGGTTGAACCCGTATCGACGAAAAGAGCCGCTTGTAACAAAGTTTCCAGGGAATACTGATCTCCATCGTCACGGAAGAAACGGGCGCCGTAGCGGTCGTCGTGTTTATAGATGTTTCTATTATCCGAACGTTCTCCACGTTGAAACTCATTTTCGTCTTTCGTTGGATCGGGTTTTTGCAGTAAAATCATCAGCGTCTTGCACGGATCGCCGCTATCCCGTTCAAATCCATCATCCAGGCTCCACGTACACTCGTCAACGTCAATCGGTTGCCATTTCTCGACGTCCTTTCTCGCTTCATTTTGTGACTTTTGCCAAAATTCTCGCTTAATGTCAAACTCGCCCATCACTTTCACGCGTATGTATTCATTCGTAATTTCCACCATAATGTCGTCCGATTCTTTCCAAAACGGCAGCTCAAACTCTATGACGACTTCTTTGTTTGACTCCATTAGCGTGTAGAGGGGCTTCATGCATCTCGCGTAGTCTGAATCTCCTTCGAAAACTGTCTTCCAATCTTCCCCGATTTTGCGCTTACGTATCTCAATCATGGCGAAACGTCTGTCCTCGGTTTGCATGATCTCGACCGGATACCTCGTATCCACCACGTTCGCTAAAACTCTGTCTAGAATGGGAAACGAATCCTCTGGTTGAACGAGCACGGCTTGCCCCGTAAAATCAAAATGTAATTCTTTATCGGCGTATCCAGTCGGAACGTTGATGGCGATGTACACGGACCGCATTGACTGTGCCCACATGTAATGCTGCGCCAAATCCACGTCGTATTTACTCTTGTGTCGACCGTCTGGATGATACACCATCGCAGCTGTCTCTTTGAAAGTACGAATCGTCTGTAACTCTGCGTCTGTTCGGTAGTTGGGATCCTCTCGCATCGCCCGCTCGCCGTCCTCTTTCATTTTCTCCTCGAGCTGCTTCTCTCCGAGCTCCTTCGCCATCTTCCCATCCACGCGCTGCACCGGCCAGTGTAATCCCACCGAGCCTTTCCAATGCATTTTACGTTCGCAGAAATCGCAAAACAACGCCGTGCACGCGTAGCACACGCGCGTACTCGGTCGCCCACACACCTCACACAGCGTCACCAACTGCGTCGCCGCGCACACGTTCTCCAAACCCAACCGTTCGATGTCGCCCAACAGCGCGTCTTCGCCACCGACGGCGCGCTTCGTGACGCCGCGAATGTATCGATACTGGTGCTCCTTCATCAACGCGTCGTACGTGGCTCTCGACTTGGGATCGATCAGCGTCTCGAACGCCTTTCGCACTGCGGCGAACGTCTCGGCGTCGCCACCCTTATCCGGATGACACTCCCTCGCCCGCTTGGCGAACGCGCGCTTGATCTCTGCCGCGCTCGCCGTCGTCTCGACGTCGAGCGCTCGATAGTGCGCATCGCCGCGCAAATCATCCACCGCGTCCCAGATGTCCGCAGCCGTGGACGACGCGCCGAAGCCCCCGGCGGAGGCGACCATACTTTTGCGTTCCCGCGGTGCGCGCGCCGGCGTCCGCGCACGTCTCCGCGCGAGTTCGCGGCGTCGCTGCGCTGTGGCGCGTCGAGAGGCGTTTCTGCTCGAAAAGGCGTTTCTGTGTGTTTTTTTGTTAAACGGACGTTTTTTTCATTTTATATGAAAGTTTCAAAAAGAGCCGCCGCGTCGGCGCGCGCGCGACGGCACACGCGCGCGCGTCGCGTCGACGCGCGTTCGCCGACGCGGAGCACGGCCCGTCGCGGTCGACGCGTTCGTCTTCGACGCTCGAATCGTCGATTCGTCCGGGCGCGCGCGTCGAGACGCGACGAAAGCGTGACGGGCGACCGTTGGTCGCCGCGTCGAGCGAGGGCGTCGCGCGCGTCGCGTCGAGCGCCGCGAGGGGCGAGAGGAGGGTCGAGATGTCGGAGAGAGCGCTGAAGAGCGTCGAGAACGCCCGACGGGTGTTGGACCACGCGAACGAGACGCTCAAGGGAGGGAACGCGGTGACGACTGTGAAAGATGGCAAAGAAAACGCGCCGGCGGCGACCGCGGTGGAAGATGATCGCGCGGTCGACGCCCTGAAGGAGCGGGTGAATGAGATGAACATCGGTGATAAGGCGGAGTCGTCCGAGAGAGAGGTTAAGGACGCGGTGGCGGAGAAACCGGCGAGCGGATACGAATCGGAGGAGTTGGAGAAGAATATCGCGGACGTCGTCGGAGATTGGCTCGGGGATCTCGATGGTGTTTCGGCGGAGGTTGATCGCGTGATGGGATTAGATATCCAAACGTTATTCGCTCCGTTACGAGGTGACGAGACTCTGGAAAAGCTTCGCGCGGACAAGAGCGCGCTGAAGCGAAGGTTGCGCCGTTTCGACGTGCGAGTTTCTCGCACGACGGGTAGAAAGACGACTCGAGAAGATAAGAAGCATCTCAGACCGTTATACGTACGATTAGCGAAGATTAAGGGTCTGATTGCGATAAGGGAGGCGGGCGGATGAGCCGAAAGCTTAAGATGTTTTAGACGTGTAAATAGCAACACACTGTTCTACTCGGTTACCAATATGCAATCAATCGGTTCTCGCGCCCGGAACACCGTTCTCCTCCAAATCTTCTAAACCCAAGGGAATCATCACGGCATTCGCTCCCGTCGTGTCCATCTTGGGCACCTTAGGATGCTTCGGCAGCGCTTCGCGCACGACGTCCCCGACCCCCCACTCGGACAAGAGCTCTGCGACCGCATCCGTCTGCTCCACGTATTCCGCCTCGCTGAGCGGAAAACTCTTCTGCCCCAAAAACTTCCACATGATTTGAAGATAAATCTGCAGCTTATTGAAACGATCCCTTCTTTGGCAAATCCGCGCGTCGTACAATCTTCCGTAACGCTTCAGAACCATGTTTCTCAGCTCATCGCCACTCATATCGCCTCCCCAGTTCAGTCCATCGGACGCCGCCGACTGCGTCGTCTTCCCATCCATGGAGTCTTCGAGAAAGCGTAAGAAGGCGTCATCGTCGTCGTCGTCGTCTTCCTTCGTCACCGATGACGCATCACCGGACGCGCCCGCTCGCACGGTCGCCACGTCACCACGCGAGAGTTGTCGCGCACCATCGGCGTTCCTCGTCGCGCGCGCCGCGCGCGGGACGCGACGAAACGCCGAGGAGCGCGTTGGCCGCGGCGCGGTGCACGTTCGAGGTGCCGTCGTCGCGAGCGATTCCATCGAGACGCAAACTGTGGGGACGGTTGTGTGACGTGGTGATGATGATTACAGCCGCGAGCGCTAGTCTATTACCGGCTGGGAAGCATCATGCGATACGCGAGCACGCTTGCTAGGGCTAGTGTGAGAGCGTAAAGAGAGTATCGCTCGATGATCTCGATCCCTTGAATGATTCGAAGGGCGGTGAGGGCGTTCGATGACCCCGCGAGGCTTCTCACCTTCAACGACGGAAAGTGCGAGTCCGGCAAGCCGAGAGACCCAAAGTTCATTCGCAAGGAAGCAGAAGCGGCGAGGAGCCAGAGTTTGGATATCACGCCGGCGATGACGCACGGTGCTGCTTCGTACGAGCTGTGTGACGCCGCAGCTCCCGCCGCGAAAAGCTCCAAACTTCTTGTAAAGTTTACGACCACACCAGAGCCTAGTAAGTGCGCCCAACCGAGATTGACTAGAGCCTCTGCGTACGGCTTCTCACTGAACGCTGCCGCAACGTAATGCTGTACTGCGGCCAGATCGTAGGTTGATGCGTTCGACGCAGCCTGTTCGTACTCGTCGTTCAAATCAAACGTAAGATCTGGTTTCACTTTGCGTGCCCACAATAAATCGGCGAGATCCACTCGTGCCTCAGGGGATCCATAACAATAAATGATCTCGCGAAGCATTCTCGCGGCGAGCTCAAATCTGTCATCTTTTGTGTATGCGTTGGATTTACGCAGCAGCCAAACGACGTTATTTGCCGCCGATTCACTTCCAAGTGATGACACGAGGGAGTAGCGTACGAGAGCTCCCCACGCGTTTTGGTGCACGAGCACATCTTCGATCGCATCGTTCCGCTGTTTATCCCAACTGAATCTCTCCTCGATGAACACGTGAAATAATCTCGTAGCTCTCGACACATTTCTTTCGACGGCTTCCCCAGATGCGTGCGCTAAACCGAGCTCGTAAGGCGCTCGCCAGTGTCCAAGCTCAGCCGCCTTCTCCATGATTTCCACCCCGTACGTGGCATTTGCTTCAACGCCATGACCCAGAATGTACATTTGCGCCAAGTTAAAGTATCCATCGGGATCCTCGCGCTTCGCGGCTTCCTCAAAGTACTCCATCGCTGCGGTGTAATTTTTCTCCCCAAGCAGACCGTTGTATTCCAATACGCCCAAGCCGTTATAAGCTGGCGCAATGCCTCCCTTAGAAATCGCCTTGATGAACTGCTCTTTGGCTGCGGTGTAATTCGTATCCGTACCCATCCCGTTCATGTACATGAAGCCTAAGTTGTAGTGCGCCTCGGGTAAACCACCACCGCGTCGTGCGGCTTCATAAAAATGTTGGAAAGCCGCTCCCTCATCTTGTTCCACACCGCGATCACCAACGAGCGCACGGTATCCCAGCTGCGCGTGTGCGCTATCATCGCCACGAGCAGCGGCGTCTAATTCCAACGCTACCTGATCTGCCGCTTTCGCCGCGACGCTTTCAGAGAACCAAGACGCATCTCGATCTCGATCTCTCAGCCACTCGGCTCCGTTCGGCGCCTCAATCTCGTACGTCGTCGGGCCTCTTTCGAGACCAATGGCGGCCACTTCACGAAGCAATTGAAGCGCCCGTTCTTCGTCTTTTTCGACGCCATCAAATCCCTTCCATAACCTATATCCAAACGCCGTTCGCGCCCAGTCGTCACCCATCAGCGACGCTCTCTCCAGCGCTTCTCGGTGCCAGCCCTCGTCGCGGGTCTCCGGAACCGCGTCGACGTCGAGCACGCCCACCTGACGCAGAGCACTGAGGGTATACAGTGCCTCGCGCGCGACGATCCATTCGTCTCGAGCGACTTCACCGTGCGCTTGTTCAATCTCGAGCTCTATGCGCCGGGGAAACGTGCGCTCGGACGATCCAGACTCTCTCTCTCGAAGTTCTTGAAGACTGGGCGCGGACGACGCCTGTTCGGCGAGTTGGCGAAACGCATCCTTGACCGACGGCGCCGCGTGCGTGGATTGCCGCAGGAGTTCTTCAAGAGTGCGCTCGTGCTCTTCCAACACGCCCGAGACGGTCTTGTCTTCGACATCGTCATCGGCGCGCGCGACCGCGAACGTCGAGAAGATGAGGACAAAGAATAGTCCCGATATGGATGCGCGCCACACATTCGAAGTCCTGGCGGACGCCGAAGGTGACGACGACCGTCGAAGACGACGCATGGCGCGACGTGGAGTGAAGATGGAATCTTGCGTCGCGGGACGAATCAACCAGGCGGCGGCGCCATCGAAAATATTATTATTATGATTGCTCTTGCATTTTTACAACGACTCCGCGATATTGCGTGCTTACCGCGAAAGTTCGAGTAGGTGCTAGTTTACGAATGTTTCATGCGCTGCGTGTTCGCGTGCGGGTTTGCGAAAACATCGCTTTCGCCGAGCGTTGTTTCCGCGTTGAATGTTTGTGCACACGCTCAGGCAGTGTTGGTCTTGTCTTCCTCGGCTTCTCCCTCTTCCTCTCCCTCTTCCTCCTCTTCCTCGCCGTCCGCGGGTCCCGGCATCTCCATGTCCGCGAGCGTGGGAAGTTCCATGTTCTTCAAGTCCTCGAAAGAATCGGATTCAGAGTCGTCGGCAGACACGGCGGCGCTCGCCACCTTCATGGCGGTCGAGCCTGCCACGGAACCAATGGCGGTGACGGGGCCGAGCACTCTTCCGGCATCGTCGAAGAATTCCTCGGGGGATTCATAGTTGGTGACTCTGTCGTAGATGGACCAGAAAATACCCAAGAATCCAATGAAAGCCAGAGTTTTCTCGTATTGGCTCAACGCGTACGCCAACGCCAAGAAACCGACGACGGCGGCTGCCTTTTGCTGCGCGTTCGCCTTCGCAACCTTGGAGCTGATGGTCGTTCTCGCGGTACCGATTTGCGTTTGCACATATTGCGAACCAGATGTGACGAAATCACCGGCGTCCTCACCAACTCTGTCGATGATGTTCTTATCGTAGGAACCGTTGCGACGAATTTTCAAGCCTTGCGATCTCCACGCATCGAAATCGCCCGCAATGGTGAAGCACTTACGGTTCGCCAAGGCGGTGACTTGCTTTGCGAGCGCGGCCGCGTCCGGTCCCATGAAATAAAGTCGTCCACCCCACTTGGTACGCTTGATGACGCGTTCCGCCGTGATTCTCAACTCGGCGGCGCGCGGGTTCGCCGTCGCGGCGCGAGTCACCGGATCAAACTGATCGACTTCAAACGCCGCGCCTCTATCGCGGGCGTCTTTTCGCAAATCCGGAACACCGTCCGCTCTGCGTCGCTCGCTCGAACGAGTGTCGATGAGGAACGCTCGTGAGTCCTTTTCGAGCTGTTCGTTGACGTACGCCGGACGCTTGCTACCGGCGTATCCGCGAACGCCTTCGGCGACGCCGCCTAAAATCACCGGCAAAAACACCGCGGCAACGCCCAGCGCAATCGCCACATCACCGTCATCCTTCGCCAAGTCGACCAACTTTGCAAACTCTTCCGGCAACGCACCCTTGAAGGACGCAAACGCGTTATCGACGCCTTGGGTGTACTCGCCAACGACGCCGTTCTCGAATCGCAAGAACGAATCCTCCGCACCCTTGATGGATCCATTGAACGCCTGCGTGCTCGCGTTGAATGAATTTCGCGCGTCCGCGAACGCCTTCATCGGATCAACCTGCGGCACACCGCCCGCGCTCGCGCTCATCGTCGCCGGCGCGTCCACCGCGCTGTCCCCCACCGCCTCCGCGCTCTCCACGACGTCCGCGCTCACCACCGCCGCGCCCTTCTCGACGACGCTCTCGACGACGTCTTCCGCGATATCGATGAATCTGCTCGCCATCACCGTCGCGCGCGCGCCTCGTCCGACGACGACCGCGGACGTCCGGGACGGTCGTCGTCCTCGCGTCTTGATCGTCGCGCGATGATGGCTCGCGCGGGCGCGCGTCGTCATCGTCGTCGTCATCACCGCGCTCGTCACCATCGCGCCGCGCGAGAGAGACGCGCGGATGATGGTCTCGTCGAACGGGTCGCCTCGGCGTCTGTCGCGCGCGTCCGCGTCCGCGTCCGCGTCCGCGACGTCGTCGTCGTCGTCACCCACCATCATTTCGTGATGAATCCGATGAAAAGGGACTGTTTGGAGGGTCGTGACCGATCATTACTAGTATGGGTCACGACCCTCCAAACAGTCCCTCGAGCTCTCGTTCTCTCTCTCTCTTTTCCGGTCGGTTCGTTGTCCACGACGAACGACAGACGACGGACGCGCGGACGGCGCGCGGACGAGCGCGGCGACGCGATGGTGGACGTCGATGACGCGCGCGACGCGCGTCGTCGTCGTCGTCGTCGGTCGGCGCGCGCGTCGACGGTGGAGGCGGACGGCGCGAGGCGAAAGGTGTCTCGTGGGCGTCGTTCCCGTCGGTCGACGGTCGCGCGCGCGCTCGCGGTGTGCGCGATGGCAACCGCGATCGAGGGCGCGCGGGCGCGCGGAAATCGAGGGGGTAAAGCCGTCGTCGATGGGTCGGTGGCGCTCGGAGGTGCGCGCGCGCGAGGGGCGGAGATTCGGACGCTCGTCGGGTGAAAAAAAAACGAACGCGTGGATGGATGATGAGGAAACCGGGCACGGGGGCGACGCGGACGCGCGCGGTGTGAGACGAGGACTGACGACGGTGAGAACGCGCGCAGATGGGACGGTACCGACGTCGGTGTACGTGGACGGGCCGACGATGCGGATCGAGGCGAGCGGAAGCGCGCCGAGCGGCGTGGCGGTGCGAGGACACCCTCGGTGGGACGCGAGACGCTTGTTTGACGAAGTCGAGGTAACTTTTAGGGATTTGAACGGAGGATTCTACGGTGCGCGGTGCGCGTTGCATCATGTATGGACGGTGTCGCTCTTTAACACGACGACGAATGTCACGAAGATGGAGTGGAAGAGTGTGCCGGCGACGTCGCCTCGAGAAAAAACAAAGGGAACCACCGTTGCCCTCGTGGGGCCGTACGAGAGGGGGTACCTGATAACGCCGAAGTGTCACGCGAGCGGGACGCTCAAGTATGCGGTATCGGCGAAGAGTTCGTTTCAAATGAAACTCGTCGCGCGTCTCGTCGCCGGCGTGACTTTGTTGCTCGTGGCGCCCGCCGTGGCAAACTCGGTGACGTGCTTCTACACGCTCGCGATGACGTTGTCCACGCTCGCTTTGGTTTTGATCGTCATACATAGACTAGCGCGATCGCTTCCTGGTGGGCGAATGATGAAACGCACGTTCACACTCGCTGGATTTGCCATGTACCATTTTGTGCCGAACGAGCAGTGGGAAAATGTGATGGACATGTACTGGCGCGTGTCAATGAAACCGGTGCGCTTGGTGATTTCTTTGATCAAAAAGCGTTACGCGAATGCTAGCTTAGAAACTATCATTGCGGAGGATCCCTGGGCGCTGTACGGCGCGCTCACTGGGTTTGGCTTGCTCGTCTTGGGTGCCGGTGTCGGTCGGTGGCTTGTCAAGTCTTTCGTTCTTGACGCCGTCACTGGAGGAGTGGCGGGCCCGGTTCGATCTTCAGTCACCATGCTAATACGGATCATCGGTTGTGTTCTGATCCAATTTAGCTCCCGGGATGTCCCTTGTGCCACGGCGATGGTTGCGGTTGCAGTAACGTATTGTCTGTACACCCCAGTCATTCGAGCGTCAGACCGCATCGTCGACGCCGCAGGCCGTTTCGTGCGCCGAGGAAGCGTTCAATCTGAATTGGACGACGGTGCCAGAGTTCAAGAAGAGTATACGTCGTCCGACTCAGAGTCCGAAGACGAGGGATCGAACGGTGGCTTGTTTGCGCTTGGCCTGCGCCGCCGCGCTCGCCGTCCGCTTCCCGCGACCCTCGATCCGGATCCTCGCACACCACCGCGTCGTCTCGACGCCCGCACGCAACAGCAGAACACCACGCCCAGATCTTCGATGCTACGTGGCATCTTCTCCACCAGAGCGAAAAGTTCAACCTCAGACGTATCAGACGCCGATCCGACAAGGGACAAAGTCGTCCCGCCGCTCGGCGCCGCCGCCGCCGCGTACGGCCGCTACCTCTCCGAGGAGGAGCACGAACACGTCGGCCGCATCAAAACGGACGAAGCGATCGCACAGTTAGCGCAATCACCCGAATTTACCGCGTGGATAGCGAAGAACGCGCACAGAGTGCGAATCGTTCGATGACGCGTGATCGCGTCGTGAAAAAGGCTACACGAACTCGAATGACACCAAGACCCCGTCCTAACTCTCCGCACACTCGCGCGTGCGCGAACGTCGTCGCGCGTCGCACGCCATGGCGCGAGGTTCGAAAGATGGTCCGACGGTGCACGATCGCGCGCGCGCCCTCGCGAGCGCGTCCATCGCGCGCACGAACGCCCTGTTCGGCGCCGACCGCACGATCGAGCGAGCGGGCGCGGACGGCGCCGAGCGAGCGGCTCGCGTGCGACTGGCGGCAAAAATTGCGGATGAATACGCGTCCGTACGCGCGTGGTCGCGCGAGAACGAGCACGGTGGACGAGACAAGGCGTCGGCGGCCCCGACGGGAGGTTCTGGGCCAATTTACCCAGAGGCGAGGGAAAGCCGGGGCGAAGACGAGGACGAGCGCGTGCGAGCGAAGGATGAAAAGAAACGCAAAAAGGCACCGAGTGATATCGCTTCGATGATCGATGCGCTCGATGACGAAGATGAGCGCGATGGCGGCGCGCAAGCGGGCCCGTCAAAGGCACTGGCGCCGTTCCGCGGAGAGGACGCCAAAGCAAACCTGCCCGTCTCCATTTTCGGCAAGCACGCCAACGCCGCGACAGGGGCGAACATCGCGAAGAGACTTGCGAGCGAGTGGCCGGAACCGGAGTGGCGGGCCCCTTGGAAATTGTATCGCGTCATTTCTGGACATCAAGGTTGGGTGAGGTCGTGCGCCGTAGACCCAGGAAACGAGTGGTTCGTTACCGGGAGCGCCGACCGAACCATCAAAGTGTGGGACTTGGCGAGTGGCAGTTTGAAACTCACTTTAACAGGTCACATCGAGCAAGTCACCGGCCTTTGTGTGAGCCCCCGTCACCCGTACATGTTCTCTTGCGGGTTGGACAAAAAGGTCAAGTGCTGGGATTTGGAGTACAACAAAGTGATTCGCAACTACCACGGGCACTTGTCCGGAGTGTACTCGATTGCGATGCACCCGACGTTAGACATCTTGATGACTGGTGGTAGAGATAGCGCGTGCCGTGTCTGGGATATGCGTACGAAGAACCAAGTGTATTGCTTGTCGGGCCACGAAAACACCGTCGGCTGCATCTTGGCGCAAGATGAGAACCCTCAGCTCGTCACGGGTTCGTACGACAGCACAGTCCGACTTTGGGATTTGGCGACGGGGAAGACTCTTCACACACTGACTCATCACAAGAAAGGTGTTCGCGCCATGGCGATGCACAAGAAGGAGTTTGCCTTTGTCTCGGCTTCCGCAGATAACATCAAAAAGTTTTCCTGCCACGGTGATTTCATGCACAACATGCTGAGCCAACAAAAGTCCATCGTCAACACGATGTCGATGAATGACGATGACGTTATTTTCACCGGTGGTGATAATGGAAGCATGTGTTTTTGGGATTACAAATCTGGGCACTGCTTCCAAAAAGAAAAGGCGCTCGTGCAACCGGGCTCTTTGGAGGCTGAATGTGGCATTTATGCGTCCACTTTCGACGTCACCGGCTCTCGCTTGATCACGTGCGAGGCGGATAAGACTATCAAGATGTGGAAAGAAGACACGGACGCGACGCCGGAGTCTAACCCGATCCTCCCTTTTGCTCCCCCGACGAACATTCGTAGAAGTTGAGAATATGGAAAGTGTACATTACAATACGGCACTGCTACTTGAATGCGCTTTTTTTCACCACGCTCTCATCAGAGTTCGTCGTGCTTTTCAGCTTTTCCCTTCTCCTCGAGCCGTTTTTTGTGTTCAGCAAACATTTGCATCGTGTCGTAATCAGCGCGTTTGAGCTTTGCAAGACCTTCCGCGTCGATGCCGCGCTTGTTCTTGATGAAAATGTCGGCGCCGTTGCTCATCAACCCCCAGGCGGCGTGCATGTGGTCACCTCGAATGGCTTTATGCAGTGGTGTCTCGCCGTCTGCATCTTGCGCGTTCACATCCGCGCCGGCATCCAACAGAAGCTTCACTATCGTAAACGAAGACTTGTGCGCCGCTTCGTGTAGCGGCGTTGTCATGTTTCCACTTCCGCGTCTTGCGTTTGGATCAACACCTTCTTGTTCGAGCAACGCCTCCATGTAGTTTATGCAATATTTCTTCCACCCTCGCGCCGCAATGTGGATCGGTTGATCTCCTTGTTCCGTCTCCTCTGTGACGTTCGCTCCGTGTTCCAGCAACGCGTGCAAAATCGGGACGCTCCCTCTGGTGCCGCACGAGCCCGCGTTGAAGTGTAACGCCTTTGCCCCGAATAACACCGCGTTCGTGTCCGCTCCCAATTCGATCACCGTCCTCACGTACGTATCGTTTCCGATGAGAATCGCGTGCTTCAGCGCCGTCAATCCGCTTCGATGAAGAGGCGCGTTGATGTCGTGATGATCTGGGAACTTCTCAAACTGATTTCTCAACTCTTGATGATCCATCTCGCTCCCCACGTGCAAGAGATTTCTCGGCTTCTCCACCTCGGGTTCGGGTTCGGGCTCGACCGCGGCGGCATCGACTACCGGTTCGTGCTCGGCGTCCGCCTCTCGACCGCCCAGACCGTACGTGCGCTGAAGCTCGCTGTACAGAGAGCTCCGACCGAATCCACCGGCGTGGACGAGTCTCGGCGCGGCGCAGAGCGCGAGAAGGAGAGCGACGACGAAGGATGTCGACGACGACGTTCGTCTTCGTTCGTGCGAGGCGACCATGGAGTCTGGAGACTCGACGAGCGCGCTCGATGAGTGCGCCGGTGTGTCGTAAAATTGATTGGTGTTCGCGAAGACGAGCTCCGCCGCCGTGCGGCGCCGGGAACGCGGCACTCGACGGACGAGCGCGCGCCCCGAGTGATGTGAGTCGAGCGAAACGAAACAAGGAACGGTGCTTGAAATGGTGTGTTTCTGCTAAATTTACGCTATGTATAACAAATGTGCTCGCGCTACGCTGCCGCGGGTTGCTTGGAAACGAATTTCCGTAACGCGATGCGGCCGCACTTTTTATATTCATCGACAACCTCGCGACACGCCGTGACGTTTTTGGCGTTGGATCCGTAACACGCGCGTACTTTCTCTGCCTCGATGCCGCACGGTTCCTCTCTGGCGCCCGCGAAAGGGTCCTTTTCGAGTTTTTCCAACTCTTCGGCGTACTTGTCGATTTCCGCAATCTCTCCCGCCTCGCGTTTCAGCAACAAGTCTCCGACGCGCGTGCTCTGTCGAAGCGCCTCTCGCAAATCGGGGTGCTTCGACGATGGTTCTTCCGCTAATTCCCGATGATTCGGCGTCACGTGCGCCGCCGTCAATAAATCCGCCGGCGCGAAGAGTCCTCTCGGCGTCGACGCCGCGCCGCCGCGTCCTCTCGCCCCCGAACTCGCCGTCGACGCCGTCGCCCCCGAGCGCGCCGTCGACGCCGTCGACGCTCGTGCGCGTCCGTCTCCGCCTCTCACGTCCGCCTCATCCTCGTCCAACGCGACCGGGGCCTCACCGTTTCGTCTCCGCGCCTCGCGTTCCAGCTCTCGCACCAAATGCGCCGTGATCTGCGTTCATAGCGCGCGCTCGTCAGTCTCGCGTCCACGTCCACCACCGCCTCGTCCACGATGAAACCACGCTCACGCGCTCGTTCGCGCGCGTCGCGCTCGTTCGCCCGCGCATCCCCCCCTCGCGTCCTCGGTCGTCCTCGCGTTCAAACCACATCATCGTCCACCAGCCACCCTCGCGTCTCGCGCCTCGCGCCTCGCGTCACGCACCCGTATCTTCGCGCTCCGCCCGCGTCCAAATCCCGCGCTCGCCGATCCGTCCTCGACGTCCACTCGAGACGCGCTCACGCCCATGACGACGACGGTCGCGCGCGCGTCTGGCGTTTCGTCGGCGTCCACCCTTGCTTTTCTCGTCTTTACTTGACTCGTCGAGGCTAAACCCTAGACCCTAGAGGGGGCATATTCAAGAGTCATGACTCATCAATTTGTCCCCCGTAGAGTATTTATCGACCAGCCCGATGACCCCTAAAACGACCACATCGATGGGTTTCAAAGAATCACAGTACGAGCCATCGGTCGCCCTCGACCGTCCCGTTTTAAATGGATGGATAGATACGCGCGACGACGCGCGACGAACGGGCGTCACACCGCGACGACGACGACGACGACGACGACGCGAACGATGCGAACGATGCGTCGCCCGAACGCGCATCATCGTGTGTGAGCGAGCGAAGAGGCGAGGCGAGACGCGTATCATCGCGACCGGCGACGGATCGATCGGCGTCTCGACGGCGCGATGAGACCGACGACGGTGCGCGCGACGACGGTGCGCGCGACGGCGGTGCGAGTGAATTCGAGACTCGGTGGACGAGCGTCGACGAGCGGAGGCGTGGGATGGATCGGTCGGCGCGAGGCGACGTCGACGCGCGCGGTGGGTGAAGAGTCCTCGGAGGAGGCGCGCGCGTCGGCGGAGGAGCTCAAGACGACGACGACGCGAGGGACGTCGTACGACGAGATGGAGGAGATACTCACGCCGCAAGAGGAGTACCTGGCGAAGATTGAGGAGAGGCGGAAGGTGATGTTTGCGCAGACGAAATCGCGCGGTGGGACGGAGAGTTCGATGGATGAGGGAGCGACGACGAGCAGAGGCGGAGAGGCGTCGACGTCGAGACGAGGGACACGAGAGGAGACGGCGTCGACGTCTTCGTCGCGGCGAAAGTCGACAGAAAGCGCCAAAACGTCATCAAAAGGGATAACATCACGTTTGTGCGAGGGTAACGCGTCGAGAGGACGTCCTGAGACGGAATTGGTGTGGGTGCTCGAGCGTCCGGGCGAAGGCTGGGGTGAACAAATTCTTCCCACCATCAAAGCGGAACGACGCGTGGTGGATCGCGCCGTTCCGCCGAGGGCGCCGAGTTCCGGTGAGGAATACCTTACCAGTGAGCTCGGTCTCACTCCGGATGAAGCCATCGCGGCCTTGAGCACGGCATCGGCATGGCGAACGACAAAGCAAGGTCGAGCGCTCGTCGATAGGCGCCGCATGCGGCTCGCACAGCAAAACATCATTCCGTCCACGCAGAGAATGTTCGAACTCGGCGCGAGCAGAGAAGATGTCGCGCATATCATTCGCAATTACGCCATAGTTCTTTCGTTGGATCTTCGCACTGAATGGAACATGAGGCTCCTAGAGTACATTGTTCGCCAAAAGACGGAGACGGGCGGCATCGGCGGACGCATCCGAACAAGAGGTTGGACAGGTCGCAGCGCCCCCAGAGCAACCGATCCCATGCGAACATGGGTCCTCGAGCAACGCACGAAAAGAGACGAAGCCGAACTCGACCAAGAAAAATTGTTCATTCTCGATTCCATCGGATTTGACTCGGATAGATACATCACAAAGGATCGCCAAAAGGCGGCGCGGACGTGGGAGACATCTTTCGAAGAGCTTCTGGCGTTTCAGATGGAGTTTGGCCTCACGAATCCACCGTATGAGCCAGGTACGACGGGACTCGGTGCATGGCTCGAGGAACAACGCGAACTTTACAGACGTGGAGAATTGATGCCAAAGAGAGAGAAGCGCTTGCGACAGCAAGGCATCGCGTTTGATGCTCTTGAAGGTCTCGCAGAAGTTCGTAACATGTGTTCTAGCGTCCGAGACGTAACGCTTGAGCCTGTCGAATCCACGTTGGTCGTCGGAACTCAATTTTTGCAGATGGCTCTCGAACTGAAAGCCTTTCTCAACGAAAATGGGGAGTACTCTGAGCCTGTGATCAGTTCGCCGATCGGCGCGTGGTTGATGAAGACTCGAGTCAAAATCCGCGACGGTTTACTCTTGGACGACGAGATCAAGGCTCTAGAAGAACTGGAGCTCGACATCACGTACATACCAGAAAGTTGGATCGACATGTTGAACAAGTACTCGAATTTACGCTACCGAAGATCTCAGATCCTCGGAACAGACATTGCCAAGGTGCAGGTTTGGCAGCGGGAACAACTCAGATTGATGCAGCGCAATGATGGGTCCTTAAGTGAGGCTCAAATAAATCGTCTGCGCCACGTCGCTTCGATGGACAAGATCGCAGGTCTTGCCGCACAATCGCTACGTAACGCGCGAGAAGAGCGCGCGAAAGAATTCGCCGAATTTGAGGCTCGCATTGCTGCACGAAAAGCACGTCTGAAAAAATTAGAGCATTTGTCCATCGACAAAGAAAGTGGAGATTAGCACAATAGATTTAGCATGCTCGCAAAAAGAATACATGTTTGAAATACTACATTTCTAAATTTTTAGACAACTTGCACAGTCCAAGAATTACTACTAGCTCTATTATCACTTCGGTCACTGTACTTTGCAAACGTAGGATGTTCGGCAAGCTGGTTGTTTCGCTGCAAGGAAAACAGTTTCCACGTCTCAGCAAGCGTGAAAACGCCGACAAAGAGCGTGAGAAATTGTGTTAAGATGAATCCATAGGCGAGTAACCCGCAGCTCATGATGACAGACAGCGTTATCACTATCCATCCAGCGGTCCTCATCGACACGCCACAGATCGCTAACATGTTTGAAACGACGCGAGAACCATCAAGTGGATACGCTGGAATGAACAGGTTGAAGAGGAACAGATAAATGTTCAGCCAACAGCCTTGCGAGGCGACATCTCGCACGAAATTGTGACCGAGTCGAGACGTTATGTTTGGATTCCCACCGGTGGCGAGATAAATCAGGAACCAGGCGAAGAACATCGGTATGTGCGTCGCCGGGCCAGCTACGGCAACTCCTAGATCACCCTTCGCGGACGAATCATCAAGGTTGATGTACGCTAATCCGCCGAGGGGCCAAAGTAAGATGTGCGACACGGTGCCTCCCACCTTTCGAGCCGCTGCGCAGTGTCCCAGCTCGTGCACGAGAACGGTGGCAAAAAGCGTGATCGAGCTGATTAACTGCAGGAAGAACCAGTAAAAGCCAGAGAAGCTCGCCAGCACCACGACTATGGCGATGTAAAGAAGCATTAACCCTGACACGTGAACATCTATCTCCATGATTGTGAACATCTTCGTGGACCTCGCGTACCAAGGCTGCGTCGGTTGCGCATCCTGTTCTGGATTGAAGACGTACACGGGCTGCCCGATCACCGGCACGGGTTCGCTCGTCGGACGCGCTTGCGCCGACGGAGCGCCTGAAGGGGCGTCCGAACGCTCGAAAGGGTTGATTGGCGTCGCATCGGTCACCCGCGACATGGTTGCTGCGACGATTTGACGCGACAAAGAGTGTGGTCGTGCCAACTGTAAGATCCTCGACGGTTTGTCAAACGACGCGACTGGGGAGAAATTAATGTACGATTTTAGACGCTCAAAGTTCAATTCTAATACGGGCACGCTTTCGGGAGCTTGGTCTTCGCATTCCGACCATTCATGTCGAACTTTTTGTTGGCACTGCCGCCCATGACCATGAGATCGCCTTGGTACTTGCGCAGGGCGCGCTGCGCACGTCGATGCACCAGGGAAATTTGAGTGGGCAATGTCGGGTAATCTCTGCGAGTGATACCACCGCCGGTTCCGCGACGGACGCCATCGACAGAGGCGCCGACGTGCTTGACGTTCGTTCGCACGGAATCGCGTTCATCGCGTGGACGATGATTTTGCTTGTAGTATCTACGGAACTCTCTCGGACCGATGCGCTTCACTTTGCCGTCTTTACCGATGATGATGAGCTCATAACCGTTGTCCGCGAGTCGAACCGGACCGGTGGTGAGCTCTTCCATGGAAAAGGAAGGCGCCTCGGTGTCCATTTCGTCCTCGCTACTAGATGCCTCTTGCGCGGCGCGTTCGATGTTCGCCAACGCCTCTTGCGCTTCATCGTCGTCCATCTCCTCCCACTCCCCTTCGTATTCATCGACGTCATCGTCGTCCTCAACCTCACCGCGTCGTCGCGAGATTTCTTCCAGTAACTCATCCGGCACTTCCTCGCCGCGCTTGATGTATTCATCCACCTTGTCCAGCGTCTCTTTGTGCGCCTCGACCCACTTCTCAAATCGTTGCGCGCGCAGCACGCTTCGAGGAAGTTGATCCTTGCGTTTCAGGTGCCCCGTGCCCGCGACCGCCGTTCCACCCTCGCTCTTCTTTTTCGTCGCAGCCTCCTGAGCCGCGGCTTGTCGCATCACTCGATCGAACAAGTCTTTCCCGACCACCGGCAAACCGGCGACGTTTCGCTTGAGGTTGTACCGGTGCCAGTCCGATTTATAGTGCATCTTCAGCGCGTCCATGGTGTCGAACACCACGCCCTGCGCGCGATCGAAACGAACGGGTCATCATCATCGTCAATCTCTCGTCCGCGTTCTCCCCGCCTCACGCGCGTCTCCGTCGCGTCTGGTCTCAAAATTCGCCAGCAGCCGAGGGCACGCATCGTCCTCGTGTCGCGCACGCACCGGCGCCGTGTGACACGTGAGCCCCGCGCCCGCGCCATCCATGACGAAAGCGCGGCGCGATTCAATCTCCGTTCGCTCTCGCCTCTCGTCCACGATCGCGTCCGTCGTCGATCGCTCTCGACCGCGACGCGTCGTCGAGTCGCGTGCTCGAGCTCGTCGACGCGTCGCCGCCGTCGGGCGCACACCGTGCGTGACTCTTCGCCCGTCGGCGCGTTGACGAGCGCGACCGCGGCGTCAGAGCGCGCGCGAACGAAGAGAACGAACGCGCGAGTTCAAACGGCGACGCGCGCGAGGAGCGCGACGAGCGACGAGCGACGCAGAGGGGCGCGAACGTGAACGATGGCGAAGAAACAGCGAGGTGGCGGCGGTCGCGCCGGCGGCGGCGGCGCGTCGGGGTCGAAGGGCGATAAGCCCAAGCACTCGATGAGCACGGTGGGACGGACAAACAATATGAATCCTCACGAGCGCAGCGCGGCGACGGTGCGGAGGTTGGCGATGTACAAGCAGAGAGCGGTGCGGGATAAAAAGGGGAAGATTCTCAAACAAGACTTGCAGAGCAAGGAGTTGCCGTCGACGAGAATCGTGCCCGATCGACGATGGTTCGGTAACACGCGAGTGATCGGACAGAAACAGTTGGAAGAGTTCAGAGAAGAGATGGCGACGAAGAGCCGCGATGGGTACACGGTGCTCATCAAACAAAAGAAGTTACCGCTGTCGTTGCTCAAGGATGAAGAGAGAGGTCGAGCGAGACGCGTAAATTTGTTGAGTCAGAGTTCGTTCGCGGATACATTCGGTGCGAACAAGCGACGAAAGAAACCTAAATTGTCCATGGACAATTTGGAAGCGATGGTGAGCACGGCATCGAAGATGGGTGACATTTACACGGAGGGCGTGGAGACCGGTGCCATCACTGACCGGGACTTGATGCGCGAAGACGACGGCGTCCGCGCCGAAGCGAAGGCTGGCATGTTCGAGAAAGGGCAATCGAAGCGGATTTGGGGAGAACTTTACAAGGTGGTTGATTCGTCTGACGTCATCATACAAGTGCTCGACGTCCGTGATCCCATGGGAACGAGATGTTACCACCTCGAGCAACATCTCAAGAAGGACGCGATGAAGAGACACAAGCACATGATTCTCCTCTTGAACAAGGTTGATTTGGTTCCGGCGTGGGTCACCAAGAGGTGGTTGCACACACTGTCTCGAGAATTCCCCACGATTGCTTTCCACGCGTCTGTGAGCAATCCGTTCGGTAAAGGCGCTGTGCTTTCGCTCCTTCGACAGTTCAGTCGTTTGCGAATGGACAAACAAAATATTTCTGTTGGTTTTGTGGGGTACCCAAACGTCGGCAAGTCGTCCGTCATCAACGCGCTTCGCGCTAAAAGGGTGTGCATCACCGCGCCGATTCCGGGTGAGACGAAAGTTTGGCAATACGTAAACTTGACGAAGAGAATTTTCTTGATTGATTGTCCGGGCGTCGTTTATCAAGATACGGAGGACACGGACACCGACTCCGTGCTGAAGGGTGTCGTGCGTATTTCTAATCTTGAAGACGCGCAAGAACATATTCCCGACGTTGTCGCGCGCGTGAAGGCTGAATATCTTCGTCGCGCGTACAAGGTGCCGAGCTGGACCGATCCCGATGATTTCTTGCGCCAAATTGCGCGCATGAGCGGTAAGCTACTCAAGGGAGGAGAGGAGGACGTCAACGCCGTCGCGAAGACTATTCTGCACGACTGGCAGCGCGGTAGAATTCCTTGGTTTACAGCTCCGCCTTCACTTCCCGACGGGCCCTCTCAAACCATCGTGAACGTGACGGAGAATGCGACGGATGCTGAGAAGACGGCTGCGCAAGGATTTGCCTCGGCGGCGGCGGAAGTGACCATGAAGCAAGTTCATCGCCGCATGCCGCAGGCTCACGGTCTATTCGATGAGGAAGATAGACACGATCAAGAGTACGCGACCGAAGATGAAGATGAGCCGGCATCTGGAGACGAGGGTGGTGAAGAAGACGAGGGCGACGAGGAAAACGACAAGTCTACAGAGTCGAAGAGAAAGCGTGAAGACCTGTCGAGAGACGAAGAGGAAGATAGCGACGAAGAGGACGACGAGAACGCCGCGACCGAACACGGTGAAAACTCTGAGAGCGAAGACGTCGACATCAATGACGAACTCGGTGGCGACCGTGTCGACGCGGAGACGTTGAAGAAGTTTGCCTCGGATGACGAAGACAGCGATGCGCGAGGCGACGACAGTGATAGCGATAGCGACGGCTACGGTCCGGACGGTTTATCTTTCGACCAAGTTCTCGCGGAGATGAAGGGTGAAGTGAAAGAAAAGCCATCCGGCGTCAAATCGTCCGCCAAACCTCGCGCCGACAAGAAGAAGAGCGCCGACACTTTCGGCGCCGCGGCGTCTAAAAAAGAGCACACGGTGGACTTTGACAAAAAACCCGCTCGTCGCAAGAGTCGCAAGTAAATTAGTCGCATCGCGTCCACGAGTGCGCGCGCGGGTTGTACATACATTTGCTGATGGAATTTTCAATCGTCACACCCATCGCCATCCGACGCGCGGCGGCAAAGTCAAACGCAAACGCCCCTCTCTGACTTTCTATTTCTAGACGCTGGATGAAAAAACGGCCAGCCGTTTCCAAAACGGGCGTTTCCGAGACGTCCGAGGCGTGCCTCGAGCCGCGCACGTCGAGACAGATTGAGACGCGTCGCGCGATCGCCGTCGACGAACGAACGCGTCGTGATGTCCGAGGTCGATGATGACGTCTCGGAAGACGGCGCGCGCGTCGACGAGCGAACCGGCGAGCGACCCGAGAGGCGTCGTGGACGACCGGCTCTCATCGTGCGCGCGGTGTCTCGCTTCCTTCGAACGACGAATGATGGGGAGCGAACGGACGAGGCGCGCGATGAGACGTTGGGGGAAGAGGTATCGCGAGAGAGATGCGAGGGATCGCGCAACGATGGATCCGCGGACGTGGGATCGGCGAACGTGGGATCCGAGACGGAGCGGGGTGAAGCCCTGGCGGGGGAGACGAAGAGACCACCGAGTAACACTTCGTCGCCGCCGCCGCGAGAGATTGAGACCGCCGAAATCGCGTTGAAAGTGAAGCAGCGGGAGATGGTAGAGGGTGAAGAAGACATCTCGTGGAGAAAATACGGACGAAAATACATCTCGAGGGAAGTTTCGACGCCAATCGAGCGTTCGTATTATCGCTGTTCAGCTCCGGGGTGTCCAGCGCGGAAACACGTCGGCGTGCTTCCGGGGTCAGATAAATTGATAGTATCGTACATGCACGATCACACGTGTAATCAGTTGGAAATGCTTCGCATGAACACCGCGAAGCGACCTCCACTCGGGCGAATGGAGAGAATAGGTCCGCCGAAGAAACGACCTCTTCGGTCCACTTTTACGGATGATGGTGCGCAAAATGATGAACACACAAACCCTCGTCGGATACCTCGGTGGACGGTGAAGCAGAAGAGAACGAAAACGAATGCACAGAAAGTCACCGGTGCAAAGGAGCGTCGGAATATAGGCACTAAAAAGGCGGACACGAAAATTCCACAAAATGTTTCTCTTTTCGCTTGCGTGAAGTCCAAGGACGGTACGACATCAACGTTGAAACCCGTCCGATTGATCATGCCATCTAAGGGTCAAAACGACTTGTTAAAATCTCAGATAGCAATCCGAGATGCCGCCTTGAAGGTTGAACGTAGTAAAGTTGCTACGCTCGAGGCAACCTTAAAGCTCTTGCGTTCTCAGATAGAGTGCAGAAACCTCAGGGAGCGTTTGAACGGAAATTCGAAAGGAAACTGTAATTAGAATAATATTGCAAGCGTGCTTTTTTCTACTAAGTATCAATCTAACGCGGTTGTTGCATGTCAGCCGCATCACCAATCAGAGGAAGCTTAATCTCTTTACCAGCCGTCGAGCCGACGGCGCCGACGGTACAGCATATGTACGTGAATAGGAATACACTGTTGAAGAAGAGAATTTCAGCCTGTAAACCGACTCCACCAGTAGGTCCAGATCCATCGATGCCTTGGAAGGTGCGAGTCAACAAATCTGGAACGATCAACAAAATATCCAAAAGAATGGCTTGTTGCGCATTGAAACGAACGAAACGCTTCATGTTCTGGTTTTGGACGACACCCAAATAGGTTGCGAAAAACACGACAACTTGTAAAAATCCAAGACTTCCCCACAGACTTATCACCGGTGCGAGCGGTAACAACGCGAGACTAAGCATGGGAAACTGCATGAATAAAAATTTGCTGTATTTGAGGCTGTCCAACAAGGGCAATAAGTATACCAACGCCGCGATCGCACGTTCGCTGAAATCGTACTCCTCCTCGGGGTTCACCAGTTTTCTGTTGTTTTTCGCCGCCTTCTCACGCGCGATTCTCGCTTGCGCCGCGGCCAGGTCAGCGGCCACGCGAGCGCCCTCCTTCTTCGCCTCCGCGTCCAGCGCTCGCGGCGGCGGCGGTGGCTCAGACGACTCAACCGGCTCCGGCGTCCCCAGAAGCTTGTCCAAGTTGCTCATCGTATCGTTCCTGACCTCATCGTCGCCCTCCGCCGCGTTCGAGCGCACAGATCCTCGACGCTTGAGACACACGCGCGCGCTCATCCTCGAACCCATCCGCATCGGCACCTCGGTCGACGCGCTCGCTCGTCCTCGACGCACCGGCGCGCGAACGCTCGTCGCGCGCGCGGACATAACGCGCATCGTCATCATCGTCGGTCTCGCGAGAGCGCCGATGTGACGATTCCGAGGCGCGCCGCTGTCCCTTCACTCGGGCTCGGGACGCGTCGACGTCAACCTGGACGGTTCTCTACCCTCGCCTGGGCGCCGACGGGAAGCTCGCGAGGAGATGACATCGAGACGAAGGTGGACGCGAGATCGATGGAAACGAACGAATGATGAGAGAGGCGTCTATTTTTTGACTGTGTGTGCTAAGTATTACATCATCTTCCTTCCATTTCGTTCTTCATTAAACAATCGTCCACAACTCGAATCGGCGCCGCGCCGCGCGAGACAAGACTTGTGACTCACATACCCTGCGAGGCGAGGTAGTCACCGAACTGTTCCACGTGCGCGCTGACCTGTCTCGTCTCGAGATTATCTCCGTGAATGCCGATCACGAACGCAGTCTTTGTCTTCTTCACCACTATTCCGTGCGTGGAGCCTCGCTTCCCTCGAACGACGCCCGCGTCATCGCCGCCGTTGAGAAACACGTACCTCGACCCACCGACTATGATGCCCTCGCTCGCGCGTTCGATCGGATCCGCGAATAAAGCCATCAAATTCTTCGCCTCCTCGGCGTTGAATCCCGGAAAGTTTTCAGATTGTCCCCATATGTTCCCCGCGTGGTCCGAGATGGCGGACGCGCTCAGCGCCCCCGCCGCGGTGCCGTCCGGCGCCGCCACCACGCTCAGCGATTCAATCATGGCCTGCGACGTCGCGAACAACACTCGTGCGTCAGTCTCGATCACGCAAACACACCCCATCGTCGCGGACGAAGAGGCCCTCGCCGCGCCCTTTTCAGTCATCCGCACCGGCACCCGCAGACTTTCAACGGCGTCGCCCCGTCGCCCTCGCGCGCACGCGTCCGGTTCGCGCGAGGACGCGCGCGCCGAGTCATCGATCGATCGCGTCGCGTCACATCGCGACGCGCACGCACGTCCCAACTCGACATCTTCCTCGTTCGAGACGCCGTCGTCTGGCGCCCGGCGCGACGCGACGCGACCGCGACTGCCTGCGACTGGATGCGACAGACGACGACGCGAAGCGCGCGAGTCGACGTCCGTGCCGGGCGGAGGACGAAGAAACCACCATTCTCGATCGCTCTCCGCGACGTCGCGGACATGACGTCGCAACCGTCCACGGCGTGGAGCGTCGTGCGCGTGTGCGCGGGCGTTGCGTGTTGGGAAGGCCAATTTCAGATCTCGCGGTGGTTGATCGCGAGAAACTTGCCGGAGACGAGCGAGAAGGAGCGGTCGTATAAGCACGCGGTGAGTTCGTACGTGGTGTCGTTCGTGCACGCGTTCTTCCTGACGTGGGCGGGATGGTCGATCGTGTTTAGACTTAAAGACGCCTCCATGGCGGAGAGGCTTTCTCTGTACTCGAATACAGACGAGGGATTCGTCGGATTCGTCGAGGTGGTGACGATCGCGTTTTTCAGTTACGTGGTGTACGATCTGTTGCACGTTTTAGAGCAGTATCCAAACTTGGGCGGTGTGGACATACTCGTGCACCACTTTGGGTTCTTCACCGCGTCGCTTCTGGCGTACGCGTACGGAGCGTACCCGTACATGTTGGGATGGTTGTGCACGTGTGAAACGTCGACGCCGCTTCTCAACGTGCGGTTTTTCATCAAGTCGTGGAGAGAAATGGATAGTACTCTGCCTTACATCGATTCGTTGGCGAAGACGCTCGGTATGAAGACGAGAGGCGTGACGGCAGGCAACTGGCTCGAATACTACGTGAGTATCGCTTTTTTCTGGGTGTTCATCGCCGTTCGTCTGCTGGGTTACGGAAGCGCGTTGTTCTCTTTAACGGTCGATTTACGATCAGTAGAAGATAATTTCATCCCGTGGGTCGTTCGCGCGATTCTTTACGTGTTGACGTGCTGCGGACTCTTGCTCAACTTTGTGTGGGCGTACAAAATACACGGCATGGTGAGACACTTCAGAAGAAAGGTACTGAAGCAGCGCGATGAAGGGGAAGTGAGCGACAGCGACGATTCTTCCCCGGAAAAGCACAGTTAGAAGACGTGTGATCGTATCGTGTATATTGATTTTAGGTTAAGTGTTGCATTTGTGATAAAATTCTCGTCGTACATCTATCTTCGCATGAAACCGCCAGATCTGCGCTCTCCTCCACCTCGGTTCCAAGGAAGTCTGGACTCTCTCGGCGGAGGCGACGGCGGTTCATCACTCTCGCGTCGTCGCGATTGAGCCGGCGCGCGCTCGGCGGCTTGTTCGCGGAATCTTCCTCCCGGTCCCGCGGGTTGGAAGCCAGTCGCGACAATGGTGACGGCGATTTCGCCCGTGTGCTTCTCGTCGACGACGGAACCAAAGATGACGTTCGCGCTCGGGTCGGCGAGAGACGTGACAACCTCAGAGACGGTGTTCACTTCGAGGAGTGTCATGTCCGGACCACCGGTGATGTTGAACACGACACCAGTCGCCCGGTCGATGGAGTGTTCTACGAGCGGAGCGCTCATGGCGGCTCTCGCAGCCTCTTCGGCGCGGTTCTTACCGCTCGCCACGCCGACACCGAGCATGGCGGTACCACTATCCTTCATCACGGTCCGAACATCGGCGAAATCCACGTTCACGAGACCGGGGATGGTGATGATGTCCGAGATGCCCTGCACACCTTGACGCAAGACATCATCGGCGAGCAAAAACGCATCCTGCAACGCGGTGCCCTCTTCGACGACGTCGAGCAAACGATCGTTCGGAATAACAATCAAAGTGTCGACGTTCGCTCTGAGCGCTTCGATCGCTTCAGTGGCTTGTTGAATGCGACGTCGGCCCTCGAAAGAGAACGGATACGTCACGACACCTACGGTCAAGATGCCTTGTTCGCGGGACAACTTGGCGACGACGGGCGCCGAACCGCTCCCCGTGCCTCCCCCCATACCGGCGGTGATAAATACGAGATCGCTTCCCATGACGGCTCGCTCGAGCGCTTCTCTACTTTCGGTCGCCGCGATCTCTCCAAGCTCCGGGTTACCCCCGGCACCGAGACCTCGCGTCACTTGTTCACCGATTTGACACTTGTTCGGCGCGAGCGAGTTGACGAGCGCCTGCGCATCCGTGTTCAGAGCCCAAAACTCGACACCCTGCGTCGCGACATTTCGCTCACCGTCAGTCTCAACGATCGACGTATGATTTTATCGACTTTTATCGACCACCTCTTGCGCACGATTCATCCACCACCGTCGTCCTCGCGCGCGTCTCCCGCCGCCGCCGCGCCGCCGCGTTCACCCGTCTGTCTCTCTGTCGCACCTGTAATCCGCTCTGAATCATCCGATTCACCGCGTTCCCACCGCCGCCTCCGCATCCGATCACCTTAATCTTCGCACCGCCCGCGCTCGCGACGACGCGCGCGCCTCGCGTCGCGCGCGCGCCTCGCGCCTCGCGCCTCCCGCGCACCATCGCGACGCGTCCCGGCGCGCGCGCGATCTTCATCGTGCCTCGTCCGTGCGCTTTACCCGCGTCCGCGTTGACGCGCACCGTCGTCGTCGTCGCGCGCGCACCGAACATGACGGTCGACCGCGCGTCCAACTGTGTCGCGCGCGCCTCCTCGCTTCGACGACGCGCTCGCGACGACGGACGCGTCGTCGACGAGCCGCACCCGGGCAAACCGCGGAAAGCGCGGGTAACCGTGAGGGGGCACACGACGGGTCACGACTCGTCATTCGTGGATTTTCCCAGCCAGCCCGTCGAGGCGGATGGATGGATGGATGGATGGCTGACGACGACGACGACGACGGTGCAGGACGCCGGACGACGACGCGGCGCGTGAGGACGACGACGACGATCGACGACGCGGACGCGAGGGAAACATGGGCCCCGCGGACGCCGGGAAGTGCTCGAACGTAGACGTGCGTGCGCGAACGACCGAACGACGCGGAGGGGAGAGGCTGCGTGGGAGAGAAGGAATCTCAAGATTATCGCGTCTGGTGAGACGTCGCGGTGCGCGCGGAGAGACTGACGACGGTGATTCCTGGACGCAGAGCTCAAAATTGAAAGTTAAGACGACGAGCAGACCGCTGCCGAGATGCCCTGATGAGAGCTTGGGGTTCGGAACGGTGCGTGCGAACGCGCAAAAATTGAGTCGAGAGGAAACGCGCGAGACGCGGCGCCGGCGAACTCGGCGAGAGGTTTTCAGAGACTGACTCGAACGGTTCGTGGACATAGGTTATCACCGATCACATGTTGAAGATCGAATGGAACGTTGAGCGCGGTTGGAACGCGCCGATGATCGTTCCGAGCGGCCCGGTGGGTTTGCACCCTTTCGCGCACGTCTTCCACTACGCCGTGGAGTGCTACGAGGGCATGAAGGCGTATGTAGATACGAACGGTGCGGTGCGACTTTTTAGACCAGAGATGAACATGCAGAGATTTCGCACGTCCGCGAAGCGAATGTCTCTCCCGGACTTTGATGGCGAACAATTGTTGAAGTGTATCGAAACTCTTGTTGACATCGACAAGGACTGGATCCCGAAGCAACGCGGGTATTCCATGTACCTTCGACCGGTCATTTTCTCCACCACTCCTTGGCTTGGCTTGACACAATGTGCTGAGGCTATGATTCTCGTGTTGTGCTGTCCTGTAGGACCGTATTTCAAATCTGGTTTCGTCCCAATCAAGTTGAGCGTAGACGCAAAGTATATTCGAGCATGGCCGGGAGGTACCGGTAACGTCAAGTCTGGAGGTAATTACGGTCCAACTGTGATCTCACAAGCCGCTGCGACCGCTAACGGTGCTTCTCAGTCATTGTTTGTGTACGATAAGGAAGAGTACGTCACCGAAGCCGGTACGATGAATATTTTCTTCCTCGTGCGTAACGAGCACGGAGTCAAGCAACTCATCACACCTTCTCTCGAGGATGGAACCATCTTACCTGGTGTCACGAGACAAAGCGTGATCGAGTTGAGCAAGCAGTGGAATGAGTGTGAGACAATCGAAAAGATGATACCGTTCCGTGAAATGAAGGCGGCATTCGAGAGGGGGGATGTTTTGGAAATTTTTGGCACGGGTACGGCTGCGGTGATTCAACCAATCAACGGCATCGTGTACGAGGGTAAGGAGTACAACCCAGTGGCGCCTTTTGACGGAGACATGATGCAGGTTCGTCTGACTAATTTCCTCGTTGGCGTTCAATACGGTGACATCGACCATCCCTGGTCCCACGTAGTGCCTAAGACGCTGTGGTCAAAGAAGCTGTAGCAAAGCGGCGGCGGTGTAGCATAGTGATCCAAGGTCCCCTTTCGGCTACGCCTGCATCGCGCGCTTGTGTAGGAGTAGTTGACGCGCTAGGCACCGCCTGAGGGCACGAGGACGATTCGGTATCTATCTGTAATTGAAATTGATTTGATTTGTTTTTCCCATGCGCGCGCTGGCCCGTTTCTTCTGATCAGTCACGTGGTGAAGAAGACGTGATAAGCCGACTCGGCGCGCGGTGCCGACGACGAAAACGCTCTCGCCGGCGATAACGTGATGCGAGTCACATCGGCACGGGGATTGGTGTCCCAATCACCCGCGAACGCGTGCCGCAGAAGACAGATCGTGTTAGACCGTTACGCGGGCACGAACGCGAGCCGAGTGCAGTCGACCGCGCGGTCGGGCTCCACGTGGACGCGCGGAACGCGAACGCACAACAAACAGGCATATGTGTCCGCCTCAGTTTCAGGTCGCAGAGATGTTTCCGCCGGGCGATGCGTTCGGGAAAAGCCGCGAAGCAGTGCGATTACTCTGGCAGGCAACGACGCGATGGGGGTCAACGCTGAGCCTCCACGTGGGAGCGCGAATCCGATCGATATCTTCATGGTGGGATTGAGAAGTAGAGTCGAGATGGATCCAAACTTTTTCTTCAAGCTCGGTGCTGAAATCTCGATCGATTTCCTCATCACCATCGCCGTCAACGTCGTGGTCAGGGGGAACCCGACGTTGTGGTCATTCTCTACTACACTGATGGTGATGTGCCAGCTGCTCACAGCGCTTATCAATGATACGGTGATCGTGTACTTCTTGGCACCGACGGCGCTTTCCGTGAAGAAGGAACCTGAAATTGCGCATGTTTTTGCGAAAGGGCAGTACTCGCTTTCGCAGCGCGCCATGTGCTATTTGAAAAAGGGCAGGTTCTACGCCATCATTGGCGCGATCTCCTGCGTGATATCGATGTTTTTAGCTTCCGCGTTGGCTGGTAACGTGGGTGGGTTCACTCGCGAAGTGTTCTACCGCGCGCTGGCGTGCGGTGCTCTGCACATGGGAGTCAGTTCCAATACGAGGTACCAACTCGTGAACGGCATCGAGCAACTGGTATACGACCATATGTCCACAAAGCTCGCAAGAAGCACATCTGTGACGTTGCGCATGGGCAACAACGTTTTAGGCGCGCGACTGTGGATGATGGTTGCCGCGCTTACGGGTTTAAGCTAGAAAACAAGCATGTGTTGTATTATTAATCGAACAGCGCAAATGCTGCATCGTCCGCCCCCTTCGGTCGTTTATTACTACACTCTGATCCATGAGCGCTTCTGAGAAAGTCAAGCGTTGCGCTCAAAATTTCACGTTCAGCTCGAATCAACTGCGCCGCTAACGCAAAACGCTCTTCCATCGCAGAAGTTTTGCCGTCGACGCTTGCAGAATCCTGCGGTAAAGAAGCGTACAAACTCAAACGTCTCTCAATGGCTCGCGAAACGATGTCAGCGACCTCTGGGGTGAGTGTAGAATAGACGTCATTTTGTCGACGCGTATTCACTGACGTTGACACGCTCAAAATTGCATCAATCGCATCTGTGCGTCTGTTTGTGTGTCGAACTTTATTGAAAGATTCATCATCTGTGATGCATGTCCACACGATGTCGCACACTTCTCTGAAATTTTTTCTTGATTTATCGATGGCAAACGATCCATCGGATGAGCACAATCCTACCCTTTCCATCCACTGGAAGCGTTTTGATATTTGTGCCCCTGAAATTCCCGCGAGGGCGGCCTCTGTTCGAATGTTCGTAGTCGTCAAATGCACTTTATCAGCTGGGTTCTCAGCTTGCGTAAAACCATAAGAGTTGAGCAAGTTGGCGTTACCGAGCATACCATAGGAATTGAATATTTCTTCTCCTCTCTTCACGCCGCCTTCTTTCGTGACCTTAACACACAGTGCATCACCCGAGGTCGTCGTCACGGCACTCCCATCGCCGACGTTGACGTCGTGCCCACCCGTACGATGATTAAAAGCATCCGCGATGGGTACCAGACCGACCCCTACGTTCGGACTCAACGTGAACGCTCGACTACTGACTACCGTTCGTGCGTCGTGATAGTCCTCGAACGAACAAGCTAAACTATGTTTTGTAAATATCGGCTCGACGACTCGCTCCCACTCGGACTTTGCCGCGGCGAGTTCGTCGCGCAACGTCATTTCGAGCTCCGTGCCCACCAAAAGCTTCCTCTCTCTCTCACCCCATAGAGAAACCACATTGTTTTCCCGACGAGGCAGGACTTTGTCGTACGCTCGCCACCGAGACGTCGGCTCGCTTCGCTCGATACAGAGCGCGCACGCCAACCCGCACAACCAACCAGCCTCCACTTTTGTCTCAACCAGCCTCGTTTCGACGCTCGTCGCTATGTCCGACCTCGAGCACGCGCGGAGGGTAAGACACGCTTCGAACGGAATCGTCGCCACGATTTCCCCGCGCGCGAGATCCCGCTTTGCCTCCACGCCCCGGTTTTTGTCCGCGGCCGCCGTCGCTGTCCCACCGCGAAGAGCGAACGTAAACTCCATCGCGTCTTCGCACACGTCGATCGAGTTGGCGGCGCACCAGCGCAAAAACCCACCAAAATCATCGTCGTCGCGTGCGTGCGAGTCGTCGTCGATCGAGGCCATGCGCGCGCGCGCGCGTTTTGAGGTTGTCCCCGCGACATCGCGGGAAGTTGTTGTTTTACAGTTGCGCTAGCGACGAAAGCGACGGTTTTCTTCTATGACTAATCTACGCCTTCCACACCGATTTCACCGTTCGCGTGATGCCCTCACCCTGAGTGTTCAACCTGAACAATCCAATCGTCGTCGCCGCCGTGAGCGCCAACATCGCCAGTCTCGTCGGTCCTCTCGCCGCCTTTGGAACGTAATCGCTGATGATCTGTCGCCGCGAAGAATCCGTCGGTCAGTCTCTCCTCTCTCGTCATCGTCTCGGCGTCGGCATCGCGCCCGTCCCGTCATCCACGCTCTCTCTCTCCATCGCGTCGCGTCGCGTCGCATCGCATCACGCACGAAATTCATCGCCACGTGCGAGTGCACCGGCATCGCCACCCCGAGCGCGAGATCGATCGCCGCCATCCCCCCCGGCGCGACGACCGCCGCGGGCACGAGTCCCGCCAGCGCGAACGACGACGCGTGATAGATCTTCATCATCGCTCTCCCTCGATCGGCGGCGAGCATGGCGGTCGATCGGGCGGTCGATAAATGGGGCGCGCGTTCGTTCGATCGCTCATGCACGCATTCCTTCACTCGGGCCGTCATCGATCGGGCACCGCGCCCGATGGTGATGGGTGATTTGAAAATTCGGCACACCGGGGCGCGCGCGATGGGGATCAAGGGCCTGACGCAGTTGTTGCAAGATAACGCCCCGGGGGCGATGCGAGAGCAAAAGTTTGATTCCTACCTCGATCGACGCGTCGCCATCGACGCGTCGATGCACATCTATCAGTTTATGATTGCCGTCGGACGAGAGGGCGAGCGTCAGCTGACGAGCGAGGCGGGAGAGGTGACGTCGCACCTGGTGGGGATGCTGAACCGAACGGCGAGGATGTTGGAGGCGGGAATAAAGCCCATCTACGTATTCGATGGGAAACCGCCGACGATGAAGGGTGGGGAATTGGCGAAGCGGAAGGACAAGAGAGAGGAAGCCGAGGCGGCGCTCAAGGCGGCGCGCGAGGCGGGAGACCAAGCGGAGATTGAAAAGTTAGCGAAACGCACCGTCAGAGTGAGCAAGGAACACAGTCAAGAGGTCATGAGATTGGCGACTTTACTCGGAGTCCCCGTCTTCGAGGCTCCGTGCGAGGCGGAGGCGTCGTGCGCGGCCATGTGCAAAGCTGGATTGGTGTGGGCAGTCGCAACGGAAGATATGGATACGCTCACGTTCGCCGCGCCGCGCATGGCGAGAAACTTAATGGCGCCCAAGTCGGCTGAAAAGCCAGTGTTGGAATTCGACTACGCGAAAGTTTTGGCCGGACTTGAACTGACAGCTGATGAATTCATTGACTTGTGCATCTTGTGCGGCTGCGACTACACTGACACCATTCGCGGTATTGGTCCGAAGACTGCTCTGAAACTCGTAAAGGAGCACAAAACCATCGAGAACATTCTTGAGGCGATCGATACTGAAAAGTTCCCGCCGCCGAAAGATTGGAACTTTCAAGGTGCGCGCGAACTGTTCAAAAATCCAGAGGTGATGGACACGAACGGCATCAAACTCGCGTGGAAAGCGCCGGACGAAGAAGGACTCATCAAGTTTTTGGTCGAAGAGAAGCAGTTCAATGAGGACCGCGTCAGAGGAGTATGCGCCCGCGTGAAAAAAGCACGTGCGGGTAAGGCTTCGCAAAACCGCTTGGAAAGCTTCTTCGGTCCACCGACAATCATCTCTAGTACGATTGGTAAGCGCAAGGTGGAAGAAACTAAGGGCAAGAATGGTAAGGGTAAGGCGGGTCTCGCGAATAAGAAGTCTAAGGGTGTGAGTGGATACAAGAAATCCAAGCAATGATGCATTCTATGACATGCCGCACGATAGAAGATTGTAAGCTTGAACGACGATAAAGCTCCAAGTAAAAGCGCAATGAGCCGTCACAAATACGCCTGCCGTGCGCATCACGCGCCATGCAGACGATAAGGCAACACGTGTCGGCATCCACTTCATCGTCCACGCGTGCTGGCACTCGCGAATCTAGTCCTTCACGTCCATCTTTGGGTCGAAATGCGGTCGGAGCAACGCTTGCTCTCGTCCTCGCCATCACACCAGCACCGTCGATCGCCGCACCCGCTGCACCATCTTACAGCGGTGTCGACCCCAGTAAGAGTTCTTTGATCCAAGGTTTAGTCGAGAAAAGCGCACAAAATAAGGCGAAGAATGATCAAGCGCGACTCGATAACTTTTACAAGAAAGATTTTCGGATCAACCGCTTGGTAGGAGGAGAGATTCTCAAAGAACCCTGCGATCCCCGAGATCCAGAGTTTGGCTATAAGTGCAGACCTTTGTTACCAAGGCTGCCCCAGGATCGAGTCTTCGAAGAGACCGCGCGCGAAAAGACAGGATTCGGAACAGTTTTCAATGCGCAAGAAGTTGACAGAGCTGCGGACAACCTTGTTGCGCAGGAAGCAGAGAGGCAGGAAGCAGAGAGGCGAGACGAGGAGCTATCGTTGATTGAGGAATAGTGCACAATTTGCTATATTACATGCGATTTAGACTACTCTTGCGTCAATACGTGATAGGACCCTTCAAGCTCCCAGTTGCGAACTGCCGCACGATGGGCTCTGTTGTTGTATCAAACTCTTCCACCGTTCCCTCCCAGGCTACTTTCCCCTGATGCAAGAAGACCAAGCGGTCAACTGATCTCCGAATCGTACTATGTTGATGTGTGACTACTATGTAACTTGATACTCCTCCGTGCTCCCCACATGACTCGTTTGGTTTGCAGTGGAGCGAGCGCATCAAGTCTTCGACCACTGTGCTCGCAACAGGATCTAAACCAGCGGTTGGTTCGTCGTACATGACTACTTCTTCGATGGCGTCATCTTCATTTTCGCGCTCCTCTTTAATGATTGCGCGAGCTAGCGCAGCTCGTTTCTTCATACCTCCTGAGAGCTGTGCTGGATATTTATCCTCCGAGCCCTGCAAACCCACGGCGGCCAAGCTTTTCCGCACTGCCTTCTCTATCTTTCTTTTGGACAAGGTACTGTGCTCATAGAGCTTAAACCCAACGTTTTCCCCTACGGTTAGAGAATCAAATAGAGCGGCGGATTGAAACACCATCCCAACGTGCAGCTTTGGTTGAGCTTCGTCACTCGCTAAACCTTTTCGCCGCTCGCCTCTGATGTACACCTCTCCCTCGTCCGGCACTAATAGACCAGCCATGATGCGTAGAACAGTGGATTTACCAGTGCCACTCGGACCGATGATTCCGACAGCCTCACCTCTTCGAATCTTGAAGCTCGCTCCGTCGAGAACAACCTTTGTGCCAAAAGTTTTCTTCACCCCTTTGAGTTCGATTAGCACTTCACCCTCGTCATCTTCGTTCTTCGACGTCTCGGCCCCGTTCGCCGTCGAGGGATCTTGATTGTTTTCAGTATTTTCTATGGGATTGGACGCCCCATCGACGACTGCTTTTCTTCTCGTGGCCAACCTCGACGACGCTGACGAAGTCTTCGTCAGTGATAATCGCGCGGGTCGTCCGCTCAGACGCTTTCCACGCGTAGTCTGCGCTATCGGCGCCACGTTCGCGCGAGTAAATAACATCCTCTGAAGTGTTCCTCGTGTATCCTCTCCACCACCGCAGTGCTTTCTCCAGCCTTACACGGCGTCGTGTAAAGACTCCGATCGGATCGTCGTCTGATACCACCACCAGGCGGGTCTCTTGGCACACGACGAAACGCCAATTATACCAGCGTAAGAGATGACAACAATTGATACAATGATACAATTAGATATTAAAATACCTTAGAAAGCTTGGAATTTGCACGATACGTTATCTTTTGGAACGGTTATCGTCCAATCAGGTCGAGACAGCGCCCATGTGCTTCTCGTTTTTCCGACGGGAATTGGTTTCTGCCCTTCGTCGAGAGGTCGCTCCTTTGTTTTTCGTTCGTCTTGTGAAGCCAAGAACATCCGTGTACCGATGGTAAAGCACGTTTGCCACGAGACGATCGATGAAATCTGAATCTTTGTCTAGATTGACGGAAGAACTCGGCTCCTGTGAAGCGTTGGTGGAGTTCATCAACCGCTGAAGACTGTTCTTCATGTTTTTGCGTGTTGCGCTCGGTAAGTTCAAGATTATTTCTTTGAGCTCTGCGAGCACGAGTTTATCGTCGTCGCTCAGTGTCTTGGAGTGCTTGCTCTTATTTTCAATCGGAGATGTTCGAGCCTCCTTCATAACACCAGGCAAACGCATGAGAGTACCAGTTGAACCAGAGACGGAGCCTGAAAGTGAACTGAGGGCGTGAGCATGAAAACGCTGGTTTAATTTGAAACTGTCCGGTGAAATCACTGGCACAGCTGATTTTGCCACGACTCTTTCGACAGTGACCTTTTTCGAGCTCGCTTGTCGACTTTGATCTGTCACCTCCGCCGTACCCACTGTGGAGACAGGGTCGGCACCATGGTTGCCAGCTTCTTCAAAGAATGGTTGCGCAAACACTTCTTGAACCAATCTAGGTGAATTTTTCCCCATTTCCTGCCATACTGAAAATGCCATCTCTAAATCTGAAGCTCCCATCTGAACATCTCCTGGGGTGGAGGTATTTGTGAATGTTTCACCGTCTTGCATAAACACGTCGATCGGTTTAAGTCTATCAACGGATTCTTGCACGCCGGTGGTCGTGTTAGCTAAATCTGTAGACGCTTCTGCGAGTGACTGGAACGAAAATGACGACATTTTAGGTGGTGCAAATGGATTCAATAGGCTTAAATCCGAGTCGAGAATGCGTGCAGACCCACTTGTGGCAAATTCCAACAGTACGGGCTCCTGCGCATGCACACCTAAAAACGTCTCAAGCTCCGAGTTCCCCATGGTTGTATCTTCGGTTCTCCCTTCTTCATTCATCTTCACACCTTTTCTCGCCGTATTTCTCACGCTAGTTCGTGTTCTGTCGCCACGCCGCTTTGTGTTTGCTCCACTCACCACTCGTTGAGCCTTGCGAGAAGTCTGTTTCGCCGTCACTTCCGCACATTTTGCAGTTTTCCCCGTCGCTTCTTTCGAGTAAATTCTCTTTGACGCAACCTTAGACTCAATCGAAGACGACTTTCCATGTTTCCCTCCCTCTTTTCGACTCATCGACGTCTCACCTCCCTGTTGTTGCCTGTCTTGCGTCGCGGCGCTCTTCGTGTGGCCGTGGTCGTCCGCCACCATCGCCAACCGTTCGCGCGGGTCGCGTCGATCTCACCCGCGCGTCTCCGACACGGCTGTTCTCGTGTTTCTTCGCCCCGATGCGCGGTCGAAACTCTCGCACGTCCGACAGAACCACCACCGAGACGAAATTCTCGATGACAATTACGCGCCCACCTCGAAAGTTAACAACCCGCGGCACCGCGTTTCTCGGCGCGCGTCGCCTCGGATCCGCGAGCGACGACGCGATCGGACGCGAGACGACGAAGATATGTGACCGTAACGATTACCCGTAGCGACGACGAGGAAGATGATGACGGTCGTCGCGCAAACACCCTTGGTTTTCGACGACGATGGCGGTCGTCGCGTCGGGGGGCGGCGTCGCGTATCTTCTTCAGGGGTGCGCCGTTTTGTTTTGTTTTCCTTGATACTGTACAGCACAGTGGTCGATCTGTGGTTTGCTGACGCCATCGTGTTTTCACGTACTGAAGCACCTCGAGGGCCATGAACGATGAGAGCTCTATGAACACGCGGTCAGACACGTCGTGTCGTTTCGGCTCGACTGACATAAAGTGTCGCGGTGGGATGCGCGTTTCCGTGATCGTCATCGCCCTCGCGTGGATCGCGCGATCGGCGCGATCGGCGGTCGTTAAATTGGATTTGCGAGACGCGCGTGATCGCGAGCGATGGCGAGACGCCCTCGCGGAGGTTGAGGTGGCGGCATACGCCTACTCTCAGTCATATCGCGCCGGCCTCGCCGGTTTCCACGCCTTGGAACGCGTCGAAAGGACGTCGTCCGACAAAGTTCGATTCAATCACACGTCTGTGATTTTTGCATTGGCCTCGAACGAGACTCTCGCGAAAGTCTCGACGTCGTTCGAAGAGTTCTTCTTCGGCGGAACAAAGCTGGCTGAGACGGACGTCGGAGTCGCGTGTCATAACGTGCGGCGAGATATCCGCACATCGTCTCTCATTTCTTGCGCCGCGGGCGAAGATAATGATGCTTTCATCGCAGAAGAAATCGATTCGGCGACCGTCCCTGTGTCGATGTCGTGCGTCGATGACATCGTGTCGCAACTCGAAGCTTCGCTCGCTCTTTTGCTCTGAGTCTAGACAAAAAGGGACACATTGGAGGGTCCTGAACGGAGAGCTTTCTTCCAAAGAAGGGGGGGTCTGGAAGAAGTTTATCCACGGAGGCGCCGGGGAGCCGGGACGTGTGCGGCGCCTGGCGAGCGAACGACGTCATAAATCATCCGCTGACGTCTAGATGGCGCTGGCGTACGCGTCTGCTCGAGTCGCACCCGCGCTCAAGGTCTCTGCGACGAAGCGAACGACGAGAACGGTCGCCAAGAGAAACGAGTCCGCGATGTCTCGACGAGGTGAAAATGTGATTACTCGCGCCAAGGCCAACCGCTTGCAAGAGTCCAACGCGCAGAGTCTCGTCGACGCCACGGAAACGTTCATTTTCGACTGCGACGGTGTCATTTGGAAGGGTGATTCTTTGATCGAGGGCGTGCCGGAGACGCTCGAGATGTTGCGCGCCATGGGCAAGCGACTCATCTTCGTGACGAACAACTCGACCAAGTCTCGTGCCGGTTACACGAAGAAGTTCCAGTCCCTCGGACTCACCGTCAGCGCGGAAGAAATCTTTTCTTCTTCTTTCGCGGCCGCCGCGTACTTGGAGTCGATCGATTTCAAGAAGAAGGCGTACGTCGTCGGCGAGACGGGCATCTTGGAGGAGCTCGACGGTGTCGGTGTGCAACACATTGGCGGTGAAGCCGACGCTGGAAAGCAAGTCACTTTGGCGAGCGGGGAGTTGATGCACCATGATGAGGATGTTGGTGCTGTGATTGTTGGTTTCGATCGCAACATCAACTACTATAAGATTCAGTACGCGACGCTGTGCATCCGAGAAAACCCGGGCTGCATGTTCATCGCCACAAACACGGACGCGGTGACCCACTTGACTGATGCGCAAGAGTGGGCTGGAAACGGTTCCATGGTTGGAGCCATCAAGGGTAGCACGAAGAGAGAGCCCATTGTGGTCGGTAAGCCGGCCGCTTTCATGTTGGATTACATTGCCAACAAGTTTGACATCCGCAAGGACCAAATCACCATGGTCGGCGACCGCCTCGACACTGACATTCTCTTCGGCAACGACGGTGGCTTGAACACTTTGCTTGTTTTGTCTGGTGTCACGACGAAGGACATGCTCTGCAGCGACGACAACACCATCGCCCCGACCTACTACACGGACAAGTTGGCTGATTTGTTGTGCTTGAACAAGGTTGCTGCCTAAGTAATTTGCTCAGTGCGCACCGCGCTGTTGTTTGTTTAATCATATACATTTAAACCTTTGAGTGACCTCGGTGTCTACGCTAATTACTAATCTAATCGCTCTCTAAAACTCACTTGCGGCGTTCCTCGTCGAAGTCACGGCTATCTCTTCGCCTGACGCGTCTCGATCCCTCTGGGCTGCGACTCGCACGACTTCTACGGTAGCCCCTATCCCGACTTGACCCACGTCGGTCATTTCTCTCAGCTTTTTTGACATGCGCTTTTTCTTCACCTCGGCCGCTCAAATCTTTATACTCGACCTCGTCGAGTTGATGAAGTGCTAAGGTGGTTTGCGCAATCACCTCCAAATTTTCCCGTGTCGCGCCATCCACAAGGCGATACCAAGGTGGACGTGATGGTAGAGCAATCCCTAATTCTCGTGAGGCTAAAAAAATGCACCCGCAAGCAATTACCTGTGGCTTGAATCTCACGCAGAGCGCTGTCATCGCACTATCGTTACACAAAGTCCATATGCGTTTCATCAACTCAGTGCTCAAATTGAGGTGAACGCCCAGCGTGTACGCAAAGGGATGAGGAGGACTGACGTGCGCGAAAAATCCTAACTCACGCAGCAACACCATTTCCATATTCTTTGCGTCTGTCTTCGAGATCTCATATTCTGGAGTGTTGATGGGCAACACGACTCGTGGTTTTTTCTCGATTCTCTGCACAGCCCTTCGCACAGAGTTGAGTATGTCCCTAAGCTTGCGATCCTTTTCCTCGAGTTTACACGCCAAGGCGATGCATGCCGTCGCGACGAGCTTGACATCGTACTCTGTGAGTGATTTTTTCGTGTAAAAACGATGAAGAAGCGTCTGAGCTGTGATCACGACGCTCACGGGCGACTGTAAAAGTAAACAAGACGACCGAATGAGGAGCGCGCCGTACACTCTTTGCAAAAACTCCGTCTCTTCGTCCACGTTTTTCGACCGCGACGGGGTATTCTTCACGTCTTCGGTGATGTAGAAGTTGTCCACCGCACTCGATGTCTGTATCATGACGATGCGCCACGTCGAAGCCCGCCTTCGGACGACCGTCGAGCGATGAAGTGAGGGGCAAGCGTGACTGGCGTGGACGAAACGTGGGCGTCCACGTTTTCTAGAAGATACGAATGCCAATAGAATAGAATACAACACATTTAGCTACTGTAAGCTTACTTCGAGTAAACCCGATTGCGGTTCGCTAAAACGCCAGCGTTGCTCTTGCAAGAAAGTCTCGACGGCGACTGGAAGTCTTGACGGCGTTCGCGAGCCGACAGTGTGATGCCCTGTGCCCACAAGAACGCGTGCGTGCGAGTATCCAGACGTTTGTAAACGAGGTAACTCGCGTCTAAGAAGTGTAACCGCTTCCGCTACGTGCAGTCCATGTAGATCTATGACGCCATCACTGCCGCCGCCGCGACTAGAATAGATGCTATTTGCCGCGAGGGAGTGAGCCTCGGACATTTTTGCTGCGGCTTCGCGACCCTGTCGTGAAAGTTCCTTGGCGAGAGCCTTATTTCCACTAATATATGCGTTCGTTGCCTGTTCGTAGCATACATTGCGAACTCGTGCATAATCTCGTGCCTCGTCTCTGTTCGCCTTGTACAACTGCGACACCGCGGCTCCGGTTTCCACCCACTCTATCTTCGTCTTCGTTCCAGATGAGACTCCTCGCTCGATCTTCGACATCCGCGAAGTTCCATTGGATGCGTGATCGTTCGTTTGCCAGTTATTAAACGTCGTCGACGCTTTATTGACGTTGGATCTACCCCCCGAGAGATAAATTTTCGTTGGCAGCGGTTCCGGCTCTGTCTTTTTCGTCGCCGCTCCGACGCCGCCACCGAGAGTGGGGAACGCCTCAACGTCGTCGACATCGGGCGCTTCAACCTCCGGCACTTCATCATCCATCAGCAGCTCCATGGCCAGTTCCACGTCTCCACCCGTATTCATCAGCGCCTCTTCCAGGCACGCCGAGTCAAAGTTTGGAAACATGGATTCAAGAAACGCGAGCGACTCCTCGAATCCTCCGTCGCTCGTCGTCGTCGCGTTCAGCGCTCCCCCCTCCGCCTCCTCTCCCCCCGCGTATCGCCCGTTTTCACTCTCCACCACCCCTCCCTCTCTCTCGAGCTCCTCCACCCCGTCGACGTGCGCGTCTTCATCCTCTTCGGGCACCAGTCCCAGAGACGCCAACTCGTCCCCAAACACCGTCGGCACCGCCCGCTCGACGTCGACGGTCGGACGAGACCGCGGCGCGAACACGAACGCCGACGCCGACGCGTTCAGACCGGTCGCGGACGACGTTCCCGCCCGATCGTCCGCCTCCATCGTCCGTCCGTCCGTTCGTCCGTCGACGAGTGCCGATCGACGACGACGACGACGACGACTCGACCGAGACTCGACCGAGACTCGACGTCGTCGTCTTTTTACTTCCACGATCGGGCATGCTCTTTACGCAGTGTACCTCTTTAAAGTCTATCTCGATCACCTCCTCTACTCCACGCCCCGCCTGAGCCCTGCGCCCTCGCCATCGTCTCGTCTCGGTACCGTCCATCGGTCCGTCGGTCGGTCGGTCGGTCGTCTGGTCTCGACGGGTGGTTGAGTGGCGCTGACTTGGATTGGATGAGGGCGACGCGAATGGGCGACGCGATGCGACGGTCGGAGTGGTGCGCGTACCCGCGAGACGCGAGAAAAGATCCGTCGAGCACGCTGGATGATCTACGAGGCGCCGTGGGGACGGTGACGCGCGTGACGGTGCGAACGGTGAAGGTGCCGAGTTGTGTGGCGATCGTCTCGGCGAGTTCGGCGGCGAGCGCGGCGGTGGAGGACGCGGACGGGATGATTGAGGTGGACATCGTCGTGGACGTGAGTCAGGGTGTCGTCGTGGACGTGCGACTGAGCGACGAGGCGAGGATGCATCCTCGCGAAGAGACGGCGTCGGTTGGAGGAGGCGAGGCGACGGTACCGGGCGAGGGGCGCGTGTGCCTGCCGACGTTCGTGGACATACACACGCACATCGACAAGGCGCACACGTGCGAAAGGAGTCGAAACCTGAACGCCACCCTCGCTGGAGCGGATGCGGCGTGTGCGAACGATTTTCAATACTGGACGGCGGAGGACGTTGAGAAGAGGATGCGTTTCGCGCTCAGCTGCGCGTACGCATACGGAACTTCAGCGTTGCGGACGCACTTGATGTCGGGTAAGGAAGAGCAGACGAAAATTGCTTGGGAAGCTTTTGCAAAATTACGGGATGAATGGAGAGGTAAAATCGAACTCCAGGGTGTGAGTCTGTCGGTGTTGAGTTTCTTTCGCGATGAAAATAAAGCTCGCGCTTTGGCGCAAATGGTCAAGTCTTACGGAGGAGTGTTGGGTGCCGCGGTATCTTGCAGTGATGCTGGTGGAACACCCACCGATCATATCACGACGTGTGGAGATGATATGCCTAAATTGTTGGACGTAGTGTTTTCACTCGCAAAAGAGTATGCCTTGGATCTTGATTTTCATTGCGATGAAAACGGGAACGCTTCGTCGAAGGGTTTACTGTATATTTCTGAAGCGGTCATTCGCAACGATTTCAAAGGGTCTGTGGTTTGCGGACATTGCTGCTCTCTCGCTGCTCAGTCTCGGGAAGAGGCGAAGCGCATCATTAATGCCGCTCGTGAGGCTGGCGTCACCGTTGTTTCTCTCCCCGTGGTAAATCAGTGGTTGCAGAATCGAGATCCAACCGGTAAACTGACACCAACGAGTCGAGGTGTGACGAGAGTAAAAGAGTTGGCTGAAGCTGGGGTGCCTGTCTGTTTGTCTAGTGACAACACACGAGATCAATTCTTCTCCTACGGTGATGGCGACATGCTCGAGACATTTCGTTCAAGTGTGTGCATAGCACATCTAGATCGGCCCTTTGGATCTTGGCCGAGAGCTATTGGTGCAAATCCATCACAAGCAATGAAATTAGGTGAAAAGTCTGGTCTCATTGCTCCAGGTGCAAAAGCGAATTTTATTCTTTTCAAAGCTCGAAATTATAGCGAATTATTCTCTCGCTCGCAGCACGATCGGGTCATTATTCGCGATGGCACTCGTATCGACGCGAACCTTCCGGATTATGAGTTGCTAGACTAATGCTAATGTTTACAATTACATCGCGTCATCGACCACGCCGACGACAAAAGTTGTATTGTTATGCGCATAAAAATTCAATTTACTTCAGTGCCTCTCTGCGAGAGCGCAGCTTCAAGCTGACTTCTAGGAGCACAACCCTTCGGCAATGTGTCCCTGACGCGACTTAGTGCCCAACGTGTATGAGAATGGGACGTATGGAGACTCTGGAGACTCACAAGCGCGCAAGAAGTGAGGAGTACCTCACATGCCTTTCGATGAGAAAATTGTGCGTTGTTGATCAGCACCCTCAAAACGTCACAGATGCATGTAAATGCATCGCGTGCAATCGCTCGTGACTGAAATCGAGAAGGGGTTGCAGCCTTTGTATCAGAGATTAGCACTGACACCAGGTGAGTGAAGTGTCGGCAAATCACGAGTGCTTTGTCTGACGATTCTTGCAGCGCAAACATCACAGAGTGTGACACAATATCCATCACCGTGGAGGGTATCGTGGTATTACCATCATCATCATCATCAATCATCTTTCGTGCTTTGAGAAGCGCAGGAATAGCAATTCGTGAGAGGCGTTCGAATTGTTCTATCGATGCTCCCGGTAAAACTAGCACACATCCAACCAAAAGACTCTGGCGAAACTCAGCCACGTTCATTTCTGCCTCCTGAAGAGTCTCAAGTAGCGCGACCAACGATGCATCGTCAATTTTGCCCACGCGATAGAATGTCAAGATATCTTCTATAATTTCTACCGTATCTTTTGAACGAAGTGAAGGTGGAATTGGCGCCTGCAGAGCATCTGTTCGAAAAAGACGCATCACCGGCTCAACCAGAAGACGTAAATCCCATCTAACTTCATACCTCGCAATTTCATCCATGACTCTGAAAGAGCATATCGTTTCCTGTGACGGTGGATTTTTTGCAAAATATTGCGCCAAACTTTCGCTGATTTCATTCGCTAAATGAGTAGACAAGACAAGCGTTGATGTTGCATTTTCCGCATGACACCACTCCACAATCCGCAGTAAGCCAAGCAGAATCCCCTCGGGAAAAGTTTGCGCGACGACATCCACATTTGTTTCCTCATCTTCTACACTGATACATTTCAAGACGTACAGAGCAAAGTGACCTCCGTGAAACGGTCCATTACATGGTTCACTCAGGTGTTCAGCCGTCAAGAAAGGAAGCACAATCGACAACAGTCCTTCTTGAGGATTTAGCAAATGTGCACGGTCAGATTTCCGAGCAAAGAACTCCTCGCAAACGAAACTGATCACATCTAGCGTTTTCGTCGTACTCAGCTCCCGTGGTATGGTCCTTAGGAAATCCGCAAAATGATTCAAGATGTGAGGTGTTGCATTCTCATGCTTTGCCTTCACAAAACTTGGCACGAGACGGAGAGTTTCGAGCAATATTGACGCTTGTGATGCATGCGCGATGGCTGTGTGAAGAATTCGACGGTATACTACGTCTGGTGCAACAAGTATTGGCCAAACCAAGTCTTTTGCTAGTTTTGAAATCATACGGCTGGATACACTTGTATGCGCGCTTGAAGTAATACGGTTCAATGCAGTGACCGTCTCACGCTCAGCGGTCTGTAAATTCGAAGCTTGTTGAGACAGCATTGTGTTTCGGAATGAACTTAAGCGTTCAGAACAAAGCAAAGTAGGAATGATGTGCATGGTATCATCTTGAGAAACAGATTTCAGTTTCTCTTTCACTACTGCTGCATCTTTCTCCGTTGCGAGAACGTTCACGAGTGATTCTATTTCCGATACCTCTGGGACTGACTTCCTATCTGAATTCTGCAAATCTGATGTACTCGGATTGATCGCAATCTCACTCGCTTTCTTCGGTGATTCTGTATCCTTGTGTGAGTTGGGAGCAAACTCGGAAGAAATAACCACCATGAACTCCCGTACTATTTCTTTGTTGTTTTGGCATTCGGCAAAAGCTTTCATCACGGGTTCCCGAATATCTTCTGTAGCACTTGACATTCTATCGTACAGTTCATCTTGCATGTCGCATTGTGAGAGCAACTCAGTGAATGTTTCTGTAGAAAGAGACCACTTTGCTCTTCGGGAGAACGGGTCAACTGGTTTTGTGAGAGGCTTTCCATCCTTTCCAACGAGATGTGAGCTCCAAACCGCGAATAGCATGTCGAAAATATCACCGCGCGAGTGAGTTTCGCCCTCTCTTTCTTGTCTTAGCATACAGCGCAAGTTGGGAACGATTACTGTATCCAGGACATCACTGGAGCTCTCATGAATTCCACTCGTCTTGAGAGCGTCGAACAACGGGCTCATCATCACCTCGGTCGACACTGACGTGACATCGTAAGAAAACGCACGAAGCGATTTTAGAGCTGCCGTCGTGGATGCGTGCGCACTCACGTTCATTGTCTTGCCTCCCGGTCGAAAGATTTGAGGAACTTCCGCGGCAACACGTAGAACAAAAAGAAAGAGCACAACGCGAGCAAGATGAAGTCAACCGGGCTCAAGGCGTACACGATGACCTCGTCACCCTTACCATCACTCATGCGCGGTCCTCACGCGTGTTATGCGCACCTCAATGAGCACGCGAGCGGTGGTCTGAAGGTTCAATTCTACTCTACTGGCTACGTCATTACAACAACATATTCTTCTTCGCGGCTTTTGCTCGCTGATTGTGGTGTTTATGAGCGAAATCTTTTGCAGTCAAGCCTCTTGTAGCTTTTCCTCCAGACTTTCGACTTTGGGCTAAATCGTGCGCTCTGCTCACATTTCGTGTACCTTGGTCTGCGGCGGCAGGGGCGGCGCCAGTTGGTTTTGGTGCAAAAGGCACAGCCTTCGCGTTTGGAACAAAATCTGCACTAAAGCGAGCCTTGTTACCACCAGCTCCGAGACCTCCGATCTCAGATTTCTCTCTCTTCGCCTTCGCAGCCGCCATCGCAGCCGCTTCCGCGGCACTTTCAGCTGCAATTTTTTCTGCACCCTCTTTGTATGAATGATACACTTTTTCATCCGAGATGTAAAAAGTTCGTTTTACCGCTCCCGTGGACCGTACATTCGCGTTCCCGGCTTCAATTTCATCAATACCCAGTGCAGTGTTTGCAACTTTGACTGGAAGATCGTCGAATGAGTCGTCATATTCGTCCTCGTACTCTAACTCTGCTGCCGCCGTTAACACTTGCCTCTTTTCATCAGCGGTGAGTTCGAAACCCATCTGCTTTGTTCCTTTTCCAATCGCTTCGCTCAATTTCGGAAGAGTTCGCTTGAGACACTTGGTATTTAGAGGGGGGCATCCAAGAGTGCGGTCGAGACAACTCAGATTCTGTGGAAGCGAATTGTCAAATATGTTCTGCAGTATTAACTCTGCGTTTGGACCAAAGTGGTCCACACAAGCTTTCAAAAACCCGATCCCAAGGTCTGGTAGGACCATTTTCACTGATTCAATCACAGAAACGATGGAAGAAGCTATTCCAATGTACTCACTCGATGTCCCTACTTGTATTTCTCTAGGTGTGGCTTTTTCACCGCGTAAACAACTAATTGCAGCGCTTGCCGATTCCCTAACCAAATTCAAACTTCTCTTATCCTCCGTAGCGTTTTCAAAGTGTGTGACGACGTCGTCACGAATGATCTCGAGGGCACGCACCAGATTACCTTTCTGGCACAGCCACGAACCAGCCTCAGGATACACTACACTAAGTGACGTCAACGAAACCGCAACATCGTGGAAGTATGACAACAACTCGAGTAGATCTTCCGGTGCTAACTCACCGCCCTTGGTCGCAGAAATTCCTCTATCTGACATTTCTTTCAGGTTCTTCTCCATTATGACCCCTGTCTCGATAAAGTCGTCGATGAGAGTTGGTAACAGTTTTACTCCGCCGTCTATCACTTCTCGAACCAAATCACGATCACATCGACCGTACAAGACCGACAGATCGATTATCTTCGGTACATCGAATAGACTGTACTTAAGAATTATGCGTCGACGCTCGTCTGCTGTCAGACGCGAGCGTTCTCGACTTCCATCGTTCACCAGTCGGAGTAAAGTGAGAAACACTTTCTTTCCAAGCTCATACTCTTCCGCCTCTGTCGACGACATTTTCGTTTCGTCACCGCTGAACTCGTAAGGACGAGGTCTAAACTGCAAGTACGTATCCAAAGTTTTCGCGAGCCCATTCCCGTTTCGTTCGACGTGTGTCCAGAACGCTTCGTTTGTTCTTCGCAACCCACTATCGAGAACGTCCGTTAGCGCCCGACGAGCCATCGCAGAACGCTCGTCGAGGCCATCTTCATCGCCTGGGAGATATGGAATATGTCTAAGGTCCCTATTACCGCGCAGAGACGGTCGCCACATCGGGCCGCGGGCCACGAAGTGTCGTTACGAGCGGCAGCTATTCCGGGCCGGGCCATGCCTCTCTCTACTTCAGGGCGCGTACGACCTCACGCGTTAGACGAGACCCGCGACTGCGCCCTGAACATCGCGATGGGAGACGAAATAGATGAAGTGATAGAGTTTCTATCCGATAAGAAACCAGCGGTGCGAGAACAGGCGATGCAAATCGTACAAGGCTTGACGGGGACCGATGACGGCGCAAAACTGCTTTACGCGAAAGCGGATGCGTTGGTCCCGAAACTGCTGCATGCGCTGGGCGCGGAAGGAGGAGAATCGAAATACGCAGCCACAGCACTTGTGAATTTGACTCATGATCCCGAGGTCATCACGAAAGCCGTGGGAAAGGGTGTCATTGAGCGAGCCATGGACGGTCTCCGTGACGGCGACGGCGCACCAGTTGATCTCTTACTGTCCATTTTGGCCAATGTCACGACGGCGGAGAGCGGTGTTCACGTTTTAAGTCAGGAAGGTAAGCCATTGGAGGGATTCTGGCTATCCAAATTGATTCAACTCCTCTCCACGGGGACCCCGGAGGCTGACTACGATCAAGCAGCTTCAGTTCTGACAAACGTTACTCGGGATCCTATCGGTCGGCGAGTGTTCCTAGACCCGAAGAGAGGACTGCTGGCCTCTGTGATCCCATTTATGACGCAATCAAATGAGCTCAGACGCGAGCGTGTGGCTGCCGCTCTCAGAAATTGCTGCATGGATGACGTACATAGAAAGGCTCTCCTAAACTTTGTCTCACCGGGAAGTGAAGAGCCTGAGGGTGAAATAGTCAGAGCTCTGCTAAGACCGATCAGCGGAAAGAAAGTTGGGGCCGAATTATCTGATAATGTTCGTCAGGCTTGTGCCGAAGCGATTTTTGCATTAGCTAAGGATGAAGAGGGACGTGAGCTGCTCGGAAAATTGGAGGCTCCTCGAACACTCAGGGATGGATACGAGCTCGAGGAGCACGCAGAAACTTGTGCGGCACTAGTAGCGACCGGTGATTTATTCCTGAAACATGGAATGGTACCAGAGGATCTGCAAGAAGGCTTGAATCAACCACAGGCTGTGGAAGTCATCGGTGACGACGAAGCTCTAGTGATGGGGCCTGGGTTCGGAGGCGGTGGATTTATTAATAGCGTTGACTAAAGTTTTATTTTCTGCCTAGAAAGATCTGTACATGTTTGTTCACTGAATGGACGAGATAAAACGCCGAAGTAGAAATTAGAGATATAATATTCGAACCCAAAAACTCAGAAAGCGTTTACGAATGTGCGTAAGAATGCCTTGCACTTTCAATTATTAATTCCAACATCAATTAATTACTTGCGACACGATTCAAGGTGGCCACATTCATTAGAATGGAGAGCGCAAGCCATATAGTTCCCCTATATGGATTTACATACGCGCGATATTGTCTTTGTGTTCTCATCAGCGTAGAGTGTGAGATCGGTCGCATTAGTCAAGTCCATTTTCATTTAAATGATGGAATTAATTCTTAATAATTACACCGCGACGCTATATTCGATATTCTCCGTGTCTCCGTGTACTGATCGATAGAGGCAATTTTCTTTAAGAGATATCATCGCGTTGAATAGTGAAATTCCTCCACAATGATGAGTTTATGCTGATCGAATTAATTAATTGTTATTTCACAGTGATTACGCTCTTGCAGCTTTTATTCTCCATTGAAACCTGACGCTGATTCAGCGAAAGGCTTTTCGACTTGATACAAACGCTGTTCTTTCAAATAGTCTTCACGGGAGCGCGAACAAACTCGTGGTACTATCCACTTGAACACATATAATTTTCGAATTAAAACTGCATACCCTTTTCAAGTTAGTGTGGGAACCCGTGCGCTCGATTTTTATCGACGCCGTTTAGCCATCTAGCGTCGCAATTTCTTACGTTTATGCTTGCAGTATCACAAGATGTTGATTTTCCGGTTGAGATCGACTGATGGAATTCTAGTTTCGAGAAACGAATTAAATTAATTTATTTTTCATTTCACTTAGTTGTTGATGCGTCGCGGTGCAGCCGGCAGGCACTTCACGACGTGCTGGGATGGGTGCGAGTCTTGTGAATTAGTTTTCGTACAAATAGTCGTCGCAAATTATCTTACTGGTGATTAAGTCGCACTTACATAACAAACAAACTATCCTAGGCTCTCGAGGACTGACTGCCGAACTTGACTGACTTACCCAACCTTGCTTGAATGTGAGCTGGCTGGACGTTTTACGCAGTCGCAACCGGCTTTTTCATGACGATGAGATACATCGGCGAGAAGATACCGAGATCACCGCCCTTCTCGAGGTTCACAGCCGCCTTCAACAACATGGTGTGGACAGCTTGGGTACCCTTCGGCGCGAAGCCGATGAATTCAAGCACGCCGGTGAGGATGTGGGTGAGGTACGCGGCACGACGCGCGGACTTCATAGCTTGCTGCCACGGAACAGCACCAAGCGTGGCGCGATCGAACGTGAATTGGACATCGAAACCAGCGGCCTTCGCGGCTTCGATACAGTCTTCGATGGTGCGGACTTCCGGCAACGCGTTACCCTCCGCAATACCGTCAACGACGTCAACGTGGATCTTGTTGTTCTTGTCGTACTTATCAGTTCTGAGCCACTCATACGAGGCGAACAGAGCACCGGGCTTAAGTACTTGGAAGACTTGCTTGTACATGGCAGTCGTGTTAGAGGCGTGGCACGCAGCCTCGATAGCATAGGCACCATCGAAGGTTCGGCCCTTGAACACCTTGGCAAGATCCATGAAGTTACCTTGCACGATCTCCGTCAAATCTTCCACGCCAGCTTCCGCGTTCAAGGTCTTGCAGCGACCAACTTGGTACTCGTTGATGGTGATACCCGTGACCTTACCACCAGTGGCCTTCACTATGTTACGCATCGGTCCACCGACACCGCACCCGAGGTCCAAAACGTTCATCCCCTCCTTGAGGCCAATGTTCTCCGCAATAGCTGTTTGAGCGGAATGAAATCAATAAAGGTTAGTCATCTATATGAAGTAGCTTCGACGCGCCGGGTTGCTGATGATTGATGAGCGTTTGTTAGCGATGAACGTACCGACTTCTTGACGGATGATAGAAGCCTCGAAGCTTTCCCCCTTCTCGCGAGCAGCAAAGTGGAAGCTTTCACCCCAACCGTACTCATAGAAATCCGTGATGAGGGAGTAAAACTTGTTCACGAAGTCTGGAGTAGAAAGAATACGGGATCCCACACCCTTGCCGTCTTCTTGATCGAAGAACTCGTTGTAAGACTTGATCCCACGGTCCACCATGCTCTTAGCCATCGCGCCCGTCTTTCCACTGAACGAGTGCAACGGGTTCTTGCGGAACCAGGAAAGCTTGGCGGCCACGTAGAGACCACCGGTGATCGTAACACCACCGACAACCATCTGGATCTTCTTATCTTCGAGCGCGTTCATGATGCGCTCCGTCGCCATCTTGTCTGGCTAACTCCGGATCTGGAACTGGCTTCTACGTCCAACGTCGACGCTCACAGGAGCTGCGATGTTGTTTAGCTGAAGGTACGGTTATCGAACGTTAGGAAAAGTCGATTTACGCGTTCCTAGAGTGGACGTCTCAGACTGACGCCCGCGAACCCGCGAAAGATTTAAGCTACGTCACTTTGGATAGACGCCGTCGCCGCCGCAACTCCAACTCGACCGAAGCGGGTGCTCGTTTTTTATTTTTGTTTGTTTTTCAAATTCGAATGTCTTAATATTTTTTTATTATGATTATATGCGGTAGGGTTTCAGTTGGGGATTTCCGAGACCTAGCTGACCCCGTCCATCGCGTCCACTCGTTTTTTAATTTTTCAGACAGTCTCAGTGAGCGAGTCAACGGAGAGCTCGAGCTCACCGTGGGCGTAAACGTTACGTCTAAAGGATGGCGTGAATGAAACGATGCAGAGGAATCAGAGGAAAACGTGACGTGAATTACGGTCGATCCTTGGTGAGGGGGCGATATGGATAGATGGTATTGCACCGAGGCTAAACAAGTTGAGCGACACTGCCAGGCTTCTGGCGAGTCATTAAATTCACGGTTTCGTCGACACCTTCACCATAGAAGCGCGAATGAGGCTGTCGCCGATTTTATATCCCTTTCTGAACTCTTCAAGAATCGTATCCTCATCCATCTCCTCGTTCTCCTCTCGCATGATGGCTTCGTGGTCGTTCGGATCGAACGGTTCACCGACACCCGGCACCGCCTGGAGGCCTTGCGACGAGAGAATTTCCATCATTTGCTTGTGCATATTCTGATATCCAGTCAAAATTTTCTTTTCACCCTCAGTTTCACCAGTGATGTTCTTTTCGGCGAGATCAAAGTTGTCGAGAACGGGCAAAAGAGCCTTGACAAAGTCACCCTTGGCACTGGAACCAATGTTTTCTTTCTCCTTGAGCGTTCTCTTGCGGAAGTTGTCGAAATCTGCGTTCAGGCGCAAGTACTGATCCTTCATCGCCGCGACTTGGTCCTCCATGCCCACAACTTTCGCGTTCGCATCTCCGATTTCCCCCTTGAGAGCAGTCAAAATTTCTACCGCCTCCTCGTTATCGCCGATGACCGACTCAAGTTGCGCCACAAGACTTCCGAGTACGCCGTCGTCTTCGTCCTTCCCTTCGCCCTCAACCTCGGGCTCATCTTGAACGACTTCAACCTCAGGAGATTCTTCGGCCGCGTCGACAGCCTGCGCAGATTTCGAACAAAATTCAGCAGCGTCAGTCACTCACTACTCATACCCTTGCCCTCAAGATGACACCCCGCCTTGACTTGGGCTGTAGTGTCGAGATCGATGCGCGTCTGGTCGGATTCTATCGCGGAGCTCGCTGCATGAATCGTCCGAGTGTACATCGCCGGGGGCACCTACCTCCTCTTCTCCGGCCCGGACGACAAGTCCGAACCGTCCCTTTTGCACGACCCGGCTTCTTCTGGAAACCGAGCGAAACTTCGACACATCGCGCGCCTTCACGGTCGCGAACGACGCTGAAATGGTGAACGACGACATTGCACGAACCCCGAGCGAGACTTCTCAGTGTGTAGACGACGCTGACGCGATTCGTCTCTCAGGGCGAGCAGTGAGGGCCTCCCTCCTTCCTTCCTTCCTTGCTTCCTTCCTTTCCCGGCCGGGGGTGGGCACGGCGAGTCATTACCCGTCATCGAGTCCCTCACGGAAGCCCGGGAAGAGAAAACAGGACGTCTCGGAGCCACCGCCCGTCTGTTGTGAGTGCATTTCATTCAATTCAATTCACGTCGTCGCGCCACACCGAGACTCCGATCCGTGGTCGCGAACCCGTGATCGCGGAGTCGGAGTAGAGCTTCGGTGAACATGTTCATCTTCGACGCGGATGAATCCAGGGCGATGGTCTTGAGCACGCTCGCGGGGCTCACCACCACCCTGGGCGGTTTCGTAGCGGTTTATAAGAAGCCGGACGCGAGGACGCTGGCATTCCTGCTCGGCATCGCCATCGGCGTCATGAGCTCGCTGTCGTTCGTGGAGCTGTATGCTAAAAACGTCATGGAGCACGGCTTCCTTCCGGTGACGGCGTCGGCCCTAGCGGGCGCTGGATTGTACGCGTGCGTTGCGCCTTTCCTCCCGAATCCCGAACACGGCGCCGGACAAACCGGAGGGGCATCGCCGAACGAGCAGACGACGATAAATGCGACTTCGAAGAGCTCTGAATCTAAAGAAGGAGCTGCGGTCGGTGGATTGAGTAGAGGGCGATTGTTGAGACTTGGAATCTTGATGGCGTTTGCGATGACACTGCACAACCTTCCAGAAGGCTTCGCGGTTGCGTGTGCTTCGTTCACGAAAGTCGGACCCACGATGGCATTCGCCATCGGTATGCATAATGTCCCCGAAGGGATCATTATCGCAGCCCCCGTGTACGCGGCGACGGGCAGCCGGTCACGTGCTATTGCTCTCGCGACGGCGAGTGGGTTGTCAGAGCCGGTGGGTGCACTTCTCGCTCTGAAGTTTATGAAACCTTATCTTACGCCCGAACGTTTAGATTATCTTCTTGCGGGAACTGGTGGAATCATGACTGCTGTTTGTGGTCTCGAGCTCTGGTCAGAGGCGAAAAAGTGCGGAAATAATGACAACATGTACAGAGGAATCATCTTTGGCAGCGCTTTGATGATTTTGACCTTACACCTCGGCGCTTAGATTCTACAGTATTACACGTTTATTTCTAGAAACGGAACTTCGAGGGGAGTACGCTTGAAGATGCTCGTCGGTAAAACCCGTGTAAAGGCGTAGTTCCGCGTAAGGACTGGATACCTCCACGGAGCGTTCCACCGTGGTTTTCACGCCACCGGAACGTTGGGCTGTTTTGCCCAGGACTCAGGCCGGCGCGCGCGTCACCCGGCGCGACCCGATGAATCGGGGCGAATCTTACGGCTCGAATGCGTTGTTACTTTTCTAACAGCAGCCTAAATAAGCTATCAAGGTCGAGAGAAAGCTTAAATAAGTCATCGAGCTTCTTTTTAGGAATCACGTGTACTGTAGAACTAGTAGAAGGCGAAAGCATCGCAACGATTATTAGCTATCTCTAGACTTCTAGGTTGTTGTAGACTATCTATTCATCTGGAATTTGAAGAAGATTTTCGCATTTTTCCGATGTCTCCATCGATTACGTATACATTTCGTGTAGAAGGTGAAAGCATCGATTCGCAACGATTATTTGACTGCGACGTGGTTGAAATTCCGTGATATGACGCTCTGATGTTTTTCTCTTCAGCCGCATTCTTTGCGTAGCTTTTCCATGTGTTTTCGTCTCGCAAAAAGATCCCATGTCCCCATGCTGCGTCCTCCTTACAAGTCGTGAGAAGACTCGGTACAGCACTGCGGACTTCCGTCTTGCCTGTCCGGTGATCTCGAGTCGTTGCCCGCGAACTAGATTTGAGACTCGCGATTCCATCGAAAAGATGTAATTTTTGTTCAGCGTCGACGCTACTTGAAAGAGAAATACTGTGAGTTGAACCAGGAAACCCCACTCGCATATCCTCAAGATCCTGACGCGTCAGAACATCAGCTTCAACAAGCTCCCTGACAAATCTTTTGAGTACGAGGCAGTGATTTTTGAATTGCTCAAAGTCAGAATACCCAGCTCGATCGGAGATGTATGTATTTATCCTTTGCTGTAAATTTATGTCTTCTGCGTTCGTCTGAAACTTCTGGAAAGAAATGGGCCCCAGATCTCTGAGCAGCCTTCGACGCTGAGCTTCGTTTCTAGCGTCGAGCAATCGAACGCCCACGTCTTCTATTCCAAACATTACTAACCTGCGGAATGATAAAACTGTGCAGCCCAGACTGTACTTTTCCATCATTTTGATCATGTTTACGTACACACTGCAAAGATGTGGATATCGTAGTACTTGAGTAAAACTATCTTTGAAGATGTGCGCGAGCACACGCTCGTGGTACACGCCGTACATGACCATTTGCTTCACTAAATTCTGGAAAATGTGCTCGTCCATTTTCAAATTGGCAAAGGTTGAGCCGATTACGAGTAGCTGAGTCTCGTTCCACTTCGTAAGTGGCTCATTCATCATCTCAAACAGATTGGTGGGGTGCTCATTCTTCGGGTGACCAAAGGCTCCACTACCACATATGAACAGGCTTCGACTCCCTCGCGGAACGACAAACGTGCAAGACTTTGACGCATAAACCTGTTCAGCTTTGACACCGTAAAGTGGATGACGTTCATATTCATCAATCTCTGACTTTTTCTTCTGACTCCTGTCATCATTGGACACTACCGGCTGGATTCTCTGTGGTTTGTTTGATGCCGTCACCGAGCCATTGCCGAGCTGCCCAAAGTCATTCGCACCGCAGACAAACACGTCACCCAAGGTTGTCAGCATCACTGTGTGGAGATCTCCTGCGGCTATTTGCATGATGGACACGCTAGTCATCGTAGATAGTAGAGTCAGCGAGCTTCTATCTTCGGTCGAGTGTAGTCCCAACTGACCGTGACCACCCGCCCCGCAGACATAAACTCTACCTGTATCGGTAAGAATTACTGTGTGTGCCCGCCCTCCTACAACCTGGATGACTTTCTGGCGTTGTTTCTGCTTTTCCTTTTCTTTGGCATCGACGATGTCGAGTTTATTAATCTCATCGATGAATTTTTGTTCGAGTTCTTGAGCATCAAGGTAAATTTCCTCTACGTCGACTTTTTTTGGAATTCCTCCGAGCAAGTCATCGTGACCCATCCGACGCGGGAGGAAAATATCACAAAAGTCATCGCAAGCCAGTTGACCATGACTGTTGGAACCGAAACCGTACAAAAGGCCACTTTCTGTCACGACGAGTGTGTGGTCGCCCCCGCAAGAGATGGATGACACTGATAAACCGTTCAACGCAGACACCAACTTTGGTTTCGAATAGTCCATTCCGTCTCCGTGTCCAAGCTGTCCGCAAGATCCAGCTCCGAAACTGTACACACTCCCTTCAGCAGTCGTGATGACAGTGTGAGAATCTCCAGCCGCACAAGTCAAGACTTTCGTCGTAGCATTTGTCACCCAGTACATCCACTTAGGAACATGGTGCTCGAAGTTCACGCTAACTTGACCGTGCCCAGTGCAACCGTTAGAATCTTTACCCCACGTGAGGCACTCTTGAGTCGTCGAAACTGCGACTGAATGTCGACCCCCGGCGGCAATATCGCGAATCTTTGTATCACCTATCGTGTCTAGGTTGACAGGAACATCTTGCCTACGTGTCGTCTTCAATCCGAGTTGCGAACACGCGTCAGATCCAACCACAAGTACGCGCCCATGATGATCCGTGTAAGTGGGATCCAGAGTCTCCAGCACCTCCGAGTCTGATTCAAGGAGAATGAGCGCGTGATCATCGCCTCCAGATACCTTTTTCACTCGAGAACCCACGGGAAGGTCTATTTTTATAGGCTTGACGTATCGATGCAAGTGGTGTGGGACACCGCGTAGTGTCTTCAACCGTTCTTCCAACAGCAATACCATTTTCTCCCCAGTCAAGTCGAGAGCGCGTCCACATCCATCAAACAAAAGACCACAGTAAGTCCCAGGCGCGTAAATATTATCATCATCTTCCGAATGACCGTTATTCCCGCACACGACGAGCGTCCTGGTTGACGACGACGCTTCCTTCTCGGTTTCTGGTTGGGTTTCTGAGTCAGATGGGGATGCGTTCAAATGTCCGCCGGCGGCCGATTTATCGTCAATTCTACTTATGTCGACTTTTTCCTCGCCGTCAGAGTCGCGTAATCGTAAACCTTCGACAAGATCTGGATCGCTAAACTGTGTATTGGACCTGTCTCGCCACTCGACTCGGTGAATGGTCTGAATGAACTTTTGTTTCACGACGTCCTCTTCCGTGTAGTGAAGAACTGGAACGCCCCAAGCGTTCACGGATTCGTCTTCACCCATCTCCCGACGCTCATTCATCTCTTTGGCCCAGAATCGCGAGAGAGCGAGAGGTCACGGCCGTCTTCGTACGTTGGCACCCGCGGCCACTTTCGGGAGACGCCTCGAACGTGTCCGAGGGAATCGCGCGCGTTTACGCCGCAACGAGCTCGGGCATGAGGTCGAGAAGTGTACCCGAGCCGAAAAATTTCACGTCTAGATCAAACCGCGGGATTAGCGCGCGATTGTGGTGCCGTCGCTCGCGCGGTCGAGACCGCGTCTCTCCGAAGGGGAAGGATTGACGCGACCCGAACGACAACCACCTCGTCGTGTCGCATCTCCACATCTCGATCGACTTCATGCATGGTTTCACCGATGAAATTCTTCGATGAAAAACAAGACGCATCGATAGAATTCATTTCATCGGTGTTGACCCTAGAGGAAGGGAGAGAAAAAGAAGAGCGCACACGCTCGAGTCGGCGGTCGTCGGCGTCGCGCGCACCCGCGACTGCGCGTCTCCACCCTCCGCCCGGTTCGGTGCAGCGAAGATGGAACTTCAAGCTCACGCGACGATTCCGAAGAAAAAGCCCGTGCTCGTGTGCATCCTCGACGGCTGGGGAGAGAACCCGATAGAGGATGAGCACAACGCCGTCCACGTCGCGAAGACGCCCACGATGGATGCGCTCAAGGTGCGCGGGAGCGCGTATTACCGAACCGTGCAGGCGCACGGTACCGCGGTTGGTCTCCCCACGGACGCCGATATGGGTAACTCCGAGGTTGGTCACAACGCCCTGGGCGCCGGAAAGGTGATTGCCCAAGGTGCGTCTTTGGTGGACATCGCCTTGGAAAGCAAAAACATGTTCAGCGATGCTGGCTGGCAATACATCAAGCCTGCGTTCGCGAACAACACGCTTCACATTATTGGTTTGCTCAGCGATGGCGGTGTTCACTCGCGCACCGATCAAATTTTCGGAATGATGCGAGGAGCTATCGCCGACGGCTGCAAAAAGTTGCGTCTTCACGTTCTCACTGACGGTAGAGACGTCGCTGACGGCACCTGCCACGAGTACATGGAAAAACTCGTCGCCGAGCTCGATTCTTACTCTGCTCAAGGTTGCGATGCGAAGGTGGCTTCAGGTGGCGGTCGTATGGCGGTCACGATGGATCGCTATGAAGCAGACTGGGCTATGGTCGAACGAGGTTGGAAGGCGCACGTGTTGGGTGAAGCGCCGAACAAGTTCAAGTGCCCGAAAGAAGCTCTCAAGGAGCTCAAGAAAGACGGTGCCACGGACCAGTACATCGCTCCATTCGTCATCGTCGATGGTGATGACAAGGCTGTCGGTACCATTCAAGATGATGACGCCGTCGTCATTGCGAACTTCCGCGCTGATCGCGTCGTCGAAATCTCCAAGGCCTTTGAGTACGCTGATTTTGATGCGTTTGACCGCATTCGTTTCCCCAAGACCAAATTTGTGGGTTTGATGCAGTACGATGGCGATTTGAAGCTTCCGGCCAACTATCTCGTCCCGCCGCCTCTCATTGAAAGAACTTCCGGTGAGTGGCTCGCGAAGAACGGGTTGAAAACATTTGCGTGCTCCGAAACTCAAAAGTTTGGTCACGTCACGTTCTTCTGGAACGGTAACCGCTCTGGCTACTTCAACGAAGATCTCGAGACGTATGTCGAAATTCCGAGCGACAACGTGCCGTTCAACCAAGCGCCGTTGATGAAGGCTCGCGAGATCACCGCCGCCGGAAAGGAGGCGCTTCTCTCTGGTAAGTATGATGTCGTTCGTGTGAACTACGCCAACCCAGACATGGTCGGACACACGGGTGATATGGGTGCCACTGTTGCGGCTTGCGAAGAATGCGATGCTTGCGTGAAGGAACTTCTCGACTTGGTCGAGGAGCTCGGAGGGATGTTCCTTGTCACCGCCGATCACGGCAACGCCGACGACATGGTCCAACGTGATAAGAAGGGAGGTGCCATGAAGGACAAGGAGACCGGTGAGCTCTTACCCCTTACCTCGCATACTCTTGCCCCAGTCCCTGTAGCTATCGGCGGCCCTGCGTTGCCGGAAGGTATCAAGTTCCGTGATGACCTCCCCAGGGCGGGCTTGGCTAACGTCACTGCCACGTACATCAACCTCATGGGTTACGAGGCTCCCGCGGAAATGGAACCGAGCCTCATCACGAGCGCGTAAGGAGTATGTTTCCACCATCACAATTCCACATAAATTCTTCAAATCAAAGATTTATCAGCAATCAGCACTCCCATGTCAATAAAAATTCTTTCTTAGTCACCAAACCGACTTCACTTTACGATGCGTGGCGGTCTCGCGTCCCCGTCCTGTCCAAAGCTTCCCCACCCTCGACGTCCAACGTCAACCTCGACACGAAAGAATCGTCTTCGTGGAAAGTCTGTCGTCAGGATGACATCCAGGGCGGCGGTACCGACGTGGGAAGAACTGGGACGAGCGCACACGCCGACGACTTCACCCACAGTGAAAAGATTGACGGACGAGGCTGCGGCGCGCGCTCGCGGTGAAGGTCCTGCCCATCAGGATAATAAACTTCGTCTCTTCGGCACGAATGAGAGCGACGTAAGAGTGACCTTCTACCGAGATCATGCTGGGGTAAGCGTTCGCTAAAGCTTGCGCTCTTCCGATGACGTTTTATCCAAGGCGTTCCGAGCGCGCTGACTGACCGCTCTTCGCGTTCCTTCTCGCCGTGTAGTGGTGCCCCTACTGTCAAAAACTATGGATTATGCTCGAAGAGAAGCAAATACCGTACCGTGTAGAAAAGATTAACATGCGTTCCTACGGCGATAAACCGCAAGCCTTCTTAGAGAAAATTCCAAGCGGACTTCTTCCGGTGGTGGAAATTGATGGTCGGTTGATTACAGAGTCCCTGGTGATCATGCAAATACTTGAGCGAGAATTTCCCGAGCGCACGACACTTCCAGAAGACAAGTTCGAAGCGGCAAACGTGTTGTTACGTTTGGAGCGTCAACTTTTCTCAGACTGGTGTGGATTTGTTTTCCGTCCTTCGATGCCAGGTCCTCTTGGTGCCCGAGCCGGGTTCGAGAAGACGTTGGATAAAGTCAACCAAGCCCTAGGGGAGACTCCAGGACCGTGGTTTCTCGGAGGCGACAACCCCAGCATCGTAGATTTTCAGTACGTCTCGCACGTCGAACGCATGAATGCGAGCGTTCTGTACTGGAAAGGTCTACAACTCCGCGGTACAGAGCGTTGGTCGAACATCGAAAAATGGCTTCTCGCCTTTGAAGCTCGTCCGAGTTATCAAGCGACGAAGAGTGATTACTACACTCACGTCATGGATATTCCTCCCCAATATGGTCCAGGGGTCGCTGATAGAAACACTGCGGTCGACGAGGCTGTAGCGATCATCGGGGGAGAGAAGAGTTGGAGACTTCCCGTAAGCCTGACGGCGGATGGATTCGAACCGCTTCCAGAATCTATGAATAGAGGTGTCGAGGACGCTCGTCACGAAGCTGCACACAAGTTGATCATTAATTATGAAAATATTGTAAAATTCGCATGCCGTGGAATGGGCGAGCCGGGTCGCAAGCAATTTGGGGCGCCACTTGCGGACCCGTATGCTGTCCCGAATTTTAACTACGAAACTCGTGTTGATGAGTGTCTGCGACGCGTTGCACAAGCTCTGATTGAAGGTAGCGCTCAGCCAGGAGAGTCAACCGACAGTCTTAGTAAGGATGCAAAGTCAGTGGCCAAGTGTCTGTCATATCTGCGGGATAGAGTTGGAGTCCCAAGAGACATGAGTTATCCCGCAGCGATGCAACTCAGAGCGCATCTTAACTGGTGCATCGATTCCTTGTAGTTTGCTACATTGAAAATATTTTCTAACTATCCGCAAATCATTCTAAAATGACCCTATCCTATCGACTATCTAATCGACGCTCTCGTTCGATGATGTGACTTTCGAATTTCATCAAGATATTCGTCGTCTTTTGACCTGGCGTGTCACTCGGCTTGGGTTCAGAGTAATAAGCGCTCACCTTGGCTGGAAATCCCGCACTTCTCAAAATCCCTCTCACCATGCCAGCCGCGAAAGCCCCGCAGTTCAAATCTCCCAAATCCTTTGGAATGCTGACGAATCGATTGACTAGTAAATCTTTGTCGGACATTAAATATTCATCGTTGTCGTACACCTCCAACGAATCTGCCGGTCGTCCAAACACATTCTTCCAGAAGACGCTCTGGATGAACTGTAAGAGCGGTAGAAGTCTGTTGTCACGCTTCGCATTCCCGCGCTCGCGAAAGCTCTGGGACTCGTACAACCGTCGTCCCACGTCCGCTCCCGCATCTTCCAACGCCGCCTCGAGCTCCGTCGTGTCCTTGGCGCGTCCTCGATGGTACTGGACCAACTCGGAAAACAACAGCGCATACGCGGAGAGAGCGATCTCTGACTTCCCACGACCGAGAGTGGGGCGAGACGTGCTCACCGCGTCTTCCGCGCGTCGCATTTTAACCGAGATCGCCCGGTGTCGAGACGAGAAGTGACGCTTACGCGGTCCACGTGGGTGCGGTTGAACGAGATGAAAACACTGGGAAACGGAATTTCGACATGCCTAGGGTTCAGAACTCGGTGCGCTTGCGAGCCGGCGACGACGCGCACGAGCGGCGAGACGTGAGAAATCGTTTCGCTTAGTCGCTGTCCGTCATGGGAGGCATTCGCGGCAAAAGCGCGCGCAAGCGTGCGCGGATGGCACAAAACACGAAGACTTTCGACCGCATCTCTGGAAGGTTTTACGACGAACAAGTCGCGATGCCGAAAGGCAAGGTCTCAGAGAACGAAATGTTGAGCGCACCGAAGTCATTTCGTCGGTTTCTCGCCGCAAAAGCTGCGGCAGAGTCACGCGAGAAGCGTCGAGAGCGTGAAGAGAACGAACAGGAAGACGAGCCGGCGGCTGCGTCGGGGTACGAAAAGGGCCTCTCAGACGGCGACCAGTCGTCTTCAGAGGACGAAGACGGCGACGAGGGTGATCAAAGGAAACGTACAACCGACGTTACCCCTCTCGTTCGAGCGAAACCGGACCAAGGCAACGCCAAACTCAGGGAGCTGGATGAAAAAGCGGCGGCGGAAGCGACTGAAAATACCAAGAAGAAGAAGAAATATCTCTCACTTAGAGAACGCAAAAGAAAAGAGCGCGCGGCTCTCCGCGCTCAGAAAGAGGAAGAGTCTGAGTTTATTAATGGTACTGGAACCAATGTTCGGTTCGGAGAAGTTGCAGAGGCACCGCCAACCATCACGCTGAAAAGGAAAAGCGGTGGGAAAGGCGAAAAGGCTGTTCCGATCGAGCTCAGTGGTCATAAAATTGTAGAGATAGCCGCTGAAAATCAAAGTGGCAAATCGAATCGACAGTCGAAAATATTTGCAGATCTTTTGTTGGCTGCCAAAGCGTCTTCAGGCAAGAGTAAGAAGAAGTTGGAAAATCAAGGTCTCAAGCGTCAAGCAGAGCTCGCTCAACTCAGGGCGCAGATCATCACGGATTATCGTTCAATGCGAGGTCGTCCGATGAATAATGGCCGTAACGAGAAACTAGCGAGCAACCCGACGAAACTGTTCGCCTCGGGGTCTTCTCTACAAGGAGGTAATGGAGTGACTGCCGCACAGCTTAGAAAGGATCGACGCTAACACGCTGAGGTTTCATAGAAGATAGTTGTATTAAATTTGACACGAAAACCCACTAGAAGAAGTCTTGCAAGGCGTCCATCTTGAGATCATCCTGTTGCAAGACTCGCACAGCACCAACAGTCGCCTTCGCCCCAGCAATGGTGGTCACCATCGGGATCTTCAAGCCGACCGCAGTGCGGCGAATTTCCCGACCATCCACCAAGTCTTGCGCGTCACCCGAAGAGGTGACGATCATCAAACCAATCTCACCGTTGCGAATCATGTCGCCAATATGGGGTCGACCTTCGTGAACCTTCTTCACACGAGTCACCGGCACGCCAGCCTTTTCTAAATGATTTGCCGTACCCCCAGTGGACATGACCGTGTAGTTCATGGCAACGAGGTCGCGCGCTACGTCAACTATGGCATCCTTGTCACCATCACGGACAGATATGAAAACATTACCCGAAGTAGGCAAGCGTTGTCCAGCGGCGAGCTGCGCTTTGCAGTACGCGCGGCTGAAGTCCTTATCAATACCCATCACCTCACCAGTACTTCTCATTTCCGGCCCAAGAAGGGTATCAGCACCCGGGAACTTGTCGAACGGAAGGACAGCCTCCTTCACGGCAACGTGATTCAGCTTCACCTCTTCAGTAAAGCCTATCTCCGAAAGCGTTTTGCCAGCCATCACCAAAGAAGCGTACTTCGCTAACGGATGACCGATCGCCTTCGCGACGAAAGGAACCGTACGAGACGCACGAGGGTTAGCCTCGATGATGTACGGAGTGCCATCCGGGGTGACGGCGTATTGGATGTTGATGAGGCCAACAACTCCAAGACGGCGGGCAAGTTTGGGCGTCCATTCACGGATGGTCGCGAGAGCGGATTCCGGAATGGTTTGAGTCGGCAAAGAGCAGGCAGAGTCACCAGAGTGTACACCGGCTTGCTCGATGTGTTCCATGATACCACCGATGACAACGTTGCCAGCTGTGTCGCACAAAGCATCGCAATCGATTTCCGTCGCGTTTTGAAGGTACTTGTCGACAAGCACAGGTCTGTCCGGATCGACTTGAACAGCAGTTCTAATGTATCGCTTCAAATCCGCGTTGGATCCGACGATTTCCATCGCACGACCACCGAGGACGTAAGAGGGACGGACCATGACGGGGTAACCGAGTTTTTCAGCGACAACCAACGCCTCTTCCTCAGAGCGAGCGACACCACCCGGAGGCTGCAAAATTTGAAGTTCATCCAAAATATCGATCCAACGCTCACGATCTTCGGCAGCGTCGATGGAGTCCGGCGGAGTACCCAAAATTTTGGTGAAGCCGTTACCGGACGCGGCCGGGATCGGGTTCTCCTTGAGAGCAGCCTCGAGTCGGGTCGCAAGACTCAACGGGGTTTGACCACCAAACTGGACGATGATACCTTCCGGACGCTCAGTTTCACAAACGTTCAAGACGTCCTCAACCGTCAACGGTTCGAAATACAAACGATCAGACGTATCGTAATCCGTCGAAACAGTCTCCGGGTTACTGTTGAGCATGATCGTCTCATACCCAGCGCCGGAGAGCGCGAAAGCGGCGTGGCAGCAGCAGTAGTCGAATTCGATACCTTGACCGATACGGTTGGGACCACCACCCAAAATAAGAATCTTCGGATTTTTGGTAGCTTCCGCTTCATCGTTCCCGTCGTAAGAGGAGTAGAGGTACGGAGTGTCCGCTTGGAATTCTGCGGCGCAGGTGTCGACTCGCTTCATGGACGGCGTGACACCCTTGGCGGTGCGAGCCTTACGCACGGTCATTTCGTCGACACCAGTGAAAGCACGAGAAATTTGGACGTCGCTGAAGCCACGTCTCTTCACTTCATACCAGTCATTTTCGCTAAGATCATCAAGGGAGCTCAGCGACTTCAACCAGCACTCAGTCTCGTAGAGTTCACCAAGCTGTCTGATAAACCACGGATCCATCGTAGTGAGCTTGATGATTTCTTCCTCAGAGAATCCAGCAAGGAACGCTTCATGGATCACGACGATGCGCTCCGGGTTCGGAATGGTGAGACCATCACGAATAGCGGAAACGTCGCCTTGCATAAAGCCATCGTTCTTGTTGAGACCCCAGCCGTTGAAACCCGTCTCAAGAGAACGGAAAGACTTTTGGAAAGACTCTTGCCAGGTACGACCCATGGCCATGGCTTCACCGACAGACTTCATTTGAGTCGTCAGCACCGGTTCAGCACCCGGGAACTTCTCGAAAGCGAATCGAGGAATCTTCGTAACGACGTAATCGATCGACGGCTCGAAAGAAGCCGGGGTCTTGAGAGTGATGTCGTTCGGGATGCCATCGAGAGTGCAACCAACAGCAAGCTTGGCCGCCATCTTCGCGATCGGGAAACCAGTTGCTTTGGAAGCGAGGGCAGAGGATCGAGAGACACGAGGATTCATCTCAATGATCATGACTTGCCCGTCAACCGGGTTGACGGCCATCTGGACGTTGGAGCCGCCGCACTCAACCCCAATTTCACGAATGATAGCAACCGAAGCATCACGAAGGCGTTGGTACTCCTTATCCGTGAGCGTCTGAGCGGGGGCAACAGTGATCGAGTCACCAGTGTGCACACCCATCGGATCAAAGTTTTCGATGGAGCAGACAATGACGACGTTGTCCGCGAGGTCGCGCATAACTTCAAGCTCGTACTCCTTCCATCCGAGCAAAGATTGCTCGATAAGAACTTGGCTCGTCGCGGACGCATCGAGACCACCCTTGACGATATTTTCGAACTCCGCCATGTTATAGGCGATACCACCACCAGAACCACCGAGAGTGAAGGCCGGTCGAATAATGAGCGGCATCGTGCCAATGTCCTTTGCAATTGCTTGCGCTTGTTCCCATGTCTCGGCGGTGCCAGACTTCGGGGTGTTCAATCCAATTTTGTCCATGGCATCCTTGAAAAGCTGACGATCTTCCGCTTTGTTGATAGCGTCGAGTTTCGCACCAATCAATTCGACGTTGTGCTTTTCCAACACACCAGACTCGGCGAGCGCCTTGGTCAAGTTGAGCGCCGTTTGGCCACCCATCGTCGGCAGCAAAGCATCCGGCTTTTCGCGCGCGATGATTTGTTCCACGCTCGCCGGAGTCATTGGAGTGACGTACGTACGGCTCGCGGTTTCCGGATCAGTCATGATCGTCGCCGGGTTCGAGTTCACGAGGACGACATCGTACCCTTCGCTGCGCAACGCTTTGCACGCCTGGGTCCCAGAGTAATCAAACTCGCACGCCTAATTGAGTTCGCATCAACACGCGCGTAAACGGTCAGTATCGCGCTCACGAACGAAAACTACGCGTTAAGCATTCTTCCCGCATTCTCTCTCGCGCGTCTTCCCATCCACGACACCTCGCAGCCTCCGCGTCGTCCCTCGCGATCGGGCTCGGTTTTGAATCCTTATTTTTTCAAAAACCACCCATCGGCGCATCTCCCCGCGCCCTCCCTCCCGTCGTCTCCCGTCTCACCGCCCCGCGGTCGCGCGCGTCGCCTCTCACCTGTCCAATCACGATCGGTCCCGCACCCAAGATCATAATCTTCTTGATATCCGTGCGCTTCTCGCTCTTCGTCGCCTGATCCCACGCCCTGAAAACCTCGCTCTCGCCCGCCGTCGCCGCCACGCGTCGCGTCGCGCGCGTCACCGAGCGCTTCCCTCGCGAGACGTTCGCCCGGGATCCGACGAACGGGTTGATACCGCGCGTCGCGCGCGTCTGCGTCGTCATCGCCGCCATCGCCGAGCGCCGGTGTGCTCACCGACACGCGCCGCGCAGTGTCGCTCGCCGCCGGGCGATGGTTCGTCATCAACGCTCGCCATCGTCCCGTCGTCGTCGGGGCGGGGCGGACGAGGCGTGGGGGAGGGACCGATCGACCGATCGATCGACCGATGTGAAACCGATCGATCGATGTGAAACCGACCGATCGACCGACCGATCGATGTAAAACCGACCGATCGACCGATCGATCACATCACTCGATCACATCGCTCGATCACATCGCTCGATCGAGGGTGGGTTCGTTGAAACCAGAGCGCCGGGACGATCGACCGGTCGTGACCGGTGAAAAATCCCCCAGAGGGGGGGGGTCTCGCTCTTTTCACGTCCCCGCCGCCGTCCCCGTGAGGACGACCGACCGACCGCGTCGCGTCGAACGAGCGGGGTCAATCGGCGGCACGACGTCGCGGGACGTGCGCGTCCCGTGATGCGCGGTCGACGACGACGCGGGAAGGGTGGTGATGGTGAGGGAGAGGAGGTGGTGGTAGAGGAGGAGGAGCGCGCGCGCGCGACGCGGGGCGGACGCGCGCGAGCGCTCGGGAAGCGACGCGTCGAGGAAGGGGCGCCGCGAGAGTCGTTAGGGGAGTCGGTGCAAAAGATTAAAGAATACGTCACCCAGCGCGGGGCGCTGGCGTGGGAGATGACGACGGTGGAACTGAGCGCGGAGAAAGCGGCGAGGTGGCCGATGTGTCTGGCGATCGCGATCGATAAGACGACGAGGGTTCGAGCGGCGGCGGTGACGGCGCTGGCGGCGGTCTTCGTGCGATTCTTGGTGGCGTTGGAGACGAGCGCGGCGGAGGGAGGGACGCCGATGCCGATGCCGGTGAGGAAAATGATCGTGAATCCGTTGACGACGTTCGTGGTGTGCGAGGTGAACGTGTTGGTGACGGCGTTCGTGGTGCTGTATCCGGCGACGTACGCGCAAGCGGCGATCGACGAGCGAGAGGGCGTGGAGGAGAGTAACACTCTGAGATCGCTCAAACTTCCAGCCATCGTCGCCGAGTTCGCGGTGGGGAGTAAAGTGGCGATGCATCGGTTGGGAAGGGTCATCGTCAGGGATTTCGCGCTCTTTATGACGGTGTACTTGGTCGGGGTGGGCTATTTCCTCTCCCTCGACGAAGATCCAAAGTTTGACCTCGCGACGAGCGTGTACGAGATGCCGGGAGGGATTTCCGTGCACTCCTCTCTCTTTTAGCGAAACGATAGATTGTTTTTCCTCTTCTCTTAGACATTGTACACTCCTCTTACTTGCAAGCAAATTTTATTTTTCACCGAAACGCGAACGCCGGCGCGTAACCAACCGCACACTTCGGAAACCGGCGCGTCAGTCGCGTTCTCGATTTGCTGCATGCGAGTCGCGCTCGTCTCAAACAAACGCGCGGTTCCTCTGCAGCGGACGGTGGGTTCATCGTCGAAACGGACGCATCGTCGCGGGTGGGCTTTGACTCGAGCGTCGATGGCGAACGGGGAAGAAACCGTTCGCTCTGGGACGTGCTTTTGCGAACACGCGCGAGTGACGGTGACCGGTGCTCCAGTGGCGGTGTCCATATGTCACTGTTCGATCTGTCGCAAGCTTTCGGGCGCTCCTTTTTCGATGCAGGCGCTGTGTAAAGCGGAGCAAGTACGAGTCGAACACGACGGCGAACCGGAAACGATGGCGTCGAGTGCGAACGTCGAGAGGTGTCGATGCATCAAGTGTGGGAGCCCAATTTATGCGTCTTTGATGAAGGTACGTAAACTTAATGCGCGTATCCATTCGCGTTCGCGTTCGCTCGGTTCAGAAAGGCGAAAAACTGACTGACCACTCGGAAAAACAGGGGAAAATGTTGGCCGTCCCGCTCTCATTGCTCAACACGCCAGGCTCGCCGACCAACTTGAAACCTACTCATCATATGTATTACGGTCACAGGCTCATCGACGTAAACGATGACTTACCAAAGTTTCTCAAGAGCAAAGGTGAGCCTTGGACTCCTGAGAGCGACGAAGTTCGAGAGGTGTAGAAGAGAAATTAGTTCCCAGCGTTCTTTAGCCGAAACGCAATAGTCGAGTGCAAATATACAGTACACTTTCATGATCACATCGATTCATGCCCTCGCTTCGTTCGAGAGTCGCGCGCTGAGCGTCATTATCTTCCCCAGCGACTGTTTCTGCGCCAACCCACAAAAACCACCGACGGCTGCCATTCCACGACGTTCGCGTCGGAGGAAGGGATCTCGACGGTGAACTCGAACACGCGAAAAAATCAGCAAACATGGGGGGAGGATTAGGTGAGTCACTCGCGTCGCGCGTCTCGTCGTCGTACCCGCGGTCGAAGAGTCGCGACGCAAAGATGGCGAACTCCCTCTGCGGTCGACGATTTCGTGGACTAACCATACGTTTTCTTTCGTTTCACGCAGCGTTCTTGCACAAAAAGTCATGGCACACCGCCGGTATGGCGGTGCAAGAAGATGTCTGGAAGCGTCAGCAGCAAGCTGAGCACGAGAAGCGCAAGTTGGAGGAGATGAAGAAGGAAATTGAGGAAGAGAGGAAGCAAGCGGAACTGCGAGCCGAAGCGATTGCGTCCGGTCACGTGACGAAACCCACGCAAGAACGCCTCGAATTCATGTACAAAGGTCGAGTAGGAGAAGCTGCTCCGGCTCCGGTCCCCGCTGTCGAGAAAGTGATCGGTAAGAAGCGTTTTGACATGCCCGTCGAGGGAGGGCACAATCTAGTGGCGCAAGCGGAGGAGAGGCAAGAGGAGATGCACTCCAAGAACGAAGCGTGGAACAGGCTCAACGCTGATCCTCTGCTCGTGATGAAGCAGCGCGAGCTACAGTCAAAGCAGTACATCACGAATAATCCGGTTCGAATGGGTCAGCTGAAGGATGAAGTCAGACGTGAAAAAGATAGGAAGCGCTCGAAGAAAGACGCCAAGCGAGAGAAGAAACGGGAGAGCAAGCGAGAGCGACATAGGAGAAGGTACGATTCGAGCTCTAAATCCCGTTCTAGAAGTCGTAGTCCAAAACGAGAACGTCGTCGTGAGCGTTCCTCGCGTAGCCGTAGAGACTCTCGATCTCGATCCAAGTCGCGCAGCAGGAGCCCAAGAAGATCAGAACGGCGACACAGAGATGACCGCGATCGACGATATCGCCGAGATTCGCGTGATAGACGTAGACACGACGACAGAGATGATCGCAAACGGCATCGAGATGAAGTGGTTCGCGATGAGGCGCACGCACAAGATGCATCAAAGGGATACGGGTTAACTTACGCAAGCAATACTGCAGAGGATGCAGCCGCAATTCGACGTGACAAGAGATCTCGTTGGCGCGAAGAAGAAGCGAAGCGCGCGGCTGAACGAGAACCTGAGCCCGAGTGGCGAGGTGGGAACAACGTTGGTCACCGAACGGGAAGGTTGACGGCGGAGGAGAAGGCTTCGAGGTTGGCTGCGATGGCTGCTCACGCCACCGCGCACGATGATGCAAGAATTTCCAAGCTTCGTAAGAATGTGGGAGAGTTGGGGAACGAAATGAGTTTTGTCGAAGAAGCTGCGCGAGGTCCGGATCGTCATCACTCTGAGGCACCATCGTTCATAGCAAAAGCGCGTTCATCCGTGTACGGAGAGCCCTCCAGCCGTCGTTGAGTTTAGTTGATGTAATTTTATGGAAAGGAATTGATTTTATTGAAGAAATTCTTGGGCACAGTTGGGAAAAGCAAACCCAAGGAATGCAGTATTCTACTAACTAGGCAAGGTCTTGGCTTGAGAGATTCCGAATTCAAAGTATGGTTTACAATATACAGATTTCGTCTCCATGCTCAGGCTTGGAAGTGCGTTATTGTACATTCAAAAATTCGGAACCTGCTGATCGTAGTCCGGGACGGTGAGATCATCTTCCATACCACCCATAGCAGCCCAATTGTCGGAGAAAATTTCTCCCCAGAAGTCGGTTTCATTATCCGTAGCTTTTTCAGCGTGCTGGCGTCCTTCTTCGCCGAGCAAATCCGTCATGAAACTTTCAAACACGCCCGGCGCGAGATCATTGATCGATGGCACGGTCGCGTCATCGGATTGTACAGAAGCTTTCTGTTGCCTGTTGTACTTTCTCTGTGTTTTGAAATGGAAATTATGGGTCAGTTTTGATGTTCCTTGTATATTTGCACTCTCGGCAGCGTTCGACGTCCGTGGCGAAAAAAACGCACCTTTCTTCCAACCTCCTCTTGTTCGAATTGCGGCACCATATGGTCAGCGGCACTGTCCGTGGGCGAAGTTCTGCGGCCAACTTCTTCTCCAGCGCCCAAAGCTTGGAGCTCGACGCGAGTGTTCGTGAATAAGAACCGTTGGTGCTTCGCGGCTGAGCCGTTTGCCGAGTGAATGCTCACATCGCACGTTCGACACAGGAACGCCCTATCCTCGTGGCACATCACGTACACCGGGTTCACCTGACACACATCGCACGAGAGTTCATCGCTTCCGTTTCCACTCGCCGCCCTCAGTCCAACGCGCTCGAAAACCGATCGCTCACCGCGCTTTTGCATTTGCCTATCCGCGACCCAAGAAAAATATACCAGGTCAGTCCACCCTACGAGAGAAATCCACCGCGCCGTCCGTGCGCCGCGTCTCGACCTCGCCGTTCGCCCCCCCCCGCCGAGCGCGCGGGCGAATCGACGCGAGATGATTATTCGCATCGCCTCGACCCCTCGCCGCGCCTCCCGCACGCTCGCGTCGTCGCTCGCACCCCGCGCGCCCCAACTCTATCCTTCCGGATGGGTGCCCGTTCGCGACGTGCGAGACATCCGACTTCGCGTGGGAATTCCCCCCCACGCATCGCCGCGAGCCGCGATTTCGCGCGCAAACGCGTCGTTCGAGCGTGACGAAACTCGTACCTTCCATCGCACGTCGCACACGCGCACCGCGCGCGGCCGTTCGCGCGGTCGACGCGCAGGACGCACGCCGCAGCTTCACCGCACGCATCGCACGAGGCGGTCGGCATGACCGGTCGTGAACCTTCGCGGAGGAGGCTCCCGAGAGAGTCGGGGAGTCAGTTCACGCGCCGACGGGGAGCGTCGACGACGGGTGTGCGGAAGTGCGGCGCGGGGCCGTTCGTTTGCCGATCAGATTTCTGGGAGGGGGGGGGTACTCGTTGAATTGTGACCTGTCGATTAAAAAATCCATAATTGGCAGCCAATCAGGATGCAGCGTGGGGGTGGGTGGGTGGGCACCTCGGGGACGCGGACGCGCCGAGACGAGACGGAGCGGCGCGCGGAGCTCTCCAGTCAGTCGATCTCGCCCTGAGCGTGGCGAAGAGCGCGAGCGGTGGTTTCTGGGAATAGAACCGAGACGATGGTCTCGATGAGGACGAAGCCGACGTGTTGACAGCACGTTGGACTCTGTATGAGGGAGTAGGCGTCGTGCGCGGCGCGGGCGCTGGCGCGAGTGCCCATGACCGTTTGGACGTTTTGATTGGTGAAAACGTCGAATAGCGCGCGGCGAGCGGTCTCGGCCTCTCGAGCGAGTCGCTTTGGAGTGTCCGCGGGATACGGGACCTCTGGCCAGACGACGCGAAGGAGCCAAGAGAGCGCCGTCGCCATGGACTGCGCGCTCCGCAAGTCGCGAATGCGTTGAGAAATCGAGCGTTCAATGGAGAAGAAGAACTCGATCGTCTGACGAACCAAGGATACGAGCGCTCGTCGCATCATCGGTTTTGAACGCAGAGTGAACACGCACTCAAAGAGATCGAGGACGGGGCCATTCATACAGGACTCGATTTCGGCGACAAACGAATCGCGTTCCTCGTCTTCTTCTTTCACTTCGCCATTTGCTTTAAATTTGGAAGGACTCTCCGTCCAAACGTCCGTCTCCTGTGACTCACTGAGGGCCGTCTGCGCCGCATTTTCATACATGGATGACATTCGTGTGTGTTTCGGTGGCTTTTTTGCGACTGCTGTGAGCTTCTGCGCCTCGTCCGAGTTGTGTTTTTCTGGAGCAGTAGTCGACCCACCGACTGGATTATCCTCATCATTGTTCACTAAATCGCTCGTAGAGCTAGATATCATCATCGCTACTCCTTCCATGGCTTCAGACATGGTTTTCATGAGTTCAGGGGCGCTTTGTTGCTCCGGATCGTATATGCCGGCGCGAGCGTCCATAAAAGCAAATAATTCGCTACATTCTGCGAGTTTTTTGTTCGCTAAAACGGCACGCAGGTACGCATCGAGCGCCTTTCTACGACTTTCCATGAATGCTGCGCTCAAAGAAGTTTTAATCCAAGTCTTTCGAGGAAATTCCAACGCGTTGACGGTGGCTCGATCGACGTCTCGGAGGCGCCTGTGAAGTGTCTCAAAATTTCTGAATCGCCGTGGAACCACCCAACTTTCGTTTTCGTTCGTGTTCACGGTCACAAGATAAACTGCGTACGAGGAGCTTCCGAACCCTACGATCTCCGCACCCGTCACACGTGCGGAAATTTTGAAATCTCTGTACAGAAACGTTGCCTCGCCGCTCTCACTCGTGGATCGACTGTGTGCCGTCATGCTGGTTTCAACGCGGTCCGTAGCCGCACAGTCTCCATCTATCGCATCTACTTTCTTTTCTCTAGCTAATTCTCCCTCCTCGGCATCGTACTCCACGCTTGTTCCCGTCAAAAATAAAACGCCCCGATTCGCCCAATGAGGCTTTGCAAATCCATACAACGGACGCAACAATGAAATAACGAGAAGTTCGCGAACGAGGGGCGAAACGAGGGGCGAAACGAACTCCTCGTCAAGTAATGCTTCACTCATAACGTTACTGAGGGCACGAAGTGCACGTCGGGTATCGATTTCTCCACTCACCGCGGGATGGAGTTCACCTTGCTTTCGCAAAACGCACTTGAGCACGTCCTCCGCATCCTCGGGAGTCATCTTTCGAAACTCCTCTTCCCCGATCTCTCCTCGGGCGGAACGAAAAGCCTCGAGAGTTTGTGATAGGATATCTGGTAGCTCGCGCAGTATGAGTGACACCAAGTCCATTTCTTTTGCCCGTTTTGATAGCGTCGTGAAAGCGCCGTCCAATACCGACCTCAACGCGTTCGGAACCTCTAAATCATCTGTGATCGACTCATACCACAACGATGTGACATAAGTACTAACTATTTTCTCTCGCAACGGTTTCCAAGCTCCCCAAACCCCCGGCGTGCTTCGCGCCATCTCGTTCACGCGCTCGTTCACCGTCGTCGGTGTGGTCGACGCCGCGACGGCATCGACCCCCTTACCCCAGCTCTCTCGCTTTCCAGCCCATTCCCGTTCGTTCGTCCGCGCCAGCGCGGTCACGAAAACGACTCCACACGCTGTCACCACGCTCGCCGCGGGAACGTTGGCCCATATCGAGCTCGACGTTCGCGCCAGAGCCGTGGCCACGACGAAGACCGCAACCGTTAAGCCGACCGCGCCTCCCACCATGGCCCCATCGAGCGCGCGCAATCGCGCGCGAGCGGACGACACGATGCGTCGAAGCTCAATCTCCGTCGGCTTCATCCCCGGCGCCCCTCGTCGCCGTCGCCGACTCGCCAGGTCCCCTTCCGGCGCGCTCGACTCTCCGGAGCTCCCTCGGCACTGTCGACCGGAAACACCGACGCGCGGAGCAGACCCGACGAGATGGCATCGTCTCCGAGCGTGCAGCCGGTGACGCAGGCGAAGCTGGTGCGTATCGCGCGAGGCGAGATGGGTCGCGCGCGCGACGTTCGCGGCTGAGCGAGCGCGAACGCTCTCGACGCGATGGACTGACTTGATTCGACGTTTTCGCGTTGACGCAGGTGCTTCTGGGCGATATGGGCGCGGGGAAGTCGTCCCTGGTGTTGCGATTCGTCAAGGGCCAGTTTCACGAGTATCAGGAGAGCACGATCGGGGCGGCTTTCTTGACGCAAACGGTGTGCGCGGAGGATCGAACGATCAAGTTTGAAATCTGGGATACCGCCGGTCAGGAGCGCTATCACTCGCTCGCACCGATGTATTATCGCGGAGCAGCGGCCGCGATCATCGTATACGACATTCAGAGCCAGTCTAGCTTTGCTCGAGCGAAGAGCTGGGTGCGGGAATTGCAAAAGCAAGGCAACGCGGCGCTCATCATGGCGCTTGCGGGAAACAAGTGCGACATGGAGGAAAAGCGCGAAGTGCAGCGAGAGGAAGCGGAGGCATACGCGTCAGAGAACGGATTATTCTTCATGGAAACGTCAGCGAAGACCGCGGTGAATGTCACGGAATTGTTCCACGAGATTGCGGTCAAGTTACCGAAGGCACCGCCACCGACGAATGGGCCGGGTGTCGTCCTAACGAACACGAATCGCGCGCCGAAAACGAGCCAATGCTGCTAAGGACCGAGTAGACTTAGCGTTCCTGGATGCGACGTACCGCCTTAGCACACGAATCTCTTGTAAAGTTGTACAACAGAAAATTGCTTTTCTCAGCTATTCACTAAATTTCTAATGCACGGTCACTTTGCCTTGTCCGCCGCCTTTAATTTTTCCTCCAACGCCTCAACAAACTCTCTGTAGACGTTTGCCTTCCCCTTCACCGTCTGTTGATTGACAAAACGCGCTCATTCAGTCAGTCACGAGGTCCTGTTTGCTGGGAGCGAGTTGGGCTGATCATGGGGACAGGCGCTACACACGGCGTACCTCGTTAACGTTACCCGCCGCGAGTATCTGATTAATCATGAAACGCATCGGCTTCTTTCCCTGATCGATTTCCCTCAGGATATCCACCGGTATCTCCACGTCGCCGCACTTCTCCGCCGCTTCTCTCAGTCCAGGCAGCGTCTTCATGAAGTCTTCAATCTTCTCGATCACCCTCTCGTCGCTCGGCGCGCCCACTTCGATGATTTTCTCGAGCTGGTGAAGCTCCCATATGGACTTCTCCAGGGCCTCGCCCAGGGGCGTGGCGGGCGGCGCCGACATGATCGGACGCGCGCGGCTGCGAACCGACGGGCACTGAGGAGTGATAGCTGCGCGGCAGCCTCCCCCAGTCACCCGCGCCTCGAATCGGTCGTGTCTCGCGCCGATGGCTCGCGTTTCAGAGCGCGGCTCGCTTTGGCACGAACACCGGCGCGCCGATGCGGAACTCAAGGCGGAAATGCGCGCGAGGGGCGTCGCAGACGTCCCTTGGAGCTCGACGAAGCGCTTCTTATCGGTCCTCTGTGTCAGCGCCGTATACACGTCGTGGATCCTGTCACCAGTCGTGTCGATGATGTTGGTGATGCGATTCCCCGGTCTTCGCGTGTACGCGGCTTGCTATCTCTTCGCGTCCTACGTCCTGGGCTTGAGAGTTCCGATGAACTCTCTGCACAAGTTCTTCTGCTGGTTGGAAGTCGGACGGGAGAATGGGTGGGGATTTATCGTGGAGAAAGAAGAAGAGATTGATTGTTCCAAACGAACGTATTTATTTGCAGCGCATCCACACGGTCTTTTCGCTTCTGGATGCGTCGGGAACATCGTGCTCTCTGAATCCGCTTTGAAGACGTTTCGCACGTCTCACATTCGGTTTTTCATCAACAATTTATTGATTGGTGTTTTCCCGGTCATCAAAGACGTCTTGGCGTCTTTAGGGTTCATTCCGTGCACCGCAAAGATGATGAAACGCGTTCTTGGACGCGGAGAAACGGGTCTCATCGTCGTCGGTGGCGTGCAAGAGGTTGTTCTGACTGGAAACGCAGACGTAGAGGAACTTTACCTGAAAAACTGTTATGGCTTTGTCAAAGTCGCCATTCAGGCCGGAACGCCGCTGGTACCCGTCTATACGTTTGGTGAATCGTTGGCGACTGGTGTAGATTGGGTTCCGTTCCGAGAATTGAGGAAATGGCTGAGTTACAAACTTGTTTTCCCCGTGCGATCACTCGGGATCATCCACCGTTGGGGATTTTGCTTCCCCAAAGGTAAGCTCACGACGGTGGTTGGTCGTCCCATCGAAGTCAAACAGAATTCCCATCCGTCGCGAGAAGAAGTTGCAGCCCTTCACAAAAAGTATTGCGAGGAACTGTTGGCAATGATTGAACGACATAAAGAAATCGCGGGGTACCCAACACAGAGGACGGTGCTAGTTTAGATGGATTGAACTTTTAGGACAGAATGTAGTAGACTGTAGAAACTATTCATTGATTACACGTATCTTCTTTCGCACCGCGTGAACTTCTCTTCCGATAGTATCGGGCTATCTCTATCCTTCTCTTTGGCGGGGAGTGCACTTGATGATGTCGTCGACGCGGATTATCATCTCAGCAGCTTCAGTTCCGGAAAGCAGAACTTGTTGCTTCACGCGGAAGCACTCAACGACGCCACACTTTTGCATATCACCGACTTCACCAGTCAAGATGTTGATACCCGTGTTACCTTCACCGGCGGCGTGTGCGGCGCGCATTTGTGAAACGAGCTCTGAGCTGTCCAAGCCGCCGTTGTCGCAGATGATGCTAGGGATTGCTCGCAAAGCCTTGGCGAAACCTTCCATCGCCAACGATCTCTTACCCGGAGTCTTCGCGGCGAGCTCTTCAACCGCTCTGGACATGATCATCTCAGAGCATCCTCCTCCGTAAATGACTCGACTATCCTTGACGGTGGACGTCAAGACGCACAACGCGTCGTGCAACGAGCGTTCCGCTTCACCTAAGATATGCTCGGACGCTCCGCGCAGAACAATCGTGCACGCCTCACCCTTCGCGACACCACCAAATCGAATCAATCGGTCTTCACCGATCATAACTTCCTCAATCAAGTCACACGCGCCGAGCTGGACATCTTCCGGGTTGTCAAACGTGGAGCAAATGTCTCCGCCAGTGACGAGAGCGAGTCGCTCGATCCCGTCAAAGTCCGCGTGTTCGATCGCGGCCACACCCGCTTCGGTGAAGAGCTGCTCGGGGTAGTTGTAAATCAACTGACGGTTGATGAAGCAGTTGATGCCGTAACCAATTATCTTTTCGCACTTGCGCTTCATCTTCTCTCGCTCCGCCTGCTCGATCTCCGCCACCTTGGCCATGGAATCAACGCGCACGCGCGCTCCATAAATTTTAATTTTATCGGTATCCATCGGCGTGTTTGCGATCAAAATCTTTGCGTTTTCGATTCTCTTTGGTTGACCGACGCCAAAGCGCTTGTCCAAGATGAAGCCTTCGTCAAGGAACGAATCCTTCAAGTTCCCACCGGGCTTTTGAATCACTTGGATCATCTCCAAATCTCCCGATCCCTTAAGGCGCAAAACAGCCTCGACGGCGAGCTTGGCGAAGTGTTCCTTGTCGTGCGTCAAAATTTTCGAGCTCAGAGTGGTCTTCGCGATGTTGGTCAAGTCTTCTTTAAACTTTTCCTCGTTTCCGGCGTTGTCTCTCGCCGTCTCTTCCAGCGCCTTCTTCGCCGCTTCGCACGCCTCTCTAAAACCTTGAATGATCGTCATCGGGTGCACGTGTTGCGCCACGAGCTGTTCCGCTTGCCTCAATAATTCGCTGGCGAAGACCACCACGCTCGTCGTCCCGTCCCCGACCTCGTCGTCCTGCGCCTTGGAGATGTCCACCAACACTTTCGCCGCCGGATTATCCACATAGATGGACTTTAATATCGTCGCTCCATCGTTCGTCACCGTCACGTTGTTCCCCTTCTGCACGCTCTGCAAAATCTTATCCATCCCCTTCGGTCCGAGCGTTGACTTGACCAAGTCCCCGATCGCCATCGCGCCGACGAAGGAGGCCAATCTCGCGTGTTCACCCTTTTCCTCGCTCGCGCCCTCGCTCAGGACGCTCGGGTTCGCGTGTCCGGCCATGGTGGCCATGACCTCGGTCCTCTCTACCCCGCTCGCCTCGCACCTCGACGCGCGTCGTCGTCACCCTCCGTCGTCGTCGTCGCGTCGCGGCCGCCGTCGTGTGTCGCCCGTCATCCATCATCCACCCATCGTCGTCGTCGACGACCGCCCGAGGCGTCGATCGATCGATCGATCGGGCGTTGACCGATCGATCGGTGGTTCGTTCGGCGTCGCGATCGATCGCGATCGATCGAGTCGAGTCGGGACGATGACCGGACGACCGGTGCGTCGAGGGAGGGTTTTTCTTCGGCGCCCACGCCCACGAATCGAGAGGACCGGCGGCGGCGGACGTGACATTGCGTCGTCGAGGTGCGCGAGGAGGGACGCGCGCGCGCGAGAGGGCGACCGTCGGACGTCGGTCGGTCGGTCGGTCGGTCGGTCGGTGGTCGGCGACGAGGACGCGCGGTGGAGGCGAGCGAACGCGCGCGGGGGGGGGGACATCGCGTGAGTGTCGGTTCTCTTTCCCCCGGTGTCGAGAGCGAGAGGTGAGGGGCGCGAGAGATGGCGCGAGGCGCGGACGCGCTCGCGAGAGGGGCGCGGGTAGGGAAAAAGACGCTCGCATCGACGTCGAGGGCGATGGCGGCGAGTGCGACGGTGCCGATGACGATGGAGAGCGGGCCGTCGGAACTGGAGGCGTTCGTGGCGAGGTGCGCCGGCGCGTTGGGAAGGGGAGACGCGGGCGTCGGGGCGAAGATTGCGGCGACTTTGGAGGCGAACTGGTTCACTCGACCGAGTGATTTAGCGCAATTGAGCGCGGACGAGGCGCGGGCGATGGCGGTGCCGATGAAGTTGGTGGATGAATTCAAGCGAGCGCTCACGAGCGGCTTCGCGGCGAGTGGATTGACGCCGGAGATGCCGATGATGATGGTTCCGGTGGCGCCAGTGGCGACGCCGGTGGTCCACGAAGTTGTTTTGCCGGCGCCGAGCACGTCGACGAGCGTCGAAAACGTCGCGTCATTCAGCGATCGAATCGTGATGAAGATGAGAACGGGCGTCACCGCGGAGGCGACTCGAGTGACGAGGCGACCGGTGTTGCCGAATTATCGCATCCCTCTGGACGAGTGCGGGGATGAGTTGAAGCAGCAGTTTCAAAATTTACGACGATTTCTCACTGTGCGTCGACTTGGTCCGCAAGAGGCGACGATTGCGAACGTGACGGCGGTCAAGTACGAGGACGTCTTGCGCGGCGCTCTCGGGTGGCTGTGCGCAGAGAGAAATTTGGATAGATCCAAAGTGACGCTTTCGGACTTGTTTCCGAGCATCGAGGCGAAGAGCGCGGATGGTGCGTTCGAGTACATAACGTGGTTGAACGACGAAAGACAGACGTCCGCCAACTATGAATTAGTAGTCACTCGGGCGTGCGTGGCGGCGGTCAAGTTTCTCTATGGCGCCTTGAGTAAGGCGCAGCCCGGAGAGGGAGAGGCCAAGCCCTATCACGACTTGCCGATCATGAAGGAGCTACGACGCATGGCGAAAGATGCGAAATCGCGCTCCGCCAAAGCGCCGAGCGTGAGCGATGAAAGATTGAAGTGGTTGGAATGGGATCAATACTTGAATCTCGTGCAACGATTGAAGAGCGAGTGCTCGCCGAAAAATCATCTGGGTCAGTCACGGTCTCCGAGCGCGGTGGCGTGGAGCGTGCAAAAGTACTTGATCTTTGGAATACTTTCGTGCGTGCCGGATCGTCAAAGAACTTTGCGTGAGCTTCGCATCGGTCGCACGCTTTTCAAGGAGGGCGACAAGTGGGTGATACGCCATGGTCCGAATGACTACAAAACAGGCAAAGACTACGGCGTACGGCCTCCGCTCATCATCGCGCCTCACCTGTACTCGACTCTGGAAAATTTCATCGAACATCATCGAAAAGAGTTGAATCCGACCCACGATTTCCTGTTCAGCAGGAAAAATGGTCAACAATTTGATGCGCAGGGTATATACAGACTCTTCACGAGCGCTTCGATGCGACTCACGGGCAAGAGAATGAATCCACACTTGATTCGAGATCTCGTGGTGACGCACCTGCGGGGAACCGACGCCTCAGAGCGTCAGCTAGAAGCGCTGGCGATTTATATGGGCCACTCATTGCAGATGCAGAAATCGACGTACGACAAGCGTACAGTTGAAGCAAAAGTAGCGCCGGCTGTTGACTTGTTGGATTCGCTCCACGCAAAGATGTTGTAAAACTAATACATGTGCTATCTATCTACTCGTCTATTTGCTATCAACTCGCTATGATTCATCAACTACACAAATTTTCCAGAATTTTTTCCCTATCAGCTCGGCTACGTCCTCGTCTTCTGCGTCGCTCTCGGCGTCTTCAATACCGACGCATATGAGCACGTCTCGTCTCCAAGTCTTAATGGACGACTTCCACGCGTGAGCGGCGCGTTTCTTACCGTTACACGCACTCTGATATCGAGGAATATCCCTCACCCACACGTAATCGTGGCACCGAGTACAAGTCGCCCTGGGATGACTCGATAAATCGTTGCGCGAGAGCGCTCCGACTCGTTCATTCGCGTCTCGAAACGCCTTCGCGACGCAACTGAGGACAGAACGCGTCTTGGCGTCACATCGAGTGATAATTTCAGTGAGAATATCCTCTGGGAAATATTGTAACGACACCAATCCCTCGGTCCGGCGGCGCGCGTGGGCCGAGCGCGTGCGTGCGATGAGCCTCTGTTTCAATAGTCGCTCGAAGAGCTGAACTCGCTTCACCGGTATCACCTTTGCGCGTTTGCACGCATCCAAGCACGCCGTAATCGCCTCGATGAACGAACGCGACGCATCGTCGCTCAACGAAAGCACTTGTCGCTCGATCACCGCCGCCAGTTTCCCTGCGCGAGTCTTCTCACTGAACGCCCGCGCTCTCTCCACGAGGAACTGTGCTTCAGCGAGAGCCTGTATCGCTTCGAGCTGGTCTCCGTCGTCCGCGAAGACGCGACTCAGCACCTCATCGTCGATCCATTCCCACGCGTCGTTCTCTTCGTCCTCGTCGTCGCGGTACCGCCGACGGGGCATCGACGAAATGGTAATGGCGTCACTCTGCGCTGTCCCCTTCCTCATGATGCGGCAACAACTTTCCGATGGTGTCGTCGACGCGCGCAGCGATACGGTGACGAAACCGACCGAGGCGATGCGCGCGGCCATGGCCGCTGCAGTTGTCGGCGACGACGTGCTCGGCGACGATCCAACGGTGAAGGCATTGGAACATAAAATGGCTTCCATGTTCAACTTCGAAGCCGGCATCTTCGTGCCGAGCGGTACGATGGCGAATCTCCTCGCGATTGCCACTCATTGCGATGAGCGCGGTAGTGAAGCCATCATCGGCGACAAGTCGCACGTGCATCTGTACGAACAGGGTGGCATGTCTTCCTTGATGGGCGTGCACTCGAGAACGCTGGCGAACCAACCGGACGGGACGCTTGCGATCGAGGACATCAAGGGAGCGATACGAACAATCTCGGACGATCACTTCCCGGTTACAAAGGTTGTTTCCCTCGAGAACACGCAAAATAAGTGCGGAGGAAAGGTTTTATCGGTGGAGTACATGCGAGAAGTGGCTTCTTTGTGCAAGGCGCACGGCGTCAAGCTGCACATGGATGGCGCGAGAATTTGGAACGCAGTCGCGGCGCTCGGCTTGGCGACGCAGGAAATCCTCGCTGGATGTGACTCTGCCAGTATTTGTCTCTCAAAAGCGATCGGTGCGCCCGTGGGAAGTGTTTTACTCGGTAAGGCGGAATTTGTTCGTAAAGCAAAGCGTTTGAGGAAAGCTCTCGGGGGTTCCATGCGTCAAGTCGGGGTCCTGGCTGCGGCGGCCCTGGAGGCGTTGAATGAAGTATTTCCGAAACTAGTAGACGATCACGCGCGAGCTCGATCATTTGCCAGTGCGCTGGTGGGCGCTCAGGGACTCGAGGTCTCGAGTCCCATGTCCAATATGGTTCTCGTCGCAATCACGGCTCCGAACGTAACTTCTGACGCACTCACTCGTGAATTAGAGATATCTCACGGTGTTTTAGTCCTGCCCACGAACGAAAAGACGATTCGCGTCGTTTTCCATCATCAAATTACCGATGCTGGAGTGCAGCGTCTCGTCAATGGTTTTATCGAGAGTGTCCTTAGTTTGGCTCAAGGGGACCCGTTGCAGAAGATCATGGAGTCGTAGAATGTACATTATTATTATACCGGTACCGGTACGTCTATTTCTAGAAACGGGAACTTCGACTCTATGTAATAGTATCTGAGATAGTTTTAGATCTGCGATCGAATGAAAAATACTAGAGAACAGTTGCTACCTAGATAACTGAATGAGGGATGCTTATGGGAAGTATCGTTTCGGTGTTGGTTTTGGTGGTGGCGGCGCGCTTTGTTTGCTCTTCGGCTTCCACTCGCACGCGCTGACCTCTTCTTGAGCCTTCTTCTTCTTCATGCCAGGCTTCCATTCACACGCAGACCCATCAGCAACGGCTCCGTGAGCAGCCTTGTGATCGGCACGATGTTTGCTCTGCGTTTCGAGAGCGACACGCACGTTCTCATCCAAGATGTGGGCCATTTTGCACATTTTGAGAAGTTCAGACGGTTCATCCTCAATAGGTCTGTCGCGGTCAGCCGCGACAACACATATGAAACCAAACGCTTCTTTAGCTCCAGCCTTGCATCGAAGCTGATGCGTGTCCCCAGGAGCGGTGTATCCCACATCACCGACGCCAAGATCGTACGATTCAAGGCCCAACTGAATCTCCCCCTCTCCACGAAGCACTACGACCACGTGCTCGTGTTGGTGATGTTCCAACGTCGTCCATCCGCCGGGTGCGACTTCAAAGTAGCGAACGTGGAACACTGGACTTTCACCACGCTTACCGATGAGCTCGATGCGAGAGCACTCCTTGAAACTTGCTCCGTCCATCTTATACATTTCCTGCGGCACACGTTCCCATTGGAATTCACCCTTTTTCCTATTTAGCACCTTGCTGTGGTTGCCCTCGAGCGGACCAGTCGAGGCGTGCTTAGACCCGTTTCCGTGGTATCTCTTCGCTTCAGCATCCATGAGATCCTTTACCAACGCCGTTAGCTCGTCTACTTTCGATTCCAGTGCGCTATTCTTCTCCTTGAGCGCGCTCATTTGAGCCACAGCCTCGGGATCCAGACCCACTGTGAGCGGAGTTGACGGTGGAGCGGCTGGGTAGGTGTTGTACGGCGTCACCGGGTACGAAGGATACGAAGCTTTCGCGCTAGGAGTCTCAACAAGCTTCAATTTCGGGCGCATACCAGTGCCTGGAGTGAAATAGCCATTATTGTACGGCGTTGTGGTGTGGAATCCATTTTGCGCCTCTTTCGGTCCGTAAGTGTCGGTGCGTCCGGCGACTGAGAGGATGTACCTCGCGTTTGCCGTCAAGTCTGAACTATGGCTGTAGAGCGATCCACCAACAAGTAAAAGCACATCTTGACCGTATATCTCCAGCATTTTCTTAACCTTATCCAGGGTCATGCCACCTCCAGGACTTGGTAGGATGCTAGGGTGGTGCGCCAAAGAGCGTCTTGCGCCGTGCATGATGTCCTTGCATTCTTCCACACTGAAACCGAAGCGACCACCGAAATTGGGGAAAATGGTCGCATCTGCACCCGCTAATCTCGGTAACAAGCCGAGCAAAACACCGTGAGAGAATCCACGCACGGAGTTTTGCGTGCCACCACCCAGCATAGCACCAAGGATGGCCGGGTGAGCGATGATGGGAAGCCCAAAGTCCGGGTCTTCCGCCAACGCGCGCATGCTATCTAACCCCGTAATTCCAGGAATCATCAAAACCGCACCAGCTCCCGCAGCTTTCGCGAACTTTGCTCGTTGCACGACGAGATGTGCCGGTGCGTTTATGCACGGAGCGTAGATGCACTTACGGCCAGTCTCCTCGTTTGCTCGCTTGACGGCGGCCGCGCACGCCCGTACGCGTTCCTCGTAAGGCGCGTAACGCTGATTCGCTAATCCATGATCATCTTTGATGATATCGATTCCCCCTTTCGCGAAAGCGTACGCCATCTCTGCCAGCTTCTCGCTTGGGGTTCCCATCGGCTTGAGCGCCGTCATCACGATCGGTCCCCGCTCAACGCCGAGGAGTTTCCTCAAGCCCTTCGTCCCGAACCTCGGCCCAGAAAACTTACTCAACATACTGTGCGACAGATCCACGTCTCGCACCATCACCTTCTCCTTGATGCTCGTGTTCCCAAAGATGACGTTTAGGAGCTGCGGCAGCTCGCCGCCCGCGGTATCATCCGCGTATCGCACACACGCCCGAAACACCTCCTTGCGACTCGCGACATCATCGCCGATCGTGCATCGCTCCAACGACTCGCACTTTCCCACCACGTGTTCGTTGATCCACGTGCCCGGCGGCACGAGCGACTCTGGAAGTTCCACCGTCTGCTCGAGGCACAGGGCGTCGACGATCTGTCGCGCCTCAGCCTTCGCCGAGGCCTCGACGTCGTACGTGACGACAAAGGACGTCATCAAAAAGGCGTCACAAGCGCGCTCGATCGGCCGCGACGCGCGGTCAATGCGTCGACGAGACGCGGGGCAAGGATTGAGGGTTGAGCTCGAGCGCGCCCCCGACTCCATCGTGACGCCACTCGAGGACGCGCCTCGTGCATATCTGGGAGCTCGCGCGGCGAACGCGGTGAGGACGCGCGAGAGATGGGAAGTAAAAAGGCGCGGTCGAGCGCGGAGTCCACCGACCCCAAGGGTGGTGAGGGTGGGGCTGGAGAATCGAGGAATTCTTCTCAGAGTGCGTACGAAGAAGTTTGCGTAGAACTCGCGGCGAGGTTCGTGCTCAACGCGCCGCCGGAGGAGCTCGCGGATGATAATCGTTTGTTCTTCTTGCTGGAACAGGCGCACTGGTACTACATGGATTTCTCATGCGAGCAGAATAAGAAGTTGCCCCAGAAGAGTAGACTAGACGTCTTCGGGAAAGATTTGTGTGGAGTCGTGCCTTCGCTGAAAGATCGCTTGAAGAACTTTCAAGAGAGATTTATGGAATTCAAAAAGTACAAATTCGGTATCCCCACCTGTGGAGCCGTGTTGTTGAATCCAACGATGGATAAGTGCCTAATGGTGAAGGGTTGGGGCAAGGAGAGCGTCTCCTTGGGATTCCCCAAAGGGAAGATGGACGCCGGCGAATCGGAGGCTGAATGCGCGGCGAGGGAGGTAGAGGAAGAGATCGGCGTCGACATACGCAAATACATCGTCGAGGAGGACAAGATCGTGTTTTTTCGGCGAAGGCAAGGGCAAGAAAGCACGGCGCCGCAAGTGCTTCAAAAGAACACCCTGTACATCATTCAAGGAATATCCGAAGAAACAAAATTCTTGACGCACACCCGAAAGGAGATTTCCGACATCGTATGGAATCCCCTTTGGATCTTCGAGTTGCCTAAAAGCGAACTCCAAAAGTACAAAGGCAAGTATGGCCACTGTTTCCCAGCGCTTCGTCCAATCATATTGTGGGTGAAGAAGAAGAGGAAAGAACAGAACCAGCCGCAGACGCACGACCTACCGACGCCTGCATCTCCAGCGGCAGGAAAGGCGGCGGCGATGTCATTGGAAGATCTCGAAAACGAATTGTTGGCGGGTTATGGCGAGGAGGAAGACGAGGCCGATGACCCTTATGAAGCCTTCTCCGCCTTGACTGACTTCAAGTTTGATACATCTGCCATCATGCGACCGTTCCTTAAGTCCTGATGCCGTGGCATGATGCCGGGATGACCACGTGTACACCAGCGTCATTGCGTTATGCACCTTGTACTAGTACCGTACGTAGCTCATATTTATATACTATCGTATCTAGTTGCCTAGTTGCTTCAAACGTCTCCATTACCTCACTTTGCGCACTGACACGTTGACACCAAACGGAAGATGGAGCTCAGCAGGAGAGGAAGGAGGGCTCAAGCTCGACCGTTCAGTTACTTTGACGCCTTCATCAAAACGTTTAGTGACTCTTACGACGCAGAGAAAAACGCGAGGGGCTTCATCAACTTGGCCGTGGCCCAAAACAGTCTAACCGTCGACCTCATGCACGAGCGACTCTGTCGAGCGATGCAATCGCCACCACCGCTGTCAACCGCCGCTTACGATGACATGAAAGGAACGCAGGCCCTGCGTGTAGCCATGGCGAAGCACATGAAGAAGAGACTCATCGGGCTCGAGAAGCTCACATGCACGGTTTTACCAGAGGACTTGGTTTTATCAGCCGGCGCGGGTGCGGTGATTGAAAACTTAGTTTTTAGTGTGTGCGACGAAGATGACGAGGTCATGATTCCGGCTCCGTTTTATCCGGCTTTTCCCAACGATTTGCGGGCTAGACTGGGCGTGAAGACGGTGCCCGTGTATGATACATCGAGCGCGCAGCCGGACGGAGCAACTTTACCGCCCGTTCAGGACTTCGAAAACGCTCTGACACCAAGGACGAAGATGATATTATTGTCTAACCCGGGAAATCCAACCGGTATCAATTACACAGATACTGATGAAGGAAAGAGGCGTGTCGTAGATGTGATTGCTTGGGCGGTTGAGCGCGGAGTTCACGTCATCTCTGATGAGATTTACGCCTGTTCCATCTTTGAGCATTCTGGGGAGTCCAAGGGTTTCTTTAGCGCAATAGAATATGTCAACAATCTCGTGCATGAGGCTTCAGTCCAGGATGACGACCCGAATCTCAAACAGCTTGCTCAGCGCTCGCAGGACTATGTTCATGTTATTTATGGGTTGTCGAAAGACTTTTGTACTAGTGGTTACCGCGTTGGCACTCTTTGGACGAAAAACGCCGACATTCATAGAGCTCTGGACAATGTTTCATATTTCTGTGCGATTCCTGGGCCGATGCAGTACGCGTTGTCGTTGGTTCTTGAGGATGACGAATTCCTCGACCACTTTTTTGTTGAAAACTGCACGAGACTGCGCAGTCAATACAATATCGTGACCGAAGAGTTATCGAGGTTGAGCGAGGACGATCGATGGATGGCATCACAGTCGTATGCTCCGCAAGTTGTTCCAAACGCTGCAATGTTCGTGTACTTCAATCTCCGACACCTTCTTCCCCAGTCCCCGACTTTTGCGGATGAGCAGCGGCTCTGGACGCATATTTACGAAGCTGCCAAAGTCGTTCTCACACCCGGTAATGACTGCGCCAGTCGCGAAGCGGGCTGGTTTAGAATGTGTTTCGCCGCCGTCGACTCCGATACGCTCCGTGTGGGCATAAGACGCGTCGTGGACGCCTGCAAATCCTATGAGTGACGCGGAAATAGGAAGACCTTTGTGAAATAGAAAAAGTAGCTGAACTGTTCACCTCACACCGTCGCTCGTCTATGGCAGCGATCGGACGTGCGTACGGTTGCAGCACTCCAATCATGCCGCGCGCGCGTGTGTGCTCACGAACGCTCGCGACCGATCGTTCGCGGATGCGTCACGCGCCTCGCGGAACCACAACGATGCGCTCGCAGCACTCGGACGGCGGAGAGGCTGCGGCCGAGATCGGGTACTATCGCTGGCCCACCGTCAGCGGTGATGAGATCTTCTTCGTGTGTGAAGATGATGTGTACGCGGCGAAGATCGCCGCCTCGTCGGACGCACCGTCCAAGCCGAGAAGAGTGACTCAAGCTCAGGGCGCGTGCATTCGCCCTGCTGTTTCGCCGGACGGTTCTCGTGTAGTGTTTTCATGCGTAGAGGATGGATACGTGGAAATTTACGTCGTGGACGCGTGTGGGGGACCGATGAAGCAGCTGACGCACATGGGTGCCTCATACGCGAGAGTTTGTTGCTTTTCAGAGGACGGGAAGCGAGTGTACTTTACGTCGAGTGGAGCGACGGCTGAGCCGAGTGGGCAAGAGCTGTGGGTGATAGATTTGGACGAGGGAGCGCCGGTGCGAGTGAAAATAGGACCAGTGTATGATTTCGACGTGCGAACGGTTAATGGGAGGGAGTTATACCTCGTCGGTAGGAACACTGATGATCCTGGCGTGGCGCACTGGACAAAGTACCAAGGAGGCGCTGGCGGTGAGGTTTGGGTCGGTACGCCAGAACATTTATTACGCATCGATGCCTTCGATGAAGTGACGGGAAATCTTGGAAATGTTCAATGGTTGGATGATGAGCACATCATATTCACTATGGCCAAGGATGAAAACGTTGATGTGTTCACTGCAAAAATTGAACTCGTCGAGGGCAGAGTAGCCTTGAGTGAAGTGACGCAGAAGACGAGTTCGAACAGAGATTACCCAGTGCGATATCTGAATGTCAATGCTTCATCAGACCCGTCTCATCAGGCTCGAATGGCGTGGACTGTCGGTGGAGTCATCCACGTGGAGGACGTCGCTCAGGCGCAAGACAGTGATGATGAACTCGCAAGTGCAGTTCCGATCAAGTGGTGTGGGCCTCGAACCCAGCTCGCTAAACGGTTCGTTCACGCTGATGACTGGATAGAGGATTGGGACCTCCACCCGGAAGGTTTAACGATAATGGTTATCGTTCGCGGCCAACCCTTCACCATGGGGATTTGGGACGGTCCTGTTCTGAGCTATCCACCCGCGACAAAGACAAAAACTCCGAGCGCCGAGGTAGATGAACCGCTCAAGAAGCTCGCGTACCGAGCGCAGTCGCGAGTTCGCCATGGGGCGTACTTATATGACGGCGAACGTCTGGTTTACGTCTCGGACGCGAGCGGTGAGGAAGACATTGAAGTGCACTGGGAAGAAGCAGACAGACCGGCGAAACGATTAGGATTGCACCATGGTTTGCTCGGACGAGTCGAGCGTCTTATTCCTAGCCCAGAAGCACCACTCGTGGCCATCGTCAACCACAGAAACGCCTTACTGATCGTCAACGTAGAGACTGGAGAAATGCGGACGGCAGACAAGTCGGACGAGTCAGATGGAATAGCTGACCTGACGTGGAGTCCTTGTGGTAACTGGCTTGCATACACGTATTACATGAATAACGAGCGGTCTTGTATCCGAATATTGGACGTGCGAAACGGTAAGGTTGTTGATGCGACAAAGCCTGTGCTGGGAGACCATTCTCCAGCTTGGGATCCTGATGGGAAGTATTTATACTTTCTTGGCTCTCGCGAGCTCGAGCCAGTGTACGATGCCGCTACTTTTGGTCTAGCTTTCCCACACGTTGAGCGACCTCATCTCATCATACTCCAAAAAGACATTCGCAATCCTTTATTGAAAGAATTGCGACCGCCTTACGACACGGAGTCGTCTTCGGGTTCAGACTACGATTCAGAGTCTGAGTTTAGCGCGCGTGGTGCGGACAAACGTGGACGAAATTTTGGTCACCCAAATAAACAGACCAATGAAGATGATGGAAGTGGTTGGTCCACGATGGATGAAGATGAAGATGAAGATGAAGATGAAGATGAAGATGACGAAGAGGACGAAGATTACGTGCCTAATCGTTATTCTGAAGATGCCCCTCCACCAATCGAAATCGACGTTGATGGATTGGCGGAGAGAGTTGTCGCCTTACCGATGCCGATATCGCGATACGACTGCCTCTGCGGCTTGGAAGACGGTCGATTTATGGTTGTAGAATACCCACCGAGTCGAGGCTCTCCCGGAGGCGTCGGTGTGGATTACTCCTCTGATGAAGAGGACGAAGGCTTTGGATCGTTGATATCATACAGCATTCGGGATTTACGTCGCAGTATATTGATTCACGGTGGAGTGAGTGAGGTGTCGTTGTCTATGGATAGAAAATGCATGGTTGTTGAGAAAACAACGGATGGCTTCTTAGAACTTCGCGTGTACAAAGCCGGAATGCGTCCAGAGGAGGAAGGGAGCGATAGTGAAGAGTTAGATCAACAGGTTTTCGATCGTAGAACAGGTTTAGTCAACCTCGATGGGAGGATCCGCGTGCTCGTCGATCCGGCGAAAGAGTGGGCGCAAATGCTCGCAGAGGTGTACCGGCGTCTACGAGACGACTTTTGGGATGAAGATATGAACGGTCACGCGTGGACGTCGATATTGTCTCACTACGAAAAGTTGCTGCCGAAAGTGAGCACTCGCACCGAGCTCACCGATTTGTTTCACGAGATGACTGCACGATTAGGTTGTTCGCACGTGGCCATCACTTCTGGGGATCCAGGCAGAGCGCATCGAAGGCACTCGGCCGGATATCTCGGAGCTGATTTCATCTGGGATAAAAAAGCTCGCGGCTACCGCATCATGAACATTGTGAAAGGTGATAGCTGGGACGATATGCGCGGCGGCGTCCTGAGCAAACCTGGCGTGAACATCGACGAGGGTGATATATTGCTATCGATAGATCGCATTCCTCTCACGGAAGATGTCTCTCCAGCGGCGCTACTCGTCGAAAAAGGTGGTGCCGAGGTGCTTTTGACGGTGAAGAAAGCCAATGATGCTCAAGGCATCGACGCCGCTCTTGGTGAGCTCGCGCTGAAGGAGAAGAAGTCTAAGAAGAAAGACCACAGAGCGCCAAAGAAGGGAGAAATCATGCCTGTACGCGTTCGAGCAATGCACACTGAGCTCGATGCGAGGTATCGCGACATGATTCAACGGAGAACGTCCCGTGTACACGGCCTCAGTGAGGGAGTCGTCGGGTACTTGCACGTGCCTGATATGGAAAGTACGGGATATTCAGAGTTCTGGCGACACTACGCGTGCGAAGTTCGTAAGGGCAGTCTGATTCTCGACCTTCGTGGAAATACCGGCGGTCACATTAGTGAATTATTGCTTTCTAAGCTGTCGCAGCGGGCTTTGGCTTGGGATATCCCTCGCCGAGGCGAGTCGCAAGTGTACCCGTCGAATACGCCCGGCCCGCTCGTCATGCTCGTGGATGACCGCACGGGGTCCGATGCGGAACTCATGGCGGAATCTTTCAGAAAGCTTGGGTTAGGACGAGTCGTCGGTACTCGAACGTGGGGCGGTTTGCTCGCCGTCGACCAAACGGCTGACCTCATCGATGGTTCCGAACTGAGCCTTCCGTCGACGAATGTGCTCCTCGTTGATGAGTTGCACACTGAACACATCACGAACAGCGTCGAGAACCGTGGCGTCATACCGGACGTCGAAATTCGCATATCACCGGCCAACTATTATCAAAACACCGATCCTCAGCTCGATCGTGCCGTCGACGAAGCTCTCGAGTTACTCAAGGCGCGAGGCGACTCTGTGGCGCCGGCGAACGCGCGAAAAGTTCGCCGAGACGATGCGTCCGCCGACGAGATAGAGACCTCGCTGGCGAAGAAAAAGTGGAACTTCTCCACCTGGGCGCCTCTTCCACCGACGAAGGAGGAAGAGGAAAAATTGCGCGCGAAGCGCCAGTCGAGACGGAACCGCGAATAAAACGTCCAAGAATCGCAGCCGAGACGCTAGCGTAGATTTCGCTTCAACAAACAAACATCTATGATATCATTAAAACCACCTCATCGCGTCGTCATCGAGTCGAATCCCCCCGTCGGAACCGGAATCAAATCTCCTCCTGCGCCAAGAACGGGTTCGCGATCTCCTCCATCGAATCCAACGCGCTCACCACCATCACGCTCGTCCCTCTGCACACCAACAACCCCAACTCTCGCGTCTCCTCCGTGATCTTCAGCGCGTCCTCAAAATCTCGCAGGTGTTCCACCGCGCCGTCCAACACGAGGTTCAACAATTGGTCGTACCCTTTCAGCGTCCCCGTCACCTCGCGTCCTCCGCTCAGCTTCACCCGCACGCCCTTATCGATGAATCGCGCCAGGTCCAGCACCGTCTCCTTCGGCGGCATCTCGCGCGCGCGTCCGTCCACACGTTCCGACGCTCGCACGCGTCCGACTCTCACGCGATTCTCGTCATTCTTCATTCGTTTCGAACGCCCGCTGGATCCCCGACCGACCGACGACGCGTCGCGCGACGCGTTCGCCGCATTCACCGACGCGTGACGCCGTTTCGAGCGTCGAGCGATCGAACGAGCGGTCTGTGCATGTCCCTGGCGTTTCGCGCGAGAGCGTCGAGCGCGGTCGCGGGCGCGTGCGCGGCGTGGGCGGCGGCGACGGTCGTTCGACACGCGGACGCCAAAGCGACCGGGGACGTTTTCGGCGCGCGCGCGGCGTGGGAAGAGGACGCGCGAGGAGGAGAGGACGCGCGAGGAGAAGTCGTGTTCGGACGAGCGGTGCGTCGAGAGCTCGGTCGGGGGTGGAACGCGGGCGTGGACGCGGTGTTCGGGGCGGGCGTGCGGGCGCTGAGCGAGAGAAGGTTGTGAGAAAATGTTTCGAGCGACGCGCGCGGTCGAGGCGGTGATCGGTGGACGACGAGGCGGTGTCGGGAGACGAGAACGATCATCGACGGCGGTGCGAAAGACGACGACGACGACGACGCGACGGGCGATGACGGTGGTTCGAGCGGGGATGAAGATTGATTTTCAAGACGCGGGGTTGTTTGAGCTGCCGTACGCGCCGGTGGCGGAGACGTTGCTTCCAAAGGGGCCGTGGAAGGTTGTGGAAGGAGGCGTGTGCGCAGCCAAGGGGTTCAAGGTTGCGGGCCACAAGGCGGGTCTGCGCGCGAAAGGAACGCGGGCGGATTGCGCGCTGGTGGTGGCGGATGAAGACGCGACTAGCGCGGGAATTTTTACCACCAACATCATGTGCGCGGCGCCGGTGACGGTTTGTAAGAACCAGTTGGCGTCGAAACCGACGGCGCGTGCGCTGTTGATCAACGCCGGTCAAGCGAACGCGGCGACTGGTGATGCTGGAATGGCTGACGCCAAGGAGACCGCGGCGGAGTTGTCCAAGTCTCTCGGCATCGCCGAGGAGGACATCTTGTTGATGTCCACCGGAGTCATCGGTCAGAGAATAAAGATGGATAAGTTTATGCCCAGCATCTCTGTTCTGGTGGAAAACGTGGAAAACAGCGTCGCGGCGGCGAACGCGGCGGCGACAGCCATCTGCACCACGGATCTCGTTCGTAAGACGGTGGCCATCGAATTCGAGATCGGCGGTAAAACCGTGCGCATGGGCGGCATGGCCAAGGGGAGCGGAATGATTCATCCCAACATGGCCACGATGCTCGGCTGCGTCACGTGTGACGCCGCGGTCTCTTCCGATGTCTGGCGTGGCATCACTTCTCGCGCCGGGTCCGCCTCGTTCAACCAAATCTCCGTCGACGGAGACACCAGTACCAACGATTCCTTGGTGTGCTTTGCCAGCGGCAAGGCTGGCAATGCCGAGATCGTCGACGCGAACAGCGCCGAGGCCAAGCTTCTGGAAGACGCCCTCACCGCCGTGTGCATGGGTCTGGCCAAGGCCATCGCCTGGGACGGTGAAGGTGCGACGTGCCTCATCGAGTGCAACGTCAGCGGCGCCGGAGACGACGAAGACGCTCGCGTCATCGCTCGTTCCGTCATTTGCTCTTCTCTCGCCAAGGCGGCCATCTTCGGTCACGATCCCAACTGGGGTCGTTTGGCCTGCGCCGCCGGCTACGCCGCGCCGGTGAAGAGTCGATTCAGTCAAGAAAATCTCAAGCTCTCTCTCGGTCCTCACCAACTCATGAACAAGGGCCAACCTCTCGATTTCGACGCCGTCGCTGCCAGTCGATACCTCAAGGAAGTCACCGACGTTCACGGCGTCTGCGTCGTCGACATCTCCGTCGGCGACGGCCCGGGCGCGGGCCAAGCGTGGGGATGCGATCTGAGCTACAAATACGTCGAAATTAACGCCGAATACACGACGTAAAAGTTTTCATTCAACTCGACACGCGCCTTGTAACATCGACGCGACAGCACACACGAAGCGCGCCTCTCCTCCGCGCCGCTCCACACCGATCGCCTCGTTCCCGCACAGCGCGACGCGCGTCGCCGTCCATCGCGTGCGCCATGGGGTGTCGCCCCCGCGCGACGATCACCTTTCACAACGAGCGATGCCAGCTCGCGGACGCGACGAGCGACGACCGGGCGTCCACCTCGGGACGCACCGCCGGCGGCTCGCTCGTCGCGTTGCCCCTGCTAGAACGGCGTCCGGGGAGCTCGCGCGCGGTGCTTCGGTACGCGTGCGTAGATGGAAAAGTCCGGGTGATGCGACCGAACGAATACGGCGCGCGCGACGGAGACGGGGCGGCGCGGAGGCTGGACAGAGCCATCGGACGCGCGGCGAGGAAGTGCGTGGAGCGAGCGCAACACGCACTGTTACCGGAGCCGTCGAGCGTGACGAACGATTATTGGGAGTACGCCAAGTTTAGATTCGCGCAACGCATCGCGTCGAGCTGTATCTCCGTCTTTGCGACGCAGCAGATGCTCACGGCGGTCGGTTTAGGGGCGAGTCGGACGCTGCCGGCGGCGGCGGCGGTGAACTGGGTGCTCAAGGATGGGTTGGGGAGATTGGGTAAGCTGTCGGTGGCGGCGAATTTCGGGCGTACCTTCGACAGTGACGTCAAACGGTTTAGATTTACGTCGAGCGTGGTGTACGATGCGAGTTCGTTCATCGAGATCATAACGCCGTATTTCCCTCAGCACTTTCTGGCATTGGCGACGGTGGCGAACATCGGTAAATCGGTGGGTATCACCACTGCGAACGTCGTTCGAGCGCCGATTCAGAGAACATTTATTTTGGAAGAAAATCTAGCCGAAGTGGCGGCTAAGACGAGCGCACAGCAAGTGGTTGCCGATAATATTGGTTTAGCGCTCGCAGTTGGCGCCGCGAGTGCCATGTCAAAGGTTGCGACGGTACGACCGGCGATTCGCCGAGCTTTGCCGGTCTTCGCGTTCGGTCCGCTCGCTGCTTTGGATCTCATTTGTATATACAAAGAGTTAAAGGCTGTGCAATTGCGAACGATAAACAAGGAGCGAGCCGAAATTATAGCGGAAACCTTCGTGAAGGAACGCAAGATTCCGAGCAGAGCGCAAGTAGCGAACTCTGAACGTCTTCTCATTCCAGCGCGTTTGGATAAGTCTAATTTACCTCTCTCTGTGACATCTATTGGTGAAGTCTGTCCGACGACGAAGTCTTTAATCAAAGCGTTGTCGAACAAGACTGGTGGCGCATCCAAACGTCAATACATTTTGGCGTATGAGCCCGGCGCTTCAAAGAAGCGCGTCATTTTGAATGGTCGACGCATCAGCGCTCCGAAGACGGACTCGAATGGGAAGAAAAAACGTCGATCGCTCAAATTCCCGTGGCAAAGCAAACGCACAGGTTTGAAGGGCAGAGCTTTGTTAGCGTTGGGTGAGACTGCTTCGAGTAAAGACGTTCTTTGCGCGATACTTCAAGTTGCTCACATGCGATCTTTGCCCTATCGACCGGACTTGACGGCTGAAGAGGCCTACGTATGGGCTCTACAAGAGTCGGATTCTTTGGCTAAGCGCGACATCGACACGTTTACCAACAGCCTGAGCGAACAAGGTTGGAATCACGAGCGTATTTTGCTCAGTTCGGCTGAGCGAGCGCCGTATTCCGTGGACAATGTACCCGCGCTGCTCGACGCTCTTCGGCGAAGCGAAAACGTTCAATCATAGGTTGAAATCAACTCACGTTAGTCTGCTTCCATTAATACGAAGACATTTTTAGTATTGCGTGATTCAACAAACAGCACTCGGCCGCCGACGTCACACCATGGCTGCCAACGACGAGGCCACGCGCGCCGCCGCCAAGGCGGAGTGCCTAGATGCCGCGCTATGGGGCGGCATTCGCGGTGCCGCCATCGGTCTCGCGTGTTCCGTGCCCACGGTGTACCTCGCGAACGCCAAATTCCTCACGATACGACGTTTGACGGTGAGCGCCAAGACTGCGCTCGTTGTCAGCCCCTTCTTCCTCGGTTTCTTCCTAAACTCGGAGCTAGAGCTGCACAGATGCGTCTTGAAACAGCGCGGAATAGAGCATTGATACTAGAGCATCGGTACGTCGCGCGATCACGGCGCGCGCAATCGCGAGAGTGAGGACGTGTTGATGGGAAGAGGGGAGCGCGGGTGAGGAGTCGAGCGAGTCGAGCGAGTTAGAAGTGTAAAATAACATGAACATTCAAAGTAAATCTACGGTAGATTAGTTGGGAACAAGGTCGAGACCCGGTCGAGCGCAACCACCGAGGAACGGATCATCAAAGGTAAACTCAAAGGATGGGTGATGGAAGCGGACGCCGCCGAGCTTCGGGCTCGGTTCGATGTCGTCCAAGAGGAGCTTTTGCTTGTTCGTCAATCGGAAAGTGCGAGCCTTGAGACACTCTTGGATTCCGAGCGCAGAGGTAGAGTCGATGATACACGGGACGCCGCGTTGCATGGACCAACGGGTGAGCAAGGCTTCGACAGGCTGTGACCCGCCCTCTAGCGAGGCGGCTTCGACGAGCTTGGCGTGCTTCAAGAGTCGTTCATCACCGTTCGCGAGCGACGTATGGGCGACAGTCGTCAAACCATAGCGACGGCAAACACCAACGAGCTTACGTTGGGCCAAGAGCGGGTGCAATTCGACTTCATTCACGGTTGGCTTAATGGTACAGTGCTTCATCAGGCGCTCGACGGCGGGCACGGAAAAGTTCGCTACGCCGAGCGCTTTCACCTTGCCGTCCGCGACGCACTTCTCGAGCGCCGTCCACGTCGCTTCCAGACTACCCTCAGAATCCACATCGGTGGTACCGGCCTTGTGCAGCACCGGCCACTCGATGGAAAACAAATCCAAATAATCAGTGTTCAACGCGGAAAGAATCGCCGTCAACGCCCCTTCGACGTTTGCGTGCTCATTTGGACGCAATTTGGCGCTTACGAACACATTCTCGCGCGAACCTTGAGCGGCGATCGCCTTTCCGGCCTCAGCTAAAGCGGGGTCGTCGGAAGATCCACATCGAATGTGCTTGATACCGTTCTCCAACGCAAATTTAGCCGCGCTTGTGTCGCAACCCAGCATCGGGAGGCGCCCGCCTCCGCCGATGGGCACCTCATGAATCTCTTGCGCCGCGTCGAACACTTCCTCCGGCGGCGTGCTCACGTAATACGGCGATCCCGGTCCCGGCTTATTCGGATCTCCTCTCGGCGCGGGTCCATCCCACACCGCCGTCGGCTTTCGCTGCGCCGCCCAGTTTTGCCCTGGTGGAGGCGCCAGCCCGCCCCCGTTTCGAGCCGCCGCTTGCATCTGCGCACGCGTCGGCGGGTACGCCGGCAGCGTGGGATTGTATCCATTCACGTATCCACTCACGCTGTATCCGACGTATCCACCGCTCATCGGCGGCGCTGGCGCCCCCTGTTGCCCTCGCCCATCCATGCGAGACGATGGGCAAAACGCCCACGACTTTTGCGCGCTTCCGGCGCCGTGGCCTTCGAACTCCTTCTTCATGAACCGCTCGAGCGGTTGGCATCCATCGAGCGCCATTTTACGTCGCTTCCTCCCTCGTCGCGGTCGTCTCGCGACGCGTCGGGGTGTGTCGCGCACGGGGGGCGCCCCTCGCGGCGGCGTGACGTCAATCACTTTTTGTCGACACTGGGCGAGCGGGAGGGATTTTGGATGGATTGACGAATGCGTTTAGATGTCGTTTGTACGAATTAAATCGCTCGACGCGCGATGTCTATGATGTCAACGCGCGAGGACGAGCGGGTCCGGCGCGCGTCGGACGTCTACGAGCCGTCGGCGCTGATTTGGTTGAGGTACATGTCGTAGTATCGGCCCGCGCTCTCCAAGTCACCGAGCTCGGTGTAAATATCCGCGATAGCGCCGAGAGCCTCCATGTCCCCTGTGGTGTCTTCTAATTGCTGGGAAATGACGAGAACTTGTTCAAAATCTTCGATGGCACCCTGTCTATCACCAATGAGACGCTTGGAGGCGCCAAGACCGCGAGTGGCGCGACGGATCAAGACCAAGTCGCCGACGACGCGCGCCAACATCAGAGACTTTTTAAAGGCGTTCATAGCCCCGTTTGCGTTTTCCTCGCGTAAAAGCTCGCGACCTTCGCGAAGGGCGGTCTTGAGCTCTTTCATGTCGTCCGAGAGCGCTTCCCACTCGTCCAAGCTACCCATGGCGACGGAAGAAACTTCCTGCACGCCCCCCCTCGCGCCTTCAACGACGACACCTTCTCCCTTCACCACTCGCGACGACAGGGTCAAACTGGCGTTAATCTTTCGCAACTTTTCGTTCAATTCCGTAATTTCTTCCTTCTTACGATTGGCGGAGATGCCGCTCGCCACCGCGCCCGCCAAGGCGACAAACTCGGTGATGCCCACCACGTCGATTCCAAACGGCGTCACGCACAGCGTCTTACCCGCCAACACTTGTTCTCTCGACTTGGCCTCCTCCTTCTCCCGCAACCTCTCCAATTCGTCTTGCGCCTCGCCCTCACGCAATCTGCGCAACTCTATCGCTTTCGCTTCTTCCTCGCGCAAGCCTCGATAAAACGTATCAATGCGTTCCGTCGCCTTTGCTTCCTCCACCCGTCGCTTCTGCAAGAGCTCTTCTCCCGGCCCCGGCGCCGCGCGCGCGGACGACGCGCTCGCGAGCGCGGCGATCGTCGACGCGACACCGATCACCGCGGATCGTCGTCCACCGATCGCACCATCCGCGCGCGCGCGCGTCTCATCATCGCTCGTCGCACGGATCTCGACGCCGCGTCGAGCGTGTGGTTTCGTCGTCGCGGCGCGCGCGGCGACCGCGGGCATCGTCGGTGCGTGGGACAACATCGCGTGCGTCTCCGTGCGCGCGTTCGCCGAGTTCTCTCTCTCGCGAGACGGTCGAGCGCGCGTGAAAGTCGCGACGACGGGTGCGCGTGTGGATAGACTCGAGGGAAACGACGACGAGGGGCGGCGCCGACGCGCGAGAGGAATGGATGAAGGATATCGACGCGGGTGTTACACTCGTACGATTCGCGGCGGGACGGGACGTCGCGCGAGACGATGATGATCTATCACGCGCGACCGTCGTCGCGAGATCTCTTCAGGGCCTCGAGTTCGCTCTCGATGGCTTCGGAGACTGGCCTGCCGGCGGGGAGCTCGCCCTTGGAGGCGTTTCCGGGGAGGGACTTCTTGAGCGCGGCGAGCTCGTCGTCCACGCCACCGGCCTCGAGAGCCTTAAACTGTGCCTCGAGGTCGTCCGGGGCGGCAAACACGCCCATGGCCTCGGCCTCGGCTTCCATGCCCAACACTTTTTCTTCCATGCGCTCAAAGGCGCCGAGCGCCGAAGATGTCGACATGCCGCTCACCATGTCGCTCACCGCCTTGTTTGTCTTCGCGCTCGCCGCTCGCGCCTTCAACGTATCCTTCTTACTCTTCGCTTCCGCCATCTTACCCTCGAGCAATCGCGTGTTCGCGATCAACTTCTCCACGGCGTCCGTCTGCGCGTCCAAATTCGCCTTCATCGACTCGGCGTTCTCCGCGTACGACTTGCGTCTCGTCAGCGCCTCTCTCGCCAAGTCTTCGTCCCCCTTCTCCAGCGCCAACTGTGCGCGCTTATACCAATCTTCAGCAGCCTTATTCGCGGCGTTATACTTGGTCTCCAACTGCTTTTGGCTCGCCATCACCTGCGCCGTCGCCTGTCGCATCTTGATCAAATCGCCCTGCATCTCATTCACCGTCTGGTCCAAGATCTTCTCCGGGTCCTCGGCCGCGGTGATGAGAGAGTTGGCGTACGAAGAGATGACTCGCGTGAATCTGGAGAAGAGATTCGCGTGCGTCACCACAGCCCCTCTCGAGCGTCGTCTCGAGCTCGTCGTGGCGACGCATTTGTTTCTTCTCGCGGACGATCTCGAGCGGATAGCGTCGGGACGACCGACGAAGGCGGACGCGCGAAGCGACGTCGCGGACGCGGCGACGAGGGCGGACATCTTTCAAACGCGCGCGCGGTGTGAATCGACGACGAAGGCGCGATACCCGACGCGGTGACGCGGCGGTGAGTGACGAGGAATGGTGACGTTTCTGTGTTCCCCGACCGCCTCGAGGTGCCGACGTCTCGGCGACGCCGCGAGATCGCGACGCGGCGTCGAGGGAGACGGGGCGCGAGGGCGGCGAGAAGGAAATCCTCCCCGCGGAGGCGTTCGTGGGAGGCGTTCGCGAGATGAGCGCGCGTCAGCTTCGGTTACACCGCGGGGACGATGACTTTCTTCGAGCGCGCGAGGCGGCGGAGGACGAGGGCGAGGACGCGGATGAAGACGAGGACGTCGCGTCGGAGTCGAGCGAGGAGGAGAGACCGGTGCGACGCGCGTTGAATCCGTTCGCGGCGCTCCTGGGGAGCGAGGAGGAGGAGGAGAGCGAGGAAGAGGAGGAGGAGGAGGAGGAGGTCGAGCCGGAACCAGCGCCGGAACCGGAACCGAAACCGGAACCAGAGCGGAAGCAGACGCCGAAGCGCGGTGGGAAAAAGAATAGAAAACAGCGAGAAGTGGACGCGGAGGAGGAGGAGGACATAGACGCGCTCGTAAAGGAAGTGATGGGAATAGACGTGTCTTCGCCGGCGCCGGTAAAGGAAGGCGACGGAAAGACAGGGAAGGATGAAGCCTGCGCCTCGAGTCTGCTCGCCGTCGATATGCGAAACATGAAAGCGGAGGACGAGTTGAAGCGAATCTTCGGAGGGCGCGTCATCAGCGCCGTTGAGGCGGAGGAGGTGGGTAAGGCGGGCGGGCGCTCAGCCGCGTTCAGGGCAAAGCTGAATAGACGGTGCACATTTAGTCCCTACCGAGAGCAGTGGGCAAATTACCGCAGTGAGGGGCTCTACATGGTGAGTTCAGGTATCATGGATGCATCGTCGCGAATGTCAGAGTTCTCTTTCGCTTGGAAGGATGATTACGAAGAGGCAAACTTTGACTTTGAAATAGCGGTCAGTTCGCACGACCCGAATAGACTCTTCCACGTTTTGACTCGCTACCCTTGGCATCTAGAAACGCTTCTCCGAATTTCCGAGCTCTATCATTACAGTGGACAGGCGCAGGAGAGCTCTGAAATTTTGGAGCGATGCCTGTACGCGTGTGAAAGAGCGTGGCACCCAAACTTTGTAGGGGCGGCGTCCAAGGGCCTCGCACACTTAGATTTCAGCCTGGCCGAGAACAAGCCGATGTTTGAATCCCTTTTCAGACACGTCATCGCGCTCACTCGTCGTGGGTGCCATAAGACGGCTCTGGAGTGCGGCAAGCTCTTGCTAGGGCTCGATCACACCGATCCAAAAGGTGCTCTCTGCATGCTTTCGTACTTCGCCCTCAGAAGCGGAGAGGAACAATGGTTGCTTGACTTTGCAGACACTTTCGGGGAAAGCCGTTGGGTCAACGACAAATGGGAATCACACGGAAGCCTACTGAACTTTCCTGATTGGGCATATAGCAAAGCCATGGCGTTATATACCACGGCAAAAGACATCCAAACGGCGGACAAGGCGTTGGTGAGCGCCATGCTGTACCATCCGTATGCGTGGACGGCTACGCTCTGGAAGCTTGAGGCCGCAGTTTCCGGGGATAAAGAGTGGCAAGAAATCCTCGCGCACGATCACTTTGACTTTTCAAACTGTGCGCTAGAATCGCGAAGTTTAGAGCACTTATCAGATATCTTCGCGACTCGCCATCATCTGTTATGGCGTCCAGATCAAATACTGAGCTGGGCTAAGCGCGTCGCTCGCACGACTATTAAGCTCGTGGACTCGAATAAACCGTCTGATATCTTGGGCGGTCTGACCGCCGCTGACTTTGCCACCATCTCACTCGAGAACTGGCCCGCGAGCGAGCAAAATGATTTCGCTCACCTCGTCGTCGAAGATTTTTCCGACGTCGTCAAACGCGCGCTTCCCGAGGACGACCCGTTAGCCAACAGACCGGATCAAGGAAACGATGCATTTTCCGATACCGACGAAGATTAGCCCCTTAGACTTTTAGTTGAAGCGCAATCGCCAAAATGACAAAATTTCGCTCGACGACGCCTAACCCTCAAGCTCTTAGGGCGCGACGGTGCGCACCCCAGCCTCACTCGAAGTCGCACGTTGCACTGAGTGCGTCTTCGCGACATGTTCGCCGCGAACGTACCCGCGAACGCTGGCACACGCCTCGCGTCCGCGTCGTCGTCGTCGTCGACGCGCATCGTCGGTGCGGGCGCATCTCCTTGCGGGGTTCGTGCGTTTTCTCCATCGAGCGTCTCGCAGGCGCTTCGACGCCGCGGGGGCGCGCTCGGCGGACGGAGACAGGCTAGGATCAATCGTACGCCTCGCGCGGAGTCATCGAGCGACGGCGCGCCGTCCCAGAGGAGGGAAGATGCGACGAAGCAAGGTTCGACTGGAGTCTCGTCATCTTCGACAGGGAAGAAGAAGAGGGCGCGACGCATAGCGCCCAAGCCGCACGTGAAGGCGGATCCGATCGATGTCAAAGACACGTACGAAAGTCCGATCGGTGAGCTGGAGCGCAAACTACCCGGTCGACAGCCGTGGTTTCGTAAGGGGAACGCCACCGCGCAGGATGCTCGACCCGACGGGTTGGGAGCGAGCGAGAAACCATTGCTCACGCCGGGGACGAGGGCGTGGTACGATGAGTGGAGAGCAGAACGCGCGCGTCAGTACAAATCTCGCGCCGCTCGAGAGTGGGCCAAGAATGGGAGAGCTCCGGTGGAGGATTATGCGAAGGCTGGCCAAGCGGTGGGCAAACCCTTGAGCATCGAAGAGTTGAAGTTTACTCCGCTTGGGCGCGCGAAGATGCAGTTGGATAGGCAGCACATCGCGTACAATCGCTTCGTGGTAGACATCATGAATGAAGACATCAAGGAACTGTACGTGAGCGTCGATGCAGTCGCGAGATATGTAGCTGTGTACAACGACGGGAGACTTGCATATTGCCAAGTGGCGCCGGACAACACAGAGGTGTACGACCTGACGCAAATCGTCGGATTAGAAATCAAACCTACGATGGCTGAACCTGCGAGTCACACTATATCCGCGGTCGGTGATCGTGGCTCCGCCGTGAAGACGTTCATCGCTGGTTACGGTGTTCCGTCGCTGGGCGTGTTCATCGTGTGGGCTATTGTCTTCTACATGCAACGCTTCAGAGGAGATTGGGAAGATCGTCAAAAGATTCTCGAGCTCGAACGCGCGGAAGAAGCACAGAGACAGGCAGAGAAGGGTGATCCACGCATCGCGTTGTTGGAGGAGATGATGGAGAAGCTCGACGAAAAAGATCCACAGCGCGACACTCTGAAGCGAGAGATTCGTAATCGCAAGGCTGCCATCGCGCGCGCAAATGGGGACAAGAAGGACGCCGCTGCTCAAGCCGCGGATGGCGATCAAATGGGCGCCGCCAATGCGTTCATGAAAGTTGGCGTGAAGGTGGTGAAGAAGAAGAAAATAGACGATCTGGACTTGGAGGAAGAGGCTGCTGACGAAGCGAAGGGCAAGAGCAAGGGTAACAAGGGACCGAAGAAGGGTCGTGTGAACACGAAAATGAAGCTTCGAGATGAGAGCGAGGTGGTCAAGTTCGACGACGTCGCGGGGATCGGTACGGCGAAGGTTGAATTGCAAGAGGTGGTCGACTTCTTCCTCAAGCCGGACAAGTTCAAGGCGAGCGGTAGCAAGGTTCCAAAGGGTGTGTTGCTCACCGGTCCGCCGGGTTGCGGTAAGACTCTCCTCGCTCGAGCTGTCGCTGGTGAAGCCGGCGCGACGTTCTTTTCGCTCGCTGCGTCCGAGTTCGTTGAGATGTTTGTCGGTGTTGGTGCTGCCCGCGTGCGTGATTTGTTTCAGCAAGCCAAGAAACAGTCTCCGTCGATCATTTTTATCGACGAGCTCGACGCGGTCGGCCGGCCGAGAGGTGGTGGTGGCTCTGGCAACGATGAACGTGACCAGACGTTGAACCAGCTGCTCGTAGAGTTGGACGGCTTCAACAGCGACACGCAAATTGTATGCATTGCTGCGACGAACAGAGTTGACGTGCTCGACAAGGCGCTTGTTCGACCTGGTCGCTTTGATCGGAAAATTGTCATCCCGAAACCCGACTACAATGGACGAAAAGAAATCTTGCAAGTCCACGCTCGGGGTAAACCGATCGATAAGGATATTGATTGGAATTTGCTCGCTGGCGAAACGGAAGGATTTAGCGGTGCCTCCCTGGCGTCTGTGGTGAATCTTGCGGCGTTGCAAGCGGCGAAGGGATCTCGGGCATCTGTCACCATGGATGATTTCCAGACGGCGCTGGAGGCTGAGACTTTGGGTAAGATTTTACCGCAAGGACTCGGGGAAGAGAATGAAAAGCGTCTCGCTCTCATTCACTCCGCTGCGGCGGTCGCGTATCATTTGTTGTGCAAGGATATGGTTGATTTATCCTTCATCACCATCGTGGCGAGAGAGTCCAACGCCGAAGGCCAGGTGGCGATTGCAGAAAATCCTGTGGCGCTGCGTCCTGGTGCGTTCACCAAGGGCTTTATGCGACGACACTTGCGTTCTTCCTTAGTGCCATCTGTCGCTGAAGAAATCTTCTACGGCTTTGACAACTGTACCAAGGTCACCGCTCCGTATAGCGGTAGAGCGAGAGAGATAGCGACTTTCTTTGTGAACAACGCGGCGATGAGCGATGAAAATAGCGAGTTTGGCTACGTTCCAACCGGACACGTCATCGAAGTCAATGATTTCTTGAGAAGCAACCGCGAGGAATACATCCTTCCGAGCACGACGCTCGAACGCTACGCGCGAGCTGATGAAGAGACACGTCGGTTGATGGAAGCTCAGTACGCGGCGGCGAAGAGATTTGTCGTCAAACAGAAGGCGGCGATCGAAGCCCTCCAGGCGGTATTGTTGGAGAAGAAGACGATTCAAGCCGAAGAGATGAAGGCGATCATTGATAAGCACGCGGTGGCGCCTTATGACGACGAGCAACTTCCGAGCGGACAAGCCACCGATCGAAAGTTACTCCGGGATTGGAACGGTACTGTGCCGGCAGACTACGTGACCGGCGGTGTAGCAACTCCTACTAGCGATTCTATTGATTAATACAATACATGCCATGACTAGAATTCCGACGTTTCGAGACCCAAAGCTTCACACACTCGTCGCATATCGTCGGGCATCTTTGCCTTGAACAACAGCGTCTTGCCGGTTTCAGGATGTTGTAATTCAAGCTTGTGCGCGTGAAGGGCTTGACGTCTAATACTGAGCGCCCCTCCCCACTTTCCGTACGGTTCTGGCGCGTCGCGAGAGTCCGGGGGCGTTAATTGATGCATTTGAGTCGGGTGCTCCGAGTTGCATGCCGCGAGCTGCGCTGCGCTCCAAAGCATCTTTGGGATGTCTTCCTCATTTTGCGCGCCCCAACGCAGATGCGGACCGTACAACGCATCGGACACGATTGGTAAGCCAGCGTGCGCCAAGTGCACGCGAATCTGGTGCGTTCTACCCGTCAGTGGCGTCACGCGAACGAGAGCGGCCATGGCTGTTGCCGACGTCGCTGTATCCGCCGCCGACGCGGGCGAGACGCCCTTTGGCGTCGTCAGCGCTGCCACGCTTTCATCCATGATATCGAACAGAGTGGTGCTCTTCTTCGAAACAATCTCACACGTCGTCTTCGCCTCTTTTCCATCGCTATCAAAGCTCACCGTTCTCGCCTCTCGAACGATGCCGTGATCACCAATGGGCGCATCGACGATGAAACTATCACCGCACCCTGGCGGCACCACGCCCACAGACACCGCTAAATACGTCTTCTTCGCCGTCTTTTCCTGGAACTGTCTCGCCACGTCTGACACCAAACTGTGTTTTTTCACGAATACCGCCACGCCCGACGTGTCCATGTCCAATCTGTGCACGATGTACGGCGTCACATCCGCACCGTCCAAATGGTGCAACGCGCGCGACAATAATGAATTACCCTCAAACCTATGATTCGGATGAAACCTGAGGTTAGGCGGTTTATTCACCACCAAAAACTCATCGTCCTCGAACACCACGTCCAACGGTGTTTCGTCTCGCACTAAATCAATCTTCAAACTCGCCCTTCGAAGCGTCATCTTGACTCGATCCACCGGCACGCCCAACTCGGCCGCGCACGCCTCGGGCGTCGCGCGTTCTCCATCCTCCTCACCCCGCCGTCTGTAACACATCCGCTTCACTCGCGCCTCGAACGCCTCGTTCGCCTCCGTCGCCAGCGCCAGCGCCCGTCTCGCCCCCTCGTTCAAGTCGCCACCGTTCGTCTTCGTCCACGTCGCCGACGGCACCGCCGCGCTCAGGTCCCGCGCGCACTTTTGCAGGTGCATTCGCAGCGCGTTCGATCGTATCTCCTGCCCGCACGCGGGACACTCGAGCTTGACGCTGTTAAACCGCGCTCGTCGTCGTCTCTCCGTGCGCGTGGGCGTCTCTCTCGTCGCGCGCGCGACGTCGGACGCGTCTGAATCCGAAGACGTCCCGAACGCGCCCGCACCCTCCAAGTCGCCGTCGTCGCGAATCATGACACCGCGCGCGATGCGCCGCGCGCGAACGGACGCGCGAGGTTCGACGCGCGCGATGACGCTCGCGACGACGGCTCGAGACCGCGCGGCGAGGCGCATAGACGCGCGAACGCGTGCGACACGAGGACCACCAGGTTCTGCGGCGTCAGTGTCGGGCGCGCGTCGGTGGGTTCATCGACGGCGCGCGCGCGAGCGATCGCGCGAACGCGCACGCAGAGAGCGTCGCGTCGCGTCCGCGCGCGCGCGCGACCGTGCGACCGCGCGACCGCGTGAGCGCGCGGGATGGGATTATTCACTCGTGGACCGGGCGATGCGGACGCGGCGTCGACGTCCTCGGGCGCGAAACGGGAAGAAGACGAGGCAGTAAAGAAACACACCTTTGTGACGCTCGAACGCGTGCTCGCGGGGGCGATGGCGGGCGGAATCTCGCGTGTGGTGACGGCGCCCATCGACCGAGTGAAACTTTTGTATCAGGTGGACAGGGAGAGCGGACGGTTCACGCTGCGGTCGGGGATGGCGATGGCGCGAGACATCGTGCGAAACGAAGGTTTCTTCGCGCTCTGGCGCGGGTGTAACGCGGCTGTGGTGCGGATATTGCCCTACAGCGCGACGACGTTCGGGACGTTTAATGCGTACAACTCGGCGTTGGCGTCGGCGTTTGGTGTAGAGGCAGATAACGACGCGGTGCGTAAACACATGGGAGAAGACGAACGGTCGCCGCCGGTGGGTGACGTTAGGACGAGATTCGTGGCGGGAGCGATGGCGGGAGCGACAGCGACCATCGTGACGTACCCTTTGGACTTGTTGCACGCGCGGCTGGCAGCGCACTCGCCGAGGCACCCAGCGCCGAATATTTCGGGCATGTTCGGGAGCGCTGGTTACCTGTACGACGTGATGACCAAGGGTGGGGCGAGAAGCTTGTATAACGGTCTCACGCCAACGCTCGTCGGGATCGTGCCGTATGGAGGGATTAGCTTCGCAACGTTCGAGACGCTGAAATCAATGTACGTCAAGCAAGCAACGCGAGGGTTGAGTGTTGTTCGAGAAGATGAGTTTGAGATGCCCATACACCTGAAACTCATAGCAGGAGGGTTTGCGGGGGTGGTGGCGCAAACGGCGACGTATCCTTTGCACGTTGTGAGACGGCGCATGCAAGTCCATATCAGTGAAGGCGGATCGATACCTCTGTACCCGAGCATTTGGGCGGGTTTACGTACGATTTATCAGACGGAGGGCATGAGACATGGATTATTTAAGGGGGTAACTTTGACGTGGGTGAAAGGTCCATTCGCCTCCGCGATCGGTTTTACAGCGAATGACTTACTGTTCCAACGAGTTGGTCCGATGTTCCGCCACGCGGTGCTGGATGAGGATCCGCCTGAGTCTCACGTACCAGTGACGTGGCATGAACGTAAATCCATCACCGCTTTCGAGACATTGTGCAGTGGTGCAATCGCCGGAGCGATCGCGAAGACAGTCGTCGCTCCTGCGGATCGCGTGAAGATCATCTACCAGGTTGACACACAAAAAGAGTTCACACTGAATGCCGCGTTGCGCACCGCGAGAGACATCATCAAAACCGAGGGCTTCTCCGCGCTTTGGCGCGGTAACGGCGTGCAAATGGTCAGAGTGATGCCTTACGCCGGCGTAAGTTTCTTCGTGTTCCCCAAGTACGATGGTTACATGGACATGATCACCAAGGGTCACCTTCCCACGTTCTTTGGAATTGATGCCGCCAAGCATGAGGATCAGCTGAGAATCCTGTCTCGCTTCTGCGCGGGCGCCGCCGCCGGCGCGACGGCGACGACCATGACGTACCCGCTGGACATGTTACGCGCAAGATTCGCTGCGAGCGGACCCTCTGTGAAGACGCCGCTCGCCGACATCGCCGCGCTCATTCGCCAGAGAGGTTTGCTGAGTCTGTACGGTGGTCTCTCGCCGACGCTAATCGGAATCATCCCGTACGGCGGTATATCTTTCGCCACGTTCGAGACGCTGAAAGCGTTTCACATCAAGCGAGCGATGAAGCAAGCCGAGTTGAACGGGGAAGAGATCCCGAGCCACGCGACGCTGCCGGTCTCGAGTCGCCTTTTTTACGGAGGCATGGCTGGATTATTGGCGCAGAGCATCACATACCCACTCGACGTCGTTCGGCGACGAGTGCAGGTCTTGGGTAAGACGGGCATGAGCACGCGGCAAGCCGTGATAAAAATCGCGCAGACGGAGGGCGTGCGTGGATTGTACAAAGGACTCACGATGAATTGGATAAAAGGACCGCTGAGCGTCGCGGTATCGTTTGCGGTAAACGATGCCATCAAATCGCGTATCTCTGAATGGCATGCGCAAGAAGGGGATTGATTGGCTTAGAGCTAGCTAGCTGCTTAAATACTACAACATTGGATTTTAGTCTACTTCACTTCTTTACCGACCGGTGCGTATCGCTGTTCCGACACGAGTTGTTTCAGTCTCGCTTCGACCTCCGCCGCGCTGTCTTTGTCTCCGCGTCGGCGCTCCAAACCGAGCCACAATTCAAGCAAAGGAATGTGCGGCGGGGCGCGCAAAACGCCTCGCTTAATGATTGCGATCGAGTTTGATATTCCTTCCATTTCCTCTTTCGACGATGAAAGCTCGAAAAGAGCCCACTGAAGCCATAAAGACGCGCTTCGAGGATGCGCCGCACATCCCTGTTGGAACAGCTCTCGTGCCGAGTCATCATTGTCCATCTCTGCCTCGAGCGTGGCGAGCGCCTGATACACAAAGTATTGACCGTTGTTGGTACCATATCTCACACCGTCTCTGAACACTTTGCGCGCGGCGTCGGCGCTGTTGACGCGCTTCTCCCACTGTCCCCATTGGAGCCAGGTAGCGGCGTCCGCTCGATCCTCAGTGGTGGCTGCGACAAACAACTTTCGCGTCATCTCCTCACTTCCCACGCGCTTCTCCAACAACGCCCAGAGTCGAAGATGTGCGGCGCGTTCGCGTCTAGTGCTCAGATGTTTCGGCACGGCTTCACCCTGCACGAAGAGTTGACGCGCTCGACCGTGCGCTCCTCCGTGGAACTCGGCCGCCGCCGCCGCTGTGATGCACGGCAAATTCGCTTTACCCGACGCGAACGAACCGCGCTCAAACGCCTCGATCGCGCCCTCAAAGTCTCCAGACTCTTGACGCGTTGTTCCGAGCGCGTGCCACACGTGCGCACTCTTCGGAAATCGTTCACTCAAACGTTCGAGCCGCTTCGTTGCAGATTCAACGTCGCCGTTGAGCTTGAGCGCCATGGCAAAGGCGTGCTCGAGTCGCATCTCCCCCGGATTCGCCTTGAGACCGGCGCTCAAGACGTCTAACTGGCGACGGTTCGACACGTAATTTCTACGAGCGCTCGTCACAACGCCTCCGCGGTGTGAACTTCCTCGAGAGATGTCCTTCTCGAGCTCGCTCCACTTGAGCCACGCGGCGACGTTCTTCTTGTCGACGACGCACGCGCGATTAAACAATTCCCTCGCCTTCTCGATCGTGTCTTCCGACGAGCTCGCGTCTCCGTCCGCACGCAACGCACATTGTCCCTCTAGTTCTCCCCAATTCGCGAATAACGCCGATGCCATGGATCGCGCGCGCCGCGCAGCTCGCCCGCGGTTGCCGTCCTCAGCCTCGACGTCTTGACAAAACGCCGCGCCACGTTCAAACAAACTCCTCGCCTGATCGCTCCGTCCGCGTCCGAGCTCGAATGCGGCCCACGTCGTGTAATTAGACACGAGTGATTCGCACAGTTCCACCGACTTGACAAACAATTCTCGCGCCCGTTTCGGATTCCTCTCCCGTGCCTCGAGTCTCGCCCACGAGTGCGCCGCCACCGCCGCGCTCTCCCTTGTTCGCGCATCCTCCGCACCCTCGGCGACGTCCAACGCCCGCTTATAACACTTTTTAGCTTTGTCCCATCTTCCATGTTCCTGCTCGTGTCTACCGAACGCCACCCACGCGTCACACATCTCCGAAACCGTCCCGTTTGTCGACGTCGTCGCCTCTCGACGCAACGCCCTAGCGTTCGCCTCCCCTTCCCGCGTCTTCACCGTCGACTCCGCCTCCGCCCACGCGCACAGCGTCACCACGCTCACGTCCCCACCTTTCAAACTCTCTCGATGAAGCCGCATCGCCGCGCGTCCACCCTCGCTATCACCGCACGCGAAGCACGCCGTCACGCTCGTCGCCGCGCTCGTCGCGTCCTCGGGACGTCGCTCCAACGCCGCCAACGCCACCGTCTTCGCCCGCTCGAATCGTCTCGTGCGCGCGAGCCAGGACGCGCGACGATGAAACGCCGTGATTGACGTCGTCTCTCGCGCGAAGATCTCGTCGTCGACGCGGCCGCGACTCGTTTTCGCGGGCGATTCGGACGGCGGCGTCTCGGAAGACGATGTCCCCGCGATGGATTGCGCGCGCGCGAGACGCGCGCGAGGCGTCGCTCGAGCGACGCGTCGGTCCGTGCGCACGCGCGGCGACGTCGCGGGCGCGGGCGCGGGCGCGGGCGCGCTGAGACGCGCGAGCGTCGACGCCATGCGCGCCGACGACGCGTCGCGTTATCCGGACCGGACGGCAGAGCGCGAGGCGCGAGGCGAGACGCATGCGCGCGGCGACGACGCGCGAGACGACGAGGACGCGGGCGGGCGTTCGCGCGAGTCGCGACACGACGCGACGCGCGGGTGGACGCTCGCGCGAGCGCGGACGAGAGCGACGATGTCGACGGGACATTGGGAAGTCAACATCTTTCTCGACGACGACGACGACGACGACTGAGACGACGACGACGCTGGCGAGACGCGAGAGCGACGCGTCTGAGGAATCGTCGCGCGTCGCGCTCGAGGAGAAGAAGCGCGCGTTTTGGGAGACGTTTTGGGAGACTTTGGAGGAACAGCGAGGCAAGGCGCCATTCATGAAGACGAGACGACGTGTCGAGACGACGACGACGGCGACGACGACGACGACGACTAACGTCCAAGGGACGACGACGGAGACGGTGCGTCGAGAATTGGACGTGATACCGCGGTCGGACACGTTCTGGGGGCGGTGTACGATCGGTGGATTGATGATGGGTGTGTTGATGACGTTGTCGGCGAGCTCGCTGACGCACTGGCCGACGGCGAGGTATGCGTTGTGTAATCCGCTCGTCTTTATCTTCGATCCGAGCGGTCCAGAGGCTGAGGCGAAGTTTGCGATCGTAGCTGAGATCGCGAGACGGTTGGCCAAGCCAATGGTGCGGTATTTCGCGGCGTGGTGCGCTGTGCGTTCGAGGTGGAGGCTGATGTGGGCTTCCTTTGCGGCGAGCTGCGTATTACCAGCCGTGGAGTTTGCATGAACAGAACTGTATTGATCGCAACGCTGTGTAATTGTGTAATTGATTAAAATATCGTCCATCTCGTCGCCTATTTACTTGCGAACGGAGATGGTGAAATCTTTTGAAATAGCCTGATTGGGCTGTCTAATGTGCGCCGCGGCGTCGCGTCCAATTCTAGCGATGTCGAGCTCGTCTCCCGTCGAGCACGACGCGCCCGTGTGCTTGGAAGACAAGCCGTACACTGACACACGCTCGATGATGGAGTCATCAGTAAACGCCTTCGCGTTACCGCTGCCTCCGTCCGCCGTGGAGGCGCCCGAGACGGTGAAGCGATTGTTTTGAAAGGAGAGCGAACGACGCGCGAACGCCGAGCGCGCCGAGGCGTACTCGTAACTCTCACCGTCGTCGGCGTAGTACGTCCCGAAGGCGCGACCGTTCTCATCGAGCGCGACTATGACTGTCAACGGATCCCCCCTCATCGCCGTCGAGCTACGTCGAGCTCGCTCCTTGCGCACGAAAACCGTCCCGCCTCTCAGGAACACCGGGACGTCTTCGAGCGTGACGGCGACGTTCATCATCTTTGGGCCCACGTGTCGCGCCCCCGACTTTTGCTCGTACCACACGCCCGTAGGAAGATACACCGAGACCGACGTAGCGCCTTGAGTCAACACCGGTTGAACCAAAATGGCGGATCCCAACATGAAAGAGTCTTGTCTCTTGAAGGCGTTTTGATCGTTGGGAAACTCGTACCAAAGCGGTCGAAGCACCGGCGCGCCGGTTCTGTGAGACTCTTCAAACAGCGTGTAAATGTACGGCAAGAGCGCGTATCGCTCGCGAATCGCCGTGCGAATGATCGCCGTGCTCTCTTCACCGAAGAGCCACGGTTCTCGACGCTTGGTCTCCAAGTGTGCGTGTCCGCGGAAAAATGGATAGTACGCGCCCACTTGGTACCAACGCGTCATCAGTTCTGCGTCCGGATTACCGAAGAACCCACCGACGTCGGCACCGCTAAACGTCAAGCCACTGACACCGAGCGTCAACACCATCGGAAGACTCACCGCGAGGTGCTTCCAATCCGCGGCGTTGTCGCCAGTCCAGATGGGTCCGACGCGCTGCGTTCCCGCGAAGAAGGCTCTCGAGAGGACAAAAGGACGCTTGTCGTTGCGACGCTTGATGCCCTCGGCGGTGGCCATGTGGTAATACATGCCGAAGGCGTTGTGAACCTCGCGATGTTCGACGCCTCCGTGATGGATTAAATCCTTTTGCATGGTAATCTCTGGACCGTTGAACACGGACGGTTCATTCATGTCGTTCCAAATGTACAGATCCTCTGTCGAACCCGCGTAGGACGAGAGCGAAAACTTACCCGCCCACCACTCGCGCACCTCTGGGTTGGTCACGTCCAAGTACTTGGAGCTTCCCGGCCAACACCAGCCGTCAAAATCTGTCGTGCCGTCGTTCTTCTTGACATAGAATCCCTTGTCGTTCGCCTCCTTGTAAATCGGATACGCGTCGTCAATCTTGACGTGAGGATCGACGATGGTGACCATTTTTCTGCCACGGCTGGCGATGTCTTCGATCATGCGCTTGGGCGTCGGAAAAGGACCTTTATCCCATGTCATGTACCGCTTTCCGTCCGTGTGTTCGATGTCGAGCCATAAAACGTCGTACGGGATGTCGTGCTCGTCGAAACCCTCGTCCACTTCCTTGACATCCTTTTCGTCGCGGTAGTTCCATCGGCACTGGTGGTAGCCCAAGGCAAACATTGGCGGCATCGACGTCGTGCCCGTCAACGCAGTGTATTGACGCAACACTCGGTCGGGAGTCGCACCCGGTAGGAAGAACACATCCATCGCGCCGCTCTCGGCCATCCACTTGGTGTGTACGCCGTTCGAGCCGTCGACATTGACGTCCACGTACATCTCGCTAGGGTTGTGGAAATACAAGCCCGACGTCTTCGCGACGCCGTTCGAGATGCCGTGCGCCGTCATCATGGGAATAGATCCGTACAGTCCAAACGGACTCTCGTCGAGGTATTCGAACACGTCAAGATTGTATAATCTGTACGGCTCGCCCAACTTCTTTTCCACGCGCGATCCCGCGTCGTTGGAACCGCCGAACCATCCCGAGCTCGTTGTCTCGTACGCCTGTGTGGGCTTCAAACTCATCGCCGTCGCCCGTTCCGGGATCCCGTACACGTCACTGGCGGTAGGAAACGTTACATCGAAAGAGACGCCCATCGGTCCGCGCTTTCTCTTATCTGAGTGTCCGTTGAAAGACTCGGACCAGCTCCCCTCGTCTCCCTCGGACTCGCGCGCCTCGGGCGTCGTCTCAAACACGAAACCACCGCGCTGGTTCAACACCGCCATCGGCTTGGCGTCCGACCCCGCGTTTGGTTCGAACACCTCCACCTTGAACGGATTCAGACTCACTCTCGTCAGCGTCTTCGTCTCCACGGCCTCGATCTCTACGAACTCGCTCGTGCGTCTCGTCACCTTGAGCGTGCACCGAACGCCTGCGCCGAATTCTGCCTCCTTCGTCAACACATCCACGGGAACGTATCTCGGCGTATCTCGCTCGTCCACGCGCACGCGAATCGCCCCCGTCTTAAAAGCCTGCAATCGCGCGTACGCCTTCGGTCCCGCCTCTTTCTTCGAAGCGCTGAAGACGTCAAACTCGATAAACTTTTCCGCTGCCTCGGCCTCTCGCGCGCTCGCGGCGTCCTCGCCGCCAATCCATCGCGCCGCCGCCTCACCCTTCGCTTTCACCGCCTCCGCGTCGTTTGTCTCGTTACTCTCCGCGTTTTCATCACTCCCGGTCACGACCGCCTCGTCGACGCGCGCCTCGCCTCGTCCCGCGTACGCGTCCCGAAGTCGTGCGCAAAACGAGCTCGTCTCACACGTCTTAAAATCCTTCTCTTTGAACCCACGCGCGAGCGTCGCCGCGCACGCCCACGCGACGACGACGAACGCAAACGTTCGCACGACACCACCGCGCCCACGCCTCGTCGTTTCCCCTCGACGCGTGCCCATGACGACGAAAAGATTATTCTCAGAAATCAGATGTCACCAGTCTCTGATGAATCCGATCGACGCTCGCGCGCGTCGTCGAGGGCGTCTCGACGCGTCTTCTTTCCGAGACGCGCGCCGCACCGACTTGACGGACGCGTCGTCGCGCGAACGTCGATCGATTGTCGCGCGACGTCGCCGTCTGTCGTCGTCCCGCGCATCGCATCCGCAGCTCGTGGACCCGCGCGAAAGACAAACGGGCAAGGAATCGCCACAATACGGCGCGCGCGGCGGCTCGACCGCACCGCGATCATGACGGACGAGAGCGGCGCGACGACGGGTCGAGGATCGATCGATAAGGCGCCCGCGTGCGACTCGACGACGCCGCGCACGCGCACGGTCGGATTTGACGTCTCTCCGGCGCCGCGCGCGGGCGGCGCAGGCGATAGCGGGCGAGGGACGCCGAGGTCGGGCGTGTTTCGAGAGCTTCGACGGATGGCGGAGGAGGCGGGCACTGCGCCGACGCGAGGGACGTGCGAGAGCGGTGATGGGTGCGCGAGCGCGGTGTCGATTCCGCGCGCGAGCGAGGATCGCGACGGGGAGGGGTACATGGGCGCGGTGAGTCGATCGCCGGTGATGATTTTACCCGTGCGCGCGTCGGATGGCGGGGCCAAGGGCGGGGCGCGAGAGGAAGAGGGCGCGGAGCGAGAGGTCGTCGAGGCCAAGGATGAGGCGGTGGAGGCGTTGGCGAGGGAGGTCGAGGCCAAGGCGAGCGTGACGGCGAACACGGACAAAGTCGAGGGCGAGGCGGGGACGAAAAAGGAAAAGAAGAAGAAGGAGGGCGGACCGCCAAGAGATATTCCGCCACCGAAGCCGAAGATGACCAAGGCGGAGCGACGGGAGTTGCAGGAGGCGCAGCGCGCGGCCAAGGCGGCGGCTAAGGCTGGAGAGGGCGGAGGTACGAGTGGGGGCGCGAAGAAGGCGGCGGCTGAGGGCGGAGGCGCGAGCAGAGGTGCCAAGCCGAGCGCGAGCGCACGCGGTACAGACGAGAAGGCGTCGACAGGGTCGAAGAAGAAAGCGCCGGTCACGAACGGACAGGCGGTGGGTAAGTTGACCTCGGGTATCTCGCACTTGCGAGGGGCGTCGAAGGACTGCGTCATCATGGTCAAGGCGCATCCTACTGTGGAGCGTTTGGCGCTCAACTACGCGCGTAAGAAGACCAAGGGCGCGCGCGAACGCGTGTGTGCGCTTTTGAATGTCTTGCGCACGGTCGTGGAGACGTTTGAAGTGCCGGCTGATGGAAAGTACGCTCTTTCTCTCACTCACCATTTGAACCAGGTCGTACACGCCCTCGACAAAGCTCGTCCCATGGGCGTGGCGATGGGCAACGCCGTGCGATCGTTGAAGACGCATCTGGCTCGTTTGTCTAAGGAGGAAAACCAGTCCTTGACGAACGAAGCGTGCACGCAAAAGACGTTGATGCACATTGATTACTTTATCAAGGAAAAGCTTGACGTCGCGTTGGAGTCCATCATCGCCACCGGCGTTCAAAAGATTGAAAACGGCGACGTCATCGTCACGCACGGCGCGTCCAAGGCTGTTCGTGACATTCTCGTGAACGCACACCAAGCTGGCATCAAGTTCACCGTGATGGTCGTCGACAGCCGACCTTCAAATGAAGGTCCGGGCATTCTGAGCGATTTGTGCAAGCAAGGCATTGACTGTGTCTTCACCGCTCTCAACGGTTTGAGCTACTCGATGGAAAACGCGACCAAGGTCATGATAGGTGCCGCCGCGTGTCTCAGCAACGGAGTCGTTGTCTCGCGCATTGGTTCGAGCGCGGTGGCGCACGCAGCGGTCGCGCGCTCGATTCCGGTGTACGTCGCCGCCGAGACGTGCAAGTTTTCCGAACGCGTTCAATTCGACGCCTTTGCGTTCAACGAGCTCGGCGACGTTCAGGACGTCATCAACATCGGCGGGTCCGAGGGTGTTCTCGCCGCCGTCCGAGACGCGCCGAACCTTTCGATCATGAATCTCACATATGACGCCATCCCGTGCGTGTGCGTGCGAGCCATCATTTGCGAAGCCGGCGAAATTCGACCTCAGGACGTCCCGTGCTACATTCCACACTGACGCTCTCGTTCCTGATGCTCCTTAGAACTACTCGATTCAATATTCGACATTCATCATATCATAGTCACCACCGCGTCGACTTGATCTCGGATTAATCTCGAAACCGCCGCCGAGACAGTTCGCGCTGGGTTCAAACGACCCCGATCCGCTCGCGCGTCAGTCGAAGACGCGCGGCGCGATGTCGTCGCTCTTGTCCCGCGCGAAGTTGCGCGAATGCTTGCATCTGCGTCATGACTTTGTCGCGTCGGGCATTCCCGCGCGCGGCGTCGCCAACGCGACGGCGTTCACCGTCGCCCAGGAGTGGCTGCGGGAGCGCGACTACGTCGAGCACCTGCGCGTGAGCGGACGCGCGCTCGACGAGAGCGACGTCATGGATCCCAATGCGGTCCCGTTCGACGCCGTCCTGCGATTAGCGAGCGGGAAGACGCCCAATCTGGTGGATCAGAGCGCGCTCGGAGATTGGGCTGATGAGTTTATGATTTGTCACAATGACGCAGAGTTTGATCAAAGATGGGACGTCGCGACAAGCGGAACGAGCGGAGCGCTCGCGGGACCGGATCGACACGTGGGTGGTTTGCCAGGACACGTGGTTATGACGACCAAGGAGACGGTGTGCGGGAAATCGAACGTCGCGGCGCTCGCGTTGAGTGGAGAAGATGAAGCCAGACGCGAGGCTGTTCAATTTTTGATGAGAATGCGAGAAGCGGCGATGACGTACGCGCGATGGCGCGGATGGACGCAACTTGGATTGTACTTTAGATTTTTTGGATGCGAACCCGAGGGAGAAGAGGAGAGAGGTATCATACGTCTACACGTCGTGAATCTGGCTCGAGCCGGTCCGAGACTTCGGAAGACGTCTAGGAATAATCTCCCTATTGACGACGTGATTGAGGCACTCGGAGGTTCGCGGGCGTCTCGTCGTGGTTCGGTCTTACTCGTGTCGCCGGTAGAAGGGCGTAAGTCAGTCACTCCTCGGTCTTTTGAATCAACCACCGCATCGTGGGTTGAACCGAAAAACGCCGGCGACGACGAAGTCGAGGTGGCAATCAAACGAGTGGTCGTTCAGTCCGTTCCGCTGGTAGAAAACGACATAGTGATACCCGAAAAGATACGAGATGAATACGCTAGTCTTTCATCCAGGTCGAATGTTCAAGCCGCCGCCCGTCATGCCCATGAAGAGCAGGACAGCGAGAAAAATGATAAGGAGCAACTCTTCGATGACGAACAGTGGCTCTCGGCGTACAAGAAACTGAGTTCGGCGGCGCGTGTTCAACGCGCTCTGAACGAGATTCAACTTTAGAAACATGATTTGTTGTTTATTAGTGTGTGTAAATGATGTTACAGTAGGTTATTATCAACTCTGTATTCTGTATTAAAAATTTTGAGAGCAAAAACAGCTCTGCACAAACAACTCAGTAGCCAACTCGCTTTATGAACTTACAACAGGTCAGAGAATGGTCAGAACCTGTATTATCTTTAGACATACACTACGGAGCGTACACCAAAACCTAATGCGACGCTTGCGATGCTCGTCCAAACGTACACCAGGGACTTCTTGATTTTGTTAAAACTTCCTTCTCTCGTCCACAACGCCTTCGCCATCAGCGGCGGCAAAATCCCCCATAATATAACGACGACGACCGCTCCAGAAAATTTTAGTGCGGAAAAATACACATCTGGTCCTTTAAAGGCAAAGAACAGTGAAGGTAACAGTGTGAGCGAAATTACAGACTTGGAGTGCGCCACCGTTTTCTTCTTCAACGCGTCGGCGCAGAATCGACTCAACGCCAAGTACCCACCAATCAGCGTCGAGATGGAAGCTGTGATCGCCACCGATGCTGTTGCAGCGCCGAGCACACCACCACTCTCCAACATGGACTGCGCGAGATCCGCATTCGACGCCCAAGAACCGTTCTGAGCGAGAGCGACAGACAACCAGGCTGTGTACATGAGCAGAGGCACCGTGGTGCCCGTCAGAATCACGCGTCTGATGCGCTTCCTATCGCCTCTGAGCATGTCGACGAGGGTTGGAAGACATTCTCCGTACGTGTAGAGCTGGAAAAGACCGGGTAACGCCGGCAACGCTGCGGCAAAGTTCATGAAAGCGAGCTTACTGGGAGCCAAGTTGGCAACACCGAAGACGCAAATAGCCGTAAACGACGCAAAAATCCCAACCGTGGCGTACGCGTTCACCTTGGCGGCCATCCTAGAGAACGACACGGCCCCAACGGCTGCTGCAGCGATCGCCGCACCACCGACGTGCGACACTGCACCATCGCTAAAAAAGTAAGCCAATGCGCCGCACTTGGCCAGCTGACTCACCAGCGTACAGTTCATCATGACAAAGAACGACACAGCGGCGATGATACCCCACTTCTTACCCAAGTATTCCGTCGTCGCGCTCAACAAACTCACCGCTCGTCCACTGGACCTCGCCCAAGTGTGCATGAGCGTTTCTGAAACCATCAATCCACTCGCCGCCAGCACCGCCCACGCACCCACCGACAGCATCACCGCCGGCAGGAATCCCGCCGGCGCTGCGAAATACGGCATCGCCAAGAAACCACCGCCCACGGTCGTCCCCACGACCAACATGATGGCTTCGAAATCGCTCGCTCGATCGTCGTGCAACTCTAACGGACACGAGTCGGCCTCGCCATCCTCGCTCGCCGTTCTCACTGCGCCGTCCCCCCACGCCATCTCTTCGTAATACCGCTCATCCGGTCCAGTCGCGCGCTCCGCCGCGCGCGAGCGCGTGCCCCACGCGTGAGAGGTTATCTTTCGCCTCGCCTCGCCTCGCCTCGCCCGCGTCGCGCCTCCGAGACTCACCGGCGACCGAACGGATAACGCGGAGGATAGCATCCCTCCCGTTGAATCGCGTCGGACGCTTTCGTCGACTCGCGCGCGTCGAACTCGCGCGCGCGTCTCTAGATGCGCGCGATGCGTCTGAAAGCTTTTCACGCGCGACTTGTGAAGGCTCCGATATGCGCGCGCGCGCGCGCGCGACGCTGTGTGTCGTCACGAAGGATGGAGACGTCCCCTGAGCCTCGTGACGCAACTCCGGGACGCGCCGGGACGCGCGTCGAGAGGGCGAAACCGTGCGCTATGAGTGAAATCTGGACTATGACAACGATGGAAAACATTAAACTATGAAAGAGACGCAGCGTCACCGACGACGAACCTCGGTGTTCCAGCGATATTGGTCGGCGGACATGGATGCGTTGAACGAGGAGCCCGATATCCGCTTCAATGCGCCGCACGCCTCGCATTTTTCAGCCACCTTTGGGTTGAGCGTCTTCCCCGAACACTTGTAACTCTGACACGGCCACCAACCGTGCTTTCTCTTGTCCTCCTGTTCGGCCTTTTCCTCGGCGGGCGTGGCGTGCACGGTGCCCTTGGTGTGCACCTGCGAGGCGACGTAGGCTCGATATTGCTCGAGCGTCATCGCCGCCGACGTCGGGGGCGGAGGAAGCGGCGCTGCGGGCTCGGGCTCTGGTTCAGGCGATGGTTCGCGACGCACGAGCGCCTCTTTCGAGACCGCGGCGTCTCGATCGACCGCCTCTCTCTCGCCACCGCAGCCGCGTCCCGGCGACCGCGACCGCGACCGACTCCTCGACCTCGATCTGCTCCGCTCCCGCCGCCGCCGCTTCCTCTCCTTCTTACGACGACGTCTCTCCTCTTTTCGTCGTCGCTTCCTGTCCCTCCGCGACCTCGACCTCGACCTCGACGACGACGACGAAGACGACCGGCTTCTCGATTCGCTTCGACCTCGTCGTCGCTCCCGCCGCCGCTCTCTCCTCCCGCGTCCTCGCTCGCGCGCGCTCGGCGACCTCGACCTCGACCTCGACGACGACGATCTCGACGCACTCCTCGACCGTCGACGGCGACGACGATCGTCGTCGTCGTCGTCGTCGTCACGGCGTCGAGACATTTGTCGAGGCGGCGAATGCGGGCGCGACACTCTGCCGCGCGCGAGGGTCCACCGAGAAACCGCGCGCGCGCGAACGGAGGGTGGTGATGGCGATGATGTCGACGACGCGCGCGCTCACCGCGCCGACGGGCGCGGGCGCGCGCGGACGAGAGATAGCGGCGAGAGGGCGCGCGCCGACGCGGTGGTGGATAAAACGCGGTGGCGCGGGACGGGCGACGACGACGACGACGACGACGACGACGACGCGGGCGAAGCGCGGACGAGGCGGGGGTGGCGGTGGAGGAGGCGGTCAGGCGACGCTCGCCGCGGAGGCGATGTACGTCGAGCTGGATCTCGACGTCGTCGGTCTCGAGGGGGAGGCGTGGAAGCTCGACCAGGTGGCGGAGGCGATTCGCGCCGGCGAAGTCGGCGTCATCCCCACGGACACCAAATACGCGTTCGTGGCGGATTTGACGAATCAAAACGCGGTGCAAAAACTGTACGACATCAAGAACGCCGGCTTGAACAAACCGCTGAGCATTTTGTGTCGAGGATTTCAGGATATCGATACGTACACGACGGGATTTCCGAGTAACCCGAAACCCGGGATGCCTTTGCCGTTCAAGCTGGCGAAACAGTGTCTTCCTGGGCCGTACACGTTCATCTTACCGGCGTCGAAAGAGTTGCCAAAGATTTGTTTGATGGACAAGTCGACCAAGGATAAGGCGAGGCAGTGTAAGAGTAGAAAGACGGTGGGCGTGAGGATTCCGGATTGCGACGTGACGAGAGCGCTGCTCGACCTCCTCGACGCACCGCTCATGTGCTCGACCGTGCCCGAGTGCGACGACGATCCAGCGGTCATTTACGACACGTATTTACCGCGAGGACTGGGCTTTCTCATCGACATCGGCCAACGTCAAGTGAGCGCGGCGTCCACCGTCGTGGATTTGAGCGATGGCGACGCCCGCGTGCTCAGAGCCGGCGCCGGCGAGCCCGACCTCTGGGCGTCCATGGACGAAGACAACAGCGTCGATAACGATCCAGACGCCGCGTGGGGCTTTGCGTGAGCGCGTTCTCGTGTTTCCATGCGCGCCGCGATTCATTTTTGTAAACTCTGTGTAAGACTAAGACACGCCACAGCCAGCCACACACCGAGTCGTCTCCATGTTCGCCGTCCTCGCTCCGAGCGACGACGACGCGAGCGAGAGCGACGACGAGGATGTCACCGCCGACGGCGTCGCGGTCGCCGACGCCCGAGCGGACGATCTCGCGCGCCGTCTCGACGCCCTCGGTGACGACGAGACATCTTCTTCGTCGTCAACCGAATCCGACAACGAAGAGGCGACGACGACGACGAACGTGTGGCGCTGGAGCACGGGACGGACGACGGACGCGAGCGCGAGCGAGCGCGTGACGACGTCGACGTCGGCAAAGACGCTCAGCGCGCGAGTTCGTAAGCTCTTGCCGGGCGAAAAGCGGAGGCTGAAGAAGTTGCACGCGGCGGCGACGAGAGCGGCTCGAGCGCAGAGGGATGGTTTCGACGCGCGCGAGGCGGTCTCGCGCATAGAGGCGGTGGTTCGCGAGAAGAACTCGATCACCATCGTCTGTTCGAAGCGCGGAAGCGTGGCCAAGGGTCAAGGGAAACTTATTAATCGCGCGAGCGCGGCGCTTGGCACGGAGGTTCGAGAGACGCGCGTCGGGAAACGGAGAGCGTACGTCGTTCGTTTCGTCGAGAGGTCGAGTGAGATTCCGCGAGAAGGGAGTTCGAAGTGGTTGGAAATGCACGCGATGTGCGCCGAGCCGATGACGCGGGATGAATATCTCGCGAGCGATGAGCGAAGGGAGCGTGCGGAGAAGCGAGCGCTCGGTCTGAGACGCGAAGGCAAAAAGAAAAAGGATCGCGGTCAAAGGTGGAAGGACGATGATGGCGACGAAAACGCGGCGATGAGGTCGGGCGAACGTTCGCGTACGGATGTCGTCGAATTTCAACGAGCGAGCGAGGACGTCGACGAGAACGAGGACGAGGACTCACAAAGCCGACGAGGCGCGCGCCCGACCTTTGCGTCTCGCGCGCCCGTCTCGGACGACTTTGCATCCTTTGAATCGCACACGCGCGGCATAGGGAGTCGACTATTAGAAAAAATGGGATTCACGCGCGGCTCGGGACTCGGGCGGCGACAGCAAGGCATCGTGGAGGCTGTCGACACCGACACGCGAGACTCGCCCAGAGCGGGCTTGGGGGCCTGAGTTCAGCGCGCGCGCGTTCCATCATCATAGCTCGCACGCGGCTTTTCGTCGACGTAGATTTTAGCGACGTGCATTTTGTACATTTCAGAACCGTTCGCGCGCGCGCGCGAACGCTAGTATCAAATAAATCTCTCGTTTTTTCTCCTTTTTTCTCTTTCTTCTCTCCCTACACCCCTCGCTACACCGTGAAGGACTCCCCGCACCCGCACTCAGCCTTCGCGTTTGGATTCTCAAACACGAATTCACTCCTCAACCGATCGCTCACGTAATCCATCTTCGTTCCTATGATGCTCATCAACGCGTTCGGTTCGACGATGATCTTCACCCCGTCCTCCGTCTCCACCAACTCGTCAAACTTTTTCCGCTCGCCCTCCTCGGCGTAATTCATCGTATACGTCATCCCGTTACACCCTCGCGTCTTCACTCCAATCTTCAGATACTCCTTATTCCTCGCTCGCAACAATTCTTTGATCCTCCGCGACGCGCTCGGCGTCACCTCCATCGCCTGTCTCCGCGTCGGCGCCGCTTTCACCACCGTCTCCCGCGCCCTCGCGCCCTCGGTCGTCGTCCTCGTCGTCTCCCCCCTCGCGCTCGCGCTCGCCACGATCGCCGTCGCCATCGCTCGCATCGACGACGTCGACGCCTCCGTCCTCGTCGTCACGCCCGTCGTCGCGCGCGTCGCCACCACCACCGCGCGCCGCATCGACGACGAACGAATCGACGCGACAGTGCCGACGCGCGGCCGAACCGAGCCGAGGCGACGACGGACGAACGCGCGAGGACGTACGGGCCGTCGTCAGTCGTCGGGTCATCGGGTCATAATCAACCCACACGAATCCCAGTCTGTGTATGTATACGTAGATAGATATATCGCCCCTCGCACGTGCCTCCGTGGCCGTCCCTCCGTGGCTGACGAGTCGTGATTCACGCACGTGTAAGACAGACAAACGGACAAACGGACGGACAAACGGACAAACGGCATCGCGGGGTGTGCGCGGGGATGTGGGATGGACACATCGACGGGTCACGATCGGTCACGAGGGACGACAGGGGAACCTGTCTGTCCTCGTCGCGTGACTCGTCGCGTGACTCGTCGATCGAGGGACTGGACGGGACGGGACGAAGCGGCGGAGGAGGACGGGGTGAAGCGACGATGCGGGCGCGCGACGACGACGACACACGTCGACGCGATACACGTCGACGATGGCGTTGAGAGACGCGACGAATAACGGCGTCGCGGGTGGTCCCCCGGGGTCCGCGGCGAAACTGAGAGAGTTACAGAGCAGGTGCGCGCGACGGACATCATCATCGCGTCGCATCGCATCCATCCATCCATCCAACGGACGAACGAATGGACGAACGGACGAACGGACGGACGACTGACCCGACGGTGTGCCTCGACCGCGCGCAGGATGGATCGAATGCGACGGATGAGCACGAGCGATGGACCGATGAGCGCGAGGAAAGCGTCGGCACCGTCGAGCGCGAGACGGTTGAGTCGACCGAGCGCGTACGGTGCGTGCGACGCGACGACGCGGGAACGCGACGCGGGAACGGGAACGGGGCGACGGCGCGACGACGACGAGACCGGGAATGGACGCGCGCGTGCGTGTGTGTTTCCACGTGCATCGTCATCGTTCGATAGCGCGCGTCGTCGACGAGACCGATCGCGCGGTGGTGGACGAGGACGCGACGGGCGCGCCCGGGCGCGCGAGAGGGGGAAGAAACGCGCCCGCGGAGGGCGAGACGATTGACGACTGACGACGACGACGCGACGCGACGCGCGCAGGCGGTTCGAGAGAGGACGATACGATTTTGTTCGACGATGGCGCGAGATCCAAGGTGCAAAAGGTGGCGCGAGAGATTTACGATGAGTCGCCGGCGATGCAAAACGCGCAAATGTGCCTGTCGTGGCGACCGCAGACGAAGAAGAAGGAGGACCCGGCGGGGTTCGTCGCCGAGCTCACGAATCACATCAAGAGTCAAAAGGAGACGTTGAAGCAGTTGTTGCAACACAAGGATGAGATGACGTCGAGATGTCAAGATATTGAGCGCGAGTATAAGACGAGCGTGATCGAGGCGGTGGCGAACGCGCCCAAAGATACCGTCAGAGTGCCGGCGACGGCGGAGGAGTTGGCGGAGGTGAAGGCGGAGCGCGAAAAGTTGGCGAGAGATAAGGAGGCGCACATGATGCATTTGAAGAAGGTTGAGGAGGCTGAGGAGGCATTGCAGAAGAGTATTGAGTCCGTGAACGAAGAGCGGGCGAAGATTCGCGAAGAAGTGCATCAACAAGTCGTGACGCAGCTCTCGAAGAAGATTGCCGACGCCGAGGCGCGCGTGCAGGCGGCGAACGACGCCGAGGCGGAGCTCGCCATGGAGAAGGAGAAGATGATGCAGCTTCGAGAGATGGAAAACGTCAGCGCCGCTCAAGCCGGTGAGGCCGCGGCTGAAGCTAAGACGCAGGCTGAGAAGGCGTTGCAGGAGAAGCAAGTGGCGCAACAAGAGCTCGCCGCGGCCAAGGCGTTGCTCGAAAACGCCACGTCTCAGCACGCCGAGTTTTCCAAAAAGTACGCCGAAGAAAAGTCTCAGTGGGAAACCGAACTCGGGAATCTCAAGCAATCCGAAGCGTCTCTCAAGAATGAACTCTCCGCGCAGTTGTCCAAGCTCGAGTCCGTCACCGCTCAGTACGATCAACTCGCCGCCGAAGTCGCGCAGCACAACGAAAAGGCGCAAGAGAACATCGAGAAGATTGTCGCGGCGATGACGTCCGAGAAGGAGAAGGCTCTCAGTGATCTCGAGGACACTCTTACGCGCGAAAAGACTGAAGAAGTGAACAGCCTCGAGCGCGAATACCGCGCCCGGCTCGAACAACAGTTGAACGCCCTCAAGTCTGAGAGCAAGGAGGAGATGCAGCAACGCATCGTGCAACTCGACTCGCTTTTGAACGAGCAAAAGGCGACCGCTGAGATGACGCTGAATGCGTTCAAGTCCGAAGCGACCGCGAAGGAAGCTCATCTCAAAGCGGAATTCCAAGCCTTGCTCAAGGATGCCGAGCACAAGGCGGATATCGCCGCGACGAAGGCGTCGAGCGCGCTCGAGTCTCTCCAAGCAACGCTCGAGCAAGTCAAGCATTCGGCGCAAGAGGAGCTGACTCGTGTGAAGCAAGAAGGCATGCGCGCGCTCACGGAACAAGCGAAAGAATTGCAACAAGCTCACGCTTTGGATAAGGCTCAAGCGCTCGAAGCACAACAGAAAGAACTTCAGTCCAAGCTTCTTCAAGAGCGCGACTCCGCGCTCACGGGTTCCAGCGACGCGCACGCCGCAGCAATGTCCGAACTCGAGGTTCGCGTTCGTCAAGAGTGCGCCGAAAACTTCTCCAACGAGCTCAAGGCTCACAAAGATCGCACGTTTTCGCAGTTTGAACAGGCCAAGTCTCAACTTTTGGCGGATAAGGAGCAGGCTCTTCAGGCGCAACGCGACGAGCTCACACGACAAGCCACCGCGGATCGCGAAGCCGCCATTCAGGCGTTGAAGGAAACGCACGAAGAAGCGATGAAGGAGATTTCGGGTAGCTTGACGGCTCAACTCGAACAAGCTCGCTCTATCGCCGCGACCGACTCTCGATCTTCAAGAAGCGATGCGGAGATCAAGGCGCAGATGGAGGCTGAGAAGCAAAGCGCGCTCGTCGCGGCGAGCGAGAAGCACTCTGAAGTCATGTCTCGCAAGATTCAAGAGCTCACGGAAAAGTTGACCTCGGACAAGCACAACGCCGTCAGCGCGTTGGAGCGCGAGAAGTACGAGCTGATCAGAAAGCACGAGGCGGAGAAAGCGTCGATGCTCGCTGAACTCAAGGGCTCGCTTCAAAACAACGCCGCCGAACGCTTTGAAGTCATCAAGCAACAAGCGCTCGAGGAACAGCGACAAAAGTTGACGGCTGAGAAGCAAGTCGCCCTCGATAACCTCAAGGCTGAGCTCACGGCCATCAAGGAAGTCGCGGTCGCGCAAGCGAAGGCTGAGGCGGCGGCGACCGGCAGCATCGACTCGAGCAAATCTTTCAAGTCTGCGATTGAGAAGCTCCGCGATACGCTTGAGAATGAAAAGCAAGAGGCGCTGGCGTTACAAGCCGCGAAGCTCTGCAACGCCGCGGCCGCTGAGAAGGAACACGCCATGACTGAGCTTCGATCTCAACTTCAAGCCGCGGCTTCGCGAGAAAAGCAAGAGCTGATCACCGAGCTTCAAGCCTTCGGCAACTCGGGCCGCACTAAGGAAATGGTTGAGCTCGAGGAAAAGGCGCAGCGCGTCTTGATGGAGTCCAACGAGCGTGAATCCAAGTTGCACGCGGAGATCACCAGATTGAAGCTTGAGAAGGAAGAAGCGCGCCGACAGGCGGCGCACGCCTCCATGGCGCCCGCTCCGGTTAAGACGGACAGCGCCGCGGTTGATCGCATGAAGGTGACCATCGCGAGCCTCGAAGCCAAGGTGCGAAGTCTCGAACGCGAGGGCGGCAAGCAAGGTGAGTTGGTGAAAATGCAAGCCGAGATGGATCAGTTGCGCAAGGAAGCGACGGTGGCTCACCAGCGAGCGCAGCAAGTCAGAGATGAGCACATCGCATCCTTTGATCGCGTCCGAGAACTCGAGTCGCAGCTGCTGCAAGCCGACGACATGCGCCGTCAAATGCACAACATGATTCAAGAATTGCGCGGCAACGTCAGAGTCATCGCCCGCGTTCGCCCGTTGTTGCCGGGTGAAGACAACGTTGTGGATGTGCCGGACGTGGATAAGCAGACTTTGGCCGTGTCCATTCCTGAGCTTGACCCGAGATTGTTCCATTTCGATCGCGTCTTCAACGAATACGCGAGTCAAGAAAATGTGTTTGAGGAAGTTTCTGAGTTGGTGCAATCGGCCCTCGATGGCTACAAAGTGTGCCTCTTCTCGTACGGCCAGACTGGTGCGGGTAAGACGTACACCATGTTGGGTCAAGGTGAAGGTGAACGACGCGGTATCGTTCCCCGAGCGGTGTCCAAGGTTCTCGAGCAAGCCGAGGCTCTTCGCGCGAAGGGCTATGAGTACACCATGGAGGCGAGCTACGTTGAAATTTACAACGAGCAGATTCGCGACTTGTTGTGCCCGGGTGCCACTCACAGCGAGCGCCATCACATCGTTAACGCGCCCGAGGGCGGGTGTCCGACCGTGGCTGGCGTCGTGCGCGAGGAAGTGACTTCGGTGTACGAAGCGACTAGTTTAGTTCGCCGCGCGATGAAGGTGCGTGAAGTTGCGGAGACGGAGATGAACGCGAACTCGTCGCGTTCTCACACGTTATTCCTGTTGTACATCACTGGTGTGCACCAAGCGACCGGTCAGACGCTCACCGGTTGCCTCAACTTGGTCGACTTGGCTGGCTCGGAGAGAACTAAGAGAAGCGGAGCGCGCGGGCAGCGCATGACTGAGGCTTGTGCCATCAACAAGAGTTTGTCGTGTCTGGGAGACGTTTTCGCCGCCGTTGGACGGGGTGATAAGCACATCCCGTACCGCAATAGCAAGCTCACGTACTTACTCGCGCCGTGTTTGGGAGGCGAAGGTAAGACGTTGATGGTAGTTAACATAGCTCCTGATTTGGATAGCGCTGAAGAGTCCATGTGCTCTCTCAGATTCGCCTCCACGGTGAACCAAGTGGAATTAGGAAACGGCAAGAAGGCGAAGCGCAACATCGCTCACAATTTTGCGCACTTGTCGAATGGCGGTGCCGAAGATCCGGCGTCCGGTACGAAGAGAACGCGACGAGTCTCGGCGACCGCTCTCGCCAACAGAGACAATGCCATGTACGATAGGCGCTCGTCGGCGGGCTCCAAGCGAACCAACCCATTCGCACAAAACGAACGCGCTCCGAAGACCAGACGCAAGGCTTGGGAGTAAACAAAATACCTCATGTAAGATCTTACAGTAGTACACATAACCATAACACATATTACATTTTCGCGCCGTCTAAGCTTTCAACTAAATCAAGAAACGCCGCCCCGTACTCGCTCTTCAGTCTCCCCAATCGCACCGGAGACAGCGTCAACGTCCCTCGCGGTGTCGGAACCTCCACATCCTCGCTATCCGACACCGAAGTGCTGCTCATCAAGAGTTTGGTCGTCCCGTTGTTCGTCGGTCGTCCGCCTCTGTCTTGCAATCTCGCCACTGTCGCCGCGAGCACCGCGGCTCTCTCCTTCGCCTCAGCCAACGCCTCCCCGCGAGACTTCGCCAGCACCACCGCCGCGTCTCGTTCCTCCTCCATGTCCCTCCTCAGACCTCGCTCCGTCTCCAGCAATCGCTCCAGCCTCTCGCGCTCCGTCTCGCCGTCGACGCACTTTTGAATGAGCGTCATCAATCGAGCCTTTTCAGACGCTCCGAGATCGGCGAACGTCGCCCGTCGACTCGTCCACGTCGTCGACGCGCTCGCGACCGTCGATGTCGTCTCTTGTCTCGATCCAGTCGGCGGTGGCGGCGTGCACGGCGTCGCCCTCGCCGCGCGCAAGAGGTCCGAACCACCGAACGCGGACGATTCAGTCTCATCCACCGTCGTCGTCGTCGTCGTCGTCGTCGTCGTCGTCGTCGTCGCCGTCGCGTCGCGCGCGTCGGCGTCGTCGCTCGCGTCGCGCATCGCGCCGGCGCGCGCTCGACCCGCGCGCGCGCGGCGACGCTCGCCCTCGGCGTTGCCGGCGCCTCGCCGCGGCTCACAGTGGCGCGTGACATCGCGACGCCGAGACCCGACCTCGTCGACGCCGCGCGCGAGAACACGGCGACGAAGGCGACGAAAAACGTCTCATCGACATGTCCGTCTCGCTCCCGTCGCTGTCCGCGCGCGTGGTCGCGCGTGGCGGCGCGCAGAGGTTGAGGGAAGAGGGTAAGCGCAGCAGCGCCCCGCGACGCGCGGGACGCGGGCGCACCGCGGCGGGCGCGCGCGCGACGGCGTCTCGCGAGCGCGTGGATGGATTGGTGAACGATTCTGTGGATTACGAGGATCTCAGCGATCGGTTGAAGCTCGATAACGTGCGACAGAGTTTGATTCGGCAAGAGGATTCCATCATCTTCGCGCTCATTGAACGCGCGCAGTACAAGCTCAACACGGCTATTTATCAAAAGAATGCGGTTCCGGTGCCTTGCTTCACGCAAGATGGTGATCGCGCGTCGATGTTGGAGTTTATGCTTCGAGAGGTTGAGCAGAGTCACGGTAAAATTCGTCGGTACACGTCGCCGGACGAACACGCGTTTTATCCAGAGGCACAGCCGCCACTGGTGATTCCGCCGATCGTGTTCAAGGATGTGTTGCATCCGTGCGCGGAATCCATCAACATCAACGATCGCATCATGTCCATGTACGTCGATAATCTCTTGCCGGAGATGTGCGAGAGCGGGGACGATAACAACTACGGGAGCGCGAGTTTGTGCGACTTGGCGTGCTTGCAGACTATTTCCAGACGGATTCACTACGGTAAATACGTGGCTGAGTCTAAATTTTTGGCGCAGCCGGAGGAGTACACGGAATTGATCCAAGCGCAAGACGCCGAAGGCTTGATGGCACTTCTCACGAACCAAGCGGTTGAGGATCGGGTCGTTCGCCGAGTGGAGAACAAGGCGAAGGTCTTCGGGTCAGACATCAGCGAAGAAGTTCCGGAATCGCTCGCGTTGCCCTTGGGATCGGATTCTTTCAAGCTCGCGCCGGAGCGAGTCGCCGACTTGTACTACCGCTGGATCATGCCCATGACCAAGGATGTCCAAGTGCAATACCTTTTGCGTCGTCTCGACTGAGCGACGTCGCCCCCATCTCGAATTCACCCACGATGACACGACTTAGCGCCCTCCCCCATTTATTCAATATAAGCGAACCTCTTTTTGCTACAATTTATAAAACTACATGTGTGTGCGTACTAATTATGCAAAGTGAATGCCCTTGGAGTTGAACACCGCGAGCAGACGCAAGAAATCATCCTGACTCATCTTGCTCGAGCGCATCTCCGCAAAGCCATCCGTCGCGAGGACGTCTTCTATGAGTTGCTTTACAACCTCTGACGACGTCCCCGTCGCCGCTCCCCCGTCGTCGACGTCCATGGAATCGCCTTCTCCCGCCGCTTGTTTCGCCTTGTTCGCCTTCTTATCCGGAACAACTTGCAAAGCCTTGTACGTGCGGTAGTTGTTCGTCAGTAGCTCCAAGACGTTTTTCGTTCTAAAAATTCCACCGAGCGTCTTATTTTTCCGCCCGAAGCAGAATCGCACGAGGCCGTCCCACTCTTTGAAGTTGACGGGTATCTGCGGATGCCTCGGCTCGAGTCTCACCACGGACGAGTCAACCTTCGGCGGCGGTCTAAAGTTATTCTTCCCAACCTTCAAGATGTGTTGCGTTCGCGCCAACAACTGCGTGTTCACGCTCAATCGACAATACAACGCATCCCCCGGCGGGGCCACGAGCCGCATCGCGAACTCGCGCTGAAACATCAATGTCGCGCTTCGAAACATCGGTCTGTGCGCTAAAAGTTTAAAAATCAACGGCGACGAAATCTGATACGGCACGTTTGCCACGCACACGTCGAAGTACGGCAAATCGACTTTTAAGAAATCTCCCTGGATGATCTCCAACTTGCTATTCTGCACCGGATCTCCCTGCACCCGTCGACGAAGTTCCAACACCATTCTCGGATCAAACTCCACCGCCACCACCTTCTTACACGTGTCCAACAGCTTCGTCGTCAGGTTCCCCGTCCCCGGACCGATCTCCAAGACGACGTCGGTGCTCTTCACCCCAGCCTTGTCCACGATCGCGTTCACGATGGCGGGATTCTTCAAAATGTGCTGACCGAACGATTTTAAAAACTGAATACCTTGATACGCGCTTCGATCCTCCCCCGCGCCCGACGCCCGCTTCCGCACACCCCCACCCGCGACGCGAAGTCCCCCGTCCCGAGCGCCGCCGCCGCCGCCTCGAATCGGCATGCTCACCGCCGCCGTGCTCGTCGCTCGCAACGCCGTCTCGAGCGCGCGCGTTCTCGCACACGCGGCGACGACCGCGCGGAACGCCGCTCGCGCGATGTCGACCACGGCCGTCGTCCTCCTCGCGCGCGCGAACGAATGACGACACGACGACGTGAAAAAACATCCTCGCGCGCACCCGCGGACGAATGAGACGAGGCGTCGCGTCGGGTGAGGCTGGACAAAAACGAGGGACTCGACGATTCCTGAATCGCCACGTCAGTTGGCACACCCCGCGCGGGCGTGGCTAAATCACACCGGGAAGTAACTTTTTATCGCTCGCATATACAGTATTTAATATCAATTGAAACTTATCTAAATATATAAAAATACAATTTAATACAATTGCATAGGAGTCCATCTATTAACCCATCATCCATCTGAACCGCGCCGCCGGACCTCGGGCGGTCGTTGCGACGACCGACCCAGGCTGTCGGTCGGTGTGGGCGATTGATTGATTTCGAAACACGCGTGCGCGTCGTCCGTGCGTGCGTTCGAACGAGCGAACGCGCGTGGGGTGGGGCGCGGACGCGATCGTGTCGAGGTCGTCGTGCGACGGGCGGTGGGGTGCGGTGCGCGGTGGGCGGTCGAGACGGAGGCGCGCGGTGGTGGACGAGATTTGAGATAAAATCAAAATCGGCATGGGAGAACCGGATATCGTCGACGCGGGACGGGTGAACGGTGAGGCGTCGACGGCGGTGATGCGGAAGACGGTGAACGCGGCGGTGCCGACGGCGACGGCGACGACGGGGGCGGGCGGCGAGCGCGCGGCGTCGGCGCGGGGGGCGTACAGTCGAAAGGATAAATCGCTCGGTTTGCTGTGCGAAAACTTTTTAGCGCTCTACGGAAACGGGTCTGTGGACGACGTGGGCTTGGATGACGCGGCGATGAAGCTCGGAGTGGAGCGACGGAGAATTTATGACATCGTGAACGTGTTGGAGAGCATCGACGTGATGGTGAGAAAGGCGAAGAATCAGTATTCGTGGCACGGCGTGCAGAGATTACCGGAGAGTTTAAAACGGCTCAAGGAGGCTGGTCTTCGCGAGTTTGGTATGAACTTTGAGCACGAGCGCGGCCATAATAAGAATGGAAGCGAAGGAAACAGCGACAACGCATCGGCGGAGCGATCAGAGGAGGATGAGTCAAAGTCGGCGGAGAAGCGGGACGCCGACTCGGACAGAGGCGCGGTGGCGGAAACGACGGGTTTGGACAAGGATGCAGCGCGCGCGTCATCGGGAGAGGAGCAGGGTGCGCCGTCTAATTTTGTCGGCCAAGGTCGTTTTGCCGTGCCGGAAGCTCAAAACGATAGTCGTCGGGAGAAGAGTCTTGGCTTGTTGTCTCAAAAGTTTGTGCAGCTCTTTCTCGCGTCCAAGTTGAACGTCGTGAGCTTGGACACGGCGGCGAGAATTCTCCTGGGTGATTCTCAGGATGATGCAAAGTTGAAAACGAAAATTCGACGTCTGTACGATATCGCAAACATACTTTGTTCTTTACATTTGATTCAGAAGGTTCATCTCGCCAATTCAAGAAAGCCGGCGTTTCTCTGGCTCTGTCGAGAAAACTCCGTCGCCGAGCTCATCGCTCGAGGTAAGGGTTTGCGGTGGTTCGACAAGCCAGATGTGAAAGATGAAAAGACGCACGACCAGAAGTCTCACGTCGGCGCCTTGGGTGCGAACGAACCGACGAATGGTGCCCAGGCGAACGGGAAGAAGCAACAAAAGCGCTCGGCGAGCAAACCGTCGTCAACCAAACCCGAGTCAAAACGTCCGAGAGGCCGTCCAAGACTTCCGGGAGGCGACGGGAAGACTGTTTATCCGCATTTTCCTCGCTTTGATGCCGTGATTCCACCGGGAAGACTAGAATCTTTCAATCGTTTGTTTGCGTTTACAAGTGCACAACTCGCTCAGAGATATCCTTTGGACTTGAACGCAGACATGCAAAAGTTGATCGCGCAAACGACGATCGGAAACAGCAATTTCCTTCATCACTTGGCGCAAATATCGATGGCACAAGCGCAAGCAGCTCACCAGTTGATGGCGACGCAGACACAAACGCCAATGGCATCGAACGCGTCCTCCTCGGAGGTCACCGATCTCGGCTCGGGCGCCGCGCCCGCGGTGCCTCTGCCACCTTTTGGCGCCGTCATGCCGGTGTGGGGCATGTCTGGCATGTCTTATCAAAATAATTCTATGCAGGAAATGATGCAAATGTATGAAAACTCTATAAACTCCTGGCAGCAGTCCGGATTTGAAAATTCTCGCGAGGGATGACGTCGCGTCGTCTCGTAGTTGTAGTATTACAATCTTTCAGCATCTTTCAGCTTAATCATTCGGC
>Ga0255774_10000006_pt1 | contig 214497 bp, 183 predicted proteins | sample 101ome_17_FD_179972 | JGI IMG/M metagenome (GOLD analysis project Ga0255774, IMG submission 179972) | Coastal salt marsh microbial communities from the Groves Creek Marsh, Skidaway Island, Georgia - 101407AT metaG (version 2) | ecosystem: Environmental > Aquatic > Marine > Intertidal zone >... | reverse complement strand
TGATTACCCTATAGGAAAAGGGTTTTTTCTGGTTCATTTTATCATCTCAAATCGATAATTATTGGTTTCGCATTCGTTTCTTCTCTTGAACCGTTTCAAACAGGGCCATTGCAAGGCGAACGTCATGGTTTTGCTTGCGTTCTCGAAGACTCAATTCTTGGCTTCGAAGAATCTCCATGACCTCGGCTTTCGATTTGGCTTTGTTTCGAGCCATTTCAGCTTCGTGCGATTGGTGACGATGCTTGTTCTCCCACGCTGCTTCATCGATCTGTCCTTGGGCACGAAGTTGAGCAAGTTCCGGCTCTGCTTTTGCTCGCTCAATGGCTGCCTTTCCAGTCATTTGTGAGCGAGCAGTGTAATCGGCTCGACGTTGTTGGGTTGCAAGTTGTGCATCGAAGGCGATTTGTTCACGATCGGCTTGAATAGAAGCGTGTTCGGCCATGTTGTTGACGTGTTCGCGTTCTGCTTCAAGTCGAATCTTGTCGGATTGTTTCCAGGTGATGAAGGTGTGATCGATGCTCATTCCAAACGATTCAACCGTGCGTCGAAGAGCAAGTGAAAGGCCGATGTTAGCATCTTCGTTGGCAGCCTCTTGAACGAGTTCATCGTTGGAATACTTCTGAATGGTTCGAGCCATGTACGCTTGCGCTTCTGCAAGGAGAATGTTCTCAAGGTCTTGAACACGAATCTCCATCATCCCGTTGGCAGGGAGCTGAATCAGACGTGCAATCTGTTCGCGTGTTGCAAAAAGGCGAACTGTGGCTTGACCACGAAGCGTTTGATGATCGCTGGACTTTGATGCGAATGGAAGCGTGATGGTGTACGGTCCAAGGAAGGCAAACAGGTAGGAACGTTGTCGCTTTCCTCCAAACATGCGTCGGAGCATGGAGGTGGTTGGATTGGCTCGCATCACCTGTTGGGTGACAACACCAGCAATGCGCCCGTTCTCGAGAACGACGCAGACTTCGTTAGGACGCAGCAAGACAGGGGCATTGCGGGGCAGGTCTTTGTCATGGACAAATCGAGCGATTTGGTCCGGGTTGGTTCTCCATCGGTATGCGTTTCTCTTCATTGTTTCACCTCAGTTTCGTAGGCCGTCAAGCAGACGATTGCGTTCAGCAAAGTGACGACGTGCTTTGTCAAGCACGCCATCGATGATGTCGAGATCGATTTCCCTGGTTTGCACATACGCTGCCATAGTAGCATTGAGATGCTGAGAGGCGTGTTCGAGCATGGCGATGGTTTCTCGGTCATGTTCGATGAGTTTCTTGTGGATTTTGCGTGTCATTCGACGTATACCGTCGTGTTTTGGTCGCGTTTCTCCGGCGATGGCATACTGTGCATCATCGGCGAATGAGCGGAGATTATGCAAGATGTATCGAATCCTATGCATTCCGTGATGTTCGCCATTTGCGAAGGCTCGAATCATCCATCGCTCGACTTGTCGATGCACTTGGTGAATACGTCGTCGAACGTCTTCTCGCACGGCACGATCGGTTCGACGTACGCGTGTTTGCTCATAGCCTTCGTAGGCAGAAATTAACACTTTCATTCCATTAACTGCTGCAGGGATGGCGATGGATGCTGGTTCCATATAGGAGAATATCGCCTTGGTCGGTCTTAACGCTATTGGCCTTATTTCTTGAAACCGCGCTTCTTGAAACCACTTCGCTGACCACCTTGCGGTCGTTGCCCCGACTTGCGTTGTGAACGCGCCCGTCGATCACCTGTTCGAGGTCCTGCGGCTTGTTGTTCCTTCTCTGCAGCCTTGCGATCTTTCTGCATTTGACGCCATTGGCCGCCGATCAATTGCAGCACTTCTTCCTTGGAATTGGCACCAATGGATTGCTTGGCGCCTGAACTGCTGACCCATAGTCGGCCTTCTTTGCCGTAGGGTCGCTGAGGATGCGATGTGCCTTCTTCACGCTTGATTTTCTTAAGGCCGACTTTGCGAGCTGCTAGATACAAGCCTTCGAGGTCGGGCTTGAGAACGGATGAATCTCGAGGAACGCGGCGTCCACCACGTCGAGACGTCTTAGCATCAAAGTAACCAGGCCATACACAGATACGGTCTGGATTGTGTTCCATCGTCTCGCCTCAGCATTGCCTCAAGGTTGAGAGGTATCAACCCAACGATGGTGTTGTTCACTCAAGGAGAACGCCGTTGATGACGCCGTCCTTTCCAGGCCGGGACGTGATTTTGACGTTGCCTTCACTGGTTTCGATCACTGCGCCCTTGACGAGGATGTTTCGTCGGACGTAGTTTGGATCGGATTCGTTCTGAATCACGTTGATGATGTCAGCATTGACGGTCTTACCGGTCTTTGGATTGTTGACCGAGACCTTGTTGGCAGCCATGACACGAACCATGGTGTTGCCGCCAGCCTTGCGGTAGATCTTGCGTCGAGCCTCGCCAACGAGAGCGAATTGCTTCTCAGTCGAGATTTCAGTCGAGCGCTTTCCTCGTGCTTGTACACGTCGTCCGCCGCTCGGTTTTTTCTTGGAAATTCCATGCCATTGTGCCATGCGTCTCTCTCCTTGCATCGCCACCGACTTGCAGGGCGTATATCAAGGCAACCCCTATGAGCAACGACCCGAATAGGTGGAGAGAAGTTCACCATCATGAGCAATAAGACGTGCTTCAATCACATCACCAGGCTTCAATTGGGCAACCCCTTGAGGCGTTCCCGTGTAGAGCAAATCGCCGTTAGAAACGGGCGCCCAGGCCATCAACGAGGTGACTTGCTCAGCAGGCGTAATGCTCATCTCTGAAAGCGATGCTTCTTGCCAGCGCTCACCGTTGACATCGCATTCGATGCGAAGTGCTGTTGCTTCGTTGGTGAGTGCTTCAAGGCCGTGCCGCCACGGATAGAAGGTGCCGAGGACAGCAGCTTGTCGAAACGTCTTGCCTTTGGCCCATGGCAAACCATCAGCTCGAAGCAGTGATTGTGCGGCTCGGTCGGTCAGATCAAGTCCAATGGCGACCGCATCAATGTCACCATGTTGCGTCAATCGGACGACGCATTCGGTTTCGAGGTGGACTTCACCTGGATGTTTCGAGACATGAAGGATGTCCGATTCGGTCTTACAACCGTCCGGTTTGACGAAGAAGATAGGCTCGGGCGGTTGCTCGTTTCCAAGTTCTTTGGCATGGGCTGCAAAGGTTCGAATCGTGCACCATACGGCCATGAATTGCCCATCGGATGCTGGTTCTTGAACCGAAGGGTGAAACATGGTCGACGTTTGGACGGACTATGGCGAAAGAATTCCAAGTCAAAAAACGGCGACCTGTGCGACGAAAGCACATCGCTCCGTTGCTGAAGGAACTCGAAGAAGGACTCAACATTGACCTGGCTGTTGATGGTGCATTCTTGGAAATGGCCAATTACGGCCCGTGGCAATTGGTGTTTGTTGACAAAGTGGCCAAAACGATTGAAGTCAACGATGAAGATGGCCGTCGTTGGGCGTTTTTGACGCTACGTGGCTTCCTTGAACATGCGGATGCGAAGCGCTGGGTCGCCGTCGATCATGGTGCCATTCCGTTCCTGATGAACGGTGCTGATTGCATGGTGGCTGGTGTCCACGGTGCAGATGAGGACATCGAAGTGGGTGATCTTGTCTGGATTCGCGACAAGGAACATGGACGGCCCCTCGCACTTGGGTGGGCAACCATGGCAGGAACTGAAATGGTGGAAGCGACCAAAGGAAAGGGCATCAAAACCATCCATTGGGTTGGCGATGAGTTATGGGACATGGAAGCATAACTCAAATAGATGAGTCGACCCCAATTTAATCCATGCGAACCGTCATTGCTCTGACACTCATCGCTATTCTTGCTGTTTCAACAACCTCAATGGCAGCCAAGAATGCCGGACAGGACAGCGGTCCTGATGTTGAAGAGACACCGTTCGAATCCTACACGGCTACAACTCCATCCGTTTCCGGTGAAACGTGGACACTTGTTGTTGTCATGGATGAAGCACACATGAGCAACAATACAACGTTTGAGATCACTTCGCAGATCTGTCTCAACGACGGCGTTTGCGACCCTCCGGTCGTCCAGGAAGTCACCGTTGATGGTGCAACCCACACCACATCATTGACGCCTCCCGATGACCATTCCTACGTCAACTGGCGAGTCAAGGCCATGTACGAAGACGATACCAAGGACTACTTCCCATACGGTTCATGGTACACCATTTGGTCGAGTTGCTACTACGATGATGGCGGCTATTATGGCCCAGATGCTGATGGTGATGGATGTGCTGGTGAAGAGGAAGACGCACCAGGGTTCACACTCATTCCAGCTCTCGCAGCCATTGGATTGGCGATTGCCGTTGCACGACGCGATTAGACGCAGTGTTCGATCAGTCGCTCAAGGAAGCGACGATGTTCTCCGCCCCACATTTGAAGGATGACGGACAGTTTTGATTTGTCTGCGTGCAGCGTTCCTTGGAAGAAACCGACACGATCCAAATCGCTGTGGACGAGGGGTAAATGCTCGTGTTCAATTTCGATCAGAAGACCTTCATCATGTTTTGATATGCAGGTTGAATGATATATTATGCACTTCTCATCTTTCTCGAATTCAACCCTTCTCGACGAGAGAAAGGCTTCAACACCCGAGAACAAGGCATCAACATCAATACCCATTCCATCCATATCGGCTCCGTACGAAGCAAGGAAGGGTAGATCGGTTTCGTTCTGTTCCATGAGATGGTCAAGGCCTCGAGCCGTCTCATCCTCGTCCATATCATCACGCAACCTGAGAGAGTTTGGTCCATCCGACCACGCGTCCATCGGTCGCATCAACAGCCACAGCGAAGGTGTGTTCCCAGATGCCTTCTTCCCATGTTCGAGAAAGGTCGAGGGTTGTTGCACCAACAGCCGTACTGGTCAATTGACCGAGCAAGTCGTTAGCACCATCGCCAGGGACGGCGACAAGGAAGCCAACACGCGTTGCATCATGGTAGGCACCGGTTGCATCAAACACGCCTTCTGCTCCACTCAATTGCGGATATCTGGTCGTATCCGACAGTCGCTCTTCAAGTGCAGAGATATTGGCAACAGATGGAATGGATTCACGGTTGTAGGAAGCCAATTCTTCGTAGGATCCTTTGTCAAGATAGGTACAGTTCTCACTTGTGGGTTCACCAGTCAATTCGAACAACACCCATCCTGATGTATCATCGAGAGCAACCCACGATACATTCCATTGCGTGGTTGCTCCTGTTCGTTGATCAAGACCACGCCAAATGTAGCCTCCATCGTCGAGTGCTGCTTTGGCACCACTGGCTGATCCACCGATGTAATCGAAACATTGCATGGCCTTCTCAAGCGTGTGTTCTCGCATGCTGGACGCATCGGGCGGATGGAGCTTGTCTTGACCAGCCCAATCTTCCTGAATGTCCTCATCGAGTGCGAGAAGATTAGCACGTGGACGAATGTTGTAGTCCTTACCAAGATCGAGAACCTTCGAGCCTCGCGTCAGTTTCGTCGTTTTGAACGAGTGATGCAATTCCAATTCACCCTCAGGAAGCACATAATCGCCAAAGGCTTCCGAGAATGGAGAACACGACGATTGTAAGGAACCATCGTTGGAAATAATGACATCAACCGTTTGCTGACTCGCCCATGGATTGTCTTCTTCAGCCCAAATCTCCATGGTGGCTGAACCAAGGCAAAGTTGCTCGATATCAACGTGCGTTGCTGCAATCTTCCACGCTTTGTCATCGCCAAGCGTGTCCTGGCCTACAACGCGCCAACGCCAACCCAATCGCTCACCAGAAGCTCCTTCTTCGATGACTTCGGTTGCAAACAAGTCTTGCAGTTCAATCGGTTGAAGCATCAAGGAAACACCGGGTAGGATGACGTCGAGAGATCCAAGTAAGCCACCCACATCAAAGGTCTTGGCTGAACCTTCGTAGGGCTTGTTATCGATGGTTGCTGAGAATTCAAAGGCTGTTGAAAGGGTCACTTGTTCCTTCAATTCGATGTGTCGCTTCGTGGTTAGCACTGCTTCACCTGGAACATAGGCTCCGTCTTCAGCTTCAGGACAACTGCCTTGGTTAATTACCGAGTAGGTGTTGCGACCAATGTCGAAATCATCGAAGTCGTAGGTGTTGGCAATTTCAACAGCCAACCAGTCGTTGCTTCCGTAGGGGCCTTGTGAGCGTACGGCTCCGAGCAGGCTTTGCGATGACATACCGACCAAGTCTTGGCTCGTTCCTTGACTGACCGATAAGGTTCCTCGTCCTTCGTAATCCATGAAGATACGACAATAATCATCATCCGGTTCGAGGAAATTGAAGACAAGGTCGAGGAAGCCTTCACTTGCCATGATGGCAGGACGATCGCCAAGACCGCCCGAAATGGTGTATTCCATCGTATCCCCGTAACGAAGCGGTTCGGCCGTAAACGGTTCCAATGAAGAGTTGATGTACCACCATCCCGCTGCTCCAAGGAACAACGAAACGATGACAACAGCGATAACTTTTGGATCTTTGATCATATCACCAAGGGTGGCAACGTCTTGTCGTTTTGATGCTACAGAGGTAAACACTTCTTGTGGTTCATCATCGACAACATCTGCAACAAGAACGGCTTCCAGTACGTCTTCCTCATCCTCGAGAACCGCTTCCTTAGCCGTTTCAACAGGTTCAGCTTCGTCCTCTTCGATGGCAATGGTTGTCTCATCTTCGAGTGAAAGGACAATCTCTTCCTCGGCCGCTTCTTCAACGGCTTCAGGCGTGGACAAACCGACTTCACTGCGTGATAATCCTGAATCGAGAAGGCGTTCAACCAACTCGGCTTTCTTGCCTGAAGTTGGAAGGTCGTTGATGACACACAAGGCCTTGAGTTTGGCCACTGTCAGCGATGATGTTTCATCTGCCATCCGTTCACCTCGATTGATTCGATGGCTCATCCCCTATCAAGGATGGTGGTCAATGCGTCAACATGGACCTTCTTTTGTCCTGTTTAGCCCTGATACGGAACGTACGAACCGTCTTCGGCTTGAACGTAGACGGTTTGATCGTAGGTTCCATCCGGCATCTTGCGGAAGAAGTAGCCGTTTTCAGCTGGCTCGAAGGTTGCTTCTCCTGCGACTTCGGCCACAGGTTCTGCAGCAGGCTCTGCAACAGGTTCTGCTGCCTGAGGAGGTCCGCTCGGACCGGGTGCTGAAGGTGGCGGACCACTTGGTCCGGCCGCAGAGGGCGGAGGTCCGCTCGGACCTGCTGCCGTCTCGAGTACTTCCTCTTCGGTCGTCTTCTTGCTTGGCTCGGTTAGGGCCTTGACGCCCTCACCGTGACGTTGTGCACCGATGAATGCGAAGCCTGAGAGGCCGAGGAAGAGCAAGGCAAAGATGCCTGCCCAGATTTGATTCGGCCACATGCTGCCGTCGATCTCCATTGCACCTGAGAGCGTGTTTCCTCGATCATTGTTGTCAACGTACTCTGCAAACAGACACTGTCCCCCTCCATCAACATCGAATTCAAACACGAACACTTCGTCAACGATTGGCGCTTTGTCACTGATTTGGAACTGATAGTTGTGCGTTGGTTCCGCTCTCGCATCGCGCTTGATGTCGAGAATATCGCTTGAAAGACAATTGTCTGAATTTAGGAGATAGACAGCGATTCGAGCGTTTGGATTGGCTGGAGGATTGGTTGCCGTAATCTCAACTTCAATCGGCACATCGGTGAAATCTTCACCATCCAATGGAGGTCCCCAGACAAAGCCAAGATCCTGTTCATACGTATCGCCTATTGCTGTAGCCGTGAACGGGAATGGAAACAATGCAAAGCCGAACATCAAAGCAGCCAAACCAAGGTACAGGAAGACGTTCCAACGGGAGCGCTTGAGTGCTTCTTGACGCTCTTCGAGCGTCATTTCCTTCATCGCTTCCTCATGATGATCATCAAGAGGAGGGACGGATTCTGTTGATTCTTCTTCCGGCTCGACGGGTTGTTCCTCATCGGACATGTAGAAGACCCAAAACGGCCGAGCATTTGAAATCCTCTCTGTTTTTCTTCTGACCATGAGCGAGTTGGGAGAACAGGGCGGGCTTCGCTTAGCCGTTCTTTCGCGCGGAGCGCGGTTGTATTCGACTCGTCGCTTGGTCGAAGAGGCACGAAAACGTGGCCTTGATGTCAACGTTCTCGATCCGATGAGCTTCTCCTTGTTTGTCGATGATAACGGCATTGACGTTATGCACGAAGGACGTCCTGTAGCCTTCGATGCCGTTATTCCACGTATTGGACACTCCATCACTCGTCATGGTGTTGCGGTTCTTCGCCACCTCGAACAAATGGGCTTATGGACGGCCAACACCGGCCAAGGTATTCTTCAGAGTCGAGACAAATTGCACGCTTCACAACTGCTTGCTCGAAACAAAATCCCAGTTCCGAAAACGGTGTATGTTCGAGATACAGCGGACATTGAACACGCCATCGAAGCCGTCGGTGGTCTTCCAGTCGTTGTCAAAGTCACGGAAGGAACACAAGGTCAAGGTGTCTTCTTGCGCCATACCTACCACGAAACACGCAACCTCGTTCAAGGCTTGTTGCACACGAAGAAGGCCATTCTGATTCAGGAATACATCGTAGAATCGCACGGAACCGACATTCGTGCGCTTGTCGTTGGTGATCGTGTTGTTGCCTGCATGCGACGACGCGCCCGTGGACGTGAATTCCGAAGCAACTTCCACCTCAATGGAACCGTTGAGCCGGTCGATCTTGACCCCGCCTTCGAAGAGGTGGCCTGTCGAGCAGCCCGTGTTCTCGGTCTTCGCGTGGCCGGTGTTGATTTGCTTGAATCCGAAGATGGCCCACTTGTTCTCGAGGTGAACTCAAGCCCAGGATTGGAAGGCATCGAGAAAGCGAGTGGCGTCAATGTCGCTGGAGAAATCATTGATTTCGTCATCAACGATACCGTGTTTGCCGAAGTCGAATTGGACAAATTGTTGCGAACGGTTCCCGGAGAGGGCGTCCTATCGATTCAATTGCTTCACCATCCGAACTTGATCGGCCATTCCATTGACGAAATCTTTGCCAACAGTGCCCAACCTCCAGTCTATGCCTTAAGTCGAGGTGAGCGGATGATGTGGAATCCAGAACCATCGGTGCAACTTCGTTACGATGATGTCTTGATTTGTTATGGTGAATTGGAATCCCTTCGAGCAACGCTACGCAAGGCGGTGTTGATGTCACCGCCGATTACGAGTGATTCGCCCACAAGCGAAGAGACCAACGCATAATTCCCGTTCGGGATTTTCTTCAACAGATTCATATGGAGGTGTGCTAACTGCACTTTGTCCGCAAGGACACGGGATGCACTTCCGCCTCGGCGGAATCAACGGCGCTGATGCCATATGGAGAGAAAACACACACAGCCGAAGGCTCAACGACCGAGCCAGCTTCGTCTTACGGACGAAGACCTTCAGCTTCCTCCACGTCTCGTACACATTCAGAACCTTCCATGGTTGGATTGTTACGATCAACAACTGCGTACGGAGAACAAATCCGACAACACGCGCAAGACCTACCTCAACGGTCTTCGTGCCCTTGTTGAAACGACCTTGCCAGGAGAGAATGTCCTCTCAGAGCACAATCTTGAATCAATGAATGTTGCAACGCTCGCTCAACGTCTTGAACCCCTCAACGGTCGCATCGATCGCTGGACACATTCGATGAGTGAATTGAGTCCGTCGACCTACAATGCACGTCTTGCAGCCGCTCGTCACATGATCAAGTGGCTCGGTCATCGATGGCCAGATCATCTCGTTCGCGCTCGAACGGGCCGTAAACTCCCGCGAACACTGACTCGACGAGAACTGACTTCAGTGATTGAAGCAGCCAACACCTCTGAGAATGCCATCGCTTCAGTTGTTGTTACCGTTTTATTGGATACAGGCATGCGCGTTTCTGAGTTGTGCAACCTCAACCTCTCCGATATCGAACTCGATGGATTGCATGCCAAGGTCTTCGGTGGTAAGGGTGACAAAGACCGTATTGTCTTGTTTACAGAACGCACCAAGAAGTGCATCGATGCCTATCTGCCCATTCGTGATTCGCGTATTCGTGATGAGGATTTGCCGTTCCTGCTCAATCAAGCAGGACGACGTTTACAACCTCGTGGTGTGCAACGACTCATGGATCAACTCGCCCTCGAAGCGAATTTACCCAAAGGAAAACTTACACCGCACGTTCTTCGTCACAACTTTGCAACTGGATTGCTTGAGCGTGGTGCCGATCTTGTTACCATTCAGCGCTTGCTTGGCCACACCAGTATTGCCACGACCCGGGTCTATCTCGATATCTCCGACCAGACCCTGCGAGAAGTCTACCATCGTGCCCAATCCATGCGCCAAACGATGGATGAGGAGCAAGCGCATCGTGACGAGAACCTCATCGAACAAGAAGGTGGAACCGAAACGTTCGGTATTGATCTCTCACGCACTTGAGCGCTTTCGCTTGTCAATGGACTCAGGACCCGTCCACTCTCGATGGGGCGTTACATCTTGACCAGAATGGCCTTCAATCGGGCAATGCTTTCCCGAACGACAGCGAGAACAATTTCCCTTTGGAGGTAGTTCAACGGTCTTTCGCAGACGGCCGTACTTCCTCCTTGGCATGACGAATCATCAGCCAAGGCGGTTTTACAATGTAGCGCTTGAATGGAATCAATTCTTGCGGAACCAAGGCATATCGGTCACACTTCGTGGAACCTTCAAAGTCTTGCCCTTTCGTCCATCATCGGACGTTGCCGACTTGACTTTGTGATCTCCTTTTGTTGCTTCTACGGTCTTCTCAGCGACCTTCTTGCCAGCAGCGGTTGCTTTGGATGCAGCCTTCTTGGTTGATGAAGAGGCCTTCTTTGCCGTTTCCTTGGCCTTTGATGTGGCTTTCTTGGCAGTGGTTTTGGCCTTGGTTGCAGTCGACTTGGCACTCTTTACCGCAACAGCAGCCGCCAGTTTTGCAGCGGTTGTCTTGTTCAAGCCAGCCTTTTCAAGTCCAGCTTTACCGGCCTTTGCAATCTTTGCTGCCGTATTCAAGCCAGCCGCTTGGAGTTTCTTTGCAGTCGCTGCACCTACACCGGGTAGTTCAGTCAAATCTTCGCCCTTGGAACCAGTCTTCTTTGCCATGGTCTCGCCTGACTGTCCATACCATCGAGTATTCTTGAACTATTCCACGATGTATATTTGCACTCGAAAATGGAAAACCAACGTGTTTTATTGAAATGGAATGAGATTAAGTGGTATCACACCGTGCATGCTATCATGCGAACCAAGACTGTTTTGTTTGTTGTTGCTCTGTTCCTTATGCAGGGTTATGCCATGAATATGAACCTACAAGATGATGTCCTCAACATTGAAGCCGATGAATCATCCACCAGTGGACGGAGCATCAACGTCATGCCTGCTATTTCTGATGCCATGCAGCAATACATGCTTGACAACCAGGATCAAAACGGAGACAATGACAACGACGGGGACGGTATTGCCGACGATGTTGACAAAGACGATGATAACGATTGTATCCCAGACATTTGGGACGCAGATCGTAAAGATTTTGACAGCGATGGAATCAACGACGCTGATGATCTCGATGATGACGGTGATGGATTCAACGACTCTGAAGAAGTTACTGATACCGATAACATGACGAACATTTACGATGCTGACAACGATGGCTATCATGACTGTTCAAGCATGGGTATGCTTCAGATGAACATGCTCGACGTTCTCGTCAATGTCTTGGCTGACGGTTCTGTCTCGTTCTCGATCGATGCTTTGGAACTCATTCACCTCGCCAATGCTGAGGTCTTTTGGAATTTGGTCGATACCGACGACTTTTTGCAATTGAACAACAGCACCACAAGCTTCGTTGTCCCAACCTCCGGTTCCTGGGGAGATAGCGGTACATGGTATGGTCTCGCAGATGGACCATATTGTCTCAATGTCGAACTTTCCGGAAGCGATGCAAGTGGAAACAGCGATGTCTTGGATTCCGCACAAGAATGTTTCACCATTGATTCGACCTCCAATGGAGGAGGAAACAATGGCAACAGCACTACGGATTGCGAGGGTGGAAGCGATCCTTACCCCACCGGTTCGGAATGGATTGAAGTGAACCCTCATCCAGCCTACGGGCAGAACATTGCTTCTGGAGATGAATTGCGAGCGATTGTTTCGATCGGAAACCTCAGCAATGCCGGCGATTGCAATGCCACATACGAAATCCGGACACTCATTGACCGAACCGTTGCAACTGGAGGAGGTGCAGCAGGCGGCGCTATGTTCCTTGCTTATCCTTCCGACTTACAAATGACCATGCAATCTCCACCGCCTGGTTATACAGCGGTTTGTGTCGGCAGTACAACATGTTCATTCGAAATTTCTGCATTCCCATCCGATGCGTGCTATTCAATATACATCGGAATCTATGTTTATCCTTCAAACACAAATACAGCCCTTGGACAGCGCCTTGATCATGCAAACGACTACAACGACCTGTGGGTCGTAGGTGGTGTCGATTGTACGACCGGGGAGTATGAAGAAGAGGAGGAAGAAGAAACAAATCTCACCGGTGAATGCTCATTCCCAACCTTTAGTGGAACACCGACTGAATTGATGGCTGGTGATGATTTGACCTTTACATGGTCAATGGATGGTGATGTGAGCGACCAAGTCTACCTTGCATTGTTGAGTGGATGGGGTGCGCAGTATTACTTCTCGAGCATCGAAGACAACGATGGCAGTCACACCATCACGTTACCTGCATACATGAATCCAAATGCTGACTACACGATTTACATCGAAAGTGCATACAATGACAACAGAACAACGCTGTGTTGGAAGTATGGTTCCATCGATATTCTGAACGAAGGTGAGGAACCTGTCGATAATGGGACGGATCCAACACAAACGGTCGATGAAACTCCACGGATTTCCATGTGGTATGGTAAAGTCAACCAACACAACGAGAATGGAACGTGGATGACAGACCCTGATGGTGTAGCCGGAGCAGGTTTGTACGACGACTGGGGCGATGAAGGCTGGGGTGATCGTAAGCTGGAATACTGTCAGCGCTTCTGGCCAAGTACGGTCGATGTCGTCTTGCGTGATCTTCCAGAAGAGATCGTCTTCTACACTCGAGGCAACCTTGACGGGTACCTCTCAACAAAACCCGTTTGGGAGTGCATCCTTGAGGAAGACCAGGAGCCCGTTCTAACAGGCTCATGCACCATCGACCTCACCGTCACACCTCAGGAGATTGAAATCGGAGAGACCTTGACGATGGAATGGACGATGACAGGCGATATTCCGTCCGAAGTCCGCGTTGCTGTTATAAGTCATGACAGTGGTATGTGGAACGTTGGTGTGCAATACCACGTCAGTCAACACATCGCCAATACTGGAATCTTCGAGTACATCATTCCGACGGGCATGAATCCCGACCGAGATTACGTCGTTTACGTCGATGCCGTCCTTACGGATGATTTCTCAACCTACTGTTGGAAGTACGGTTCATTTGACCTTCTCGCTGATAATGAAGGAGCCATTGATCAAGTGATTGAGAATCTCTTCAACACGACCGATCGCACCCCACGTATCTCAATGTGGTACGGTAAAGTCAACCAGCACAACGAGAACGGTACGTGGATGACCGACCCAGACGGTACAGCGGGCGCTGGGAATTACGCACAATTCGGCGATGATGGATGGGGCGATCGAAAGTTGGAGTATTGCCAGCGATTCTGGCCAAATACGCTTGCAGTCGAACCGATGGGTGCAGAAGAAATCGTCTTCTACACTCGCGGTAACGCACAGGCTTACCTCACCGTCAAACCTGTCTGGCAATGCGTTCACGATACCGATGGTGATGGTGAATTGGATACCGTTGACGTTGATGATGACAACGATGGTTGGACTGACATCCTCGAACAAGCCTGTGGAACCAACGAGCTTGACCCATCCGATGTCCCAACGGATACCGATGGTGACCAAATCTGTGATCTTCTCGAAGAAGCAGCTATAGAAGCAGTCGAAGATGGAGAAGGTTTGCCGAGCGTTGGTCTGTTCGGAACACTTGCCGTCTTAGGTGTCGCTTTGGTGTTTGCCAAGAGCCGAAATGAAGACCTGTAAGCACATTCAATCTGCTTTTGAATGGCGTTGCTGTTCGGTCTTGAACAGTCGGTTATTTTTTGTAGGCTGAATATAAATATCAACGAGAACTCGATGGTATAATGCGTCCCAATACAGCCTTAGCGATTGCCATCTTGTTTTTCTTGAATGCTTTTTCTGCATCTTTTGCCACCATTCCGACCCAAAGTGATGTTGAATTATTCTTCCCTGAACCCTCCGAAACCAGTGCCCGAAACAGTTCCTGTGGTACGAATTCAACCCTGACCGATCTCATGGTTTGGACCGATGCAACAAGTTACACGCAAGGATCTTCAGCAACTGCAACATACTATGTGAATTGCAGTGTGAATGGAGATTGGTACGATCTTTATGTCACAATTAGCGGACCAAATGGCCAAACGTATCTATCATGGAATTGGACTGAAACCAATTCCTACGAATTCTTCAATTCAACATTGAACAACCTTTCAGCAGGCACCTATTGCTTCAACGCAACATTGTATGCAACACCAAGTGGCAGCAATTCCTATCTTGTCGATACAGAATCGCATTGTTTCACAGTAAGTTCGACAAGCAGTGGAGGAGGCGGTTCTTCGACTTACGTTCCAAATGGAAGCCTTGCCATCTACGGTGTGTCTTCGAACTACTCAAGTGGTTCAAACGTAAGCGCCTTCTTTGATTACACCAACCTCGATGTTGGCGTTACCTATGGCGAGATGTGGTACCTGACCGACGCAAACGGAAATGTTGTGCAAGGATATGGCGTTAACCAAACATGGAATGCAACCTTGTCAGTCACCAATTCCACCGAAGTCTTTGGGTCGCTCTCAAATGGTACGTACTGCATTACTGCAACCCTTTACGCCGTTTATTCCAACGGTACGGCAGTCATTCTCGACACCGTCACAACCTGTTTCACCATTGGTTCAACGACTCCAACCACAGGCTGTGGATACGATTGGAACCTTGCATCGATAAGCGTCTATCCAAACGACTACGCCTTCATACCAGGTGAGGATCACAACGCCACCATCTACTCTTCATGCAACCTTTTCAATGAGAACATGGTGTTGAGGTACAACGTTACCGATACATCAAGTGGTCAGACATTGAGTTACGGAAGTTGGCAATGGGTTCCGACTTCAACCAGCGACACACATTACTTCGAAAATCTGAATCTTGCTACAGGTGTCTATCATGTTCAGGTTGGACTGTACCATTACGATGGCGCAGCCACATACACCTTGTTGGACGATACCAAGTACAACTTCACGGTTGCTCAAACTTCAACAATCAACGAGACGTTGGATATTGATTTCAACTCGATGAACTACACGACTGGTCAGAGTGTTGCGGCTACATTGGAAGCATTTGACCTGCAAACATATTCGAATTATACCGTCAGTTGGGTCTTACTCGATGGCAGCACTGTTGTCGATTCGGGGAATTACTCAATTGATACTTTTAATCTGAATGAAAGTATTGAGTCCGTTCTCTTCACGGCAGGCGCAAATGGAACATACTGCCTCAGTGGGAAACTATTCGATGTGAATGGCAACATGGTCGCCCAAGATGACACGTGCTTCAACGTAGTCTCAACCTCACCGCCGAACAATGGTGGTGGTGGAAATGGTTCAACCGATGTTGGTAACAATGCAAGCAATCCGGTTATGCCTATTTTCAATTGCTCAAACATTGCATGGAATTTGACGACCAATATCACCATCGATGATTGCTGGAACATGACCGATGCGTTTTGGTTTGAATTCAATTATTCGGGCTCAATTGTTTGGATCGATCCTGTTGTTGCAGTCGGTTACGATTACATCGTTTACAGTGGCCATTTGATGACCTCCGTAACCGTTCCAACAGGATACGGTGACGATGTCTATGACCTCTACCTATGGGATGGAACCGCTTGGTACGACTCCAACACAGATCTCTACGGTGGTTACACACACACCTTCGCAACACCACTCGATCGGATGTCGATTCGTGGTATTGAAGCCTATGAAATGCTCGATCCTACCGACCCAACTGTCTTCGTTGCAGGATTGACCTTCAGCACCACTGGAACGGTTGTCATGATCATGGATCCAATTACTGAGAATTACACCGCGCAAGGCTGTGGTTACGACCCAGCCTACACCGACTTGATGATTTGGACCGATTTGCAAGCGTACTTGCAGGGTGCTACAACATACGCTGATTACTACGTGAACTGCAGTGTCAACACCAAGGATTACGAATTGCACGTGTTTGCTTATTCTGCAAGCGGCTCGTCGTGGAGTGACTACGATGTATGGAACTGGACGGAAACTGACAGTTACGAGGTAATGGACGATGATTGGACCAACCTTGCCCCAGGAACGTATTGTATCAATGCCACCTTGTACATGGTCAGTGGCGGCGCCTACCAATTCGTTGATTTCGAATTCACCTGTTTCACGGTGACTGCCAACAACAACGGAGGCGGTAACAATGGAACACTCAACCCTTGTGGCTTGAACAGTTCTTACACCACGATCATGAGTTGGTCAGATGCACAATCCTACAACTATGGGGACAGCCAAAACCTCAGCTTCTATGTGAATTGCACTCGAATTGGTGATTCCTACATGCTTGAGTACCATGTCTATGACATCACCAACCCTGCCAACTACGTCGTAGCAGGAAGTTACTCATGGACTGCAACCATCACCTATCAGAGTTGGAACGACCTTGTCATCGGTCTGATGCCTGGAGATTATTGTGTGAAAACCAACCTCTACCAGTCCAACATTTTCCTTACGGATGATGGAGGAACAACCTGTTTCACCGTTGTTGGAACGACGGTCAATACACCGCCAACGTTGGCTGCAACCCAGCAAGCTCTGATTGCTTATGCTGGCGATCCTTTGGATTGTTATGCAAACGGTATGACGTTCAGCGACCCTGATAACGACCCTGACAATTCAAACATTGAATGGTACGTCAACGGAAACTCTGTGGCTTCTGGTGTTCAAACCATCTTGCCTGCTGGTTCTGTATCCCTCGGTGATTCCCTCTACTGTGAGGCAACTGCACACGATGGAATCACAAGCGGCAACACCTTGCAACGTCACTACTATGTCGTCCCCTCCAACAACACTGCTCCGACCGTTTCTGGTGTAACCATTTCACCAACTTCACCGGAAGAGACCGACCCCCTCACTTGTTCGTACACGTACAACGACCCAGAGAACGATCCAGATGCTTCAGTTGTAATCTGGTCCATCAATGGTGTCGCAACAACAACCCAAGGGACAACCTTGACCACTGGCTATGCTGCAGGTGATTTCGTCACATGCAGTGTGACTGCATTCGACGGTACCTCAGCCGGAAACACAGCGACGGGTACTGTTTTGGTCTTCTCGCCAGGTTCTGGTGGAGGTTCAACACCGACAATAGGCGTTCTAGGAACACTTGCCGTCTTGAGTGTTGCATTCCTTCTCGTTTCTCGAAAAGAACTCGAAGAATGATGGGGGCGCATTGGATTAATCAATGATGAAACCCATTGCGATGCAATCGACACACTTCTCGACGCTCATCGTACCAATCTCATCGGTACAACCACAGCGATGACAGTATCCTATGTGGTTGATGATGCTCTTGCTTTGACTGGGCTGCACATCGGCTTGTCTGCCCCTGCCTCCTGTGAAGACTTGTTCAGTCCTTAGGTGACATTCATGTGGTTGCACGGTACCCGTTTGTCATGGACGTCGACCTTCATCCCGAACGTTCCATCCTCCACGCTCAAGTTCGTAAAGCGAAAGCGAGTCATTGCGTTGATGAGGCTGGACGATTTCTACGGCCTTCGACCTTCAAAGGACCCTCATCAAAAGTCTATCTTGGCGATGTCGCCGAGACGTTGCTACGCTGTTCCACCGGTGCTGAAACGCCGACGTTTACGCAGCCTCCGGGCTTTGATGAGCAACGTTGGATCATGGAGTATACTGCAGGATCAATTCACGTCACCATTCAGTCCCTGCCCTACTGGGGCTTTGGATTGTTGACCTCTGGTTATCGAAACGAAGTGGTCATTCGAGGACCGGTTGAAGAACGAGCGCGCTTGGTTCACGATTGGGTTGCAGCGTTGCAGCACAATCCATGGGAATTTGCGCATCGAGGTTCAGCCAAGAAAGCACTCCATCTTGCAAACAGTTCGCTCAAAGCGAACGAAGACACTTGGCGTTCGCATCAAACGCGTGCTCGCAGTGTTTTGAACGAGGCCATCGCATCGCTGGAACATCACATTGACCGATTGGAAAAGAAAGGCAATGTTGGAGCGGATATGATTGAACTGGCACGTCTTGAAATCGATCTCGCACAACAAGCGCTCGCTGACGACAATACGCCTGCTGTTGAACGTGCGCTTTCTCGTGGTGAAGCGGTCTTGTTGGTTCCCGTTGAAGACGATGAAGAGGAAGCACATGGCTCGGTATTGACCATTGAAGAGGATATTCCGTTCGTTGATTTGAGCGATGATGCCTCCGAGTGACCGCGCGTTGCGTTGATAAAGGGAAGGCAACTCGGAGAGACTGGTCCACATGGCAAAGAAGTCGGAAGGAAGCGGAATCCAGCAAGCAGCAGGATTGATTCGATACTTCGATGAAGAGTCGGAAGAATCGATGAAAATTTCACCGTTCCAAGTCTACTTTGCCTGTTTCGTCATTGGTGGCTTCTTCTACCTCGTCAACGAGGGTGTTGTCCAAGCCATCATGGATTTGTTCTGAGTCCTTACATCGGACGAATGAGAACGATTTTTTGTTCCTGTTCAGCCATGCATTTTGCGACATGCATCGCTGAAGCAAGATTCAATGTTGCACCGATGGTTCTGGTTCCTTCTTCCTCATGGAGAACCAATCGATGTGTGAGTTGATGCAAGACCTCTTGGTCGATACGTTCGAAGACCCACTTCTCATCTTCGATTCGAACCAGAGCTGGAACATCGATCAGTGGACCCATGTTTTGCTCAACGGTCTTGCTACGGGCTTCTAAGCCTGCTAAATCTCGAAGTGGTTGCCAACGACGTTGCCGTGTTGGTGCTTTGATTCTACGATTGTTATCAATGCCTGCGCGAAACGCTCTGCTCATACCCATCCCATCCAGAAATCCGAAGATTTCTAGTCGTTGCATCGCCATCTCGCATATAACAAGCGCGACAAGTTTGTCCATGAAACGGTCAATTTTGAACGGTTATTGTATCAATCCACGCGGAACAGACATTCTGTTGGACGTTTGAAGAACTTGTGTCGATATTTCGCAATCAAACGATAACCAATATTTCTCAGTGGTAAAGGAATCAACCACAGCACTGGGAACCACATCTTGTAATACCAACGCATGTACAAAAGGCAGCGAACTGCCGCTGCCGAACGCGTGTAATATCGACCGTTTCGCAACAAGTAAACCGTGTCGGCGTCCTTCATGGACTGTGGAAGTGCTGCAATCATCGTTTGTGCTTCCTCGCTGTCAAGCGGCCGATAACCGATATCGACTCCAGTCGCAAGACGTTTGTCAAGGAAGGTCGCCAGCCGATGACACAAACCACAGTCACCATCGAGCAACAGGAAATCTCGCTGGTGTCGAGCATTGCTCATAACTACCGGATAACATGCTCATGTTTGAACATCATTGACGACGCAAGGTCGCATGACGCAAATCGAGCATGGATGAGAGAACGCAAAGCAACCCTACGACTGGAAGAGCGAATCGTAGTCCTTCACCACTCGCAAGCACCCAAAGGATGGCGCCCAAACCGAGGACGAACATCAAAGCACGTTGAGCCATCGAAGGCGTTGGTGCTGAGTCCTCCAATGTCCACGAGAGTGGTGTCGTTGCCATCAATGCCAACCATGAGCCAACAATGAGGAATGGTGCGTGTTCAAACATCAGGAACCAGAACAATGGTCCAAACATCAAACTCCAACGGACCCAATTCAATTCAGGGCGTGATCCATCATCAAAACCAAGCAATGGAAGCAACAAGACCGCCGCCATCAATGCACCCATCCATCCGACCAACCACAGTGACGTGCGCACAGACGTTGCATCTGGCGTGTGTTGGTTGTGCATCAGCACTGCGGTCACAACAATGAGGAGGGTGATGCTCGAACCAATACTCCAAGCAAGCGCTTTACTTCGACCGTTTCCAGCACCGAGGTGTGGGTCAATCTCAGAATGGGATACTGCAAAGATGTGGAGATTGAAGGCGACAAAAACCCAAAGCCACATCGTTGCTAACGGATCGTCTTGCCGTGGGTCGCTCCACCATGAAGCATCAAACACACCTGAATCCAAATACGCCATGAACAGGAAGGCAAAGGCTGTGAGAACAAACGGCGATGCTGGCAAGAAGAAACGTTGTTGATAGCGTCGAAGGCCTTGGTTTGGAGCATGTGCTCGAAGCAAACTCGAGAGGACAACAAATTGGACAAGAACAAGGTGAACCACGCTCCAGCCATTGATTTGTGGTGCAGGCATCGATACCAACGGCATCGTCTCTGGTGCGATGTACGCCGAATCATCGAAGAGTAACGTGGATGAGACCAACAGCATGAGCGCCAAGGTTCGCTTCATTTTCTGCAATCCTTCCACCGTCCATGCTCGTCGAGAACCTTGACCGTTCCAAGCAAACAGATAGACCAACGGGAGCACCATCCATTCAACCAGACCATCACCTGCGAACAAGACATGCAACCGTTCGGTGAGGGTCGAATCGTTGTTCAGGTAGGCTGCAACTTCGATGTGGGACGTATCGTGTGAAAACAAGGCCGAAACACGTAGGGAAATGATGACGGCCAAAAGGGCGAAGGGAAGCCATCGCAATGCTCGGAGTAACGACTCACTTTTCTTAAGGGCAAAGGTTTCCACCGACTTAGGAAACATCCAGATGGCGATGGATCCGAAAAAGAGCGGAACCAACCAAGGCATGTCATCGCCCAGCATGAACCGACCACACATTCTCGCGCTATGATGCTAACGGCTTCGTAAGACACAAAGGGGCGCGTCTTCAGGGACTGGTATGGGCGAGCGGAGTGGTGAGGACGGTCTCCTTGCCCAAGCAGAACGTGCACCGCTCACCGGTCTTGCAGAATCGCTCGGTATCGATCGCGACGAATGGATTCGAACAGCAACGAACCCCCTTCCAGAAACACTTCGTCTTACCATGAACCATTACGACATGGAATGGACGCGACAGCAACTCATCGCCATGGGTGCAACACCGCTCCTATGGTCAATTGGGAATGAAGCGTATCAACTTCCTTTTGCTCGTGGCGAAGCTCCTCGAGATGGGACGAGAGAGGTGCTTGCACTGCTTCACGATACGGGACGTGTTACGCGACAGGAAGCAGCAAGTATGCTTCCCATCCTCGTTCTCGACCCTAAGGAGAATGAACTGCTCTTGGATCTCTGTGCAGCGCCTGGATCGAAAGCCACCCATGCTGCAGAACGGATGGCACCAAGTGGTGTCGTCGTAGCCAACGAGCCGATATCAGGGCGCGTCAACATGCTTGCCAGCAATCGAGGGCGACTTTCACTTCACAATGTCATCATCACACAGCACGATGGACGTCATGTCGGACGCATTCCAAAACCAGGCTTTGATGCCATCGTTGCTGACGTTCCATGTACGGGAAGTGCAACATCTCGCAAGAACAAGGATGTGTGGTGGAGTTGGACACCGAAAGGTGGTCGAACGATGTTTCAGTTGCAAGTCGATATCGCTTCGAGGGGTGCACAACTGCTTCGACCAGGTGGGCTGATGGTCTATTCAACATGCTCGATTGATCCTGTCGAAAACGAAGCGGTCATCGCTGAATTGGTTCGTAAATGCCCTTGGATGGAGGTGGTTGACATCGATGAATCCAATGTTGAAGGCTTGGTTTGGCATCAAGGACTCACCTCCTGGACACCGCTCGATGAGGACGGAACGGTTCCAAACAAACCAGAAAATGTTCCTCTCTTCAACGAACGATACCTACCTCCAACGGAGCACGAACTGCTCCAAGCCTTGCCTAAAACACGACGATTGTATCCTCAAGACAACAACACTGGAGGATTCTATGTTGCATTGCTTCGACATCGAGAGGATGCTACCCCGGAAGGTGTTGCGAAGACGTTCATCGATAAATTGGCCAAACGCCGAGAGGATTCAGGTTGGGAATCTCGACTTCTCGACAAGCCTGGAGCGAACCGTCACACCATCCATGCTGCAGAAGAAGATGAGGCTGCCATCGTCATGGAACAATGTCAATTGACGGATGCTGGCTTTTCGTGGTGGAAGCGTGGTAAGCGAATGGCCGTTGCTCCAGCACTTGTTCATGACCGCATTTGGGCACAAGAAACGCCGAACAAACGCGGCGATCGCTGGCCAAAAGGAACCTTCCACCCATTGCAAGTGCTCCATGTTGGTCTCCCTGCTTTTGTCTCGAAAAACGGCAACTGGCGAGCACGGCAAGAATCGATTCCTCTCCTCTACACGCAACTTTCAGAAAACATCACCCACATCGACAACGATGTTTTGATGCGTCTCCTCAACGATGAAGCCTTGGAACCCGACGTGGTGTTTGGACAACAGGAACCTCCTCAAGGCGCCTTCCTGTTGCGATGCATGCATCAAACTGGTTCACTCATCATCAACGCATGGTGTGGAACTCGAATCACGCTGATGCTTGACAAGGCTGAACGACGGTTGTTGTCCATTCGATTGGGTTTGGAGGAAGAGGAATGAAAGCTTACGGTGTTTTGGTTCTCATCGCACTTCTTCCGCTCGCTTCTGCAGCAACGAGCATTCATATCGAATGGGATGTTGAACAACCCGTCGATGTCGATCGACGCTACATTGAACACTTTCCAAGTTCATCAACAGAATGTGTTGATTGTGTGGAATCAGCCGACGATGACATCGTCGTTCAATGGTGGAGATACAGTGATCAAACCGGCTCATCTTGGCCTGATGATGATGCAAATCTCCGCGCTGGTCTAATCGGTGTTGAATTGAATCAGAGCCGTTCTGTGGTCAACGGAAACGATTCCGAACAGAGAGAGCATCTCGTCGATGTTCAGGGTACGTTTTCGATACGCTCCGAACTTGAAGATCAATACTTCCTTGTTGCTAATTTGACGGTCGAACCACTGGTTGATCTTCGCAACGATGTCATCATGCAGTTCCTCTTTGTTGACGAACGCAGCACCGACAACCATGGACGTGAACTCACCTCGCTCGTTCGAGATTTGACATCCGAAGTTGGTTTTTATCGAACTGCAGGCAACGTTTCTGGCGTCAACGTCACCGTTTCGTATGAGCATCTCGTTGCCGCAGGTGTAGACCTTGTGGATGACCGCTATGGCTGGAAGGTTCTCATTGTCGTCATGGGAGCTGAAACAGATTCTCTCGATTCACCTGGTGTCATCGCACTCTACGAAACCTCTGTTCCAACATCGAGCGAAGAACTCGGATTCATCGACTACCTTCCACCCATCGTCTTCATCCTGGTAGCGATGGTCATCGTTTTCTCGGTCGTCCGCAGTTCATTTAATCAGGAACATGGATTACCTGAAATTCGTGCCCGCTGGAAGGATGGTAACGACCCAGCCATCGTCATTGAAGTTGATGCAAAGCGACGCGATGTTGCAATTCAGGGGTGTGAAGCAGACGAACCGTGGTCCATGCGAGGCGGCGTGAAGCGAAGCACCATAGCATCAGGAGATTCAATCCGCTTCGACGTTCGATTCAAAAAATGGCACGACCAAGGACTTGTCCTCAAGTTGAAAATGGACGTTGATACCCTGGGAGGGTGGACGCAAAACATTCGCCTACCCACTCGCAGCAACGCTGAACGAAGCGTTCAAGATGAGCAGGACTAACGTCCGTTCATGGAACTCGATACAACCGACCGTGCCCTCTTAGCAGCCTTGCTTGAAGATGCTCGCATCAGCCAACGAGGTCTCGCCAAACGCGTTGGCGTTGCACAAGGGACCATTACCAATCGACTACGTCGTCTGGAAGAGATGGGCATCATCAAAGGATACACCGTTCTGCTCGATGCAGAAAGCATCGGTTGGACGATGACGGTGATTACTGGTTTACGAATTCAGAAAGGATCGATGATCGATGTTCAACAACAAATCGCAGCAGATCCTCGTGTCTTCGCCGTCTATGATGTGACCGGTGATTACGATTCAATGGTTCTTGCACGCGTTCAAGGACGAAGAGATCTTGACGATTTAACCAAGACCGTGTTTACCCTGAAAGGTGTTCAACGCTCATTCACGCAAGTTGTTCTCAACACGGTCAAAGAAGACGGACGTGTCGTTCCACCGAGTGAGTAATGCTCAATCGAGCGTCTTGACTTTGATTCTCCAACTCTTCCTCTTCTTGTTGTATTGGGACGACGTGACTTCGACATCGCGGGCAGAGTTGATGGGGAACAGCATGTCTTTGTTTTCCCATTCCATCATCGACATCTGATCACGCCAGAGAACACCCTCGTTCTTGTCGTCCAATCGGAAGACAATGCCTTCGTGAGGTGGATTCGTGAGATGACGCAAGATTCGTGCTTGAGGAATGACATCGCCTTCTTGCGGCGTTGGAATCACCGGTTCTGAGGCCTCACGCTTGGGTTTGGCGGATTTCATAAGTTGGATTTTGTTCCAATCCGGAACCTCCGTGTACCCGAAGGTAAGGATTGCTACATCCTCGAAGGGGTACTCTTCGTCCTCTCGATCGTGTGGATTGTGCAATACGGCTAACTCGTGTTGGTCGATCTCCACCATTTGAACATCATGACCCAAACGCGGAATCAATTCACCGATAAACTTCGGACCACGGAAGAACGTGCCCCACCAACTCCGTTCGTTTCGAATTCGTAGTTCCTTGTACTTGACTCGCCATTCGCGAACCGAGTCGCGTGGATGAATGAGATCGCCTTCATGTCGAGCCTCATTCGGAAATTCGATAGCATCCCATGTGCCAAACATGGCAAGCAATTTTTTCAGAGCCTTGAGGGTCGATTCATCAAAATCGGTATGATGATCTTCCGATGAGGAGAGGAGAGCAACCAATTCGCTTTTTGAACTCGTAACAAACGAACCTGTGAGCGCTCGTGGCTGAACACTCTCATCCACATTGGCATATCCTACGCACGCAAGGACGGTTTCGATGGTATCGTGTTGGATTAGGATACCAACGTGTCGACTGATCTCGTGAAAACGTCCAACGGCTTCTTCGAGTTTTGCAAAGGTCCATCCTCGAGATTGTCCATTTTGATGCAAAACATTCTCGACCATTGTGACATCACCCTTGTAATTCTTGACTTCAATGAACACAATACGGTTCTCCATGAGAACGATGATGTCTGCTTCTCGTCGGCTCTTTCCAGTGGTGATTTGGTCGATACGAGCTGAGTGATAGACTTCGACGACACCGTTCACGCCACGGAGTGTTTCACACACATCGAGTTCAGCTTCCGTTGCCGCCTTCTTGGCAAAATCGGGCTTAGGATAGGACTTGAGGTCGAGGGCCTTCAACCATCGGTAGTTGCGTAGAAGCCCCATGGTTGAATACAGGGTTGGAGAGTATTTTAAGTTCCACCTGAAATATCATTCTTGTTCAGTTCTGATGGTTGCTTCCAAATCCATGTATGGAACCAGGGCGCCAGCAAGGCCGCCGAGGCTTTCCACCACACGTGTCTCGGGCTTGAGTGCCTTCATCAGCACCTTTCGGAGATTCTCATCGATCATGACATCGAAGGATTCGAGGCGGCGACGAAGATTGGATTGCAACTTGCCTCCGGTTCGATCCCAGTCCATCAGCAGAGTCATCGTTGAGCGGCGATCGCTGGTTCTTGTTCCATACGTTTCATACAGGTACGCGGCCAATCGATCCATTCCCCAACCTCGATTCACCACTTCGATGGGGCCAACGAAGCCGAGTTGAAGCAGAGCTGCTTTGTCGCGTGGACCTTCCACGATGATGGCAAATCCTTCCTCACGATTGCGATGCCTCGCTTCACCGAGTGCTTTTCCAGCGGACTGGAAACGCTCGATGGTGTTTGTTGGGTCCATCCTTACACCTAGTTGGCGACAGGGAAGGCGCTTCTTGAAGATGTGTGAAGTTGCTCAAGAACATACCTTGATATGATAGAAATTTGAGGTCAAGAATTTCACTCTGGTGCCTGCTTTACGCCAACGCTTAAAGTGGGCCTTCCCGCCCCTTTGAACAGGGTGCAGCCATGCCAGCGGAAGATACCGTATTCTACGTCCTTTACGACAAATACATGTTCTGGTCAATTCTTGTAGGAATTTTCACATTTGGTTGGCTCTTTACTGCCATCCTCCGCTATCGAGATGGTGTTGAGCCAGACACGACCACCCTCGATCACATCGAGGTTGGCGCCTTCCCCGTCGATCGGCATAATACGAAACTTGAGGCTGCGTTCTACATCCTTCCAACCATCCTTGTTGTTTGGCTCACCGTTCTCGCCCTTGGTTCCAACACAGCCGTATGGAACCCAGACACCGAGGACTCCTTTGAAATCAACATCAATGCCTACCAGTGGTACTTCGAATTCGACTATGCTGAGCAACTCACATGGGAAGATACCGATACTGGAATCGATGTCCAGTGGGATCAAGGCACAATGCAAGTGGATGCCTCGGGTAATATCGATGCTGCAAGCATTGAAGTCAAACTCGATAACCAAAAGACCGAGTATGAAATCAACAATGGCTCCAGCCTGATGGCCATCACCGCAACCTATGATCCAGGTCGTCACACCTACGTCAAGGTCTTCGATGCTGAAGGTGCATTGATTCACACATGGGAACACATCCCACGAGGCCACACCTTCATCACACCGTCTGAACCGATGATCGTTCCTTGCGACCAACTTGTTGATGCAACCATGAAGTCGAAAGGAATTGAAGGCGATGAGCGCAACGTTGGCGTACAACACGCTTTCTGGGTTCCAGAATGGGGAATGAAGGAAGACTTCGTCCCAGGACTCGAAGCGGGCACAACGCTCTACTTCATGCCCGACGATGCGGGAACCTTCCCTATTCGCTGTGCTGAGTACTGTGGCCTTCAGCACTCCGTCATGACCGGCCAAGTCATGGTCGTCGCTCCTGAAGGAACAACGTGCGATTACGACTCCGGCGTCAAGAAAACCAACAAGGACTCCTCGGGCGACAATTATGGAGGTGAAATGTGATGCAACGACGCGTCGTTGGCATCCTTTCACTGCTTCTTGTAGCGCTGATGCTCGTACCACAATTTAGTGCCCTTCCAGGTGGAATCGGTGCTGCTGGAAACGCTGGCTGTTCCTGTCACGCTGGTGGCGATGATGGTTCAACAACCATCCTCGTTGAAGGCCTACCTGAAACGTTCAATGCAAGTGAGACCTATGTCTTCACCATCACGCTCGTCAACGATGAGATGACACTGTACGGAAACGGCGACCCTGCCCAAGGCTGGAGCGGTGTTCAAGGTGGATTCCGAATTGTAGTCGAAGGCGGTGGAAGCGTTACGACCATCGATCCTTCTTACAGCCAAGTCGTTGATGGTGGATTGACACATACTGAGGACGGAAACAAGTTCCGTTCATGGGACTTTGAATTCCAAGCACCTGCAAGTGATACTGCAACCGTTGAGATGACCATCATCGGTAACGCCGTGAGTGGCGGTGCTGTCAGCGGTGGAGCAACCGGTGCTGGCGATGGTACAGCCAACGATTACTGGAACGTACAATCCGTTGTCGTACCTGGTTTGAACGCCGAAGCTAAAGGCCCAACTGCGCCTCCATTGGTCATTCTCTTGACCGCTGTTGGCCTTTCGCTTTCCATCATTCTCCTCGGAACCATGTGGGTCTTCTACCGACGCAGCCCTGAAACCTTCACAGTTGGAAGTTTCTGGAGCTACCTCAAGCCATGGTTGACCACAACCGACCACAAAGAAGTCGGTATCCTCTACTTCTTGTTTGGATTCTTCTTCTTCCTCGTTGGTGGTGTTCTTGCACTCTTGTTCCGTATTCAACTTGCACTGCCAGAGAACGATTTCTTGACGCAACAAGAGTACAACTCGTTCTTCACCTTGCACGGAACGACCATGATCTTCCTCGGCGCTATGCCAATGATCGCCGGGTTCCTCAACTACGTCCTTCCGCTTCAGATTGGTGCAAAGGACCTTGCCTTCCCTCGAATCAACGCTATGGGTCTGTGGCTCCTCGTCTTCTCCACACCACTCATCTTCTCCGGAATTTGGTCTGGTGAAGGTGCTGACATTACGTGGGTCATGTACCCGCCATACTCCTCGCTCAACAATGCAGGCGATTACGGTGCGAATGCAGGAACGACGGCGTTCATTGCGGGCATGCTGATGCTGGGTGCTTCATCGACACTCGGTGGTGTCAACTTCATCACGACTGTGTTCACCATGCGTGCTCCTGGTATTACGTGGATGAAGATGCCACTCTTCACCTGGTCTGCTTTCGTGAGCGTCTTCATGCTGTTCATGTCTCTACCAGCATTGATCATTGGTGTCGCCTTCCTCATGTTTGACCATACGATAGGTTCGACGTTCTTTACGGGCGGGGGCGATCCGTTGCTGTTCCAGCATCTGTTCTGGTTCTTTGGCCATCCTGAAGTATACGTGGTTATCATTCCTGCTTTCGGTATTGTCTCCGAAGTCCTAGCGACGAGCGCACGACGTTCCATCTTCGGCTACAAGTCGATGGTCTTCGCTATGGCTGGCATCGGTATTGTCGGTTTCATCGTGTGGGGACACCACATGCTTACTTCTGGTATGGATCCATTCTGGCGTGCTGCGTTCATGATTACCACCATGGCGGTTGCGATTCCAACCGGTGCGAAAATCTTCAACTGGTTGATGACACTCTGGGGCGGTTCCTTGGTCATGAAGACACATACGCTCTGGGCGCTTGGGTTCCTCATCACCTTCACACTCGGTGGTATCTCTGGAATGTTCTTCCCAGTCGCTGGACTTGACACACACTTCCACGATTCGTACTTCGTTGTTGCACACTTCCACTATGTCTTCATCGGCGGTACAGTGTTCGCACTGTTCTCTGGTGTCTACTACTGGTACCCGAAGGCAACGGGACGTAAGCTCAACGAGACCCTCGGTCTGTGGCACTTCCTGATTGGATTTGCTTCCTACAACGCTGCCTTCTGGCCAATGCACGCTCTTGGTATCCAAGGTATGCCTCGTCGAACGCACTCCTACACCGTTGAGAGTGGATTTGCGGAGTACAACATGGCCATCACCATCTTTGCGTTCATTTTCGGATTGAGCCAACTCCTTCTTGTTTGGAACATCATCTATTCCGGAAAGAACGGCGAGAAGGCTGGCAAGGATCCATGGGGCGGATGGTCGCTCGAATGGTCGACAACTTCGCCTCCACCAACACCTTCCTTCCATGTCATCCCTCACCAGCGTGACATGAACGAAATCTACGGCCACCATGCTGAAGACTCGATGAAAGAGAAGTTATGGAAAGGCAAGAAGAAAGGTGAAGGTGCCAAGAAATCCACTGTGGTGAGTGCAGCCGTACTCTCCACAACAGGGGAGGAGATCTGATGGGTGGCGGCGGAGGTAGCGACGTGAAGAACGCTGTCTGGATGCGTGCCCTCATAATGGCAGGTATGATTCTCGGTTTTGCCGTTGTTTCCTACGTTGGTCTCGGTGTCGTGGTTGCTGACATGAAGCACCATACATGGGAAGACGAGGAAGCGCACTATTACGATGTCAAGAAAGATTGGCAGGATGCTGTTGATGCTGGAACCATCGCAAGCGATGATGAAACCAACCAACTGTACAAGGACAAGGAAGAAGCCCATCATCACGAGATTGAGGCTCACCTGTCATACCTGACCTATCGGGTTGCTGGATTGGCGATTCTCTTCGTTGGAATCATTTTCACAGCCTTCTTGGTCATTAGTGGAATCATGAACTCGTCACGACCTGATGAGCATCATGACGACCACCATGGTCATGATGAGCACGAGCACCATGGTTCGGCTTCTCCAATCATCTTCTCGTTCGGATGTCTGTTGTTCCTCCTCGGATTCCCAGAATTCGCTGATGGTCTTCATGGCCTGATGATGGGAAGCACCAAGGGAACGATTGCTGATCTCTCCGTTTCGATGATCGGTTTGACCGTCATCACTGTTGGTATTGCGAACTGGTGGCGAGAAGATCTTCCTTTCAACGGCTATGGCGAGCAACTCGCTACATCCGATCCCTTTGCAGGACAACACATCCGCAAGGCAGGTATCTGGGTCTTCTTGATGTCTGAAGTCATGGTTTTCGCCACCTTCTTCTCATCCTACCTCCGTATGCGTACAGAGTGGTGTACAAAGTGGGCCTTTGATGACGGTAAGTGTACCCTTGAGCCCGGTGAAGGGCTTGCCATGACCGCTTCGGATTACCTCCGACCAGGTGGTGCGGCTGGTACAGGTGACTTCTGGACCATGCTTCCAGGGGCTGTCAACACCTTTGCACTGATTATCTCGTCCTACACCATCGTCCTGGCACTCAAGGTAGCCAAGTCACACGATTACAAGGCGCCTGGTGGCTTCCTCGGCAAGATGATGCCAACCAAGAAGGCAGCCATCCGCAACTACCTCATCATCACCCTTGCATTGGGTACGATGTTTATTGTTCTCAAGTTGGTTGAGTGGAGCCACCTCATCGCAGAAGGCTTCACCATCGGAACTGAACAAGGTTCAATCTTCTATGTAGCAACCGGTGCACACGGTGTTCACGTCTTCGCTGGATTGTTGGTCATGCTCTACATGATCTTCAAGGCCGACACGGTTGAGTGGAACGAGGACAATGCACAGGGAATCGAGTACTTCGGTCTCTACTGGCACTTTGTCGATCTAGCTTGGGTTGTCATCTTCCCAGCATTCTATCTGTATTGAGGTGAAATCATGGGCGAACACAAATTGATTATGGGCAAAGACATTTACTTCTGGAACTTCATCGTATTGATGCTGTTTACACTGTTTGAAGTTGGGGCCGTCTTCTTCGAAGAGGTTCCTGGTACGGACATTCCGATTTCATTGACAACCGTATGGGCGATTCTCATCGTCGTTGGTATCGTCAAGGGATTCGGTATTGGTGCGTTCTTCATGCACCTTTGGGACGATCCTCGAATCTACCTTCGAGTTGCACTGTTCCCTACACTCTTCGTTCTGCTAATGCTTTGGGGCATTGGCCTCTCCAACCCTGAAGGCGTTACTGGACTTCCAGGATGGTGCACACCAAACTGGGATTCATTAGTGACCGAACGCTGAGTGAGACTGATGCGAACCATCGCACTGTTCATCTCGGGATTGCTTCTGTCTGTTGTTCTTGCAGGAGCACCTGTTTCTGCATACAATGGCATACAGTTGAGTTATGCAAGCGTTGGAAACTTCACGTTGGTTGATCAAAACAATTCCGAATACAAGTTGTCCGATGCAACCGAAGAGATTGTCGTCATCTCCTTCTTCTTTACACGCTGTCCTGACGTATGTCCAGTTATCACCCAAAATCTGAAACTCGTTCATGATACGCTCCCGGAAGAACTCGAAGACAATGTGGGATTCGTAGCCATTACACTCGATCCAAAATACGACACACCTGAAGTTCTAACCGAGTACATGGATCTGCACGGCGTTGACTGGCCTCATCTCACAGGCCCAACCGAGGATGTCAAGGACGTATGGTCACGCTTCGCCATCTATGCTGAAGAATACGTTATTGATGCACACGATGATAACGTGAGCGATATGGAGGGTCAAGTTCACGGTTCGAGTGTCGTTTATGTCCGACCTGATGGTACAGCAGAGGAACTGATGTACCTTCCAACGGGTATGACCATGACCTCTGCAGCAGCAGCTGAAGCAGGTTGGTCACTCAATACAACAGACACACAATACGGGACGATGATCAACGGAATCGATGGCTATGATGCTCCAGATGACTGGAGTTGGTGGTGGAGTCTCAAGTTGTTCGATGCGTCAAAGCAACGCTGGGAAGATTCCCCTGTTGGCGTGGATTCCGTGAACGCCCTTGAGGAAACTCACCTTGCATGGTATGCAACCAGTGCAAACGCAAGCCTCCTCGAACCACCAATGGGTGACACACCGAGCATTCAAGTCGTCTTCCCAGACAATACAACAGCATCCACCAACGTTACCACCTTCACGGGCTATCACCTTACACAAGGGGCGTTTGACGGTGCAGGAATCGATGTCGACATTGCATACGGCTCCTCGGGTCATTTCCTCAACAGCATCGATGGTGCATCCAATCCAAGCGATTGGAGTTGGTGGTGGCAACTTCACTTTTGGAATGAGACATCAAACGCTTGGGAGGATGCGAATGATGGCATGGATGAATTCAGCGAACCGAGAACATTAGCTTGGGCTTCAAACAACACGAGTAACGATGCCATTCCACTCCCAGGCTTTGCTGTCGTTGAAGATAGTCAGTGCAACGGACATGGATGGGTTATGGGATCTGGCAGTCGGGCGCATTGCATGTGTGACGCTGGCTACGAATGGGCCGAAGACGATATGCTTACGTGCATTCCTGTTGAATCTGAACCTGAGTACACCGTCGGGCATTTTGCATACACTTACATCCTCGATGAGGACAAGAAGCCTCGTGTTCGCTACGTTGACGATTCATGGCTCGCATCTGATTTCGTTGAGGATGTTGTCGAACTCGCTGAGCGAGAAGGTATTATCACAAAAGAATCCGAAGGCATTCCTTCGGTTGGACTCCTCGTCTCCGTCGCAGTCGTCTCAATGGCTGCCATTTCCCTGCGCTCAAAATCTGAGTAATCGAGGGAAAAGAGTTTGATAGAGGTCGTTGTCGCCAAAGCACTGCGGAGGTCGCATAGCCAGGTATTGCGCCGGATTTGAAATCCGGTGTCTTATGACTCGGGGGTTCAAATCCCTCTCTCCGCGCCATCCATTTCAAGAGAAGCATTCACAAACTCTAGCATCTCTCGTTCTCTTATGGGCCGAGGGTTGCTGGGCATTCTTCTTGCATCCATCTTCTTGCTTGCTGGTTGCCTTGCACCTGTTGCACCCGATTGGGGTAGCGACCTTTCCGTCGAGCGAAACGGTGACGGTACCTTCACCTTCACTTCATCCATGTCGGGTGAAACGATCAACACGCAATACACGGAACGAGGTTGCATGGATGGTGACTACGGCGCTGACAAATCCGGTAAAATCAAGTTTGAAGGGTACATGAGCGCCAGTCAAATCTACGATTCTCACAGCGAAGATCTACCAGAAGATATTGCCTTTGCAACCGCTGCAGCAGTGGCCATTCACTCAATGTCTTTTGAGGATGCCAAGAATCTCCGTTCTGGAGAAGGGGAGCGCGTCGAAGTGAAGGATTGGAGCGATCCTGTTGCACCAGATACTGGCGCAGGTACAGCCAACCTGAAGAAAATCGATAGTGAATCGGACAGCTCGTGGTTCGTTCTTGGTCTCATTCCATCCAGTGAAAACATCAACGATGGTGTTGCAGCACTTGGAAAATACCACCAACCCGTACGCATTACTGGGTACCTTGTCCAAACCGATGATGGTAAGGTCATGGGGGGACTATGGAAGAGTGATCTTGAGGCCTCCAACGACTGTACTGCTCGACCAGGGAATCAAAACATCAACCAAATGTACGTCCTTGTCACCAAGATTGAACTCGCTGACAGCGTTGTTAGTCTCGATGGTGAACACGAGGATGAGTACACCTTTGGTGATGTATCGATGCTCGGCCGTACAGGATTCATTCTCTTCTTGCTCGTCGTTGGTGCTGGCGGTGCAGTTGGTGCCTACATGTACTCATCACTACGCCTCAAGATGAGCGCCCGTAACGTTGCATTGACACTACTTGGTCGAGAAGGTGTCGAGAAGGCTGCTCAAGTTCGACAGGATGTCAAGGATGCAAAGCGCTCTGGAATGACAACTCCTGATGAACGACGTGCTGAACAACGCAAACAAAGCAAACCTGCTGAAACCCCAAAGAAGTCGAAAAAGAACGAAGACGATGGGTTTGGTTCCTTCTCGATCGATAGTGCACTTGGTAGCGCCAGTTCCTCGTCTTCACGCTCAGAGTTTGGTTCTGGTAGCTCTGTCGTCGCCTCCGATGATGCGAAGCGTGTCGAGAAGCAAATCGAAGAGAGCGAACCGTTCGTTCCACCAACCTCAACTTTCGGCGGAGGCGCTCCAGTCTCAAGTTCAGTTTCTTCTGCGCCAACCTCAGTACCTTCCTCTAGCGCTCGATCATCAGGACCACCGAAATCCTCTGAACCCGCTGAGAAACCAAAGCCTCGACGTCGTAGAGCTGTACGAAAGCAAGCTGAGCCAGAACCTGAGCCTGAAGCAGAACCACAACCTCAGCGACAGAAAGAGTTCTGGAACGATGATGATGAAGAGTTCTCCGATTTCAGTTTCTAAGCCCAAGAGACGTCCTTTGCGCCTCTGAAGACGATTTGATCTTGATGCCATTCCAGAGTTGCTGGTAGTTGCAACAACGGTTCACCATCAGCTTGGATGAACGTTGGATGACCGACTGGAACATCCGAAGGTTTTCCATCTTTGTCAACAGGTCGAAGCGTGACACGTTTGACATCGATTTGTTCAATGCCCCACTTACCAACGTGTTTCCCTTTCTTGACTGGACCCATGAGCGAAAGCATTTGCAAACGACTCAAGCGGTACGCGAGAACGATTGAACCATCCTTGCGAGTAGGATACATGTTGGGGACAACACGATAGCCTCCACCAAAGGTTTCACCGGTCGTTACCGTCATCATGGTCAAATCGTGAATGGTGGCTTCACCATCATCCAACGTCATCTCAACCTTTCTTCGTGGCCAGAATGGAATGGTTGTTACACCAAGGTATGTGTACTTCTTCGGCCCTTTGATCCATTTTGCTCGACGGAGTTTGGCTCGACTGATGGCCGATGTAATTCCAGCATCGGACTCAAGGAACACCCATCGAACAGTTCGACCTTCAGTGTTCGCTTCTCCATCCCAAGCGTTTGATGGAGGGCTTGGATAACCATCCAAAGTTGGAGCCGCTACACCTTCGAGTCGCCAAGCACCACAACTTCGGTCAACACCATCAACGAGGACATCAATCGCTTCATTGAGGTTCTTCCGTGGAACACCGTGTGTAATGCAGCAATCGTTTCCTGAACCAAAAGGAATCTGTCCTAATGGGATTGACGACCCTCGAAGTCCCGAAGCAACTTCGTGAACAATTCCATCGCCTCCTACGGCGACGACAAGTGGGGATTCTTCTCCACTTGCTTCAATCTCAGTACGAATCTGATGAGCAAGTTCCGCGCCATGACCGATACGCTCTGTCATGTGTTCAACGACGTCAAATCCTCGTTCTGTCAGTCGTTTTTTGATCCCTGGCCAGGCCTTACCGCAACGGAAGTCCCGACTTGCAGGATTGATGATAAAATGCGCCTTGACCATACGGTTTGCTGATTCTTTCACGGTTTCAATGTATCCATGGATGAACGAACAGACTCATCAACTCGATACCTTTCGCACTCGATGAGGACCCCTATGTGGACAAACGAAGACGAAGCATTCATGCAACGTGCACTGGACGTTGCTGAACGTGGCCGTGGACGCGTCGCTCCCAATCCGTTGGTTGGCTGCGTTCTTGTCAAGGATGGCGAAGTCATCGCTGAAGGATGGCACGATCATCTCGGAGCCCTTCATGCTGAACAAATGGCCATCCACGATGCTGAATCGAAAGGAAAATCCCCCAATGGTGCAACAGCCTATGTCACATTGGAACCATGCAATCATTACGGTCGAACACCACCTTGTACCGAAGCACTCCTTTGGTCGGGTGTCAAGCACGTTATTGTCGCTCATCCAGATCCAAACCCCACCGTTCGCGGCAAAGGCTTCCACGTTCTGAAAGATGCTGGAATTTCAGTTGAATCAGGGCTTCTCAAAGACCGTGCTGCTGAGCAAATGAAACCCTTCTTGCATTGGTGCGAGCATCGTCGACCGATCGTTACGGTCAAACTCGCTGTTGATGCCAACGGTTCAGTTGACGACCGCTCTGAAGAAGCACAACGCTTCACCAGTGAGGCTTGTCTCGATGAAGTCCATCGCCTTCGAATGGATTGTGATGCCATTCTCATCGGAGCTGAAACAGTCGAGCGCGACAATCCATCCCTCACCATTCGACGCATCGAGACCGAACGTCAACCGCTTCGAGTGATTCTCGACCCACACGAGCGAACCAATCCAAACGCTGTCGTCTACACCGATGGTCATGAAACAGTACAAATCGGATCCGATTACAACGGATTGCTTCCTCTCCTCAACCGCTTGGGCGATATGGAAAAGCAACGCCTCCTCATCGAAGGTGGTCCAACAACCATCCATTCATTCCTCAGTGAAGGATTGGTTGACGAATTCTATCTTGTCCAAAGTCCGGTTGTTCACCAAGATCCAGTACCAGCAAACATCGATCAAGACGTGCTCAGTCAAGCAGGTTTGTCACTGCAACAAACTGAGAAATGGGGCGAAGAGTCCGTACAAATTTGGAAGCGAGTTGCTACGCAGTGATGCGAATAAAAAGCGGGCGATGCAGGATTCGAACCCACGTCTCCGGCTCCGAAGGCCGGAAGGATATCCAGACTACCCTAATCGCCCAACCCATCCGAGTTGCCTCTCCTTTTTGAAGGAGATGGCTCGAGATATACTGGAAAACTCACCAGTTGCCTTCAAACAGCGTTTGGAGCGGCTTGATTGACGGCATCGGAAACGCCTGCAGCGTACCGCTCAAAGTTCTCATTGAACATGTTTGCAAGTTTGTCCGCTGTTGAATCGTAGGCCGCCTTATCGTCCCATGTCGAGCGTGGTTGCAACACTTCGCTCGGAACGTCCGGACATGATGTTGGAACGTCGAAACCGAATCGAGCGTCCTTGACATACTCAACATTGTCAAGTTCTCCATCGAGAGCAGCGTTGAGCATGGCTCGAGTGTATCGAATCTTCATTCGGTTTCCAACACCGTACGGTCCGCCATTCCAGCCAGTATTGATGAGCCAAGCCGTTGACCCATGCTCCTCCATCTTCGCAGATAGTAGATCAGCGTAAACACCAGGATGCATTGGCATGAATGGCTCACCAAAGCAGGCTGAGAAGGTTGCTTGCGGTTCTTTGACACCGACTTCGGTTCCTGCGACCTTAGCAGTGTAACCAGAAATGAAGTGGTAAGCGGCTTGTTCGGGTGTGAGACGAGAGATTGGTGGAAGAACACCAAACGCATCACAGGTGAGGAAAATGACGTTCTGTGGGTGGCCGCCAAGGGAATCCATCGTGCGGTTGTCAATGAATTCGATTGGATACGAGCCGCGTGTGTTCTGTGTCTTGCTAACATCGGTAAAGTCAGGGACGCCATTACCATCGAGTACAACGTTCTCAAGAACTGTTCCTCGTCGTCGAGTGGTTCCGAAAATTTCTGGCTCATCTACTTCGGACAAATCGATCAGTTTTGCATAGCATCCACCTTCGAAGTTGAAGACACCGTTGGCACCCCAGCCGTGCTCGTCATCACCGATGAGGGCACGCTTTGGATCGGCTGAAAGCGTGGTCTTTCCTGTTCCAGAAAGTCCGAAGAAAATCGCCGTGTTCTCACCGTTGGTGTTAGCAGAACAGTGCATTGGTAGAATTCCTTTCTTTGGAAGAATGAGGTTCATGACCGAGAAAATCGACTTCTTGATTTCTCCAGCGTAGCGTGTTCCTCCGATGATGACTTCACCGGCAGCATAGTTGACGATAACAAAGCATTGTGAGTTCAGTTCAGCATCATCCGCTTCGAAATGCGGTGCGTGGAAGACTGTGAATTCCGGCGTATGCGCTGCAAGCTCTTCATTCGTCGGACGAATGAACATGTTCCGAGCAAAGGTACTGTGCCATGCATTGTGTGTGATGACGCGAATCGGAAGTGCTTCGCTCGGTTCTGCACCACAGGCCAAATCTTGGACGAATAAGGCGTCTTGCTCGGAAAGGAAGTCAACGACTTGGGCTCGCATACGCTCAAAGGTTGCGAGGTCGGTCGAGACGTTGACATCACCCCAATTGACGTCGTTGTGCGTGGATTCCTCGTCGACAATATACTTGTCGTTCGGAGAACGGCCGGTGCGTTCACCCGTCTCGGTCACAAGGGCTCCATGAGCGCTCAAAACACCTTCGTTCCTTGCGAGGGAAATGTCGATCAGTACATCGGTATTGAGGTTCCAATGGACTTCTCCTTTCGCATTGATTCCATGCGCTGAAAGGGGGGTCGATGTCGGGGTGGAGGTCTCCGCCATGACCGTTGCTAACGCAGACCCTCTTTGTCCCTTTCTCTTCGACCGTGATAAAATCAACATGAATCTTAGCGAAGTGGAGAAGGTTTGAAACGGGACTTTGCAAGGACATTGTCATGGAGGAGGACGGTCAAGACCACGATTCTGTGGAAGACGATGTTCTTCGCCAGAAAGAATTCCGTCGGGGCGGTGGAATCGACCTTGGCCAGTTCATGATTCAAGAGCCAGAAGATGACGTTGAGATTGAAGCAACCGCTCCTGAGGAGCAAACCGATGAAGCCGTTGGAGAAATAGCAGCCTTGTTCAGTGCGGAAGATGAACAATCCAACGAACCTGGCGCCATCAATCGAGACGGTACCGTCGATGAAGCCGCAGCACCGGATAGCGTTACCGACATGGCAGTTCACGGCGAACGCCGACTTGGATTCGGTCTCCTCGCAGGCATGGTTCTCGTTTGGTCCGTCCTCGGATGGGTGGTCGGTACTGCATTACCGCCACTCCTTGGTGGCCCACTGCTCATCATCATGGGGTTGTCCGGATTATGGGCTGGTGAGAAATGGATTCCAAATCCAACCATGCACCTTCTCGGCGTGACGTGGGTCATCATTTCGATGAAAATTCTCTACGGCTTTGCCCTCGATGTTCATCATTGGGGATGGTTGGATGCATCACCGCTTGGGGCAGATCTTTCCCTTGGTGTCTTCTTGCTCATCTTGATTGGATTCAACATCCTCATTGCGCAACGACATGATGATGATGCTATCGCTGCGCAAGCAACACTGGTTTTGCTCGCCCTTGGAAGCGCAACGGGCGCCTTGTACGACGAGATCGGTGTCGCTGGTATGATTCTGCTCGGTACCTTATCGATGCATGGACTTGCCTTGCATCGAAAATCAGGGAATCTTGCAAGTCTCGGTATTGCCGTCTCCTATCTCTGGATTGGCCTGCATGCTTTCTCCAATGAATGGTCGATTGCCAACATCGAGATCGTTTCCTTTGATGATGATCTCTTGTTGTTCATGCTCATGTTTGCTGTCACTGCAACCAATGCGGTGATGGCGACACAATTCCACAAAGCCGACAACTGGTTCTCTGCAGCTGCGAAAGCCCTTGGCTTAGGCAAACCTGGTTTGTGGGCTATTTCGGTTGGTCTTGGAATGATTGGAGCCCTCCTTTCGATTGCAGCCAATCGTGACGAAACTGGCTACGCCTTGGCACAATTGCTCTTGCTCATGAGTGCCTTCGGTGGTTCCTATCTTGCGGTTCGCGGCGTTGAATTGAAGCGTCTTGCACCATTCATCTTGCTGCCTGCTCCATTCCTTTTGGTGCTCGTGATTTTTCTCAATTTGGAAGTCGTTACCATCAACATCGCCAATCTGAGTGGTTACAGCATTTATGCGATTCTTACCGCACTTTTCACGTCGATTGCCTTGCTTCGAAATCAACAGGCTGTCTCCGATCACGTCCTATGGATGGGCGGTATCATCATCGTCATCCTCTTGACCATCCTGATTCCAGCGGATACAGATGGTTGGCGCCTTCTCGTCTCCCAAGCAACGGTCTGGCTTGGTCTGGCATGGTTGGGTGTTCAACGTCAATCTCCATCCATCTCTGGCGTTGCTGTTCTGATGCCGTGGGTGTGGTTGTTGATGTTTGCAACCGATGTTGAATCGCGAATGTTTTCAAATGATTTCATCCCTGCTGTCCTCGATGAGCAACATGTTGCAGCATGGATGCTGTTGCTCATCGTTCAACAATTGTACGTCAACCTCAGCCAAGGGCAGGCGACGTTGAATTTGGCTGGTCGATTGGCTGGATTAAGCGAACTTGGTGCCCGTGCTCGAGATTCTGGATTGTTGCAACTGTGGAACCTATCGTTTGTTCTCTCGCTCATTTCAGTCTGGAGCATTACACGCGTCGGAGGCATGCCTGCTTGGGGTCTTATCAGCATCATGGCAGCCGTTCTCGTCTTCCATGGAACCTTGGTCGCTTTGGGACAACACCGTGGCCAACCGCGTACAATGTTGGTTGCATGGAGCATTTTTGCGATTCATTTCGGTTGGAAGTTTGGCCATACATCGATGTTCGCGGCGACAATGGTCGCAGGATGTTCGCTGATGCTGGTTCACACCGATCGCTTCCTTGATGACAAAGATAACATCAAGCGAAACCAAACCAACAGCATTGTCACCTATCAATTGCTCGTGATGAGCGCTTTGTTGGCGATACCCGCTTTGAGGAATGAAGCATCATTGGAACTCACCAATGCAGACTGGTTCCCTCAAGGAGGACAAGATGCTATGATGATGGGCTTCATTGCGCTTGGAACGTTGTTCCATTTTCTCCGTCGCGTGACGATGATGGACAAGTTGCTTCCTCCGACGCTCGCTACCGTTTCGATGATTGGGCTGATGCTGTTTAGCGGCGTTTCACTCGAACTCCAATTGCTGACAACGATAGCGTTGCTCAGTTTTGTCGGTTCGGGAGCCTATCTCGCCATTCAAGGCGAATGGCGTGCAGGCATGCGTTCTGTTGCTCGACGAGATGAGCGATTGAAAGAGATCGAATCCAAGCAACGTATGCAGGTTGAATACAATCAAACCTCGGAGCAAACGGGTGTTCAATTCATCGATCCGGCGATGATTGAACTGGCTGAAAAACAAAAGAAACGAGCCAAGCGAGCAGGTTCAACGGGCGAGATGGATTTGGAACTTGGCGACATTCAACATCGCCCAAGTATCGTTCTCTCCTTCCTTGGAGTGACCATTGTTGCTTCCATGTTCTACGCTTATTTCAGCGGTTCTGGCATGATTGCCCTCCTGCTCATGGGCGGTATGTCCTTCCTGTTCATCAGTCTTGCACGAATGCGAGCCGATTCACTGAACCTACGCCTGGTCGATGTTCTTGGTGTTGAGATTCCAATCGCTGTGACCATGGCAGGATTGGTGCTGGTTCACCTTGCTGCGAGAATGACACAAGGTAGTGTCTTCCTTGACGAGCAACTCGACTTGCTGATTCTGATCGTTGCCCTGGTTGCCATCGGTAGCTTTGCCTTGGTTGGGCGCGACGACCTCGGTGTTCGCATTCCAAACGTCCTTGACATGGTCGTCGGACTGTTGGTCATCGACCGTCTGTTTGGGGTTCTCGCAGGAGGAGAACTTCCCATTCCAACCATGACCAATCCACTCGAGTTTGAGGCATCATCATGGACGATTCCTGTCATTGGAAACGAGATTCTCTTGATTCTCGCAGCCCTTCTGTGGAATTGGGTCGAAGGTGAACGGCAGAAGCGCGGATTGCAAGACCATCGAGGTGCTATGGGACGTATCGCTTACGGGATTTCCATCCTTTTGCTGTCGTTCGGACCAGCAGCCTTGCTGGCATTGACGTTGATGGTTCTACGTGGTTGGCAATGGAAGCAACCCGCTGTCTTGATGGTTGGATTCATCGTCCTCCCCGTTGCTCTCAACGAAGTGGTGTGGTGGATGGAAGTTGAGTTGAATCTCACCTTGTTCGAAGTCTGGATGTCATCGATGGTCATCGGTATGCTTGGCCTTCTTGCTGGAGGAGTGGCAACCTATGCCAATCAAGGCCTGTGGATTTCCGCATCGCTGTGGGTTGCGCAAATCCTGTTTGTTCTTACTGGAGTCTTGTCTCCATCACTGCTCTTGTTCGTCCTTCTCACCTTGGCCATGTCCACGACGTCCTGGGTGATCGGTGTCCTGACCTTGCGTCGAGGTTGGCGTATCATCGGATTCCTCAACCTTGTCCTCGCTTGGATTGTTGCAAGCGTGCTCATCTATCAAGGAATGACCTCCATGGCAGCCCTTGTCTTGTTGCTTGCAACTGCGACCCTGCTTGCTATCATCACCTATCTGACACAATCGAGAGACGAACTTCTCGCCTCTCAATGAGCGACCGGATTGAACGTTCGCAACAAGAGATTCTGAACAGAGCGCATCAGAAGCATGGCATCGAATCCAGGATCCGGCTCTGAGAATCGCAGGCTGATGCTCGTCTTCTCTTGTGTTCCACTGTTCCTCAATCCGAAACTCACATCCATTCCATTGAATTGACATCGAATCAACATCAAGTTCGACTCACCTTCCAAGCCCATGCGTTGCCATTCTGCAACATTCCCGGCCAGTTCGAAATGCGTACGAACCATCGATTCAACCGTATCGGCAAGTTCGTTGCGACCATTCCACATCCATCGATTTGGATTCTTCACGCTCAAACGCTTCTTCCATCCTTTCTGCATCGAATCATTGCCTGCTTTATGGAAGGCGAGCAGAGCAAGGAGCAAGGTCATTGCACCATCGCCGACAAGACTCCAACGGTTGGGCTCTGCGGGATATGGCGAAGGAAGAACGAGATGTCCAGAATCCTCGATGCCAAAGAGAAGTGGTTGTTGGCTTTGGGTTGGTAGGTGCGGAGCAAGGGCATGCGATAACCAACGATCCCCAACCGCTGTTTCGAATCCTTGCATGCCGGAATTTGCTTCAATACTGGACAAGAGTTTGAGATTTGATTCGATGCTTGCTGCGACCTTCCAATCCTCTGGACATGCGCGAAGGACGGCATCGGCGATATCGTCACCATCGACCACTTCAACCCCATCGTTGGTTTCCCGTACCAACAAACAACGATCACCATCACCGTCCAACGCAGCACCGAGAAGGTTGCCAACACCCTGTGACGTGAGCGATTCAATCAACAAATGTCCACTGTTCCTCAATTCATCCCAAGTCCATGATTGACCTGGAGATAGTTCACCCGCTCCACAACCATCGTTCATGGCTGAAGCGGTCTGACTGACCTCTTCAACAGAGAGTCCTTGTTGTTGCAACCATGTCGCCAGCCAATGAGCAGCATGCCCTTTCGAGGAATCCAACAGCAATCCCCTGAATGAAGACAAATCCGATGCAAACAACGTCTCGAGCAGCCCAAGTCGCTTTTCCAACCATTGAGGATGGTCTACAACGTGTTCAGAATCGGGTTTCATCCACGCTTGACGGTCAACATCGTCGATTTCACGATCTTCTTGAGCAAGGGAATAGGCCGTTTCAGAAACCAGCATTTCGTATGCAGGCATGGATTTCCTGCCGTATGCATCGAACACTTTGATGCCTGAATCATCAACGGGATTGTGGCTTGCAGTGATCATACAACCAAGTCTTGACTCGGTTTCGAGTACACCATAATGCAACATCGGGGTCGAAACGCAACCAACGTGAATCACGTGACAATTCGATGCATGGAAACCAAGCGTCAACCAAGCTGCAAGTGTTGCATTGAAAGGTCGGTCGTCCCATCCAATAACCACTTGGCTTCCTTCGCCATCCTCTGGTAAACATCGACCGAGGGCTTCACCAAGCAGCTTCATCAATTGCGGTGTGAGGAGACGTTCGTCAACAATCCGTTGCAAAGCACCCTCATCATCGCATTCATCAAGCGATACACGTCCACGGATTCCATCGGTTCCGAACAGATTGGACATGGACTTCCCTCAACGTACGACGCTGTCATCAGCATGATAGCCGCTGACGGTGGTATTGGGATGAACCATGCTGGATTTCCCGAGAACTGTTCCTGGATTGGTCACGGCATTGCAACCGAGTTGAGCGTTATCGCCAAGGATGGCTCCAAATTTTCGCAGGCCTGTTTCTCGACGAACGTCGTTTAGCCAAATTCCGATGTGTTGTCCATCGTTGCGAAGGTTCGACAACTTGACCCCGGCTCCAAGGTTGACATTCGAACCAAGGATTGAATCGCCAACATAGTTGAAATGTGGCGCTTTTGCTCCGGGAAGGAACAGTGAATGTTTCGATTCACTCGCGTGACCAAGAAGACTTCCCGTCATCATCCACGTGTATTCGCGAACATAAGCGTGAGATCGGATGGTTGCCTTTGATTCGATGAAACAGGGACCGATGAGATGAACATGAGGTTCGACGATCGCCCCTTCTTCAACATGAACGAAACCTTTCCGTTCATCGATGGTAACGTACTCTGCGCCTTCGGGATGATTTGACCCAATGGCGGTGAGTTTTAACTGAAGTTGCGATTTCAAACCAGAAGGATTGTTTGGATCCAGCATTGACCACGCAGGTTCGCCTGAATTCATCATACTGCGGGCAGTCTCCGATGAAAACAGCGCCTCAGCTTTGACACCAGCAGGCCAGTCCATGGAGGTTCGACGAACCTTGCTCCATTGAATGTTTGGTCATCCCATAGCGTGATAGATGCGCTTCCCCGTGGTTGCATCGAGTTTGAATCCTATGCTGTTCTTCATATGGCGAGGAATGAAATATCCAATCTTCCTTGCGGTTAAGCCATGATTGCGCATTTTGCGCTCGTTCGACAAGTATGCAACAATATCAGCTGCTGAACAACCTGGTCGATCCTCGATGTAGGTTGCAATTTCTGCCTTGAGACGCTCTAAGCGTGCTTCTTTCTGTGTGCCTTTTCCTTTCATTGCGGCCATATTGTATAGTTGTCTTTGGAAGTATATGAGGCATCGATGGGAACCCCTTGGGCGTCCCATGAATTTGCCGGCAAAGGTTCTTGAAACGACGGCCGACCGTTGGCTCATGGGCGAAGTCAAAGCGGTTACAGATTCGGAGTTCGAAGATACACTCAACGAGAACGAATGGGTTCTGGTCGATTTTTGGGCAGAATGGTGTGGTCCGTGCAAAGCCATCGCTCCTATTCTCAACGATCTCGCTGGAGAACGTGATATTCTCGTCGCAAAGGTCGACACCGACGCCAACACCATGCATGCTGCTCGACTCGGCGTTCGTGGCATTCCTGCACTGTTCCTCTTCCGTAACGGAACCATGGTGGACAACAAGAGCGGTATGATGTCGAAGGCTGCTTTGACCACATGGGTCGACAACCACATGACAGCGGATGATTTCTGAGTCACTCGATTCGTTGACGACGTTCTGCTTCTGAAGAACCAACCTCACGCATAAGACGTTCGCGTAATGCTTCATGCAACCACATGCCCTGTTCCAACTCGATGAGCAAACCGTAATCGATCAGGCGCTGAGGCGGGGTTCCCTCCCAGTCCAGACTCTTGGCAAGCGTCTTCCATGGTATCGGTTTCTTGGAGACGGCGAGCGTTGCCAGAAGTTCTCGTTCATCGACGGGCAAGGGTGCAAGAATTTCCTCATCCAAGAATCGTAACCAATCTTCGTGGGTTGGTTTTCCGTATAACTCGAGCATTTCGATGGCCAGTGGATGCCCTCCTGTTCGTTCATGAACATCGCTTGCATTAACATCCTTGAGTTCAAGTTCATCCAACCACTGCGATGTTTCATCCAATGAAAGGCCAGAAAGTGGCAATTCCTCAACAATGTTGCGTGTGTGGACATCTCTTCGATCGTAAAAGTCCAATGATGTGCGAGAGATTAAGACAAATCGCAACGGTGTTTTCTGAGAAATTTGCAACAAGGCTCCAAGCAGATTCTTCGATTCGGATGCAATGTGATGGACATCATCGAGGACGATCAACCAATACGGGGGTGGACCACCAGGTGCGATTGAGAATCGTTCACGAACAGTGTATGCGTCTGTTAGATACGCAAGCAAGCGACGTCGCCATGTATCAACATCCAACGGAGCGCCAGGACGCAATGGAAGCGTTTCAATCAGATTGTATGGGTCATGCTTTTCATCGATACCAAAACGATGCAAGAGACTGACTGCAAGCCCAACTTCTCTGTCCCAAGGTTGACATGGATACCAACAAATCGAGAGATTCGGTTGCTTGTCTTGCTTTCCCGCCAACCATTCTGCGACAAGCGTCGACTTTCCGATTCCTGCAATTCCGGAGACAACCGCAAAGGCAGATCGTCCCTCAAACCATGTGTCAAGACGGTTGAGTTCTTCGTCACGTCCGCGCATTTTACGTGTTTGAGGAGCACTCGTGTGGTAGGTTGCATGAACGCCAGCAAGTGGCTGAAGGCGCCCAGGAGGCGGAATTGTATCCTCATCATCTTGCTTTTTGATGAGGCCAAAGCGAATATCGCCCCACGTCAAAACACCTTCATGTTGTGCATGGAGAAGCACTTGCAGCAACGACATGTCCGAGGCCAAACGGTCTGCAGCATCCTTGGATTCAAGTTCAAGCAGTTGACCATCCTTGTCTCGAATCAATACCTTCGTCTCTCCCAGTTTGTTCGTGCGTACGACGGCCATATCGCGACCTTCGTCAGTCAATTGCCATGTCTTCTGTCGCCGATCATCGTTCTGAATTGAACGCGTGTGTTCACTCACCCAACCTTTGCGCACGAGATCCCGCATCGTACGGCTCACGTTCGGTGGATGTTGGGCGCAGGCTTCTGCAATTCCTGGGCGAGTTAATGCTGCTGTGACGACGAATCGGTCAGCGAGATGGTCATGGTGTAAGAGGTGGAGCAAGACGCGGTCTGAGACAGCGACATTGACTTTTGGAAGCCCCTCGGCCATGTCCCTCTGTGGAGAATACCACGTTCAAGCGTTGCGATTCCATGATGCCAAAATTGAACACAAAGACCACAACGCCTAATAATAGATAAGTGACGCATTGTCATGCAATCTGACAAATCGATAAGGAAATCCCTGAGCGCCCTGCTCATCCTTTTGATGCTTGGCGTTGTTCTCACGCCACTGAGTGCCTCTGCAGCAGATTCCGATGGAGACACAGTGGATGATTCATTGGATGATTGTCCGCATGCCGCAGGCACCTCGACCATTGACAAAACGGGATGTCCAGATCGTGATGGCGATGGATACTCGGACACCTACGACGGTTGGACGTCAAACAATCCAAACTTTGGAATTGATCAACAACTGACCGGAGGTTCGCATTACTCGGTCGATCACAACAGCGATGGATCGTTGCTTGCTACAGCTGCAGGTACCCAAATACGTATTTTCGATACATCTACGCACACCAACGTCCGTTCAAGTGCTCAACTCGTTGGAGGGAACAATGCCTACATCACGAGCATAGATTGGAGCCCTGACGATGCCTACATTGCAGCAACGTTGAGCGACGATACCGCAACAATCCTTCACGCAAGCAACATGACTATTGTTCACGAAGACATCACGCATACGGGATCATCCCGTACATTTTCGGATGTAGCTTTCTTCCCGAACAGCACCTCAATTGCAGTGGTTGACGAATCCTCAGGAGGTTGGGGTGGAGGAACCTGTACTGGATGTGCAGTCATGCTGATCGATGTTGCAACAGGTACAATCTGGCAAGAGGTCAAGCCTGCAGGAAATTCCGGAAGTTACTCCTCCGTTGCCTTTTCCCAAGATGGTAGTCGAATGGCCGTTGGCGGCGATGGAAACGCCTACCTCATCAACACCTCTTCTTGGGCGACGATTCGAGCGATGAATCCTGGGTCTGGAGCAAACGTAAATTCAATTGACATCTCACCTGATGGAAACACCATCGCAATGTGCACAGCCTTCGACAATGGTGTCAGTCAATTGCGAGCCTTCCGAACCAGTGATGGTGCATCGATTCTCTCCAAGACAGGTACAAGTTCATGTTACGGTGTCGATGTTTCTCCAGACAGCAATCAAGTCGCATACACCATTGGGTACTACGGCTCGGATGGTGGACGCTCCGTCATCTACGAGATGCAAAGCGGAACGCTCATCGATACGATGACCGTTGCCCGCGGAAACAACGCTTGCACTCAAAATGGCGGGCAGAATCCTTGTGGTAACGTTAACTCCGCTTCTTGGCACCCTGATGGCTTCCATATTGCTCTGGCAGTCAGTCGAAATTTCGATGGCCTCTACTTCATGTTCGCAGACCTTGACCCAGACAATGATGGTTACAACTCAACCGATCAGGGCGACGGTATTGTCGATGCCTTCCCTGACGATGGTACGCAATGGGACGATACCGATAACGATGGATATGGGGACAACCCTGCACCTGCTTTCCAACCTGATGCCTGTATCACAACATGGGGCAACAGTACTGAAGATCGCTTTGGCTGCCCAGATGCTGATGGCGACGGATGGTCGGATGACAACGATTGGGCTCCGAGCAACAAAGAACAGTGGGTTGATGCAGACAATGACGGGTATGGAGACAACTATCTGTACGAACTTGCTTCGAATCAACTCCACGTCAACCAACGTGGTGATGCCTTCCCGAACGATGCTACTCAATGGAACGATACCGATGGAGATGGCTATGGCGACAATTACGAAGATGCGTCATGGAATCAATATCGAGCCCCCGTATGGCCAGGTGAAATCATTGTTGGTGCACAAAACATCGACGTTTTTCCTCTCGACCGAACCCAATGGCGTGATACGGATGGAGATTGGGTTGGCGACGAGCAAATGAGCGACCGGCCTGATGGCTGCCCAGCGGTTTGGGGCAACTCAACCTATGATCGACTCGGTTGTATTGACACCGATGGCGATGGCTACTCCGATCCTGATGCGGGATGGGCTGCACGAACCGATTGTTACGGAGCAGATGCCTTCCCGAATGATCCGACACAATGGTGCGACGAAGACAATGATGGATTCGGAAGCAACCCTGATGGAAACAACGCCGATGATTGTCCAAATCAAGCAGGAACATCAACTGAAGATCAGGATGGGTGCGCTGACCGCGATGGTGATGGTTACTCCAATACAGGCGATCCATTCCCTGACGATGGTACACAATGGGAAGATTCCGACGGTGACAATTACGGTGACAACTTGGATGGAAACAATCCAGATTACTTCCCGAACGATGGATCACAATGGCGCGATTCCGATGGCGACGGATATGGAGACAATCCCGGTGGAAACAACGGCGATCGATTCCCGAACGATCCTCTCCAGTGGGCCGATGCCGACAACGATGGATATGGCGACAACTTCGTTGATACGGACGGCGATGGTATCTCCGAGGGCATTTCAGATGTTTGCCCGATGACCTATGGCGAATCCAACTCAGCAGCATCTCGTGGGTGCCCTGATTCGGATGGCGATGGTTACACCGACCCAGAAGATGCCTTCCCAGATCAGCCACTGCAATGGGCAGACCAAGACGGTGATGGTTTCGGAGACAACGTCCAATTTACCGATGGTGACGAATGCATCGATGTGTACGGAAAGAGTACAGAAAACGGTGTCCAAGGATGTCCTGATTTCGATGGCGATGGGCATGCCGACCCATTCGGTGACTTCGTCGCCAAGCCAGATTGCACAGGTGCTGACGCCTTCCCAGATGACCCACTTCAATGGTGCGACAAAGACGGCGATGGCATCGGCGATAATTACCAAGTTACCAACAAGACGGTCATCGATGAAGACAATCCTGGATTGATGATTGAATTGTGCGACCAAATTGGCGATGCCTTCCCGAACGATGCAACACAATGGTCTGATATGGACTGCGATGGACGTGGTGACAACAATACAGGTATTGCCCCTGATGCGTTCCCACTGCGCAAGACACAGCAAGACGACAACGATGGCGATGGTTATGGCAACAACTTCACCAACGGCGCCTACCAACCGGATGAGTGCCGAAACGAATTCGGAACGTCCACCATTGATCGCTTCGGTTGTCCGGACAGTGACAACGACGGTATGTCGAATCTCAACGACCCGTGCCCTTGGGATCCAGACATCTCAACGGGTATCCCCGGCCAAGTTTCCTGTGCCATAACTGAAGATCCAAACAAAGCCAACGAAGAAGAGACCCTTGAAGTTGAAACAAAGTCTTCGAACGTTATGCTCTATGCCATGGGTGGAATCATTGCCTTTATGCTTGCAGCCATCCTCGTTGCCATGCTTGCTCGACAAGCCAGCCGAAACCGAATGATGCGAGAACGTGCAATTGAGCGAAAGGCCGAGGAACAACTGATGGATGAAGAGGAACGAAGACAACAGTGGATTGATTACTACGTTGCCAATGGTGATTTCGACAAAGCTCGAGAATTGGGTTGGACGGATCCTGCCTCACTTCCTGCATGGAAACAGCACGAGATTCAGCAGCAAGAAGCGCTACAAGCTTCGATTCCAACCATGCTTGATCTGGATTGATTTACGCAAAGTTTGTACCGTTGCCCTTTAAATCAATGAGACCTATGGAAAACCATGGGAGAGGTGCGTACGCGTCGTCTTGTTGCATCATCACTCGTGATGCTTCTCGTTCTCCTTGTACCGGTCAGTGCTGAAGATTCCAGCACCGTTCGCCTCGAAATCGATGTGATGGATGAGAATTCCAAACCATGGTACGGCGTCGGAGATTCTGTCGTTCTCGCCGCTTCCATCGTCAACGATGGGGCAGCAACCTCCATCACCGAGGATCCATCTTGTGGTACGGTGATGCTCATTTCCAACGCAGAAGGAACAACCATTGTCGATGAATCCGTTGGATGTCGAGAACAAAGCCGTGGTCTGGACATTGATGCTGGAACAACTGCCTTGGATCAGCACGAATGGGATTTAACCGATCAAGATGGTGCACCAGTTGCTCCTGGTCTCTACACCATCAGCATCGAACTTGCAGGTTCTGGTTTGTCTTCGGCTGTCGAGGTCATGGTACAGCAAAATGCCGGGTTGCCATCGGAATTGGCCTTCTCGACATCCATCGCTCACAGAGAAGATGTCCTGTCGATTGGTGAACCGTTTATTGTTACCTACGAACTTCACAATCCAACTTCACGTTCCATCGATCTCAACGGCTTTGATTCTTGCCAACTCTTAATTTCGTTCGAGGAAGAAGTTCTTGGTCCTTCCTGCACAGCCGATGCCGTAACCATTGCGCCTTATGCGGTCATTGGACTCGGGCATTCGATGCTTCAGGCAAACAATGTTGGTACATCCACATTAACGATTCAAACTCCAGATGCTCAAGTCATTGGCTCGTTCGACGTCCCCGTTCAGGAAGCTCCAGTTCAATCAACACCGCTTGAAGTATCCATCAATACGCTCTCATCTTCGTTCATTCAAGGAGAGTTGTTTGACGGCTCCATAACACTCGAAAACAGTGGCACTGAAAGCAAATTGCTTCGCTTTACCAACACATGCCGAGCGAGTTATTGGGTTACGGATAGCAACGGCGTTGTCTTCGATTCACTCGATCAAGCCAATTGCCGCACAACAGAACTTGACGTCGTTGTTGGTGCTTCTTCGCAAAGTACCTTCAGTCTCCAATCTTGGGCGTTTGTCGACCAAGTTGGCTGTTCAATGCTCAGTGGTGATTATGTCCTCGTTGCTGAGATTCCTGAGTTCGGCTATGCCTCATCCATCGACGTCGATTTCCGCCGAATTCAATCTGCAGACTGTGGTACAATATCTGAGCCGATACCATCGCTCATGATTGAACTCGATGAGGACGATGTGCCCGTGTTCCAACTGCAATTGACTGGCATGGAGCAGCAAACCGATATCCACTGGCTGGAAATCTGCAAGGCTTCGCTTCAACTCTGGAACCTTGATCAAACGGAGAAGGTTCTTGAAAAGAATGTTCTTTGCAATGGTGAAGAGCGATTCGATCAACCTCTACGCCTATCTTCCGAGAATGTCCTTCAGTTTGAACTTGAAGAATTGAACGCTTTCTCGTATGAGGATGCTGAATATCTTGTACGCATTGACATGGCGACCGATCAGAACCTGATTTTGGAGCATGAATTCAACTGGCCATTGGATAATGAGGTCGAGGATCCTGTCGTCGTCGAGGAAGAGAATCAAAAGCAAAACACCGTTGTTGTCCTCGATGGTGTTTGGAGCGGCGTACTCACTCCTGATGGTACATGCTGGATGCTTGAAAATGATGCAGGCGTTGTTCACATGCTTGCAGATTCAACCGTCGCATCTTGGACGCCTGAGCGGGGTTCAACCGGTACCTATCAGGCGCAACAATCCGAGGCGAACATCAAATGCAGTCGATTTACTGCTGAGAGTTACACCTTCATGGCCATCATTGAAGAAATACCAGTCACAGATGATGAGCCTGTTGTTGAAGAATCAACGCTCATTGAGACAGAGGTGATTGGAGAAGAAGTGCTTCCACAATGGGCTCCACAAGCCGTCACCGTTCTCACCGTGAGTGCCATTCTTTCGATGCTTGGATTCGCAGCCTTCAACAATGAAGCGATTCGAATTTCGACGACGCTCACTGGATTGTGGTTGCTTGGGTTGATCGGAAAGACCTCTGAAACAAGCGATGGCCGATTCCAACGTGGACGCCTACTTGGTTACTTAACTGCCAATCCTGGCTGTCATTTCCGAGCACTCTTGTCGGCACTTGAAATGAGCAATGGGCAACTTTCACACCACCTTCGAGTTCTCGAACAAGAAGAGAGCATTTGGCGACGCAAGGATGGTCGCTTGGTTCGCTACTACCCATTAACAAACACACTTCACCCATTGCTTGAGGACGAGGCTCTCCCCGTACCAATTCTCGCTCCTGACCCACTCTCTCTCCAAGGAAAGATTCTGGTTCTCTTGGACCATGATAGCCAAATGGGTGATTTCCCCACCCAAGCAGAACTCGCAAAGCGGCTCGATAAGTCTCAACAGTTGATTTCCCACCATTTGCGCACGTTGGAGAAGTACGGTCTCATCGAAGGTCGACGTATGGGTATGCGCAACCGCTACAAGCTCACCAAGGAAGCCATGTTCCTTCTCGAAACAAGTGAAGCCTACCTCCAAAACGAGATGAATTCTTGAACTTCATTCGCTGAGATGGATTGAAGAAGGACTGCAGAGAGGCTTTGATAGCATAGGATGTGCCATCGTGTCGGATGTTGTGACAATCATTACCGATGAACAAATCGCTTACATCGAGAGCGGTGGCGTCATTGCATACCCAACATCAACGCTCCCAGGACTGGGCTGTCTTCCAACAAAGGAAGGACTCGATAGGTTGTTTGAACTCAAATCAAGATCTTCAGACAAACCGGTTTCAATCGGTGTTGCTTCCCTCGAACAAGTTGTACACCTGGTCCACATCGATCCACAAATCGTCGAATTTGTGGAAGAATTTCCTCGGGGAGGTCTATCGGTGATCTACCCTGCTCTACAACCTCTCGATGCTCGGCTCGGGGGGCAATCTGTTGCAATACGAGTTTTTGAGCACCCTGCAGCCCGTGCGCTTGCTATGGCAGTTGGCCCTGTAACAGCGACCAGTGCAAACGAAGCAGGAGAAGAACCAGCCAACACCGTGGCAGAAGCCGCATCTGAACTCGGACTACCAGACGTTGCAATCGTCGCAGGAGTTCGTGCTACAGGGCCAGGAAGTACGTTTGTTAAAGTCGACGTTGATGGCGATGAGCCATTGGTAACTATTATCAGAGAAGGCGTTGTACCTGCGCGTGACGTGGTCACTTGGTGGAAGAATCGACTCTGAAATATTGGAAAGATGCCGGTCACGTCGCCCGCCGAACCCTTGAAGCGATGAAGCTTGAATTAACGCCTGGCAAGACCTTCCATGAAGTCATCGAGTCTGCTGAACGTTACATTCACAGGCACGGTGGAAAACCTGCGTTCCCGGGTACGATCGCAGTCAACGATCTTGCTGCACATTTCACCACCGACCACGCTATCAATCAAGTCGAAGGCTGGGATGGTGAAATGGTACTCCAAAAAGGCGATTGTGTCAAAATTGACTTCGGCGTTCACATCAAGGGTCACATCGCTGACAATGCATTGACGTTTGAAATCGGAAACGGTAACGAACATACTGAACAAATCAAGGCTGCAAAAGAAGCACGAGATGCCGCAATTGAAATGATGCATCCGGGTACGCCATGGTACAAAGTTGGCCAGGCTGCAGCCCAACCATCACTGGACGCTGGCTTCCAACCCATCCGGAATCTCTGTGGACACCAACTGAAACCATGGGAACTTCACGCCGGCGTTTCTGTTCCATCCTACGCCTGTGGCCCTGACAATCAAGGGTTCAAGGGTGTTGTCGAAGAAGGTGGCATTTATGCGATTGAGCCGTTCAATACAACGGGTTCATCGGGTATGATCAAAAATCTTGGCAATCCTAATTCGTCCAACATCTATCGAATTACTGGGATGACGACATCAAGAAAAGCGCGTGCGAAAGGACAATTGAAACCACTCGGAGCGCAAATGGCACGAAATCTCGAGGAGCGATACTCGACACTTCCGTTTGCAGAACGATGGGCTTATCCAATGCTTGAGAAACCCTTCCCAGAAGCAGATGAGGCTTCGAGACAGAGCAAATGGAGAGCTTTGGTCAAGAAGTTGATCAGCATTCGATTCCTGGAAACGTATCACGTTCTCGCATGCAAAGATGGAGGCAACATCTGTCAATTCGAGCATACGGTCTTGGTCACGGATGGTGGTCCAGAGATTTTGACCGTTGAGTGATGGTTCGAGTTGTTCATATTTTTGAATCACAGATAACGCCTATAAAGGCGAAGTGCATACCATATATCGAACAGGGCTGTGAAGTTCTCGTTGAGTGCATCCCATCCCCTCTCCGTAAGCTCTCACCCTGTTCACCCAATTTTGTTACAAATTAGCGCCAGCCATGTCATTCGTACAAACGTATTGTACCACTCGGAACCGATCACGAAATTTTATTTTCATTCGGAAATAGAGCCGCAGTATCGCGAATAACTTTTACATTTCATCGTTTTCGCCCGATGTGTTTAAATAATATCTCTGTGGTGGGAGAATTGCGCCCAATATGGGCGTTGGAGGACAAAAATATGCAAAACGAAAACCGAAATGAAGAAGCTGTCAGCCCGGTTATTGCTACCATCCTTATGGTTGCAATTACTGTTGTACTGGCAGGTGTACTGTACGTCTGGGCTTCCCAGCTCGCAGAAGGCAACACTGATGGAGATTTCTCCATGTATGGCTTTGCTGTAACTGACGCTGCAGGATCACCAACAACCGCTGGTGGCGAAGAAATCGTCTACATTGCAATGGATGCTGGTGACGATCTATCGTGGGCTACTGTCATCGTACAGTTGTCTAACGGTGGTTCCTACACCGAGTGCACCAACCCTGACCAAGCAGCTGACACTGGCTGTGCAGTCTCTGACAATGGCGACGGAAAGTGGGCCTTTGGAGAGGAAGTCACGATCAGTGAAGGATCCGATGACATCTGTGCATCTGCATGCAGCGTTCAGGTTAAGGTTCTCGACCGTGCGAGCAACAAGCTCATCTACGAGTCGACCGTTACCAGCGTAGCTTGATTTTCATCAAGTAACTCTCTGGTGTCGTAACCACACGAACTGAGTTTGTGTGAATCCGCCCCCTCATGCGTTCAGGCGCATGGGGGGGCCTTTTTTTATTTTCAATTCCGACCGTCCAAATGTTGATCCCACATATGCAACGAAGTGCCACGAGCGCTTTTCCATAGTGCTTTGAGAAGTTGGATATTCCCATCAAGAATGATTCCTAATTGACTGACCAGTGGAAGTCGTATTCCGTAACGTACTGAGAGCCATGAAGCAAGTGCAATTGCTTCAGCCGCAAACAAGCCAACATGCATGGTTGTAAGTGTTGCATTTGAGAAGTCAATCTCTGCGAATCCAATCGATGCCCATCGCGCCAGCATCGATACAAATGCTCCGAGAAGAAGGAGCGGTGTGAGCAGATGCAGGGCGGCTTCTTGACGAAGCGTCCCTGCAAATCGACCATGTCTTCGATTGAACCAATGCTTTCTCTGCCGAAGCAGATGACGTTGCAAGCCCTGTGCCCGGCGCACCTTCTGACGCGAGTGCTCCTTCCTGTGTATTGGAGCATGATCGATGAAACAAGCACCCTCATCCTGAATGGATCGTAATCCATTGATTCGAACGTTGGTCGCTATCTGTGCATCATCTGCATTCGATTGAACGTTCAGTGCTTCAACATCCAATGCTTCTCTTCGCCAAACCATGCACGACCCTTCAAGAAATGGAGTGCTGTCGATTCTTGATTCAAGAGTGCGAACCATCGAGAACATTGCCCGATGTTCAGCCTCCTCCATTCGTTGGCCAAGGCGCTTCGGTGAAGCGCCAACACAACCGATGCTCGGGTCAGAAAACCATTGCAAGAGTTTCGGTACAGTTTCAGCCTCGAACATGGCATCAGCATCGGTCATCAGAATCAAGTCGGTTTTTAGCGCATCATTGATGTGCTTGATCGCCTGTTGAACTGCAGCAGTTTTCCCTTTCCGCTCCTCCATTTTAAGCAAGGTATACGATGCGAATACATCCTTATCGCTCCATGATTCAATGATCGAAACAGAAGCATCAGTTGATGCAGAATCGATGACTACGATATGTGGTTTGAACTGTTGGCATGTCTCTCGAAGATTGTCCAACTTTTGAGTGATAATGCTCGATTCGTTCCATACTGGAAGAAGGATGGTCAAGCTACCTGTAAACGACTCTTGAGGGCGAACAAGTTCCCGTTTTCTTGTCATGAAGAGATCAAACCCATGCTTTGCATACGGTAAGGCTGCTATTGTCGCAAACCCTATCTCAAACAGAGCAGGAGAGAACAGCATGAGACGATTGATGCTCGGTTCCCTCTTCACTTCTCCGTTCAATTCTATGGCCAACACGGGGATTTTTCCATAGATGTCAAGTGTGCACAGCCATTCACTTCAACCATGCCGACCGTGGTGCATGTGGGGCCGATTTCGAGTCCAGGAGGCATTCAAACGGTCATCAAGACCCTTTCTTCCTATCCTCCAGAGGGTTGGGATGTTGAAGCAGTGGAGAGCCATTCAAGCGGTTCGTATCTTTCCAAACTGCAAGCCTACAACAATGCAAAACAGCGTTTGGAGGAACTCATCAATGGAACTGAAGAGGACATCATTGTGCACCTTCATGCAGCGTCCGATTACTCGTTCTTGAGAAAATTGCGTCTTGCTGAACATGCGCATCGCCTCGGAGGAAAGATCGTCTTCCACATCCATAGTGGGAACATCCTTTCATGGTTGGGAAAGAAAGATCGTGCAAAGAAATTGAAACAACGACTTGAAAATTGCGATGCCACAATCGTCTGTCTTTCAGACCGGTGGAAGGAACTCATAACTCCATTTCTGGGCAAATGCATCGTATCTCCAAATCCAATCGATCCGATGCACTGCATTGATGCATCAATTGAACGCAATCCAAACCAGATTCTTCTCCTTGGTCGAAACGATCCTGTCAAAGGTCACGATTTTGCTTTCAAAATCATGCATGAACTTGAAGCTCGTGGCTCAGATTATGTTCTCCATTGTACCGGAAGAGAAGAACCACCAGAAGGAACAACAAACATCGTCGCACATGGATGGGTTTCGAAAGAAGAGAAGGTCAAACTGCTGCAAGAATCTTCACTCCTCCTCCTTCCTTCAGTGTACGAAGGACAGCCCATGGTTGCGCTTGAAGCCCTCGCTTGTGGAACGCCTGTGCTTGCTTCAAATGCACTTCATTCACTTCCCGATGTCATCCATCGACCCGATGAGGAATCGGTGGAATGCTGGGCGGATTCAATCGAGGGTTCTTTGGTTAATGATATCGAGTTCGGTGATGTACTAAACGGACACCAAATCGAATCGATTAACTCAAACCTTCTTGATTTGTACCAAGGACTGATTGAACCAGAGTCATGAATTTCGTTCGTTCGTCTTCTTCGGTATGAGTTGACACGATATCCAATTCATATGCATCAAGGATAGCACTTGAGACAGATTGTACATCACAGAAGGTGGCCACAGTACCCAGATTGTGTTCGATGCAAAAATCTCCCATTGGAACACCTGCAGTTGTTACCGTAGGGCGACCAAATGCAGCAGCATCAAACATCTTCACCGGTAGTGCTCCATGGCGGATGTTTTCTTTCTCAGGATTGTACATTGCAAACATGACATCGATCTCAGCCATGAGTTCAGCAAGTTGTGTCTCATCAAATGGACCTCGATAATCCAGTTGTGGATATCGTTCAAGGAGTCGGTTCACGCATGGTCCGTCGCCTGCAAAAATTGGATGGAAACCAGTTCTTGTACTGCACTCAACAAGCGAAACCATAGCTTCAAAATCTCGAATTCTTCCAAAGAAACCAATTGTTTTGGTCATTGGTTGGGGAAGAGGAGAAGCATTTCGAACGTTGAGAACAACGGTCGATTTGAATTGAAATTCTCGATCAAAATAGTTTGAAAGTCCTGGCGAAGAAGTTAGGAATCCATCGAATCGAGAACCACTCTTTCTCAATGTCTGTTTCATTCGCGATGAGACAAACCTTCTCAGCAAACTTGTTTTTTGCATGATAGGCCAAGCGTGAGCGATATCGTGTAGATCCAATATGCGGAGACGGGAATGCAGATTTTTTGTACCAATTGAATCCGAATCGTTGTAGATGATGAGATCATATTGACCTTCCAATGATCGAAGAAACCTCTTCTTTTGACGGACAATACTCGCTGATGACCTTGCTTTACCTGTTCGAGTCCGTAGAATGGTGTATCCATCTCGTTCAGATAATGCATCGAGCGTATGTTCTCGATCCCATGCAAAAATAGTCAGCTCATGACCACATTCAACGAGCCAACGTGCATGACGTTCAACCCGAGGGTCGGGAGCACACCCATTGGTGACGACCAAACAAATCCTAGCCATTTACCTCACCTCGAATACTGTTTGCAAGTAATTCAACACTCTCCGACCAAGAGAGATGTTCATGAGCATACTCGATTGCTGATTGACTGTATTCACTGAATTCCTCATTGGTTATCGAATTCAGGAATGATGAAATTTTCGTACGTAAGATTGGAGCTTCATGCAACTGCATCCAGGAGCCTACCTCAGTATCGAACCGGTGTCCTTCATGGTCAACCCCTACAACCAACAATCCATTTGCGAGGTATTCGCCTCGCTTGAGTGGACTCGCAAGTTTCCATACCTTGGTTGCAGGCATCGGAAGAATTCCGATGTGATGTTCTTTTAAATGTTCAAGCACATTTTGCTGAGACATTCGACCTTTGAGCCTGAACAGTTCTGGATTCTTTTTCTGTTTCTTTTCGATGAAAGAAACAGCTGTCCCCTCCCCGATCAACGTTAATTGGCAAGGAATTCCCACTTTGTTCCAAGCGACAATATGATCCATGAATTCGATGATTCCTCGATGTTTATCCAATTGGCCATGGTAAACAAATCTCCATTCTTCACCACCTTTGCGGGAAAGGGGGGTAGTATCATCGATAGCGGCCACCCCTGCTTCAAGCACCAAAATGTCCGTTCCAGAGACATTCAATGTTCGTGAGACAAATCGAAGATGGGCCTTTGATACCACAAAGCCCGAGGTGAACAATCCCTTTTTGACAAGCCTCCAGGCATTTTTCCAACCCTTCCATTGCAGTTTCGCTAAGATTCCAGAATCAGCAGGTGGTGATCGATCCATCAAGAAACAAGGTCGATTTTGTTGAGCAAGGACCTTCCCTACGCTTACACCAACCTGCCAATCCATCATGTATGCATCAAAATCCAACGCCATTGTTTCGAAATGTGCGAGAACATTTTTCGAAAAAGCCCTGCTCTGAAAACCGCGTACTGCATGTACTTCCAAGCCAATATGTTCCCATTCAGCGTCAGAATGTGAACCTTCAGATTCAGGATTGATAATGGTCAAGTCGAATCCTGATCCAACAAGGCCTTTTGCGAACGCGATTGGCGTTGTTGCGCAAAAATCATCGAATTTTCGATGGGTAATCCACAATATCCTCATACAAGTTCATCTGATACGTCACGATTGTATCTGTTCAAGGTTTCTGATGTTTTAGCAACAATGATAGAGTCATGTATACAATCGATATGTCAGAGGCGTTTTGTTGTCATGGACTAGTAAGATTCGAAGTGCGATTAGTAGGGTGTACATCCGGCGTGCTTACAACAACGGTGACTTCAACAAAGCATTGCGTTTATCAATTTCAAAATTAAAAAACAAGAGAGATGAGCAATTTCTTCAAGATATCATTTGTCGAAGTCTGTACAATCTTGGCAAATATGCCGATGTTATATCATTCGTGAATGAACATAATCTTGAGACTCATAGGTCGTACGAACAAAAATCGAACCTAAAAATGAGATTTCAAGATTATGAATGCCCTCTGCCTAAATTATACGCTGATAAAAAATGGAACCCAGTTAATTTGATCAGTAATTGGCATCAGGAAGAAAACCGAGTTTGGTTATGCCATCCATGGGGGTGGACCTTTTGGGAGATGCCTGAAACTTATCAGATCGAGAATACGAGCGAAAGCCTACTTTACCTCGCATTGGAGGTTCTTTTGGGCCCGTTCCTAGATGAAGTCTCAAACTATGAGGCCGAGGAGAGGCCTTTTGGCTCAAATCTTGCTCTGTCTTTTTCGGGAGGAATAGATTCAACTGCGGCAGCTATACTGCTACCTGAAGAAACAATACTGGCATACCACAAGCGCTCGTTTGAGTCGATGCTTTCTCATGAACTAGCTGAGTCGTTGTTTGATAAAATAAAAACAACAAGTGGCCGAGATGTAATGAGCATCCCTTCCAATCATGAGAAAATTAGGACTTATCATCAGTTGCCGAACGGGTTTTCGACTGAATTCGCATCTGCAAGCCATTTAATTCTATTAGCGGACCACGTGGATTTGAAAGGAATAGCATTTGGTACGCCGATTGATAACACCTGGCTGAAGAAAGGAAAGCAATACAGGAATTTTTCCGAGGATACTTATTTTGTTAAATGGCGCAAAAAGTTTGCATCGGCTGGCTTACATTATGTTCTCCCCATTAATCACATATCCGAGGCAGGAGCCCTAGAAATCTGTAGGAAAAGCGAGTATGCAGATTATGTCAATTCTTGCTTGAGGGGAAATAATCAGTTAGGTTGTGGAAAGTGTTGGAAATGTTTCCATAAGAATGGTCCGCTGGGTAGGCCATTCGATATTGAAAGCAAAGAAATTAACAAGTTTCTGCATCAAAAACCCTTACGTACAGCTCAACATGCCTTGTGGGCTGTCAAAAAGATGAACCTTAACGACCGATATCCTCACCTTTCTAAATACCTAGAAGAGGATTTTGGATGGTGGGAAAAAGCATATCCGCCCGGCATTGAAATTATCCCGGATGAATGGAGGTCTGGAATTAAAGAGAATTCAGAAAGATACCTAGAGTGGATGGAGAAACCCTTTGATCTAGAAAAAGTAAATTTGGAGATCTGATACCTAAGAATCAATTGGTGACTTCTTATGGTAATATTATGGAAGACAATTCTTCATCACCATTAGATGAAGATATCTTTCAACATTCAAAACAATTAGAACGCGCTAGAAGGGATTTTCAACGAATTCAAGAATCCGTAACGTACAGGTTAGGACAGCATATTACTGACGCTGTTATCGTCATCGAATCGATGGCCTTGATGGTCAACTCCAACAACCATCAGTCCACTAGCCAAGTATTCTCCTCGCTTGAGCGGACTGGCAAGTTTCCAAACCCTTGTCGCTGGCATTGGTAGGATTCCGATGTGATGTTGTTTCAGTTGTTCCAGCACTTCGTGATGATGCATGCGTCTTTTCAAGGTGAAAAGATCAGGATGCTTTGCTATCCTTTTGTCGATGTCTGAAACTGCTGAACCCTCCCCAATTAACGTTAATTGAGAAGCAATACCAAACTCATTCCAAGCTACGATGTGCTTCATGAATTCGAGAATACCTCGGTGCTTGTCTAAACGACCATGGTACACGAATTTCCATACATCACCATCTTCACGTGAAAGTGGTACTGCACAATCAGGTACAATGACACCTGCTTCAAGAACTGAAATGTTCGTTGCAGGGATATTTGATGATTGGATAACAAATCGAAGATGAGCATTTGAAACCACAAATCCTGAACTGAACAAACCCTTCTTGACAAGTTTCCAAGCACCTCTCCAATCTTTCCATTGCATCCTTGAACGTCATTTTAACTGGTTGAGTAAGGAATATCCCTAAGAACGTGAAGACAACCCTAAACTTATGAGTGATACGGCGCAGACTCCCCGTTCGGATGAGCGTAGTCCGTCTTTGGAAAATTTACACCCCAAAGTTTCAGTTTTGTCTGCTCCCTTTCATATCAGAAAAAACCTCTCAAAACACCGATATTTACTCGACAACATGGTCAGCCGTAATCTGAAGCAAAGATACGATAAGGCTTTGCTGGGATATTTGTGGACTTTCTTAGAACCAGCATTATTGGCATCGGTGTACTATATATTGTTCATTATCATAGCGAATTATGATGATAAGAGCTACCCAATGCTCATTCTTTTGGGTGTAATTGGGTGGGGTCTTTTCGCCCGAATTTTGAATTCAACCGTATCTTCATTGGTCACAAACGCTGGAATGATCAAACAAACTGGATTTCCCTTGGAGATATATTCTGCTGCAGAATGCAAAACCAACCTGGTGATTTCAAGTATCAGTTTGTTAACAATTATCCCCTTCATGTTCTATCTCGATTTAGCACCAACAGTTCATCTTTGGATGATGCCAGTCGCCATGTTTATGCTTTATTTGTCCGCTTGGGGTATTGGATTGATGGTTGCTTCTGCAAATGTTGTTTTTCCAGATGTTGCTCACGCTTTTCGTTTCATTACTCGAGCGGGGTTTTTCGTCTCACCAGTAATGTGGACATATGAAATGTTGATTGAACGCGCTGGGGCTGACTCATCCTACATTGACATTGCGATGCTTAATCCCGTCGTGATTCCACTTACCATGATGAAACATTCAGCGCAAGGTACAATTCCCGATTTCGCGTATCATCACATTATTTATGCAGCAGTTTTCCCTATACTTGCGTATATCTTCGGTTCGATCATATTTACAGCTACTTCCAGGGAGGTGGTAAAACGTCTTTGAATAATCAAGTATTGAGACTTGAAGGAGTCCACCTCAATTTCCCTCGGAAAGAAGGGTCATTACCTATCATGAAGCGAATGCTTTTGTCCTCGATAGGCAAAGCCACTAAATATCCTCAAACGTGTGGATTATCAGACATCTCGCTGACTATTAACAAGGGCGAGATTATCGGAATCATCGGGCGCAATGGTTCTGGAAAATCCACATTGCTCAGAACAATGGCAGGGATTTACAAACCTGATGATGGCTGGATTGGGATCAATGGTCAAATTTCCTTATTAGCAGGTGTTGGAGTTGGTATGAATAAGGATTTGACAGGTCGAGAAAATATTCATTTGTATGGAAGCATGCTTGGACATGAGCGAGAAGTCATGGATTCAATGATGGATGAAATCATCACTTTTAGTGAATTAGAAGATTTTATCGATGAACCATTGCGGACGTATTCATCAGGAATGAAAGCTCGTCTAGGTATTTCCGTTGCAACTGCGGTACAACCAGATATTCTCCTCATTGATGAAGTCCTAGGTGTTGGTGACCCAGGTTTCAAAAAGAGAAGCCAACAACGAATCCGCGATATGATGGAGGATTCAAACACCGTCGTTCTCGTAAGCCATTCTTTCGGTCTTCTCAAAGAAATATGTTCTCGAATGATTATGATGGAAAGGGGGAAAATAAAATGCATTGGAACCCCAGAAGAAGTTATTGCTGCCTATCATGAAGCCGAGGGATGAATATGTTTACCTTGTTCAAAAATAAGCCTCAAGAAAGAGAAATCAATATTATCGATTTGACCCTTAATTCGAGGTTAGAGGACGACTATATCCTTCCACACGAGGTCGAACGTGAGTTATTGATAAGGCGATTAAAAACAAGTTTTACTCCAAGCGCAGCACAACAAAAAATCGCAGAATGGGAAGATGAGTTTTCTATTAAATCGATCCGCGAGGAATACAAAAACAAAAATTGGGAAGAAGTTATTCGATTAACGAATTCGAGAATTGAAGTTCACGGGGATGAAGAAGCATTTATCCATAATATTCGTTCTCTCTATCAACTCAAACTTTGGCAAGAATGCATAATCTCATGCAACAATTTGTTGCAAATTGATGGGGAAAATCAAACCGCAATTCGCTTCATTGCAAGATGCAGAAAAAATTTAGGCGATGACGCAGAAGCAGAACTATATTTTTTGAAATTGCTTGAATTTGATGAAAAAGATATAGATTCTTTGATAACTTTAGCGAGAATGAACTACAATAACAAAGATTACAAAAAATCCATTCAATATTCAGAAAATATTCTTGACATAGAACCCCATTCAGTAACTTGCCGTCGATTAATTTCAAGATCATACTTGGCAATGAACGAATTCAAATTATCAATACCACATTTAGAATGGCTCATAGATCATTCTGAAAATGACTTGGAAGCATTGGTAGATTTGGGCAGAAGTTATTACTCTATGAAACAATACTCCACTTCGAAAACATATCTAGAAAAAGCCCATTCCATGAACCCTCATGACAGAAGAGCTCGCCGAACATTAGCATTGATTTACGAGCGACAAGGAAAATGGCAACAGGCATCAACCATTTATGAGTTGGAATGTTTGGAGGAGCCCGAATCTTTTTCCAATTGGGAAAAACACATCAGCCTTTTGTACAAACTCAACAAAATAGATGATGCAAAAAAATGCATTTTGCAAATCATCAATACCGATTCAACGAGCATGAAATTGTATGTAATTTCACATTCAATATGTCGCAGTTTTTTCTGGAACGACATCGCCGAGGGGTTGCAAATAGAGATGGAACAAAAATGGCCACGTGAGGCTGCTTTGTATCTCTTGATGGCCCAATTTTCACTTTCCAACGGTTATCTCACGGATTGTTATTCCTATCTTCTTAAGTGTCGTAGGAAAGACCGCCGTTTGAAATCGTATACCAATTTGTTGTTCCACTTACAAAAAACCCTTGATCAAGTAGACTACTCGCTCAAAGAACTCAAAAGAGCGGTGAAAAGAAAACGACAAGTTCTGATTTCGGAATGTGCAATAAAAAAGATTTTTTCGTTGGCTCAAAAGGTTCCCAAGTATCAACCTCGCAAATCAAAGAAAAAATTAGTTATGGTTTCTTCAACTTTAGGAAGAGGTGGGGCGGAACGACAGGTATTGACCTGTTTGAAAGAATTAGACAAATCCAACAATTTTTCTGAGTTAACGCTCCTTTGTAGACATAAAGGATCGAATGAACCAGAATCTAGTTATCTGCCAGAAATCAGTAAACTAAATGTGGATGTATTTGAGAATAATAATGACGAAGAATGGACAAAATCTTTTGGAAAATTAGTAAGTGATACTTTCTTTGGCGAAGCTTTTTTGTTATTACCCAAAACTATGCAACATTCCATACGGAGTTATTTCTCTGCTATCCGAAAAATCAAGCCTGACATTGTACACGCATGGCAAGACCAAACGAATATTGAGATTGCAATCGCTGCACGAATGGCAGGAGTTCCTGGAATCGTATTATTCGCAAGATCATTGAGACCTGATGGAAAAACGATGGCGCACATTAGGAATAGAGTTTACTTGAAAAATTCATACAGATACATTTTGCAAGAACCAAATATTGTACTCTCCCACAACAGTAATGCTGGTAGATTAAGTTATGCAAATTGGTTAGAGGTTCCTGAGAAAACATTTTCAACCATTCACAATGGAATCGATTTTGAAGAGTTTGTTGATTCTTCTCAAGATTCAGATGTTGAGAACAAACTTTCCGAGTTTGGAATTGATAAAAATTCCACTATAGTCGGCGGAGTGTTTCGCTTGGTCCGGGAAAAACGCCCTTTGTTGTGGATCGAATCAATGTATAAAGTTCTTCAAAATGATTCCAAACTCCATGGAATCATAGTGGGGGGCGGAGCTTTAGAGCCTGAAATGAGATCTCTCATTAGGGAACTGGGGATGGAGAAACGGATTCATTTGGTTGGTGAAACTCGTTTTGTGAAGGCTTGGCTCGATACTTTTGATTTGTTTCTTCATACCTCGTCCGTCGAAGGATTGCCAAACGTTCTCATTGAAGCTCAAGCCTTTGGTGTGCCGGTTGTTACAACTGATGCAGGAGGGACTAGTGATACCATTGTTCCCGGTGAAACTGGGTATGTTGTTGAGGATAATTCGAAATCGATAGCAGACAGAATCCGTTCATGTTTATCAGATGAAAAATGGCTTGAAAATGCATCAAATCTATCGGTAACACACGCTAAAAACAAATTCAGCCCTGAAAATATGTTGAAAAAGCTGCTTGAGATTTATGATAAATCACTCGAAGTTTAGATTGAATGACGATTTCTTCTCTTTTCGGTACGACTCATTTCGAGTTCCATTTTTACGACTAAAGTTTGATCTTGAGTCTCCCCAACGACCCTATGCGAGGATTTTTTCTCTACATATTCTCCGTCATCACTTCGGGAGAATCCGCAATTAAACCCTACTTTTTGTGAAACATCAAATGGATAATCATTTTCTTCCATATAGTTATGCAACACGGATTTGTAAAATTTATTTTTCAATTCAGGCTTTAGCCACAAGAACTCTTGAACAACTTGAGTATCTAAGAATGGATATCGGCCTTCTATGCCGTGTGATCCGGAAACATATTCTTCCTTCATTAGATATGCTCTTTGTGTATTATCAAAGAAATTTTTCCAAGGAAATACAGTATCTAAATCTTCAGGGAATAATCCACCAATCGTACTGTGCCGGAAATGTTTGATACCTTCAAATCCATAATCACTAAAAATTTCATCAGCACCACTACCTGAAAGGTAAATCAATTGACCCTCATCTTTGCCTTTCGCACAGATATGAGACATTCCGATAGCTCCATTATCATCAGTAAGCATTTGGCCTGTTTTTCTGAATTCAATTTTTTGTTCCAAACTCTTCATTCGATTAACCAAGGTGTCTCGATAATTCCTCAAACGCTTCACTTCGTCACAATCGATAAACCAAGATTTTTCAGTATACCACCCGAGTTCTTCGGTGAGCAGTGTCAATGGAAGTTGTAATTTTTTGGCCAAGGAATCATGTTCATTTTTAACATCATCCAGCCAGTCTGATTCACCATTATCAATTCTTAGATAGTATTCTTCGCACCTCGATTTAAGATAATCACGAGCAGCCTTAAATTCTGAAATGCTCAAATCCATGAGTCGAGGGTCAGTTGTTCGTTGAATTCGAGCATTAATGGTTTCTTCCTTTTCAGAACCAACAATTGTGTAGGCTGTAAAATCAACGTTTTGTTTTTCTAATTCACAAGCAATCGCTCCACTGTCATAACCAGAGGAAAGTCCAATGAATACTCCATGCTTGATATTTTGAGTACGTTTTGCGATTGAACTAGTAAACGCCTTATTCCAATCTTCAAAGTCTTCCTTGTGTTGATTTAGTTCGAAGGTATAAACATCTTTTCTACTTCTCTTTTCCAACGTTGACAACTGGAGTTGGTATGTTGAATTTGCTTCGATTTGAAAAGGAGATTCAAATCCTAAACGCAATAGACAAGATTCGTATGAAGAAAGTCCCCAATCCGAACCTTCTTTGGCAAACCACAAGGGTTTAATCGAGAAAACATCTGTTGAAAACAACAGAATATCTTTTTCAAAATCAACGATTACTAATGCATATTCGCCATCCAATCTCGAAACAAAATCCATTCCATATTTTTCATACAGCGGCAATAAACACTCTCCATCAGATTGAAAATCTCCAAAGTCAAGATAATTGTAGATTTCTCCGTTAAAAATCGCTACTCGGTTTTCATCTTTGGAAACGAATGGTTGCAAAGTAGGAGGGCCGGTCATAGAAAGGAGGGTGTGAACAAAATGAGTATTTTTAACTTCTACGTGATTGGTTTGATCGGGTCCTCTGAATTTTAAGAATTCAATAATGTGTGGCAAATCAATAATTCCTCGATTGGTTGCTAAAATGCCGCACATTTTTTTCCCTGATTATTCCGAATCAATACTACTTATTGAGTTTAAGGGGATGGACTCATAACCTAAATGCTCCACGTTAATCCATGGGAGATATGTTTTCGAAATCTCGCATTCTCGTGACAGGGGGAGCAGGATTCATTGGCTCAAACATCTGTGATGCTTTGATTGAAGCAGGCTCTGAGGTTGTTTGTCTCGATAATTTCTTAACAGGTCGGAAAGAAAACATTGAACATTTACTTGATGATGAGAAATTCAAGTTAATTGAGGGCGATATACGAGATTTGGAAACATGTCAATCTGCGATCACTGGTTGTACGCATGTCTGCCACCAAGCAGCCCTCGGCTCAGTACCTCGTTCAGTTGAAGACCCAAAGACGACAAATGCAATAAATATCTCTGGGAATCTAAACGTACTTATTGCTGCTCAAGAAGCAGGAATTCAGCGTTTTGTTTTTGCCTCGAGTTCATCTGTGTATGGGAGTGATGCAACTATTCCAAAAATTGAACACAGTACAGGAACACCCCTTTCCCCATACGCAGTCACCAAAATGGTGAATGAATCTTACGCCCAAGTTTTCCACCAAATTCATGGAATGGAAACGATTGGATTACGTTATTTCAATGTATTTGGCCGTCGGCAAGATCCCGAGGGACAGTATGCTGCAGTCATACCTAAGTTTGTTGAATCTCTTCTTCAACTTGAATCCCCGGTTGTATTTGGAGACGGTGAGCAAACGCGTGATTTCACCTATATCGATAATGTTGTTCAGATGAATTTGAACGCTTTATCGACTACGAATAAGGATGCTTTTGGTGGGATTTATAATGTTGCATGCGGAAGCCGAATTTCGATTAATGAGCTCTTTTTGTCTATACGGACGCTTCTCTCGAAATTCGAGCCCTCACTCCTCTCAGTTGAACCCACATACGTTGATGAACGGCCGGGGGATATTCGCCATTCAATAGCAAATATCGATAAAGCCATTTCTCATCTAAAATACAGTCCACGGTACGATTTCCAACAAGGACTTCAAGAAGCCATGAGTTGGTACTGGAATTCTCTATGCGGTGATTGAATGAAAGTAAGATTGGAGCGAGCCCTAGGGTTCTGCCGTTTCATTTTAGAACCTGAGGAACAGGACAGACTTCAACCAACTGAAAAGGTAAGTCTTGGTTCCAGAACAGCCGAAATTCAACTACCAAATCAAATTGATCCTGATACAATCCATCCAGATCACTTAGCGCTCTGTATCATGATGATTACCCACCCCTTTGTTGGGAAATCATTGACTTTTCCAAAACCAGTAAGCAAAAGATTTGGAGATAAACACAATCAAAGTGCATCGCGTTACAAAATTGGCCCAGTAGATGATTCATTGAGACCTTGGAGTCCAGGGAAAAATGCGCGACCTGGGCTCGCATTTAGTGGAGGAGTTGACTCAACTGCTGCATTGGAATTGTTGCCGCCAAATACCGCTCCGATTTTCATGGACCGCCCACTTCGTAAGAAATCATTGTATGACAAGGACGCCGCATTTAAATCGTGTCAAGAAGTTAAGCGATTAGGTTATGATATGCACATTGTAACTTGTGATTTAGAGTATGTTCGTTCGCCAGTGGGTTTTCCGGTAGATGTAGCGAATTCAGTTCCAGCAGTGCTAATGGCAGAATACCTCAATCTCGATTGTATTGGATTTGGCACAATAATGGAATCGGCATATGGAACTGGCCATAGGCGATATCGAGATTATCCACATGGCCATCACTATACCCACTGGGGTGGATTGTTTCGAGCAGCGGGTTTACCATTCATTTTGCCAGTTGCAGGTATCAGTGAGGTTGGAACTTCAATCATCTGTAATGAGGCACCTATCGGTTTTGTAGCGCAATCGTGTATGCGTGGTACTTGGAAAAAACCTTGCTTGAATTGTTGGAAATGCTTTCGAAAGCAGTTGTTAGACAATGCAATTCTTGACAATCAACTTGACTCAGCATATCTCGATGAAATTTTTAACAATAGAGAAGCATGTCGATTTTTGAGTCAGATCCCAATAAAACATGAAAACATATTGACATGGTCCACTCATCGATTGAATTCAAACCATATTCTCTTTTCTCTGTTAAAAGACAGAGTCGAGGGAACCGAGAATGATTTGACCTGGCTTGGAAAATGGTATTCGCCTTCAATTGAACTCATTCCTGAAAAATACCGTTCGACCATCCGCGAAAAAATCCTCAAATATCTTCCTGAGATGGACAAAGGAGATGAATCTAAACTTACCTCTTGGAGCATGCTCGAGCTTATCGATTCGCCAAGTACTGTTCAAAAGTCTAACTTATTGGTTGAAAAAATGAATAGAGGCCTTAAATCGCGTTAACCAACCATTTGGCGAGTTGATTAGCTCCGTTTGGTCGGTGCAAACTTTCGCAGCGTTCTATCATGAGCCTTCTCACTTCAGGATCCATCAATCTGTCAATGGCTGCAGCGACTTTATCCTCACTCACTTCGCGCAAAACAATCATTGCCCCTGCTTTTTCTGCGACCTCTGCTCGAGCCAGTTGATCATCCATTCCAGTGTTCATATTTGGAATACAGAGAGTTGGCAAAGAAAATCGTATTGCTTCGTGGTATGAATTGTACCCTGCTGCCATTATGGTGAAGTCAAATGCGCGAAAATCAAGAGAATTCGGATATTCTGAAATTATTCGAACCCGACCACCTATGGAAGGTATTCGACTACCGATTAAGGACTCACCAAGTACGACATAAGCATTCTCATACTGTTCTAGAATCTTCAAGCACGTGCTGATATCTGACTGGATATCATTAATTTGGCCGGCACCCAATTGAACATAAACCACTACTGCATCATGAGGAATACCTAGCCTATCACGAAGATCATTTCGAGGTCTCAATTCAATCTCATCGAGAAAAATTATTGGGTCGCTACGAATAATCGCTGGTTTGAAATCCATCACATCGTCATCATCATAGGTTTCGCTAACACTATCTTTTGGATTGATGATGAACTGAAAGTGATTGATACTGTCAACAGGAATTTTTGTCGCACCTTTGCGAAACGTTCCGCGACGCATCCATATTTTTTTCATTCCCGTATCAGTTTGAATTGCGTTGAGCATCCCACGATAGGGAAACGCTCCATCAAAGATGAAGAGAGAGGGTCGATGTATTGTAAAGACATTCGCTAACATTTCTTCAGTGAGCATGTTCCAAGTTGCTGCATCCATGTTGTCAAATTTTTTCCGTCCTGGTATGTGATAGGCTGCAAAACCTTCGCGCTTCAAGAGGTGGAGTGTTGGCATTGTTGTGAAGAAAATGATTTCAATTTCCGGGTCGAGCTTACGAACTCTTCGAGCAAGTGCCAACATTCGCGTGAAATGGCCAAAACCCACTCCATTTGTAGGAAACATCACTATTGATTTTCTTAAATCGCCAGACTGTACTGATTTCGTGCCATCAACTGGGTGAGATTTTCTTCCAAGTCGCTCAAGAACAATTGATATGAGAAGCCATGGGAAAGAAAACAGAAGCAGTGGGAAACGCCAAGGTTGTTCAATAGAACGGATAAGGTGGTTTCCAATTCGAAAAGACGCAGATTTACGAATTCGAACGAGTTCTCTCCGATATTTCTCATCCTTGGACTCTTTGGAATGCAATGAGCCGAAAGAGGGGCTTTTTCCTTCGTCCATATCAACGGCAATGAAGGTGAGTTATTGAGTATTGCCAACCGAAACGGGTATGAATAAATAAGATTTAATTAGGCTTACCAATGAGTTGATGAACTCGGGCCTTCAGCGTGGATGTATGACTCTAAATGCTGTGTCAGGCAAATTTCCCGAGTTTACTGATTTAACCGTTGGTATCATTGGATTGGGTTATGTCGGCCTGCCTACTGCCATCGGTTTCCATGATGCTGGTTTCAATGTCTGGGGCGTCGATGTCTCTGAACGCTCAGTAGAGATGATTCTTCGTGGAGAGAATCCAACTGGAGATCCTGATGTTGATGACATTGTTCCACAACCTGGAGCAGAACGCTGGAACATTACGATGAGTACAAAGGAAGCTGTACCACAATGCGATGTTGTCCTTGTTACTGTTCCTACACCGATTACGCATGATCTGAAACCGGATCTTTCCTTTGTAGCAGCTGCTGGACGGGCCGTCTTTGAAGCAATTCCAAAAGGTTCGAACACGATTGTTGTTCTTGAATCGACTGTGTATCCGGGAGTTACGACTGAAACATGGCTTCCAATCATCGAAGAATTAGGGTTGATTATTGGAGAAGATGTTGAAATTGCCTACTGTCCTGAACGTTTCAATCCAGGTGACCCAGCCCACGGAGTGCGGCAAGTTGCACGTGTAATTGGGTGTTCAAATCCTGAGGTTGGAGAGAAGTTGGTTGACTTGTATTCCAAATTAACATCGGAAGATGTCCGATATGTGGGCAAACTCGAAGTTGCAGAAGCTGCGAAAGTTATTGAAAATGTTCAGCGAGACATCAATATTGCATTAGTGAATGAGCTTGCACGAATCTTCCCTGCATTGGATGTCGACGTTGAAGACGTCCTCTCTGCAGCGGCAACGAAGTGGAATTTCCATCGTTATACTCCGGGAGTAGGTGTTGGAGGTCACTGCATTCCAGTCGATCCGTATTACATGATTCAACGGGCTGCTGATGTTGGTGTACCTGCTGGACTCATTACAGCGGCTAGAGCCGTGAATCGCTCGATGCCAAGCCACGTTGCAGGAGTTGTCACCGATTTAATGTGGAATGCGAACGTTCCTGCAGGAGAAGCGAAAGTTCTGCTTCTCGGGTGGTCTTACAAAGCAGAAGTTGGCGATCCTCGTGAAACACCCGCTGAACCTTTGGCTGCAACATTGATGGGCAAAAACATCGAGGTTGGTGTTTGGGATCCTCATATTGAATCTGCTTTGTATCCTGAAGGCGTTGTGCCTGTTGAGGATATCTCAGATGCCGAAGGTTATGATTTGGTTATCCTCGTTACAGCACACAAGGCTTGTCTGGAAATTGATTGGCGTGCCTTGCTCAACAAGATGCGTACGCCAATGTTGTACGATGGCCGACGTGTTCTTGATTTAGAAGAACTCAAGTCCATGGGATGGACGACTCATGCAGTTGGTAAACCGATTTGATCATCCTTGTCGCCCAGCATCAAACATCTCTCGAAGTGAACCATCGTTCAACATTTCAAGAGCGATGTCCGATCCGCCAATCAATTCTCCGTGAACGAAGACTTGAGGCATTGTTGGGAAATCCGACCAGGTGCAAACGCTTGGAATTGCTCGTGGATCAGTAAGAATATTGACGGCTGCAAAGGGTTCTCCAAGTGCTTGCAAGACTTGTGCAGCACGGTTTGAGAAGCCACATTGTGCTTGATCAGGTGTTCCTTTCATGAACAACACCAAGGCGTGTTCATCAACGATAGCTTGCAATTCTTCAGGTGTCCAATCCATGTTCATTCCTCTTTTTGACGGTTAATTCGTCGAATGTGAACGCCTTGGCCACCTGCATGTGGGTCAAAGGCAGTGTCGCCAGTTACGGCCGCTTGCTCTGGTGTCATGCACTTGAGGTCAATGGCATGCACAGGATGTGGAATAAATTGTTTCATGTGATTCAAGACCTGCTTTTGTCGTTGAAGAGGTCTCATCCCTTCAAACGAAGGACTGGTGATTCGAACGTGAAAGTGGTCACCACTGCGGTGCAAATCGATGACTTCGACATCAGCATCTGGTACTGCTTTGAGCACCTCTGCTTCGAGCCATTCGGTGCTGACCATGAATGAACCAACCCTTCCTCTTGTTTGAACCTGTCTAGACAATCCTCAACCAATATGCGTTGGTATCATGCATCAAGTTTCTCGAGAATGGCATCAACTGCATCGGCCTTTTTGACTTTCAACCACGGTTCTATCTGACGTGTTTCAATATCTTCTTTGAGACGCTTAACCCCGCCTCCACTGATGTTGAGAAGGACACAATCGTCTGGATTGACAGTGCCACTTTCAACAGCTTGTACGAGACTTGCGGCTGCGACAGCCCCAGGCGTCATGATGTCGATGTTTTCGGTTGATTCGATCAGTTCTCGCATTTGTATGGCATCATCGCGTTCAACGATGTGCGTCTGACCATTTGATTCTTCCAAGATATCGTGAACTGCTCCAACTTGACCGTATGCTGGTCCTTTGTTCAAGAGATAATCTGAATAGACGTTCACCTCTTCGTCGGGAAAGTCATCAGCAAGGAGGTGATTACGACCGTCTTGCCATGCGCTATGAATTGGATGGTGCTCGACATTTTGTGAAACATGCTGAACTGGTACAGGGCCATCAAAGATTCCCTCGTCGACAAGCCGTTGAGCCATTTCATGAATGCCGATGGGGCCAGGTCCTCCGCCAATACCTTGGAAATAGTGATCTGGAAGTTGGCCAATGGTAAACGCAGCATCGACAATGATGCTCCCAATTCCGTCTCTTCGAGCCACATTGTGAACGCTCCCTTCCATTTGCCATCCTTCAAGTTCAACTCCAATTTGTTTTGCTACGGTCTTTGCATCATAATAGTCGCCATCTTCAACAACCACCAAATGGACACTTTCTGCATCGTTTTCTGGTCGAGCCCAAAGCCGGTCTTGGTGCTCTTTTCCGACGACAACAATCAGTGGTGTTCCATCCATTCCACAAAAGTGAGAGAATGCTCGAGCCGTGTTTCCCGCGCTTGCGCAAATCAATCCTTTCACATTGTGATCATGGATTCGCTGAAGGGTTGGAACTGCTTCCATATCTTTGAAACTTCCAGTCGGACACATGCCTCCCTTTTCAGGCCAGTATCCATTGAATGAAATCCATAGGTTGTTCAACCCCAAGGCCTGACCAAGGTTCTCTGATTTGTACGTTACAGTACCTGCAACATACTCGTTTGATTCTGAAACTGGAAGCCAAGAAACGTACTTCCAAACCCCGGTTTCTTCTTCTTTCAATTCAAACGGTTGGAGATACTCTGCGCGCAACAGAGCATTGTCTGTGTAATGAAGCGTGTAGTTGTCGTCGATGAGTTTGTTCGTTTTCAGGCACCTAAGTTGATACTTCATTCTTCCACCATGCCATAACGGCTACGCCCAACCCTCAAGGGTCAGAGGTATAACGTTTGGTCAATAGAATCAGGTTCTGATGACGTCGTTCATGTCATCATTGTCTGTCGAGGATAAATCTTGACCCATTGATTCATGCATCCTCGCCTCTCCAACCAGGACATGAGGAACCAGCATCGGCGACCATCGTTTGGTCGCGACAGTGTTTGGTTGGCTTCTGCTGACGTTGTTGCAGTTCTCCTCGCATTTGTTGGTCAATTGATTCTTGCACGCGCATTGCTCTCAGAATCGTACGGTTTGTTCGTCATCGCTATTGATCTATTTGCAACACTGTTTCTCCTTCTTGATTTAGGATTGCCAACGCTCCTTGCTCGAGATGGCCCACGTCAACCATCAGCCATTTGGTCAGGCATGATGCGGATCTATCGTCTGCAAGGCATTGCAGTTCTCATCTTCGTTCCAATCACTGTATCGATCACGCTGATGCAGAGCGTTCATGATTCGCTCATGCTGATCGGGGCAGGTGTTGCCTTGGTTCACATCGCTTCCTATGCGCCTCGAACAGCGTTACGCGCTGCCGGAGATGCGCGATTTGAATCGCTGACAAAGGTGATTGAGCGTATTTCAACAACCATAGGGTATGCTGTTCTTTTTGTGAGTGATTCAACAGATGTTGTCGCTTATGCAACCGTCTTCCTTATTGGAGCCATTCTTGGCTTATCCATCGCCCTTGTAGGAGCATACCGCATCTGTGGGAAGAACGCTGAACAAACCGATTCAGCAGAACTGGGAGTTGATTGGATCAGCAAGAAGAGTATCATTCTTGCAGCTCTCCCCTTTGCAATCACGCTCGGGGTTTTACCCTATGTCATTCGAATTGAGAAGTTCATCCTTGCAAGTGAATTGGGCTACGATGAGGTTGCTTTGTTCCATGTTGCTCAACTTGCTTGGTTAGCAGGGTTGCTTGTTCCGCAAGCGATGCGAGCAGCATTACTGCCTGTTCTCGGGGCTTCTCGAAACAATGCTTCGCTCTTCAATCAACATCTTGATCGAGTCGAATCGATTTGTTTTGCACTTGTTCCTGTCGGCATGCTAGCGGGTGCTGTCATCGTTTGGATACTTCTTCCCTTTGGATTTCCGGGCGAATATTTTGATGGAACATTGGGAGCATCAGCCACAGATGTGTTCATGATTCTGTTAGCAGGATGGGCATGCACCGTCCTCTCAGTGCCCTCTTACACAGCGCTCCAAGCTGGTGAGAAACCTTGGTTGTTCACGTTGCTCATTCTTGTCGTGGTTCTTTCTTCAACCGTGTTTGGCTTGATTCTGATTACTTGGGGAGCAAAATCGAATGTAGGATTGGCGATTGAAATGGCAGCCTATGCGTCGGTTGCTTCCTCACTCGTGATGCTCCTTGTTGGAATTGCACTCAGCCGTCGTATGTCTCAATTCATGCAACGTGGGTTCCAATGGATTGCAACGCTTGCATTGGTTTTTGTTTCATCTTGGGCGCTGTCTCAACAATCCTTCTGGGCACTTGTAGGAGTAGGATTGTTCATTCTTCTTCCTCAAGGCCTTCAAGCAATGCAGACCATTGTTGACCAACCGTTTGAGGAGATGTACGTTGAGGCAGAATAACTGGGGAGGCTTCCCAATCGGTTTGCAAAGCAGTCTCGCACGCATCTGCTAAGGCTTCAGGCGTTGCTTCATCGATGACACATTCTTCTGGGAGATATGTTGCTACATCTCCGACGTTCGTAGAAACCACGGGAGTGCCGCAAAGAATGGATTCACGTGCAACCAACGGCCCTGATTCTCGATATGAAGTGATGAGGGTGACATCGGCGACGATCATTCGATCCCAAACAATGCTACGAGGTTGTTGCTTGAGTGTTGTCATGCCAACAATCCATCCTCGCTGTTCAAGGATCTCACCGGTTTGTAAAGCAAGATAGTGGTTCTTTTCGGGGCGTCTTGAGTCTGCTGGGAACAAGATGTCTATCGCTTCCCTTCGCCAACGACCTTTCCATTTTTTCATTGGTCGTGCCCATTCTTCATCCATTTCGCTGTGACAAGCAATGGTGTACGCCTTGTTGGTTTGTACACCAAGATCTTGCGTTGTCGTTCGAAGTCGCTCGCTCACGAAGACCATCGAATCAGCGGATTCCATGAGCGACTTGATGCGTTTTCCAGTGGTCGAATGTGTCACTCCAACATCAACATCATGACCATGAACAACTCCCGTCCAAGGTACCTTCCATCGTTTGGAAAGTGATTGTGCAAGTTCACCAACAGGCCAAAGCGTGTGCGCGATAATATGTTCAGGACGCCATCCTGCGAGCCATTTCTCGATGGAACGTCGTCGATTTCGAATGCTTCGGGAGGTGAGCCAGGGATACGGATGGTCTGTGTAAGCAACGTATCGGGGAGCGAAGATTTGAAAGTCATTATGATCGAAGTGTTTTGGTGCTTTGGCGACACCTGTTAGCGTTGAACGGCTTTGTTCCATGTACTTCAGAAGCCTCGGAAGCGGATTGACGATACGAACATCATGACCCATGTCGCGCAACAGTTGAGCATGATCCGCGACAAACGTTCCTCTCGCTGCGTTGGTTGGAAGCGGGTGAAGCAGCGTCACCAAGAGAATCTTCATCAAATCACTCAGTCATTGAGGGCTTGATGAAGCGTTGTTAAGTTGTCAGCAACGCTAGCGTTGGCATTGAACAATCCCGAACCAACAACAGCATTGGTCACGCCCCATTCTCGCAACATAGCAATGTTGTGAGCTTTGACGCCTCCATCGATTTGCAGTTGGACGTTTCGTCCGCCAGCAGCAACTTGTTCATCAATGGCTTTTCTCAAAGTACGAATTTTCGATTCAACAGTTGGAATAAACGATTGACCACCAAAACCAGGATTGACACTCATGATAAGGACGAGATCCACATCTGGGAGGACTTCAAGTGCTGCTTCAACAGGCGTACCTGGATTGAGAACAACACCTGCTGTTGCTCCTGCATCACGAATGGCATGAAGGAGGCGGTGAAGATGCTTGACCGCTTCCACGTGAACAGTCAAATGATTGCAACCCGCATCGATGTAATCTTGGTACATCGTCTCAGCATTTTCAACCATGAGATGAGCATCGAAAACAGGGCCATCTCCGAGGTGTTTTCGAAGTTGTTTGATGACAGGTGGACCGAACGTCAGGTTTGGAACGAAGTTTCCGTCCATGACATCGAGATGAAGCCAATCAAGACCTGCTGCAACGGCTTCATCACATGCTGAACCAAGGGCTGCTAAGTTGGCGGTTAATACGCTAGGTGCGATGATCATCAAATCCCTCTGAACGTAGCGTGGCGCTTGAGACACATGAGGCTTTTCTTATCGCTTCTGAACAGAAATGACGTCGTCCCATTGTCGTGCAGAGCCTCTTCGGAAGATGTTGTTGTGGAAGGCTCGATGCAAATGGTGAACGCATCGAGCCAATCGTCCTCGATGATTGTAGCATCCTTGGCGCGTATGAATCGGCGTGAAAATTTCGCCAATGGGCAAGGCAGGGCCATCGAATGGAGGGCGGTCAATCTCGACGCGTTCGCTCTCCCCATCCCAGACCAAGTCATCGACCGATGGAGTCATGAGCGTCGCATCATGCAAGACATGCATCTGACCTTCGGCGAGTTTTCCAGGTTTCCATTTGCCTCGTGACCCGTCATCGAGATGCTCCACAAGTTGTCGGATTTGGGGTAAGGTTGCAAACCCAAGATGTGTTGCCTCCCACCATCCATGGGTTCGTGCAGCAGTGACGTGATGGACGCCAGGAATCATCATTCTCGAGTCAAGTGTGTCCGTCCATGTACGACAAATATCATCAATTCTTACGTTGATCAACGGCATCGTACCTGCACCGATGTCAGCAAGACGCGAGGGATTGGCCAACTCGCCAAGAAGAAGAATCAATTGACGTTCGTTCATTGAAGGTGCTCCTTCTTGCTGAAGAATCGCTTCAACAGTCGTTCCAGAATCGGTCTTCCATCCAGCAACGGCAGATTTCAGTTCATCAACCGACATGGACTCTGAAACCAACGGCTCAGCTTGAATCCAATGCAGTTCCTGTTGCGTAAATACAACCGGCTGGGGTGGAAGGGGAAGTGGAGAATTGGATGGCTCATATGGCCACATTCTTGGGGTCGTTGAAAGATTCATTTCATCACTCCATCAATTGTAAACTGCCACATGTAGGCATTGTGGGCACTTGATTTTGATTGGACGACGGCTTGGTATTCCAAGTGCTACACCACAGCCGGGACACGTGATGGCTTGATCCACTTGCGCACGTTTGTCTTTCGCTCCAGCGGTTGGATCGTAATCAAAACGCAATCCATCCATTGGGATTTGTTGTGGTTGATTTGGGAGGGAGGGTACCTCTTTACTCGCAACAGGTTCGAATGGTTGTTGAGATACTTGTTGGGGTTGATTGGTAGCGCGAAGGAGAGCAACGATCTCATCGGGACTGATTCCATGCTTTCGTGAAAGTGCATCAATTTCAAGCGTCAAATCGTATCCTTGCAAACCAGCCAAGCGTTGCAAATCCTGAGCCGGGATGGAACTCATAAGCCTGCGTTATGCTTCCTCAATTTGAGGTTTGAGGAGTATCGTGTGCGTCAGTGCTAACTCAGATACCCCAGTATCGGTCGGATTGCGCTTGCTTTTGTCGCAATCCCTTGAGGATGGTCATCGTGACCCAGAGAACCACAATCCAGCCAAATGGAACGGAAAGTGTGTTGATGATGTTCTGAACGTTAAACTCGTAGGCGTTTCCATTGAGGATATCGATTGCAATTTGCAGTGATGTGTTGACAAAGGAGTAGACAACCATTCCAAAAATGCTCAACACAATCAACGAACCAGAGAAACTACCACGCTTGAGACGTAGGAGCATGAACCCTGCGGTCGAGGTCAGGAAAGCAATAACAATCCATGCGAGAGAGGAATTTGCGACCTGCATCCAAAGGACAGACTTGGTTTCCGTATCGACAAGATCGTCAAACGTTTGCCAACCTTCAGCACCTGCAAAGATAGCACTGAAGACCGTCGCTGTCCATAACAGAGATGAGAACATTGCTGCATCTGCGTTTTCACGCATTTCTTGGATGACACGATTCACGGTTGTTTCAATACCCGCACCTTTGGCGAAAATGAACAATCCAAGAAGAAGTGGAAGACTTCCAATCACAATGCCACCGATTTCGTTCGGGAGCATGATTCCAAATCCCAAAATCGCAAGCACAAGGCCAAGTGGGATCATAAATCGTGCTCGCCATTTCGGATCTTCCAATGCCTTGACGATGTAGTAATACGTCCCCTCAATACCTTTTGATTGCTTAACGATGATTTTTTCAACGTGGCTGATTCGAACTTGGGATTGAATAATTGGCAACACTGCCTCGTCTTCTGCACCATCGGTGACAAGGAGTGCTTCATCTGGTTGGTAGGCAGAGACAACTTCCTCAAGTTGAGCAGCAATCGCCCGATCAGAGCGAACACCGACCTTCTCATCTCCAGTAAGAATGGCAACTTCGACGTCGTCTTCATCTGCACCGTTCTCCAGAATTTTGTCGTGTTCGGAAAGAGCACCAAGAATTGCGTTGGTATCGCTCTCTTCAGGGTCAGCAATTCCAAGTTTGAGAGCAGCCGTAAGGACATGCCTGCGTCCAACAACTGGCCCACGAATCGACGTCTTGATTCCGAGATCGTTATCTCGGTCTACAGTCAATACGAGAATTCGTGGCATGCTGCTCCCTGTTCGATGGTAAGCACTCCTCCACTTCAAACTCTTGCTTCATTGGAGGGTTCTTCAAGTGGCTCTTGAGGTGCTTCTGCCTGTTGCTGACGGTGTTTCCTTCGCTGCGTAGCTCGAATGTACTTGAGAGGGTGATCAAGCCAAGGTTGGTCGCATAGACGATCATCACCTGGTAAGACCGGACAGTTGTGATTGACCTTGAGTTTTCCACATCCAGAAGGCGTGTATCCGTGCTGGTAAACATGGCCAACTTGGTACGTTGTTGTCCCTTCGTCAAAATCGGGAGCTCCTCGGAAGAAATCAACACATGCTTCCTGTGGCAATGCTAGGGTCGAAGCCATGGACGCAAGGAAGAGTCTTCCAAAGTGGTTGACGTTCACACCTGCTGAGAGGTCGGCCACCGCTTTTCGCATGCATGGAGGCCAATCGTCTTCTTCTGCACCAACCAATGCAATCGCATCGCTGGTCTTCTGGGCGAGTAAGTTGCGAACCATACCGACAGGTTCAGCAAGTCGTACTGCAAGATCGGTCGTGACTTCAGCCATTTTCTCAATACCTTCTTGTTCAACATCGGACTTGATGTGCTCTCGAAGTAAGCGAGCAAGTTTAGCCGTCGACGAATACTTTTGTTCATTGTGCAAACGAATCATGCCTGCATCGATATCGCAATTGGGTAGTCGCCAACGGTTCCCGGTAATTCTTGGGCAAACCTCAATGAAATCTGCGAGACTGAGTTTCCATTCAAGACCGTCCTGAGACTGGCGTAAGGATTGGATATCCGTACCAACCATGCCTCGTTGACTGGCTTTCCCTTGCTGTGACTGTTCAAGAACCGAGATGTACGTGTTGGCAATATCCAACAGATTTTGACTGTCTCGAATCAACAAATGTTCAGCACGTGCCGCTTCTGCTTGCGCCCATCGTGCCAACAAACGTTCATCTTCAGAAGCACAAATGACGAGTCGAGCGTAATAGAAGGAAAACGCCTCAATTAACCGGCCTTCTTCGGTGTGGATATCTCCGCCACTCAATTCAACACCGTCTTTGGATTGGACGCTGTCCACCAACCGAATTCGTGCCCGCTTTCGAGCGGGCTCCATTAGCGATCCTTCAAGCAAATCATCCAACGTGATGTTGTGCTTTGCAGCCATGCCTTGAATCCAACCGCTTGCCTGAGGCAAAAATGGATAACGCGCAAGCGTAATCTCATCGGTGATGGATGGTTGACTGGTTGGTCTCGGCACAACCGTTGAACAAACCCGATACCATATGAACCTGACAATGCATATCTTTCTTGAACGTCTATGGGTTGGAAGGGCTGTGCTCAATCCAGTTCCAGACGAACTTCTCTCATTGCAGGATGAGGTTCGCCAAGCCTTTGGTTGGTTCATTGATGCTGATACATCTTCTGCGAATGAAATGCGTCTTGATTTCATGGATGAAGTGCCTTATGGGCAATCGTCGTGGAATCTCGTATCTCGAACAGCAGCATTGCGTAAGCTCAAACAATCCATCTCTACCGTTGATCGCTTGATCGTTGTCGGAGCGGGTAGTGATTCAATTTCCGTGAAGGATTACCCTGATGCATGGTTTATCGCAGCGGATGGCGCGGTGGGCGCTCTCGATGATTTGTCGAGCGTCCTTTGTGTCGTCAGTGATGGGGATGGTGCTGAACATCTTGAGCGTGCTGCGCTTGCTGGCGTTCACATCGTTTTGCATGCTCATGGGGACAACCTTGGAACGTGGAAGGAACTTGTTCGTCGCTGGTCTCAATTTGAACAACCCCCTCCGCTGACGTTGACACACCAATCCAAAACGAACGTGCCAGGCATGTTCAACCCCGGTGGTTTTACCGATGGAGATCGAGCGCTCTGCTTCATTCAGGCGCTTGGTCGTTCACTTGAGAACGTGGAATGTATTGGCTTTCGAACCGATTACGTTGGCTCTTGGTCAGGTACAACGAATCCGGAACGAAAAAAGAAGAAATTGGAATGGATGGAAGAATCAATGCATCGCCTTGGTGTTGAACATCACATCATAAGGGAATGAGAAGGGTTGAACAACATGGAGCGAAAGCAAATCGTCAACATCACGTTGTGGATTGTTGCTTTGCTCATCATCAACATCATCTGGGCAAATGTCGCATCAAATGAAGCATCACAACAACTCAACGATCGTGGCTTTGAATTCCAAGATGATCGTGAAGTCAATCTCCAAGCGGTCTTTGGAAGCAGTGCGGAATTGCCGGTAACCATTACGTCAGAATTCGTTCATCAAGACGATCCAACTCGTCAAGCAAATGTCTCATGGAGGTTGCTCGATTCTTCAGGGAACGTGGTCTTGAATTGGGCTGGGTCAACCAACGAAGTCGCTTCTCTTGATGCAGAATTACCTCCAGGAGATTACACACTGAACACCACGGTCGAAGACAACATTGTTGCCATTCAACATCTCGATGTGGCTCCGTTTGCACCGATTTCAACCATCGGTCATGTCCTGCTTTCTCTTCTTCTGGTTGCTCTCGCCTTCACAGAATCCTATGTTCGAAGATTTCTATCAAAGCGAATTGAGCAATCCGGTGAAAAGGAAAACAAACCGAGAGAATTCCGTAGAGCGCGCATTGGAATGCCAGAAATGGAAGGCGTTGAGGAATCTGATGACTCACCTTGGCGTGACCCAATCACGTTGTAATTACAAGAAATCGGTCAGTGACATCTGTCGAGCGCGGTCGTTGTTGAAGAGGGATTCAACGCTACCTGCCAACCATTCCATGTTTTGCCTCGTGTAGGTGTCCACTCCATAGGTATCCATGACGTGTTTGGTCACTTCGATGTATTTTCGAACAGCACCTTCAGATACTGTAAGCGCTAAACGACCATTGCAAAGCCCTCCTTCGTTTCGAGCAACGCCATGCGCCGAAAGCCCACGTCCACTAACGTTCTGTGGTTGAATACAATGACCTGCAAGCGGCATTCGGCGATAGGAATGGGCGCATTTGAGGCATCGAACTTTTTGACGACCGTAAGCGTTGAGATTACCGCGAAGATCGGGTAAGAAGTGAGAACGAATCACCGAAGATGCAACGGTTCGAGCATCGATGGCTCGCAAACGCTGACAGAGATTCAACTGGCCGTTCATCTTGTCAATCATGGTTGCGAGCGTCTTGTAAGCTGAAAGTTCAGGACCTTCATCGATACGGTTGCAATCATGTGTGTAACCGTACCCTCGAACGGCTGCAACCGTTCCCAGTCGGCGCTCAACGAAGTCCATCGAATCAGCGATGTCTTTTGGATGAGGTTGATTGAGGGTTGCTTCGTAGAACTGCCGTTCATAGAACCATGCTGAGTCGACGTTCAACGCTTCTTTGTCGATTTCGGTTGGATTGAGGCGGGTAGTCAACACGAGTGGTGCATCCATTTGTCCACCTCGGTTCGCAGGTAGAATTTCACGACTGAAATTCAACAATCCGTCCATTAGAAGCATGATTGCATCTTCATCACCATCGCAGTTTCTTCGCTTCGCAGCGTGGAACAGAGGATGAGCATACCCGCCTGAGCAGTCCGCCCACCCGATGATTCGAGAAAGAACACCGCCAGATGTGTGCGGTGCAAGAGCACAGATGAGTTGCCCTACAAGATCGTCTTTGCTGCTCGCATTGTAATACGGATCCAAGCCGTAAAACTTGACCAGAACCTCATCAACGAACTGAGCTGTTCGAAGGAAATAATCTGCAGCATTTTCGGCAACGATGAAGTCCTGGGGAAACAATTCAAGCATCTGATCATCGCTTTCCAATGGATTTCCTTCCCAATCATGCGTGTAACCAAGAGCATGCAAACGCTTCCAATCAACATCGATTTCTTTTGGTGTGAAATGCGTAACGGGGACATCGCTCATATCGAATCGAATGGTTCCGTCGCGGAACACTGGAAGATCGTACTTCGCTCGAATCAATCCTTTTTCTATCGGTTCTGGCGTTTGATTTCGACTTTTCAATTCCTTCACGCACTTGACTTGCGAGGGCAAACGCCCCATTCCAATGCGAAGTTGGGCGTCTTCGAGGATCGATTCCAGCGGAACACTCTGCATTTCACCGCGACGGCGACTGTTTCCTGTTGACGCTTTCATGTCGGTACGTCCACCGCAGGTTTCGCCAACTTTCGGGATGCCAGCATCGTCAAGAATGCGGTGATGACACTGAATGAAGGGTGAATCCTTCCCACATTTCGAACAGATGCGCTTCCCCATCTGAACGCGAATTGCACCCTTTCCAGCAGCGTTTGAGAGAAGACGTTGATTTCCACCTTCAAGCGCAATTGGGAACAAGGTGTGTGAACGTGGCGACATCTCACGCGGCGCTGATTTCTCAGGACGTCCCATTCGACAACCAACCCGCTGCGGTGCAGCATGTTCCCATCGCAACGGAGATGTTTCACGGATAAGTGGAAGGATACCATCGACAACATGATCGTCGTGAATCCGAAGTGAGGTAGCATACAATGCTGCATCTTCTGGACCAGGGTCTTCAACCGAATCGGCCGCTTTCTGGCCAACTTGATCGGTTTCCGCAATTCCAAGTCCTTGTTGACGTGCTTCTGTTTCTGCTGCAATACGAACTGTTGCACGCTGTTTCTTTAATTCACCAAGCCGTTGCGATTCGTTTCGAAGAACAGTGTTGCAGTTTCGTAGTTCTACGATTCGCTGCATGACCAAGGATTTGAGATCCACGTTCTGGTGCAGACTGTTTCTGCGAACAGTGTAGCCGAGTGCATGAGCCATTGCCTGCCAGCCACAGGTTGCAACAATGTCCTCACCATCATGATGATGCGAAACACCCAGTAAGAGTAAAGCTCCTTTGAGCAAACCGTGTTGCATCAACGTCCAACCTTCAGGAAGGGCATTCTCAAAGATCGGTTCCTCAGGTTTGACGTCTAGACCAATCGTTGGAATTTCACTGAGTGGAGGAATCTGTTCTGGTTGTAATTTGTCCATCGCGGACGCATTCCACCCTTTGACGGCTCCTTTGAAGCGTATCCAAGATTCTGCTTGATGCGGGTGTTTGACTTGAACATCATGGTTTCCTGCCGATTCGATGATGCCATTCGGCAACGCATCCAACAAGGCTGGAACCCATTCGATTGGTAAATCGAGGAACCATGGATTGTGAGGAGGGGTAAGGGCCGTTCGCCATCGCTCAGCGACGTTTGAGGCTTGTTCCCAACTGAGTGTCAATTTCGAAAGATAGCGATGCCATCGACGTCGAACATGGAATTGTGCAAAGTCGTCCTCAACGTTAACTGCCCCCGGTACGCCATCTGGAACCTGTCCGAGTCCTTTGCAAATCTTAGCGAAGGCTTCCACATCTTCCTCCGTTTCAAGAGCATCGATGAGATCACTCGCCCACCAATCGCTCGTGTATCCTGCAGGAACGAGATTCTTGTTGTTCTCCATGAACTCTCCAAAGCCGATGACAATCTCTCCATTGTCCCAAATTGAACGAATGTCGTTGCGAATTTGACGTAACTTGTCACTCTCGTCAATCCGCAAAAATTGCCCAGAGGAAAGAACAACCCATGGTCCTTCAGAGTCGTTACTTGGCGTAACTGCACATGCTTTCCCAGGACGTTCGATTTTCATTTGTGTCCCGATGGTAATGAAATCATCAAGCACCAACATCGATGCTGGATTGAGTGATGCTGCAGCAAGTCCAGAAGGGCGACCTCGCCCATATCGAAGCCGAAAACCACCCGGTTGTTGAGGCCCCCCAAAGATGGGGCGGCCAGCGATGATGTCCTTCATGAACTTGTCAATTGGAGCAACGCGACGACTCTTGAAGACGTCCTTGTTTGTACCCCCTTTGCCCTCCTTTCCTTTGGAAGCAAACTTCGAGATGAAATCCCATCCAGGCACATTAAGTCGTTCGGTATGCTTCTGGATTTTCGGTGCTTTCAGACACATACCTTCCCCAATGACGAGCAACACCCCACCGCGAATTCGTGCCTCGTCGATGTTTCGGACGCGACCGTATCCTGCGCATTCGATCGATTCGGTTGATTCACCGTTAATCATGACCGGGCAGGCTCGGACGATTTCATCAATTTCAGCAGGAGAAGGACGATACTGCAAGTTTCCACGATACAACCCGAATTCCTCTTTTACACGCTCGACTTCACCATCGCTCGGAATGTATGGGCCCACTTTCAATTCACGACGAATCATGTCGGCAATGAGAACGGCAAGGGCTTGGGCTGTACCACCAGCGGCGCGAATTGGTCCTGCAAAGTGAACGGAAACAAATTGCGAACCGTCCATGTTGCTCAGCAACCGAACTTCGCTGATTCCTTCCAACGGTGCGACAAGAACGGCCTCAGTCAGAATAGCAAGGCCAACACGCAGACCAACATCGATTGATTTGACCATATCGTATCCCTTTTCACGAAACCCTTTGGCAACGCGCTGAGCCATCATAATCGAGGTTGTTTCACGGTCGTACTCTGCAAGCAGAGCACGGATATCGTCGGCAACTGGATAGGATTCCAAATGTTCGATCAACAGTTTTTCCGTACGCCCTGCCAAGTCGTTAGCACGAGGGATTTCAACGAATGGTTTTGGATCGAGACCAAGTTCACGGGCCTGTTCAGCCACTCGATAAGCATGATCTGCATGCTCATCGAGGAGTTGTTGGTAACGTTCCATCTCCTTTTCCAGACGTGGAACATCGATGCCAATCAAGGGATTGAGTTCATTGGTCGATGTTTTCTTTGACATCTATCATCAACCCCCAGTCTCATGTTGTTGTCGAGACTTTATGATGCAATCGGCGAACACGTATGCTCGTAGTTAGCCCAACATTGATGCGTTGGGAGCCATACCATCGGTGCATGAGCGTTCACGCATCACTGAAAACCCTCCCTGAGTGGAATCGTTTGATCGAACTTGTTCGTGAATTAGCATTTCTCGATGGGGGTTCTGACGACGCCTTTACACTGGCATCAGGCCGTCAATCACGATGGTTTTTCGATATGAAACCGGTGATGATGCACACGGAATCATCGAAACTTCTTGCTTATCTCTTCAACCATCGACTCGATGCGCTTCATCCAGATTTTGTAGGAGGCCTTGAGCTGGGAGCGGTTCCATTGACGGCAATCGTCATTACTGGTTCAGAGTCAAATCATCGTAAAGGGTTCATGGTTCGTAAATCGCCCAAAGGACGAGGCGGCCGCAAGACCAACAATCCGCCAGGAATTGAAGGCGCATCCATCGCAAAAGGTGGAAGCATTGTCATTCTTGAAGACGTGACCACAACAGGCGGTTCATCGATTCAGGCGGTGGAACGAATTCGTGAGACAACATCGTGCGACGTGATCGCTGTCATCAGCATTCTCGACCGAGAAGAGGGAGGGGTCGAAGCCTTTGCGGAGGCCGGCATTCCATTCGAGAGCATCCTTACGCGGTCGGACATCGCTCAGTAGGTGACTGGATTGGACGTTCTGATACCATCCGAACAGGCCGAATCAGGTCAATCGGTTCCTGATGCATCGTTCAATGAACTCTCCTTTTTCCATGCGAGTGAAGGAAAACCACTCGCAACGCCTTGGCAGGTTGCGATGACGCGTGCAGATTATCTCGCACAATTTGACCTACCAAATGGAATGTTGTTGGATTGTGCGTGCGGTTCTGGCATCCAATTGGCTGCGTATGCATCTCGATTGAAACAAGCAGCTCTCGGCGTTGAATTGGATAAGAATCGAGCGATTGCAAGTTGTTTGAATTTGAACACCGTCGCACGTCACTATGCTTCATTTGAGCAAGGATGGCATCGCCGTTCTCTTGTGGTGTCAGGTGATGGGACAGCCAGCGAAGACATCGCTTCCCACATCGGATTGGAAAGCAACAGCATCGCCGTTTTGATGCTTGACCCAGCACGGCCTCGCAACTCTCGAACACATTCCCTCGATGAGATGCAACCGAACCTTCCAAGCGTGTTTGAAGCATGGAAACCCTATCTTGCAAGCACAAATCGAGGGCCTTGCATCGTCCTCGATCTCTCACCAAGGCTCACCCAAGAACTTCGAGATGGGGTTGAATCGATCGTTGATTCCTTCTGGCCAGGTATCGAACGAACATGGACATGGATGTCGCGCGGTGGCGGACGAGTTGACCGTCTCGAACTGTGGCTTGGGGGCGTTGCTACCCCCAACATCAGCAAACGCTTCGTTCGTCTTTCTCGAACCTTCGGAGGAGTAGATACGATCATCGAGCAACACGAATCCACACAATCTCATCGTCATGGATTGAACACGCCTCGTCGAAACGAATGGGTCACTATTCTCGATGCTGCACTTGTCGAGAGTGGTTTAGTGGATGCTTGGCTTAGCGAACAATTGAGCACAGCTGAAGATGTTCGATGGGCAGAGTCCTCGCCGAGGCGTCCGAGAATCCATCACAATGGCCCACTCAAGGACGATTCACATCCATTCGTCGTTGCTTCTGGGCGAGTGGTTGAACTTCTCGATATCTCTCTCGATGAGGCCAACATTGACTCGATTGTTGCAACCGCTCTTGAGAATGATATTTCGGCGATGACAATCCGATGTGGCGTTGATGCTGAACTTCAACCTCGTCTACAAGGAAGCATCGATCGACAACTTCGTAACCGGCAAGGACGCAGGAAGGCGTTTTTAACCCGGCACACATCTTCAAATCACCTCCTCCTATGCGTTCAATATCCACAAAAATCTGATGACTGAAATCGAACCCCTGCATCGCGGTCTTGATATAGGGGAGGTTGGTCGGAAACTTGCTCGACATCATGTCGCAACGTTAGGTGGACAAGAATGGCAAAAGGAAAAGAAGAGGAACTCGGCGACGATTTTTCATACATTCTCCGAATGGCTGATACGGATATGGACGGTCTCAAGCCGCTCTCTTCCGCTTTAACTTCAGTCAAGGGAATCGGCGTACGAAGCGCTATTCAAATCTGCAAGACAACCGGATTCGACCCTGCTCGAATGGCTGGCCACCTCAGTCCTGAGCAGCAAGAAACGCTCCGACTTGCCATCGAAGATTACGTCAACAACGTTCCATACTGGATGGTGAACCGTGCTGCCGATATCGAAACCGGCAACGACATCCACTTGACCGGACAAGAGGTCAAACTTACTCTCGAAGAAGACATCAACCGTCTTCGAACCATGAAGTGCTACCGTGGTGTACGTCACGCAAGCGGTAACAAAGTCCGTGGACAACGTGGACGAAGCAATGGCCGTGGTGGCCTAACACTCGGTGTAAGCCGAAAGAAGGCATGAGGGTGATGAAGTATGGGTGAGCCAAAGTTTTCCAGACCAAAGTTCGATACGCCTCCACATCCTTGGAAGAAGGCACGAATCGAAGAAGAGCACCTCATCCAAGCCAATCACGGCTTGAAGAACATGCGTGAGATTTGGAAGGCCAAGTCTCAACTCCGCCGACATCGACGTCAAGCCATGCGCTTGATCGGTATGGTCGATACCTCTGAAGGTCACGGAATGCGAGAGAAGGACGATCTCCTTCGCTCCCTCCACCACAAGGGGCTCATCACGAAGGAAGCATCCCTCGACGATATTCTCTCGCTCAGTGCAGAGGACATTCTCAACCGACGACTCCAAGCCCAAGTCTACTACAAGGGTCTCGCTTGCTCGCTCAAGCAAGCACGTCAACTCGTAACCCATGGTCACATTTGCATCGGCGACCAAAAGGTCACCATCCCTTCCTACCCAGTCAACCGTGACGAGGAAGAAGTCATCCAGTACCACCCATCAAGCGACTTGAACAATCCTGATCACGATATTCGCAAGGCCATTGACGGACGCCGAGAGATGGCTGAGTACGCTGTCGATGAAGAAGAAGTCGATCCAGAAGCAACCAAGCCATTCGCCGATGAAGTCGCAGAAGCTGCTGCTGCTGCACCGAGTGCTGAAGATGGAGGTGAGGCCTGATGACACGTCGAGCCATCGTCAACATCTTCTCGTCATACAACAACATCCTCATGACAGCTACCGACTTGACCGGTGCTGAAACCATTGGAACCTGTTCCGGTGGACAAGTTGTCAAGTCTTCCAAGGACAGTGGTGGCCAATTCGCTGCTACCCGTGCCGCTGAGCGTCTCGCTGACATGCTCAAGGATAAGGAATTCACACAACTCATCATCAAGTATCGTGCACCTGGTGGAAACAAGTCCAACAACACTGGACCTGGTGCACAAGCGGCTATTCGAGCACTGACACGTGCAGGTATGACCATCACTCGAATCGAGGATGTTACACCAATTGCTCACGACGGCACCAAGAAAAAGGGTGGACGACGTGGACGACGTGTCTGATTTGGAGGAATGAACATGAAGGCAAGCGTTGTTGACGGGTATCCAAAAGGAAACAAAATGAAAATTCTCATCGAAGATGCTGAAGCATCCCACGTGAATGCACTACGCCGTGCAATTATGGCTGATGTTCCAAAAATGGCCATCAGCAAAGTCATGTTCACGCTCGGTGTGAACGAAGATAACAACAACCGAGGCGAAGTTTACGAATCCGTCAATGCACTCCCTGACGAAGTTATTGCTCATCGATTGGCAATGATTCCAATTCCAACCCAGCCAGATGAAGGCATGGCGTTCCCAGAAGAATGCGAAGATTGCCATGATCTTGCTGAAGATGACAAGGGTTGCCCAAGATGCCAAGTCTTGTACTCACTCAATGTCCGAGGACCATCTGCTGATAGTGATGAGCCGTACCGAGTTGTTCGTGCAGGCGATTTGACCAACGTTTCAGATCCTGTCTTTGACATCAGTGAAGAAATGAAATCGATTCCAATCACCTACCTTGCTCAAGGCCAATTCCTTGAGTTCATTGCGTTCGCAACCCTTGGTCGTGGCCGAGACCACGCAAAGTGGTCTGCTGCTTCTGCTGTTACCTTCCAGCCTCGCTATGAGGCTGAACTCAAGAAGCCAAAGAAAGCCTCCGTTCTTTTTGATCTTGGCCTCGAAACCAGCGATGGACGAGACATCAACGAGAAACTCTTCACCAGCAAGAAGTGCAGTGATGTTTCAACCGTTCTCGATCTTGAAAAGGCGCTTCATCAAGTTGGACACGGTACCGGCCGAGATGCAGACTTTGACGAAGCCATCGTCCTCAACAAAATCGATGGTAGTTACGTCTTCTCCTTCGAGACCGATGGCTCGCTTGCTCCTGAGGCTGTGTTCAACATGGCCATTGAGGAATTGAAGTCCCGCTTCACCGACCTCGGTGAAGACCTCGACCGAGCAATTGCTTGATTCCATCATCGGCACTTCCGCCATCTTGATGATTCTTGAAGAGATGGCTTGTCTATGGCAACAGTTCAGGTCGGTGGCCACATCACCTTACTGTTCTCAATTCATGATGATGCCCTCCTTCCTCGAAACCAAGGTAGTCGAGGAGCGGGTCTTTCTCTCGCAAAAGGTGTTCGCGTTTCCATCGAGGAAACAGGCCGGGGCGAAGTGATTCAAGAAGGCCAAGAAATGGCGGGCTGGAATCAAGACATTCCTCCCATCCGATCAAGTGGAGTAACAGAAGTCAACATTCGTGCGCTTGATTCGAATGAATCCTTGAGTCATGAGATGTACATTGACCTTGTTGATGAATTACGACAGGCACGACTTCTTCCAATCGACAGCAATTATTCCGTGAACGTCGAACTTCAATTACCGCTCAGTCAAGGGTTTGGCATGTCTGCTGCAGGGCTCTCAGCCCTCGCTTTAGCTTGTTTTGAAATGACAAACAAAGGATCGAAACCTCAGTATTTTCGAGCCGCTCACCACATTGAGCGTAGATATTCTGGAGGACTTGGAGACGTCTTGGGGCTCTATGTCGGAGGTGTTGAGCTTCGAACCCATCCCGGTTCGCCTCCTTCACCTGGAGTCGCCAGAAGTTTTCCACTCGATTCACCAATCCTACTTGTTTGGCAGTCGACTGGATCAAAGCACACATCAGAGTACATCGATCATCCTGAATGGAAAGCAAACATTACGCAAGCTGGCGATGCGGCCGTTAACCGTCTCGCTGCAAAGAACTGGAATCCTTCGATTTGGACGGAATTGCTGAACGAAGCACAAACGTTCGGGCGAATGTCGAAGATGTTGGAAGAACCCTTCAGAAAGACGATGCTTGCTTCGGTACAATCTGCTCTACATGAATTGAATCTCCAAGCCGAAATGAGAGCACGCTTGTGCATGCTTGGTACATCCTGTGTCCTTCTACCCTTGAAGCCAAATCAGCCATTGGATGAAGAAGACTTGATGCGACTTTCGGAACGGCTAGGTTCACTGAATCTGGACTCAACCATCACACATATTGCCGAGCAGCGAACGGTCTAAGGGCGGTCTAGCAAATCAGAGAGATCCAATGGGCTTGCATCCAGCATGGTGACACCAGCCATGTACAAATTTTCAGAGAAGCCATGGCGGAAGACGATGGCTCCACTTCCCCATTCGCCAATATACCGCATCATCTGTTTCTGCATCTTCTTGCGTTGAAATCCAACATCAGCACCATAGAAGTGTTTTGCATCAATCCAAGCAACGGGTTGTCCATTGATTTCCACATGGTCGAGAAAGAGAATGTCGGGCGTTAATTTTGGGCGACCAATCTCTGCCGATTGTTCCTTGACAAGTTCAGGTTGACGGCGGAGTCGCACGCCCTGTTCCTCAAACCAATCTGCGAGAATGGTCTCAAAGACATCAGCGCGGAGATGGGTTTCACTTTGATCGACATTGGATACGCGATCGGCTTCTTCAGCGGCTTCAAACTCCTTTCGTTCACGTTCCGAAAATCGTGAAGGTGCACGTACAGCCTCCTTAATTTTCGATTTTGACCATCCTTTTTCGGCCAGGATTTGGCGAAAGATGTTCATTGGAGGAAAATCATACTTCTTTGACAATTCAACAACAGACATGCCTTGTTTGTAATCACGATGGATTTGTCGGCCACGATTTCGCATTGCTGAATGCCCATACACTGTTTTTTGCTGAAGCAGGGCTGAACGGAGTGAGAGAGCCTGGTCAGATGATATTGAGAGTGGTTCAGCAAAGGCAGCGATTTCATCAACTCGGTCGTCATCAACCCAGCCGAATTCTCCTCTTCGAACAACAAATTCAGCCATTTTCTCCTCGTCGGAAAGTTTCACTGGTTTGCACGTCCATTCAAAGGAGAATGATTTCGCACCAGATGGATCGTCCGGAAGCCCGACTGGTTGGATTCCTGTTTTTTCATAATTGAGACGGTCGTTGGCTCGCTGGTTGTATTCAAGGAGTTCTTTCTTTGATTGCTCGATAAGGTTCGCTTTACGAGGCCCCCCATATCTTCGTCGGTTTCGTTGCCGCCCTTGACCGCTATGATTTGGCTTACGGCCTTGCGACATATCTGTACCTCCCCGTCGACCGTCTTTGAACCAATCGTCAATTTTCAGTGAATGGACTGCAACACAACACCTTCATCAAGTGGCAGTTCATCACAGGGATATGCTTCGTCCTCTTTTCATTGTACTAGCGCTTGTTCTTGCAACGCTACCACCTTCTGAATTGGCAACCCTCGATGAAGAACACTTGCCTCAATTCAATTCAGAGGAAGCTGACCCGTTAGGTTGGGTTGTAACGGTGGGTGGATTTGGCGAGGATTCGATCAATGCACTCGTACCGCTTTCCAACAACTCCGTCCTCGCAGGAGGGAGTTTCACCTCTTCAATCCTCATTGGAGACAATGGACATGATTCAACGCAACTCGGATTTGATGATATGGATGGATTCATTGCTATCTCCAACGAGACCAATGAATGGAATTTCAGCGAATCGTTTGGTAGCATTGGCGTGGATTCAGTGAATGCAGTTGCTCTGATGAGCGATGGTGATTTCATTATTGCAGGCAATTATTGTCTTGGTAGTGCCGGACTTCAATGCAACATGACGCTCGGTTCACTTCCAACATTGGACAAGGAAGCTGATTCTGAAGAAGGCAATGCCTACATCGCTCGATACGATATTGATTCTGGTTGGCAATGGGCTGTTTCAATCGCCAATCAGCAAGAGGTTCTGATGTTCGATATGTTCGTTGATGAGTACGATCAAATCCACGTCGGCGTTCTGTTCAAAGAGCTTCTTGATATGAATCAAACCATCTTCGCAGGCGGCTCTCAACCGAGTCTTGCTGTGATGATGTTCGACGAATACGGAATCTTCGCCGATGGCTTTTCTGCTATGTCCGAAGATGGCGTTGAACCATTCGGTGGTTTCTGTCAAAACAGCGTCGGTGATACATTCATCACCATAACGTTCATTGGGGATCTTGCCTTTGATGAAATAGGATCTGTTGAATCAAACGGTGGCGGTGATATCGTCGTTGCAAAGTTCGATGAAACCGGTTGGATTTGGTTGCAACAAGCCGGAGGATCAGGAGACGATTTGGTCAATGGATGCGTTGCTGGTGCTGGTTTGGACGTGCAAGTATTCGGCACCATCGAAGGAAATGCTACGTTTGGATTGGATTCGAGTGAATCCACGCAGTGGTTCGATGCCTTCCAAGCAGACATCACAACAGACGGTGTCTGGGATGGTCTCAACATCGAGGGTGGTGCAGGCTACGATATGTTCAGTGCTGCATACCGAACCTCATCCGGCTCTGTCATTTTGGCTGGTGTAACAACGTATACCTTCACCTTGGGCGGTGAAGTACTCGTCGATTATGATGATGATTTGAGTTACTTTGGAACTGATATTTTCCTTGCTGAATACGACTTTGACAACGATTGGCAGTGGGCGCTACTTGGAGGAAGTGATGGCCGAGATCGTGTGAATGATATCGTTGCATCTTCAACTGGCGGCTCGATGATAGCCTTCTCATTCGAGGATTCAGGCCTTTATGGAAATCATTCGGTCATCGCCGTTGGTGACGAGGATGGTGGCGTTTGGCACTATGAAACCGATCTCGATGGAGACGGTGTTCTCGATGGTATCGACAATTGCCCAAGAGTTTCCAATGCGAACCAAGCGAATTTCGAATCCGATATGTTTGGTGATGTTTGCGACGATGACGATGATAACGATGGAATAGCGGACGATCTCGACATGTGTGGACAAGGCGAAATAGCTTGGACAAGCACAGCAGGAACCGACCATGACAGCGATGGATGTCGCGATGCAGACGAAGATTTCGATGATGATAACGATACTGTCTACGACCATCTCGACTCCTGTCCAAAGGGTCCTATCGGCTGGGTTTCAACAGCAGAAACCGATGTCGAAGGTGACGGATGTTCGGACTTTGATACCGATGAGGATGGTTTCGTCGACCAGCGCGACAACTGTCCGGGCACTTCAAACGCTGGGCAGGAAGACCTCGATGGCGATTCCATTGGTGATGCATGTGACCTGGATGAGGATGGTGATGGTGTTGCGAACATCGAGGATGGTTGTCCACGTGACCTTGCTTTGTGGGATTCAACCGAAATGAATGATTGGGATCAAGATGGTTGTCAAGACAGCATCAACGACCTCGATGATGACAACGATTCAATGCTCGACATGATTGGTTCAAACCAACTCGACATGTGTCCAAAGGGATACAGGGATTGGAATGCATCCGATACTTCACTCGATCGTGACCAAGATGGTTGCCATGATGAAGAGGAAGACGATGATGATGATGGCGACGGATTTGCCGATATTTTCGATCTTTGTCCACGTGGCCTTGTAGGGCCTGTTTTGCCTTCCCAAGATTTTGATTCAGATGGATGTGTTGATGGCGAGGAAGATGTGGATGATGATGCAGACGGCGTTCTCAACGATGCGGATATTTGTCCAAGAACGCCATTGAGCACCATCGTCAATGGTGCTGGTTGTTCGGCTGAACAGGCCGATACTGATGCTGATGGCGTCTTGAATGACGCTGATCTCTGTCCATCCACGCCTCTTGGTGAGAAGGTCGATTCAGATGGATGTAAAGTGATTGAAATCGAGAACAAGAGCGAAGGTTCGGAGTCCTCGTTTGGGATCAATCAAATCCTCATTCTCCTTGCACTTGCCCTTGCTGGAGTTGCTGGCTACATGACCTTCAAACCGGTAAAGGCACCTTCAAGCCAGCCGCAACAAAAAGCAGTGCCAACCCTTGAAACACAACCAGAAGTTGTGGAAGAAGTTGCTGCGGCTGAACCGGAAGAAGAGGCTCAAGCATAGATAAAGGCTGGTGAAAGCGGCATCGCAACACCTGCTTTCCCTGTATCGTCTTCTTGACTTTCACCTCGAACGACTCGTACGGATTCGAGTCCTAGTTCATCAGCAATAAAGTCCGATGCACCTGCATAGACGCCAGCTTCATCAAGCGCTGAAAGAAGGATTCGCTTTTTCTCATCGTCCCATTTGAAGACTTGAGGTAGCATACGCTTATTCCAGAATCCAAGTCGCTCACCTCGGGTTTCACCTCGAGCAAGTTCAGATTCTGTGAGAATTCCCATGAATGCCTTCACGTTGTTTCCTTGAGCAAGGTGAGCCAATGCCATTTCGGCCATCGTTTTACGCCATGCTGCAGAGGTGACGATTGCAAGTGATGTTGCCTCACCTTCGATGTGTCGTTCTGCAACGCCGCGCACTTTTCGTGCTTGCTCCAACAGGTCTCGAATCAGAGCTTCACCATCGAGGAGTGCTTGATCTTCTTCGCTCACTGGTTCAAGATCGCCCATGACATGAGCAGCGAGAAGACCTTCACCACCAAGTTGTGCCCACCAATCTTCTGCAAGATGAGGTGTTGCGATACCAATCATGTGCGTCCACGATTCGAGCAATGTTCGACCGACTTCTGCATTGCCTCCTCCTCGTCGCACATACCAGTTGATGTCCTTGACCATGTCGTAATGCGAGCATTCAACAGCTCGACGTAAATCATATCGATCCATAGCATCTGACCACTGCTGGAGACGTTGTCGAAGTCGGGCAAGCATCCAAGCATCGATAGAATGCGATGGCTTGTCCCATGCGAGAAGTTGGTCAGGCATCGTTTGCAGTTGTTGCATGACTCGGTGATTGGCTTCAACAGCAGTGTCAGACCAATCCATTCCCGCAGTTGGATTTGCAGCAAAGAGAATGAACAATCGAACAGTATCGGCACCGAATTGTTCGATCATTTGTTCAGGCGAAACGGTGTTTCCGAGCGACTTGCTCATCTTCGCCGAGCGTTCACCCAATTCGGAGTTGCAATGTGGACATGGTGAGCCAGCGTGATCAACCGAAAGCGTCACGGAACAAGTTTCACAGAACGGAGCACTCTTGTTGACCATTCCTTGACAGAGCAGTTCATTGAACGGCTCATCAATACTGTGGAAGCCGAGATCTCGAAGAGCCTTGGTGTAGAATCGGGCGTAAATCAAGTGCATCTGGGCGTGTTCGATACCACCACAATAGAAGTCGACGTTCATCCAGTAGTCGGCAATGTCTGCATTGTACCATTGCTCGAGATTGTTGGCGTCCGTATAGCGCAAGAAGTACCATGATGAATCAACAAACGTGTCCATTGTGTCGGTTTCTCGTCGAGCGTCCTTACCACAATCAGGACAGGCTACGTTGAGGAAAGATTCTGACGTTTCCAACGGATTTCCTTTCCCATCGAAGACAACATCTCGTGGAAGTTCAACGGGGAGTTGATCTTCTGGAACAGGAACAGCCCCACAATCTTCGCAGTGAATGATTGGAATCGGCGTACCCCAGTATCGTTGGCGGCTGATGAGCCATGGGCGAATCTTCCAGTTGACTCGCCGGTCGCCCTTTCCAGCTGCTTCAAGAGCATCGATGACAGTGGTACGTGCAGCATCACCGAATTGGCCATCGAATCCATCCATTCCAGAATGAACCATGTAGCCATCATCGGTGAAGGCCGATTCCAGTGTCTCGTTCGAATCATCATGTTCGTTTTCGATGAGAACACGCTTGATGGGTAAATCGTAGGTCTTGGCAAAGTCAAAGTCACGTTCATCATGACCAGGAACGGCCATAACAGCACCTGTTCCGTACGTGGCAAGAACAAAGTTTCCTGCCCAGATTGGTATCTTTTCTCTTGTAAGAGGATGGATTGCAAATCGCCCAAGTGAGACACCCTCTTTCTTGTTGAGGTTCTTGATGCGATCAAATTCGCTCATGTTTGCGTATACATCGTGCATGGCTTTCCAGCCCGCTTCATGTTCCGTTCCTTTGACCAATTGTTCTGCGAGAGGATGTTCAGGTGCGAGTGTGACGAAGGTAACGCCAAACAAGGTATCAGGGCGAGTTGTGAACACGCGAATGGTTTCATCACTTCCTTCAATCCCAAATTCGATTTCTGCTCCTTCAGATCGACCAAGCCAGTCCTCTTGCATCAGTCGAACGCTCTCAGGGAATTCGATGGTATCCAGTCCGTCGAGCAACTGTTGAGCATACTTGGTGATGTCGACGAACCATTGACTCATGTCCTTTTGTCGAACCGGTCCATTGCATCTCCAGCATCGACCAGCCTTCACTTGTTCATTGGCAAGAACGGTTGAACACGATTCGCACCAATTCACTGGAGCGAATTCCCGATAAGCAAGACCAGACTTGAAGAATCGGGTAAAGAACAGTTGGTTCCACTTGTAGTAATTCGGATCGTGACTTTTGACCAATCGACTCCAATCGTATGAGAAGCCCATACGCTTGATTTGTTCCGTAATCGATGCCATGTTCTTCTCGGTGATATCGTGAGGGTGGCCTCCTTCGGCAATCGCAGCATTTTCAGCAGGCATTCCAAAGGAATCGAATCCCATCGGGTAAAGAACATTGAATCCTTTCATTCGCTTGTATCGAGCCACAGCATCACCAATCGAATAATTTCGAACGTGACCCATGTGCATTTTCCCTGATGGGTACGGGTACATTTCCAAACAGTAGAATTTCGGCTTTGATGCATCATCAGTGGAAGCGAATACATTCGCATCGTTCCACGCTTGTTGCCAAGCAACTTCATTCGTGGACTTCATCTCATCCTCATGTGTCCAAACGGACATATGTTTGTTTGCGATTTCTTCTGCGAGTTCTTTGTCTGCTGTTTTCACGAGCAACTTTCCGCTTGGATATAGCGTCAGATCGGCTACACCAGTAAAAGTCCAAACCATTCTTGATTGGACGCCCACTTCAAAACCACTTGCTATGATTTTGGCTCCGACAACGTCCAAATCGATGGCCGTTACATCATCTGGAACTATTTGCCATGAGGCTTGATTACCACATAGCTCCATTGCGAACCCATCACTCATGTGAACACCTCAAAATTCAGGCTTTTTCGGTGGGCCGGTTGGTGGACCACTCGGGGGCCCGGATGGAGGCCCTGAAGGGGGGCCACTCGGAGTGCCGGATGGAGGTCCTGATGGTGGACCACTCGGAGGGCCGGATGGTGGGCCACTCGGAGGTCCTGAAGGGGGGCCACTTGGAAGGCCGGATGGAGGTCCTGAAGGGGGGCCACTTGGAGGTCCGGATGGAGGTCCTGAAGGGGGGCCGCTTGGAGGTCCCGAAGGTGATTCTGATGGGGGTGACGATGGGGGGCTTGGTGGAAGAGGAGGTGGTGTCGCTTCCGTATGAACCGCTGGTTCTTCTTGAGCTGGTTCTGGTTCTTCCACTGGTGCAGATTCTATCGGCGTTCGAGGCGTTTGAGTCAACAAATCGACAGGAGGTTGGGCAGCCGGCTCGTTCACCACAGGTGCTGAGAGAAGAGGATCTGAAATTGGTGCGCTGAGTAACGTATCTGCGGGTGCAGGTGCATCGCTCTTGCTCTGCTCCCACGGAGGGGTTCTTGGACCTTCTTCCTCGGCATTTCCAAATGTGCCTGCACTAATTTTCGTGGTTCCTCCTTCAGCGTTTTCACCAAAGAAGCTTGACATCTGTACTTGACTCACATCAATGAGTTCACGTTCCTGAACGTTTCCAAAATCACCAAGGTTTTGATCGAAGGCACCTGAAAAAAGACTTGATCCTACCGCATTTCCAATCTGCCTGGACTTGACTTGTTGAAACTCAAAGTCTGCCTCGTATGGGCCAAGTGAAAGCGATTGGCCTTGTCCAGAAAGTGAGAACGTCCAGTCGCCATCGGTCAGTTTGAATGCAAACGAAAACGAACGTGTCAGCCCTGGACCAATGGAAGAAACCCCTTCAACAGGCTCGACAGTTGCGCCCAAACTTGTTTGAATCGTTGCAGAGATTCCACCGATTGGGATGGCGGATTCGTTGGTGAGATTGAGCATGACTTCAACGATGTCTTCATCATCATCATCAATCTCCATTCGAACTGTTTGCAAGACAACCGAAAGCGAACCTGCTGATGCCGAATGTTCTTGACTCATCTCTCTCACCTGTTACCCGTAAACGGTTCATCACTTTAAGTTCAAGCGCGTATCACTTGGCAGAGACCAATCAACAGCGGCAACCGTATGATTGCTGACATCAATGGACGTTCTGTATTCAGCCGTTTTTGATCGTGCACGCAATACATCCCTGAGCCCAAACAACCATCCGAGGACAGGAACAAGGTAACGCAACTTGTGGAAGGCACGTGGACCAAAGTGGTGCAATTCAAGCAACGTACCGTTGTCATGTACGATGGCGATTCGAAACGCACGCTGGCCGAGTGAACGTCCATAGGCACGACCTGTGTATTTCCAATACAACCATAATGAACTAAAGAATAGAGCCCAAGTCATAAGGAAGGAGGTCGCATATCGAGCGTCCTCTGCGAGGTAATTCCAACTGATCAGAATTTCGAGAAATGTAAATCGGCTCAAAACATGAAGGAGAAGAGACATGGCGATAACATCGATGGCGAAGGCTGCGATTCGTCGCCAAACAGGTGCGATGAGCATACCCTCAGGTGCACTTGAGAGGACCTGTTGAGCAAGTGTTCCACCTTGATAGACCGTAACTGGGCTTTCCGCCATGAAGCATCCAATGCCTGTTCGTTGTTGAACCTGCGTGTTAGCCATTAACCAGATGCCAAGCAAAAAGGCCACGTTCTTCAGCCCAATCCAACCATGATCGCCATGTTGGATCGTATCGCAATGTTTGCGGATCACCAACAACAACAAGACCTCGTTTTGCTCGTGTAATGGCAACATTGAGGCGGCGTTGATCGCTGAGGAAGCCAACCACGCCATCTGGGTTGGATCGCACTGCAGAGAAGATGATGATGTCTTTTTCTCGTCCTTGATACCCATCGACGGTATTGATTTCAAGGCCTGCAAATCGACCTCCTTGTTCACGTTCCTTGTTGCTATCAAAAATGTCTGAAAGTGCGCGAACTTGCCCACTGTATGGCGTAATGATTCCGATTTCAGAAGACTGAACGTCACCTGGTTGCAGTAGTCCTTGAACCAGATCATAGATTCGTGCGGCCTCGATTGGGTTGCTACGGCTGCCTCCTTCCTGCTCTTCATCTTCAACGCCAGTGAGGGGAATAAAGGCGAATGGATGATCCCAATCCGGCCACAATATTCCCGCTGGAGCAGGTCGTTCAGCTGCTGTGCAACCGTCGTTCAGCCGGTCATCGTAGAATCGAGCACTTGGGAACTCCCGTAAAACAGGATGCATTCGATATTGAACATCAAGCAAGTTTGTTTGGATACCCACATCGATCAGGCGTTCAAACAGGGAACGACCCAATCCGCCGTGTTCGGCTTTCTTGGAAATGACAGTCGGAGGCAATTGTTTGTGATCGCCGACCAGTATGAGTTGACGACATCCTTTGGAAAGAGGAATGAGTGCACTTGGCTCGACCGCTTGCGTGGCTTCATCCATCAAAACGATTGGAAATCGTCGCCCATCAAGAATACGGTGACCTGAACCAATGTTGGTTGAGCATATCACTTCAGCATTGTCCAACACAGAGGCAATCATTTCCTTCTCAAGCCGACGAAGTTCCTTCTTGTTGTGTTGGATGTCTCGATGAGCTAAGCCCTTCTCTCGTCCTTTCAATTTTGGAAGTGCTCGCTGGACTTCATCCATCTCGTCTCGAACAATCGCAAGTTCATCCTGCTTTGGATGATCCTCGATTTGAGCATCAAGCGTTGCCATCCGTAATGATTCACGAACCTTGACCGGACGACCTATGCGAACGGCACGGATACCCAAATCAAGCAACCCTTCCAAGAGGTTGTCAACCGCAACATTGGATTCTGCTGTGGCGAGAATGGGTCCGCGACCTTCGCGGGCGAGTTGCGCGAGGGTGGCGACGGCTGTGTGCGTTTTGCCGGTTCCTGGAGGCCCCTGGATAATCGTAACACGCCGTTTCATTGCCGCATCCATGGCATCCGACTGAGAGGGGTTCATCTCGACTTGAACTCGCTCAGCACGATTGAACTTCCCTGAGATTTTTGGAGGCATTGAAGCGTTTTCTTCTGGGTCGTGAACTTGACCAAGAAGGACATCACGAAGAATCGTGCCACGGTCTCCTTCAACGGAATGAAACATCTCGAGTGCTTCTTGCATGCGATCGTGCGCGACGCGATTTGCACCACGGTCGAGCCTCCACGTTCCCTTCCTGAGATCTTTGGGCCGTTGAGCAACCACAATGCGAAGGCGGGTTGGCCCTCGTTCGAGAACAATCCCTTCGATGGTTTTCTCACCGATCGGTTTGGATCGACTGAGAACAACAATATCGCCGTGAGTGAAACGATGTTGTCCAAGATGTTGACGGTCTGGATGTTCAAACACCAAAATGTCCTCACCATACAGCGTTCCGTTTGTTCGGCCTTTCAGACCAAGCAGTGCAAGTCCGGAGGCTTGCAATCGATGATGTGACCACGATGACCAGCGCTCTTGAATGATGGAGGTTTCCTCTTCCAACTCCTCTTCAAGGAGCGATGTGAAATGACGGAAATGGTCTTGGCCTCGGCGCCAAATTCCACCTTCCTCTCCTTCCGGAACAACATCAATATCTGACGAGGAACTGTTCATTCGCCGAACCTTTCCTCGCTCGCCCATGCTTTCGCCAATTGTTGCCATCATTTCAGACTATGGCGAATGGCGCATTCGAGGTACAAGAGATGGTGATGCTTAAACCACAAGTGCCTACCGAGAAAGTAGGCGAGACCATGTTTTGGAAGCGCAAGAAAGATGGGAATGAGGATGGGAATCCTTGTCCATTTTGCAACGCTCAAAACGAGAGGGATGCCGCGACGTGCGTGCAATGTTACTATGATTTGAACAAGCCAGCACGAGACCAGCACCTCGAGGTTGCATCGGACATCAAAAACGATTTGCTGTCGACGCTCATGGATGAAGACGACGGTGATGAGGACGATGAAATCGCTGTCGAAGCAGTACTTGACCTCGAAGATGTGACCATTGAGATTGATCAATACGACGATTCAATCCCCAGTGAAGGGTTTTCATTCATTGACAGCGAAGGCCCAACGTTGTCCGAAACCGTCGAATTTGAAACACCCGAAGAGGTTGAGTTAACCACTGAAGATGCTCCAATGATTGAAGAACGATTTGAACTACCAGATTCCAATCCATTGGATGAGGTTGCTGAGCCTGTTCACACTGGACAAGGACAATTGATTCAGACTGATGATGATGAAGCCGATGTTGATTTCACCGGAACCGTTGGTCCAGACCCGAATGCTATTCCTGATCTCCCCGAAACGGAGGAGGATGTTCCAATGCTTCCTGAGGAACTCACGATTCCGGATATTCCAGAGGATGTCGATGACGAAGAGCCTGGAATTCCTGAACTGCCTGAGGACGAAGACGTTCCTGAACTGCCTGAAGAAACAATTGCACCAGACCTACCTGAAGATGAGGCTGTACCAGAATTACCCGACGACGATGAGGTTGAATCCACAACTGAGCAAGTCGAATCCGAGGATACTGTTGCTCCTGAGGTGCCATCCAGTACCAGGATTTGGCCATGGCCGGCTGGAGAACCAATGGATCCAAGAGAAGTGCATCGAATCGTTGTCGAGTCGCTTGGATTGGTTCGAGCAGGACGAATTGCCGAAGCGGAACACAACATTGATGCGCTCGGCCCCCAACTTGGAGATGACGTCTCGTTGTTGTATCATATCGGACTTATTCTGCAACAAGCAGGACGTGCAGAGCACCTTAATTGGATGCTTGAAATGGCACGACGTGTCCATCCAAACGATGAGAACGTGATGAACGCCATCGCCCATCTGTCTGCATGAGGGATTCTATGCCATCAACACCCAATCTTCCTGCTTTGGAGGGCGGATATTCTCTACGACCTGTTTCCAAAGCCATTCTCCCGATGGTGATCGAGGCGTATTCAGAAGATCCAGAATCGGCAAAAGCTGCCCTGCCTTGGCTACGAAGCGAGGAGGATATCACTCGCCAATTGGCGGATATGTTGCATGATTTGGAACACCTCTCGAATGCGGATCGAGTTCATTTTTGGTCGATTCATGATCAACAAAACACGTTCATTGGACTGATTGGACTTGGGGACGAAATGCAACTTCTTCATTCCCATTACAATCTCGGTTACTGGGTTCGTAAAGGATTCAGAAATCGAAAAATTGCTTCAAATGCAGTTGATGCTGTTCTTGGATGGCTCCAATCAAGAGGTTCGACGTTCCGAATTGAAATCACTGTTCACCCACGAAATGAGGCTGGGCTCGTTACTGCTGAACGAATCTGTCAGCGCTGGAACGGCCAAATTATTGACGAGTTCATCGGCATTGAGTTGAACGATAAAACGGTTCCACACAAAATCCACGTCATCGATTTGCCTCGGATGTGAACGGTGTGCGAAGGACATGGCTGACCGTCGATACGGATGATCTTCGTCATGTTCCTTCCAATCAAGGCCACCCGACTCGCTCAAAACCAAATGATGCACTACCGCAGATTTCTGATCAATTCAAGCAAGGATTTCATGAGTTTCATGTTTGGATGAGTACCCATCAGCATCCTGTGACATTGTTCATCATCGCTGATCAATGCGAATCCGACGAATTCGTGGACATGATCAATCGTCTTTGTGCAACATACCGTGAACGAATTTCCATAGGTTGCCATGGATTACATCACCGAAGTTGGTCTGCTTGGCCAAAGGATGTTGAACGATTCTCGATGGATTTAGCTGCATCTGTTGGTATCCTTGAGGTGCAATTTCCAAACCATTTCAGACGGTGGTTTCGCGCGCCTGCTGGCTATATTGCATCATGGATGATTCCGATTCTCGAGCAACACGATATCGTCATTGACTCTTCCATCAATCCTTCTTGGTTGGTCAACAAAAAATACGGAAAGGGTGAATCATGGAAAACAGTCCAATCAACGGTTCAGGCGAGTACCATCACCGAACGGCCTTGGAAGACGAGGTTGTCGTTACCAACGTGTGGCCCCGCCCAGCACATTCCCGGTCTGCGTTGGAATGCAAAAGGTGCCTGGAAACGATTGGCAACACCACTGGCAGCGAGTGAGATTGATCTCGTTGAAGATGTTGGAATTGAACTCGATACCGTTTATTGGCACATTCTCGATCATGCGAAAAACAACGGAAGGTGGATGCCCCCGATCAAAGACTTGTGATATCCGTTCGATCGGTTGAAACTTCGAACTTCACTATTGCATCAGCATAAACTGCGGCATCCAATTGACCTTCACGAACCAGTGAAGAGAGAGCTGCAAGTGCAACAGCCTGACCATCAATTTCGAAGAATCGTCGAAGTGCAGGACGAGTGTCAGAACGACCGAAGCCATCGGTGCCTAGAACAGTATAAGGAGCATGGATCCATTCTCGAATCATTTCTGGAACGGCTGCGACATTGTCTGAAACGGCAACGATTGGCGAGGTGCCATCACCAAATTGCTGCTCAACCCATGTCGATTTCATCGATTCACCCGGGTGCAAACGATTCCATCGAGAGACGTCCATACCTTCACGGCGGAGTTCGCCGTAGGAAGTCGCTGACCATATCTCAGAACGAACACCAAAGGTCTCCAATTTCTCAACAGCATCCAAGACTTGAAGCATGATTGGTCCGGAACCAATCAAACGTACGAGAGGACCATCGCCTGATGGGGCATCACGTAATCTGTACAGTCCCTTGAGGATGCCTTCCTCACAATCCTTGGGTTTCGCAGGCATCGGGTAATTCTCATTGTATACGGCAAGATAGTAGATGACATCACCATCTTGTTCACACATCTCGACAATTCCTTGCTTGATAATGGTCGAAAGTTCAAACGCAAATGCAGGATCGTAAGCACGAACTGCAGGGTTGGAATGTGCCATCAGAAGTGAGTGGCCATCTTGATGCTGAAGACCTTCTCCGTTGAGCGTTGTTCGTCCAGATGTTGCTCCGATAAGGAACCCTCGTGCACGAGAATCTGCTGCTGACCAAATCAAATCAGCAACCCGCTGGAATCCAAACATGGAATAGAAGATGTAGAATGGAATGGTTGGAGAACCTTGCGTTGCATAGGATGTAGCAGCGGCAATAAACGACGAGAGTGCTCCTGCTTCATTGATACCTTCCTCAAGAATCTGCCCTTTTGCAGATTCCTTGTACTTCATCAATACTTTGTGATCGACGGGTTTGTACAGTTGACCATCGGGGTGATAAATTCCAAATTCAGAGAACAGTGGATCCATACCGAACGTCCGAGCCTCGTCTGGAATTAGAGGAACGACACGTTCTCCAAAGTCCTTGGTCTTCATCAAGCCACGCATCAATCGTACGAAGGCCATGGTCGTCGAAACTTGTGAAGTCCCTTTTGTTCCATCATCAAACTCAGCATAGACTGCATCTTCCGGTAGTGTGAGATTTATTTCAGGAACACGTCGTTCTGGCATAGGCCCCTTCATCGCAGCACGTCGCTTCTTGGCATAGTTAACAACATCTGGAACATCGTTTGGATGAATGAAGGGAAGCTTTTCCAAATCCTCATCTGTGAAATCAAGACCCATAGCATCTCGAATCAATCGCAAATCGTTCTCATCGGCCTTCTTTCTCTGATGCGTGGTGTTTCGGCCAGCAAAGGCAGGTCCAAGTCCATATCCTTTGATGGTTCGAGCGAGTATGACCGTCGGTTGTCCTTTGTGGGCGCATGCTGCAGCATAGGCTGCGTGAATCTTGAGGAAATCATGGCCACCAAGATCCTCGGTCAAGGCTTCGAGTTCTTCATCAGAATAGTCAGCTACCAATGCAGTTAATTCCTCTCCAGCAAACAATTCTTTGCGGATGATTGCCCCTTCAGCCGTGAACAACCGTTGTTCATCACCATCAACGAGTTCAGCAAGACGCTTTGCAAGTGCTCCATTGGCATCTCTTGCGAAGAGTGCGTCCCACGAAGAACCCCAAAGAACCTTGATGACATTCCAGCCTGCTCCACGGAATCGACCTTCAAGTTCTTGCACAATTTTCGAATTGCCACGAACAGGTCCGTCCAGCCGTTGAAGATTGCAATTCATGGTCATGACAATGTTGTCCAATCCTTCACGAGCGGCAAGCGCTAATTCGGAAAGCGACTCTGGCTCATCGGACTCACCATCCCCCATCGTGTACCACACGCGAGAAAGAGTGGTGTCCGCCAGGCCTCGGTGGTGAAGATAGCGATTGAATCGAGCTTGATGGATGGCTGTCATGGCTCCAAGACCCATCGAAACACTCGGATATTCCCAGAAGTTTGGCATCAATCTTGGATGAGGATACGATGAAAGCCCAGCCCCTCCTACTTCTTGACGGAAGTTGTGAACATTCTCATCAGTTAAGCGACCTTCAAGCCATGCTCGAGCATAAATTCCAGGAGATGCGTGTCCTTGCCAGTAGACATGATCTCCCCAACCATCGCCATCCTTCCCTCGATAGAAATGATTCAATCCGACCTCCCAAAGATGAGAGACTGAAGCATAGGTCGAAATGTGTCCGCCGATACCATCGACGTATTTGTTGGCACGAGTCACCATCATCATCGCATTCCAGCGGTTAATGGTGTGAAGGCGTTTTTCCATCTCAAGGTCGCCCGGATAGGATCCTTGCATGTCCGGACCGATGGTGTTGAGATATGGTGTCGTGGTTGTATCGATGTCGATACCAGCATCAGCACCGGCTGCAATAGCACTGTGGAGCAATCGCTCTGCACGTTGAGCGCCTTGTTGTTCAACAACTTCCTTGACAGAAAGCTCCCACTCATGGGTCTGAATAGGGTCCTCATCAGGCAAAGAGTTGTGAGCGCCAGAGCGTCGCATCATGGTCCCTCCGTTACAACCCTCGGGTGGATATGACTTGAACCCCTCGCTGGTAGCAAATTGCTTATTGAACCTTCAATTTGCCAACAAAAAGCGGGGCTTTCAAACACATCTGGCCGATTCACCACTCCATTCGAATAAACGATACCCTTCGTTAATGGTCAATTCGGAATCGATTTCGATAGCGTTCCATCCTTCAGGTAATTCATCGAGACCAGTATAATCGACAACAATCCAATGGACATTGCGTAATGCCTCACACTGCTGTAGTTCAGTTTCCCAGCCGCTTGCCGTTGTTCGCCAAATTGCGGTATTCGGTTTGTCATTTTGAGGGTCGAGCGTGAGATGCATGGTGTACATTCGATGCATGGCCAATGTTGAATCCGATAGGAAGAGAATGTCTTGCCCTTCTTCGATTTCAGCGTTGAGTTGTTCACCAATTTGTGCTGTCCCCCGTTCTCCTGTTGCTAGAGATAGAACTGCGATGTTGGTTGCAATCATCCCTATGAGGAAGACGTAAGCGATGCGCTTGTTTTTCTCTGAAATCAATTGGTAGGATGGATCGTTTACGTATCGGGTGTACAACAACGGGACAAAAAGAAGGGTAAGGTAACGAGGGTTGTTTCTCAACACGATGATTGTATCAATGAGATTTGTTCCAGAAAGAGCAGCTTCACTGACCCATAAACCAGCGACCCAACCAAGAAGGCTTGCGAGAGCGAGATGGGTTCCTTTTTGCAAAATGAGAGCATCCTTGTTACGTATTTCTGGAGAAGGTTTTGCTAATAAGACCGCAGCGTAGAGGAAAATAACTGCGCCCAATATGGAGGCTGCGAGTGCCAAGGCAATGTCAATCGTTAGTGGGCTAATTCCGTTCCTGAAGACCACGAACAATTCCACACATACGGCAATGACGACATAGGCGACGATGTTCACACTCACTCTATGGATGATGTAGAATCCTGCAAGAACGACGAGTGGCATCCACAACGGCATACCTTTGAACGAAGCAATAACAAATACAGATAACGCAGGAAAAATCCACCATTTGTAATCGCTCCTGTTTTGCAAAGCCTTGATGACACAAAATATTGCAATGGTGACAAACATCAAAATAGCCGATTCCTGATAGAATCTTCCAGTTGCACGAACCAATGGAGGATATATTGATGCGAGGGCCGTTATGTGCAATGCACGTTCTTCTTCAAACAAATATTTGGTTGCAAAATAAATGGTCGAGAGACAGCCTAAACCAATCAGGAAGGATACGACATGCAACGCGCCGATTGAAACGCCAAATACTGTGAACCAAAGTTGGATGAGCAAATGCCAAGCAAACCACCTGTCGTTGCTCGGTGTTTCCTCAGGGATTGAACCTTGGTTCGAGTCTTGTCTCAATTTACCCCATTCAAGATGTCCTTCTCCATCATTCATCTCGTCCGTAACATACGTTGCATGAACGTGAGCGTCAAGTCCGAGAGGCATCATAAATGCAGCTAAGGCGTGAAATGCAATTCCGATGAAGAGAACAGCTTTCCAATGTCTCCTCTCCATGGCATATCCAGCCATGGATTGGTATTGAGTTCTTTGCAAATGTTCCATCGAACCAGAGGGTTTGGTTCAATTCTCTCGGATGTCTGGAGGTGTCATGGGCGGAATCTTAGATGGAATCAACATTCTCGACCTCTCACGAATTTTAGCTGGCCCTTACACAGCTCAAATGCTCTCTGATTTAGGAGCGAATGTGACCAAAATCGAGGCTCCTTGGGGCGACGATACGCGAGGTTGGGGGCCACCATTTACAACGGATTTTGACGGTGAGCGTGTTGCAGCGTATTTTCTATGTTGCAATCGAGGAAAGACCATTCTTCAATTGAACCTGAAAGAAGAAAAAGAACGTCTGATGGAATGGATCGATTGGGCGGACGTCATCGTTGAGAATTTCAAGCCAGGAACCCTTGAACGACTCGTTGGAACCCTTCCAAACGACACCATCGTCTGTTCCATTTCGGGGTATGGTGCAACAGGTCCACGACGCGATGAGCCTGGCTACGATCTCGCGCTTCAGGCAAGAAGCGGAATCATGAGTATCACTGGCGAAGCCGAGGGTGAACCGGTCAAAGTTGGCGTTGCTTGGATCGATATCATCACCGGATTGTATGCTGGAAATGCCATTCTTGCTGCTCTTCTCGACCGTGAACGAACAGGAACCATCCGACACATCGATGTCAGTTTGTGGGATTGTGCCGTTGCCTCCCTTGCCAATCAAGCACAGAATGTTCTTGCGAGTGGTATTGACCCATCTCGAATGGGTTCAGCACACCCGAATCTCGTCCCTTACCGGGCTTTTGAAGCCAAGGATGGTTGGTTTGTTGTTGCCATAGGGTCAGATGTCCAATGGTCGAAATTCTGCTCCATATCAGGCATTTCTCCTCTCGAAGAGTGGGAATCGAACGCAGGACGGATTGCTAACCGAAAAGAGATTGAAGCCCTCATTCAAACATGGGTCGAGAAGCATACTCGTTCAAAATTAGAAGAGGTTCTACAGGGTATTCCTTGCGCGCCAATCAATACCGTTTCAGAAGCCCTTGCTGATGTTCAAAGTGTGGCGCGAGGAGCACTTCTCGAGGAAAATGGCGTCACAACCCTTGCAAGCCCATTGCGGTTCATGCAACCTCAATGAGATTCACCAAGCGAGCCGCTTCGACGACATCACCGTCTTCCCACCAATCAACTGCGATGAAGGTCGGCCGCTTTCCATGATCTTGGATGCATTCCTCTGCTCGCTCGACCATGAAATCGACATCGTTGGCTTCTGCTGAACGCGTTGGATCGGAAAGTCCTGCTTGGTTCTTCAACCAGTTGTTCATGTGGTAAACCGGTTGGGAATCATCGCCTCGTAATGGGTTGCAGTCCATTGAAGATGTGCTTTCATCGGCATAATTCGTCGTCCAGCCAAACGTCAGGAAATCATGGAAATACGGGTGAGATGCATCACCTGATTGTTCCCAAAAGACAACCAATCGCTTGTCCATGTTGATGAGTTCAATGAGCGTTGGCCATTCGGTGTTTAATTCATGAATGTACATCATATCCGTCAATCCGACATCGTCAAGCAAGGCTTTCAGGTGATCGGCTTCCACGTGATTTTCGATGAGAAGGGTCACAACATCCCGCTCCTCGGATTGCATCTCTGATTCGAGCTTGCCCAACCATGCCCAAGGATCGACGTTTCCATAGGTACACGGGCTGAAGCCACGGCTTGAATCCCCGTGGCAGAAACGGACGTTAGCTGCGCTTTGATCAACATCGTTCAGATAATGTGTATCGAGCATGAACGCACGCATCCCAGCATTCCATTGTGCCTGAAACCCAGTGCGGTGATTGCTTGCTGGGTAGAAGATGTTGTCTTCATGAGTTGAAAATGCATTGTGCGTTTCTGGGAAGGTCACCTCATTGTAGGGCCGGTGGCATAGAATCACCATTCCATTGCAGGGAATGGTTTCCATAAATTCGCAACTCCCATCATCATCTGTTGCTGTTTCATCATAATTGGTTGCATCTGGATCCGTGCAACCAAAGATCGGTTCTGGTTCTGGATAGACACATGAGCCATCATCTTCTTCTGCACTTTGATTGTAATTTTCTGCCGTTTCATCGGTACAGCCGCGAACGATGTCAACAATGACATCTTCTTCGACGCCTTCCTCGTTCTCGAGAAAAGTACACCCTGGAAAGAGAAGAATCCCGACTAGCATCAGCGCAGTCAGGGTTCGCATGGCCGATAACGTGGCACGATATGACTTGAAAACTCCGATTCACTAGCATTCTTTGCACCGAATATTGACAGAACAGGGAATGGCTAATGTAGCAAGGACGAGTCATTCGCATCATGGAACCCTCGGAAGTGGATGCGCCTCTGAGTGTTCTTCTTGTTCATGTTTGGTATTGGCCTCACATCGGCGGAGGCAATCAACATGTTGAGCACATTGCTCGACAATTGGTTGCGCGTGGACACCAAGCAACCGTTTGGTGTGCAGACATACCCGAATACGAGGAGAAGCGTTTCATTCGAGACGGTGTCGAAGTAATTCGATTGCCACCAAAGCGGGTTCTCGGAGGAATCGATCCGGTTGTTTCGATAAAGAATCTCGACATGGGCTTCGATATCGTTCATCTTCATGACACGTTGCCCATATTGATTCGACGCTCGGTCAAGCGTGCTCGAAAAGAAAAGATTCCAGTGGTCACAACCTTCCACAACGATTACATCAAAACCAGTCTTTCTGGAAAGATTCTGAAGCGAATACGCTGGGCGCTACAAGGTCGAAAAACGCTTCACGCATCCGATGCTCGTATCGCACTTACCCCATACTATGCAAACCATCTCAAAGGCAGAGGTGTGCGAAAACCGATCGATGTACTTCCGAACGGTTTCGAACCTGTTGCTGAAGAGGCTGTGCGTCCCTCGTCTCTTCCCGATGGTTCCGGAGAGCATCCGCTCCTCGTCTTTGTTGGACGACTTAGTGAGCAGAAAGGTCTCGACGTTTTGATGGATGCTTGGGATGTACTCTGTCAGCAAGGTGAGCCCCGTGCCCGCCTTGCCATTGCAGGAAGCGGAGAATTGAATCAATGGTTGGACAATCGAATCGCTTCCTCAACCTATCCCGACTCCATTGCAAAGTTGGGGCGCGTTGATGATGCTGAAAAACGCTGGTTGTTTGAGCAAGCGAAAGGCGTCTTGATTCCATCTCGATTCGAGGGGTTGCCGACCGTCTTGCTTGAGGCGATGCATGCTGGCGCACCCACAGTCATGGCTGATGTGAACGACCTCGGCCGATTGGTAACAGAACCAAACGCGGGAATTTCGGTTTCACCTGGCGATTCTCAAAGCCTGGTACAGGCCATAACGACGTTGCTTGAAGCTGATGAGCATCAACTCAAGACATGGTCAGACAATGGCCATGAGGCATCCAAACCCTATCTCTGGTCGAACGTCGTTGACGATCTTCTCGAAGTTTACAAGAGGGTGAAATCATGAGTAAACCTCGCCTTGTCATCTTGCATCGCAACATGGGGTTGCTAGGAGGGGCACAGCGCGACCTTATCGTAGCTTTACCAGAACATGCAAAACGATGGTCCATCACGGTGGCTACCCTGAACGCACCACAACTTCTGCTCGACCGATGTGAACAACTTGGTATCGATGTTATTGCACCGGATGTACCTTGGCAATTGCCGACGGGTCCAATCGCTGAGGTGAGTGCGCGTGCAGGTCGGTCTGCGCTCAAGGCGTGGCGGAAGTTACGAACGAAACTGCAACCCTCACTCGATGCTGCAGATGCGTGTTACATCGTCATGAGTACTGGCGGAATGGAAGTTCTCGACATCATTCCAAACAATCGACCATTGTATGTCTACATCTGTGAGCGAGACAAGGGCATCTACGATGATGTGCTTCAACGTGACATGGATGGTCAACTCCGCTATCCGCTGTTTGTGAAAAATCTCGCACTGACCTACCTGAGACGCTGGGATCAACGATGGCATAAGCGGCTTTGGAAACGTCCTCAATCGGCCGTTTCAGCCAACACGCCAACCAGTTCACGATTGCTTGCATCCTCGCATGGTTGGCCGACAAGCAAGGATTGGATTGCTGGGGAAGTCAAGTTCCGTGATGAACAACAACGTCCTGCAGAAGTTGGCGTCCTCTGGCCAGCCATTGACCCCTCCGCGTGGCCTGTTGAAGTGTCAGAGAAAGAACGCAACGCTTGGGATGCTTTCGCCCACAAGCCAACGAGCCCATACCTGCTCACCATCGGACGTGCAGGTTTCATGAAAGGCAGTAAAGAAGCGGTTCAGGTTGCAGCTGCAGCGTCACTTCCGCTCGTTCATGTCGGCGGCGGTGAAGTCGAAGAGATGCAACATCAAGCAAACAAACTCAATGCTGAATTGCTTGTCATGCCACGTCTTGATGAAATGGAAATCGTGGCTTTGATGCGAAATGCACACGCTTTGATTGCAACGGCACGAACCGAAGGGTTTGGCCTAACGCCAATGGAAGCCGCCATGGTTGGAACGCCTGCATTGGTCGTAAACGATTGTGGATTTACGCACACAGTTACAGATGGATTCAACGGGCGAAGGTTGCCCTGGCCGAACACGCAAGAAGGTCTTGCCCAATGGGTCAATGCCATTGAACAGGCTGGTGAAGAGAAGAACCGCGTGGCATGGTCGGAGGCTGGCCGTGAACGCATTTTACAGCGATTTACAGCCGAACACCAGGCGGAGGGTTTGGCACGTAGTCTTGCAGCGATGGGCGTTAAGGTCGAAACAACCGATCTCGAAATGCTTCCTGGACTTGATCCTGCTTGACATCAAAATGAGAACAACGACGTCTGTCCACCTTCTCGTACCAAGTTTGCTTGACGTAACTTCGTTAGCGCCTCATCGATGCGACGTTGACTGAATTCACGTTCTTCTTGGAGGAACTGAATCAATCCCTTCACATCGACCTGCCCCGGCTTGAGTGCATCATCATCGACTGTATTGGATGGATGGTTGAGGAAAATCTCGCGAATCTCATCCAAACGTTCTGGAATCGCTTTGCCTTTCTCTTCGCAAATGGCTTCGATGGTTCCAAGTGATTTGATGAGTTTGATTCCAGTCTTCGGTCCAATCCCTTTCAATCCTGGATGGAAATCCGTTCCTATCATAATCGCCAAATCAACCAGTTGTTCTCGTGAAAGATCGTGATCTGCCAACATCTCAGAGAGAATGATTTTCTGCGCTCGAACGGTTCGACCGTGTCGTTTACTCCCATCACTCATGAGGTTTCGAACGAGAATGGGGCTTCCATACAGGAGTGCATCCCAATCTTGTGTTGCAACAACATCGAGTTGCCCTTTGAGTGCCATAACTGCCGCTTGGCCTTCACCTTCTGCAGCAGCATCGACCCAGCGGACACCGAGTAAATCGAGCATTTGTTTCGTGTCCTCGACCATTTCAGGACTGTAATGGACAATGCGTTGCGCCATCTTTTGAGCTGTCTGGTAGTCGCCGTCTTCGAGTGCTTGCTTGTGTGCTGCCTCAGCCTCGAGACGACGTTCTCGTCGTGCTGCGAGCTCATCTGCCTTCAATTCGGGAGCCTGTCCGTCGAAAATGAAAACAGGCTGAATACCGAGCGAGAGCATGGTTGTTGTTCGCGTGAGAATGCCCATCAAGTGAGCAACGACCCGTCCTTTGGAATCACGGAGTGGCCCACCATCACCAGTTGGTGATCGATCACGAATCGTTGTCAAGAACTGAAACGCAGTTAAGAAAGCATCAATCCCGACGCGCTTACCCTTGAGTTCTGCAAGATTGATGTCTTCCGAATTGGCAAGGTCTCGAAGATTACAGCCCATATCCAACGGTTAAGGTCGAGAGTATGTCATGGTTCGCATGCGGTGCCGTGAAGAACAAGCACCAACAGGGAAGCCTATGGGCGAGTTCATCGTATCGCTGCGCGGATGGCACCCTGCGCTCGCTCAAGCAGAACTCGCTGCGCTCTTTCCAAATGAAGAGGTGAAGCCGCTCTCCTCACCACGACTCGCTCAAGTCAGGTGTCCAGAGAGTGCTCCAGAATTCGCAATATCAGCAGGTATTGAAGCCGTCTTTAAGAACGGTGTCAACCTTGAATGGTCCGATGAAGAAACATTGTTGAGGCAAGTGGGAAAGTACCTTGAGCAGTTTCCAAACGGCGAGACACCTTGCGCAGTTCATGCTTGGAAACATGACCGCGGAATCAACGGTTGTTCTCGAACTGATATCGCAGGAAAAGTCGGTGGTATCCTAAGTCGAATGAAGGCAACAATTGATCTCGAAAATCCTGAATCAACCTTCGGCCTCTTACTCGATGGTCATTCGAAAACAGTGACCTTCGGGTGGTTATTGAATCATGGTCCAAAGGGTGACTCAAGCATTGAACGCCGAGCAACTCAGCGACCGTTCTTCAAACCGGTAAGTCTTGAACCACGTCTTGCTCGACTCGCTGTCAACCTTGCCTGCGGATCACTTGCAGCTGGAGCCTGCCTCGATCCAATGACAGGAACAGGTGGGTTCACCATTGAAGCCATTTTGAGCGGACGAGACGCAGTCGGAATGGATCTAGATGAGGAGATGATTCAAGGAGCAAAATTGAATCTTGAATGGGTTGGTTCCGAGGTGAACCCTTTTGTTCAAGGCGATGCAACAAACATCAAAGCAACGCTCCCTGATGGAATCGATACCTTCTCCGGCGTCGTTCTTGACCCACCATATGGACGAAATTCACAAGGTTCGATGGATCATCACACACTCCTCCAGCATACCCTAGCAAGTGCGAGAGATGTTGTGAATGGGGGTCTTGCATTGATTCTTCCAAGCGAGCCTCGAACAGAACTATTGACTCGACCACTTCAGTCCGATGAACGTCCTGAACTCAAGCACTATGCTTGGGAACGTCTTGAGAAGATGCTGGTTGAAACAGGGTGGTATTACCAAAATGCGTGGTATGTATCCGTTCACGGATCGCTTGGCCGCGTCATTGTCTACGCAACAACCGTTCCTCAAGATTGAGCAATTCAATGGCATCGGATTCACTCGGTTCCGGGAAGTCTTGACGATGTGGACATCCATCGTCCAAGATGGCATTATCGTCTGAATTGAGAACAATTGGATACTTTCGACATCCTTCTGGACGTACTTCATAGACCGAGCATATGCCCTCTGCATTGACATCGGAACTGGCTGTGAGCAAGAACACGCAAGCCCGAGTTTTCTCATCGTTCAGCAGCGTAAGAATTCCATTGTTTTCCCACGTAAACGATTCGAGAGCCATTCCTGTCCTACGAGAAAGTCGCTTTGCCTCAGCTTCTGTAAGTGGCATGGTCGTTTCACGGCAACATGCTGAACATCCCATTGGAATGCATGGAAGTTGCTTGACCATGAGCGAAACGGAGATGGCTTTGCATTTGAATCTCGTTGAAGATTCTCAGTCCAGAAGCCGTTTAGAGAGGCAATTCCGAAGGTTCAGTACGGTGGGAATAGCGCTCTACGGAACCATCTTCACGAACGATGAATTTGTTGAAGTTCCACTTGATGGCTTCTTTCCCTTCGTGATCAGGAACCTTGCACAACTCAGCATAAAGTGGATGTCGGTTGTCACCATTGACCTCAATCTTGGCCATCATGGGGAACGTAACTCCAAATTGTGTTTCACAAAATGTTGCAATCTCTTCATGCGTTCCTGGTTCTTGTGCTCCAAATTGGTTGCACGGGAATCCAACGACAACGAGACCCTCGGATTGTTTTGCTTCATACAATGCTTGCATGCCTTCGTATTGTCGAGTAAAGCCACAAGCGCTAGCGACATTGACGATGAGATAGGTGCTTCCACCAAGTTCGCGTAATGTTGTTTTGTTCCCGTCAATGGTTTCGATTTCAATGTCCCTTGGGTCGGTCATGAGCAGATCATCAGGTTTCCATTGATGAAGGTGTGGTTACGTCTTTGATACATTTCTTTCGCCTAAATCTATCAATTCCAACCGACCTTTTCACGTCAATTGAGAAAGAATGAGACAAGCAAATGCTCTTGAGGTAAGCACGTGTGGTAGCATCATGCACGTACTCATGGAGACATCAGCAGGAAACATCACCATCGAACTCTTTCACGGAAGCGCCCCTGATACTGTGGCCAATTTCGTCAAACTTGTCGAGGACGGATTCTACGACGGACTTCACTTCCATCGAGTCATTGAAGATTTCATGATTCAAGGCGGTTGTCCACATTCAAAGGATCCAATGTCTCGAAGAGCTGGAACCGGTGGGCCGGGATGGAAGATTCCTTGTGAGCCATCCGCTCTTGGCCTCAAGCACGACAAGCCCGGAGTTCTCTCCATGGCCAATGCTGGACGTAACACTGGCGGCTCCCAATTCTTCCTGACCACGGTTGCAACTCCGTGGCTCAACGGGAACCACGCTGTCTTCGGACAGGTTTCGGAAGGGATGGACGTCGTCCAGTCGATTGAGCGTTGCCAGAAACTCCCTGGTGACCGCCCAGCACAACCTCAGCAAATCATCCGCTGCTCCGTCGTAGAGTGAGGACAATGCCCGTTCTCGCCATTCATGGTGGGGCCGGTGGTGATGGTGAATGGCGAGGGTTAACCCCGCTCGATCCTGAACGAATCCAATGCATGCATCATGTCCTTGAGTCCATTGGCAATGCACTTGCCTCAGGTGCAATCGATGCATTGGAAGCCGTTACACGAGCCGTTGAATTGATGGAAGACGAACCTCTGTTCAATGCAGGAATTGGTTCAGTCTTGGATGAAGATGGAACCGTAACAATGGATGCTTCCATCATGAACGGTGCAGATGGATCTGCAGGTTCCGCTGTCAATGTTCGGCAAATTCGCCATCCCATTCGAGCTGCAAACTGCATTCTCAAACAAGGCTGGCCAGTGATGCTCAACAGCGAGGCTGCGGACGAATTTGCAATCCAGAAAGGAGTAGAAAAAGTTGAACCAGCATGGCTCATTACTGAACTGCGTCAAAAACAATGGAATCTGTGGAAGGAACAAAATGCTCGTCCGGGTGCTACCGATGAAGACGATTCTGTTCTCGATCACGATATGGAAGGTATGGGAACGGTCGGAGCGGTTGCACTCGATAAGGATGGAAACGTGGCGGCTGCAACGTCAACAGGAGGCATGACCGGCAAACCGAAGGGACGCATTGGCGATACACCCATCATCGGGGCTGGAACATGGGCTGACCCGAACATCGCTGTTTCATGCACAGGTGTTGGAGAAGCGTTCATCCGAACATGTGCTGCACACCGCCTTGCGACTAAATTTGAAACTGGGTTGACGCTTGAAGAGGCGTGTCGGGATGTTCTCGATGCTGTCGAGCCAATCGGTGGACGCGGCGGTGTTATCGCCGTCACAAAAGACGGTGATGTTGCTACCCCATTCCAGACCATGCTCATGTATCGAGGTGTTTGGAACGATGGTGAAATCACGATTGGAATCGGTCCAAACGATGTTGATTTGAATTCGATGGATTGATAATCAATCGAAGGAAGGGCATCACCATGGGAAACGACCGAACCTTGTCCAAGGCTCGAAAAATCGCACAACGTCTCGCTGGTCAAATCGAGAAGTTGAGTGATGCACTCGAAGATCTTGAATTGGAATTCGCAATGCTAATGAAAACCATCGACAAGATGGAAGCAAAGCAGGGTACTTCACAAGATGTTCAAATTGACGTTTCTGTCAAGGTTGACGAAGAGGACGACGACTTCGATGTCACCAACACGTCTGCACCAACGGTCAAAGGCCGACGTAAATTCTGATTATTCTGTAGCCTCAAGCGCACCAGATTTGCGAGCTTCGATGAAGGAGCGAACGCATAGGAACGTGTAGATTGAGCCTGTCACAAGAAGCATGAGCATCGATGATGATGCGTAATTCAAGCCATCGGACATGACCATGAAGAAACGGGTGCCACCCAACGCACACAGCAAGCCGAACGTGACAGCAATGTGCATCCACAACTTGCGCTTCTCTGGATTTCGAGTTGCTAGAATCCCTGAGACTAGAATTGGGGCACCAAGCATAGATGGAAAGTACGAAGTGATGGAATCTGATTCGGAAAGAATGGATACCGCAATCCCCCATAGAACAAGCATGGCTCCGTATCCAGTCGTTAGGTTTGGCAAAAAATTGGAACGTTCTTCCATGCACTTTCCAAGTGAAGGAGGTTTATCAGTTCAGTTCTTGCACAAGATATCCATGAGCGTTGATTTAATAACGGCCGTTTTCAGTTATTAAACATGGGAAAGCATAATGTTGGAGACCGAAGAATTGTCTCGGTCAGTATACCTGAAGATGTCGCTCAAGAACTCGATCGATGGACGGGTGGAGGGAAATCAAACGGCCGTAGCCAGTGGATTGTTCAAGCGATCAAAAACCGGTTGAGTGACAAAAGCACCTACCATGATCGCATCCGGGAACCGAAACCACGATCCCCTCAATCCGATGCAGAATTCAGAATTGAAACGGATACAATGGGCGAGATGAAGGTGCCTGGTGACAAATACTACGGCTGCCAGACCGCCCGTTCTCTGGTGAATTTCGACATCGGCGAAGATGTCATGCCACGTCCATTAATTCGTGCTTTTGGGATTCTCAAAGTTGCAGCTGCTCGCACAAATCGTGACTTGGGCATCCTTGACCGAGAAGTTGCAGATTGGATCGTTGATGCTGGTGAACAAGTCATGCATGGGGATTTGGATGCACACTTCCCACTTCGGATTTGGCAAACGGGTTCGGGAACACAGACCAACATGAACACCAACGAAGTGATTGCGAATCGGGCCATCGAATTCGCAGGAGGCGTTCTTGGAAGCAAATCGCCCGTCCACCCCAACGATCACGTCAACAAGGGTCAATCTTCCAACGATACGTTTCCAACAGCGATGCACATTGCAGCCGCTGAGGAAATTGAACACCGACTTTTGAAATCTGTCCGAAGTTTGAAGCAAAAACTTCGTTCAAAGGAAAAGCAATTTAGAGGAATCGTCAAAATTGGTCGCACGCATTTGATGGATGCAACGCCTTTGACACTTGGACAAGAGTTCAGTGGCTACGTCCACATGCTTGAAGCAGACTTGCGCCGTATCGAATTCGCTCAGAAGGATTTGTTTGAACTTGCACTCGGGGGTACTGCAGTTGGTACTGGATTAAATTCTCACCCAGAATTTGCTGAAATGGTTGCTAAGAAAATAGCAGATAGGACACAACTCCCATTCGTCAGTGCCGAGAACAAATTCGCACAATTGGCTGCACATGATGCGATTGTTGCTGCAAGCGGAGCACTCAACACACTGGCTGCAGGTCTAATGAAAATCGCCAATGACATGCGATGGCTTGGCTCAGGTCCACGTTGTGGTATTGGTGAATTGTCACTCCCTGCGAACGAACCTGGAAGTTCCATTATGCCAGGCAAGGTCAATCCAACCCAGTCCGAAGCATTGACCATGGTTTGCTGCCAAGTGATGGGCAACCACACTGCTATCACCATTGGTGGAAGCCAAGGAAACTTCGAATTAAACGTCTTCAAGCCGATGATGATCTACAACCTCCTGCACAGCATTCGGCTTCTCAGCGATGCTTGCATCGCCTTTGGAGAGCGATGCATCGATGGATTAGAGGCCAACGAAGAGAACATTCAGAAGCATCTCGACAATTCATTGATGCTCGTAACAGCTCTAAACAATCACATCGGATACGACAAGGCTGCAAAGATCGCCAAAAACGCTCACGAAAATGGGCTCACTTTGCGAGAGAGTGCCATTGGCCTCGGTCTGTTAACCAACGAACAGTTCGATGAATGGGTACGACCAGAAGAAATGACGGGCCCAAAGTAAGCCTACAACTTGGTCTGTGTTGCCAGTGATTTTCCTTCACCAAGGACTCGTGTAACGTGTTCGAAGGTTTCACGATCGTTCTGTTTCTTTTCATCGGATCGTTTTCCAAGTGTTCTCAAGGTCATGGCCAATCTGTGGTTACCGGCAAATGCATCCTTGTGTCGCTCAAAATAAGCCCAATACATTGGTGATATTGGGCAGGTTTTCGCAGGATGGAATTCACAGGATGAGCAAAAATCTCCCATTTTCTTGATGTACGGAGAACCAGAGACATACGGTTTGGTCATCATTGCATCGCCAAGAGCAAACGTTCCCATACCGAGTACATTCGGTTCAACTACCCAATCGAAGGCATCAATGAAGGCTGCATGGAACCAATCGGTCAATTGACGCGGTTCAATATCCATCAATTGAGCAAGATTGCTGAGAACCATCAATCGCGGAATGTGATGCGTCCATGCCTCATCCATAACGCTTTCAACAGCCCAATCAAGGCAATCCATGCCTGATGCTTTGCCCCAATATGCCATAGGTAACGGCTTGCTTTGTCGGAGGTGATTCGCATGGGTAGTTTCATCCTTTTCCAACTGCATCGGCCAACCAGCAGTTCGATTTGGCGGCGTTGTTGTATTGACATCGAGCAGATGGAATCCATCCGTCACTTCGTGAACGTGGTGAACATATTCTCTCCAAATCATCTGACGCAAGTATCCTTCTTGTGAGTTCAATGGAACCTTCGATTGGACGACAACGTCGATGACTTCCTGCGGCAGAACGCGGTGAATGTTCACAGAGGATGCAAGACGGGAATGGAAAAGCCCTCTACTCTCTACGGTCATTGCATCCTCATATGGACCAAACAAGGTCAGGATGTCCGAAAGGAAATCCAAGGCTTGGCGATGATCATCGAAACTGGTCGGTAGGTGATTCAAACGAGCTTCACCTGGGTGTTCTGCAAACCTCTTGTTCACGAATGCAATCACTTCATCGTCGATTGCATCAAGAGAATATGTGGGGGCTTTCGGAGGTTGATGCTCGCCCTTCCATGGTTGCCGGTTATCGGCATCATGACTGAACTTTCCACCAACTGGAGAGTCTCCTTCCATCAGCCAACCTTTCTCTTTGCGGACACGCCGATAAAAGCGATCCATCCGGAACGGTGGTTTGTTTCCAACCGTCTCAGTAAACCAATCTTGAGGTGTTAACCATCCCGGATGTGGATGTTCGAGAATCGACTCTTCATCAATCAATTCGCATAATGTCAATCGTAACTCGCGTTCAGCAGCACGAAACATGTTGATTGGCCCAAACTCTTGAGCCAATGCTCGAAGAGGTTCGTCGTATTGTTCACTGGTTGCAACGTAAACAACCGGTATTCCTTTGCTCAACGTTTCAATCGCAAAATGACGCATGTTGGAAAGAATGTAACACAGCTTTTGCTTGTGATATGGACGCCTCTCCGCTTGTTTCTCACTTTCGATGAGAATGATTCCAATCGATTCTTGTCCGGGTAACAAGTCAAGGTTGAGTTGATCGTATGGTAAATACCACCACGTTGTTGCATCCGAGGGGCGGCAAGGTTTCAGTTGGGACGAAAATGTCCCCCCGCCAGGTTCTACCTTTGCCCAGACCATGGTCGAATGTCGTGAAGAGAGAATATAACCCCCTGTTTCATTGAACCAATATAGACACATTGATACTGCGATGTGTTTTCTATCGTGCATGGATGTGATGCTCATTGTGTTCTGCATGGCAGCAACACTTCTTGCAGCAGCACTAACGGTACCAGCTGGTTTTGGTCTTGCAACCATGATCACGCCTGTCATGCTCCTATGGCTTGATCCACACCTCGCCATCGCAGCGGTGGCAGTTGTTCATGCGGCTCACAACGGTTGGAAACTTCTTCTTCTGAAGACCGACGTTGATTTCGCAGCTGTCAAGCGCTATGGTTGGGCAATGGTTGTTGGAGCATTGATCGGCGCTTCTCTTAGCACAAGTATCGATCCACAACCACTTCTCATCGTTGTTGGCTTTGCATTGATTCTTCTGCCACTCCTTTCGGTTTCAGAGCGCTGGACCAACTATCGCCTTCCCGAAGCTGAAGACCGGTGGGGAGGATTTGGTTCAGGATTTATGGGTGGTTTAACCGGTCATCAAGGCGCACTAAGAGCCATGTTTCTTCAACGTCGATTGCCGGAGAAATCAGCCTATGCTGCAACTGCTGCTCTGCTTGCTTTGGTCGTCGACCTTTCTCGCCTCCCTGTTTATATGTACTCGGATGGAGAAGCACTTGCCGAATTCCTACCGCTCGTTGCAGGTTCGGTCTTATCCGCTATCGTCGGCGTTCATCTCGGAAAGCGGTGGCTGAAGAAATGGAAAAAATCATTCATCAGTACGATAATTACGATTGGAATTGTTCTCTCTGGCATCATGTACGTGTTCGAAGGCTTTACGATGTAACCGCGTCGCTCAAATCAAGAATGACTGGAGCATGATCTGAGATATCGATACCTCCTTGACGATCGATACGAATGGATTCTACAAAGGGCATGAGAGCTTCATTCCCAAGCATGTAGTCGATTCGCCACCCTCGATCCAAAGCTCGAGCTTGGCCTCGATTTGACCACCATGAGTAGAGTTTCACACCTTCACCAACGTGTTCGCGGAACAAGTCATGCCATCCATCTCCAAGAAGCTGGGAGAACCATTCGCGCTCTTGAGGAAGAAACCCGCTCGATTTTGCGTTTCCTTTTGGATTCCAAATATCGTCTTCGGTATGAGCGATGTTCAAATCACCAACGACCAGTACGGGCTTGTCGGTTTCCAGATACGGTTGAAGCCATGAGCGCCATTCATCCATCCATGCTTCCTTGAACAATTGCCGTTCTTCCTTGTTGGAACCGCTTGGAAGATAGGTGTTGATGCACGTGAGACCCCCATGTTGCGTAACGAGGATTCGTCCCTCTGAATCGGTTGGATCAAGTTTGCTTTCCATACCTCTTCGAAGTTCTTTCATCTCACTACTTGAGAGTGTTGCAACACCTGAATACCCTTTCTTTTCAGCGGGATGAAGAATGGTCTGATGCGATTCAGGCCAACTCCAGCCTTTCGGAAATTGCTCCTCAAGAACACGGGTTTCTTGCAGCATCCAAATATCTGCATCAACATCTTCAAACCAATTGTCAATACCTTTGCGGATGGCTGCTCGTAAACCGTTGACGTTCCATGTCACGATGCGCATGGTTCACGGATTGCTCCGAGGTTTTTCATTGTTGAAGTGGCATCTTGCTGATGTGTTCTGCTGTCGTTCGTGATGCTTCGACTGCTCCATCAGAGAGGATATGCTCGCTTTCAACCCAAGCGCCAGTGAGCAGGATGCCTTCTTTACGAGCGAAACCACAAGCGACTCGCTCGCCAATTGGAGCGATTTTCACATTCTTTTGTTGACGTTCATGGAGGATGTGTGATTTCCAACCAGAGGCTCGCTGATCCATGAATTGATTCAACTCGGCGAGTCGAACCTCTCCCTTCCCTTCTCCAAAATGAACCGCAGATAGAAGAGCGCCTGAAGGGGCAATTCCGGGATGAATCTGTTTCATATCAAAGATAGCCATCGAGCGCTCAACATCGAGGATACCATGACGTTCGCCAAGGGGCAGAGCATCCAATGCAACGTCAATGGTTGAGGCGGTGACAAACGAAACATCTGGCAAATCGGGAATGAGTTTCTTCGCCTGACCATAGCCACAAGCGAGAATGATGACATCCGTCTCAACATGTCGGCCATCGGCAAGATGCACCTTGTGTTTCTCGACCTTGACAACATTTGCTCCTGTCTCGATTGGAATGCCGACCTCATCGAGTGTAACGGCGAGTCGTCCGACCAATCCAGACCACCCCTCTTTCAGCACCAGAAGTTGACTGTTAAGCAAAGCTCGACTTCGGGATTCATCCTTAAGTCCCCAGGAAGCAATATGCTCACTGGCTTGAATCGATGGATGCTCAAGATTGTAACCTTTCACCGCTCTTCGGTACATGGCAGCATCCATCATAGGTTTCCGAGGTTGCATCATCCCTCGTCCTAGAACCTCGATCCGATGCGGTCGTAATGGCAAAACAGACGGTTTGACTTTGCTGACTTTTCGAACAAGTTGATGCAATGGACCCTTCTTCAACAAAAAGTGTGGACCATAGCCAATTGGAAAGCCGTCCCTCACTTCGCTTGAAGCGCGCCCACCGATGGTCGACCTCTTCTCGAGAACCACCACGTGATGACCTCGTACGGAGGCTTCCATGGCAACTGAGAGGCCAGAAAGTCCTGCTCCGACAACGAGGACTCTGGCCATACTCACCCTAAACCATCCTCCTCATCAATCCCTAGGAGGCAACAGTTTGCTTGAAGTCCTCATAGACCTAGGATGCTTCATGGGCGAACGCACCAGGTTACCACACGACCGTGGCCATCTCCTGTGGACTTCCGAGGATGGAGCAAGTCGCATGCTCACCTCCAGCATGGATCGCTGGACAACGGCTATCGTCGGCGATGATGGCATCGACGGACCCGTGATGGGGTTCGGAGAAAAGGTCACAGCGCATGTCACCTCGAGGGCTGATGGAACAATTGCAGGTGCTGCAGCAGTCGATTACATGTTGCAAATATGGGCGCCAAGCCTCTCCACATCGTGGAAAGCTGGCGACGGTCGGCGAGTAAGCAAAGGTGATGTCATCGTTGAAATTCGCGGTGACTCAGAATCAATTCTGCGCATGGAACGCTCAATCCTGAACTTGCTTGGACAACTCTCTGGAATTGCCACCAATGCAGCCCGATGGGCGGCCATTGCCCCTCGTCAAGTGGCTGCTACTCGAAAGACGGTTTGGGGGATGCTTGACAAATGGGCAGTCCACCTCGGTAGCGGATTGACGCACCGGCTCAACAAGGATGATGCGACCATGATCAAAGAGAACGACCTTGCCGTTGCTGGAGAAAGTGGAATGCAAGCCATTGTTGAACTTCTTTCAACCATGGACGTTGCAGACTGTGGAGCTTTTCTTGAATTGGAAGTTACGAATGAAAAGGATGCCATCGTTGCTGCAACGACTTGGAAACAACGGCAAGAATCCGAGTCCTTGCCACAACTTGTTCTCATGTTGGATAATTTTGGTCCGGATCGAAGCAAAGCAATGGTCGGTGAACTGATCGACATGGGATTGCGCGATGCCGTTGTTCTCGAAGCAAGTGGAAACATTGTGTTCAAAGATTTAGAAGAATGGCGTGAATGTGGCGTCGATGTCCTCTCAACAAGTGCCATCAATCGAGGAACCGTTCCTCTCGATGTGAGCATGCTCATCGACCAGTGAGGCGGAACTATGGAGCACGCTGCTGACCCATCCCATCCACGTTATCGTTCGTTATTGATGCGTCACCGACTCGAAGTCGCTGCCAAGAAAGGCATGCTTGCTGATTCAGCAATGATCGCCCATGGTCGAGGGGAAGCCTACGACTATCTTCTCGGAGAGATGACGATTCCGAGTGCACATGCTGCAACACAATTCGCACTTCAGGCACTTGTTCAAGCAGAACATCCAGTCCTCTCAGTAAACGGGAACGTGGTTGCTCTTGCAGGTGATGAAATGCTTCGGCTTGCTAACAAGATTGGATGCCCACTTGAAGTCAACATCTTCTACAGAACACCTGAACGAATGGAAGCCTTACTCATAGATTTGAACGAACGAAAAGAACGACTCAATCTTGACGTGGACATCCTTGGCGCCAACCCCGATGCAACCATTCCTGGTCTCAAAGGACCTCGTGCGAAATGCGAATCAAAGGGAATCCTACAAGCTGATGCCATTCTCGTACCTCTGGAAGATGGAGACCGTTGTGAAGCCCTTGCTGCGATGGGAAAGACGGTGATTGTCATCGACCTCAATCCGCTCTCACGATCGTCACAACGTGGAAGCATCACAATCGTGGACGAATTGTCCCGATGTTTGGAAAATATGCTCACTATGGAGACTGAAGCGTTGCCATCGCTTGACTCGTACGACCATAACAAGACGCTTCAAGACGCACTCAACGCCATTGTTGATGGAATGAAAAACAAATTCTCAGAAGCAAAAGAATGAGTCTTTCGAGATTTCATTGGGAAGGCTTCAAAGGCCGTCAAGTCGGAGAGTTCTCCATGAGTGAGGACGGTCAAGAAACTCGCGGCCTGATTGATGTCAACGCCCTTCCAGAACCTGTTCGTCGTATGGCTGAGGTGATGACAGGACTCGATCCTGAATGGACAATCAACGGTTGGTTGACACAACAGGCTGAGCAAACACTGGCTCTGCTTCGCCATGACCTCAAGCGAGAACGATTGCTCTTGGAACAGCGCAAATTCCGCCTTGATGACCTTGAGCGACGAATCGATCCAGAAGATTCGCCCAAGGACGAACATCAAATGTCCATCTTCGATTGCTTTGGTTTGGACGAAGATAATACCTTCACAGGGCTCTCTCAGCGCGGTGAAAAACAACGCGTCGAAGAAGGTGAAGCACATGGTGCTGAAGCCTTCATCGAACTACTACCAGATGATCAAGTCGACGACCCACTTCTCGCTGTTGCATGTCAACTCGTTATCATGATCGTCGATGGGGAGATTGAGAAAGGCGAACCTGTCGCTACACTCGAAGCCATCTTCGAGCGAATGCTTGAACACGGTGTCGAAGAAGAAGAAATCGACGAAGCCATCGATTACCTCTTAACAACCGGTGGACTCATCGAAGTCGATGATGATTGTTTTATTTCTACAATCTAAGCTAATAGCGAACGACGAGACATAACCAAAATAAGGTAAAGTTCGTTGGAATTTCCATGAGAAAATGGCTCCTCATTCTGCTTGCATCTCTCCTCGTCCTCACGCCGAGCGTCTATGGTGACGATGATGGTGACGACGATGAAGATGAGGAAACCATCTTCGGTATCGAAGCCGAAGGCCTTGGCGATGTCGCTCTCTATCTGATGGGTGGATCTTTAGCCATCGTTGCATGGAAGCCAACCTTCCACTGGCTACGAAAAAACGGTCCTGAACGGTTCAATGTTGAAGCCCGACCCTTCAAGAAAAAACTTGGCATGTTCAATCGTCGATTCATGAAAGTCCACACATGGCTTGGCTTTGGAGCAGCCATTCTCGGAACCATTCATGGTATCGTTTTGGAATGGCATTGGACACTTTGGGCCGGCATGGGAGCCATCTGGCTTCTCGTCATCTCAGGATCGATGATGCAATGGCGCTGGCCTCCAAAAGAAGTCCGAAAAGGAGCGCGGCTGCTCCATCTTCAGCGTACTTTGACGATCGTTGCAGTTGTCCTTTTGATGGTCGGTCACAACATCGTCGATTAGGCCTTACTCGGTTCCTTCTTGTTCCTCAAGAACCCTGTCTGCGATGATTCGAATGTCGGTGTTCCATTGAGTAAATTCTGGCATATCCAACGGTTCGACACCGTGAACTGCATGAAGCCAAACAAGGGTGCCTGTGTCTATCATCATTTCACCAGCGTGGCCTTTGTAGTCTGTGTAAATGGAAGTTTCTTTTGAACCGGTCATCTCCTCAATATCGCCTTCAAGTTCACCCGCCTCAAACATTTCTCGAAGTTCGTAAGAAACTGCTCCATGATGGAAAGTGAAAACATCAGCTCCCTGGTAATCAGCGCTCAAGTTAGAGGCTAGCCTTTTCCAGGACTCATAGGCTTCATCTGAGCCATTTCTATACTCTGTTGCATTATCATAATCTGAAGGATAATCCTTCCAAGGTAAGGCCAAGCCGATTCTTGTATCTGGATTGTTTTCAAGCGCATAATCTGTGAAATTCCATATTGCTTCGTCTGATTGCGCACCTGTTTCCATGAATTCGATACTACAACAAATCATAATCATAACATCGATTTCTCCAGTGTCTAAGTATGCCTTGATGTTCTCACGATGGCCGTCGTCTTCCCATAATGCATCGGGGGCACCGGTAGCACCTCCACTCATTTCGATGTACTGCGCGTGATCGGAGAACCCTGCGGTGTGTGCATAATCTTGAAGGGTTTCAGCAAAAACTCGTCCAAAGCTATGGCCAATGTAAAGGACGTTGTAATCTTCAGCATTGACTTCTTCAGGGGAGCCCATGTTTTTGTCATTCTCACCGTTTCCTCCGCCACGACCCAAACACCCGGATAAAGAAACCGTAAACATCAATGTGATGACAAGAAAAACAACCTTTTTGCTCATGTGTGTTTACTCCGTAGGCTCGTATAAATGACCTTTGTAACACTGATGTAACCTATCGGACACCCTCTGTACACCCACTGTACAGGCATCTCATGGTAGGGTACCCTCTGTATTACATGGAAGGGAGCCCTTGGACATCCCAATAGTCCGTTATTAGAGTCCCGGCTCATATTCTCAGTATGAGAATCTTAGCGAGCATGTTCTGTGGCGGGATGGTGTGGGCGAGTTTTGTAACATGGCGTTTAGCGCACCCTGAAATTGCTGTATTGGCAGGAGTCGTCAGTGTCTTCGTTTGTGAGGCGACGATCCATCGTGCAGAGCGAAAAGGATTGCAACGTGAACGAATGCAACTTCGCCAGCAATTGAATCTCTCTGCTCACAGTATCAGCCAACTCCAGGAGTCGCTGTCCAATGTTCAAGCTGAGTTACATCGAAGAGACATTATTGGCACGCCCGCTGCTCGTGAACTGCTTAAGCGGCAAGAAGAGGCAATGAATGCCCAATCGTCTGCACTAGAGGATCGAACCAGTCGACAAGATCGAATGTTTGTCGCCATGGAACGGCTTCTTGCTTTCCAGACCGAACAGACGGCATCAATTCAACAAAGCCTTGCTGAGTTGCTCACACAACTTGCTTCGGAACCGCGTCAACATGTCACCATGACCGACAGTGTCCTTGTCCAAAACCGGGAAGAGGAGCGTATGCGAAGACAATTTCGAAGAATGAGCGACGAATTTATCGCTGAATTGTTTGAATAGCGGTATCTTGAGAACCTTGGGTTCCTTGGGTGATGCATGGCCACCAAGCGAGAACATGCTGTTGCAGTTCTCGATGCGCTCGATTCGAAGGCGCGATTGACATCAAGGACGCTCCTTGGAGCAGGTATTGCTGCTGTCTTTCTTCTCGCTGTTGTCTATCTCACGATTTGGCAGTATGCAGTTGGAGCAGGTTTGCTGATTGCTCTTCTGTTGCAGATGACACATGAGCGAATGACTGTTGCTGCTGATGCCATGATTGCAAGCAACATGGAAAAACTCGGCTGGGAACTTGAAGCGCTTGATGATGAGGCATCCATGGCCAAACTGAAGGAACTTGCTAAACGAGCCGAGGGATGAGAATGGGTTCCATTCCTCGTGGCATCTATTCGTACCAAGAATTACGAAATCGATGGATGATTTCGGTTCTCTTTCTTGGAGGATTAAGCGCTGTTGTTGCCTTTTTCTTCACTGCATCATGGTTGATTGCGATGATGTGCTTTCTGCTAGGACAAACGATTTCCTTTGCTGATTTTTTCAGACTCCGAAAAGCAACTGACGTTTGGATCGAGGAAATGCTCAGTGATCTGCACATCGATATCGATGATTTCGGTTCTCAACTTACACCGGCTTTGGTTTTGGAACAATGGGAATTGCAGATGAAAAAAGAACGAACAAACCCTCTGATGACGCGAGGAAACGATGAGCGAGGATTCACATCTGGTATTCTCGAATCCGATTTGGATGCACAAAAAGAGTTGACACCAGCTCAAGAGCATGAAGAGTATCAAGGCCTTGAAGATGAGTTGACCGTTGCTCAACAAGTCAAAGCTGAAGCCGACCAACGTTACGCAGAGCATGCTCAGCAACGATGGGAAGAGGCTGAACGAAATGATCCTGACTTAATCGAAGCAGGCGTGAAACGCCTAAGCGACCTTGTTGCCACCGATTACTTCGAAAAGAACCACGACCCAAATGCAGTATCAAGATTGATGGAAGATCAGTCTTCCAACGATGACAATTGAACAAGTAATTCATCGACTGCATCGCGAAGTCCTCGCATGCTATCGGATTCAACAACAATTTCGAGTTGAGTTGTATCCTCAGTTTTCACCATGAATTGGTAGCCCAGACGATTGAGAATATCGATGAGAGGTTTGGATTCATCTTCGCTGCCCGACCAGGACACAAGGACATGATGCTCGGACGACATAGTTCTGCCTTCAACCGTACCCATATGAGGATAATGCATGAAATCAAATGTAGTGCATTCAAGCCATGTGTATGGCGGATTCCAAGGCAGACCTTCTTGCTGGTGCAGGAGGTTTGGTCACGGATGATGCACAATCCGACCACCAAGGTCGTAAGGCGCTGCTGCTCGTTCGGAACAATGAGGATTGTGAGGAGTTCATTGCTCTAGCGAAAACAATGGGCATCAACATTGTTGACAGAGTCGACCAACGTGGCCGGAGTGATGCGAAATGGTTCATGGGTCAAGGGAAACTTCAGGATGTAACTGAAGAACTCCGCTCAGCAACTTTAGGACATCCTTGGAATGGTGTAGACTTACTTCTGCTCCACACCAATGCAACCCCTCGTCAACTCGTAGGCGTAAACGATGCTGTTGGTATTGAGGTGTGGGATCGCGTTCGATTGCTTCTCTCCCTCTTTACCGCTCATGCCTCAAGTGTTGAGGCTCGAACACAAGTTCGGATCGCCCGATTACAATCGGATCGAACCGTCCTCAGGGAAGTTGTGAAACAACAGACAACAGGTGAACGTGCGGGTTATGGTGGTGCTGGACAAACCGCAGCAGGTTCTGTTCTGACGAATGTTAATCGTGAATTAGCCGCACTCCGCAAACGTCAACGAAAGCATGTCAAGTCTGCAGCAGAGCGACGAAGACAACGGAAAGAACATGCGAAGACCGTTGGCCTTGCAGGATATACAAACGCTGGAAAGTCGAGCCTGTTTCGACGACTTTCAGGCAAAGAAGTTCTCGTGGAAGACCGCTTATTTTCAACGCTTGAATCAACATTGGGGCGCCTTGAGGCAAGCCCACGTGTTCTCCTAGCAGATACCATTGGATTCATCGATGGCTTGCCGAATGCAACACTGGAAGCGTTTCGAGCAACACTTGCAGAGGCGATTGAATGCGACCTGCTTCTTCTCCTTGTCGATGCAAGCGATGCGCTTGATGAAATGGAACGTAAACTTATGACATCCATTCGTGAATTAACAGAACGAGCCTTGGAAGTTGAGGAGACGACGATCATGGAACGAATCCAACTCGTTCTCACGAAACGAGATACAGCGAATACGAACGTGTTGGAGGAGATGCGAGCGATGATTACTGAACATGGATTCTCAAACCCTCTCTTCATCTCTTCCCATTCTGGTGAAGGTATCGAAGAATTGCAAGCCATTGTTCTGGACAGTCTTTTCGGCCCAAAACGAACGCTCCTTATCCGCAATCCAAAACCCAACCAGATGGCATCTGAAGCGATTTTATCTCGAATTTTCGATACCGTATATGTCCACGAACACGAACGTAATGCGAACGGTATTGAAGTTCGAATCAGTGCATCAGATGAGACAATTGCTATCCTGGTTTCCAACTACGGTCAACGCATTGAACTCAAGTAGAGCAAAGGATTGGGGAAACCATGAGCGAAGACGATGCTTCGGACTGGGTAGGCATTGAAGGCCTACCAGAATCCGAACCGTCAACGATGTTCGCTACATCCAACGCAACCTTCACCATCCCCGATACAACGTTGCATCCAATCACAAAATCGATCGCCATCTTCGTATTGTTCATCGCAGCATCAGGCTTCCTCAATGGCCTCGATTATGCATCTCCAGAATCCGGATTGGTTCAACCCGATGAATTCGTGTACCAATTGTCGCAGACTGCTCCGCCAAATTCAGCAATGTTCGATGGGATGGTTTACGATCATCAAGGAGAACCAATCGAAGGTGCAGAAATTGTTCTTGAATGGGAAGAAAGGCCAGGATGGTTCAATTCAAGCGTTACGACAACCGATGCGAATGGTTCTTTTTCCTACGAGTACGTTAAGCCGGGTCTTGCCAGAATTGACATCATTGTTGAGCGAGGAAATTACACCGATACATTGGTCGAACGTTTGCTATTATCGCCCCCTGCACTGATTGAACCGTATGGCTTTACACGTCTCGATTTCAACGTCCCTTCCGCTGAAGATTTTGCTAACGAGCCGTGCCCATTTGAACAGGAGACATGTACAAAACGACTTATCGATCGAAATGAGGAGCAAAAGGAAAATCCTCGGATGGATCCTAGTGCAGCAGGCATCTACATTATGATCGGATACGGTTTCATGGGCGTTTCAGTCATCGCAGTCGGCTTTGTCGTATGGTCTCTACGAACAGGCTCAGTCGCCGTTCTTCGAATGAGTACCATCTTCGCGTTCTTTGGAATGGGTCACTATTACGCAGCCTGTATTCTCGGCTTGACTGCGTTTTTACTCACGTTTGCGATTCCAAAACGGAATAAAATTCTAAATACAGACATGTTTGATGCAAATACGCAAACTCCCTTATGAGGCGAAATGCATCGGAAGTCATGGACCTGAGCACATGCACGTGGATGGTTCGCGAGTTGGGAGAGGCTGTGAGTTGCACCGCTCTTCTCGATGATGACTCCCTGCTCGTTGGAGGATGGGATGGTACCATCAAGCACTGGTCGGAATCTGGTGATTTGATTTGGGAGGCGAAAACGCCCAACCGCATCTCATCCATGGTCGTTGAGGATGGCGCCATCTATGCTACATCAGGATTGCATATTGTGTGCCTTGCAGCATCAACAGGGGAGATTCAATGGGATGTTGCATTGGAGGGGTCGGCTGATGCAGTCATGGCAACAAGCAAGTGCGTTCTTGCTTCATCTTCAGTGTACGATATCGAACATAATGATTTCATTGAGTCCGCTATCTGGTCCATTTCGTTTAATGGAAATGTACTCGCTACACATCGAATGGATGAGCGACCTTGGACACTCCGCCCCTACAACGAAGGAGCGATTGCAGGATTAGGGCGGCCATTGAACGGCTTCCTTATTCTCGATGCGAGCGGTGATATCCTCGAACAAAACAAAGACTGGGAGAGTCCGACTATTTGCGCAACAGGCGGGGAGAGTCCAGTGTTCGGACTGGCTGATGGTTCGATTCGTGCAATGGATGGAGCGCGAGTAGGTTCGATGCAATCTGCCATCAGCAACGTACTTGAACATCCGGATGGGTATCTTCTCGCAGACGATCAAGGCAACATCGAATTCGTTCATGATGACGTCAAATGGAATGCAAGTGGAAATGACGTTGTTGCCTCATCACTCGGGTTTGACATCGATGGAACGGGATCTTGTTGGGTTGCGCGATGGAACGGTTCTCAAGGTGAAATCACTGTTCACTCAATCAGAGATGGTCAACAGCTTGCTTCCCTCAACGGCCATCGCATCCATGACATGGCATTCAACGGTCAGCGTATTGCAGTAGGATGCGAAAATGGTCAAGTCTTCGTATGGGAAAAAGAACTCTTCCAGAGAAGAATGCAGCAGCCAAGTCAACAGCAAAAGGATCCATTGAGAAGTGCTATGTTCGAAAAACTCCGAGCGTTGAGAAAGTAATTATTCCGCACTTTCAAGGTGAATCCATTCGTTCTCTAAGATTGATGGAAAAATCGAATTGGAAGATGACAATATCATGGCTCGAGGAGCTTAGTGACTACACTGCATTCATGTATCTTGGACGTTTGATTGAATTCGATAAAACGAAGACAATTTTTGGCGATCCGAATATGGAATTAACACGACGATACATCTCTGGTCGCTTCGGTTGAAGCAACAGAATCATCAACAACCAACGCATGGGTGGTTCAATGAAGGTGAAAGCAATCCTTGTTGCAGGTGGGAAAGGTTCGCGACTGTCTCCATTTACGCGTTACACTCAAAAGACACTCTTGCCACTTTATGACAGACCTGTCATCGATTATGCTCTCGGAACAATTCGACGAGGCGGGATTCGACAAATTACTATCATCTCAAACGAACACATAGGTCACATTGCAAAGCATGTTGGGCAAAGCATGGAGGGTGAACAGATACATTACGTCTTGGAGGAAGAACCGCAAGGTGTTGCGCATGCTTTGCAATTGGGACGGTCTCACAACGAAGATTGTCGTTTGATGATCTACTTTTCAGACAACATCACAACCGTCGAGTTTGAGAATCTTGTTCAAGAATTTAAGCAAGCTAAACAACCCCCGGGTTGCCTTTTACTTGCTCGAGAAGAAGCGAATCCACAAGCCTTTGGTGTTGCTGTTCTTGATGATGAGGGGAAGATTATCGATGTGGTCGAGAAACCTGAAAATCCTCCATCGAATCTGGCCATCGGCGGTATTTACCTATACGACGAGACATTCTGGGACAAACTTGATGATGCCGTCCAAGAAAAAGGAAATGCTTTCTCAATCTCAGATATCAATCGTGCGTATATTGCTGAAGGGAAGGCAAATTTTGTTTCTGTAGGTGCCGAGACGTGGGTCGATTGTGGCACGCCAGAAACATTGTTGCAAGCAAGCATCATGGCGAAAGATGGCAAACTCAATCCACGACCATATAGTGAGAGGTGATTCAATGAAAATTGGGATAATTGGAGCAGGTATGGTCGGTGGAGCGATTGAGCATTGCTTCGAGCATGCACATGAATTGTTTGTTCACGATCCTGTCCGTGGAACCGACTTATCAATCATCACCGACAACGTTGACTTTGCATACATCGCAGTCCCAACCCCCCCTCATCCTGAGACTGGAGCGTGCGATACTCGGATTGTTGAAGCAACACTTGACGCATTACCTGACGGATTTACTGCTGTCATCAAAAGTACGGTTGTTCCAGGTACAACACAACGATACCACGAAGAATATCCGAATCTGAAAATAGCCTACTCCCCAGAATTTCTTGTTGAACGTCAGCGATTGGAAGACTTTGCGAATCAAGATATTCTCGTGTGTGGCACACATCATGCGGATGTGGCTGAACGTGTTTTTGAACAACATCGGCTGGCAGGGGTTCTGCGTCGTGATCAAACCTTCCAAGTCACTCCGACACAAGCTGAATTGGTCAAATACACCAAGAACACGTTTTATGCGATGAAAGTCACATTTGCAAATCAGTTGTACGATATTTGTGAGGGACTTGGAGAAGATTGGTACAAGATTCGTGAAATCATCACTGCTGAACAGGCACAACCGATTGGCCCATCTCACCTCGATCCCATCTTTGGATTAAACCGCGGATTTGGAGGCAAATGTTTGCCAAAAGATTCCTTGGCATTGGGCGTTCTTGCAGAACAACTTGGTGTGAAGTATGAATGGATGGATGCGATGCAAAATGACAACGATCGTTTGCGAGCCATTCTGACTGGAAAGCCAAGTGATGTGGTGACCAATGACGACTGACTTGATGGCTGTGCACGGACGTTTTGCGCCTCGTGGCTCACTGGGTCGATTCGCTCTTGCAGGCGCCTTCAACAGCGGTGTTTTCTACGCTGCATGGACGATATCGATGTTCTTGCTTCCGGATGTTGACGTTCGAATTCTATGGGGGACCTTTTGGGGCTTAACTGGAGTTATGGCACATTTTGTTCATCGATGGTACACGTTCGACAACCACAAACCGCTTGCTTGGACTCTCCCAGCCGCAATTCCGGTTTACGTTGGGAGTTTAGTTGGTTCAAGTTTGACCATCGGATGGATTTCCGAACGTTACCCAAATCAGATTGAGTGGATGGGCATCCCCAACATGATGTGTTGGGGTGTCATCATTTGGCTATCGATGAGAATTTTTGTCTTCCAATTTTCCTCATCTAGACCGCATGCGTCTCAAGAAGATCAAACGGAATAATACTCAGTGCTTCTTCATGGGTTGCTTCTAAGTCAACAGGACATGCTGAGCCTGCATGGACTGCTGCAAGCCATGTTCGTGCGCACACACACCAAGAATCACCTGGTTTCAAACCTGGGAAAGAAAAATGCGGAGCTGGTGTAATCAAATCGTTTCCTTGAGAGCGAGCATACTCAAGGAACTCCTGAGTTACAACGCAACAGACTGTGTGAGAACCTCGATCGTTCTCATCAGTATTGCAACAGCCATCACGATACCAGCCAGTGAGTGGGTCTGTCGAGCATGATTTCAGTTCGGTTCCGAGAACATTGACGGATGGATGCATGAATGTGCCTTGCAACGCTCCCCTATCAAGAATCGTGTGGATGCATGGATTATGGTTCTAAATCATGACCTTGAACTGCCTTGGAAGCGAGAGGTTCATCATGGAGAAGCGTAAGAGTGGTTCGGATGCTACCCGACACTCTCCAGAATTTGCCCCGTGATGAACGATACGCCTATGCTCGTTTGCTTGCATACATGGCCCGCGTCGATGAAGAAATTACCGTGGATGAACTTGCCATGTTTGAACAACAACTCGGCAAGGCTCTCCTCTCACCAAAACAGCGTGAAGTCCTGCGACGATCGCTCAAAAGCCCCCCTTCGCTTGAAGAGTGCTTGGACGGTCTCGGACCTGAAGCTGGTCGCATTGCTCTTCGAGATGCTGTACTGATGGCAGCTTCAGATGGCTCTGTTGATGATGATGAACTCGAAGTGTTGAACGAAATCGCCGAACATCTCGGACTGGTTCCTGACGCTGTACAACAACTCATCGATTGGACCAAGATAGGCTATGCTTGGATGCAAGATGGTTACGATTTGCTGAATTCTCTCCAAGGTTGAAGGCCTATGTTTTGCGACGGAGTCGCTGATTTGGATGCTGCTGAAAGGGCACGGTATGCGGATTTGCTCGTTCTCATCGCTGCGGCTGACGGTGAGCTCGTTCGCGAGGAAATACAGGTGCTTGAGGGATTTATGGGTCGAGCCATGGTTCACCCGGAGGCGAGAACTTCGATTCGAAAAGGATTGTACGACACAAATCGTCTGTCGAATTTACTGAAGAATGCTGAGTTGGAAACACTACGTTATGCTCTCAGAGATGGAGCCTTACTTGCTGCTGCCGATGGAGAATATGACCGTAGAGAATTACGAATTCTCAAGAAGATTGCTTCCACTGCTGATGTTGATGAAAAGGAACTCAAGGCATTGTTCGATTGGGTCTCAAAAGGTTGGGAATGGCATGCTGATGGAATTAAACTTGCAAAGTTGTCCGCGCGAAACGATTCTCTCTCAGAATGAATCATTTCATGATTTCAACAGGCACATTCAAACCATGATTGAATACCCACTGGTTGGGGCGGACTATGCAAAACGGAGTTAGCGGCTGGTATGCAAGATTAGATCGATGCTTAGACAACAGACAAACACAAATCGAAATGTGGCTCGATGCATGGGAAAATTCCCTTCGAACCCACCAACCAATCGCCGCTCTTCTCCCTGAGGATTGGCCTACGCTCCCGGCAAATCTCTTGACCGATCCAGGTCATGTCCTTGACCATCTTCTTGCACGTCATGATGCTGAATCCGATGGTCGCTCCCCTCGTGGAGCACATCCTACTCCTCCTCGGCTCGCTGATTCAATTATCTCCTCGGAAATGCTCGAGGCGACCATTCAACCGAAAGTCAAGAAACAAACAACAAACATGCATCTTGCAGATCTCCCCCCCGGCTTCCAGAAGCACATCAAAAAACTCAATTTCCCTCCCAGCGAGGAAGAAGTTACACTCGATGAAGATGCACTTGACGCTGTCAAGCGTAACGAACGTACAAGCAGCGGTATTCCGCTTCCTTTTTCAGATATGTCCTGTGGCGGAGGAATCTTTCATGCACGCATGCTTCGAAAGCACAGCGAGTTGTTTGAAGGACAATCTTCGGAACTTCGTAAAGAAGACACCGAACGATTGATTCGTGGATTCCAACTTGTGGATGTTGATGAACTGGTTGTTCGTTCCACACGACGACGTTTGCTTCTGGAAGCCATTCGCCTGGACCTCGTTACCCTCTCTGGCGAACAAGAAGGAAAGTTATCAAGAGAAATCGTTGAGAACATCCTCGAGGAGAACATTGTTTGTTCCGACACACTTCAAGAGGATTGGCCATGGGCACAGGCTCCTCGTTTAATCATCTCAAACCCACCTTGGCTGCGAATCAAAGACCGTTTCCGTGGCATGGACGATGGTTCCCAACGCCGGAAGGATTTGAGCGAGAAGCTTCGAAGCCTCTCCAACGAAAATGGACCCCGATTCTCAACCATGCGTGGAAACGTCAACCTCTACCGACTTTTCATTGAACGCGGTATGCAAGTTCTCTCAAATGATGGTAACATGCGCATCGTTGCACCAGACAGTCTCTTGCGTGAACAATCATCGCATCCTCTACGAAAACTACTCGTCGAGAAGCATTCATGGAATGAGGTTTGGGCGATTGAAGAAGCAAATCTTTTGTTCCCTGGTATGACTCAAGGCGTAGCCATTCTTGGTATTTCATCGACACCAAATGGAACAGAATCGCTCCAGATTATCGGACCAGTCACCCGTTCCGACTTGCGTCGCGTTGGAACCGGACTTTCATCACGGGTTCCATCGTTTTCTCTAAATCAAAACCAATGGGTACAATGGGCTCGTAACACATGGGCAGTACCTCGCTTGCCTCGAGATCAAATCGAGAGGAAAAACATCCTCAAGATTCTCGATACGATGTCCGAACTTCCTCGACTTGGTGACCATGATCACTGGCTTGCAACGCAAGACCAAACCGTCAAAGTCCGTGTAGGAGAAATCGACCAAACGGCACATTCCAACAACATCTCAAGTTGGGACAAGACAAAGTCATCCCGCCCATTCATTCGAGGTGTTCACTTCACTGAAGATGAGACTGGCGGAGTCTACATTCGGCACCCTGCTTTCCGAAAGGACATTCCTTCTCGAGCGAATGAACGCCAATTGGCCATGTGGTCTGGGAAAACTGAAGTCCAAACGTACGGTCCTCGCTTAGCTTGCCAAGCAATCGTCAATGCACATCAAGAACGTCGTCTTCGCTGGGCAGTCATTCCACAAGGATGCATTCTTGGCAACAGTGTTAACCACATCGAAATGAACCAAGCCATACTCAACAGACTCGCAGCTGCAAAGGGCGATCTTCAGAAGGCCTTGGAATGGATGTGTAATCAACTCAACCAGCGCGATTTGGATGACTGGGCAAAGGCTTGGTCGGCCAACAACAACGTCAACAATTACGAATTAGAAATGCTCCCACTTCGGTTGGGCCTTGAATCCGGAGTTGAAGAGGTCGCGAACTGAAAGAAGATGCGCCTCTTTAGGATACTTTGAATACGATATTTTATATCCAGACCCTTTTTAGTCTCAAACGGTATTTGTCAATTGGAGGATTCAAGGAATGGGTATTCATCCAAAAATTGGCATTACGGGACTTCCCCGTAGTGGAAAATCTGCAGTTATGGAGAAAGTTCTCTCAATGCTGAAAGAGGAGCGAGAACGAGAACTATCGGCTCGTAATTTAGGCGATACAGAAATCATTGGCGGCATATGCACAGAACCGATCCTCGAAAATGGTGAACGACTCGGCTACAAAATCCGTGATTTGGTCACAGGTGAAGAGGGAGAAATTGCCCACAAGAGTATCGATTCGAGACTGCGCGTCCTTGGTTACGGGTTGAATACGGAAGAACTTGAACGAGTAGCAATCCCTGCCATTCAGCACGCAATCGACCATTGTGAAGTGATTGTTATCGATGAGATTGGCAAATTCGCCGTTGAATCAGAAGCCTTCGTCAATGCCGTACGAAATGCACTTGAAATCGATAAGCCAACACTTTTGACTCTTCACAAAAAGAGCCGCCACCCGCTGTTGCAAGACATTCGGCGCAGGGATGATGGGCGTATCTTGGAAGTCACCCCGGTTAACCGCGCTCTTCTTCCCTACAAGATTCACAAATTGATGCGTGAGACCTACTGATAACGCTGGTTTGATACAGCGTGGTTGCTTCGAGGGTTCAATGACCCCTGCTGATCGAGCACGAAAGATACTTCTGGGAACCGGGATGTGTCTCGTGTTTGTCTTCGCCATCGGTCTTGATTCTGGCCGCTATTCATCTCAGCCAGATATTGGTTGGATTTTTCCCGTGTTCGGTTTACTCCTGATTGGAATTGGTTTTCGAAAAGGAAGCCTTGGTCAACAATTCCCAGATGAGTCCGATGATGAAATGACGCAACGTGTCCAAGAAGATGTTCATCAAACGGAAAAGGAAAAGAACGTTGGGCAAGCATGGGCATCTCTCGAACAACATCTCATTAAATCAAAAATTGATGAATCTGAATGAGATATGGTAGAAGCGGTTGATTCATACCCTTTGTTCACTTGCATAAGAGCGGTGAGAGTATGAGCGAAATACCTGCTGATTTGTATTACACGAAAGAACACGAATGGATTCGAATGGATGGAGACATTGCAACCATTGGCATCACCGACCACGCACAAGATGCGTTAACCGATATCGTCTACATTGAGTTGCCAGAGGGTGGCGAAATGCTCGATGACATGGGCGAATTCGCCATCGTCGAATCGGTCAAGTCCGCATCACCTATCTTTGCACCACTTGCTGGAGAGATTACAGATGTCAATATGGATCTTGAGGATACACCTGAATTGATGAATACAAGCCCATACGGCGATGGGTGGATTGTCAAGATGAAGTTGTCAAATCCAGAAGAGGTTTCGACACTCATGTCTGCAGATGCTTATCGGAGCATGTTGGGCGAGTGAAGAGATTGACTGAGCCAACCCGACTTACACTGTATGTCGATGGTTCATGCGATGGAAACCAGAATGTTGATTCATCAACCCTTGCAGGTTGGGGCGTTGTTGTTGTTCATGGCGATTCGGGCCTTGGGCGCGGAAGTGGTGAAATTCTCACAGAACTGTCTGGGCCTGTTTCAACATCATCCGAAGATGAAGAATTCATTGGTGCCGAAGTTGGCTCAAACAATACTGCAGAACTCTCGGGGCTGTTTGCTGCATTACGATGGTTGTTGACTGAAGAAAACGATGACCCAGTGTTGATTCGTCTTGACAGTCAATATGCAGGCAACATCGCTACTGGGGCATGGAGAGCAAAAGCAAACAGAGAACTTGCAGCTCGTGTCCAATCCGTTTGGACTGAAGTTGCTTCCCAGCGTGAATTATCATGGAGCCATGTCAAAGCACATCGTGGACATCGGTGGAACGAACGAGCAGACCATTTAGCAAAACGTGCGATGCGTCGTGAACGACCATTGCCACTGACCTTTTGGAAGCCTGGTCAGAATTAGTTGAGTCGCTGATTAAGCCATTCGTTCAATTGTTCAGCATATTCTGGACGTTGAAGTGCATGATCGATTTGAGATTTCAGCCATTCGAGTGGCAAACCCGAATCGTACCAAGAAACGGATTCGGACAGAACGTGCGCACGAAGATGTCCAGCATCCATCCAGTGTTTCATTAACGCAATCGATTGCAGTTCACCGAATTCTTCGACAGAATAGTGGTCAAGAAGTTCAAACGTATTTTCTGCAAACAAATAACGCCCACAGAGCGCATGTGTTGAGGGGGCATGTTCTCGATTCGGCTTCTCAACAATTGATGTTATTCTTCCCTCTTCCATCGAAACGATTCCATAATTGCTGACACGATCATGGCCGACGTCGTAAACTGATGCGATTGGTTGGCCATATTGCTCAAACAATTCAACGAGTTGTTGAGAGACTTCTGAGGCTTGGAATTCATTGAGAGATGCATGTTGGGAAGTAAGAATGTTATCGCCAAGCAAGACGAGAAATGGTCCTTGAATTGCTCCCTTTGCCATCAGAATGGCGTGTCCAAGGCCTTTCTGTTCCTCTTGTGTGTGGAAGAATAGTTCAACGCCCTCGAGCGGATTCAGATGATTCTTTCCTTTCCCATACATAGGATAAGTAAGGTTCAGATTGTCTTGAATGGATGTGAAATCTTTTGTTGGAGAGGTGATGATATGAATCCGGTCACAGCCTGCATGTTTCGCTTCGAAGATGAGATGATGTAAGACCGGAAGATCGACGAGCGGCAACAGTTCCTTTGGGATGTATGCACTTGTTGGAAGCATTCTGGTGCCCAATCCTGCGGCAACGATGACTGCATCACGAACCGTGCCCATGAGACTGCTTACAAGCGACAGGCTATCAAGCGTGCACCTTCTCGTAACGGTAATGGAGTCGAATCGGAAAGTGATTCTCTTTGCGAGCGGCTCGATTTTTCTGTCTTTTTCATTTTTTGAATTTCTTCCAGCAGGGCCTTGGTTGGACGCCTCATTTTCAAGGGGGATGAGCGGTTTAGCAGGCCTTTCACTTCTCTACCTGAGTTGGTTTGAGCACGTGTTCGATGAATTCGGTGTGATTCCAGCCATCGAAAAATGGAAACATCCTGAATCGACTTGGAAGACCGTTGTAAGCCTGGGTATTGGATTTCTTGGAATATCGTGGATGTTTGGAAATACTTCGTTCGGAGAGATGCTGCCTGAACCAGCCCCGATGTTGTTGATGCTGATTGGGCTGCTCGTAACCTATACCGGGTGCTACGCTTACTTGGTTACAAATGGGCCATTGAAATCAGAAGAAGAATGATTACTCTTCCTCTGTATTGAACAAAACATCATCTTTTCCTCGCATCGATAAGATGATCAAAATATAGGCGCCAATGACGCCAACAACAGCCAGCAATGGGAGAGAAAGCGAATCTTCGGTTGATGCTTCTTTGTTTTCAGTTAACTCTTGTTGAGTCGAATTTTCTTGCTGAGTGACTTCTTCCTCTGGCCAATCGATGCCAATTCGAACAATCTGAATCTCTCCGTTCACATTCGTTGATTCAATGTGGATGAGATTGATTGGTTCTTCGACGACAATCGAGAAACTGTCTCCAGATTGAGTTGCAGATGACCAGAAAGGATTCGAGTTCAAAGCATCCGTCCAACGAATGGTCGAATTGGTTTGTGAATGTTTGAAATTCAGGATATAACGCTCTGAATTGTTGGATTCAATTGTTACCCAGTCTCCATTTTGCAACGAGTGATTTTCATGCTCAAAGGTCAGTACAAATTCTGGTAAATCGATACGTTCGATTGTTGTCTCTTCTCCGCTTGTATCTGATTCGTCTGGTTGAATCTGGGGCTGAAACAATACGGCATTTTGATCAAGGTAGATTCGGTCATCGATATGTACATCTGGTGAGGTTCCCCAAGTTCCTTCCAAGGTAAGTGCGTACCAAGCCTCCTCCAACACGTCAAGAGTCATGTGATGTTCGAGTGAGGTAGGATTCAATCGCGTGATTTCATCCCATGCTGGAGACATGTCTGGATTTGGAGATGTTGACGTCCACAAAACGGCATCTCCACTGATAAATTCTGGTGCAAGGTTCCAATGGAAGTGAAGCGTTTGATTGTCTTGGTCAATCTGGAAATCGTAAATCGAAATCGGCACATTACGTTCGATAATGGGACCCACCTTCCCTGAAATATCGAATTGGTCAATCTGAGCATTGCCTCCATCATCAACAAGTCCAATCGCATAATATGAGGTAAGCATCCAATCTGCTGGCAACTGATGCATAAATTCAACACTCGTTGCATCCAATTCAGCCAAAATCTGAACTCCACTCTGCTCAATTGAAACAATAGGATCCGTAGCATGATAAATTCGAATCTTGGACACCTTTGGCTGTGTCACTTCACTCCATTGCAATACAGTTTGAGATTCGCTAGGATTGAATTGTGCGGATAGCGATCCTCCATATCTTGGCGCTTGGTTATCCTCAACAATGGCTTCAGTGAGGCTGTTACTGCTGTGGAGACGCGTGTCCTCACGAGCGGGATAACATCCATTATCATCGCAATATGCTGGATAATAGCAAGTCAGTGTATAGTACGTCTCACGTTCAATGGATTGATTCGTCCAATCGATTGTAAATTGTGAAGCCGTGGAAGGAATGAAATTCGTAACGAGCATTTTGTCCATACTGTCCCACGTTGATTTGGTGGCTGGGATGCTGTGTTCATACAACGAATGAAAGAAGTTGTTTCCTGCGCATGAGGGTCTCCAGGAGAAAACCGTTGATTGGTTGGCAACATCGTACGAAGCTGCAAACAATTCAGGTGCAACAGACGCTGGAACGATTTCTCTGTGCCCAGCTGGGGTCTGAGAGAGACCTACGCTCGCCGCTTCTGTTCGAGTCCCATCCCGCAAAACGGTAACTATGGCATACGAAACTTCTGACGACGTCCCCGGTGCAGGCTCATAGACGAGAGAGTGCCCTTTACCAGAGCAAACTTCATTCAATTCGTTCATGTAACACGCAGGAATTTCATCTACGATGATGGTTTCAGGTGTGAAGGCACTGGGAAAAAAACGGCCATTTTCGATCCGATGAACTTCATACGTTGCCATTTTCAATTGGTCAAGAAGCAATCCATCGGTTGTCTCAATGTTCCTCCACTGCAAAATGGTTGATTCTGAATCTGGGAAGTACTCTGCCCAAGTATCACGCGCTTCCAGAGTTTGATCATCTTCTGCTGAAGTTGAGTTCAAAAGCGAAGCAAATGTGAGAAGGAGTACAAGGCAAATGGCTTGCGTTCTCATAGAACACCACCACACTGCATCCATTATCAGCGTGTCGCATTGCTGATGATACACCTAATCGATGAAACCAAGGGTATCATCGAGCATGTTGAGTGCATCATCGAGATCCGGTAGCTCTTCAGGTGCCTCTCCACTGCTTTGATGAACCTCCTGAACTGGAGCAATCGCTTCGGGTAATGATCCATCGTTGGATAACCAATCCTTCCACTGCTGACTTCGCCCCTCACGGCGGGCATCCATTGTCATCCATAACGCCTCAAGTCGTTCTGGTTTAAGGAGAGGAAGATTCTTTGCAAATCGTTCTGGATGAATTTCATCCATACGCATCAACAACTCGCGAAGACGGATTTGAACAACTTCATCACCATCGTTCCACAAGGAAGGGATAATCTGCCGAACATCATCAGGATAGGTTTCAACATAATCGCGAAGACTGAGAACAATGTTTCTTCGAACGATGGGTACGTCATGCTCCAACAGAGATACAAGACGATCAGCCCATACATCCTCATCAAGGAATTTCAAATCGCCTACAGTTGCTGATGCTGCGGCGAGAACGCTCTCATCTTCATCCATGAGCATCTCATCAAGAAACGCTACAGCCTCCCAACCCGTTCGACGGAAGATCCGAGTCAGGACATCTGCCATTCCACGACGAAGGAGCAATTCTTTGCGGCCATGAAGAATCCTTGCTACATGAAGCCCTTGTTCCTGATCGTATTCCAACAGTCGCGCAAGACAGAGGACGACTTTTGATGCAACCTCTTCATGTTCGTCCTCTGCGCGTCGGACAAGAATGTCAACCAAACCGAGTGGTTCGATCAAGGCTGGTCGCTCGAGAAGAAGTTTAACCCATTCCATCAAGAGGAGGCGCCGCTCGAGTTCGTCTTGCTCCAAACAGTTCAAGAGCCATTTTGCCGCATCAACACCAGCATCATGTGCAACGACCGAAGTGGTTCTTGGAACGACGGCATTCGGATTCCATCCCATATTTTGAGGCCCATCTTCTGGTTGCGTATGCCAAGTGCCAGGGCGTTCTGCCAAAGCAATCGATTCGACCAAGTGATAGCCTTGATGCACGGGTTGGCCGTAAGGAGTTGATGCGAGTCCGTTGACCAAAGCAACAGCAAGCCACCACCGATCGGTATTTGGTGCGCTTGGATCGAATGCTTGGGCAAGCCAGTCAGTTGCAATGCAGAACAACATGCGCTGAGCAACATCATCAGTTCGGCGTCCTAGCCATTTTTGGTGAACTTCAAACGGATCGTCGCTCAGATTCATTCGATGTGGAACGATGAGATCGACTATTGTTGAGAGATGGCGGTCAAACATACCGACATCTGCATGAAGCATGGAGAGCCCTTGCGAAATCAAATCCTGATCGCGTTCAGGACTTCGCGGAGGGAAGTCAGGATCGGTGATTGGAGGGGATGGGAGCGGCCACACTTTCGTACCTTCTTCTAAGGCATGAACCAACTGAGTAGCAACAACTTCAAACGTTGCTTTCGCAATTGCATCGCGGCTCTTGCTCATGAAGAACCTCTCCTTTCCTCAAATATCCAACTCGATGTTGAGGTTCTGAATCAATTCCTTGTAGCGGTTACGAATTGTAACTTCAGTGACACCAGCAACTTCAGCAACTTCGCGTTGTGTGCGTCGCTTACCACAAAGAACAGATGCAATGTAGATGATGGAAGCAGCAATTCCTGTTGGCCCACGACCGCTCGTCAATTCCTTCTCTTGAGCGGCCTTGATCAACTCATATGCCTTAGCTTCAACTTCAGAATCCAATCCAAGACCTGAACAGAATCGAGAGATGTAATCTTCCGGCCCTGTTGGCATAATCTTCATCTTCAATTCACGAACCATAAATCGGTACGTACGCCCAATCTCCTTACGCCCAGTTCGAGATGCTTGTCCAATTTCGTCAAGTGTTCGAGGTACGCCACATTGTCTACATGCTGCGTAGAGGGATGCTGCGGCAACACCCTCGATGGAACGACCACGAATGAGTCGCTTATCGACGGCTTTCTTGTAGTTGACCGCTGCTGCCTCACGAACGGTCTTTGGAAGTTCGAGACGGCTTGCCATTCGGTCAAGTTCCGCCAGAGCCATTGCAAGGTTACGCTCAGTAGCGTTGCTCACACGGCTTCGCTTCTGCCACTTTCTCATGCGGTAGAATTGCGAACGGTAACGTGAGTTGATTGTCTTCCCAGAGTAATCCTTGTTTTGCCAATCAATATCTGTTGAGAGACCTTTGTCGTGAAGCATGACGGTCATTGGTGCACCGGTACGAGCTCGTTGATCTCCCTGTTCAGGAGAAAATACACGCCATTCTGCACCTTGATCGATAACGTTGTCTTCTAAGACAAGCCCACAGTCGTCACATGTGACTTCTCCGCGGGTTTCGTCTCTCGTTAGGCTGCGTCCGCCACATTCTTGGCACTTTACAATATCTTCAACTTGCTGATCATCCATAACATCTCACCTCATGAATATTGAGAAATAGATATATCAACGATTGGTATGGTGTTTTTAAACCTTATCGTTCAAAATTTTTGTGAATCTTGAGAGGATGCCAGCGAATTGGTTAAACCTCGATGGCCTGTGAGAAGAATGGGGTTGAGGATGCAGAGAATGCCGGATTTCATTTCGCTCACGCCCGGGAAGCGAGTTCTTTTCCTCACTAAAGACCTCAATTTAATTCGCAAGCAGTTGTATGAGGGGCTTGATTTGCGAATGGAAGATATACGGATTGAGGATTTGCTCGATGATATTAACACTGATGTGATGACGCCTGCATGGGTTTGTTTCGATCACGAACCAGCCATGATTGCAAAGAATGCTTACGCAGGATTGATGCAAAATGGGCTCCGAGTATTCAACGAAAATGCGCTCATCGACGGGAACTTCGAAGTGATTGTTTCTGGTCAAAGAAAAGGTACTGGATCGAGTCGTGAGACAGCGGCACAGTGCGAGCGATGGGCAGGAATTCGAATTGTCATTGCGGCATCGTTCGCCCCGATTCACGAACGGAACAACATCAACCTTGGTCAACTCATGGGCGATCATGCCATGTTGGAACGACTTCAAAATGGAGAGTCCTTGCCACTGAGTGAATTCACTTCACAATACGACGACGTTACGGCATTGATTCTTGAGTCTGGAGGTTTGTTTGAATTCTCAAAGCGTCTTAGCACCGGCGAAATCGAACTCCCCGAACTCTCCATGGAGAAACGTCCGATGACCATGGCCGAGAAAATTATCGCACGAAATCTTGTCGGGCAACCGGACGGTGCTTGTGTTAAACCGGATGACCCTGTCATTGCACAGGTTCAGGGAGGTTATTCTCACGAATTCACAACCGCTCAAGTTCACACGTTCCTTCAAGAGACATACGGCGAGGATTACCAACTCACCAATCCTCAGAAATTCGGTGTCTTTGAAGACCATCTTTTGTATGCTCATCACAATCCGAAGTTTGTTCCATTTATGCACAAGGTCGAAACACTTCGAGAATTGCAAAAGGTGTTCCAAGCGCATACTGGAGTTCGTGACTATTCCGCTGTTGATGGCGTCTCACCGGGAATTTGCCATCAAGTAGCTCGTGAAGAATTCATCGAAATCTCTGATTTTATTCAAGCAACTGATTCCCACACGTGCATGGGTGGAGCATCAAATGCACTCACGTGGGGGGTAGGCGCAACCGAATATGCAAACCTTGTTTCCGCAGGTTTCACCTTCGTCAAAGTTCCAGAATCTATTCGATTTGAGTTATCTGGGTCTCTGAATGAAGGATGCACTGCAAAGGACGTAATTCTCCACATCCTTGCCGATCATGCTCGGAAAGAATTGACCCTCAATCGCTCAATGGAATTCGGAGGCCCTGGTCTGCAATCACTGTCTGCTGACGAACGAGCCACACTTTGCAACATGGCAACAGAATGTTCCGCTAGAACGGGAATCTGTGAAGCTGATGATATTCTCTACGATTGGATGGAGGCACAAATGCCTTATCTGAATATGGCTGAACAGCGACAGCGAGCAGTTGCTCCAGATGAAGGCGCTCACTACCATGGAGGGGTTCATCACATTGATTTGTCCTCTATTCGGCCGATGGTTGCTCATCCCGGCAATCCTGATGAGGGAATTCCGAGCGATCCAACCAATGGCGCTTACATCGATGAGATTGGAGAAGTCAGCATTGACATTGCGTACGGAGGGTCATGTACGGCAGGAAAAATCGACGACATTGCGTACTATGCCCAAGTCTGTCAAGCCGCACAAGCACGAGGGCTCACTGTCAAGGAGGGTGTTGATTTTTACATTCAATATGGTTCAGGAATTGTCAAAGACGTTGCTGTCTCGAAAGGATGGCACCAACTGTTCCTTGATGTTGGTGTCAAACTCATCGATCCTGGTTGTGGCGCTTGCATTGGAGCGGGTCCAGGCGTATCGATGACACCGGAGCAAGTCACAGTTTCTGCAATCAACAGAAATTTCCAAGGTCGGTCTGGCCCAGGAAAACTGTACCTTGCAAGTCCACTCACCGTAGCAATGAGTGCTTTCTCTGGCACAATTCGCTCGTGGGAATTGGAGACGATTGGCGATTAGGAATTCTTACAGCGCCAACTTCTTGCTCAAACTGTATTGGTAGCGTCATAATTTTGCCGAAACATCAAGTAGCCTCGCCAATCGACTGCTGTTACCTGCTGGCCCGAAGTCTTAGACGGAGGAGGACCTGAGGTGGATGTGTCGAGTTGAGCATTGCAGAAAAAATGGCAGCGAATCAGAAGCAAGTCGCTATTTCAGAGTTTTTTGAAAAGAACAAACATTTTCTCGGGTTTGATACACTCAATCGAGCCCTCATTACCGCAGTGAAAGAGGCTGTTGATAATGCGCTTGACGCTTGCGAAGAGGCACGAATTTTGCCTGATATTGTCGTCAAAATTACCAAACTTGACAACAAAAAGGACATTCTTCAACTTGAGGTTGAAGACAATGGGCCAGGAATTCCCAGAGCAAGCATCGAGAAAGTGTTTGGACAGTTGTTGTTTGGTTCACGATTTCATGCCATTCGGCAATCGAGAGGGCAGCAGGGAATCGGAATTACCGGTGTTGTAATGTATTCTCAACTCACAACAGGCGATCCAACCCACGTTGAGTCAAAAATTGCCAAAGAAGCAACGGCAGTATCCGTCGATATTGGGCTTGATACCCGAAAGAACAAGGCGATAAAATCCAATCAGGATCGGATCGACTGGGGAGAAAAAGCCCACGGCTTGAAGGTCAAAACCAAAATGAAAGCAAAATATCAACGCGGTCGTCAATCCGTTTGGCAATATCTTCGTATGACGAGTATTGTCAACCCTCATGCAGATATTCTCTTCATTGACCCTGATGGAGAAAAGCACCACTGGCAACGTGTCACTGAACGTCTCCCTGGACGAGTTGAAGCCATCAAGCCACATCCAAACGGAATCGAGTTGGGTCAACTTCAGCGACTTTGCTCTGAATCATCGGAATCAAGAATGACGACGTTCCTGCGCCGGACGTTCTCAGGCGTTTCTGGACGTGCTGCAAAGGAATTATGTGAGGTTTCAGAACTTGAGGAGAAATTGAAGCCTAAATCACTCTCAGCGCAACAGGTACGTGCCCTTCTTGAAGCGTTTCAAGGTGAGCGGTTGCTCAAAGGAAAACCTGTCAAATTACTCAATCCCCCAACTTCCTGTTTGTCACCGATCGAAGAATTGTTGATCAAGAAGGGGCTTTCGAAAACAATCGATTCAAAATTCGTCACTACCATGACCCGGGCACCAAGTGTTACCCAGGGAAATCCATTCCAGGTTGAAGTTGGATTGATTTTTGGTGAAGGAATGGCTGCTGACAAACCTGTTGAAATCTTACGCTTTGCAAATCGTGTTCCTTTGATGTATCAACAAGGTGGATGTTTGTTGACCAAGGCCATTGAGAGTGTTGATTGGCGGCAATATGGATTAGATCAAGCGGGCGGACGTGGCGTTCCAAAAGGACCTGCAGCCATCCTTGTTCATCTTGCAAGCACGAACGTTCAATTTACATCTGAAGCAAAAGAAGCGCTTTCAGACAATGAAACCGTCATGGAAGAAGCACGAAAAGCCATGCTCGAAATGGGTCGTGGTCTTCGCAAACATCTTGAGAAGCAGAAAAAGATGGGCAAAACGAAAGAGAAGTTTGAACTCATTAACGACATTATTCCGGCTATTGCTGAGAAGTCCGCTTCATTACTCGACCTACCCGTTCCTGATTTGGCTGCATCGATTACAAAAATCATGTCCGCTGTCATCGCAGAGACAACAACAACATGGAATAAAGAAACAAAACAGACGGACGTTCACATTATTTTGTACAATTATACCTCCCGTGCACGTTCGTACACAATGCTTGTCAATTGGCCCGAACGCCAGGGTGCGACTATGGTTGGAAACGAACTCGGTGGGCGAAAAGAAGCGATGGGTGTTTGGGCATGGAAACTTGATACATTGCAACCTGGTTCACAAACGGCCATCACCTACAGCCTTGACGGACTCGAGAAAGGGGATTGGAACGAGACTGACGTGTTCTATCGAGGCTCTCAGGAAGTGATTGGAGCGACAAAAATGGACGAAAAACTGCTTGAGGAAATTCGACGGCAAGAACAAGCACTCAATGCTCCACCACCAGAAGATGAGGATGATGACGAGGATGATGACGAGGATGATTCTGAATCCATCCAATCTTCGCCTTCTCCTCCGACCGGAGATACAAAACAAACGACTCTGTTTGGAGGTGATTACTGATGGCTGAACGCAAATCAATCGAGGAAACAAAGATTGCATTACATGACGTTGTGCGTGAAATGTACGATCGTATTGTCAAAGGCGATCCTCCGACGATGACGCTCCCCGTTCGAACCAAAAACAACATTGGGTTTGATTCGAAATTGGGCGTTTACAAATACGGAAAGAAACAAACCATTCGCGATGCAACAAGTCTTGGTTCTGCAAAGCAGCTGCTTCGTGCACTGCATGTTATCGAATTCATAGAGAGTATGATCGATGATGGTAAATCGTCGACACTTCGTGAAATGTATTACATTTCAGAAGGATGGGGACTTGGTAAATTCCAATCTCAAAATGAGAGCAACAACCTCGCTGAAGATTTGGAAATTGTAACTCGATGTCTTCGTGAGGATTTCAAACTTCGACCGGAGGAAGATGGTGCACGCATGATTGGGAATCTCACACTACGAGAACGAAACCGACGTGGTGAATGGATGCGTATCAATGCCCGAGACGATGTTGGTGACAGTGGTTACGGCGTTCCATACAACGTTGAAGCAGAGAAAATTGAGTTCCTTGAACATGATATTAATTTCATTATGGCCATTGAGACTGGTGGTATGTTCGATCGTCTTGTAGAGAATGGATTCGATGAGGACTTCAAATGTGCTTTGTTGCATCTCAAAGGACAGCCTGCACGTTCAACTCGTCGTATCATGAAGCGTATGAGTGAAGAGTGGGATCTGCCTGTTGTTGTCTTCCTTGACGGTGACCCCTGGTCATTCCGAATTTTCGCATCTATCGCTTATGGTGCAATCAAGACCGCTCACATTTCAGAGTACTTGGCGACACCGACCTCAACGTATCTTGGCATAACGGCCGATGATATCCTTGCTTACGATTTGCCAAGCGATGATCTATCGAAGAAAGACATTGAAGCGCTCAACGCTGAATTGAGCGACCCCCGATTTGCCGATGGTTGGTGGCAGGAACAAATCAACATGATGCTCGAAGTTGGCAAAAAGGCTGAACAGCAATCCCTAGCAAAGTACGGTCTTGATTTCGTTACAGAGACCTACTTGCCTGAGAAATTGCAACAGCTTGGTTTGTAAAACAAAAAGCGAGGCTTCTTTGAGGAGTGACGTATCCAATGAGCATGGAGAGCGACAAGAAGAACCCATGGCCTCTTCGTATTCTTCTTGCCTCTATGGCATGTTTCGTTCTTGGAAGCGTCCTAGTCATCGGACAAATGGATACCTTGGGAGATGCGCTTGATCCACAACGAAACAATGTTGGTTCCATCGATGCGAACTCTGAATCTCAGAAGTTGATGACCGTTGAGGAGTCTGGGTGCTATCGCGCATATGGTGTTGATTTCAAAGGAAACGTCACGCTTGCTGAGGTTGAGGGTTCAGATGTCAAAGAAGATGTGTCCGAATCAAAATGCAAATTGGATTGGGGTGCGATGTCGGCAGATGGGAGCGTCCAATACAGCATCCTTGGTTCGTGGGAATTAGCAAAAGGCGATTATCTCATGCGAATTGATTGTGATGGAGTATGTGCAAATGAAACCATTTGGTTTACTTCCATTGATGAGATGGAAAGCGGCGTCTTCGATTCTCCTTTGATTATCTTTGGTGCAGGAATCTGTTGTTTAGGCATCTTCCTTCTTCCTCTCTCTGGAGTATTGCTTGCCTTTTCTCAAAATCGTAAGCAGAATGTAATGATGATTGTCGGGCCTGATGGCCAACTTATGCCATTGACAGATCTCACGCCTGAAGTGGTTCAGAATCAAATCAATAGCATGAATCAGGGTGCAACCGATGGTGTAGGCTTTGACGTTCGAACAGGTGAATACATGCACCAAGGAAACGATGCTTCTCAACAGCAAATGGATGGAGCACAGGATGTTCAGGCCGGTAGCATGCTTACAACCGAACAGGTGTATGCCCTCATGCGAGGTGATGTTGAATCTGCAACACCTCAAGAAGAGGGGCGAGAGCAGGTTGCCGATCCCTTTCCCACGCCTTCAATCCGGCCATCTACAACCCGCTCGGTAGTCGAACAAAATGATGTGAAGCAAGCTGATCGAAAAATTCCTGTCGCCAAGAACGAAGATTGGCAATCCTGGGATGAAGACTGATTCTTTGCCTTTCGAACCTCCGACGAGTTCAAATGAGTCCATCTCTACCTAACTACAGGTTGAGTAGTATGGACGAACTCGAACGCTCGTTAATGTTGCTTCAAAACAAGACCCGCCGATCTATTCTTGAGCGGTTGGTAAGAGAACCACACTATCCAATGCAGTTGGCTGAATTGATCGGCGTGAGTCAACAGGCGATTGTCAAACATCTCAAGGAGCTTGAACAAGGGAATCTTGTTGAAAAAATGAAAGTTCCGAGTGAGAAAGGAGGTCCGCCAAGAACAATTTTTCGCGTATGTGAAGCGTTTTCCCTCCGCGTTGACCTTGGTCCGGATCTCTTCAAAATCGAACGCCGAAAACTCCCTTCTGGGGGGCCTTTACGTCTCAGTTCAAGGTTGCCGAGGAATGCTCAAACCATTGCAGAGGTCGTTAGTGGTCGAAAGAAAATCAGCGTTACAGAGGGTGTTGTTCATCTTGAGCAATTGAACGAACAACTTGAGCAACTTGACCGGCAAAGAGACGCTCTCATCGCCTTACATCAACAAATTCGAGGACGGGTTTCAGCAGCAGTCGACACAGACTTCGAAGACTACTCCCAACGAACCATGGTTCATGCATTGATTGAGACACCTCGCGTCAAACCCGATCTCGGCCTAATGGCAAAAGAGCTGAATCTCAGTCAAAGTGATATTTCTGCAGTCATGTCTCGTGTCCGTGAACTTGTTGAGCGTCAACGCTCCGACCGTTCAGGTGAAGTTGTCGCCATCGACGACAACCCAGGCCTTCGTTGGTGGCTTGGTTAATTCGCTCAATTGTCTGCTTCATCACCGAGTACAGACATAAGGGATGATTGCTCTGCAATGCGATCCTTGACTGCTGCACGTCGACCGCGTCCAACAAGGTAGAGGACACCGAAGAGTGAGAAGGTTAGCAAGACGATCATGGTTGGAAGTGCAACCTTACCAACGACTTCACCAGCGACATCCAAGAATGGATTTGATGAACCAAGTTCTTGGGAGATTCGGACGATGTTGTCGCCTTCATTGGCCTCGACGATTGTGTTTCCAGGATCGACAATGACGTAGACGTTCTTACTACCAGCAGTGACTGGGTAAAGCATGTACAATTCAATGACACGCTCGTCTTGTGAATCGTCTGGCTTATCCAATGCACCAATGATTTGGCGCATGACAATGCTTTCCTCATCACACATGTTGTTGTTCTTTCGGATTTCAGAAATCATATCTTCATCATTGTATTCACAAAGAATAACTTCGATATCGGAAGCGTGAACGTTTCCTGTGTTTGCAATCTCAATTCGGATCGGAATTGATTCACCAACATCTGCGGATGTTGAGTCTGTGGTTGCAGACTTTACAACGAGGTTTGGTGCTCGGAGATTAATGGTGACAATCTTTTCATTGGAGTCCAATAAGTCGCCTACCCATGATGGTGAGTCGTCGTGATCTCCACCTTGCTCAGCATTGCCCATCATCGAGACAACCTTCAGACCAAGACTTCGGGTTGTGAGTTGTGCACCTGGGTCAATGGAAACGATAGCCACCATGGTGTATGTTTCGTACGGAGCCATTTCTGGAAGACGCCATGAATCAATGTCTTCGAGATAGACACAACTGTCCTCAGGGAAAGAGGCTGCTGTTGAAGTGGTAGACACACAGTCTTCTTCGCTTTCGAGGTCAAGTCCAACTTGTCGAATGATTCGCCAAGAAACGTCCCAACCGTCAAGCGTACCCATATCTGGTTGCTCGTTGACCGTGATGTCTGTTCCTGAGCGAACTGAAGTGTGGTTGTCCAGCGTTGGTACATCAGGAACGTTTCCTGCGTTTGTAACATTTACAATGAATCGTACGATTCGTCCCGGAGCTGAGGTTTTTACGTCGTTTTCAACGGTAGGATCCATTGAAATCTGCATATCATAGAACTCACGAACGGTAACTGTAAGAGTGGTTACGTCTCGCAATCGAGTCATTCGTCCTGCAGCATCTTCGTCCTTCTGTTCAGACTTGGTGTGGAACACAACGGTGTAGTCGCCTGCTGGAACTTGTTGAGGGATGTTCATCAAAACTTCAAACGATTGAGAGGAGCCTGAATCAAGTTCTTCCAAGGTGTTCCGTGGAACGGTGATGTCCCAGATAACGTCGACACCAGCAGAGTCAGTGACTCGAGCAAGGGTGTAATCGAAGCGGTCGGGTCCGTTTCCGTTGTTGTTGACGGTTGTTGGGAGGATAATCGAATCACCAGGGTTGACAGTCAACTGCTCGTTGTCAACAAGCGATACATCTGTCGACAATCGGTAGACGTGATCGACGTCAACTTGGAGAATCTTCGCAGCTGAAATCTTTGGATAGCCTTTCAAGTGTGCCTTGATGGTAACGGCCTTTCCAAGTCCTGCTGGAGCGTCGTCTGGTGCACAAATTTTCACCTTCACGACGTGCATGCGATAATCGTCACCTGACATGAGAACCCACGGGTAGGAGACGCCATCAGGATTGAGGTTCAATCCATTCGGGAAGATGACTTCAGTTGTCCAGTTGGCATCGTTACCTGTTGTACCAGGGGTCGTGAACACAAGGTCGCCTGTGTCGAAGTATTTCTCTACTTCAATCTCAAAGACATGACAGTTTGGATCCAAAGCATTTGGTGCATAAGGGGCTGGGGTTACCATCGCCTCTTGATCGGTGATATTGAACACGATGTTGTTCGACGAGCGGATGGAAACAAAGACACCGAGTTCGAGAATGTCGTAGGTTCCTTTCTCGACCGACTTGACAGGTTCACCTGCTGACCATCCCTTGAGAAGGATAACGAAGGCACCAGGGTCTTCGGAGGTTGGTACACTGATTTCCAGGTTCTTGGTCACGGTTTGTTGTGGGTCAAGTTGTACGCTCAGTGGGAAGTTCACGTCCCAAGCAAATGGAAGGAGCCATTCTTGTCGCCCTTCAAGGGTTTGAGGATCCCAGAACAGGAACGTATCCGCTACGTTTCCAGTATTGGTAATGGTAATCGAGAAAATCGCTGTCTGGCCTTGTTCTACGTCAGCAACACTGTGTGAGGCATCAAGATCAATGCCGTGAACAACGTCCATCAGCGTCAGGGTTGTGATTTCGGAACGGATGGCTGGATCCTTGTATGACTTGGCGTCAACACGGATTTCAGCGAGTTCGTCAGCATTCGCCTGGTAGATTGATGGAGCGCGGACACGCAAGTAAAATCGAATCGATTCTCCACCCTCAAGGAAGATCTCAGTGTCTGGGAAGATCGCAGTATGGTTGTCGGCAAAGAACAAAGTTGCCGTCCAGTTTGTAGGCACACCTGTGATGTTCAGGCCATACGAATCTGCAACCAGATCCTTTGGACCAGGTGTTGAGTTGTTCATGGTCAGATTGTAGATGGTCTGTTCGCCCGGCTCAATCACGTGATAGAACGTTTCACCGTCATCAAAGTCGACATCGACCTGTCCAGTCAGAACGTGCGAATAACAGACTGTGAATCTGTTGTTGTTGGTCTCATCGTTACATTTGTTGGTATCTGACCAAGCCACGTGAGCTCCGCTTCCTAAGTCATTCGAAAATGCTGGAGGCATACCAATACTCGGTTTGTAACCTGAATTCGGCCCCAGTTTATTGGACGACCATGAGGTAATCGCGACGGTCTCCCACGGATCCAGCGCTGTGAGCCCGTCTCCTTCAAGCGAAGTGTGGTTCAAGCGGACGTAGAGGAGTTCCTCGCCAGCAGAGATGTTTCCAGAATCCACCCATGCGATGTGAACTTGGTTCTGATCATCGGTAAGGAGTGAAGGGAACACCGAGTTTCCACCCCATGGAGCATTCTGAGGCAATCCTGCATATGTCTCGACGTTGGAGATTGGTGTATCGTTAATTTTCTTGATGGCGTAGGTAGAAAGTCCATCATCACGACCATCGAATTCACCAGCTCCTTGGAGTCGAAGTTTGGTGTAGTAGATTTCGTAGTTGACGTCTTTCTCAAATCCATAATCTCGGCCATCCATCCAAGCGATGTGGGTGTTTCCTTCCATATCAACACCAATTGATGGGTGGAAGGAGTACGCATCGTCAATTGTGACGCGTGTGTCATTGACGACAATCAAGTGACCCTCGGAGCCTTTTCCAGTATCCTCAATGTAAGCACCATTTTGAGCAACCGTTCCTGAAACACCGGGCGTCCAACTTGGATCGTTGTTCATCTTTCCATATGGATCAAGAACGGACATGTAGATTTCACGAGAGTTGTTCGTAGAGATGTAAACCATGGCCTCGACAAGGAGGGACATCTGGCTTGCACCGCCGCTTCCGGATGGGAATTCGTATACTTGACCGCCAGCGTCCGTTGAACGGATGGTGTTACCTGGGCAGTTGCGAGCCGCAGTGCTTTGGACACCGTTTGGACACTGTGCGAGATCCTTGAAGTGGGATTGAACACTCGTCGCACCGCCGTAGGTCTGGCCGTACATTCCGACTGGAACAACACCAGCGTTGACACAGTTGTCGTGTGCTTCTTCGATGGAGGTTGTATCATCAGCCTGCTGTGCAGGGTCGCCATCTTTCGGCCCTTCGTCGGAAATTGGGATTGCAATCTTGGTTGCATTCGGGTTCCACTTGTGATCATCTTGGGTAGGAGGATTTCCAGGAACATTTCCTTGTGCGTCCTTCCAGGAAAGACAAGCCCAGTTGGTTCCAGGACCCCAGTCTTCACCCGAATAACCGGAGTATGTGTTGCCGTTGTAAATGGTTCCGGGAAGTTTTCGAATACCACCCGAGTCGTCCCCAGGCGTAATACCGAGAGCGGTTGAGCGTGGTCCTGCATTCTTGTTGTGCGTTGCACAGTTACCGCTGCTTGCGGCCCCAGGGAGGGTGTTTCCAAGACCGTAAATGGTCTCGTAAACCGTCATGTTTCCTTCTTGGAGCATTGGCTTGAGACCCTGGAAGTAACCTCCAGCTGCGAATTGACCACCGTAAATGACAGTGCAAACGTCTGCCCATTCGGAGTACATCGAACCGGACGTGTCAACGAGGAAGACGAGTTCGACCTTTCCTCCACGGGTGTCGTCCCATGCGATTTGAACGAGATCGTTTGAGTCAACAACGATGTCGGGGTGACCCTTGTGTCCGATAATTGGAGTCAGAAGGGTGTCCTCAAAGAGTGTAAGGACAGTTCCACCGCTGAACTCTGGTTGGATCATGGAGTAGTAGATTTGAGGTTGGTTGAAGAATTGCTGCAACTCGTCATAGGAGTCTTGCCAAGCGATGTGAAGGTTGCCTTGGCTATCGACGTCAATAGATGGCCAATCGCGGTCTTGTGCTCGCATGGAAATGATGGTATCATCAATCGTCGAAATTGCTGCGTCTTCAGCAGCCATGCCATCGAGCGGTGCAAGGTATGGATTGATCGAAGTGTACATGATCTTGTGCTGGCCAGATTTGTCTGCCCAGACCAAATGGATTCGGTCGTTGTCATCAACGACCATGTCGGGATGCCACACTTTGTGGAGTCCAGGATTTGTGATTTGAGTCGCATCGATCAGCGTTTCACCGCGTGGCGAAAGCATGGAATAGTACAGGTGTTGATTGTTCCTCGCCCATACGATGTGGACGTTTCCTTCACTATCAGATGCAACAGTCGCTTGGTTGTCGGATGCTGTGCCACCGTCGACGATTCGAACGGCTTCAGTAATGACAACTTGGGATGCTTCAGCCTGTTCTGTCCCATACACTATTCCTGAGAACAGTGAAATGAGAAAAATGCTTACGAGGGTAATCGATTTTGTTGTTTGACGCATGGTATCACCTGTACAGATGATAGCAACCTTCACCAGTACTTAACCGCGACCCTTTCGCGTCAGCACAAAAAGAAGCCAGAAGATAGCATTCAAGCCCATTCGTCTGGGTCCAAACCCGTTCCGAACGGCATCATATCGTTGTACTCTATCTGCGCTGGTTCTGGCACGTTTTCTTCGGCTTGATTTCGCTTCTTTTGTTCCGTCCAATCGTCAACTGGACCTGGTTCCCCTTTCCCCGGCCCGTATGCGAATTTGATCTCATGAATCATGCTCAATTTGGCAAGCCACAATCGGCGAAGGCTGTGCATAAGGGCATTTTTATTCAAGCCATCGAACCAAATTGGAAGACTTACATTGAATGCTTGAAGGGGGCCAGGTTTTTCTTTGCCTTGATGTCCCATGTGAATGCCCCAATCAAGTTCAGCTCGCATAAGTGAAAGTCGACACTCATGTACCCATTCAGACCACCCCTCCGGTTCTTCATTCATGTGTTCTTTCATTTGCTCTTGTTGCCCCAGGTCGACTCGTGTCATGCTTGAGACGAACACTAGATCCCTACCTTTGGGAAGAACAACTGCAAACATATGGCCTTGTGGACCAGGTGGGTATCGAACCAGAAGATGTGCTTCAGAGCGGGGGTCGTTCTTATCTCGAATTTCCAAGCGTTCACTCGCAAGCCATTGACGAATCTGCTGAACGTGGTTATCGACCATGACTCTCCGGAGCGTTCGGGTGATTTGAACTCAACGCTCAACAGATGTTTCTAATTTTGATATCAATGATTTGGCATTGTCTTCCAAAGAACGATTGTAACTTTTGCTGGCCATCAGACGTGATATGGCTCGGCGGGTATCGACATACCCATCCCACCAAAAACCAAACATACGTCCTGAAGTCCAGAAGAGAGGAAACATGGCGAGGTAAAGAATGACGAATCCCCCAATCTGGTGCAATGTTTCGTCGCCGAGATAGGATGTGGCTTCGGGGAAATTCAACCAGATCAATCCTGAGCCAATTAGGGCAAAGAATGGCCAAAGAATAACCGAGCCGAACATCGCAGCGAGAAATTGGTACGTCGTTCTGGCGTCAACACCCTCATCGGTACGGTCACCCAAGAATCGTCCAAGTGTCAATTGTGGTGTGAAGGCTAAGAGAAAAACGGGCAGGAGAGCAGTCATGAGGAGCGTCTTGATTCCAAAACCTACGCTTCGAATCGGGTTGCCCTTCCGCAATCGGTAACCGGTTGAATCCAAATCTCGACCGTCCAAATTTCGTTCCTGGAGGTGCAGATGTAGTTCCTTCGCAGCATCGATAACTGGATGCTGAACTGGAATGGGTTTTCCATCATCCCCTTCAGGTTCTTGCTGGAATCTGTTGCGAACTTCACGTGCTGCAAGCACTTCGCTTCGCCATGTGTTCAACGGTTTCTTGTTTCTTCTCGACTCGATTTGTGCGATGAGATGATAGGCGCCATGCTCTTCCCAACTCGAAACGTTTGGTGTAATCGGGAGGAGATGGGGGCGTAATCCATCACGAAGTGAACGTACCAAATCACCAGGGGGTTCCACCCATTCTCGTTTTTGTACCGCTTCAATAAGATCCGTGGGAATTTTTTCTTCTGGAAGATAGTACGGTTCTGCAAATTCGACCCACATATCGGTTCTGTAATGATGACGTACACGGAAATGGAGCCCAACGGGTTGCATCACCGGACATTTCTTTCCAGATCCTTTCGCTATTGCTGCTGCTGCGAGAACGGTTCGCATTGGCCCTGTTCGGAAACGAAGCATATGGGCGAGATCGTGGCTTGTTCCTTCTGGAAATAAGACACAACCAAAGCCACTCGAAATTCCAGTTGCGAGCGTAAGAAGTGATCGCCCGTTGAGATTTGTTGCTTCTTCCTCGCTACACCCTCCTCTCAACAATTCTGCTTTGCGTACGACGGGTTGCACTGCAAGCCTGCGCGTCCAGAAGGAAAGGATGGGGCGAGTCACCAAATCGTGTCGCCCCCCCATGACGAACTCCTTTGGATGTGCAAGCATGATGCCAAGTGGGTCAATCAAGCCATTCGTGTGCCATGCTGCACAAAGAGAGCCACGATCTGTTGGAATGTGTTCCATACCAGAATACTCGATGGTACGGAATTGATTGGCTGCAGTTCGGCGACAAAAGAAGAACGCCAGTTTTGTCCAAAACGGGCTTCCAGGCGTGTCCTTGTCGAAGGAAGGCATCGGCGTATTGAGGAGTTTTTCCATCTTCATGTTCGCCGAGGATTTCGATAGTACCGGTAGCGCTTCTCCTCGATGGTCAACAACACCATCAAACGGTGCAACGCCTTTTGCCATGTTCATCCCTCCGAGGTTATTTTCGCAGCAAGTGCCGCTAATGCTGCATGATCTGGTTCACTTGGGGTGGTAGGCCACAGTGCAGCAATCGTTGAACCATCGTCTCCCATTGTCCTTGGCAAAACATGAACGTGAACATGTGGAACTTCTTGTCCTGCAAGAGGTCCATCGTGAACAAGAACGGTGAAATCAGTCGTCGCATAATGCTTTGAAAGGCGAGACTGAACCTCAACAACACCTGTCATGAGGTTCGAACGCTGTTCTTCACTGAGCTGTGCAATTCGCTGAACTGGTGTTGTAGGGATGACCAAAGTATGGCCTTCACGTCGCGGGAAAATGTCAAGGAAAGCATACCACCCTTGGCCAGATCCAATCTTGTGGGAAGGTATCTCTCCAGACAGAATCTGTTCGAACAGTGTCCGTTCTGCCATGGTCATACGAATCAGACCGGACAAATAATCAAACCGCAGTTGAAGGTGAAAGAATCCAATTTCCAGAAGGGCCTTTTCGTAGAGCCAATGTCGCATTCGTTCCATCCGAAAAGACAAGTTTGTGATGGAGTTGTTCAGCATCAGGCTCTGTGAAATCAGACCGTTGATGGAGTCCACGTGACTCCGTTCGCATCAATGCAGATTTGACGTAGGCTTGAGCCATGCGAATCGATGCTTGTGTTCGCAGAATTTCCAATAGATTTTGATTTGCGATGAGAGAAGATTGATCGCAATAGAGTTGTTCTGCCTTGATCGAAAGTTGTTCAAGCATCTCAGATGCGGAATCGTAATCGGATGCCACAGTAGCAGGAGTTTGCAGTGAAGAAAGAATCTCCTTCACTCCAGTGAGGACTGGATTTAGCCGTTGAACCGGCCCCTCGGATTCGCCTCCAAGCATACTCAACTCTGCCTCTGCGAGTCCATGGGCATCCTCCAATGATGAGGCCGCAGTAAATTTCCTCTTTTGGATCCATTCAGCCGCATGTGTTCCTGCGGCTTCTCCAACAGCGAGAGCGTCAAGGAGACGATTGCCTCCGAGAACGTCAGCCCCATGGAGGCCGCTTGATGATGCTGAGCCTGCAGCGTAAAGCCCTGTAAACCATCGAGCCCATGACTGGAGAACAACTCTGCCGTATTCATCGGTAGGTAATCCTCCGAGGGTATGTGATGCGACTGGAGCGACTTCAACCGTCTGGCGGCGCATGTCAATGCCAGTGCGCTGTTTGATGCTGTCAAAGAGTACAGACCACCAAGCAGCGTGCTCACCGAGATTTCGAGCATCGAGGACGGTTGTTCCAGCCTCATGCATTTTGGTACAGATTTCAGAGGTCGGCGTGGTTGAAGTCGTCTCTAATGCAGTTCCAGAAGGCGTGTGAAGCGTGGCGCCATCTGATAGGATTGATTGTGGTATGACAAGGTTGGTCCCAACGACACCAAGAGGTGTTTCAGCAATGAATTCCATGTTGCGCAATGGCGCACCAGCACGATAGGCGAGATCCATTCCTAGTGATGTTGATCCATTCGTGAATGCCCCTTCAAATCCTCCATCAGCAATGATGAGGGCTTTGCATTGAATGGATAGGAGACGCCCATTGAGCATATCAATCGCAATTAATCCGTTGACCGAGAAATCGGTATGAATCAATTCCAAAGGAACTTGATCACCGCGACGAGTGACGCCGTGTTTCATGCACTGTTCTTCCAGAACTTGTTGGATTTCCCGTGTCGTTGAGTCTCCAGCATTGCAGAGGCGTGGTTTTGAGTGTCCAGATGCATAATGTCCTTTGACGATTCCTTTTGCATCTCGACGGAAGTTGACGCCTCTTCGCTCGAGAAGATCGACAATTCGAAGTGCCTTTGTTGTGTGGTTGGCAACGATGTCTTGATCGCAAAGGAAAGCACCCATCTTGATTGTGTCCTCGCGATGCCCTCGGTTGCTTTCTTCTTGAATGTGACATGCAATGCCATCCATTGCATCCATTCCAGCGTCACCAAGACCGGTTGAACTCATCATGAGAACGCTTGCACCATCTTTCGATGCTTGAGCAGCAGCGGACAACGCAGCAGGACCATCACCAAGAATCACGACATCCCATGCTTCCATATCATTACCCCAGTAATCTAAGCGAAGCAAAACCCCGCCATAAGCAAAGCGCTTGATTCGTTACGAAAATTCAACTCGGGGACGATGGTAAATCAAGTTCAGAAAAGCGGCGTACGCGTAACAATTGTCGAATTCGTTCAATCTGTTGGCGGCTTTCTTTTGGCAGTACATTCGTTCGAACGATACGAGAGCCGAGAACCAATCCAGCATCATCACGAAGCGTTACTTGTACCTGAGCGTCGCCTATGAAACTTCGATCCCAGGCCACGTTGATCCAAAGAACAACGGTTCTCTCAAGGTATCGTGGTAGCCAACTCAAGACGTCGTCTTCTGAAGCATTGGTGAGTTCAATCGCTTTCAAAGGAGGTGGGCATGGTGCCAATTCGAAACGGTGGTCAATGGATTGAGGTTCACCGCCTGGAACTTGAACTTCGACGCGAACGTGCGTTGCATCAAACGTTTGATTGTTGAGAGCGATAAAGAGGCTTCCTGAACCATCGTAACATGTTGAGTCCAATGAGATGTCCATTCTCCACGGTGAAAGGAGAATTTCGGGAGCGCCAGAAAGGAAGTCATTCTGCAATCGCTCAAACAAGCGAAATGCTCCAGGCTGCCAAGCTCGTGCGTGCTCGATTGCTCGCTGAAGTGTGCGCCAATTGAAAAATTCATCATCAGAAAGAAGGGTTCGCTCGATTGCGTCAGGTGACATGAAATCACGCAAGGATTCCAGAACGATTTCTTCTGTGATGATGTGAACAGCATTGAGGTGGAGAAGGAACAAGAGTCGTTCTCTCGCTTGAATTGGATCCGTACCCGGTAGAATAGCCTCCCGGAATCGAAGCTCCCACTCAGCCCACTCAATTTGTGAATCTGGGTCAAGATGTGATTGGAGTAATTGACCAAGTGGGGAGCCTAATTGTGTTGGATGGTGTGTGGGCGCATAATGAATCAAAAGAGGCATCGAATCTGCTTGAAGACGAATGTAATAGGTTGTCATGATGGAGTGTATGCTCAAACCAATCCCTGCAGTCATTGACGTCAGCAACAACAGATTCCAGGCGACGGAACGGGGCGTAATGAGCATTGAAAGGCAGAGTAGGGTCAGTGATGTCGTCGCCAGAAAAGCACTGATGTTGTTTTGTCTTCGTCCATCTCGAAGTCCTTCCAGAACTCGATCCATACCGGGCTGTGCCCGCAATGTATGTCGCTTACCATCACCAAAACCGCCCTGTTCTCGGAGCGAAATTTTCGCCTCAACAGCTGACCACGTCGCCTCGCTCCCCGCAATTGGAGGAACAAAGGCAGCCAAGGCAGGTAGCAACCAAATGGCGAGAATAAACAATGGGGAAGTGTATGGAAGGATGGATGAATCAATAACAAGTAGGACTGCAGTGGTTGCAATTCCAAAACCTACGACATTACGGAAGGCTAAGAAAAATGAATTGTTGGCGATTTGCCCGCTTATCATACGAAATCGTTCACTCTTTTCCCATGCTTCCCTAGTCCGCTCAAGAGGGTCTTCATTGCGAACGAAACCATGACCGTAGGGATCAGGCAAGGATTTGATGGTTCGCCGTGTGCGAGCAACGATGGATTCTTCTTCTGGCTCCATCTCACTCGGGTCTCTCTATCAACAGCCCACATATGTCTTCTTCGCTATTCCCATGATGAACCAATCCATTTTGGCGGGCGTGGCAGGATTCGAACCCGCGATCTTCGGCTTAGGAGGCCGACGCATTATCCAGCTGTGCTACACGCCCAGCGATGCCAAAACGCCCCCTATGATGGAGGTTACTGTTGCTGAATTGCTGCAAACGCATGCAACATCTGTTCGATCTGAATTCGACCTTCTGAAGAACGGCGAAGGCGAACGTCACAATCAGACAATGCACTGAGGGCAAGTGTCAACTGATTCTCTGGTAGATTAAGGCGTCCTCCGGTGAGAACTTGGTGCGCTTGTTCAACAATGTCTTCTGCTTCCAAACTCTGTTGTGAAATGATGTCATCGTAAATGCCCATTGCACCCTTCAATTTTCGAGCGTTCTTGTAGCCATCCTTTTCCCATCTCCATTCGACAACCTGCCCGCGCAAGGCTGCCTCAATCATTCGCTGAACTTCATTGGTTGAAATCATGGTCAAAAGTCGGTGAAGATTTCCTCGTTCGTCGAGAAGTTCTCGCAATGCTAGAACCTCTGTAGTAAAGATGGCTTTTCTGAGATTACCCTCGGATATGTGAGCAATGTCGCCGAGAATTCCTCGTACTGGCTCTATACCTTCTGCTTCACAAAGTTCAGCTAACCTGGATTCAATTTGTTTTCTCGGTACTGCTGTGAGACGTATGTGTTGTGTCCGACTGCGAAGTGCATCGATTAAACGAGAAGGGGTTTGGGCTGTGAAAATGAAACGGGATGTTTGGCTTGTCGACTCCATCATGCGACGCAAGAGTGGTTGGCGTTTGTGCCCGAGATAATCAGCGTCCTCAATGACGATGATCCGTGAAATGTGGATCTCGCTTTGATTGCCTCGTTGTGATTCATGGCCTGCTGGTGCAACATCATCTGAAGAGATTTGAGAAAATGTTGAGTCGAAGGCGTCGAGTGATGTACGACTTGCGAGCGTGTCACTCGAGTCTTTGCCGCCAGGTCGCAAGAAGGATTCAAATGCAGCCATTGCACCTGCAGACTTCGCCAAATCCTTGGCTTGCAAAACGTGGGTTGTGGACTTCCACGCCGGTCCGAGAACTTGTCGTACGATGAGCTGCCACGCTGCTGTCTTTCCAGAGCCCGAGGGACCTGAGATCAACAGATGGGGTGGATTTGCTTGGAGTGCGACACGCTCGATTGTCTCAATTGTCGATTCGTCGAGTGCGAGTTCAGAGAAGCGGCGAGGAGGATATGTCTCAAGCCAACTCGCCATGCGTATCAATCAACGACAAAGGTCTTTGACCATTTGTGTGAATTCACTCTGCCTTGAGCGTCTTCTTCTTGACGTCTGCACTGCTTCTTCGGAGCTTCATGAAAATCTTGCAACCGCAATGGCTGCAGTGAATTCCGTTTCGCTCACGGTCAAAGCTTTCGTGAGTGCCGCAGAGCGCACACTTGTAGTCTACAAGTTCCGACATAGCCAATGCGACCGACCCATTGGTTTTGAACCTGTCCGTTAGAACCGGCCTCAAAGACCGCCCACAAGCGGTCTCGTCATGCGGATTTCTGTCGCCTGTGCAAGATCTGTCTCTGCGATGGCGCTTGCAGCAACCATCTGACCATCAACGAAAACCCAGTTGTTGGCTTCATTTGCACTGGTTACGATTTCTTCCTTGGTCATTTCACAGACTGTGTGGCCTGTTGAATCCGTAATCTGAACCGTGAACGTTTCAGATCCGCCGACAATGGACGGAACCAATCGCAAGACGTTGTCTTGGCTGAGTTCGGTATTCTCAATGGTGGCTGCATCGACCATTTGGCCGTCTACAAAGAGCCAGTTGCTCTCAGTGTTTGTCAACACGGTGGTGAGTTCCTGCTTGGTCATGGTCATGGCTTGGTCCCCTTTCTCGCTTGCAACAAATACAGTGAAGGTTTCTGCTCCTCCAACCATACCTGGGTTGATTCGGATTTCTGTAGAATCGTTCAACTCGATGTTCTCGAGTTCTTCGACACTGACCATCTGTGAATCAACAAAGACCCAGGTGTTTTCGTTTGTTGAAACCATCTCAACGATGCTTTCTCGGGTCATGAGCTCTTGCTCGTGACCACCTTCTCGGGCTACGTGAACTGTGAATTTCTTATCCGACATTGTTCTTCCTCGCAATCTCTGAAATTCTAGAGTATATGAACGCGCGGAAATTCGGCATGTTCAAGGATGTTCTCGGAACAAGCAAATTCATGGGCGAAGATGCACCTCTTGTCATCGATGTTGTGGACAATGGCGGACAATGGACGCATCGAGAATGGAGGATGTTGAAGTATCTTAAAGTCGACACCCAAATCATTCCAAACGACACCCCTGTCGATCAACTTCGTGAACTCGATGGACTCATTCTTTCTGGAGGTGCCGCTCGCATCGGCCTCTCAGGAGAATTAGGAAATTGTGCAGAATTTTTGAAACTCGATATTCCAATTCTCGGGATCTGTGCCGGGCATCAATTCATGGCTCGATTCTATGGAGGAGATGCTCGGGAATCACCGATTCCTGAGTTTGGCGCAATGGAAATTCAACTTCACGATGGGGGTGGCAAAATCTTTGCCGGAACCTCGAAGACACAAACGGTCTGGGAATCACATAACGATGAGGTTCATGTTGTACCTGACGGATTCTTTGTTACTGCAAGCAGCCCGTCTTGTGAAGTTCAAGGCATGGAAAACGATGCTGGAGATCGATTCGGTTTGCAATTTCATCCTGAAGTCAACGACTCTGAATTTGGCAAAGAGATGTTCGAGAACTTTGTCGACGTTTGCCGAAAAGCACGAGATGCCTAAAGCTTGAGATTGGCTTGACGAGCAAGTAAGAGAACCTGCATCGAATGCTCGAGCATGGCTGCGTTTGCCATGGCTTGGTCGAGATTTGCTCCGACTGCGTAGGCTCCATGGCCTCGAACAACAACGCAACGCATGCCGCCTTGTTGCAAGGCTTCTGCGACTTGCCGGAGGTATTCCTCAACCGCATCATCATCCGGGTCAACAATCACGACCTTGCCAATATGCTCTTTTCCGAGAACGTCGATTGGCTGAACAAGAATGAGATCTTTTTCACTGCTTGCAGCTGTCGTGTATGGCCCCTGCATGTGAATGCAAGCAGCCGGACCACCAGTAACCATCGCAACCGATGCGAGAAGGACTTCGTGAACCTTCCACTCACCAATAGCTCCACGTGGGGGATTTCCTCCAAGGCGACCTCCAACAAGTCCTCGTTCATCGAGACGAGCAAGCATTGTTGAATGGCGAGTGCTGATCATGAGTCCTGGCTCATCAGGATGAAGCATTGAAATTGCACCCATTGTCCCTTTGACCAGTGCTTCTCGACTGAGTTGACGCCCCATTCGAGCGAAGTCGGCTACGATGTGCGGAGGAATGACAATGTTGTCAAGAACGACCGGAGGCATCGGCGTTTCTTCGATTTCTTCGATGACTTCCGCTGCACCGACAAGGCTTCCGCGTAAGCGCTCGATTTCTGCTGTAAGACGAGCGATTTCCATTTCACGTTCAACATCAACCACTGATTCTTCTTCTAGCGATTCCTCAACTGGTGCCTCATTGGGTGTGCTTTCTTCTTGTGGAGGTTCTGGTTCGTCAGGCTCAGAAGATTCTTCTTCAGCGGCTTTTGGTTCCTCTGAAGCAGCCTCCTCTGGGACTGTATCTTCTTCGGATACTGGTTCTACAACGGCTTCGGTTACTTCTTCAGCGACTGTTGGCTCTTCAGCTGCTGGTTCTTCTGGTGCGTTTTCTGTTTCTTCCAAATCTGGTTCGGTAGGCGTTTCCGGGACTTCTTCGGCTACGGGCTCTTCCACTACAACTGATTCCTCTTCCGCTGGAGGATAATCGGATGGTGGGTCTTGAGGGGGGACTGAAGGTGGTCCAGATGGTAGTTCTGTTGGAGGTCCTGAAGGCGGACCTGTTGGAGGTCCTGAAGGTGGACCAGATGATCCGGGGGGTCCTGTTGGTCCGGAAGATGGGGGAGTGGCTTCAATCCCATCCATGGCACCAAATGCGCCATCGAGCATGGAGCCAAGAGCGGCCTCCTCTGCTTGTTCTCGTGCTTCTTCTGCAGAGGTTTTCTTTGTCACCATGGTCGTCCCTGACTACGCCATACCTCGCGGCTTAAATAGCGGTTCCGTTACGGCAGGATGCATACGGCCCGCTTGGTGTAGAGGTTATCATGCAGGATTGTCATTCCTGCGACCCGGGTTCAATTCCCGGAGCGGGCGCCTCACTCATCTCTCTGATGAATTGTCACTGTGCCACATACTCGGCACCAGACCTTGATACCATCAATTCGTGGGGTTGCCCCTGCGATGTCGATACTCGCTCCGCATTGGCATTGGACAACATTGCGCATGTTTGTTCCAACCCTTTGATGTTCATGAACTCAACGCTTGTTTAGGTTTGACAATGTCAGTTCGTATCGAAACATTGCTTTTGCAGTTGAAAATCCTTTGATTTCCTCAACATGAATGTCAACGATTGTCCAATCACTCCTTTTGATGATGGTTTGTAGTTGATGGACAATATCGGCCTGTTTTTCCTGAATCGACCAACCGCAAATCATCGATTTATCATAGGACAGAAGCGGTAACAGAGACGGTAGATGATCGATACTTTCGTGAGGCAAATTGACCAATAAGACATCAGCGCAACCGATCATTTCTGGCTTTGTATCTGTGAGTTCTCGTGCGTCCATGCAATCGACCACATAGGTACCTTCTTCCTTGCGCTTCGAATGAAAATATTCCATATTTTCTTCCAACAAAGGTATGGCTCCTTGATTCATGTCGTTCACGTATGCCTTGGAAACAAGTGTTGCTTCTGTGTAAAGCAGTGCCATTGAGGGTCCAACTCCAGCGTATGGATCAACGACGACAAGTGGTCGACCCTTGGTGGCAGACATTGACGACACTGCATCAAACGTCCGCATGCGCTGCGTTCCCAAACGGCCTGAAAAGTATGCAACAGCAGGATCGATATTGAATTCATGGCCATGTTCTCGGTATCGTGTTTGCGTCGAGTTATTTTCGTTTCGAGCTTTGAGTACCCGTAGGTTACGAACCCTGAATTCACCTTCAACACCAGCGTCGTGACAGACCACTCGGACGGATGGGAATTGTTCCAGCATGGCTTGAGCAATCGCTTGTTCGACCTCGATCATCTCGTCTGGAATCTTGACAAGCAAAACATCCCCTTGAACTTCGAATGCTTGGGGAAATTCATCACTATATTTGTGACGTAACTCTTCCGGAATGTGTTCCCAATAATAGCGGGCTTTCTTTTCCGATGCTTCAATCTCAACCATAGCATGGCCTTCCCAGACTGAATTGGTTGCTATTGGAGCGTTTTCGTTGAGAGGAATGGCCGTTTCTTCTCCAATTCGTTGCACTCGATGGCCTGTTTCATACCAACCATTCGCTTTGCAATGTTCAATCCAATGCGACGTCTGAGTACTCGGCACCCTCAAATGACGCATGGTTCTCGGAGAACCATCGCAAGTATGAGGTTTGAGGATGGAGGATGGCAACACCACTGGCTTTGCGCTCATTGGAATTGGGCCTGGAAGGGTTGAATCCATGACTCTCGAAGCGATTGAAGTTGCAAAAAATGCCGACGTTCGACTCTATGAAGCCTATACTGCATTATGGCCTGAAGATGAATTGACAAAATTGGAAGCATTGATTGGACCGATTGAACGCATCATGCGGCCTGCTGTTGAGCGCCCTGAGGCACTCTTTACGCAAGCACAATCGCAATCGATTGCCATCTTAGTGGTTGGGGATCCGATGCAAGCCACGACTCATATCGATTTCCAATTGCGTGCACAGAGGGCAGGCCTCTCTGTTCGAGTGATTCATGGAATCTCCGTTACAACACTCGTTCCTGGTTCAACCGGTCTTTCCGATTACAAATTTGGACGTTCGACAACCTTGACCTACCCCTACGGAGATTGGATTGTCACATCTCCTCTTGAGGTCATGTTGAGGAATCAGAAGCAAGGTCTGCACACGCTGGTGTTGTTCGATCTCGATCCGACGGGTGCTGGGATAGGGGAACAGTGTCCGATGCAGCCAAAGGATGCATTCGCTAGCATTGAGGCGATGGCGAAGAAAATTCGTGAATCGGATGTTGATGAAGCCGTAAAAGAACAAGCGAATGGTTTGTTTGATTCCATGTGTGTTCTTTGTTCGGACCTTGGAACAGATGATGCAAGTATGAAGACGGTGTTTATCGGCAACCTTGGTACGCTAACAGGCGGGAGATTGAATTGCATGGTCTTCTTAGCCAACATGTCGGAGATGGAGCAAGAGGCTATCAACCGCTGGAAGTGATACGATGGACATTGGAATTCTTCTTTCGTTCCTGTTGTTTCTCGGTTTCTTTGCTGGAGTCGGGCTAGCAAGCATGCGTGTCAAGCAAGACACAACCGACGATTATCTCGTTGCAGGCCGAGGTATGCACCCTGCCTTAGCAGCACTTTCAGCAGTAAGTACATGGAACTCAGGCTACATGTTCATCGGTTTTATTGGATTTATCTACCTCATGGGTTATTCCGCTATTTGGATCGGTGTTATCTCCACCATTGGACAGTTGATCGCATGGGCATGGCTCTACAAATTCATCCAAAAGGAAGGAAATGAACGTGGTCTTCGCTCGCTTTCTTCCCTTGTCTCTGAAAAGGCTGGGGCGCCTGAAGCCAAACTGGCTGCGGTACTCTCAGTATTTTTCCTTTCAATTTATGCTGCTGCTCAACTCACTGCTGGTGGAAAAGCGCTCTTCGTTATGCTTGGATGGCCTGAATTGGTTGGTATCCTCATTGGGTTCGTTCTCGTTGTCGCCTATTGCTATGCGGGCGGTATTCGAGCTTCCATATGGACCGATGCTGCTCAATCATGTGTTATGATCATCGGTTCCGTCATTCTCTGTTGGGTTGCTCTCGGTAACGTCGGTGGATTCTCGGGCATGCATACGGAACTTGAATCGCAGAATACTACCCTCGTCAATTTCCTTCCGACCGATATCTCCTTGGGGATTTCACTCTACCTTCTAGCGTTCTTCTTAGGCGGACTGGGTGTTGCAGGACAACCTCAAGTTGTATCAAGAGTGATGACGCTCAAATCAGATGAAGACAGGAAGCAGGCCATGATTTGGTTTTTCGTTTGGCAAACGCCGTTTATCGCCCTCATGTTCATCGTTGGACTCGCTAGTCGAGTCTTGTTTACGGACGGCGACTTCGACGCAGAACTTGGTCTACCCACACTTGCCATGGATACACTTCCAGCACTCGGTGTTGGAATGATTCTTGCTTCGATCTTTGCTGCAACAATGTCAACCGCTGACAGTCAGGTTCTTGCCTGTACAGCGGCTATTACCGATGACATCAAACCAGAATGGCGAGAAGATCACAAGACGACCAAGAAGGTCACATTGTATGTCGCAGCTGCTGCAACAATGATCTCCATCGGAGGACTCTATGTTCCTGGAGGGGATTCCGTTTTCGCTCTTGTTGTTCTTGCTGTCTACGGTCTTGGAGGAATCTTCGTCCCCCTCCTTATCATTCGATGGATGGGGTACAAACCCGATACGTTCCACTCGATTGCAATGATGATTTCTGCATTTTCTGGAGTAATCGTTTGGACGTTCCTCGGTCTAGGTGGTGACGTCTTCCCATCTGTTCCAGGCGTTGGTTCAGCTTTCATAGCCCACTTCATTATGTGTGCCGTTCGAGAAGATTCGGCTTCCAATCCATTTGGTCGGTTTGAGATTTCGCAAGATCGACAACGTCAATTGACCACAGTGGGCATCATCGCTCTCTGTTTCATTGGTGTCGCTGAAGGAGCGTACGCTGTTTATGGGCCAGATTCGGGTGAAGATTCTGATGCTAATAGAGTTGCTACGTATCAGATTGATGGAAACTTTACCCTCATCGAAATCGGATCTGGTACCGAGGTCATCTCTGATACCGCCCAAGTCTTTGCATCGAGTGATGCTGTTGATCTCAGTGGACTTAACGTGGTTGGGTTCCATATGACGACAAGTCATACGGACAATGAACAAGCATGCTTCGCTACTGCTAATACTCAGGATGATGAAGTATCGTACGAGGGCGGTATTTCAAATTACAATGTGACGAACTCTGGAACACAGCAGACACTTGAATCATCCGAATTCTGGATTGATGCCACCCTAGTTGGTAGTACAACGACAAACTCAACATCCTCAATCGCTTCGATGCTTGATGGTGGCGATGCTGGGATAGGTTCCTATGAATTTACAATCAACGTTGTGATCAACAGTGGCGGATCTCCTCCAATTTGTCAAAATGGAGACTCTGATGAATCCGTTGATTGGACAATTTCTCTCATCACACTCGACTATACGCTTACCGAAGTTAAATCGTGAATTGTTGCGTCTCATGACCGATTGACCAACCTGATTCGTTGAGTTGTATCGATGCTTCCGATTGTGGATTGTAAAGCGGATTTGTGTGGTTGAGATGGATGAAAAAAAGTTCAGGGTCGTCGCCCTTCTTTTGTCCTAATCGCTTAAGGGATTCTTCAACCGTCGGATGCGGAACAACACTCATGTCCCTTCCTTTGAGTTCGCCTCCAGACCAGAAGGTACCATCGAGAAGAGCAACATCGATTGAGAATTTCTGAAGGAATGAACGGATTGAGTCACATCCGTGTGCTTCGAGTGTCTCGACCCATGAGTCGTGATCTGGTAAGAAAAGCAGTGATCTCTCTTGGCCTCTGATGATTGTTGCATGCATGTCAGAAAGTTCTGCTCGGTGAGGCACTGGTATGAATTCAATCGTAACATCATCGATTTCAACGCTCGGAAAGGCACTCGGTTGAAGCACATTCTGTTGCAACAATTGGTTCCATGCAGGCGTGGCTTCAATTAGTTCGTGCATCGATGGGCTGCAGTGAAGTTTGATGTGACGAGCCGACATTGTTTCCCGTCCAAACAATCCAAGTCCATCCACATGTCCAAGATGAGCGTGAGTAATGAAGAGATGGTCGATGCTTGGGTTGCCCATCATTCGTAATTGTCGGCCAAGGTCTCGGGTGGCTTCGATGAGCAGTACTTATCCACTATCGGTTTCGATGCCGAGAGCGACTGGACTCCTATGATCTTCCTCGAGAAGTCCCTGACAGCATTGTCTCGTACATCCGGGTTGAGGGCGTCCACCGTCTTGGGCGAGGCCAAGGAGGGTAACTACCGCCATGATGGTAGGAGATGCTCCTGCACCATAGACATATTCAGGGGGAAGACCTCAAGCGAGGCGCCTGTTTGGATTGGTTTGACGGGCTTATGGCACGACCTGCGCAAGTATCCTTCCCTGGCCAAAAACAGCGGATGCGGATGCGTGGAACAAAACATGCAAACGATGCAACAGCAAAACGCCTTGGCCGACAATTGCGCCAACTGCTTGAAGATCCTGACGAATACCTTCCGAAAATGACGTGGAAAGGTCGTTTGAGTTGGGGACGAAAAGATCCAGTTACAAAGACGTTGCAAGATCTTCGAAAGATTGTTGCCAAGAAAGATGATGTCAAATGGCTTTCAAAGCGTATGCTTGCGAAGCGCGGCGATCCTGTTGGGAAAGCACTTGCAGGTTCATTGCATGCTGCACATGACGAAGAGATCTCACTCGTTGGTAATTTCAAATCCCCAAACTTTGGCTCTGGCTCCTTCATTCGAAGAGGTGATGGAAAACAAGGATATCTCGCAGGCCTACAGAATCATCAAAACCTCACATTGAGGATGTTGCCATGGGAGGAACACGCTCGAAAAGGAATGTACTTCTTTTCATGGGAAAGTGGTTTTGTTTGTACTGGCCCAAATCCGAACCCGCCACAAGGTTGGTTGGACGATGTCCTCGAGCGATCGCGTTTTGATTTCAAACATGAGAACATCGACGGTGTTGATGTTTATGTCGCCGGAGAAATCCAAGCCAAGGATGTTTTGAACAGTACGCCCTCAAATCAAGGATGGGTTCGACTTATGTTCAAACACGGGCCGATTCTTGGCATTGATTTGCAATCGCTGAAAGCAACAAAGGAGAAGCAGAGCGCTTTTGTTCATCACCTTGCACTTTCTATGCTCCCCCCATTGTTGACATCCATTGTCGACATCGATGCGATGTGGGTTCCGAGCGGTTGGAACGCAGACGATGAGCTTCCTTCAAGTGCTCAAGAAGGTCTTGCAAAACTTATGGGTGGTTGGCATGGTCTAACCGTTCCTGAAGGCAACCTTACAAGGGCTTGCGAGCGAGCCGTTTTGGATTCACTCGATTTCGGCTTACTCATCGGATCATCATGGAGCCAAGGAGATTCCATCGAACAAATACTTCATTCCTTGGAAAACATGCAGGGTTCAGAAGATGAAAAATTGCTAGCAGCAGGTGTCTTCCTTGAGGCAATGAATCAGACCTCTGAAGGTATTCGTATCGATTCTAGAGGGGGGCGCCAAGAACGTGAGGGGAGTCTTGTTGAAGTGATGGAAGGGGCAAGTTTGACCGATGCCGTGAACGCCTTGTGGGGCGATTTTGGTTTGGCTGGCCTCGAATCCATCGGAATTGAAGGGGATGAGGCTCAGATCATTTGGGAACAGCAATTGAAGAAGCCAAAGCCATTGAAGACCTTCCTCAAAGGATTGGATTCTTCGAGGAAAAAGGCTCAACAGAAGGCAAAGTTCCCTTACCGTATTGGCGTACTACCAGGTGCAGTAGGCGCCATTCATGACCTTGTCCTTACTGGATTGTTGGAAGGGCCGGGAATTGCTGAGCGTCAAGCCACATCTCGACATGAGGACATTGATGATGCTGCGGCAGGGTGGGCTTGGTTGCGTGCTGCAAACCGTTCAACTGGGCAAGAATGGCATTTTGAATCACTCGCTCGTGACCGAGGCGGCGCTTGGATGGAAGCCACAAAGACACTACTTGAAGCTGGAAAACAACTCCTTGAGTCTGAAGAAAATGATGGTACTAAGTTCGTGGATGCGCTCAATGCTCTCCACACTTCGACAGGGCAACAAGAGCCTCTTCCGGATCAACCCAAGGCTTGATTCAAGTCTTCCCAAAGGTCTTCGACGTCTTCAATACCAACGCTGATGCGAACGTAACCTGGCTCAATTCCGGCAGCAATACGAACATCAACAGGCATCGCCATGTGACTCGATGTCGCTGGCACTTCGATGAGAGATTCAACACCGCCCAAGGATGTCGCCTCATAGAAGAGTTTCAATTTTGACATGAAGTCCATTGCACCCTCATCTCCACCGTCGACGACGATGCCGAGCATTCCACATCCCTTCGGGACGACGCGCTGAGCGACTTCGTAATCCGAATGGCTAGGTAACGTTACATGTTGAACTCGAACAACTTTGGGATGATTTTGCAATCGTCGTGCCAATTCTGCCGAATTGGATGTCAAAATTGGCATGCGAGCATGAAGTGTGCGCATACCTCGTTCAAGTAGGTAGCAATTGTGAGGATCTGGAGCACCTCCAAAATGGACACGCCCCATGAAAATTTTTGCAATAAGGTCTTTCGAACCAACAACTGCGCCACCGAGGAGATCGGAATGGCCTCCGAGATATTTTGTTGTGGAATGAATGACCAAATCGGCGCCCATACTCAGTGGCTGACAGCCCCACGGAGAAGCGAATGTGTTGTCAACGATAACCAGCAAATTGTGTCGCTTTGCAACCTCAACCATCGCTGGAATGTCGCAAACCTTGAGGTTTGGATTTGTGATGGTTTCAATATACATGATCTTCGTATTCTCTTGAATGGCTGCCTCGTACGAAGCTGGATCTCGAATATCAGCCATGGTCGTTTCAATTCCGAGGCGCGGTAATTCTTCGGTCATTAGGCCATAGGTTCCTCCATACACATCGGCAGATGCAACAATGTGATCGCCTTGGTTGAGAAGCATCAACATGGTCGTTGAGATGGCTGCCATTCCGCTTGCAAACGTTTCAGCATCTTCTCCTCCTTCCATCGCACAGATTTTCTGAGCGACTGCATCGGAATTCACCGAGGAGAGACGGGAATAGAGGAGGGTGTGCTGTGCTCCAGCAGCCCAACCAGCATAGCGTTCTTCCGTGAGTTTGTAGGTGGATGAAAGGAAGATTGGTGTGTTCACAGAATCTCCGACATGGTTGGTTCCAGCGTGTACGTTTTTGGTCGCATCGCGGTGATTGTCGTGTCCTGCCATGGTCTCGCCCAACATTTCCTCATGACAGACAGGACTTGAACGATGTGCTACTTTTCGATGGGTTATTCTTCCCCAGAATCAAAAAGAACAACTGGTTTTGAAGATTGGTTGTTCGGATTTTCACGCAGTTCAACCATGAGATTGCCGATGAGCAATGCGCCACCGCCAACAGCAATCCATGCCGTCCAACTGGTCATATCCAAGCCTAATGCGAAGATGGTCGCCCAAACTGGTTCGAGGGCATAGATGATGGCTGCTTGGACAGGGTGGAGGAATCGTTGAAGCAGATTCAACAACAACAAAGCGAACAACGAACCAATCAGGCTTAAACATAGCAATGGAAGGATGACTCCATCGTTTGCGACAACCGATAATGCGTCAGATGTTGATGCACCTGCCGTAAGAATCGCCACCACAAGGCTTCCCATTGCAACGATGAGGAAGGATGTGCTCGTCACACCAATTGGGCTCATTTCTTTGGTTATTTTCTGTGTATAGAGGATATGCAGGGCGAAGAAGAAGGCGCAAAATACCGTGAGAACTTCACCTGCACCCCACGACAAATGCGGCGGTCCTTCGATGAAACCTGCTCCAAATGTTGCAAGTGCAACACCAAGAATCATCGTTCGAGTCACCTTTTGTCCAGTAAGTGTTGTCGTAATCAACGCGGTAAAAACGACGTAAAGTGAGGTCAAAAAAGCTGATGTCGATGGTGTAATCGAGTCGAGACCAATCATCTGCGTGATGAAACCAATAAGCAAGATGCTTCCAAGAATCGCACCTCCTTTCCACAATTGTTGATTGCCTAGTGCTGAACGAGCTTCCTTTGAAATCAAGAAAAGAGCAACAAAGGCGATCAAAAATCGACCTGCGACGAGTGTTGCAACAACAGGAGTTCGACCATAGGCCTCGATTTCTGGTTGGATGGCATTCATGGCTTGTTTCATCCAGATGAAGGTTGCACCCCATGCAAACGTTACAGCGAGAAGGCCCCCTGCCGCCTTTCGACGCATCAATGCCTCCATGATTCCTCTCTTCCATTCATAGTGCATAGTGATGATGGTCTGTCAAGAAGGCTCAAAGGGCGCCGAGAAGTGGTTACATCATGGCGTCTTGGGAGGAGCCCATTGATACTGGCGAAGTACCTAAATCCGGGTCAACATTTGATGCCATTGTTGTTGGTGGCGGGCCAGGTGGATGTTCTGCCGCAGGCTATCTCGCCATGGCTGACAAGAAAGTACTCTTAATCGAAAAAGGGGTTTGGCCTCGAGACAAAATTTGTGGTGACGCTGTTGGCGGAAAGTCCCTGTCTCATGTCAAAGCCCTCGGTGTCAAAGAAACGCTTGAGTCAACACCGCATTTCAGAGTGAATGGAATTCTGTTCTCCAGCCCAAATGGGAAGGAAGTACGCGTTCCATTACCTGAAGAGGATGTCGCTCGCCTTGAAGCTGGATATGCATTACCTCGGCAACAATTCGATCATTTGCTCTTCAATCGTGTCCAGGAATTAGTTCGCGAGAAAGGAGGCTCTGTCATCCAAGGTGGCTCGGTTAAGGACGTCCTGTACAACGATGGAGACGACCCAGGAAAAGGTACTGGTTCAGAGCGAAAAGCCAGTGGTATTCAGTTGACTGTAGGTGGAAGAAAAGGTACAGTGATGGAATTTCATGCTCCAGCCATCGTTGGTGCGGGAGGATACCTCTGCCCTGTTGCAAACGCGCTTGTTGTCGATACTTACGGAGAACAAATGGTGGATCGCAAACACTATTGTGGCGGCTATCGCGAATACTGGGATGGTGTCAAGGGCTGTGAAGGAAACATTGGCGATATTGAAATTCACTTTGTGGATACCATCATCCCTGGCTATTTCTGGATCTTCCCTATTGGAGAAGGACGGGTCAACGTTGGCTGCGGAATGGTCATGCATTTGATGGATAAGCAATCGAAGAAGTTGAAAGCCTTGCAAAAAGACATTATTGCCAACCATCCACAGTTCAAGGAACGTTTCGCAGATGCAACGATGGTGAAAGGAAGTGCCAAAGGTTGGCAACTCCCATTCGGATCACCAAGGAAGAAGCAAAAGAATCAGCCCCGAAGAATGGCCATGAATGGTGCATGGCTCATAGGAGATGCTGCAAGTCTCGTCGACCCATTCTCCGGCGAAGGTGTTGGCAATGCGCTCGTCACAGGTGAAATCGCTGCACGGCACATCGTTGAAGGACGCTCTCCCGAAGAATACCAAAACGAAGTGTGGGCGACCCTTGGTGCTGAACTCAAGAACAGTTATCGAATGCAATCGCTCAGTCGAAAATCTTGGTTGCTCAATTGGTTTGTTGGTAAAGCGAGTCGAAAGCCAGAGTTGCAAGAGATGATGACCGAGATGATTGCAAGCAAGGAAGCGCAGGAAAATTTGCACTCTCCATGGTTCATGTTCAAGACCTTGATGTTCTAAGGTGGCATCATGGGCACTGCACTTGAGGGCATCAAAGCGGTTTTTCTCGATCTTGATGGAACAATCTATCTTGGTGGAGCATTGATTGATGGTGCGTTGGATTTTCTTAATCGCTGCGATGAGCAAGGTGTGAAGCGATTCTTTCTTTCGAACAACTCCTCTCGTAGTGTGCAACAATACGTAGCAAAATTGGAAAAGATGGGGATTCCGGCGACCGAGGAGGATGTGTTGTTGTCAACACATGATTGCATTGCTTGGCTTCAACGACAACACGTGACTGAGACATATTGCGTAGGCACAGAAGGAATGTGTGAAATGCTTGAGAATGAAGGTATTGCAACCCGATCAGAGCATCCACAATATGTCGTTCTCGGTTATGATACTGAAACAACCTATGAGCGGTTAGAGGCGGCTAGCATACACCTTCACGCTGGTGTCCCATTGATGGCTTCGCATCCAGATATGGTATGTCCGTCTCCAGATGGTGGCCTACCCGATGTTGGCGCCTTCCTCGCACTGTTCAAAGCAACAACGGGTGTTACCCCCGTTCACATTTCCGGGAAGCCCAATCCAGGAATGATTCTCCACAAAATCGAGGCGTTAGGTTTGCGACCAGAAGAATGCGCTATGGTTGGCGATCGGCTCTACACAGATATCGCGATGGCAAATCGAGCAGGGTGTATGGGGATTCTCGTTCTCTCTGGGGAAGCGACGGAAGCGGATGTTGGAGCATTGCCTGAGGGAGCGGAACAACAACCAACACTTGTTGTTCCATCGGTTGATGCTCTGCTAAGGTGATCATTTGGGATTAAAGCAACGTTGGAGTCTCTGGAAGAAAAGACGTGTCGTCTTTCCCCCAGATGAGATTCATCAGGCTGGAGAAAATGCTGAGCTTCGGCTAGAGAAACTATGCAGGGCTGCTGGGAAGAGTAAGCAGTGGTCTGTTTACCCGTCTGTGCGAATTCCAGATCCGGACGGAGGTCGTCGTGAAATCGATTTGATTCTTGTATCAGGTACGACCGTTCTGGTTGTTGAACAGAAACATTGGTCTGGACGTTTCGAAGTCTTTGAAGATGGAGAATTTCTTCAACATCGAAACAAAGGGGGAGAGCACAGTCATGCCACAGTAGCACATCGAATCGCACGTAAAGCAAGATTATTGGAGGAAATCCATCGCAAACGATACCCTGACAATGCGATGACTTTTCAGGTTCTTGTAGCGATGACGCATCCACGCTTGGAGTGGCCAGAAAAAATTCCTGAACTCCCTGCTGAAATGGTCAATGAGGGACAACTCCTCGATCGCATTCAATCGACCGGAGGCGAGAAAATCGATTCAGAATTTTTTGAAACAATGGATGGGTTTGGAACTTGGGATGAGATTCACATGCATGGCGGATTGAAACTCAAAGGCGATCTTCTCGACCTTGGCCTAGGCTCAGGTATAGAGGAATGGGATGTTCATCGTGATGGTGAATTGAAGGCAAGCACCAACCACCCTCGAGGGGTTTTTTCTATTTTCAAAGAGACAGTAAGTCAAATCACATTGAACGATTCTGGAGGGAGACACATCGAAATCAAGTGCAAGGAAGGCCCAATGTTGAAGATGCATGTGGTTGGACAAACCAATTCTGAACAGGTTGATTGGATGCAGGTTGATAGGGTTCTTGCTTCCAAAAGACCAGGGGAGTGGGGATGATGGCTGAATTTTGGATTGAATCGATCGGATTGGTTGCCGGGTTCATTGGCATTGTAGCCTGGATTCCTCAGATTCGTCGCGTTTGGGTCGATGAAAAGGAGGAAGGGATTTCTCTACCGACCTTCATTGCCGTAACAGCTTCACTGTCGCTATGGCTTGTTTATGGAATCATCGTCAATTCCATTGCCATGATCATATCGAACATACTGACACTAGCGTTCATCATTGCGATAACGCTCGGCGTCTATCGAATTCGAAACAAGCCATCTGAAGATGAACTCAACAAACTGACTTCGTCGTCTCAATAATGACTGCACCAATCTTGTATGGATCACCGTTTGAAGCCGGTCGTCGATCCTCGAGTCGTCCGACCCAACCGTCTGTTGGAACAGATGCTGGAACACGAATCGATGCTCCACGATCGGAAACGCCATATGAGAATTGGTCAATGGATTGTGTCTCGTGAAGACCTGTCAAACGCTCTTCATTGTGAGCACCATAGACAGCCATGTGTCGTTCAATGTTCTGACCGAACGCTTCACAGATGCTGTCAAAGAGTTCCTTACCGCCCTTGTCACGCATAGCTCCATTCGAGAAGTTGGCGTGCATTCCAGAACCGTTCCAATCGCCCTTGATTGGTTTTGGATGGTATTCAATGTAGTAGCCATAACTCTCTGTAAGGCGATCAAGCATGTATCGTGCAACCCAAAGTTCATCTCCAGCTTGCTTTGCACCCTTGGCGAAAATTTGGAATTCCCACTGGCCGCAAGCAACCTCTTGGTTGATTCCTTCAAAGTTGAGGCCTGCCTCTAAACACAGATCAGCGTGTTCCTCGACGAGTGCTCGACCGTGCGTGTTCTTTCCACCTACGGAACAATAGTACAGTCCTTGGGGACCTGGGTAACCGCCAACTGGGAAGCCAAGTGGGAGTTGTGTGTCGACATCCATAATGAAGTACTCTTGCTCAAATCCGAACCAGAAATCATCATCGTCATCATCGATGGTTGCTCGGCCATTGCTTGGGTGAGGGGTTCCATCAGGGTTCAGAACTTCGCACATGACGAGGTAACCGTTCACGCGCTGAGGATCTGGGAAGATGTTCACAGGCTTGAGGAGGCAATCGGATGAACTTCCATCCGCTTGCTTTGTTGAGGAACCGTCAAACATCCAAATAGGACATTCTTCAAGTGTTCCAGTAAAGTTCGAACGAACCATTGTTTTACTACGCATGTTTTGCGTTGGTTCGTATCCATCTAGCCAAATATACTCAAGTTTTGCTTTATCACTCATGGTATCATACGCGTCGCTGTGAGGACGGTATATGAACCATTTGCTCATTATTTTTGTTAAAAAATGTAATTAGTGAATAGTAAATGGGAGAATATCTTATCAAATGACAAATAAGGTTGATTCGTCTATCCTTTTTCTTGGACATTTGCGCGAATTTTTGGAATAGCGTTTGTCAAACGCACAAAAAATCCTGCTCGCCTTGTGAGGGGTCACTGATTGTTCGCCGCTTCATCCGATTGAGGTGTGATGAGAATTCCGTCTGTTGAGCGTTCAATGACCGGGAGTTCTGCAACCGATAGTGAAGGAAGTACGTGGACTGTGCATGTGTTTCCACAAGCTGGGGCGAGATAATCTTCGCCTTGATCGCTGAGAACAAACCGGATGCCGTGACCTGCAGGCAGTAGCGCATCAATCGCTTGGAATTCCATCAGCATGGTAATTTCTTGTCCTGGAATGACCGTTTGTGCTTCATAGCCACCTGCATGGTAACGAACATCCATCGTCGCATGCCCAAGCCGCAATCCCGTCTCAGCATCTTGCATTTCAACAAAGATCTGTCCTCCATCAAATGTAGGAACTGCGGAAAGGTGAATTGTAGCCAAACCAGCGATGTGAAGGTCTTCCGTTTCGCTCATTGCAGAACATTCCACCGTCAAGGATTGGCCTCCTCCAACCACAGGTGCGCCTCCTCCAACGAAGGCTCCATCGTTGGTGCAATCACCCAAATCGAGTTGGCGCCATTCAACATCAGCAGGCGGCCAAGTCTCCTCAATACGCCATTGTCCATCGTTTCGTTGGATTTGGGCGTGCAATGCTGGCTTTTCACCTACCCCTTTGAGATAATATTCCATCCATTCAAAGAGATCTTGTCCCCAATCCCATCGTGTCATGTTCTGAATGGCTTCTCCACCATAGCCCGAATCCTGAGCATTGTGCTTGGTCCATTGATCGGGATAGTTGTGTTCCCACTGGCCAATCATTCCTGCAACTTCATAGCCGTTGTCGATATACTCTTGGTACCAGTTCACGCCTGGCGGGCCACCAAAGACCATGTGGGGATCAACGTTCCAATCCTGAAGCCCCTGTACCCAGTAGATGCTTCCATTGTACTTCCCGAGCGCTTTGTCGATATGGCTGCGTTCGTCGTAGTAATTGTCCATGTATGGGTCGAGTTCACCTAAGCCATAACGCGTTGGTCCAGCAAGGAAGCCTTCGACAACGTCTCCACACAAATTGTCCAAATCATCGTCGTCGTAATCAAGAATCGATCCACCGTAATTGGAGTGCATCACTTGACTTCGTGCTTCTGCACTACCGTTCTTGTAGAGGAGTGGCCCAAGTGCAGTCGTACCAGAAATGGGGACGATGGTTTTCAGGTACTGGCTTCCTTGTGCGGCTGCTTCCCAAGCCGTAGCGCCCTCGTAGGACTTTCCATAAATGGCGACATGTCCATTGCTCCAATTCTGTGTTCCAAGCCATTCAACGGCCATGTGAATGCCGAGGCCTTCCCCATCACCACGATAATCGAAGCATCCGGTGCTCTCTTCCGTAGCAAAGACTGCGACTTGTGCCAGAGCATATCCATGGGGTACGAAGTTGTCATAGATGAATTCGCCTCGCCCAGCACTCACAACATTTGTTGGAGACGATTGACTTCCAGGCGAGCCATAATCAAAGTAGGGGCTAACAACAGCGATGACAGGCACTTGCTCGCCCTCTTCGGTGTTCGATGGAAGCCAGTAGGAGAGGTGGACTTCAGCAGTGTTTGGCCCTCCTTCCCATGTTCCTGAAGTATCGACCTCGATGTTCACTTCTTGAACTGGGAGTGGTTCATACGGCCCATCTTCAAGCACTCTCGAATAGGAGCCTGTCCAGTTCCATTCAAGTGTGTGCCGATCGTAAATGTCCGGATATTTTCCCACCAATTCCTCTTCTGATGCAGTGTTTGCGTTACCAAAACATCCCGAGAGAGTCATACTCAGCATCATCGCAACGAGAAGAAGAGCCAATCCACCTCTTCGCGTCATGTTCTTGCCTGTTTATAGTGACATAAACGGTTTGCGTCTTCTCCGCAAACTATGATTGGTAGCGATGCTTGGAGATGCACATGGAGGCAAGCGATGCGTGGAAAGTGCGATGGGAAGCCTCAACCTTGCCGATGGCAAAAACGTTCATGCAAGTCGCATGTCGGAAACAAAGCCTCGTTTGCCTTGCGGCTGACCGGTATACGATGGTTGAATTGTTCGATTTGCTTGAAGCGGTTGGTTCATCCATTGCAGCCTTGAAGACGCATGTTGATCTCATTGATGATTGGAATAAAGCTGAATGGACCCGCTTCTGTGCACTCGCCCAAGAAATGGACCTCCTTATTTTCGAAGACCGGAAATTCGCAGACATTGGGAAGATTTCCCGAAAGCAAATGGGTGGGATTTACAACATCAAGGAATGGAGTGACCTCGTAACGGCACATCTCATCAGTGGGCCGGATATTGTCGATGGTTTGCAAGCAGCGTGGCAGGATGCATCGAGAGAAGGTGGCGTCTTGCTCCTCGCCCAAATGTCAAGTCGGGGGAATCTCCTCAACCCGAACTACACATCCACAGTGGTTGAAGCAGGACGAAGTCATCCTGGTGTGTTCGGCTTTATCGGAAATGGTTCCAATGCCGACTCTGTACGAGAATTGCGCACAATGGTTGGAGATGAGAAGATGATTTGGACACCGGGTGTTAATCTCGCAACCGGAGATGGTGAAATGGGACAACGATATGGCGATCCCTATGAAGCGGTTATGGCTGGGTCAGATTGCATCATTGTTGGTTCTGGAATTCATGGAGCAAAAGATCCTGCGGCTGCAGCGAGAGCATACGCAGAAGTGTCATGGAAAGCGCTACTGGAGCGGTGAGCGTGCAGATTTTTTTGTTTCTCATCGGACTTGTTCTTTTTGCAGGTTTACTCGCTCTCTTGTACTGGGGCTATTGGAATGCCAGAAAATTGGATCGCCAAATCCAGCAAGGCGATCCGTCCCTCCTAACAACGAGCACATACCAAAGGGAACAGGTCATTCAAGCGCCTCAAGGCTCAACCATCATGGAAGGGCAAATCATTCAATTGCCAGGCCAATATGTGCAACCAGTGCATGTGCGGTCTGACCAATCACATCAATGAGTCAAGGTAGCCCTGCTGGTATGCAAAACCTGCGCCTAAACCAACAAGAAGGAGGAGAAGGAGCACGAGTTTGTTGCCTTTTTTCTTCACAGGAGGAGTGTTTGAGACCACTGGTTCAACTGCCGGTAATTCTGCAAGAGGTGGAAGCGCTTCTAATGGAGGAAGTTCTGTAATGGGAGGGATTTGTGGTTCATCTGGCTGAGGTTTGATTCGATCTTCTGGATATAGGTCATCGAGGTCTTCAAGTCCTGGCGCCTCAGGAATTGGTCCAAGAACCTGATCCCAAATTTCGTCAAGTTGGGTTTGGCTGACCGGTTTAGCGAGCCAACCCACAGCACCAGCTGAATAGGTTGCATGAACCGCCAATTCACGAAGTCGGTTTGGGGCAATGAAGAGAATTCGCGAGTCGCCTCCATGTTCACGCATTTCAAGGGCTGCAAGATGCCCATCGAGCGATGGGATATCCAATGACATGACAACGAGTTCAGGATCGAGTTTGATGTATTCATCAACAGCAAGATCTCCATCTTCACAAACTTGCGTGGCAAAACCTCGCTTCTTGAACACTTCACGTAAGCGCATTATTGACATGTGATTGTTGTCAACAATCAGCACTGTCGGCGCTTCATCTGAAGATACTTCACTGACGTACGACATCGCAACCAACTCATCTGAGACAATGCTTGCTCATCAATGAACCGATGAAATGAATGCATTCAAGTCATTCTTCACTTGAAACATCTTCCACCGGGCCTTGGCGGGGATTTTCAAAGGTTTGGCGAACGTTTTCCATGTTCGCTTCTTCTTCCTCCATTCGCTTCTTCCGCTTTGGCGCTTGCATGAATTGCATTTGGAGTTCGCTGATGACGCCTTTCAACATCGCTTCAGCAGACGTGTCAAGATTGCCTTGTGTTTTGTTTTGCAACATACGCAAAATGTCGATGATGTCTCGGGCTTCAGAGAAATTGAACTGTAAGCCTCCAGCAGGGTGTTCAAGGAGACCAAGATTGGCCATTGCTGAACGTTGGAACATATGAACCACGGTGAAGAATGTCTCAGTTTCTTTGTCTTCAAACATAATGAAACCTCATGAAAACATTTCATCCAACAACCAATCTGGGTTGAATTGGAGAAGATCGTCGTACCCCTGTCCAACCCCTGCAAAAACAATTGGCCGGCCTGTTGCAAAAGCAATTGAAAGACCTGCGCCACCCTTTGCATCCGTATCCATCTTGGAGAGGACGGCTCCATCAAATCGCATCATTTCTTGGAACATCTTGGCCTGATCCACTGCGTCGTTTCCTGCAAGAGCGTCGCCTACAAAGAGAACAAGGTGTGGGTTTGCTACTCGGCGTACCTTCTCTAATTCTTTCATCAGATTGGTCTTGTTTTGCATACGTCCTGCTGTATCAACAAGAACGACATCGATATTCTTTGCTTTCGCCGATTCAATCGCATCTCGGGCAATGGCTGCAGCATCCCCTCCACGTTGACTCGAAATGCATCGTATTCCAAGATTCTCGCAATGGGATTCAAGTTGTTGAATGGCTCCTGCTCGGAAGGTATCGCCAGCTGCTGCAATCACCGAATGCCCATTGGATTGGAGGCGATTGGCAATTTTTGCAGCGGTCGTTGTTTTACCCGTTCCGTTGACGCCAACAAGCATGACTACCACAGGAGCATCGCCTTGATCCAAGAACGATTGTACCGATGCATCAAAATCCCAGTATCCTGCTGAAAGAAGGTTGCGAAGAGCACGTTTTAATGCGGCTTCCAATACTTTAGCTAAATCTGCGCCACGTCGCAATCTCGCTCCAACGAGGCTCTTTCTCAAGGCATCCAGAACCGACGTAACTGCTTCACTTGAGATGTCGGATTCAAGGAGCATCCATTCAAGTTCTTCGAGGAGGTCATCCAGAACTTTTCCAGGTTTGATGACTCGGCCACCTTGCTCAACAATACCGCCTCCAAGGTCGATCGATACTGAACCCGATTGTGTTGTGATATCTGCGCGCTTTGTCGAGCCTCGCGGTGCTGCCTTAACTTCGACCAATTGTCGACCGGTTGTCGTGCGCATCATCGATAGGTCGACTTTGGAGCCTTTTGGTTTCGCAACAGTTGTCGCTTTCCGTCGCTTCAATTCTTTTTGGCGTTCCTTCTCCAATTTCTCGAGTCGCTTGCGTTCCTTCTTTGAAAGCGTTACAGGGAGGGTAATTTCATCTTCTTCATCCTCCCAGTCATCCCAATCATCGTCCGGGGATTCAATCACCGTTTCTTCAATTGGGTCGTGTTCCACATCCGGAACGTCCTCTTCCCAGTCTTCTTCAATAGGCGTGAGTGATTCAAGAGCGGCGACGGCTTCTTCGGAATCTTCAGCCGCAGTCAGGGCATCTGAATCGACTTCTTCTGCGACTTCCTTAACGCGCTTTTTGAAACGATCGAACAGCCCCATGAAATCACCTAGTCGTCCAAGGTCAGTTCATTCCCAAACATTCCACCTCGGCGTCGTTTTGGTTTCGAGGTTGTCGGCTCAGAAGGCTCGGATTGAGGTTCTTCTTCATCAACCGGTTGGATTGATTCTGATTGAGACTGTGTTTCAGCTGCCGCAGTGAACGATTGAGCCAGGGAAGCGATGGTTGATTCAAGTTGCTGACTTTGGGATTGGAGATTTTCAAGAAGGGTTCCCAGTTCCTCCATCCTTTCACGAGTTAGTGACGCTGCATCGGACCATGAGCGTTCACCAAAAATACCGCTTCCAAGGTCAACAATTGTTGTTCCTTCTCCGCCACCGGGATGTTGACACGTAAGCGTCACGCCTGCACCAATCGAAACGTGCATTTTCATCGCTTCATCGTGATTTTTCTTTGACAGGGTTTCAAGAATGGTGGCCGTAACGTCGTGTTCACCAAGGACATTGATGACTTGTTCAATCCGTTCTTGAACTTCATGAAATCGTTCTCGATTCATTTCGACGAGTCGTGCCGTTCGTTGAAGTTCTGATTGTTCCACGAGACCGCCTCAACAACGCCTGTGATGCGACCTTCATGAATGCGGCGATGCTGCAATCACTCTTCTTCAGCCACTGGTGCAATGGTGCCACCAGCTGCTGCAATTTCTTCACGGAAGTGGTGAAGAACGCTTGGTTCAAGAGAGGTTCGAGGATCGATTTCGTTGACAGAATCGATGTTAATCGCACGACGTGATGCTTTATGGCGGGAGCCGATGATCGAGTAGACTCGGTGTTCTGCATCGGCTTTTGAGGATGCTACAACGTCGAGTGAGAATTTTTGTCGGAGTCGACCGAACGGAGCTTGTCCATCAACACGGAAGGCCTTCATGATTCCTAGGCGACTCGTTTCTTGATTTAAACGCGATGGTTGGTGGTAGGCGCGAGCATCGCGTGTTTCATCAACGTGGAAGAGCAGCATGAGGTTGTGCGAAGCCTCCTGTTAGCGTTCCTCCTCCTCGCAGCACCTCTCCCTGTAGGAGAATTGGTGGAGAGTGAGGTGTTTTTCGGCCAAGAGATTGTGCTTCAACTTCCGGAAAATCAAGTCTGGAGTCAACACGATTGGAGTGAATTGAGTGCTTTCGGTTACAATCCCCTTCGTCTCGTCACCCCTTCAGAACTCCTCGTATGGAAATCGGCCGTTGATGCCCAGCACCCTCGAGCCTCTGAAAGTGATGCGAAGGAAGCTGCTTGGAAATCGACCCCGGCTGACGGTCAGCTGGTTCGAATCGTGTTTGAACCTGGGCTTCCAACACACGCCGTTGATTATGTTCAGCAGCAGATTCAAGATTATGGAAACAATGTATTGGGGTCAATCGACCAGGGGTTTTTGCCTTCGATGACGATTGTTTGGACTTCTGAGGCCAGTATGGAACAACTCGCAAATATCGAGGGTATACTTTGGCTTGAACCTCAGGTGATGACCGAAGGAAGAAACCTTGAATCTGCGAAATTGCTAACACAATCATCCTCCAACGCGTATCCGTCCGCTTGGACGTATGGGCTCAATGGTTCTGGGGTTGTTATCGGTGTCGCCGATACTGGTATCGATTCAGACCACTCGTGCTTCCGGAACATCTCAGATGCTTCAATTGGTTTCGATCATCGGAAATTGTTGCATGTGAACACAACCATCGATGATTGGGACAATTCAGGACAGTCCGATTACCGTCACGGTACACATACTGCTGGAATTCTTGGTTGCCATCCGTTCACTACTGCAACAGAGGACGACATTCCCTCTGCTGTCATGTCCCTTGGATACGATACTCGATTGGTTGTCCAAGATATTGTTTCAGAACAAGGATGGCAGCCTCCAGATGTGGATTTGCTCCTTGCCGAATCTGCGATGTATGGCGGGTATCTTCATTCCAATTCATGGGGCGATGATACCACGGATTATACCTTGAGATCGGGTGATTTCGATGCTTTCACTCGCGAATTCCCTTGGACGTTACCACTGATTGCACCTGGAAATAATGGTGGCTCAGTTCTCGAACCTGCTAACGCAAGAAATGTGATTGCGATAGGGGCATCGACAAAGGATGTCGTGCCTGAGCGTTGGATGTCGTCCGTCCATGGGCCTACGGATGCAGAAACACGCGGAATCTTTGCTCTTGCTCCTGGCGTGTCAATTGTTTCTGCACGCTCGGATGGATCTCCTGACACGTACAACGCTGGACAGCACACACTAAGCGGAACAAGTATGTCGACGCCAATGGCAGCTACCTTTGCAAGCGTCTTACAGCAGATGGTTCAGGAAGGTTGGTTGACCGGGCACAACGAGACACGAACAGAGCATGCTCTTGAACAGCGTGCTCCTTGGTTTGAATCCGAAACATCTCAGAATAGTGTGCTTCTCGGAGATGGGTTCACTCCTTCAGCACCGATGATGAGGGCTTTACTTTCACTTTCCTCAACACCATTGAATGAGGCGAATAGAAACGGTGGCGAGGGTGGATCAACTGCTCCGAATACTTACGATGGTTGGGGGTTGCTCAATCTTAGTGAGATTATCAATTTCGATAACCTAGCCCTACCCTCATCCGATGGCGAACGTCCTGTGACAGATGTTTGGATTCATGATTCCTACCGTCTCGTTGGAAAAGATCCAGCAGACCACCTCCTTGATCGAATGGGTGATGCTCAACCGATAGAGTATCTGATGGAAAACAACTGGGATGGTGAAGGAGCAGTTGGTCCTTTCCTAGAAACAGGTGATGTCTTCCAACAGCGATTCATCCTCAACGGCGATTCTCTCGATGTTCGATTATCGATTCAAGCCAAACCGGAACCGCACCTTGTCGATGATGTCCAACTCATGGTTCGTCTGCCTGATGGTCGATTTGCAGTTGGAGAGAGTTACCGCAGTGATGGTCGTTCAATGCTGTATTACGATTTCGCAGACCATTTGAACACAACGGTCTTCCCTTCAACAAACGAAACGACCGTAGGAATTCATTTGGATGAAAACACATTGAGTGGTATTGAGTACGCTGATGTTTTCGTCATTGGACGTTACATCACGCCTGGAAATCAACCCGGTACATTGGGTATTGAAGGAGATCGTGTAGGATTTGGTCTTGCGCTTCGAGGTGTTGAACTCGATCCACTAAATCATTCAGATGCAGATGGTGATGGTATTCCCTACGAAGACGATGAGTGTCCATTCACCAACGCTCTTGGCTGGGATGCGAATGAAGATGGCTGTATTGATGACCATGATGAGGATGGTATCGCAGATAATCTCGATGATTGTTTGACAACACCTCAAGGCGTGCCTGTCACATACAGGGGTTGTGCGCAACAAAATGATGTTCCTCGTATTTTCATTGATGATGTCTTGTTGAAAGAACACGGAAATGAAACTATCACCGTTCTCTACTCCATTCTCGATGAGGATGATGTGAATGTAACGATTGTTTTGGAGCGTGTTGAACCTATGGCTGGTAGCGTCGAGGTTTGTTCAACAACTGTCAGGAATAATTCGTGGAATCAGTGTTTGGTCAACATCCCTCAAGACTTCTTTCCCCTAAGTCCAAATGGAAATTGGACGGTGCATATCCTCGCACAGGATTTGAATTCGAGTTCATGGACATCTCCCGCCTCAACAACCACACTTTCAGAACCATTCACGATTTTTGTACCTGAACAAACAACAGCTATTGAAAGTAAATCTATTTCGTGGTTCAGCACGGCGTTATGGTCGTCGATTGCGTTAGCATTCCTTGTCTCCGTCCTCATTCAATTGAAGTTCAATAAAAGCGGAAATCTGGAGAATTAGGCATCCAATTATCCATGCTTAGGAAGGGCTATCTTCAAACCTTATGGCATCCACGCATGTTTATCCGAGAAGGTGTTCATGATGAGCGGACGATTATATGTTGGGATTGACCTAGGAACGTTTCAGTCGACTATTGCTTCAAGTGCGGGTGCCATGCATTCCGTAGAAACTGTGGTTGGACGACCAAAAGACCCGGTAGCACGAAACTTCCTCAAGCGAGATGTTCTCTTTGGCGCAGATGCACTCAAGAACAAACTTGCTTGCAACCTTTACCGTCCAATGGCAGCAGGTGTTGCTCAGGATGATGAAGCAAACCTCGCTGCAGCGAAGGCTTTCGTTTCACACCTGATTGAAACCGTTGATCCTGAAGAATTCGACGAAGTCTTCGGCGTCATCTGTTCTCCAAGCCACGTTTCCTTTACCGACAAGAGCAACCTTGTTGCAACACTTCGTGGTCAAGTCAATGCCATCATGGTCGTTACAGAACCATTCGCTACTGCATTCGCCATCAATGAAATTGGTGGATCCATTGTCGTCGACATTGGAGCAGGAACGACAGACATTGCCCGAATCCATGGCACCTTCCCAACCGACGAAGACCAAGTTACCATCCAAGAAGCTGGCGACTGGCTCGACCTTGAGTTGAAGAATCTCATCGCCAAGAAGTTCACTGGAGCGCAGATTACCAAGGACATGGTTCGAAAGTGGAAGGAAGAATCCTCCTATGTCGGTGGCGATGTTCGAACGGTCGAAGTCTCTCTATCCGTTGATGGAAAGAGCCAGAACGTCGACATTGGCGACCTCATCCAAGAGGCGTGTGAATTGTTGGTTCCTAAAGTCGGAAACGCCATCAAGCGCATCGTTGCTGAAGCGGATCCAGAATACCAACCAGTTCTTCGAAACAACATCATCTTATCCGGCGGAGGTTCCCTTATCGAAGGTCTCGCTGAGCGAGTTGCACGAGAAATCTCTGACATCGGTGATGTCAATGTCTGGTGTGTTGAGAACCCGTTGGAAAAGGTCGCTGAGGGTGCACTCATGCTTGCAGGTGAAATGCCTGATGACATGTACACCGCCATCAACTGATTTGGTTCTGTAGATTCACTACGAAATCGGGCATCTCATGCCTTGATTTACAGGGAAGGTTCAAGAGTGGTTGAGGTTCGATAGTCCCCTGTATGACGCTCGGCGCTCCCAACCCAGACGCCTCTCGTGGGCAAACAACCAGTCCTGGAAACGACAGGGCTGCTCTTGAAGGGATGCTGAAAAGTTATCCAGTCGATCAACTGGTCGAAGAGGTTCTCATCGCTTGGGATGAACTTGGACGAAGGAACGAAGAGGTTGTGACAATCAAGCAACGTCTACGTGTTTTGGAACTTGACCTTGCGGAACGGGAAGACGAAGTCGCACCCGAAATCCAACGCCTTCATGAATCTGAGGAGCAATTGAAAGAAGCCGAAGCACGTATTGTTCATCTTGATCGTCTCTTGAATGATACTCGACAAGAGCTGGACGCTCAGTCGTCTTCCCTTTCCAAAGAACAACAAGATGCTCTCCATGAAGAGGTTGAGCAACTTCGCACATTGAGCATCTCTCAGGATGAGGTGATTGCTGAAATGGAAGGTCGAATGGGCCTTATGGTCGAAGCACTTGAGAAGGCGGCTGATGCTGGGCTTACCTCGGTAACTGCTGATGAGGTCCGCTCTCTGAAAAATCAACTCGATGAAAAATCCGCCCAATACGATGCTGAAGTGGCTGCAAACAATGCTCTTGAAGAAGAACGTCAACGTCTACGTGACATTGCCGATCGAATGCGTGGACTCTTGGACGCTCGTGACAAGAGGCTTGCAGATTTAGAAGAGCAACTTGAACGCGTCATGCAAGGACCTCGTTCAGTCTCAGCAGAGCATGATTACCTGGTGGAGCAAATTGAAGAAATGAAGCGTCGCCTCCTCGAACGTAATCGGGAGTATGAATCCCTACGTCGTCGTGAGCGTCGCCTCCATACGGATGTCTTTGAGCGAGATGAGCGAATCCAACAAATGTCACTGACCATCACGGATCTTGAGGCCGCCCTCACCGATCGTGTTGCTGAAATTCGAGAGTTGGAATCTCAAAACGTGGTTGCAATGCAAGAGGTTACCAGTGTACGACGCGGTGAACGAACCCGTGAGGTTGTTGGCCGTGTCTTCGCCGATTCACTCTCTTTGGTACGAGGGCATGATGCGAGAGAAGCAAAGCGAGAAGCTTATGCAAACAGTCCGGATGTTGAACGTACACTCTCCACACCTGATGCTGACGATATGCGAAATCTAGCAGAAGGTGGTACGGTTGATTTGGGAGTCGAAGAGACGGAATTGCCTCAAGGCATGGATGTCGATGGCGTTCGTCCACCTTCCCCTGGTGGTAGTGGAGACCCTGTCCTGTTCGACGATGATTCAGAGAGCGTTGATGAGTGATTGCAATCGCTCCTTGAGTAATTGTAAATCATCATACTCTTCCGTAATTGTACCAGTTACGATGTAATCCGCTCCTGCCTCCGCAGCAGCCTTCATTTGTTCTGGTGTACGTATTCCGCCCCCAACAATGAGAGTGCAATGCATTGCTGATTTTGCAGACTTGATGAGATCCATTGATACGGGTGATGAAGCTCCTGATCCTGCTTCCAAATAAACGGTGGAAAAACCGTACATTTCGGCTGTTTGACAATAGGCAGACACAAGATCTGTGTCATCTGAATGAATTAAGTTCGCTTGCCCGACTTCACCAACCGCCCCTCCTGGAGCGCACACGATGTAACCTGTTGGAATGGTTTGAAGGCCTGCTTTAGCAATGTATGGCGCACCTGAAAGTTGCTCCTCAATAAGGAATCGTCGCGAGGTGCTGTTCATCAGCATCATGAACAAAATTCCATCGGCTTTTGCAGACATTGCGTGTGCTCCACCTGGGAACAAGATTACTGGGATGTTCCACGTCTCTTCATCAGCATCTGGGTGTTGGCTTGCTGCAAACATGGCGAGTTCAAGTGCTTCTTGAATTGCGCCGCATGTGGCATCAACGATATTGCTGCCAGTATCTGTTGAGCCGCCAACGAAAATCGCTGATGTGCCGCACTCAACAGCAACAAGTGCACGTTGTGCTGCAATTTCAGGAGATTGTTTGTCTGGATCGATGAGTGTGATGTGCTTCGTTCGAGATGCTCCGCCTGTGAGCATTGATTCGTCATGCATCCACATTCATTCACACCCGATGGTTTGAGTGTGGAGGAGAGAGTTGTTAAGGAATTTCATGATTCACGAGCAAGAGTTCACATACCGTATCGAAAAAGCATCGACCATGGTTGGTGTTGAGAGACCCTTACGAAGTATTCTCTCACGCTCAGATGCTCCAAAAGGGAAAATCCGTCTCGCCATACTGTGTTCAATTCTCAACAAAATATGGGATTTAGCCCCTCCATTACTCATCGGTGTTGCCGTTGATGTTGTCGTTCAAAAGGAGGATTCGTTGTTAGCGCAATGGGGCATTATCGATCCTTGGAATCAACTGATTGTCCTTGCTATCGCAACCTTTGTGATATGGGGTCTCGAATCGTTGTTCGAGTATTTCTATGCTGTTTTGTGGCGCAATCTTGCTCAAACAGTACAGCACAATCTGCGTATCACAACCTTTGATCATGTTCAAAACCAATCCATGACCTGGTTCGATGAACATCAAAAGGGCGACCTTCTTGCCATCATGAACGATGATGTGAATCAACTTGAGCGGTTTCTCGACAAGGGTGCTAACGATCTCTTGCAAGTCACAACAACCGTGATTGTTGTTGGTGCCGTGTTCTTATATCTCTCATGGGAAATTGCATTGTTTGCAGTACTGCCAATTCCTATCATCCTGTGGGGCTCCTTCCTATATCAGAAGAAACTTGAGGTCCGATATCGCGATGTTCGTGCAACAGCGGGTCAGTTGAACGCACTTCTTGAAAACGACTTAACAGGAATGGCTACGATTCAATCGTTCACCAATGAAACATTAGAATTAGAACGAGTTCGGGCTCTTTCTGAAAAATACAAACATGCAAACCGATCTGCAATTCGCCTATCAGCAGCATTCGTTCCACTCATCCGAATGGCTATTCTCGCTGGATTTACGGCAACGCTTCTGCTCGGCGGACGGTTAGCATTGGATGGTGTGTTGGCTGTCGGCGCATACTCTGTTCTCGTCTTCATGACGCAGCGGCTGCTGTGGCCACTTACTCGCCTTGGCGAAACATTCGACTTGTATCAACGTGCAATGGCATCTTCGGTTCGAATCCTTACGCTCCTCAATGAACCTCGTACGGTGACGGATGGAGAACAGGATTTGGATGAGGGAGTGGCGAAACAATCGCCAATACGCTTCGAAAATGTCGGTTTTGCATATCCTGAACGTTCGGCACTCTTCAACGATTTTAACGTCGATATAGAAGCCGGCGCAACACTTGGAGTTGTTGGTTCAACCGGTTCTGGAAAAACCACACTTACACGATTCCTTTTACGATTTGTCGAACCAAGTAACGGGGGCATCTCGTGGGGAGGAAAAGACATCAGGGAATACACTCTTGAATCGCTACGTCATTCAATCGCACTTGTTTCGCAACATGTCACGCTCTTTCCGACCTCTATCCTTGAAAACATTCGATATGGTCGAAACAATGCTACGGATGAAGAGGTCAAGCAAGCGGCACTCACCGCTGAAGCCTTTGATTTCATCGAAGAACTCCCGAATCAGTGGAATACATTCGTTGGAGAAGGCGGATATCGGCTCTCCGGAGGTCAGCGTCAACGAATTGCCATTGCTCGAGCTGTGCTGAAAGATGCTCCATTACTCATTCTCGATGAGGCGACTTCTGCGGTCGATAATGAAACAGAGGCTGCATTGCAACGCAGTATTGCCCGAATTAGCAAAGATCGTACGACAATTATTGTCGCCCACAGACTATCGACCGTTCGTCATTCAAATTCCATCTTGGTGTTAGAAAGTGGAGAGGTAATTGAACACGGCAAACACGAGGATTTATTGGCTCTAAAAGGTAAATATGCCTCACTGTGGTCTGTTCAGATGGGTGAAAAAATTGAACAATAAAGTTACACGCGAAAACGAAAGTATATATTCGCGACGAAATCATTACAGATTGATGAACATGCAGTATGAAAACTCATCAAAACTACGAAGCCTGAAGTTGAACCGCCGAAACAGCGCTGTACTCGCTGTTATGCTGTTTGCACTTGCAGCCGTTGCTCTACCAGCGGCTGCCGCAACCACAAACCCTGCCACAGAATGTGTTGAAGTTGCAGGTACTGTTGTAAACCAAGCCGATTGTTGGTTGAATGACGGTGTCGATGACGGGCTACAACTCGTTACCTTCTTCCTGTTCTTCGTCGGATACATTTCGATGGGTGCAGCGTTCGTCTTCTTCATGAGCGAGCGTGGAAACGTCGGTAAGGAACACCGCACAACCATGACAATCTCCGCATTGATTGTCGGTATCGCAGCGTTCCACTACTACTACATGCGTGGCGTCTATGTCGACCATCAGGTTGTTTCCATCGAGTACCGATACATGGACTGGATCATTACCGTTCCACTCATGGCACTCAAGTTCCCAAGCCTTGTTGGCAAGGACGCAATCACCGATGCAAAGTTCCTCGGAATGGGCTTCACTGGAGTCTGTTTCACCGGTGCTCTCATCATGATCGCATTTGGTTACCTTGGTGAAGCTGGCCTCCTCATGGGCGGTTCCTCCACTGGCGGTATCCTCGGACTTGTCCTCGGTGGTGTTGGTTGGGCTATGATCATCGTTGCAACTGGTACCCCATGGTCCAGCGGCAAGGGTGTCGACAATGACAAGATTGCTCCAGAACTCATGTGGAGTGCAAACGCTCTCCGATGGTTCATCGTTGTTGGATGGATCATCTACCCTCTCGGTTACCTCTTCAGCCCAAAGGCCGATATCATCGACCTTGGTTCCGAAGGCGAACTCTGGATGGGTATTGCTTACAACATCGCTGACATGATCAACAAGATCGGATTCGGTGTCGTAGCATGGATGGGAGCCAAGAAGGCTGCCGAAGCTACCGCTTGAGTAGAGAGATAGATTACAGCATGTCATGACTGGAGAGGGCGCTTTACGGCGCCCTCTCCTCTTCATGGCGAGACATCTGTCGTAACGCATACTCGAATGAATATGCTGGAAACCGTGTTCTCCAGAACACGCTCAAAGGCCACCATACCAACGTGAACCCAATCACAATTGGTACAGCTGAAGACCACGCCAGTACCACACTCGATCCCAGGTAAATTGGGACAAAGTGAACAAGGTACAGTGTGAGAGAAAGTTGTCCTAGATGATCGAGTCCACGCAATGGTTGGCGGTTCTCGAGAATTAGCCATATGATCAGAACACCGGTACACGCACCGATTAGAAACGGCGTGTTTGCCGGGAAGAAGGTCAATATGGCTTCTCCCCGGGGTTGAGCGAATGGAATGCCTGTTCGCGTTGATTCATACAGAAACAATATGCAGAGAAACATTCCTAATGTAACCACCAGACCAAGTCCTCTCATTGTTGGAGCGTGTGTATTGATACCCGCACCAAGGATCGAGAAGAACATCCAAGGAAACAGAGGATATGTCCCTGTTAACAAAAGATGAGAAAGGAACTGACTGATTCCAGAGACCTCGATTCTATCATTCCAAGATAGTGAGACGTCGCCTGGTGAAAAAACGGTATTCATAATTCCAATGAGGACGAGGGTTGTTCCGAATGCTATGCTGTTTCGTGAAAGTCGAATCCATAACGGTGCCAGAAGGTACAGAAGAGCAAACAAGGAGAGAACCCCTGGTGTGAACGGATCAAAGAGATGGGGTGCAGTGATATTGACGAGAAACTGTGCCATCATCAGAAACGTGAACCGGATCAACGCTTTTCGAATTGTCCAAACCGATTGAACCGTGACCCAGCCTCCAACCGTTACAAACAGGGGAGCTGCCAGTCCTCCAAGACTTGCAACAACGATGGCGAGAAACGAAGTTGTTGATGCACTTGACGGAGCCCAGGTAGCTGCACCATGCACCATAATCATGAGAAGAATGGCAAGACCTCGAATCTGATCAATGTCCTGGCGACGACGCATTCTTGGTCACCGCTGACTACGAACGTACTCAACTGCATTTCGGAAGATTTGCAATCCCTCGCCTTCCCAATCATCATCAATATCCATGGATGTGTGTTCGGGGTGAAGCCACATGCTGTAGAAGGCTTCGGGGTGTGGCATGAGTCCAAACACAAGTCCCGTTGCATCACATATTCCTGCTATGTTCCTCATGCTACCATTTGGGCTCATAGGGAATGAGAGTAACTCATCTTGTATCCCTTCACCTGCTGGGGTTGTCGGATCGACATAACGAACCGTTAGGAGATGGTTGGTGTCAAGATTGTCAAGATCTTCTTCGGTTGGCATCACGAATCGTCCCTCACCGTGACGTACAGGGCATTCAATTCTCTGAATGTTCTTTGTCCAGATACACGGGCTTTGTGAATCAAATTCCAACGTTACCCACCTGTCTTCGTAACGTCCTGTATTGTTGAGTGTTAGGCTCGCTCGCTGGATTAAATCAGGTTCGAGTGATGCATCTGCAGGCCCTGGGAGTAATCCTGTTTTGACAAGTGCTTGGAAACCATTGCATATTCCAATAATTGGTTTTCCGTCCGTGACGAACTGTTGTAACTGTTCGCGTAATGCAAATCTCAGACGATTTCCGAGGAGGCGTCCACTTCCAAGGTGGTCACCAAATGAGAATCCTCCCGGGACTGCGAGGATATCAAATTCGGAGAGCGTGCGTTCACCCTGAACAAGGCGATTGACATGTACACGCTCCGAAACGCCGCCGACCATTTCAAAGACGGCGGCAGTTTCTCGATCGCAATTGATTCCGAATCCAAAGAGGACACATACCTTGACCTCTTGACTCATTCAATCGCCCCCGTCATATCCAATGCTCCTTTCCAGGAGTGGGTTAATTCCTCAACGTCAGCATGAATCAGCGTCTCGTAGCCATCCTCAATTAACAATTCAGACGATGATGAAACCATTCCTATGAGATGGATGTCTGCACCTTCCATCAATTCGACGAAAGCAAGTTCATGCTCTGCTTCGACGGAGACAACGATTCTTCCAAGGGATTCACTCCACAACCGAGTGAATGCATCACCCTGTCCAATTCCATCGATATCGATGAAGGCACCACATCGCCCTCCAATACACATCTCTGCAAGGGCAACAGCCAGCCCACCTTCACTGCAATCATGAGCGGTTCGGATCAATCCAGACTGTATGCAAGCGGACAATTTTCTGTACACCTCTAATTGTTCTGAGGGGTTCTCAAGAAGCGGTACCTGGCCACCAATTCCATTCGCATCACCACGCTCTCTGAGATGGAATGCTACCTCAGAAGCTCCGAGTTCATTGTACGTCATTCCTACAAGATAGATGCGTTCCCCATGGTGTTTGAAATTCGACGTTGCAGTTTTTCGAACATCGGGTTGATTCCCAAACAAGGAGAAAAGCATGGTTGGAGGAATCGAGATCTTGTTCGGCCAAACGCCGTAATCGTTCTTCATGGAATCTTTTCCAGATACACATGGAAGGCGATAAGCACGACATACTCGTTCAAGTTCTCGATTGGCACGAACGAGTTGGGCAAGTTTGAATTTACCATCAGGGGTCTTTTCTGATTCAATAGGGTCTGGCCAGCAAAAATTGTCCAAACCTGCCATCTTGTCGATATCGACACCGACACATACGGCATTTCGGACTGCTTCATCGATGGAGGCGGCAACCATAGCGCCCGCATCAATATCGGAATATCGTGGCGCAATGCCGCATGAGACGACGAGTCCTTGCGAGTCGCCATGAATTGGGGCAATAAGTCCTGCATCACCGGGGCCATCTCGTTCAACACCGACAAAGGGTTTGACAACCGTTTGAGCGATGACTTCGTGATCGTATTGCCGAACCCAGGTCTCCTTCGAGGCGATATTTGGTCGAGCAAGCATTTCCGTCAGCAGTGTGGTTTGATTTAACTCACGGGGTGGTACAAACGCTTCGTGGCGTGGAGGTATCCATTCAGACTCCAATTCGAGTTGCGGGACGCCATCATGAAGGAACGTGATTGGGAGATATGCTACTGTCTCCTCTCCATGTTTAACATGGAAGTAGCCCGTATCTGTGAACGTCGCGACTTGCGTGGCTTCAACTTCGTGGAGATGTGCAAGGGCTTCAAACGCTTCCCTGTCTTTTGGAGAGACGGCTACTGTCATTCGTTCTTGTGATTCAGAAACAAGGATTTCCCACGATGAAAGTCCTTCTTGCTTGAGTGGGACTTTTCCAAGATCAATCTCACAACCATTGGTGTATTCTGCCATTTCTCCGATGGATGAGGAGAGCCCGCCTGCACCATTGTCAGTGGTACAGGTGATGAGGCAAGCATCACGTGCTTCGAGAAGCATATCCATCATTTTCTTCTGAGTAATCGGATCACCAATCTGAACTGCGCTTGAAGGTGATTCGTCCGTTAATTCGAGAGAAGAAAAGGTCGCTCCATGAATCCCATCAGAACCGACTCGTCCACCTACCATGTAAACCAAATCTCCTGGTGTTGGATTCTTTTCATGTGATTCGCGTCCATCTGCTAATTTTCGTGGCATAAGGCCAACTGTTCCACAGTAGACGAGAGGTTTGCCAATGTATCGTTCATCAAAAACGATGGACCCGTTAATGGTTGGTATACCTGATTCATTCCCGCCAACCCGAACACCTGCATGCACTCCACGTAGAACACGGGATGGGTGGAAAAGTGTCGATGGTAACTCACCAGACCAGTCTGGGGGGCCAAAACAAAATACGTCGGTATTCGCAATCGGTCGAGCGCCCAATCCTGTCCCAAGAATGTCTCGATTCACCCCCACAATTCCTGTCATTGCTCCACCATATGGGTCAAGGGCAGAAGGTGAGTTGTGTGTCTCTGCCTTCATGCAAATCGACCAGTCGTCGTTCCAAGCAATGACGCCTGAATTATCGTGGAACACTGATAGCAGCCAATCGACTTCTTTTGCCATATCGTGAGTGGGTTTCATAATATGTGTTTTGAACAATGAATCAATTGTCGTATCTTCGTTCGTTTCCGTATCGATATGGTGGATTTTACTTGCAAAAATCTTGTGTTTGCAATGCTCGCTCCACGTTTGTGCCAAACATTCCAATTCAACATCCGTTGGCGAATCTGGTGAGATGCCTACGGTTGATCGGGCGTTTCGTGTTGTTTCATCGCGGTAGTGATCGCGTATCGTTTGCATTTCATTCAGGTTTAATGCGAGTAGGCCTTCAGTAGATAATCGAAGCAATTCATCATCGCTCACTTCAAGATTGATCGTTGCCGGTGCATGTCGTTCGATGGTTGGTCGCACAGGATAAGTAAGGGACATTGCCTGATTTGTTTCCAATTGTTCCCTAGTGGTTAAAATTGATTTTTCAATCAATCCATTGAACAGCGTTGATGCTACCCACGCATGGTCAATACCATCAGGCAACTCAAGAAAAGCGTAAGAAATGTACGTTGAAATTGAAGATTCTCCTTCAGGGAATAACACCTTGAAGCCGTCGTTTGCTGCAGCACCGGGGTTATCTGTGACCCCTGGTTTGAATCCAACCGTAACGGTAAGTGTAGGCGGATGGGGGAAGAAGGTTTGATCTTCAAGGAGAGAAGTATTGGTCGCCCCATACTCGATAATTGGATCTGAAAAAATATCCTGAACGTGCGCATCGATTTGTTCTGAAGAGTAGTTGCTTCGAATAAGATAGCCGCGAATGCTCCGAACCTTACCAACATCAACGCCATGGTCAGCGAAAAGTTGCCGCTGAACGACGTCACCGAGAACATCACGCATGCCTTCCGTTTGCAACGGGGTGACTTCAACTCGGACTTCTTGGACAGTCATTGGTTCCGACCCAAACACAGTTCATCGCATACGCTCTTTGAACACTACGGAGGGATTCACTCGGACTTGAGCATCGATTTCAGGAATTGTCCAGTATAACTTGATTCAACTTGGGCGATTTCTTCAGGAGTTCCTTGCGCGACAATTTGACCGCCTCGATCGCCTCCTTCAGGTCCAAGATCAATAACATAATCGCTGCATTTAACGACATCAAGGTGATGTTCAATCACGACGACTGAGTGACCTTTTGAACGAAGTTCAAGAAGGACATCGATCAGAAGTTGAACGTCACTAAACGAAAGTCCTGTCGTTGGTTCGTCGAGGATATACACTGTATGTTTATGTGGAGGTCGTCGTAATTCGCTGGCGAGTTTTACCCGCTGTGCCTCGCCACCCGAAAGGGTCGTTGCTGGCTGGCCAAGACGAATGTAGGATAGGCCAACAGCATTCAATGTCTCGAGTGTGCGGTGAATCTTTTTGTGATTCTTGAAGAAAACAACCGCTTCCCCAACAGGCATTTGGAGAACATCATGAATGGTTTTTCCTTTCCATGTCACTTCCAAGCACTCACGAGTATACCGTTTACCATTGCAAATATCACACTCAATCCAAACGTCTGGTAGGAAGTTCATTTCTAATTTGATCGAGCCGGCTCCAGAACAAGCTTCACAGCGACCGCCTTTGACATTAAAACTGAACGTACCAGGGGAGTATCCTCGCTCTTTGGCGAGTGTTGTGTTAGCGAATAATTTGCGAATTTCATCGAAGACTTTCGTGTAGGTTGCAGGATTTGAACGTGGTGTGCGTCCAATTGGCGATTGATCGATAATGATCGCTTTGTCAACGTATTCCAGCCCTTCTATGGACGAGTGTTTTCCTGGAAGTTTCTCCGAGTTGTGGAGATGGCGTTGCAATGCTGGAGAGAGAATACCGGAAATGAGGGATGACTTCCCCGATCCGGAGACCCCTGTAATTGAAGTAAAACAGCCAAGTGGAATTGCGGCATCGATGTTGCATAAGTTGTTGTGCTGAGCGTTTTTGATTTCCAGCCATTTCTTGTTTGGGGAATTTCGCTCCTTGGGAGGCTCGATTGTACGACGCCCGGAAAGATAGGCTCCAGTAACAGATTCTTTCGCTTTCATCACGTTCTTGGGCGGGCCGTTTGCAACAACGATTCCCCCTTCCAGTCCTGCTCCTGGTCCAAGGTCACAAATCCAATCGGCTTGCCGGAGTGTGTCTTCATCGTGTTCAACGACGAGGAGTGTGTTTCCAAGGTCAGTGAGTTCTCTTAATGTCTTGAGAAGGCGTTCATTGTCCCGCTGATGTAAGCCAATCGATGGTTCATCCAACACGTACATGACACCAGTAAGCCTCGATCCTATTTGTGTAGCAAGTCGTATCCGCTGGCTCTCTCCTCCTGAAAGCGTATTGGCCTTCCGATCAAGTGTAAGATAGTCGAGACCGACCGACTCAAGGAAGCCAAGACGGTTTTCGATTTCTTTGAGAATTTCATTTCCGATGAAGAGGGATCGGTCATCGAGTGCGGTCAGAACATCTGCATATTGTTCGGGCGGGCCGTCAGCTTCAGGATGGAGGGCTTTGATGAGTTGGTAGGCTTCATGCACTGAACTGCGGCTTACCTCTGGCAGTCGGATTCCTCCTACGGTAACGAAACGCGCTGCAGGGTTGAGTTTTTCTCCATGACATGCATGGCAGTCCAAATCGGTCATGCAAGCGATGAGTCTGTTGCGTGTGCGATCGGAAGAAGTTTCTGAATACGTACGCTCAAGGCGAGAAATGATTCCTTCCCATGGTCTGTTCATTTTGTAGACTGAGCCATTATCCGATTCAAAATGGAAATGAATAATCGTTGATCCAGACCCGTACAACAAGATGTCTTTCGCATCCTCATCGAGCAATCCAAAGGGAACATTTGGTGAAATTCCATAATGTTCGCACACCTGTTGTAGCAATTTCTTGTACCAACCAGGTGACATCGATTGACGCCATGGTAACACACATCCATTGGCTACGGTGAGCGTATCGTCGATAATGAGTTCTGGATTGAATTGACGTTGTATCCCCAATCCTTGGCAATCAGGGCAAGCCCCTAGTGGTGAGTTGAATGAAAAGACACGAGGTGAAAGTTCTGGCATAAAGGCTCCATGCTCTGGGCAAGCAAAATCTTCAGACCATGAAATGGTTGTACCCTCTTGATGATCGGGACGATTCATTCCATCGGATTCCATAGATTCTTTCGGAACACGTAGACTTGTTACTGCTAATGCGCCTCCACCGAGCCGGAGGGCGTTTTCGACCGCTTCGGTGGTTCGATGTCGACGATCTTTAGAAAGGACGAAACGATCGATTCGAACATCAATATCGTGACGGAAATTCTTATCCAATGTTGGTGGGTTTTCAAAATCCGCATCGTGGCCATTCACTCGCCCATTCATGTAACCCTGCTCTACGAATTGTTTGAATAATTCAGCATGCGTTCCTTTACGTGCTCGCACAACAGGGCTCCAAACTGCAATTGTATGTTGTTCAAAGTTCCACACGATGTCATCGACGATTTCTTGAACAGTTCGACGAGCAACTTCTTTACCGCAATCTGGGCAGTGAGGTTTACCAATTCTCGCCCATAGTAAGCGAAGATAATCTTGTATTTCCGTAACCGTGGCGACCGTTGAACGTGGGTTATGTGAGCCTTGTTTTTGATCGATGGAAATCGCTGGAGAGAGGCCTTCGATACCATCACAATCGGCTTTCTTCATTTGGCCGATGAATTGACGAGCATAAGAAGACAGGGATTCAACGTACCTTCGTTGTCCTTCTGCGTAGAGTGTATCGAACGCGAGACTGGATTTCCCGGAGCCTGAAACACCTGAAATTACAACAAATTGGCCTCGTGGTAACTGAACGTCAATGTCTTGCAGATTGTGTGTTCGCGCACCGCGAACCGATATCCAATCTTGATTGGCTGACATATGAACAAGTTCCCCGTGTCGTCAAGGGTTCTTCAATCCGTGCCTCCAAGCAGGGTTGAATTCCGATTCAAATCGAACGGGGTCATCGGTCAATGGATGGAGGAATTCAAGGGCGACAGCATGCAAACAGATGCGTCCATGGAGGTTTGTGGTGGCGCCATGCATCTTGTCGCCAACGACCGGCGTACCATTTTCAGCCAAAGCAACACGGATCTGATGGCGGCGACCTGTTTCGATAATGACGCTAAGGAGTGTTTCATCCTCTCCTTCGGCTAACACATCCCACATTGTAACAGCCCGTTTGCTTGTCTTCGTTTTCTTATCAGATACGTGGACTCTGAGGTTTTTGTCTTCGACCAAGTGGTGGTCCGCCCTGCCTGATTGAGATTTGCCTTCAACGAGTGCAACATAGTGGCGGTGTACCAGTCGCTGTGCGAATTGTTCTTGCAGATCTTGTTTCGCTGCCTCAGTTTTTGCAAAGACCATAATGCCTGATGTGGCCTTATCGAGGCGGTGGACGATAAAGCACCAACCGTTTTTTTTCTCTGAACGGCAATACTCGACGCATCGATGATGAAGTGTATCCTGCTCAAGTTTGTCTGTTGCCACAGAAAGGAGCCCTGCTGGTTTGTCAACGATAAGGATGCTTTCGTCTTCAAAGAGAATGTCGAGGTTGTAAGTTTTTGCATTGTGCTCACGCACCTCTTCAACTGAAATCTTTTGCTTTGGATGGATTTCGACAACCTGCCCTTGAAGAACGAGGTGTTTCGCACGATGGATGGTAATCTCATCAACGGTTACGCGTTGATTTGTCAACATTTTTCGAAGAACATTTGTGCTCGCTTGTGGTTGCATCGTTTTGAGAACATCAAGAAGAGTGGTGTCCTGATTCAATTTCTTTCTCATGGACATCCCTACAATAACAAAACTTGAATCAATTCACCAGATTCTCCTGATTGGCCTGGTTGAAGGAGTGTGAGCCCATCTGCCGATGATAAGCTGTCGATGTTTCCAGAGCCTTGGTGCTTGGGCTGGTCTGCGACGAACCCTTCGTCTGTTGATGTAAGTGTTACACGTCGTAATGTGAGGCAATCTTTCGTTGAGCGTACATTGGTGTTCAATCGGGCATGAACAATCCGGTCGTGTGGATAATTTGTTTGAAGTGATCCTCGCAGATATGGAACAACCAACATTCGAAAAACGACATGGCTACTTACAGGATTCCCAGGGAGGCCGAACATCGGCGTGCCCTTCCAATGTCCAAAAAGTGGAGGAGAGCCGGGGCGGATTTTTACTCTCCAAAATACGAGTTTGCCTTCTGTTTCCATGAGTTTGCGAACAAAATCCCATTCGCCCATTGAAACGCCTCCTGAAGTGAGAAAGAGATCGCATTCTTCGGATGCGATATCGAATTGTTCTCTTAATGCCTCTAGAGAATCGTGTACTGCGGGATAGCGTATTGGAATATGCCCGAGCATCTTCACAAGTCCAGAAAGACCGTAAGAGTTGGATTCGTAAATTTCTCCATATGAAAGTTCTTGACCCGGTGATTTAAGTTCGTCTCCTGTTGAGATAATTCCAATTTTAAGTCGTTGAACAACAGGTATCTTTGAATGACCCATCGTTGCACACATTGAAATGGATTGTGGGGTAAGGTAGCATCCTTTCTCAAGCCCAATCTGTCCCTCTGCAATATTCTCACCACATTTTCGAATAAAATGGGGTTTTGAAGGTTGGTTGAGTGTTACTTGATCTCCTTCGATGTCGCATGCCTCAATCGGTATGATGGCATCGGCTCCTTCAGGAACTGGTGCTCCAGTCATAATTCGCACAGCTTGACCTGATAGAAGTGTGAGATCCTGATTGCCTGCTGCTGCTTGGGATGTTGCGATAATTTGCAGTGTAGAAGGAGCCTGTTGTGTATCTTCAAAGCGAACTGCAAAACCATCCATTGCCGAATTATCAAAAGGAGGGTCATTTACGATTGAATAGAGATTTTCTGCAAGGATGCGTTGATGAGCTTCGTCCAAAGGAACATACTCGACAAAACTGGACAGTTTGTGTTGAAGACAAAGATCAATCGCTTCTTGGAGTGGTAGATAATACGGTATCTCCTTCATTCTACCACTTCCAAGCCCTATGGCTCACTTCGCCAACCTCAAAGGTTTGTCTTACCTCGGGTTGGTGTGGTAGATTCTACTAACCTTTGGGATGTGGTCGTACGAACCCTCGTTACGAGTGGTTCTGCGACGGTTCTTGCAGGAGTCCTTGCTCTTGGTTTGGCCATGGTGTTGGCCAACAGTGAATGGAAAGGAAAACCAATCCTTCGAGGAATTACTCAAGCCCTATACGGCCTACCGCCTGTTGTCGTAGGGGTAGCTGTTTACATTGCTTTGAGTAAAGACGGTGTATTTGGTTCACTCAATTGGTTGTTTACGATACAAGGAATGATTGTTGCCCAAACATTGTTGATCTTTCCACTCATTCTTGGTGTGTCATGGACTGCGCTGGAACGTGTATCTTCAGAAAAACGTGATGTATTTCGAGTGATGAATGCAAGTCCGAAGCAACGAATATTCTTGGAGATGTATTGTGCACGACGCGGAATTACTAACGCGATTCTTCTTGGATTTGGTAGGGCGATTGCCGAAGTTGGTGCTGTCTTGATGGTCGGAGGTAATATTGCCGGAAAAACGAGGGTGTTGACCACAAGTGTTGTTCTTGAAACAAGTGTTGGACGTCTTGATGTTGCTTTGCAACTTGGGTTTATTTTGCTCGTTATCTCCCTCGTTACTGCATTCGGTCTACAACTTGTACAATACGTTCGATTGTTTGAGAGAAGGGTTCTAGGCAGTGAACAATTCAATGAAATGCCTATTGATTCATTCAGTGTATCTTGGAATGATTTGAAGGTTGAAAGGAGTGGAAAGAAAATCGTTGATTCCTGTTCAGTTGAATTGTTTAGTAATGAGATCGTTGCTCTCATGGGAGAGTCGGGGTCTGGGAAGTCAACCCTTCTGAGAGCGATATGTGGTTTGGAAAACGAACCAAATCCTTCAGCTTCAGATATCGCTTATGTTTCACAAAATCCAGTTTTGGTTATGGATACGGTGGCGATGGAACTTGAACTCCCATCAACACTTCACAACGAATTACCAAATGCAGGACAATACTTTGCATCGCTGTGCGGTTTCGAAGAGAAGGGTGATCAGCGAACCGATTCCTTGTCTGGTGGTGAAATCCAACGGTTGGCATTCTTACGAGCCTTATCGATGAACCGTAAGATATTGATTCTTGATGAAGTGACTTCTGAACTTGATGGGGTTTCAATCGAACGGATTGAGAAACAAATCATATCCTTCAAGGAAAGAGGGGGGAGTGTACTGTTGGCAACACATAATCCTCAACAGGCAAAACGGTTAGCGGATCGTATTCTCTACATTCACAAAGGGCGTCTTATCGCTGACGATCATGAAGTAGCAGAACAATTGCGAAGTGGTCAACGTATTGGTTAATCCGTAGGCTGCCCACTGAAGAACAACGTCTCGTTGTTGACAGTGTAGTTATCGATGCGTTCTGATGATTCGAGAAGGAAGTCACGTAGCGCTATTGTTGATGTATTAAGTTCATTATCCATGAGGAGAATTGAGTAAGGGTTGATGAGAATCGAATCATTAAATTCATGCAAGTGAAGGTTGATGTTGTTCTGACGAAACAATGCAGTTCCTCGGTCAGATAGTGTCCAACATTCTAATTCATTTGAAATGGTAATCGCAGCTCCCATTCCTTGACCAATCGACTGATATCCTTCCCAAACAGGATGGTAACCTAACGAATCTTCAACGAATTCAACATTCGATTGATTGCTCAAACGTTGCCAAATGGCTTGCTCTTTTTGATGTGTTCCTGATTCATCTCCTCTTGAAACAAAACATTGATTTTCATCAAGAATCCAAGTTAAGGTTTCATTCAAATTTCCAGACAACGTTGTAGGGCCAAGGAGAACAAATGTATTCCATGCGAATGTTGTTCGATTTTTAGCAAATCCGTTCTCTATAAATTCAATCTCTCGTTCTGGATCATGAACGATAAGAGTGTCAACATCCCTATTCTCGGCAAGCGTGAGTGCAGCCCCTGAACCTACTGCAATAACATCAACGTGAATACCTGTTTGTTGTGTGAATTCTGGTAACAACTCCGAGAGGAGACCTGAATCCCTCAATGACGTGGTTGTTGCTAGGCGTATGGTAATGGAATCTGAATCTTCTTCCAATTGCAAACAGCCTTGAATTGATGGTAGGACGAGGATAAGAATTGCAAAGTACAATCGATGCATTTCAATCGAACGACATGACATTACCACATTCTGGGTACGTACATGTTACGGAATATCGTGCCCTGGAAGGTTTTCGGATTTTGAGCATCGATCCACACATATCGCATTGAATGTTGAGCGTTTCAGGTTCCTGTGCTTTTGGAGCATCTTCGAGTGTACGGCCGACATCTGTAGACCAGCCAAGTGAATCGGTGTATGTATCCGCCTTCTTGATTTTGTTCTGACGAAGCGTAAGTCGTAACTTTCGCTTCCTTCGGCGCTTTTTTCCACCTGGTGCTTTGTCCGCCATGCTATCGACTATCGCTTTAGGTTGATGTATTCAA